>PJTO01000043.1_pt1 | contig 212109 bp, 182 predicted proteins | sample 1512101 | NCBI WGS metagenome assembly PJTO01 (sample SAMN08177690, study PRJNA422409) | Soil metagenome, whole genome shotgun sequencing project. | reverse complement strand
ATGCAAAGCTCAAAGCGTTCAGGGGTGTCTTTCGCGGTGTAAGAGACACCACATTCTTCCTATATAGAGTAATGAAATTGTATGCTTAAAAACTTCTCCTCCCCCAAACTTTCGGTATGATCCATTAAAATCTCGTCGATATGGCAGTCAAGATTGAAGATGAAAATAAGCTAAGGTTTCTCATTTTTAAATTGACCATATAGAAGAAAAGCAACGAAGGCAAGTATGACAATTAAAACAACATTCATATGGTTATATTTTAGGTTAATAATAACCTAAATATATAAAAATAGATAAGGCCGAGCAAATGCTTCGACCTTATCAAAAGTAATTTGTAATTATCTGGCGCTGATTGATCCCTGGACCATCTAAATGAACTGAAACTATGATGGTGACTTACATGGTATTTATGGATTAAACCTATTTCCTCACAAACTCGCGTACGCGCTCATCTTTAATTACACCCGACCAGTTCAAACCATAACCAAAATCGTAGGCATGTCCAGCTTGATCAACATATACCTCCATATCAAAGGGCACATCCTCTGCTTGCTTCTCTACTGTAGCCATATTCGCTGGCATTTGAACCGGTAATAGACCAGATGGTTCATACTTTCCAAACATAACATCCAATACAGCCTGTGTCGATACGCCAAAATTCAAGACAATACCAGAGACTTCCTTTTCAAACTCGGCAAATACCATCGGCTTGTTGGCAGTTACAGCAACCAGAACTGGTTTATCTTTCATCATATCCTTCGTATCCAATATCGTCTGAAGGTCCATCACATTAGCAGCAGTCACCATTTTATTCTTATAAGATCTATTCTTAATCGATGGATCGATTACTGGATCACCCGCAGCAATACTCTCCGCTCGTGCGTTTGAGGCGGTATAACTGCCATATTGCAAGGAAATGGGAACATAGCCATTTCCATCATTCCTGCGATCCCTTTCGCTATACCCACCTTCGGCACTGATCGGGCTCTGTACAAACACGACTGCAAGATCAGCTTCATTGGGGTTATCGGTTACATCAGCATATTTCCGCAGGAGATCGATGTTGACGGGGTATTCCAATCGCGCCTGTGTATAGTTTCCCCACCAATCTTTCATTGCTGCCTTATACATCTTCGGAACATAAACTTTCTTCCGTCCACGAATAGGCAATTGCTGATTACTATTCTTTAGTAAAACAACGGACTTTACCTGTGCGTCGTAGCCCTCCTTCATATAGAGCGGATTTCCGACAGTGGCACGACTTTCCTCGACATCCAAATATGGATTTTCAAAGAGTCCTACCCGGAAAATATTCAACAGAAGCCTTCTTGCGGAAGCCTCGAACCGTTGTCTCATAAATTTCTGTCCGTGCTCTTTCACACCCAGTTCATAGGCCGTCAAAACAGGAGCCTTATCGTTATTGCCTCCAAATTGATCTACACCTGCCATTAATGCTTTATAATGACGCTCTGCCACCGACAGCTGTTCTACCCCCCAGGGTTTACCTGCAAATCCATCTGGCTTAGGCGCTTCATCTCCCGTAATCAGCCAGTCCGAACAGATCACACCATCATAACCGTAGTTGCCACGCAACAAGTCGGTAAGCAAATATTTGCTATAACCATTTCCCACATTTTCACCATTCTTCTTGTCCTGACCAAAAGAAATCGTATAATAGGGCATAACTGCGGCAGCTTTGCTCGTCTTTCCTGTCAACTGAAAAGCTCCATTGACAAATGGAATAATATGTTGCTTCAGATTATTACCTGGATATACCGCAAACTTTCCAATAGCCCAATGGCCGTCCCGACCACCTTCCTCAGGCCCTCCACTGGGCCAATGTTTCACCATGGCATTAACACTCTTATACCCCCAGCCTAAGTCAATTTCGTCTTTTCCACTTGATGTCTGAAAGCCATCGATATAAGCTCTAGCCATCGCTGTGGTCAACTCGGGGCTCTCTCCGAAAGTCATACCAATGCGGTACCAACGCGGCTCGGTACCCAAATCTATCTGTGGCGATAATGCCGTCGTGATGCCCAATGATCGATATTCTGAAGCCGCCACTTGCCCAAAACGTTTAACGATAGCTGGATCGAATGTCGCCGCCATCGCAAGTCCATCCGGCCACATCGAAATTTGCCCCCCTGCCCCTGCATTGAACTCTGCACTAACAACAGCATTATGACGTGGATCGGAACTATTATTCGCTGGGATCCCCCATCCCAACCCTTCCACAAAACCCTGCAACTCATTGTTCCAGCGGGCAGCGGTTTCCGGATCTTTTACTGCCGTTAACAGGACATGCCTAAGCCCATCCTTCTCTAGAAATTCGCGCTGCTGATCGGTCAGGGCCCAAGGTGAAACAAGACCTTCTTGATAGTTTTTCCCTTGATAGGTGCCAGCCATAAATCCAAGGGCCGGTGCTGGTAAAGCTTGATGTCTACTATATAACATAAGTCCAGCAATTTGATCAATAGATAATTTTGAGGCGAGATCTTTGGCACGTTCCTCTGGTGTCAAACGCCAGTCTTCATAACGATCTAATTTCCCATTTCGATTGAGATCCTTAAATTTATTTCCAGCAATGCTTAGGATCTTCACTCCCGAAGTTGTCGAATAACCCAATACAGGACCGTATTTATTCTCAATCTTTTGATAAACCTGGCCTTGTGCCAAAAACGTTAAAAATAGACTGAAAGATGAAGCGAATAGTAGTTTCCTTGCGTTCATATAATTTGTTATTTTAATAAATGAGTTCGTAGTCAAAACGTTCGCCTTATCGGCAATAAAAACATTTGGCTTGATACGTTATAATCAGTTACTTATATCGCTTCTTTATGAAGCAATATAAGTGTACAACCTTTTTGTTCAAATACAAAATAAAATCAACGAAATAACACAAAAAGCTAACTATCAATATATTGATTTATCAAAAATGCCCTTGATGTAATTTTTGACACAAGGAATTGTTCGACTTTTATCGGCCAACTTGCCTCCCATTGAGATATTTTTTTGTAATATTAAGCCAAAGACAGAAAGTACATGGATTTCAGAACACAGATTATTAACGCATCGGCAGAGAGTTATGAAAAATTTCTACCTCACATTTCTGTAGACACCGTCGTCTTTGGCTTCGACCAAGGTTCTTTGAGAATCCTTTTACTAAAAATGAACTACAATAAAGAGTGGTTTCTTCCTGGAGGTTATGTAGGGAAAGAGGAGGATACTGACGAAGCGGTCAAACGCGTACTTTATGAACGCTCGGGTGTAAAGGATATCTTCTTGGAAGAATTTGCCGTATTTGGAAACCCACAGCGCAGCCAGCAATCTTTTGCGGATTACCCCGACACACTGTGGAACAAACAGCGTTTTATTTCAATTGGTTACTACGCGCTGGTAAATTACAAACATGTTGTTCCTCAACCTGATTCCTTAAGTGAGACCTGCCAGTGGATCGACTTTAAGGACATCACTGAACTCAATATCACCATGGACCACCGCAAAATCATCAGCAAGGCTCTTCAGACTCTTCGCGAACGGCTTTCTTACAAACCAATAGGATACAATTTATTACCAGACAAGTTTACACTGTCCGACTTGCAAGGGCTCTATGAAACAGTACTTGGTAAAAAACTTAATCGAGGCAATTTTTATCGTAAAATGAAAAATATGGGCATCCTTCAAAAACTTGACGAGCAACGGAAAGGCGGAGCCCACAAAGCTCCCGACCTCTATAAGTTCAACGTGGAAACCTATAATAATATCTTACAGGAAGGCTTAAATACCTGGTAGTACAATCACCAATACTTTGATACCAAATTTATAATAGACTACAGCCTAGTCACCGCTGACATAGGCCAACATTCTACCATCGGCTAAACTAACCCGCAAGAAACTGAATGCGCAGTACAGAAGTCCAACCTTTACAATTGATCTATACAATATATTTATTGACAATATTTTCCAAATCTTCCAAATCAAAAGGTTTAGATAAAAAATCATCCGCTCCGGCACGATCTGCTAGGGATTGAATATCGTTGTTTGCCGAAACGTATATTACGGGAATATGGCTAAAACGCTTATCCGATTTAAGCAATCTAGTCGCTTCAACACCACCTATGTTTGGAATCCAGTTATCCATTAAGATAAGGTCAGGCTCTGCAGATTCCACCTTTTGGATAATATCATGTGAAGTTTCGGAAACTTCAACGTCGAACCCCAAATCTGTCAAAACAACCGTTATAACCTCCAAAATAATGGTATCGTCCTCAAATATCAATACCGTTTTTGCTTTACTCATATAAAATAGTTTATGTATACCCTCATTGTTTTACATCAGACACAAAAAGATTCACGCCTGCCTGCACGCCCCTATAAGGCATAAAGTTTTTTCCAAATTTTTTGATCCCCTACAGGTGTAAAGTTATGTTGAATACCTGAAAATCGTATGGTTTCTTTACTACCTAATGCCAAATATCCTAAATTTTCTAGACTCGCGTCAAATAATTTAAATACACGCTCCTGCAAGTCCTTATTAAAATAAATCAAGACATTGCGACAAAGGATTAATTGAAAGCTATTAAATGAAGTATCAGATACCAGATTATGGGTAGATAAAATCATTTTTTGCTTTAGATCGGCATTGAATTTCGCCCATTCATAATTTGCTGTATAATATTTCGAAAAATCCTGTTTTCCTCCAGATTCTATATAATTCTCAGAGAAAGATTTTATCTGGCTCAATGGATATACACCATTCCGGGCAATATCAAGTACCCTTGGATTAATATCCGTTGCATATATCAATGACTTGTGATACAAATTAGCCTCTTTTAGCAAAATGGACATCGAGTAAGCTTCCTCTCCTGTGGAGCAACCAGCAATCCACACACGGATCAACGGGTATGTGCCCAATTGTGGTAGAATTTCCTCCCGTAGCTGACGAAAGAATAAAGGATCCCGAAACATCTCAGTTAAGTTAACGGTAATCTCTTCTACAAAGTGCTGCAAAAATGCAGGATTGTCCTTTAATACAAAGCGAAGTTCAGCAAAGCTTGCCAAACGGTCATTCGTCATAAGCCGATTAATCCTCCTCTTCATCGAGGCACGGCTATACTGCAAAAAATCATACCCATACTCTCGATAGATATCTTCAAGCAAAATATCTATTTCATGGTCTTTTATGATACTATAGCCCAACATTTAGATTAACTGTTCAATTTCACCCATCAATTTATCGACATCAATCGGCTTCGAGACATACGACTGGGCTCCAGCTTCCAAGCATTTCTCCCGGTCTCCACTCATCGCTTGCGCTGTCACGGCAATAACCGGAATTTTACCCATCAAACTCGAATTACGAATTAGCTGAATCGCCTCATAGCCATCGATTTCAGGCATCATCATATCCATCAATATCAACGCCACACCTTTATTCGCCTCCAAGATCTCAATAGCCTCGCTCGCACTCGTGCTGCTCAACACCTGGTATCCCTTAGCTTTCAACGTCAAACGCAATGCAAAAATATTGCGTTGATCGTCGTCCACAATTAATATTACCTTATGCTGATCCATATATCAGTTATCCTCAATTTTCATATAACCACACACGCAATAAAGACAAGAGTTGGTCGATATCCACCGGCTTCGAGATATAATCCGAAGCTCCTGCCTGAATACACTTTTCACGATCCCCGATCATCGACTTCGCCGTAACAGCGATAATTGGTAATCTAGCATAGTCCGCATGTTGTCTGATATTCTTAATCGTCTCATAACCATCCATCTCAGGCATCATCATATCCATCAGTACAATATCAATGGGTTCTCCAGACATCAATACTTCCAACGCTTCTTTACCATCCATCGCGGGAATTACCTTCACTTGAAATTTCTCCAATGCTTTGGTCATCGAGAAGATATTCCTAACGTCATCATCAGCTACGAGAACTTTCTTGCCCTTCAATACGTCAGTCAGAGCTCCAAGCCCATTGTTCTTCCTTCTAGCGTCGTCTGAATTATTAACCTCAATCAAATGAAGGAACAAGCCTACCTCATCCAGAATCCGTTGATAAGAATGAGCCGTCTTTACAACAACTGAGTCTGCATATTTTTTAATTTTCAACTCTTCAGCCTTGGACAGATTCTTGCCTGTAAAGATAATGATCGGCAAGTTCTCCAGTCCTTCATGTTGTTTGATTGCTTCCAACGTATGGTAGCCCATTTCATCAGGTACTCCCATGTCCAAAATCACACAGTCCACATCAGCCGTACGTAAAGCTGTAATGCTATCCTCTACATTATCTTTTACTTCAAGTGATATATTAAAACTACTTAAGAAATAAGATAATGCACTTGCATGCTTCGGGTTTTCTTCAACAATAAGCACCTTCTTCGGCGAACGGCTTAACGCCGATTCAATTCTTTGGAATACCGAAGTCATTTGTTCTAACGCAACGGGCTTATTAATAAAATCGATCGCTCCTTTTAATAAACTTTCTTTCTTCACCTCAAGCGAAGACATAATATGAACCGGAATATGCCGCGTTGCCTTATTGCCCTTCAATTGATCCATGACAGCCCATCCATCCATAATTGGCAATTGAATATCGAGCAAAACAGCAACTGGGTGATATTTTTCGGCTGCTGGGAGTGCATGGTCACCACGCACAACAACTACACCTTTATAGTTTTGCGTATGGGTATACTTCAAGAGTGCCTTGGCAAAATTAATATCATCCTCCACAATCAAAATCACCTTATCCCCTTCTACAACCGTATCCCGATCATCTGGAACCTCCTCCGGTATCTTAATCGTGATCGGATTATAACTATCTTCTTTAACAATCTCAATGACCTCTTCTACTTCCGAAGATATCTCCTCAACCAATTGCTGCTCCTTGGTCAATATCTCTTTGACTTCAACTTTCGACTTCGGAATAATAAACAAAAACGTACTGCCTTTGCCTACTTCGCTTTCCAACCGGATTTCTCCACCGAGTAAGCGCGCGATCTCGCGGCTAATGGAAAGCCCCAATCCAGTACCACCAAACTTCCTTCTCGTTGAGCCATCAGCTTGTTGAAAGGCTTCAAAAATAATTTTCTGCTTTTCAAGTGGTATACCAATACCCGAATCGACTACAGCGAACACCAATCGATCACTATCGACTGGGTCTTCATAGATTTCCAGACGTACTTCGCCTTCTTTGGTAAATTTAATCGCATTAGAAATTAGATTCCGTAGTACTTGATCTATCCGCAAACGATCACCTTGAAAGCTCAGATTGACCGAATCACTGATACTCGTTTTGAAAATCAAACCCTTTTCCTGTACAATCGGCAAAAACAAACTATTCAAATCCGACAAAATATCATTCAGATCCAACGACGCATAATCCAAAGTCATCTTGCCCGATTCAATTTTGGAAAGATCCAGAATCTCATCAATCAAGGTGAGCAAACTTGTCCCCGAACTTTGTATAACTTTGGCTGACTCAATCTGATCTGAATTCAGATTTTCCTCCACATTCTCGGACAATAAGCGCGACAGAAGTAATATTGAATTGAGCGGTGTACGGAGTTCGTGGGACATATTAGCCAAAAATTCCGACTTATATTTGGTACTTAGCGCCAGCTCCTCAGCTTTTTGTTGGATCTCCTGATTCCTTTCCGCAATCATCAGATTCTTATCCTCAAGCAAACGCGAGCGTTCCTCCAGCTCTTGATTGGACTGCATCAGTTCCTCATGCTGCACTTTAAGTTCCTCCTCCGAAGATTGCAAACGCAATGTTTGCGCCTCCAATTCAGTATTTAAGCTTTCAAGCTCGGCATGTTGCGTTAATAGCTCTTCAGACTGCACCTGTGTTTCCTCCAATAAGGTCTGGATTTTCGCCCTTCCTTTTGCTGAAACTAGTGCAATCCCAATCTGTCGGGAACATTCAGTCAAAAATGTCTTTTCCACTGCAGTAAAACTCTCCATTTGACCAACCTCCAATACACCCAGCACCTGATCATCAACCAGCATTGGTAAAAGCTGAATATGAGGTACATTGATTTTTCCGTTGGCAAAACTCACGAGATAGTCTGCCGTATTTAAATTATTCAAGGTCTTTGGTTCACGATCCGTAAATACCTGACCGATATATCCTTCGCCAGGTAAAAAATATTTTTGTACCTGTTTATCCAGTCCATACGTTCCTGCCAGCTCCAACCTTTCATCATTAAAGATATAGATTGCACCACTAACAGCCCCCATATATCCGATCAGGGTTTTGATAGAATCGACCGCAATCGTTTCTTCACTCTTATTCCCCACCAACCCTGTATAGAGTTTTGCATAACCGGCATGCAACCAGTCGTTATCTTTAAGTTGGTCAAAAGATTTCTTCAACGATTTGGACATTCGGTTGACCGATTTGGCTATTGCTCCCAAATCATCATCCTCTACCTCTTCTGCTTTGACGTCATATTCCCCCAATGCGATGCGATTGGTTATTTTTTGAACTAGATTTAATCGTCTTGAAATCGCTTCATCCTTGTCACGAAGTGATTTTTCTAGCAAAGCGCGCTTTTTGAAATCTGCCCGTAACCTGAAATAAAAATAGCTGGTAATAATGAGAGAAAGCAATGCACTGATAACGATAAAAAGTGTCGTGATAAACGACGAATTGTCCAGATTGGTAGATTTCTGATTGATTGTATCGTCTTCATTTTGGATAATGTCATTAATAATCGTGCGACATTTATCCATAGCCGATTTACTAACATCCAACTGAGCCAAGCTAACCACACCACCGTTTCTTTTAGTAGCGACGGCCTCCTTTAAGACTTCTATTCGCCATTGCGCAGCAGTTAACAGACTATCAACACGAACTTTTTGCACCGGATCCATCCTGGTCAGCGCCTCTATAGCCTTTAATTCTGTGGGCAAGCTTTCTAATGCTTTATTAAAAGGTTCTAAATAGCTTTCCTTTCCGGTCAGAAGAAAACCCCGGTTTCCTGTCTCAGCTCCTTGTAATGCAATGAGTAAATTATTGGATGTACTGATAATCTTCCTTGTCACACCAAGCTCCTCACGGTATTTATTTTGTTCCTGAATACCAACATAAGATGCAGTAGAACTTATCAGCAATATGACTAAGGAAAAACCTATTCCGACCGTTAGATTATTGAGTGTCTTACTATTTGGCATCTAGAGGTAAATTTAAAGGTAAGGTAAAATAAAATGTCGCCCCTTGTCCACCCGAACTTTCCACAGCAATGGTTCCATGATGGGCGCGAATAATTTCAGCACAGATATAAAGTCCTATCCCAAGCCCCTGAAAATCGAACGACGTTTCTTCCACACGATAAAATTTCTCAAACACATCACCTTGCTTCTCTTCTGGAATGCCGATCCCAAAATCTATTACACTTATTTTCACGTTGCTGTCTACAATAGAGCAGTCAACAATTACTTTTTCCGTTCCCGCAGCATATTTATATGCATTCGTCAAAAAATTAACCAACACCTGCTCTAGACGGATCTCATCACCATAAATCTGTACGTCGGTAATATCCCCTTGCCGGAAAAGCTTCATGCTGCTTTGGTCATGCGTTTGAACAATGGAGTCCACGGCACTCTTGACCATATGCTCGAGAGAAAATACCTTTTTATTGATCAGCAGCTTCCCATTATCGATCTTTGACAGATCCAAAAGATCAGAAATAAGACTGTTGAGTTTGTCAACTTGGCCCTGAACCCGGGTAACATACTTTGCCTCAGCACTTTCCTCCTCCAGCTTAAGTTTACGGTCGAGCAATTGCATATAGGCTTTAATACTTGTTAAAGGTGTTTTCAACTCGTGACTCGCGATACTCAGGAACTCATCTTTTTCCTTTTCCGCTTTTTTTTGTGCATCGATATCTGTAAAAGTCCCGACCCACTTACTCGCTCCATTCTCCAAAATTGGCCACACACGCAAAAGCTGATATAGGTATTCCCCACATGGCCTCCGTTGGATACGTACTTCCATTTCCAAGGGTTCTCCAGAACGAAGACTCGCTTGAAGCTCTTTTTCGATTGATTGATCGCCAGGATAGATCTGTGGGAATTTTGAGGCATCATCAGAAAACTGAAACCAGCGTCCATTCACAAAATCAATATTTCCTGCACTGTCACAGGTAAAAGCAATTTGAGGCAAAGACTCCAAAAGCGTATGCAAATAGTCCACCTTAGACCGCAGTTCCTGCTGTGCCTGCTTGCGCCGTTCTACCTCAAGTTCTAAAGTTTGTTGAATATCTTTAAGCGCTTGGGTCTGTTCATACAACCGATAAAATGTCTTAACTTTCAACATCAGGATATCGGGATCCACAGGCTTGGTCACATAATCCAATCCACCCGAATCATAACCCTTGGTAATAAAGCGTTTATCCGTATTTACCGCAGACAAAAATATGATCGGAGTTTCCTTTGTTTTGCTAAATCCCGCTATATTTTCAGCAACTTCAAAGCCATCCATATCTGGCATCTGAACATCCAATATGATTAATGCATAATTATATTTTAAGATCTTTTTTAAAGCTTCTTCCCCTGATTGAGCGGTATCAACTTTAAAATTTTTGGATTCCAGTAATTTTTGCAAAGAGTAAATATTATCCGGATTATCATCAACAATTAATATCATAGTGTATTAAAACTTAGCATCAAGGTTAACAAATCTAAAAAAATTAACTGAATACCAATAATCGAATTACGGAAAACCGCTGGCAAAAAAAAAGCGCATGAAATAAGTAAAACTTTAGTCTGTCAAAGCCTGTTTTAACAAATATGATACGTTTTACATCAAAAGGCATATACTGCATTCCCGGTAAGTTTTATCTCGACCCATGGAAGCCTGTTGATTTGGCTGTTATTTCTCATGGCCATGCAGATCATGCCCACTGGGGAATGAAGAAGTACCTCTGTCATCATTTCACAGTCAATATTCTTCGGAGCCGGATCGGTCCAGATATTCAAATCCAGGGAATCGCTTACAATGAACCTGTCCACATCAATGGTGTCAGAGTTTCCCTGCACCCCGCCGGACATATCATTGGTTCTGCCCAAATTCGCCTGGAGTATAAAGGTAAAGTCGTCGTATTTACTGGCGATTACAAAATTCAGGAGGATGGCTTATGTACACCATTTGAGCCGATGAAATGTCATGAGCTTATTACAGAAAGTACTTTCGGTCTTCCGATTTATCGATGGGAGTCTGTAGCGGTACAAAATGAACGACTGCAATCTTGGATTAAGAACAACCAAAGCAATCACAAGACATCCGTATTTATAGGATATTCGCTTGGAAAATCGCAGCGTATTCTAAATGCTGTACATGAAATGGGTCCAGTATATGTACATTACAGTATTGCTAAATTAAATGAGGCCTACAGCCAGGCAGGTATAAAACTACCACCCTTTCAGATTGCGGACGTAAAATCAGCTCCAAAAGAACTAGACAAGCAGATTGTATTGCTTCCGCCAGCACTGCTGGACAGCCAGCTCCTTCAAAAAATACCCAATGTTGCCTATGCCATCTGTTCGGGCTGGATGCAAATCCGTGGGGCGAGACGATGGCGCAGCGCAGATGCTGGTTTTGCGATCAGTGACCACGCCGACTGGTCAGGTTTATTGCAGGCAGTACGTGGCAGTTCGGCCGAAAAAGTATATGTGACCCACGGGCAAACAGCTACCTTTGCCAAATATCTCAATGAAATCGGCATTGAAGCGGAAGAGGTCACCACACAGTATGGTGATGAAGAAGATCCCCAAGTCCAAACGACTTAAGATAGCTTATGAAAGAATTTGCAACATTGATACATGCTCTCGACAGCAGCAACAAGACCAATTTGAAAAAAGAGGCTGTTTTACATTTTTTCAGGGAAGCCTCTGAAAAAGATAAACTTTGGTTTCTCGCTTTGATGACCGGGAAAAGACCGAAACGGAGTATCGCGGTCAAGGACCTCAAAACCTGGACTTTAGAAATAACAGAAATTCCCGAATGGTTATTTATTGAATCCTATGCTGCCGTAGGTGATCTATCCGAAACCTTGGCTTTACTTTTGCCACCAGCATCGCAACTGATAGAAAAAAGCCTTAGCGACTGGATGGATGAAATCATTGCCTTACAAAATGTATCCAACGCAGAGAAAAAAGCTTTCGTTCTTCGATCCTGGAACGGGCTAAGCACCGTCGAGCGCTTTATTTTTAACAAACTTCTGGGCGGAAGCTTCCGTTTGGGCATTTCAGCAAAAGGCTTAATCAATGCCCTTGCTCAATATACAGGTACTGAGGCGAGTGCGGTAGCGCACAGCATCATGGGCGATTGGAATCCACATGAAGTCGAATTTGAAAAACTTATTCATGGCACGTATAGTGATACCAATCTATCCAAACCTTATCCTTTCTGCCTCGCCTATCCTATTGAAAAAGAACCTGAAGAACTAGGTCCAATTAAGACATGGCAAGTCGAATATAAATGGGATGGAATACGCGGCCAGCTTATCAAGCGTAGCGGAGACATACACATCTGGTCACGCGGGGAAGAACTTGTTACAGCCCAGTTTCCCGAAATTACCACGGCGCTCAGTCAATGGAGCGGAAGCTTTGTGCTCGATGGAGAGATTCTCGCGGTTAAAGACGATCGTGTACTTAATTTTTCAGAACTACAAAAACGGATCAATCGCAAGACAATCCCAAAGGCTTTGCGTGAGGAAGTACCTATTGCAGTCTACCTTTATGATCTCTTGGAACTGAATGGAATGGATCTCCGCCAGGAGCCACTTGCATACAGGCGTGTACAGCTGGAAGAACTTTATGCAGCCAATCCAGGTACCGTATTAAAACTATCATCGCTGATAAATGCCGAGGACTGGACAGCCCTTCAACAAATCCAAACTGCAGCACGCGAGCTTAACAGTGAGGGTATCATGCTCAAGAAAATGGATTCACCTTATTACGCCGGTCGCAAAAAAGGAGGCTGGTGGAAGTGGAAAGTCAATCCGATGAGTATAGATGCTGTACTCATCTACGCACAAAAAGGTAGCGGTCGCCGGAGTGCACATTACACAGATTATACCTTTGCCGTAAAAGATGGAGATCAGTTGGTCACGATCGCTAAAGCCTATTCGGGACTTACAGACAAAGAAATCCTTGAAGTAAGCCGGTTTGTCAAACAAAATTCACTGGAAAAATTTGGCCCCGTCCGCACGGTTAGACCCGAACTTGTCTTTGAGATTGCCTTTGAAGGGATAGGATACAGCAAAAGACACAAATCTGGCGTAGCATTACGCTTCCCAAGGATTTTACGCTGGCGAAAGGACAAAACAGCGGCAGAGATCGACACCCTTGAAGATATAAAACAATTGATTCAATAAAAATTTGAGACGATAAAACAGCGTGAACGAGAAGATAGCACATAGTGAAGGATTTCGAATTGTCAACAATTATTTCGAATCCCAGGGAAATGTTCCCTTTAGCTTTCAGACCAAGGCCTGGGATAAATACGCGCAGGGATATAGCGGACTAGTTATTGCACCAACAGGATTTGGAAAAACCTTTTCATTATTTATGGCGGTACTGATAGACTTTCTTAATCACCCGGATCAGCACCAAAAGGGTTTGAAGCTACTTTGGGTAACACCCTTACGCTCATTGGCTAAAGATCTTGCACGAGCAATGCAAAAGGCCATAGACGATATTGGGCTGGACTGGGTCGTTCAGGTTCGCAATGGCGACACCAATCCGAAAGTAAAAGCGCAACAGACGCGATCGATGCCCGATATTCTGCTCGTCACACCCGAAAGTCTTCATTTGCTGCTCGCACAAAAACAACGGGATAAGTATTTCAAAAATCTCCGGTGTATCACGGTGGACGAATGGCATGAACTGATGGGCAACAAACGTGGTGTTATGGTCGAACTGGCGCTCGCCTTCCTCAAGTCGCACTATAAAAAGATGCGCGTTTGGGGGATCACTGCCACCATAGGCAATCTCGAGGAAGCTATGGAGGTCCTGTTGCCAACAGAAAAAAAACGTATCCAAATTGTCGCTAAAGAGAAAAAGAAGATAGCGATCAAACCAATTTACCCCAGCAAAGTGGAACTATTGCCCTGGGCAGGACACCTCGGTGGCAACCTAGCAGACCAGGTCGTCCCCATTATACTCCAGAGCAAAAGCACAATCCTATTTACCAACACACGCAGCCAAAGCGAAATGTGGTATCAGCTCCTTTTACAGGCACATCCAGATTTTGCCGGACAAATCGCCTTACACCACAGCTCTATCGATGCCAATATCCGCGAATGGATCGAAGATAATCTCAGCAGCGGCAAACTTAAAGCAGTCGTGTCGACCTCTTCCTTGGACTTAGGGGTAGATTTCAAACCCGTTGATACAGTCATCCAGATTGGCTCGAGTAAAGGTGTAGCCCGGTTTATGCAACGCGCTGGAAGAAGCGGCCATAGCCCTTACGAAACCTCTACGATTTATTTCGTCCCTACGCACTCCCTGGAGCTCATCGAGGTCGCCGCACTGAAGGAGGCCGTAAAAACGCAGACGATCGAAAACCGGGATCCCATGGTTCAAACTTTCGATGTGCTTGTTCAATTCATGGTAACCATCGCCCTGGGCGGGGGATTTCGTTCGGAAGAACTGCATGCGATCGTCGCCAATACCCATGCCTTTCGTTACATGGATACGGAAGAATGGCAATGGTGCATGTATTTTATTACCGCGGGTGGAAAAATAGGCAAACGCTACGAAGAATTTCACAAGGTTATTCAAGATGAAGAAGGCAAATGGATCATCAAAAACCGTCGTCTTGCACTGCTCCACAGACTCAATATCGGTGCCATTGTCGGTGATGCCATGATGCGCGTGAAGTTTCTCTCCGGTGGTTATATCGGCATGATCGAAGAATATTTTATCAGTAAACTCAAAAAAGGCGAGCGATTTATTCTTGCGGGACGCGTCCTGGAACTTGTGATGGTCAAGGAAATGACCGTATTCGTAAGAAACTCCTCGGGTAAAGCCATTACTCCAAGCTGGCTCGGGGGCAGACTTCCCTTATCGTCCAATTTAAGCCATTTCCTTCGTAAAAAATTGGCAGCAGCAAAAGGAGCTCCTTCCAGTGAAAAAGAGCTTCATTTCCTAGCACCATTGATCGAAAAACAGACCGAACTTTCGGCCGTGCCTAGCGAAGCGGAATTTCTTGTCGAACATATCAAAACAAGAGAAGGACATCATCTCTTTTTCTACCCTTTGGAGGGTAGACTGATCCATGAGGTCATGGCAGCGCTCGTCGCCTATCGCATCAGCAAATTGTACCCCATCAGTTTTTCCATGGCCATGAATGATTATGGTTTCGAACTCTATTCCGACAAGGACATCCAACTGAGCCAATCACAGCTCGAAGAGGTCTTGAGCCGTAAAAATCTGATGGAAGATGTTATCAGCAGCATCAACTCCGCAGAAATGGCCAGCCGTAAATTTAGAGATATTGCTGTCATTTCGGGATTGGTGGTTCAAAATTATCCGGGTACACAGCAAAACAACAAATCCCTACAGGCTTCATCCGGAATTATTTTCAAGGTATTAATGGAGCACGACCCGAGCAACCTACTCCTCAAACAAGCTTTTAGCGAAGTGTTCAACCAACAATTGGAAGAATATCGTTTAATAAAAGCATTTGACAGGATAAACAATAGTAAAATACGTTATACCTTTGTCGAAGAGTACACGCCACTGAGCTTTCCGATCAAGGTCGATAGCCTGCGGCAGTCGCTGTCGAGCGAAGCACTGATCGAGCGTATCCAACGGATGGAAAAGGCCAACATGCAAAAAAAGAAACGTAGAAAATGAAGATCAAAGAGCAAACAATTACCTTTAATAAGCAGCAATTAATCCTTAACAATCAACGATCTATATTTTGGAAATCAGAAAAAACACTGATTCTATCCGATCTGCATCTTGGCAAAGCAGCACATTTCAGAAAGCACGGTATTGCAATCCCCATGGATACCACAATAGCCGATCTCAATCGACTCGAGCGCCTAGTGGATTATTATCAGCCCGTTCAGGTTATTGTTGTTGGAGATTTGGTTCATGCAGGTATCAATCAAGAAGTGCTACTATTGGAACAATTCAAAACGAGATATCCAACGCTTCTCCTCCACTTGGTCAAAGGAAACCATGATCGCCTGTCGAAACAAATGACCGATCGATTTAACATCCACCAACATGACGAAATCTTTGAACTGCAGCAGATACAATTTAAACACCACCCCATCGATGCGGAAGATCAATCTTCCTTCAGGATTAGCGGCCATCTGCATCCAGGAGTCAGTCTTGTCATACCACCGAGACGGCAGTTACGCTTACCCTGTTTTATGGTTTCTGATCATCAAATTATCCTGCCTGCATTTAGTAAGTTTACAGGGCTAGACAGTAAGGAATTATCTACAGCGTATCAATGTTATGCAATCACAGATGACCTGATCTTTCCGATCCAAAAAAACAGATTATAAAAACGTTTTATGACATTTTGAATTCACCATTACATCTTGAGCTCTCCAGGTGAGATACCGTAATACTTTTTAAAAGCACTGCTAAAATTATTCTGATGACCATAACCTGTCAACAGCGCCACCTCATAGACCGTCATTTTATCTTCGAGCAGATAACTTTTGGCTTTTTCCATACGCACCCGTGTGAGGTAGTCGTGAATGGTCACTGAAAAATATTCCTTAAAGTCCTTACGCAGTTTGCTTTCACTCGTCAGCACCTCTGCTGCAAGTTCTTTTTGCGTCGGTGGATTGGCAATACGCTGTTCAAGAATCTGTCGCGCCATCTCCAGCCTTTGCACATCCTCCTCATGAAAGAGCGAATCACTGCTTTCCGTTTTCTCATTGTATTGCTCAAACTGATACATCAGCAGCTCAACAACACGCGACTCGGTATGTAATCGACGGATCTCCCCTTTCTTTTTGGATTCAATCAGCTCAGTTATGGTATGCTGCATCTCGTAGGTTGCCATCAGATCCTCCTCCGAAAACGACACATACTCTCCCTTTTCGATCTCATGCACAAATTGCTGATGCAATAACGAATCGCGTTTGATCAGATTGAGGTAATACTCTTTGGAAATAACGGCTATAAAATACGTGTATTCAATACCGGGTTCCACTTCATGGATGGATTTGACAGAAGGAATATAACGAATATTATGCCGGCTCATGCCGTAAGGCAATTTGCTATCTGTCGGCTTAAAAAAGATAAACTGGCTGGTTATGGTCTCGCCCTCGATCTCCGTAAGCACCTGCACTGGCCGATCAAACTGCATTTTCGAATGCAAAATAAACAATCCTGAAGTCGATAGCTGAAAATTCTCCATATGGACAGGATCTTTGGATATGGATATCCTATTTTCGACCAAAGGTTTGTCGGGAACATAGCCATCCGGAATTTCTTCTTCAAAAAGCCAATCTGCCAACTCTACTATTTTACTTTTCACCAACATGATTACAAATCCTAAATAAGCCTGAAGCAGTTAAAATTAACGAAATAAGATGGTATTCTAAAATTATTTATAACCTTTCTAAATAACACGGTTAATCCAAGTCAATATCCATTTCCTCCAACTGAACATAAGGTTTCAATGTTTTTGGATTCATAATGACATTGGACTCGACCGAAAAGATGGTATAGATCTCCTTTTGGGCCAATACCTCCACCGGGGTACCATGAAAGAGTTTTCGGCCATTTTTGAGCATCAGAATACGATCGGCATACATGGCGGCAAAATTGACGTCGTGCACAATCAGCACCACCATGAATCCTTTTCGGGCAAGTGCTCGAGCAATGGCCAGTACTTTCTGCTGATAGTGCAGATCCAATGCCGAAATCGGTTCATCCAATAACAACAACGCATCCGGATTATCCCATATCTGCGCTAAGATCCGTGCAAGATGAACACGCTGCTGTTCACCGCCAGAAAGGCTCAAAAAATCCCGTTCAGCAAAAGCTGATACCCCACAAAGTTCCATGGTTTCGGCTACGATCTTATAGTCCTGGTGCTTGGGTGTATTCTTATAATGCGGATACCGACCCATCAGCACAATCTCTTCCACGTTAAAACTCAATGTCATCTGTTGCTGCTGGCTCAGTAGAGCTCTGCATTTGGCCAAAGCCGCAGGCTCGTATGCCGACAGTGCCTTGCCATTGAGATGAACAGCTCCCGAATCCGGCTTCTTTTCACCACAAAGCACCCCCATCAGCGTCGATTTACCAGCGCCATTGGCGCCTAGGACTGCCAGAATTTCTCCTTTGCGCACCTGAAAGGTAATATCCTTCAGGAGCTTTCGTCCGTTCACTTCGTAGTTGATCTTCTCTACACGTAGCATAATGCGATTATTTTTTAAGCTTCTGCCAAAAGGCTATTTATCTTTGATTAAAATATACAAGAATACCGGTGTACCCAGTAAAGCTGTAATCACGCCGATGGGCAATTCGATGGGTGCCACAGCGACCCGTGCAATCACGTCTGCCAATGTCAACACCAGTGCTCCTAATAGCAATGAACCAGGAAGCACAAATCGGTGATCCGCCCCACCCATCAGGCGAACTGTATGTGGAACAATCAATCCCACAAAACCAATAATACCCGACACCGCAACGGATGCTCCCACAGCAAGCGTGGATAAGACAACCACCCAGCGTTTGACGCGATCGGTACGCATACCCAAAAGATCCGCCTGCAACTCCCCGAGGGAAAAGGCATTCAGCGACTTTCCAAAAAAAGGCAAGATCAGCACCGGGATCAAAATAAAGGGAGCCAAAGCCCTTAGGTTATCCCAAGTAGCCCCGCCAAGACTGCCCAGCATCCAAAAAGTGATGGTACGCAACTGTTGCTCCGTCGACATATAAGTCATCAACCCCGTCAGCGCACCGGCAAAGGCATTGATGGCAATGCCCGCCAACAACATCGTCGTCACGTTTGGACGGCCATTTTTACTGGCGATACGGTAAACCAAAAAAGCGGTTAAACCAGCGCCCACAAAAGCACCAAAAGCCAATATATAATATCCAATCCATGCCGCTAAAGAGGTGAAAAGAAAGGTCTCAAAGGCAATGATCAGTACCGCAAAAAGGGACGCTCCAGAAGAAATCCCGATCAATCCGGGCTCTGCCAATGGGTTGCGGAATATACCCTGGATTGCAGCACCCGATATACCAAGTGCTGCACCCACCAAAAGTCCGAGCAAAAGACGCGGCATACGAATCTCAAAAAGAACATCTCCTTGCATATTGTGCACAGCTTCGGCACTCCCCAAGTGCAACTTTTGCGTCAACATCGTTAAGATATCAGCGGACGGAATATGGTAGGCCCCCATCCCCAAGGCAACAATACTTACAACACCCAATACCAGGCCCAAAGCCAATAGGATAAATTTCTGTTTCTTTTGCACCGGCTTTATTTTGAATCCATCACTTTTCCAAATCCACGGTGCAATTCTAAGATTGCGTCTGGCAGCCGGTTACTGAAATTTACCAGTAGTGAGGCATTCATCACCAAGATACGGTCGTTTTTACCCGCATTCGTAATACGCATGCCTGGCAATTTGAGTATAGCATCCTCACCGCCAAGGCTACTCGCGCCAAAATCAAATAGCAACACAATATCTGGATTGGCCTGCACCAGCGCTTCCGTCGTATAGGGTTTGAAATCCGAAAATTCCTGAACCGCATTTTTACCACCAGCCAGATTAATCATCGCATCCAGGCTACTGCCCTTACCTGCCACACTCATGGTACCTGTACCACGCGCATATAAAAACAATACTTTGGGTGCCGCTTTACCCTGATTTTCCTTTTTCACCAATTCCATGGTATGATCCAAGCTTACTTTCGTACGGGAAACCAGATTTTTACCGGCAGCAGATTCACCGACGGCATCTGCGACCTCCTGGATGTAACGAAGTGCACCTGGAACAGAGTAGTTTGGCTTAATGGAGACAAACTTCACACCAGCCGCACGAATCTGCTGAATGACCGATTTGGAGACGTCGCCTTCATTCGCAATGACGATGCTTGGTTTAAAAGATAACAGACCTTCAGCCGAAACCGACCGATTTTTGCTTACCCTCGGCAAGGCTGCAGCCGCTTTGGGCGATATACTTGTCACATCGGTAGCGACCATGCGCACGCCTACTCCCAGTCCGTAGATCGTTTCGGTCAACGAACTGTTTAACGTAATGATTCTCTGCTGTGCCGTCGCCCATCCACCGATTTGCATCACAAAACACAGTATAACAACATAAAATCTACTCATTGTAATTCTTTATCTCCATGATGGCGATAGCGGATTTCCAGGAATGGTTTTCGCATCTCGCCGTTCAACTTGAGTACAAAACAAATCAATAATCAGTCTAAATACAAATTATATCGAATCTTTTAGAATAGCACTCCACAACGTAAAATGAACTATAAAGCACTACTAAACAACAATATACGCCATAAAATAAACTACTTTTCAGTCCACAAAAAACGGATTAAATAGAATTTATGACATTTTGCATAGAGAAAAATTCAGACGGATTACCGTTTTTTGTAACATTATTTAGAATTAGTAAAAATAAAAATAGTGTTTAGAAGCATCTCATCTATTCGAACAAGCACCCTGATCGCCTTATGTGCCTGCCAGGTTTATACCCTGCAAGCACAGGAAAAATGGAAAATCTCCGGTGTATTGAAAAACGAATCTAATAAAGGCGTAGCCAATGCGACCGTATATCTTTATCCGGACAAATATGCTTTTAAAACAGATACCGCAGGGAGATTTCAATTCACCCAGCTCTATGCGGGGCGCTACGAATTACAGGTACAGGCCATGGGTTATCAGCAGTACCGCCAAGTTATCGATTTGGAAGACAAAAATCAGCAGCTCAACATCGTGTTAAAAGCTGAAGAAAGGCAGATGGATGTAGTTGATGTGCAGGGTAAAGTGCAGGCTGTAGACAATCTCGTTAAGGCCGAAAATGCAGCTATGCCCGTAAAAGTCATCACCAAACGTGAAATTGAGCTTATGGGCAGCCGCCGTCTGGATGAAGTTTTAAAAGAACAGACGGGTATCGCCATCGTCAACGATATTGCCGGAGGCTCCAGAGCCGTCGGTGTACAGATCCAGGGATTCAGCAGCAACTACGTGATGGTCCTTGTAGACGGGCAACCTATGCTGGGACGCAACAGTGGCAACTTTGACCTGTCCCGTATCTCGGTGACCAACATCGAACGTATCGAAATCATCAAGGGCGCATCCTCTTGCTTATACGGCAGTGACGCATTGGGTGGTGCGATCAATATCATTACACGCCATGGTGCAATCACACCACAGGCACAGGCATCGCTTCTTTACGGCAGTCTCAATACCGTTGATGCAACACTGGAAGCAGAAACACCTTTTGCTAATCAACGCGGGAGCGCCGTCTTTTCGGGCAATTACTACCGCACGGATGGTTTTAATACCGACAAGCAGTATCTGGACTCCAAGAGTACCACTTTTCCACCCTATACCAACTATAGTTTCCAGGGGCGACTACGTTATCGTACAAGCAAAAATGGCACTTTGGGCGTTACAGGGCGTTATGCAGCCCGAGAATCTGAAATGATCAATGCATGGTCCGAATCGGCCACACTACAGGATAAACAAAAAGATCAGGACATCAATCTTTCTGCAAGTTACGACCATAATTTCGAGTCGGGACTGCGCAGTATGACGCGTTACTATTTCTCGCGTTTCCACTCCCAGATCGCCGCACAATGGTTGCAACAAGGTATTGTTGCCAGTGCCGAGCAATTCGGTCAGAATGTACACCGCATTGAACAGCAATTTGCGTATAGCCCCGCACAACAGGTCAAACTTACCGGTGGTATAGGCGGCAGTCTTGAACTGATGGACAACCAGGATCTGGATGCCAAACGCTCTTTGAACAGCGCATTCGCCTATTTGCAGACCGAATGGAAACCTGTAGACCGCTTATTAACGACGCTGGGTCTACGCTACGATCAGACCAATGTCTACAATGGCCATCTGAGTCCAAGTTTGGGTCTACAATACCATGTCAGTCCTAAGCTTTTGATCAAAGGTGGTATCGGAGCCGGATTTAAGGCACCCGACTATAAGATGCGCTATCAGGTCTTTTTCAATCCAGCAGCCAACTATTTGGTCGTCGGTTCAGAACGCGTAGCCGATGTGATTGCAGCTATGGATCAAGCTGGAGAACTGAGTTATAAAAACAGCTATATGCTCAATTTGGTGGCGGGCAACCTCAAAGCCGAAACCAGCATTTCAAACAATATTGGACTTACCTGGAGTCCGTCCAATAGATTTCAGGCCGATTTCTCGGTCTTCTACCATCGGATCAACAATCAGATCAACACAGTCAGTGTGGGTAACGGGACCAAAGTAGCACAGATCTATAGCTACCGCAACCTGCCCAAAGCCATGAATAAAGGTTTTGAAGTTTCATTGACCTATCAGGCGACCAAAGATCTGCAATTGTCGATGGGCTATCAATACCTGATTGCCAAAGACCTGAGTGTTTTGGATAGTATTGCCAAGGGAAGTTATCCCTATAACCAGATCAACGATCCCGCTACGGGCGAATATCGCCAGAGTAAAAAATCAGATTATTGGGGTATTGAAGACCGTTCGAGACACATGTTCAACGCTAAAGCCCAATACGAATATAAACCCTGGGGCGTCAATGTCAATGCGCGGGTCAATTTCAGAAGTGCCACACCTTTTCAGGAATATAATGGCAACCAGTTTATCGACAAATATGACATCTTTATCCCCTATCACACACTGGTGAATATGACGGTAGAAAAGAGTCTGATGAACCGCAGATTGACACTGCGTCTGATCGGTGACAATCTATTCAATTTTACAAGCCGTTATTTACTTGGGCAGCCTGGGCGGGTTATTATGGGCGGCGTGAGCTACCGTTGGATAAAAGAATAATAAGGACTAATGAACAAGAATTTAGCACACAAAGTACAAGATAAAAGATGAGAACGATTCGCATGATTATTGGAGAATGTAGCATCTGGCTTTCCTTTCACAAGATTGGCCGTTGTATTTTTTCAGCACTATTGCTATTGACAGTGGTATCCTGTGGGAAAGACAAAGACTATACGATCGGATTAGAAGATGGCAAAAGTACCTTGATCAAAGATCTTGCTGGCGATACCGATGCAGCCATGGGCGAAGGTACTGAAGGAAAAGAGCAAAGACCATTTTTTATATTTCTTTTTCGTTTTAAAGATCAAAAGCAAATATGGGTTAAAACCAAAGCCGATTCCGCGCAGTGGCTTAAAACAAAAGATTGGGATATTGCCTTTACAGGTCCTTATAATTCAGAGATCTATGTGAACAATTCCCAGCATGAATACAATCCGGGTTATGGCGGCCAGGCAAATAATACCGCTGTGGTTTTACTGCGACAAGCCTATCAGAGTGTCAGTGTAGCCCCTTCGGATGAAGAGTTTAATAAAAGTGAAGTAAACAAAATTGGCTGGGCAGCTACCGATGGTTCGGATGGCTGGTTTCGTTATAGTTTGAGCACCCATATTATGCAGGCGCTCCCCAATCGTACCTATGCGATTCGCTTACCCGATGGCAAATATGCCAAATTACAGCTGATCAATGCCTATAAGGGAAATCCAGCGGCGGTAACCAACCTCAATTGGCCGGCCCCATACTATACATTTAAATATTATGTACAGCAGGATGGCAGCAAAGATTTAAATACAAACACATTATAATAAGGAAAAATTACACAATTAAATTAAAGATGAATAGATTATTTACAACAGCAGCACTATTATGTGCATTGAGTTTAGGTTTTACTTCTTGTAGTAAGGATGATGATAAAGTGGAGCAAGTCGAGCCGGAATACCAAGCTAAGGTTATGGTCAAAGACGGTGAAACTGTTGATTTAACAAAAGTTTCTAAAACCATCAATACACAAGGAACAATCAAGCGTACAGGCAATACCTATTCACTTCGTAACTTTAAACAATTTACAATCGGTGAAGATGGAAAAGCAACAACAACTGCAGCAGCAGATTATTATTTTGATTTCAAAGAAAATGATGCAACCAGTGATGCCGACAAAATGTTAAGTCTTTCAGGAACAGCAGCTGTAACTTTAAAAACAAATACCGAAAAGGGCTATACATTATCCTATATTGATAAAAGTTTTGATCAAGTCCAAGCTTCTGATCAATTAATATCTATTGAGAATAACGCTAGTGAAATCTATAAAATGATTATTTCCCCAGCAATGCAAACGATTAGAACAGAATCGGGTTGGTGCAATTATAGTTTAGTCAATCATATAGTAACTGTAGTAGAAAATAGAACACTCGTAATATCAAAAGATAAAAAACCATTATTTAAAATACGAATGAATAGCATCTATTCAGATGGAAAACCAAATGCTGATGAAAAAGCAAGCAATATGGTTTTCTACTCTATCGATTACCAAGAATTTAAATAATATCAACATAGCAGCTGGTTAAAATTCCAGCTGCTTTTGTTAACCAAAAATCAAAAACCGAAAAAAATATATTAAATACCAATTTTCATACACACTTTATCAGCAAAAGATTTTATCTTTACCATTATTTAGAATAAATTTAAATAAAAATAATATACTAACAACCCTACTACATGTATAGAAGAGGGACAAGGTATCAACTAACACAAAAAAACTAGTAACAATGAAAATAAAGAAACGCAGCAACCTATTAAAATTCATACCGGTATTGGCATTTTTAATTGTGTTGGGGTCCTGTAGCAAAAGCGAGCCCACAGTAGTAGAGCCTGAACCAGATCCTGTTGCACCAGAAGCTATGTTCAACCGCTTGATTACTGTTAAGAATTTTGGCGAAGACTTACCTGCTGGAAGTGCACCAACCACGGCGCAATCACCAATATATTACAGCCTGGAACAGAACAAAGCTGTGACACCGGATTATAAACTAACCGCACGATGGGACATCTCTTGCTCAGAAATATACCGCAGTTTTATCAATTGCAACAATACAGCAAACGGATTTGGTAAAGGTGGCCCAGGGAAAGGCGGTATACTCATTGTGAAGAAAAAATTTGAAGATGTAATCGATATCCCTTCAGACGCCGAGTTTCGCAAAGGTGAAAAAGCATATGGTACAGATGATTCAGGAGCATTTGGTGAAGGTCTAGGTTGGTATTTATATGATTTTGATGGCGTAATCAAAGGTGGTGGAGCGGAAAACAAAAAACACGTTTGCTATCCTATCGAAAGCAATACATTGATCGTCCGTACAGCCCAGGGAAACTATGCCAAGATCAAGATACAAAGTATCTATAAAGACCTCTTGGATCCAAAAGATTGGTTTAAAGATTCACCAACACCCTACTTTTCTTTCCAATATGTACTTGCCAAAGCTGGCAGTACCAAATTTGTGATTGCTAACTAAATAATATAAGCTAAGCATTCTGATTTAGACACTAAACTAACATGAAAAGAATATACAGCATTTTAAGCTTCCTTTTTTTAGGATTGCTGCTAACCCGCTGCACCAAAACGGAAGAATTAGCCTTACTTCCCGCAGATAAGATACTCGAATATAAGGTCACCAACCTCCCTAATGATGAGGTTATCTATGGCGCTATAGACAATGAAAAAAATGTCATTACGGTATATCTCCCTTATTATTATGGGTTGCTCGTCATCGACCCTACTATTAAAGTCGCGAATGGTGCCAGTTTAACAGAAGAAATTTTGCCTGTTAAAACAGATGAAAAGAGCCAGACGTATACCGTAAAATCTGCTACAGGTACCACAAGAACCTATAGCTTAAAAATTGAATTACAAAGTACACCATCTTTTGAAGCGACTTTTGCATCGACATCTTCTATTTCGCTTACAAAAGGTCCTGGCGCTGGTTTCCCGGCGATTAATGGAACCTTTATGCATACCAATCCTTCATTGGTGAGTATTGCACTGATTAATCAGGAGACCAAACAAAGGTATCAAATGGCTACGCCGAATAGCCTGAAAGTATCGGGGATTGGATACCAATTAAGCTATACGGGTACCGAACGGGAAAACCGCATTCCATCCGATATTAAAGCAGGTACCTATGATGTAGAGGTGACCAACATCAACCATACCATTACATTAGCCAATCCGCTCAAAATTACATACCGTCAACCTGACGTAATTGTTAGTTTATTGGGTCTAAATCTCGCAAAAAATAAAGATTGGACCATAAAAGCTGGCCTAGATAAGGTTATTCTAGATCCTACGGCCGTTATCATGACACTCAATGGAAAAGATTATCCATTGACTATTAAATCTTATAACCGTACCGAAATGACAGTTTCATTACCAGCGACTCTTCCAATCGGAACCTTTGATAATTTGCAGATCAAATTCCAATTTAAAGACTGGGCCGATGTTGTAAAGACACAGTTGTCTCCAAGTACAATAACGGAATCATAAACAAGCATCCACAGTATGCCATGGTGGCATCAAAATTAAATAAATTAAAACAAGAGGAGATCTCAACATGAACTCAAACATCAAAACTATCTTAAAATCAGCGATGGCCGTGACTGTGCTATCGGCAGCAGTATGGGCAGCAGCCCCAACAACAGAATCAGCAACAGCTCCTTTAGCGCTGAACCAAGCTAAAGCAAATAGTAACTACACTGTTGTAGGTCAATGGTGGAGCCCAGCAGCTGCAGCAACTTGGCCTGCAGTATATGTCGACCTTGCTACAGGTGCACAAAGCTTGAGTAGCTCTGGTCAAGTTGCATTCTTTAGCCATGTAAATGGTTCGATCAAGGCTAATGGATCTTATTCGATCAGAACGGTAGCAAAAGACATCGCTTCCGTTACAGCATCAGATTGGGCAACAGCGACTCCAGTATCATCACAGGGTAGTGGCGAATGGTATGAATATGATTTAGATAGCCATGCAAACCAAGCAATCCAACCTTTGACAGTGTTGGTCGGAAATTCTTCCGGAGCTTCGTATGCTGTTAAGTTAATTAATTTTACAAATGTTGGCCAACAAGTAGTGGCAGGTCAATTACAAGTAAAAGCAGATACCAATATCGAAGTTAAGGCATTATAGTCCTTCCTATTTAATGAATGAAAGATTCCGCAACCTGGTGGATGGGTTGCGGATCTTTTTAGCCTAATCAACATCCGCATAACGATTTTTTTAACCAAAAAAATTATGCAACACTCATTTTTGAAAAAACAAATACATATCCTTCAATTTCTAGCGATTTTTATGCTAGCACTAACATGCTGGTCCTGTAAAACGGAATACCCAAGCCTACCCTACAATGACATTGAATCTTTTAGCATTCAGGATGCTGATGGCAAAATCTTGTCAGCCAGCATTGTGAATGACCAGATTATCTTATATTGGCCTCCATTGGTGGAGCAGCCCGAAAACATTACACCTACGATTAAAGTTTCGGAATTAGCGACTATTACGCCTGCATCGGGTACACCGATAAAACTCCAATCCGAAAAACCCATCACCTATACTGTTCGGGCACAGGACGGATCCAGCAAAAACTATACATTGACCTTCCAATACAATCAGCCCATAGTACAAGCTACATTTAACAGTTTATCGTCTGGTCAATACTATATCACTGATCCGAATACTTTTACTTTTATTGGAGAAAACATTATACCCAACGAGACACAAACTAAAGGCTATTTAATAGATAAAGATGGAAAAGAAACATTACTTTCGTTTAGCAAAAATATAGTACCCACTAATTTTGCTGTCACTTTTACGGCTCCAGATGACTTCAAAGCAGGTACTGGCTATAAGGTCAAATTGGTGTCAGGCCGTTATTCCATCGTAAGCGATTCATTTGAGGCTGTCTTACCTAGCATCCTCAATCTATTAATAAAGAGTAATCTGTTATATAGCGTTAAAAAAGGAGAAAACTTTGTGGCTCCTTTGCAAAGTAAAGTCCTTTACGAGCGTTATTTTAAAAGCGATTTTGACCATTTCATCGCGGTGGACAATCTGAATAAAGAATATACTATAAACAATGCGGTATTTGATGTGAACGCAATGACGGTTACCATCCCTATACCGTCCAATGTAGCGGGTAGTGGAATCAACAAGCTAAAAATGGTAGACAAATCAGGAAAAGTATTATTAGAGGATACTTATTATATCACGCTAAACTAATACGCTTTACCAACTCATTTTAATCGTGTTTGTCACTAATCAAACAAAACAGTTTATCGTGATCGCATTAGTAGCTATCATTGTATACAGCTGCGGCAAAGGTAAGTCTACGCCAGAAGAGCCGACGATTGTCCCTCAACCTGAAGAAACCTTACGCCAACAATATAGTAAATCGGTAACGCAATGGCCAGCTGCCACTTGGTACAACAATATCAAGGTACGTGAACTGACCGCTTTACCCGAAAACCCATCGAAAGATAAGGCCGAGCTAATAGCACTTGGCAAAGCCTTATTTTTCGACCCCCGCACCGGTAATGGCATGAAGACTTGCGCTTCATGTCATAATCCGGACACCTACTGGATCGACCAAAAAACAACGGCAGATGGTATCGCACTGCATCACCGCAATACACCTTCCATGGAAAATGTCTGGTACCTGGATGGCAAACTCTTCCACGATGGCCGCGCAATGACTTATCGAGAGCAGATTGCCGAAGCCATCAACTCCCCCATCGAAATGGGCGGCAATACAGCTGCTTTACCCGCTAAGCTGCAAGCTATACCAGGCTACCTTCGTTTATATGAGGCGGCTTACTCGAGCCAGACGATGAGCGTCGAAGGATTGCTAGATGCCATAGCAGCGTATTCAAGATCAATTAGCAGTGGTGAAACCGCCTTTGACCGTTTTATCAAAGGAGATTACCAGGCATTAAACGATACACAGCTCGAAGGCCTCCATCTGTTTCGCACAAAAGGGAAATGCATCAACTGCCATAACGGCGCCTTCTTTACTGATCTCGATTTTCATAACCTGGGTTATGCTGTTACCAGCAAAGGTGCCTTGGACAATGGTCGCTTTGAGGCAACAGGACTGGAAACAGACAAAGGTAAATTTCGCACGCCGGGTCTGCGCAATGTGATCCATACTGCACCCTACCTGCACAATGGTAGTATTTCGAGCTTAGGTGAACTGATCAACCTGCTGAGTCAGGGCATGCCCCAAAAGACAGGACAACAGATCAATGGGACCTTATCGCCGCATATTCAAAATGTCCGATTAAGCAGTAAAGAACAGGAAAATATCTTGGCTTTTTTGGAGAGTTTATCCAGTGTGCCAAGCAAAACAGAACGACCTGTATTGCCCTAAAATAAAAAATCCCAAAGGGGATACCTTTGGGACATTTTGAGTACTCCACAGTAGCGGAGGCATCAAAAATTAAATAAATTGGCACAAAATTAGGCTTTTATATTAAATAAAAAAGTAAAAAAGTATTAAATTTCAGATAATTATCCATTTTGTAGCGAATCAACTACAAGAATAAGGAACAAAATGCGCATTATATAATGAGTCGAATCCGCCAAATAGTTGGTCTATTAGTTATAATAACTGCTATAATAGCTTGTCAGAACGGCAGTAAAACAACAACTCTGCCCGATGAATTTATTAGTCCAAAAACAGGAACAAAAAAAGAATTGACTCTCGACTCAATCTACCTGTATGCCAAACAGCTATATCGCTGGCAGGAATCTCTCCCTTCATATACTACTTTTGATCCGCGGACCAAATATGCACAAATAGACCCCGAACAAACGGCTTATGAGCGGGCACTTTTTGCCCTCAGCCAATACGCTTTGAACAAGAAAGGTAGACCTTACGAATTGTCGACCATCCCCAATAAACCCAAATATTCATATTTGGAGCGTCGTCGTAACGACAAGAAAAGTAGTGGTCACATGGCCAGCATAGAAACACCCTACAGGTACGCTACACACCTGTCCTACTGGTCTGTGGGAAACAAACGGATTGCTTATGTTTACATTCCCTCCTTTCCCCAGCTCCAGACAGTGAAGGCCGAACTGGATCAACTTGCAGCCGAACTGGCTCAAAAGCAAATTACACATCTCATCCTCGATCTACGTCATAACGGTGGCGGTTATGTGGAGACCGCAGAATATTTAGCCAACCTCATTAGTCCAGCCAAACTGGATAAAAAAGTTATGTTCAGCGAGCAATTTCATCCGAATGTACAGCAAGGCAAAGCAAAACTACTCCTTAAACAACCCTATCTGGATGCCAATGGCAAAGTGGTCCAATACAAAGGACACCCTGCCACCCTCGCCGATGTGGATTATAGTGAAAAAGCCAATACGCATTACTTTATCAAAAAGGGACATTTCAATTCACTACAGCAGCTGTCATGCATTGTATCAGAACGCACGGCTTCGGCAAGCGAACTCCTGATCAGCAGCTTCAAACCTTATATTCCGATACGCCTCATCGGTCAGCAGACTTTTGGTAAACCCGTAGGTTTTTTTTCAGTCCACATTGGAGATTTCGATGTATACCTGGCTTCATTTCTCATCCGCAATGCCAATGGCTGGTGTGATTATTTTGATGGCATACCCGTCGACCTGGCCTTAGCTCCGGTAGAAACCTCCCGCCATCCCGGGGATCCAAAAGAAGCCTGGCTTGCAGCAGCGCTAAAAGACATTACAAAAGACGAAAATCTCACAGCAATTTCGTCGGTTACTTATTTTTCGACGCCAGCAGACGAAAATTTGCTACTTAAAACAAATTTTAGGTTAAAGTAAGAAATTTATTGCAACTGGATTTTGTCATAATTATGTTTAAATTAAAACCATTTTTCATAGATGATAAAGCAGAAAACAGCATAAATTTGTGGAAATAAATACGAATCTTTGTATAGAATCGTTATAAATAAAAATAAGAACATGTTAAGTCAACATATCAAAGAGCAAACGCACGCAGCTCACCAAAACGTAGAAGGAACGATCGTGCGCCAATTGAAAAATATTCGTTCAGAAGCAGATTACGCAGAAGTATTAAAAGGCTTTTATGCTTATTTCCGCGCCGTAGAAGATAGCATCGCTCCTTTTGTAACCGCAGAAGTATTGCCCGATTTGGCCGAACGCCGCAACTCATCTTACATCAAAAGCGATATCGAAGCTTTGGGTGGTAACGTAGATAACTTGCCAGAAGCAAATGCTCCAGCTGTAGCAAATATACAAGAAGCACTTGCATCATTATATGTTTTGGAAGGTTCAATCATGGGTGGTCCGTATATCGTGCAGATGCTCAACAAATATGGCCTTACCAAAGGAACTTCTTTCTTCGATGGTTATGGCGAAAATAGCCGTGAGATGTGGGCTGGATTTACAGCGGTATTAAACAAATATTCAGAAGATCCGGCGACTTATGATCGTGCAGTAGAGATTGCAAACCAAACTTTTTATAACTTTGGCGAAGTATTCACTCCTATCGCCAGTGCGAACTAAAATTGGAGTGTTCGTGTTTAATCCCATAAATGGAGCAAAAAGACAACAAATCTAAATGGCTTAAGCGTGCCGGAATTGGAGCATTTCTCTTCTTTCTGGCCAAAGGACTCGTATGGCTCGCTGTATTCTTTTTCGCAGCGAAGTCCTGCAACATATCTATTTAACACAAAAAAAGAAGCATTCCTCTATCGCACAAAAAGTGCATCAGAGGAATGCTTCTTTTTTAGCCCGGACTAGTCTGTTTTTTTTACCTCGAGCGCCAATGTATTCGGGTTGTGTTCGTATTGTGTTCGTACCACCTTCGGAGCTCAACAATCTGGTAATCATTATTGACCAAATTCCGACCAGGTAATTCCTGTTCGGGGTCTGGACGATAGCTGTACAGCACCTGTACAATATCTGTATCGCATCCGAATAAGGTACGAAGCAGGTACGAATCTGCTCCATACCGCCTACCCTCTTACCTTATACTTTTGTAACCACTGTCCGATAAAGCTCCATCCCCTCATGGCTGATAACCTGACAAGCTATTTCTTCGCTACTGATCGAGAAAGAGAAAAACCCGTATTGATCTTTCGCAAAACGACTATACGGCAGATCGGTTTTTACAGGCGTTACCTCTGATCCTGCCCCGGAGATAAACTGATGAAACTTCTTGCCTTCTACTTTTAAGTGCTGCAGCGAATGTTCATGTCCTGAAAGGTAGATATCTACTCCCCGCTTTTCAAAGATAGACTCCAAGACTTTTCGAACCGCCAGGGTGTCGTAATTCGTCGTACGCGGCCCCGCCGTATACAAGGGATGATGACCGACGACAATTTTCCAATGGGCGTCCGAATTTTCCAGTAGCTGATCTAGCCAGGCCAGCTGTTTCTCGGGTTGCTGTCCCGCAACATGTGGCCCATACTCGCTGTTACTGTAAAATTCAGGAATCATCGGATTAGTATCGATAAAGGCCATCAGTACTTTTTTTCCATCCTTAAGCACAAATGTCTTGCTGTAATAACGCGCAGGCATCTTCCAACGTCTACTGATCGTACTATAACGTACCTGTGCATCGGGATCTGATTTATAATCGTGGTTTCCCAAAATGGGATACCAGTCCCATTGCAGCGAAAATGCGGTATAGATATTTTCAAACGAATAATGCCACAGGGGATCATGTTCACTGACCACTCCGGAAGGGTAAAAATTATCACCGGTAGAAATGATAAAGTCATTGGGATGCTGATCGGCCCATTGACCCATCTGCCCCGCTACAGCCAACTGATGGTCGGCACCATTGCGACCCCAGTCGCCTACAGCTATAAAATGAAGATCATAGGCATCTCTGGGTTTCAAAAGCTGTTGTATATCTTCGCTTTCAAGTTGCGTAGGTTTTGTCAGACCGAAACTACTGAGCGTAATTCCGCCCAGGCCGGCTGTAATCGCCGTGCCCAGGGAATTTTTCATAAAAGTTCTGCGTTTCATCAATAGATTTTAATAACCAGGATTCTGTTGCCAGTGGGTGTTTACGTTTAATACAGTTGTTGGTACAGGGAAAATACGACGGAACTTCTCGCTCATGCCGGCAGGATACAGCGATCGGAATCCCCAGTTATCTTCAAATTTTCCGTAACGGATCAGGTCATTTCTACGCCAGGACTCATCAGCAAACTCACGTGCCCGCTCATCCAACACATCCTGTAGACTTGGGGAAGCCGTGAGTACAGGTGCATTTACATAGGCTCGGATCTGATTAACCAAAGATTGTGCGGTCTGACCATTGGTCGCGGTAGCCCCACGGAGTATAGCCTCCGCTTTCATCAACAGGATATCGGCATAGCGAAATACAGGTACATCATTGCTCTGATTACGCTGATTGGCAGATGTAACGGCTACGTCCATATAAAACTTAATGGATCTGTACCCCATTGAGCGTCCCTTTTGGTCGTTACCTACATTCAGCGTGGCCGCACCATCCGAACGCAAAGTAATTTCTTTAGTGGTCTCCAGTTGCCAATCAAACTGCGCATCTGCATCCGCAGCATTATAATCCTGATCTATGCCGCGTTTGGAAGTTCTGATCAGAAAAGGACGAGTCTTATCTTCTGTATAATTTGACCAATAATATTGCTTACCGCCGATGTATGAGGCATTTCTTTCGTCGCCTGCCAGATTAAATTTCTCCAAATAGCTTGGTAATACACGAAAAGTCCCCCCAACACTTTGAGGCAATGTTGCAAACTGATTTTGGGCACTTCGATGTATCCAGAAGCGCGAATAAGTCATACCCTGCTGTTTTTCACGATCATAGGGTATGGCAAATATAAAATCCTTTACCTGATAACCATTATCGGGGCGAAACTTGGCCATAAACTTGTGGCTTGTCAGGTTAAACTGTCCTGAGGAAATAATCTGGTCGCACATCGCAACCACATCATTTAATTTTTCATTTTGTGCACTTGGATTGTAATTGGCCACATCCGTAGCCGTATAAACAGCCCAGTTGAGGTACAACTTAGCCAGCAATGCTTCGGCCATATATTTCGTTGCTTTTCCATAAGTAGCTATGGAAACTGTGGTAGGTAGCAAATCCTTCACAGCAAGCAATTCGGCCTCAATAAAACGGCAAATTTCAGTACGGCTTGAACGTGCGGGGACAGCATCAACAGGCCCCGTGATCAACGGTGCGGCGCCAAAATTATCCATCAGTATAAAATAATAATAAGCACGGATTGCGCGGGCAGGTGCCGTCAGCTTTTCTTTATCTTCCCCGAATAATGCAATGGCATTATTGGCTAAGGTGATTCCAGTGGAAGCATCGTTCCAGATACTTGGTAAGAGGCCGTTGTCTGCGTTCCAATTGTGCAGATGGAATTCGCGGTATCGACCGCCATCAAACCAGTCTGTCCCCATGGAAACACTCACTGCTTCATCCGCCGAGAGTGTTTGGGCCATCCAATGATCGCGCCCCATTGCGCCACGATAGGCGGCATATACATCGGCAAGAATTGCCTCGGCTGCACGTTCCGAATCCGGAAATTCCGTCAGCTGTGATTTTATATCAACATCCAGATCGGTACAAGATCCCAGCGAAAAACTCAATGCTGATAAGGTTAATAAACGAATTAATAGTGTTGGTTTCATATACATTAGTTCTTGTTCTATAGGCCATGTGGCATGCACCATTTATGTCAACAGGATTGTTTCGATAAGAAGTTTTCCATCCCACAGGTCTGTCTTATAAATTAAAGTTAAGGCCAAACATAAACGTTCGCGTCCGTGGGTAGGTCTGACGGTTATCAATTCCCGGTGTTAGGCCTCCCAAGCCCACCTCGGGATCAATACCTTTATATTTCGTCAGCACAAATACGTTGTTCATCGTTGCATATACTCTTAGGTTTTTAATCGGTATATTTTTCATCGGTATCGTATAGGCCAACGTAACATAAGCCAAGCGTAGATAGCTTCCATTCTCCAGGTAACGATCCGATAGGTAATGTGCATTGATATCCGTCATGCGCTCGGTTTCCACAACGCTGGCAAGCACGTTTTTTTGCCCTGCATTACCAACAACGTTTGAATGGCGCGCTCGGGTAGCGTTCATAATTTTCTGTCCAAAAGCACCTTGGAACATTCCATTTAAAGAAAAATTCTTATATGAAAAGCTATTGTTCCAACCCAGTGTCAACTTGGGCTGTGGACTTCCCGTCACAGCCTGATCTTTCTTCTGTGGCGTTGTGGTTGTTTCGCCTGTACGCTCGCCCGTTTTCTCATCTCTGGTATAGAATACCGACACCCCTTCATCGTTGTAGCCTGCCCATTCCCAGGTATAAAACTGACCTATAGGTGCTCCCGGTGTCAGCCTCTGCTGAAATATATTGGTCTGCCCAGCCCCACCGAGATCCGACAATTCGATATAATCCTGCGTAAACTGCTCGTTGGCAATGCTCACCACCTTATTGCTATTGTGCGACAGCACCAATCCGGTATTCCATTTGAAATCCTCTTTATCAATGGCCTTTGCATTCAGACTCAGTTCAATCCCCTTATTCTCTATTTCACCAACATTGGCAGTCAGCGTTGGATAAATATATTTCGATTTGCTTACCTGATAATCATAAATCAGGTCACTCGTTTTCTTTTTATAGACCTCCAAAGACCCTGTCAGGCGATTTTTTAGAAATCCGAAATCCAGGCCTAGATTAATCATACTGGTCGTTTCCCATTTGAGGTTCGGATTGCTATTGCGCAGCACCATCAAAGTACGTAATGGGCTTACCTGGCCATCGGCACTTACATAATCGAAAAACTTGGATGAGGCACCACGTACAGACTGCGCTGTAAATGCGTCAAAGCCCAATGAGTTGCCACTCACCCCGAAACCTGCACGCAGCTTTAAGTCATCAAAAATTCCGGTTTCACGGATGAATGATTCCTCCGAAAGGCGCCACGCTGCAGACACCGAAGGAAATGTCGCCCAACGATTGTTGGTTCCGAAAGCCGAGGAACCGTCGCGTCTTACCGTCGCCTGTAGGAGATACTTGTTATTATAGGCATAATTCACACGGCCATAAACAGATATCATACGCAAGGTGGAAAGATAATAGTTCCCAAAGCCCAACAAATCAACTACATTGGCCATACCCGGATTATAATAACTCAAATCGTCACTGTAATAATCGGAAGTCGTCAATTGAAAGCCATCGTTATTGTTGTTCTCCTCCCATGAATAACCTGCCAGTGCAGCTACCTTATGTTTTCCGGCGAATGTCTTTTCATAACTCAGGTTCATTTCCATCACTTTCCGTTCATCTTCTACAGCTGCACGGATAGATTTGCCATTCTGACCACGTGCTGCCATCGAAAACATGGAGTAGTACTGAGCATTGTTAAACTGCCTATTTTGCAGCGAAAGGTCAATATTATAGGTCAACCCGGGCAAGATCTCATAGCCCAGTTTTGCATGCGCCTGGAGCACCTTAGTTTTAGAAAAATTTGTATTCTCTTCAATTAAGGAAAGTGGATTGGCATATTGCGAACGGTCGGCTTTTTCAAACCAGGAACCATCGGTATTTCGGACCGGCGATACAGGCAGGTAATAATACATCGCATCATAAACGCTGAGTCCCTGATCCAAAGCAAGCACATCATTCTGCTTGGTGATACTTGCGTTGATATTGAAAGAAGCCGTCAGCCGATTATTCAGCGCCTTGGTCTGCAAAAACGCTCGAGCAATCTGCCGCCCCATATCAGTCCCTTTGATAACCCCATTGTTTTTGATGGTATTGAGACTAATGCTATACTGTGTTTTTTCTGCACCTCCAAGAATGGATATATTATGGTTGTTCGATATCCCTGTCCGCTCCACAGCTCTTTGCCAATCGGTATCTGCTCCCAAGTCGTCCGTTGGTTCCATCGAAAATCCATTATCATTGACATAAGACCGGTATTGCGCTGCATTCATCATCTCATAATGCTTAGCCACTTTATCGATCGCCAGATAGCCGTTGTAATTGATATTGGTCTGCCCTGATTTTCCACGCTTCGTTGTAACGATAATAACGCCATTGGCCGCTTTTGAACCATAAATTGCGGTCGCTGAGGCATCACGAAGCACGTCAATAGACGCAATATCATCGGGCGCTACCAAAGCCAGCGAAGCGCCCGGGACCCCATCGATCACATAGTAGGGTTCCATCGCTTCACCACTACGTAGCGTTGAAGCTCCCCGGAGACTAACGGAAGGCGTAGCATTGGGATTACTGTTGTTGCTCGAAATCGTCAGGCCGGCAACTTTCCCCTGCAGCATCTGTGCTGGCGAAGTAAATACGCCGACGTTCGCATCTTCTGCTTTGATGGTGCTGATGGAACTCGTCAGGTCCTTTCTGGATACACGGCCATAGCCAATGACGACCTCATCCAGTTTAACCGCACTCTGCTGAAGCTTCACACTCAACGACAAAGGCTTTCTTGCTTCAACGACATAACCCGATAACGTATCGGACTGAAATCCTACCGCCGAAAACACAAATCGATACCCTGCATGTTCTACTAAATTCTGAAAATGGAATAGCCCCTGGCTATTTGTACTGGTGGTCACACTTGGACCTCCATTATCCTGAATGGCCTTAACGCTGACTCCAGGGAGAAACTCGCCCTTTTCATTTTGTACAGCTCCTTTCACTTGCTGCTGCTGCGCATGTACATGGGTAAGTCCAGCGGAAAGCAACGCAAAAATAAGCAGGTTCTTTTTTTGTGGATTTTTCTTGTTGAGCATATCTGTTAGTTGTTTAGATGTTCAGTAATTGTATTTTCCTGTTTGTATAGCGTATAACTTCCATCCGCATTGGCGACAAAGCGCAATTCATTGATCAAGCAGATTGTTGTCAAGATATCCTTCAATGAATCGTGATGTACATCAATCTCACCTGTATAATGGATGGCGGCAATACCCTTGTCACCCAAATGGATCTGTTTTTCAAATGCTGTTTCTAACGCCTTTAACACAGTAGGCATCGGTGTATTTTTCAGATTTAACAGATCCGGGGCAGACAGATCAGGCATGTTCAATGGCTGTTTTTTATTGACGGCTTCAATTCTTGTTGCACCTCGTGAATCAACCGTCAGCTTTTGGCCCGGGTCAGCTAAAAAAATCTGTTTGAAACCGTTTGTAAGCGAGGATACAAGCACCTTACCTGTATGTAATGCCACAGTCATAGCCTGACGCTTCAATTTGGTATTAATGGTAAAGGATGTACCAAGCGCCGTCGTTTTAGTCCCGCTGGCAAACACCGAAAATGGGCGTTTCGGATCCGAGGCTACATCAAAGTAGGCTTTACCGTTAAGTTCAATATCACGGGCATTGGCAACAAAATTTTTTACATAGCGAATATGGCTTTGTGCGAACAACCGCACATGGGATCCATCGGGTAGATCCAGCGTTATACTATAGGGATTTTTATTTTCTATTGAAGTCCAGACTGTATCTTGATGCGCTATAATTGGTTTAGCAGTGGACCGCTGAGCATCTGGCTGTACAACTGAATCTTTTGTCCACCAGGTAACAAAATGGAAGGAAAAGAAAAAGAGAACTGCAGCTGCGGCACTGTATCGCAGTAGCTTTACCAACCGATACCGATGTAATGCCTTTCGATCCTGCGCTTTTTCCTGATTTTGAATGGCAGCCTGTATAAGCGTTTTCATCGTTTCAGTAGGCACAGGCTCCTCCATTGCTGTGTTATCAAATTTCTCCCAATCTTCGTCCTTGAAAAGTTCGTTCACCAGGAAGGGCATTTTCCAGATCTTCTTTTTGATCTGATGCTGCTTTTTATCATGCTTCATACTCCTATTACGCAGGCCAGCACGACATCCCTTAGTTTTTAACAATTATTTAATAAAGGGCGCCGATACTTAACATAAAGGACTTATAGCATAATGGAATAGAGATGTTGTTTGAGTTGAAGAAGTGCTTTACTAATATGCTGTTCCACGGTTTTTGTGGAAATTGAAAATTGAGCGGCAATCTCTTTATGGGAAAGACCTTCTTTACGGCTCAGTTCAAAGACCTTCCGACGCATCGTCGGCATATTCTGGATATCTTTTTCCATCATACGCAAAAGGTCTTTATTTTCAATTGCCCGGATCAGACTATCGGTAAAAGGTGTCACCGCTGTCTGCCCTTCGTATTTGAAACGTGTAGCCTCCTTGCGCAGCAGATCGATCATGACTTGCCGCGCCATACCGAAAAGCTGCAACAGAATACTGAGCTGCTCGTCGAGCTTCTCCCTTTGGTTCCAGAGTTTGATAAAGGTCAGCTGCGTTACCTCCTCTGCAATATAATACGATTGCGTACGCTTGAGTACAAAACCGTAAATCTGTCGATGGTACTTTTCGTATACGAGATTGAAGCTTTTCTGATTGGAAGATTTGATAGGCTGAATGTGTTCCATTGCGCTGTCAAAAATAAAAGCACAAGGTTTCCTCTGTATTAAGTTAAGATCAATATTAAATTAAACAAATTGAATATATAACCTCTTCAATTAGCAGAATTCATTTCTGATTGTACAAATTTTATTATAAAACAAGCAGAAAACTCCCTATAATTGCAGTCGGGAATATTTCATTTCATAGTGAAATCCCCAATCAGACATGACCATAACGGTTAAAACGTTACGCTATCAGCAACATGTCTTATCAATAATTATATGAAATAACGATACGATGAAAAGGAATATCTTTTTTATTTTAATATGCTTTGTATTACTAGCTAACCTGGCCATCTGCCAAGAAAAAGACGTCGATTTTAGCAAAGCCTATATTGCCCAAAACGACGGCAAGACAACTGTTGAAATCAATGAGGCACAGGAACTCATCTATATTATCTTTGCGATAACTGACTTTGGTAAGGAAAATCCAAACATGACCAAGCAGAATACGGCGTATTTTGAAGAGGTCAAAGCGCATTTCACCCCATTTTCCAATCTGCCTATCGTAAAGAAATTTGACCAGCAGCTGCGAGAGAATCTAACCAACTATTTCCTCTTAGCGGCCAATGTATATGGCTTTAAGTTCAAAAACGACCAATTAGTACCTACAAACATCTATATTTTTCCAGCAAGAGGAGTTGGAAATTATCAGGTGAAATCAAATCCTATCCCCGCTTACAAAAACGACCTGGAAGAATTCGCCAGACAGAGTGGATACCGGACATTCTACAAAGAGCATCAAGGCTATTACGACAGCCTTCGTACAGCATATCAGGAGTATGCTTCCATTGCCGAGCAAAAAGAATGGTTAGAAAAGAAATTCGATTATACAATCAATAGCTATCGTGTATTGACTTCCCCCCTGATTGCCGGAATGAATGCGACCCACACCTTCAAGTACAAAGGTTTCAAAGAAATTTTGCTTTTTTTACCCACCCTCCGCGAAGACGAATCCTGGAGCCCCAAATTCAAAAAAGCACTCAATACACGCATTATTTTTACGGAGATAGACCACAACTACGTAGGTCCATTGAGCGAAAAAAACAAAAAACAGATTGATACCATATTCAATAATAGGGACTTATGGGTCGATATAGGAAACAAAAGTACAGTTCATTATCCAAGTCCGGTAAAAGTATTTGATGAGTATCTAACCTGGGGACTTTTCATCTTATATTGTTACGATAAGTTTGGAGATGATCATGATCTTTTTGGCCAAATTGTTGAAAACGTCAACGATATGATGGTCAATAAAAAAGGATTTCCCAAAGCAGATGAATTTAACGCCGAATTGTTCCGCCTATATAAAGACAATAACCCGAAAGATATTCAGAGCTTATACAAGCCACTGTTGGACTGGTGTGAGAAAGAAAATTAGTGCCATCCCGATAATATTTAGTAAATTAAAGCTGAGAAGGAAATAAGCCGCTAGAAATGTGAATGTATACGACCATAAGGAATTAGCATAGCACAAGGGGATGATCGTCGAAATATATTTAAACACAATACGTACGGAGAAAGAATTATGAACATTAGATTTATCGGTTCTGGCAGTTATATTCCATCCCATAAAATAACCAACGCAGACTTCGCCGACCATCTTTTTTTGGATGAAAATAGGCTGCCGTTCAAGGAGCCTGCTTCTGTCATTGAAAAATTTAAGGCAATCACTGGCATTGAGGAACGTCGCTACGCCGATCCTGACCAAGTGGCTTCAGACCTTGCTTTCCTAGCTGGTCAACTTGCCATTGAAGACGCCGGTATAGCTGCGGAAACATTGGACTATATTATTGTTGCACATAATTATGGCGATGTGCAATCTGGCAAAATCCAATCGGATACTGTACCCAGTTTAGCAAGCAGGGTGAAGAAAAAGCTCGGGATCAGCAATCCAAAATGTGTGGCTTATGATCTACTATTTGGTTGTCCTGGTTGGAACGAAGGCGTATTGCACGCCAACGCTTTCATAAAATCAGGTATGGCAAAGCGCTGTATGGTCATTGGCGCAGAAACGCTTTCCCGTGTTATAGATCCTTTTGACAGAGATTCGATGATCTATGCGGATGGCGCTGGCGCTGTAATCATCGAAGCCACCACGACAGAGCAAGGGCTCCTATCGCATGAAAGCGCAACTTATGCGCTTGAGGAAGCGAACTATATCAATTTCGGAAGCTCTTATCAACAAGAGCAGGACCCTGATATACGATATATTAAAATGAAAGGACGTAAAATCTATGAGTTTGCACTCAGCAAAGTTCCTTTAGCCATGCAGGCTTGCCTTCAAAAAGCGGATATCGATATCACGGCAATCAAAAAAATACTGATCCACCAGGCCAACGAGAAGATGGACGAAGCCATTCTGATGAGATTTTATGCACTATACGGTACAGTACCCCCGCCCGATATTATGCCAATGACCATCCATACATTTGGAAATAGCAGCGTGGCAACCATTCCTACGCTCTATGATCTCATTGCCCGTGGTCAGTTAGACAATCAATCCCTGCAAGAAGGCGATATCATCCTATTTGCGTCTGTTGGCGCCGGTATGAATATCAATGCTTTTACTTATCGGGTTTAATGTAATTTTGCGACTACATCGTGTAGCTATTATGCTAACACAGAGCCTGCATAGGATTTATTTCATAAAAAATAACAAAACACTGTATATATCAATATTTTATACTTAAATTTGTATTATAATCGGCTCCGCCTTTGCTTATCTGAAATCGTCAAGTTATACTTAACACTCAGTTTTCGCATTTTCAGAAGCTTTTTTGTTAGCAAAACGGAGGTAAAGACCTTTTTGGACTTGAGTCAATCCAAGATCATTAAAATCAAATCCTATTTCTTGCAAAAAATCGATTAACTATTGTTCATATTCATTTATCACAATAGTGCAGTACAGATTACTTTAATATAATTTATAAAACAATGCAAGAAGGAACTATTAAATTCTTCAACCAAACAAAAGGTTTTGGTTTTATTACGCCTGCTGGTGGTGGAGACGACATTTTCGTACACGTATCTGGTTTAATCAACGAAGTACGCGAAAATGACAGTGTAACATTTGATGTAGAAAACGGTAAAAAAGGCGTTAATGCAGTTAACGTACGTATCGCATAATTAAGTAAACACACAAGAAGATAATTTATTTATCTTCTTGCGAAGTGTAACGGGCAACCGTTACACTTTTTTTTATCCATTCCATACACAAGTACCGCAAAAAATCGGACGATTTATCGGTCTGCATATGGAAGACTTTTTACAATCCGGCCAACATCACTTCTTCCTGTCGCAGAAAATATGGGCTGCTATCTTTGAATCTCCCGCGCTTCCTGGAATACTTTCTGATGATATCAGCAACAACATCATCGGTGAGCTCATGCCCCTCTAACGTCGGAAAACCCTCCCAGCGTACAATGCCATCCGGATCTACTAAAATACAGTGTGGGATTCCCTGTACTTCGAGCTGTTTCTTCAACTTCGCTTTCGTATCGATCGCTGAGAAATAATCTATTTTAATCTCCTTCGCCTTTTTAATGACCTCTGCTTTTTCATCCGAAAGGCCAATGATCACGAGTTTATCACCATACTTCTTATGCCATTCGTTGAGTTCGGGAATTACTTTCCGGCAGGGTCCACACCAAGTAGCCCAAAAATCAATAAGGATAAACTTACCCTTTGTATCAGGCACATCTGTGAGCCACTGCTCCACCTCAAGTTTTGGCGCCTTTTGATTCAAAATTGATTTTGCCCACAATTTCTTATTGTTGTTGCTCTCCTGCGTATGACCGATTACATGGATCAGGCAAAGCGCAAATAATAAGAAAGCTTTTAGGATAAATTTTACATTCATAAAACAGCTTGTTTAGTTCCCCTAATTTATGGATTTTTTTCCACAATTATTTCATCCTTTCATCCCACATATCGTCTTTTCAAAGACACCTTAGCGACCTTTATAAGACAAAACAACATCTGTACTTGTAATTGATATAAAACATACAATACGCTGTATATAAATAATTAGCATATTTATTAAAAACACAACAACTTAAATTTATTTGCTGTACGGCTCATGATTTCCCGAATGGAGCCAGCCCGGCATCCCTATAAAATAACAACTCACGATCGACATTTCCACGGCAAAATCCAGATCCTAATCCATCCTCACAAAAGCTAAATTGAAGCGCTCAGCATACAAAAACAACGAAGTGGGCCGGCCCTTTATCCCATTCGTCAAGATAATGCACAAGTTGACCGCATTATACTGTAGCAAAGTGTAGGATAGCCCTATTTACAAACACTGCTTTCGGAAATCAAGACACTCCTTTAAAGCCTATTGAGTACCTAAGTACTCAACTGACAAACTGACATAATATCAAAATTAATAAAACATAAATCTATATTAATAAGATATTTATATAATTTAATATAAACAGATAGTTACACATCATTCTCTTTATAACACATCAACTTTACCCATCGGATACCATCCGTCTATAGTTCGCCCTGCGATGGCAAGATGAACTTTTGCCTGACCCCTCATTTTTCCACTTCTGCATAACCCAGCAGACCGCTAGACTTTTTGGAGCCTTTCTCCAGGCATCCTGCATACCGAAACCAACAATCCCCTATGGATAATAGTCATACATATGGAACCAGTTATCGTCAAAACCGCCCAAATTACCCAAACAATCAATACGCCTGCCCACCGGTCTTTTTGAAAGGGTATATTGTTAGGTTTTACGATCGGTCAATAAGATGATTAACGGGGTTTCCATAAAGTTTTCGGTATACGCATCGACCAGGTTCTCGCGCGTAGCCTTGGATAGCTTCTCTTCTTGTTCTCTGATTATGCTATTTTTAGTATTTCTATTTTTGATATGTTAAGATGAATATCCTTTATAATCAGATGGCGAAAAACCCGTGATGTTTTTAAAGAATGTAGAAAATGCCGATAAAGATTCAAACCCCAAATGAAATGCAATCTCCTTTATACTTTTATCTGAAAATTTTAAGAGCCCCTTCGCCTCTTGTATTATTCGCTGATAAATTACGTTGGAAGCAGTAATATGGAGGTGTTTTTTGCACAGAATATTCAGATAATTACTCGTTACATGTAATCTCTCCGCATACCAAGTCACTCGTTTATGGGCAGCGAAATTTACATTGACAAGATCCCAAAAAGAGTCAATAATTACATTTGAAGTTCCAAGAAGATTTTCCTTTAAATAATCTCCAGCTTCCTTTTTTATCAAAGAAACTAGAATATCGATTCTTAAGCGGACTATTTCATTCCACTTTCCATCCGATTCTTGCGCCAGGAGATCGCGTTGGATATTTTTCATTTCATTGAATATCACCTCAAATAAAGCCGTACTGAGTTTAAAAACGGGGTGCAAATTGTGACGAATGAAATAAATCTCACTAAGACTGGAGAAAGTTTCGAATACTTTCTTTCCCACGACAATTTTCTGCGCATTCGTCTCCGGACCGGTAATCCAGTGGTGATGCTGCCCTGGAAATAAAAAATGGAGCTGTTTCCCCTTGATCGGATATTCCGCAGCGTCAATGTAATGCGTACCACTTCCTTCAGAAAATAGCACCATCAAAAAGTACGTGCATTTTGTCGTCTTATTATAATCCTCAGCACCAATTATTTCTTTGTAAAATACCCCCTCTTCCGTGAGCGTAATTGGCAGTTTTTCTGTTTTCATTAAAGGTAAAATTAAAGTAAGTCTAAGTGTTTGCAATCGGCTAAAACACCACTATTATGTAGTCTCACTAGACTATTTTAGGTAGTCTCACTAGGATTATTTCTGCAATTTAAATACCAATTATATTGCTCCTAGCGTACAGGTACGCTCCTCTTTCTCCCGAAAAGCACCTAAAAAATTCGCTATTGTATCACTATTTTCTCATTTCCTTTTATAGCTACAACCGGTCATCTCAATAAACTGATCCTGACTAAATGAATCAATATTTTGCACAGACTGTAAAATTGAAGGTATAAAAATAGGGGTAAATTCCAATTTTTCAACAGCAGAAACATTAGCTGCAAAATAGTAACAATAATGATCAGTACTGAATTAACGGTTGATTAACGATAACAGTTTCGATATATAGTATAGAAATGACTTTTTCAAAATAAAAACTGTAAGCCACTCATTTACTGAGCCAACCAAAGATTCTCCATCCGATATTTTTTAGATCGCAAGACAAGACATTGGCTGCATTAAAATAAATAATGAACTTAAGATGAAAGTCAAGATGTTCAATTTTAGGCTTTATTCAGTTATAATTTTATAAAGTGATTTAATAATTATATAAAACGTTTTTTACATCAAATCAGTATCAGGCTCTTAGGGCCATCCTATCATAGCAATAATTTCTTTCTATTCGGTATTTAGCGATAGAAAAAGCAACATCGAAACCGATATTGCCATCATAAGTATTGACCTGGGATATTGTCTACATAATAAAGGGGAAATTACATACAAAAGGCCAAGAAATTATCTTGGCCTAATGCAACATATTATTTGGGGTGTTTTCGTAGCCCAATACAGCAAAAATACTGCCGAAATTACAAAAACACACCCATTAGCTTATTTTTTCTAAAGACTTTATGCTGCAGAAAAATAAAAAACGACTAAAATCACTTATTCCGCGGCAACTGGGCAAGTACAGCTTTCATTTCAGGAGAATTTATAGCTCCCTGGAATAACAGATTGTCCTTTGTCCTAAAATCCAAGTAGGTATTCCCCTTCCAGCCTGTAGCCACAGGGGCCACAAATAGAGGCGGATAAGGAAATACTTATTCGGCATGGTTTACAACAGCAAACCGAAGTGTTCCTTGAGCGCTGTACGCGCAGCATGATAGCCGCACATGCCATGCACCCCACCACCCGGAGGTGTTGATGATGAACAGAGATAAATCGTGTCGACCGAGGTTCGGTACGGATTTAGAGCCAAAATGGGCCTACTGTACAGCTGCGAAATATCCATAATACCGCCATTGATATCACCACCGATGTAATTTGGGTTATACTCTTCGAGCTCCATAGGAGAAAAGGTATGCTTGGCCAGAATGGTTTCTTTAAAACCCGGCGCAAAGCGCTCAATCTGATTTTCGATCGCTTCGGTATAATCTACCTTACTCCCATTAGGAACATGGCAGTACGCCCATCCCGTATGCTTACCTTCGGGAGCACGACTGGAATCAAACGCACTCTGTTGCGCAAACAGCACAAAAGGCTTACCCACTTGCTTTCCGAGATGGCTCAACCGCTCGCTTTCGGCAATTTCGGCGTAGGTATTTCCCAAATGTACTGTAGCGGCCTGCTGACAACGCAGATCTTTAAAGGGTGTCTTTTCAGATAATGCCCAATCAACTTTAAATACCCCCATTCCCTGCCTAAAGCCTTCGAGGCGTCTGCGGTAGCCGCTAGCAAGACCTATACCTTTGAGCTGCAACAACTGCCGGGGCGTGATATCACAGAGTAGGACTTTATGGGATGGTAGATCGCGAACATCCTCTACCCAAAAGCCCGTTTGGATCTCCCCACCCAACGATTGATAGTAGCTTAACAGCGCATTGGCAATGGATTGCGAGCCGCCAATCGGTATCTGCCAGCCATATTTGTTGCCTACCGCCGCTAGCACAATGGCAATTGCAGAAGTTGTCCAGTTGTTTAGGGGCTGAATTCCATGGGCCGCCATCCCGGCCCATAAAGCCTGTGCCTGCACGGAAGTAAAGCGCTTTGCTGTCCAGCTTGCCGGCTGAAGTGCATCCAGCCCAAACGAGGCTAAAGACAAAGGATGCTTCGGAAAGGATAATGGCCCCATAATATCGGCCGCAAGGCGCTCCCAATGTGTCACGACCTTTTCCACCAGCTTACGATAACTTTCGCCATCCATTCCCAAGCCCTTTACCGTTTCGGCAAGACTATGGTATAGAATTCCCGTTTCCCCTTCGTCCAATGGGTGTGCCGCCGCATACTCAGGCTTAACAAAAGATAGCCCAAATGCTTCTAAAGGTAAACTCCTGAAAAATGGCGATGCCATAGCCATGGGATGAATCGCCGAACAGACATCATGTTTGAAACCCGGAATTGTAAGTTCCTTGGTTCGCATTCCCCCACCGATTGTATCGGCACCCTCAATCAGCAGCGTGCTCAGTCCCTGCTGCTGAAAGGTAATCGCTGCAGCCAGTCCATTTGGTCCCGAACCAATAATAATTGCATCAAATTTTCGCATAAGCTAGTTTTTAATCACTCCTAGTCGCAGCCTGTATTGGGTTGTTCCTTTTTTGAGCGCTTTGACGAAGTAGAATCGGACAACGATTTGCTATTATCCTTTTTTTTACCTGCAGATCCGCAGGAGACTGTAAATGTCGTTAAAACAAACGCTAAAAGTCCAAGATTGATTATTTTTTTCATATGTTATCCATTTAATTTACGATAATGTTGACACCATGTATCCTTATGGCTTTTTCAGCTACTGATTCCCTTACTATAACCTATGCCCTTGGATACAAACTTTTACCTGCATTGAAAGGATTTATTTTCCGGGCCGCACCCATCTTTAGAACTCATATACAATCCTATCAAACAACTTTATAAGAAATATCATTTATATAATATGTTCATCCAAAAAATAGGCGCGATACCGTTGTTTTAGCTCCTTTCGCTGTGTACTATCGAGCTTGATTTTCGGATCGGTCTGTGATACAACCGTAGAAACAACCTTATGCACGCCTTTACCTTTTTCAATAAATAATACCGTCGGCGAAGAAATCCGTTTAATGGAATCAATCCCCACAGCTGTATAAGGATTTAGGACATCGTGAAATTTGGCCAATATAGCTTCATAACCCGGGCTCCCGGCCTTGGTCGTGATCACTTTACCGTCCTTATCTTTCTCCTTAAGATCCCGGATATCGTGAATATTGAGGTAATAAATAGCCGCCTTTTCCTCCTGGGCAAATTCCAGCAGCGGCGTTATGGCATTCCGAAACCAGGGACAGCTGGGCCATCCAAAAAGGACAATACCATTTTCCAGCTCCAACACATCCTGTTCGGTCGCATAGACGATCCGCGGATTGTCTGGAATTTGTACCGGCACTTTGTTCGTTTTATTCAGGCTTTCAAGTTCCTGCTTAAAGCGAACTCCTTCTTGCTTTTTAAACGAAACCTGACTATTTTTTACGGCTTCCTTCGTATCCTGCCTAGATTGGCAGTTGGTCACATTGAGCAACACCACCACTGCTAATAACATGCTAGCCAATAATTTTAAATCTTTCATATCATGTATGCATTTAAGTGTAATCCTCTTGTTAATTCACCGATTGCTTGTAGCTTTTAATATGTTCACCGATATCCCAGACCTGCGCTTTTGGCACCCATTCACTGATGAGGCTGCTTGCAATGGCCGAGCGATAACCCGAAGCGCAGTGCACCACGATAGGTTTATCCACGGGTAGCTCAGCAATATGCGCCTTCAATTCGGCCAGCGGAATATTATGTGCCCCTTTGAATACAGGCCCAGTCTTAGCTTCCTCGGCCGTACGTACATCCACTATAAAATATTGATCTTGCGCCCTATCAAAAGCGGTCTGATCAAAAGCTGTCGAAGGCTGCCCCGCGAAATCCCCATACAACACGATACCTTTAACAAACTGCTCATAGCCAATTTTGGCCAGCTTTTCGAGCTGCACCTGCCCCTGTTCCTTGGTATCTACGGCGAGATAAAAACCTTCTTTCGGTTCAATAAAAGTTCCTACCCAAGATTCTGACTTACTACGTTCGGGAATATTAATGGCCTCCGGAAAATGTGACGCCCTAAATTCTGAAGCGGAACGTGTATCGAGGACAGTGCTCGGTGCTTGGGGCACCGCAGCTGCCGAAACCACTGAAATACCCGACAAAGAAGCCAACAATGGCTTTGCTCCCCGACGATTCAATTCAACATTATAAGGGAAGTAGATCGGTACAGGCGGACGGTCTGCCAAAATCTGCTTGACAAACTCTTCTTCCGATTTTTGCTGAAATGCCAAGTTGTGGGTTCTTTCCGCGCCAATGGTACTTTGCTTAGCACCCTTTATTGCATTTCCGCACAGTGATCCCGCGCCATGAGCTGGATACAAAAGCACCTGATCGCCTAACGTTGCATAGATATCATGAACGGTATGGTAGAGCTGCCGCGCCAGTTTTTCGCGCTGCGTAGCCTGTTCTCCCGAGTACTCGCGCAGATCGGGCCTTCCAACTCCACCAATCAATACCGCATCCCCCGAAAAGATCGCCACATCGCGACCATTTTCTTTTAACAAAACAGATATGCTATCTGGTGAATGTCCGGCTGTATTGATGGCATGCAACACAATTTGGTCCGAAATCTTTAAGGTATCGCCATCGTCAAAAGTATGGTGGGGATAGGTCGCACGGACAAGCTTGCTGACATAAACCGGAACTTTCAGATCCTGATGGATCTCCAGATGGGAACTCACAAAATCAGCATGCGGATGTGTTTCCACAACCGCGATAATTTTCGCTCCCTGTTCCTTTGCATAAGCGTAATAGGGCCTTGGATCACGGGCCGGGTCCACAAGCACAATTTTCTTATCGGCCAAGATCGCATAGGAAAACTGTGCCAGGCCTTCATCTTCAAACTGCCTGATGCTGTAGCCATTCGCTAAATTATTGGTATTTCCAAAACAGGATACCCCCTGACCTGCCGAAGCAAGGGTAAAAAGGACAGCTGAACGGTGGATAAATGATCTTCTATTCATAACATTCTTTTTTTTAGACAATTAGTAGGTAAATAGTGTATTTTTCATATACCATTCTTTACCGGTGAGATAGGATTCTTTGACGCGATTGAGGGTAATTTCGAGGTTATTGCCACTAGCATCCAGCCCTTTGAGTTTGATCTGTTCTGCTGTTGGTCGTTCGTAAGCCCATTTCAGCACATGCAGACTATCGCCCTGCGCTTTTCCATACAGGGCTTTCAGTCCCACATCTAGTTTTTCATCTAGTTTTTTACGTTGTTCCTTGCTGAATTTCTGATTTTTATCGATCAGATACAGTGCATGTTCTGTCGAGTCTATTTCATAGTAGAGGTAGTTCTTCCCTCCGGCCCGGCCTGTAAACTCGTAAGTTTTGAGCACATCATTTAAAGCTGGGGTACCATTGCCAAGATCGATCGAATTGGCTTTATTGACCTTGTAGACCAAGGTTGAGTATCGTTCGAAAAAGGCCTCATGCCAGCGTACCGAATCGGCAGGTGAATAAGCCTGAGACTTTCCATTCAGCAGAAAACTCGAAACTTCATAATGTCCTGCAGCTTTTGCCAGCCCAGGAAGTACAGGTTCTTTTAGACGCCCTTCATCATAGAATCGCTCATAGCGATAAAAGCCGTAAACGAAAATAAACAGGACCACAATGGTCGCCTTTAGGCCAAAATAAAATGGCTTATTCCACTTCCCGACAAACTTGGGCACATAGTAATAGGTGCTTACTGGTTCGCGCAGAATAAAAAGCTTCCAGATCGCAGGCAGATACTGCAGCAATAGAAAAAGGGAAAGCAATACAAAATATGAACTGTATACATGAACTGCGCCATCGTAGGCAATATTGGCGTGGGCAATGTTAAAGAGGACTCCAGCATTGATAATGGCTCCTATTACGACCGTGGGCCGAAAGAAGAGCAGGCTTCCCGCCGCTATCTCCAAAAAGCCTAAAAAGATCTCATATTTATAGGATACACCGACAATTTGCCAATACAACTTAAAGGGGGCATATTCACCGATATCGGTATTCAGATTGGCAAGGGATGGAAATGGCATCTGCATGGGAAAGAACTTGATAAATCCGAAGGCGATCAGCCCCAGTGCAATGCGGTAGCGTACCAATACCCGCAACCAATAGTACAGCGCATCATAGCGTTGCACCTTACTATTTCGGGACAATATCGTCCAGATGGAAGCACCCAGCACCGCTATCAAGCCATTGAGCCACCAAGACGTATACGATGCGAAACCCCATTTGCCACTTTCGCTGTCTATTTCTATCCAACCCGTACGCGACCCGCCGGCGATCGTTGCCAGCCAATCATATAATGATTCGGGTTTAAAAACTTTTTCGTACCATTCCCAATCCAGGGGTACCACCATCAGGATAAAGAAAATAAACGTAAATCTAAATCCTACTTTCTCCCAGTACTTCCAACCCCGCTCCTGCTGGCTGGTCGGAATGCTTTCCAAATATTGAATCGTTGCCATAAACTTAGTCTAAATTTGAATCGTTAATAAATACGGATCGGTTTTCTGCGGCCTTCCTGCAACAGATATTTCTTGTTCACTTTCTCCAGCCGCACATGCAATGAGTCGCCCAGCTGGTTGACTCCATCAAGTAAAACTGTCCGTTTGTCGGGTCTTTTGACAATAAAGGCAAAAGTGTGGCCTTTACTCACTTTTCCGGTAAGTTTGATTGTGGTTGTGCTTTTATCAGTTCCCTGCTTGCTCGTATAGCCAAAGAATTCACGCCCACCATTGCCCAGGTATTCGTAGTTACGCTCGCGATTGAAGGCGATACGCGGTTTGAGGCTATCGACCTTTACAGAACGGTTTCCACGGATGCTGAGCGTATTCCATTTTTCAAAAACCACATCCTTCCATCGCAATGTATCGGTTAGCGAATATGGAATAGTATCTCCTTTCCAGACGAAGTCTTTTACATCGTATACGCCTGCTGCTCCTTCCAATCCCTTTTCATCGGGAAATGGGTAATCGGAATTCTTCCAGCTCAGGTAAGCCTGCACGCTAAATACGGCGATCAGCAGCAGAAACAAGGCCTGCAGATAAGCGCGAATCCCCGCGACTCTGCGGCCATAGACAGGCCAAAACCCGTCGGGAATAGTTGCTGCCTTTTTAATCAAAAGCTGATAAAAACGGGGCCAGTCGTACGAGAAGATAACGACCGCAAGCAATAGTAAAAACGAACTATAGACCTGTTCACCGATCTCGTATACATAATTAACGATCACGACATTGAGCAATACGGCAATAAGTAATCCCGAACCGATGATTGCTGTACGGCGGTTCAGTAAAAAGAGTCCACCCACAATCTCTAGCGCACCAATTACCGGTAAATATCCCGCGGTTGCAATACCGTTGGTCAGGTAATAGAGCTTCCAGAGCAGGAAATCACCGTATTCGGTATGCAACTCGCTAATGGTCGGCTCGGGAAGTTGTATAGGGATAATTTTGACAAGACCTATAAAAGTAATGGCCAATGCTAAACGATAACGCAGCAGCACGCGGAGCCAGTAAAATACACGATCGTCATCGGCCTGAAAGGTCTGCCTGATTTTACGGCCAAAGGCCCAAAATAGCAATAGTGCGAGCGCCAGGGCAATTGCCCAGTTGTAGTATCCGCGCACATCGCTACCGACGAAAGGGCTTTCGGCGATAAAAGAAGTGCGGTAAGTCGCCAATCCAAACCAGTTCTCCAATGAAAACAAGTCAGCAAATGAACTCCCCGTAAAAAGATTGGGGTCATACGGGATGCTGAGTATCAAAAAGAAGATCAGGCCGATGTATAAAATAGCTGAGCGATAGCGCTTAAAAAAATGAGAGTCTGCAAATGTTGTCATTTCAATACGATTTAATGGAAAAAAACAGGTGAGTCATCCGATCAATCCAAACCTGGATTTTGCTGTAGATTCGGGTCTATCGAAACCTGAGCGTACGGTATCGGCAGCAGTAACCTATTCACGGAGGAAATATTGAGCACCTGTTGCGCGTGTCCTGTCCGCAGCAGATCATACCAGCGATGATTTTCCAGGGCAAATTCAACGCGATTTTCATCTTCCACGGCCTGCAAGAGCGCTGCCGCTCCGAGACTTTGCAAGGGTTTGATGTTGGCGCGTGAGCGTATGGCATTTAAGTCGGCCAAAGCAGCTGTCAGATCGCCAGAGCCATTCCGTTGCGCCAATGCTTCGGCGCGGATTAGGTAAAGCTCGGCCGTACGGATCAAAAAGACGGGGTCTGTTCGGTCTGTTCGGTAATACAGATTGCCGATCAGGATATTCGGATCTGTGGACGAAGAGGTCTTGGATACCAATGCCGTCCGATCCCCACCAACAGCTGGATCCACCAGCAGGTCGTAGATGGCCTGAGAAGGTCTGATCCAGGCAGTCCCCCCATTATTGCCCGACAACCATTGACTGGCCTGACCACTGGTATTGTTGATATCATAGACCAATTCGAAGACCGATTCTTTGGTATTGGAGGTATTGTTGGCATAAAACGAACGGTATGGGCTCACCAAACTATAATTGGTATTATCATCAATAATATACGAGGCATATTTTATGGCTTCAGACCAGTTTTTCTGATACAGGTAGAATCTTGCCAGCAGTGCACGTGCGGTCTTTTTGGTCGCACGGATACGGTTGGTTTCATTGGGAAGCAGCTGTTCGGCCTTTTGCAAATCCTGCAGCACCTGTGCGTAGGTGTCAGTTAGGGAGCTCCTTTGGACCTGGGGCAAACTGTTCGCCGAAGTCGTTGGCTGCAGCACGATCTGTACACCACCCCAGGTTCTGGCCAGATCAAAATAGGCCAATGCACGCACGAAATAGGCCTCCCCAACAAGCTGGTTTCGATAGGCCTCAGTAAAAGTGGTCGTCAGCGCCAGGTTAGGTACTTTGGTGATCACATGGTTGGTCCTGTTGATGGTGGCATAGACCTGGTTCCATGCCGTAGCAAGCACAGCGAGGTCAGATTTTACGGTATGATTGGTCAAGGTCTGATGGACAGTTTGGCTACCGCGATACACGATATTGTCCGCCGAAAAGAATCCCAGTAGCTGAAAGCTATAGCCATAATAATCGTTGGACCGAAGTGCTGAGTAAATACCGCGCACGGCTGTTGCGGCAGAACTCCCATCAACGATAGTCACTTCATCAGACACTGAATTCTTGGGCTCCACCTCCAAAAACGAGCTGCAGCTACTTAGCTGAAAGACAAGAAGCGGAAAAAGGAAATATATAATTTTTTTCATGAGCTTTACGGATTAAGGTTAACGTTTATAAGGTGACATTGAGGCCAAGCTGAAACGTCCGGGGCTGTGGTGGCGTTCCGAAGGATCCTATCCCCTGTGCATTTGGGTTGCTGGTCACATTCGATTCAGGATCACCGGTGTATTTGCTCCACACAAAGAGATTAGACCCTACAAAATAGATACGTGCAGCAGTCAATTTTGCCCGCTCGACCAGCTCTTTCGGCAATTTATAACCAAAAGACAGCTGTCTGAGCTTTAAAAACGAGGCATCCTCCAGATAGCGGCTATTGGCATCGATGGTATAGTTGAGCCCCTCCGATGTCAGTCGAGGCACATCGGTGATATCACCGGGCTGTTGCCATCTGTTTAGCACATTTTGAAATACGCCACCGCTGCTCGGGTTACGCTCCCGAAAGTAGCGGTTGAGGTTAACGGCATAGTTGCCATATTGGAAACTAAAGTCTACACCCAGATCAAAGTTTTTATAGGTAAAGGTATTGCCTATACCTCCATAAAACTTGGGATAAGCATTCCGAAAAACTTTACGTGCCGAAGTAGGCAAAGAACCATCGCTCAGCTGTCCGTCAAACACGGCCTTTCCGGTCTGTGGATCGACCGACAGCTGTTCGTAAAGCCAGAATGAGTTGAGCGAATATCCTTCTTTCAGGATAACCCAATCGCGGGTATACTGGGTAATCTGCGTGGGCAGTTTCTCTATTTTATTCTTATTTCCCGAGATGTTGAAGCTTGTATTCCAAGCAAAGTCTTTTGTTTTCACGTTGAGTGAGTTGATCAACACTTCATAGCCTTTATTGCTGATCTCGCCCACATTGGCCCAGTATTTTGAAAAACCAGAACTGCCAACAATAGGTCGCTCGAGCAGAAGATCGGAGGTATATTTATGATAAAGATCTACGGTAATGGACAGGCGGTTTTTAAATAGCGCCACATCCAGCCCAAGATCTGCCTGCGCTGTTTTCTCCCAGCGCAGATTTTCGTTGCCCAACTGGAAAGGACCTGTACTTGGCAACACCTTGCCATAGCTGTCGGCATATTTTTCATTGCCCGACCAAAGACCTCTAGCGGCAAAATTGCTGATTCCGGCCTGATTGCCCGTCAATCCATAGGAAGCCCTAATTTTCAGATCGTTTAACCAGGTTTGATCTGCCAGAAAGGCTTCTTGGCTAATCCGCCAGCCTGCCGAAAAAGCCGGGAAATAGCCCCATCGGTTGTTGGCACCGAACTTGGACGAGCCATCTGCCCGCAGGGTTGCCTCCGCAAAATAACGGTCTGCATAGCTATAGCCTACTCTTCCAAAAAAGGAAGCAATCGTATATTTAGTCCAATTGTCGGATGCAATGATATTGGCTGCCGATGAAATCTGTTTAAAGGAATCATTGGCAAAACCATTCCCCTCCAGGTATTTGTAATCAAGTACGTTGCTCTGCAAGGTATTTCCCAAAATAGCATTCAGGCTATGCTTGCCGAAGGTATTTTGGTACGTCAGGGTTTGTTCGTTTATCCAGGTAGCATTTCTCGATATTCCCGAGGTCGCCTGATTGTTATTCGCGATACCGATACTGGTTTTACTGTTCCAGTACTGTGATTCATCGTATAAGTTATAGTCGGCACTAAAACTGGATTTGAATTTCAATCCCTTCACTAGATCGATTTCCGCAAAGGCACTTCCTACATAACGCAGACTTGTAGTATTGACATCGTAGTTGTCCACCAGTGTATAGGTATTATCAGTACCATTGAGTGATCCATCGGTATTGAATATCGGAACATTCGTTGCCGAAGAAACGGCCGAATTGAAAAGACTTACCTGAGGGCCATCACCTGTACGCGCCTGATTGCGGTAGGTTCTGGAAAAATTATTTGTTAGGCCGATTTTGACACGGCTACTGATCTGATGGTCGAAATTAAACTTGAGATTGGTACGCGAGAAGTCGATTACCTTTATAAAAGCTTCCTGTCCTGTGTAGCCTGCGCCGATATAGAACCTTGATTTGTCGCCGCCCCCCTGTATACCGATGTTATAATCCTGCAGCTTCCCATGGCGCAACAGGAAACCAAGGCGATCATAGGTAGGCTGATCTTCAGGATTTCCTTTCCCGCCTTCCGAAGCTGGACGATAAGGCCTGTTGGCGAAAGTCTGTTTCAATGCCGGATTGTCCAATCCGGAGTTTATCCACCACTCGTTGGCGAGGGTTGCCGTTTCGGGACCTGTAGCCAATTTTGGCAACAAGGATTTATTGGCTTCGGCCCAGCCCCCCTGCAAGTTGAGGTCAATTTTGGTACGGCTACCGTAACTTCCTTTTTTTGTGGTAATGATGATCACACCATTGGCACCCCGGGAACCATAGATCGCAGTTGCCGAAGCATCCTTCAGCACTTCAATCGATTCGATATCTGCTGGGTTGATATCCGTGAGCGGTGAACTGGTCCGTCCACCAAGCCCGATATTTTGGAGCGAAGTATTATTTAAGAATACGCCATCAATAATATATAAGGGATCGCTACTGGAGTTGATCGATGTCGTTCCGCGAACCCGCAGGAAGATACTTTCGCCGGGGACACCCGAGTTGGTGGAAACCTGTACCCCGGATAGCTTACCCTGCAACTGGGCATCAAAACTTGCTACCGGAATTTTGTTGACTTCGGCAGCGTCAATCTTGGCAACTGCTCCCGTTAGATTTCTTCGCTTTTGTACACCGTAGCCTACGACGACCACTTCATCCAGATCAGAAACGCTAGGTTGAAGCAAGATCTGAATCTGCGCCTCCCGTGCGGTTATCTTTCGACCCTTGTATCCCAAAAATGAAGTTGAGAATGTCAAGGGAAGTCGTTGCCCTGTGACAAACTGAAATCTTCCCGACGCATCGGTCTTTACTTGATGAGTAACACCTTCGAGCTTTATGGTAACGCCTTCAATAGGTCGATTGGTAATCGAATCCAATACAATACCTTTTAAGGTTGCGTTTATAAGTGGCTCAGATTGCTGCGAAAATGCAGGCAATAGCAAACCATGTGACAAAAAAATCGTCACGGCGTACTTCCATACGCTATTTTTCATAGGTAAAATTTTAACAGTGAATATTTACAAGTGCCAACGCCAATTGATTACTTGTCAGAAAAGCTGCTTTTATGGAAAGAAATACTTTCCCCTAGACTTAGCTACACATTCGCCTATCGAAATCAGAACAAAAGGATTTACCGTTGCGCAGACTTGCGCTCGATTGGGAAGGGTTAAGATAAAATTTGTAGTTCATAAATAATGAATTAAGTTAAACATTGTAATCATTACGTGCGGAAGATGTGGCTTGTAAGAAAGGCAAGCTTATCTCCTAGGTTGATAAAACAAATATAGTAAACATAAAATAAAATCTACAATATTAGTAGACTTTATTTTAAACTATCTTTTCTTCCACTAAAAATTGAGTAAATTGGTGAAGAAAAGCTGACGGAAATATGTACATTTGAATGCAGTCAATTACCGATCAGATCATGCAGCTATTTCCTCCAGAAATTTTATCGCCCTACATCAAGCACTATCTTTTTTTGGAAAGTGATGGTGATCAGCATAAAAAACTGCGGTTATTTTCCGATGGTAACACTGGAATGGTATTTCTTCTCAATGAAGGCCACCTGTCCATCAACGAAAGTCAGCAGCTCCCCGCTTCATTTTTGTATGGTCAGATCAGTCATTTCCAAGATCTCGCACTGCTGACACAGACTTCATTTGTTATTATTGTCTTCCAACCCGATGGGCTCTATAAGTTACTCGGTATCCCAGCCCACGCACTAAAAGATCAAATTATTGTTACGCAAGATGTATTTGGACAGTCCGTTATCAGGCTATATGACAGCCTGATGCACACGAAGTCCTCAACTGAAAAAGTACATGCATTAAATGCCTTCTTTTATGCATATGCAGTCCGGCAGAAGTATTCAAATCAGGGACCACTCCCTGCAATTCTGCAACATATCACAGCGCAAAAGGGATTGATTACCGTAGGACAAATTGTTCAATACAGCGGTTACACCGAACGGCATATGGAAAGAATATTTGCGGAACAGGTTGGAATGAGCCCAAAAAAATTTGGCAATATTGTCCAATTCCATTCCTTTTTGAAATTGCTACGCAGCAAATCAGCTGAAACGAGCTTAACAACGATCAGCCACGAAAGTGGATATTTTGATCAGTCCCACCTCATCAGGGCATTTAAAAAATATACCGGCATCACACCTTCGGAATATTTAAATAGTACAAATCGGCTCGCAATCAACTTTATGGAATTTAAAAACGCTTCTACTGGGATGTCGGGTTTATACAATTTCAGCTAAGGCCCAGCGTGTAGCTTTGTCTATAGATCAATTAAAGAAATATGGACAACTTAAAAATTGCTACGGCACAATTTGAGCACAAGAGTGCGGACAAGGCTTATAACCTAGCCATTATCGAACGACTTGCGCAAGAGGCTGCCGCACAGGGTGCTGAGGTAATTGCATTTCACGAATGCTCCATAACGGGGTATACCTTTGCCCGAAATTTAGATAAACAACAAATGCTTGCGATCGCGGAACTTGTCCCAGACGGCGAAAGTACACAAAAGCTGATTTCAATAGCCGCTAAATACAACATCACTATCCTCGCGGGCCTGTTTGAAAAGGATGAGGACGACAACTTATATAAACCTTATATCTGTGTAGACAAAAATGGCCTAATTGCAAAGCATCGCAAGCTTCACCCCTTTATAAACCCCCATTTGCAAGCAGGGCAAGCCTATACTATTTTTGAAATTCACGGTTGGAAATGTGGTATTTTAATCTGTTATGATAATAATGTCATCGAGAATGTACGCGCAACAAAATTATTGGGTGCCGATATCATCTTTATGCCCCATGTAACTATGTGTACCCCTTCTTCCCGACCTGGCGCAGGTTTTGTTGATCCGCAGCTTTGGGAAAATCGCGAAAACGATCCAACCAGCTTGCGCTTAGAATTTGACGGAATGAAAGGACGCAGCTGGCTGATGAAATGGCTGCCAGCCCGGGCCTATGACAATGCGCTCTATGTTGTTTTTTCAAACCCCATCGGCATGGATGACGATCAGTTAAAAAATGGATGTTCCATGATCCTAGATCCTTTCGGGGATATTCTGACTGAATGCCGTACATTTGAAGATAGTTTTACAATAGCCACCATTACGCCCGAAAAACTGATTCAAGCCGGTGGATATCGTTACATAAATGCTCGAAGACCAGATCTCTATGGTGACATTATCGGCCAACAGCATGAGTCCCAACAAAAAGTGGTCTGGTTGCATACCGACAATCGCTAATCCCGCTAAACCGAATGGCTACTTTAAGACCTTTTCACATGGTCTTAAAGTAGTTTATCCAATAATGTTATCGATCAACCTCCAGCTATTTGCCAGACGACAGCACGTCCAACTACCTTAAGAAAAAGCACTTGTCTTTTCTCATAATACAAACGCCAAAAAGCCATTAGAGACCGACAAAAAAAGACATAATGGGCTATAAAAATAGGTGTCTCTTACTGCAAAAGAAGACTTTCTGTACTTCTTAAAGATGCCGACAAACTTCATATCGCCAATAAATCGGAGAAGGAAAATACCACTGACCATATACATCCCATAGCGAATATACTTTGCGTCTACCGGAACATCCAAAACTCCGATGGCACATAGATTTACAAACGCAAAAATCAATAATCCGATAGCAACCAGCAAAGTGCCTACCCGGGTGGGATTAAAAATCCTTCTGCCATTCAGATCGGTCGGAACGGCAACAGCCATTCCCCAATGTCCACCGAGCAGCCAGAAAAAATGCAACAAAGCCAAAAAAATAAAAATAGTGGCGATAACGATTGAAAGTACAAACTCCATAAGGTAAATATAACGTATTTTAACTTGCCTATTTCAGGTTTCTCCTGAAACAGGCAAGCTATGCAGCAGCAGAAATGCGAATTATTAAATAAACAATTCATAGCATATCTTGGAAAAAGTCAGTAGGACAAAAAAAGTAAAAATAAAATAACCTCAGAGTGTATGACCTCTGAGGTTATTTCTTATTGTACTAAGCAAAAGTTAAAAAACAGGTTTCTCTATTTCACATAACTCCAGCTGAAATCTTTCCCATGGACATCCACTTCGAGATGCCCGGGCGCAGTCCCCTCAAAAGCTCCATGCCACCAATTGCCCGATACTGCTCCTGCTGTAATAAACTGTACCCCTTTAACTTTAATCTCTTCATACAAATGCATATGCCCCTGCAGGACCAGCTTTAGGCTGTGGTCTTTAAAAAGATCAAACACCTGCTTTTGGTTTGTAAAAGTATCTGCAGCTGTATAACGCCCCTCTAAAACCGGATAATAAACCGATAAAAAAGGGACATGGGAGATAATCACCAAAGGCTGATCTTTGCCTGTTTTTTCGACAAGATCTTTTAGCCAAGCCAGCTGCTTGTCACCAATAACATAGTGGTTATCTTTGGTTTCCACACTATTCAACACGATAAACCTCCAGCCTTTATGGTCAAAACTGTAATAGGTCTGACCAAACGCCTTTTCAAAGAGCGCAAAATCATTAGTGCCGTCGCGCAAATCGCGCGGCAAACGATCATGATTGCCTATAGCCATGTGGTAAGGCTTTTTAGTGCGGTCAAAAAGTCCCTTCAACGACTTGATTCGTTGCTCGCCAGCCGATAGATCAGCCGATTTCAGATTGTCAATATCCACATTATCGCCACCGCTTAGCAGCAGTTCCACCTGAGGTGACAGCGATTTTAACCGTAGCTCCACTTGCCCAAGTGTAGAATCGCTATGCACATGCAGATCGGTTAAAAATGCAAACTTAAATTCCTGTGCACTGATCCTCCCAAGGCTACATAATGTGAGGAACAGAAAACATAAAGCCCTTGTCATTGAATTTTTCATTACCATCCAAATATTTGTTTAAGATTATCATTTAAAAGTATTTCCCCTTGCGGTATGGGGCGATAGTAGAATTTAGGCACCTCAAAGGTACCTGTATTTTCGATCGTTTCGACTGTACCATTATTCCCTTCCGATAAGAATACGCCTACATCCTGCCCAAAACGGCCAACACGATAATACTGCAATTCTCTCCCCAGACTGTTTTTCTCTTTCACCGCCGGAATGGACGATGAGGAAGCTAACAATACGATATCCGGAATACCATCGCCGGTCATATCATGCTGCCCCAATCCGGAGAAGTAAATGCCCTCACGTTTGTTCTTCAACAATTCACCTACATTCCAACGCATCAGATCCGTGAAACGGAATCCCTCAAAAGCCAGCTCAACGCGACGCTCGCGTCTGATCTCCAGCACGAGATTACGCTGGTTGCTTTCGACATTGGAGTAACGTGTCGCCATAACGGGATCGATACCTACGCCTACCACCATATCCGGCATACCCGCACGTCTACGCAACAGATTAATACTACGATCAAGATCGGCTTGCGTCAGCTGTCCCAGCTCGGCCTTTGCTTCGGCAAAATTCAATAAAACCTCCGCATAGCGATATAAAGGAATATCGAGATTATTGCGCGCTTCCAGACTGAGCGTATTCTGAAATCCTTTAATCTGATGGTAGCCCGAGAAATTTTTGGCCAATTGCTGCACATACAGTCCCGCCCCTTGCGCATAGGTATGCGAATAAATCAACTGCCATCCCGGATAAGCATACGTTTGTGCCAGACGTGGATCGCGGTTTTCGAACTCTTTGACGAAGGTGTTTTTTTCATAACCTGGCTGGGCCGCATAAAATGAACCATCTTTCATCAGGTAGGCCTGCACAAGATCACGCAAAGGATAGTACTCATAATTACCAAACATACCCGGCCATGAATCTGCGTTGAGTACATTGTTGGCATAAAAGCGTCCAAGTACGATCTCTTTGTTGTTTTCAAGATTTTCACTAAAAAATAAAGTGCCGTAGTCCTGATTGGGCTTACCGGTATTGTATATACTGAAACCACCCTCGCGCATCTGCTGATCACTCAACGCTTGTGCTTTGTTCAGAAATTCAGTCGCCGTGGTTTTCAATTCCAGTTCGTTGTGGTATTTCCGGTAGGTTCCTTCATACAGGGCAAAGCGGCCATATTCCTGCAGGACCACCCACTTGTTGACCGTACCCGATTTTATTCGGGGCTGTACGTTTTGTGCGGCAAACTCAAAATCTTCCATGATTTTCTGCACCACCGTTGCACGCGGATCGCGCTTGGCAAAAAGATAATCCGTATCTCCAACCTCCAGTGCTTTATCCACCCAGGGCACATCTGAGAAACGCTGCACTTTCTCTACGTAAAACCGAGCGCGAAAATAACGGCCTAGCCCCTCATAATGTGCCTTTTCACTCTCACTGATCTTAGCCTTGCCCATATGCTGTAGAAAGAAATTTATTTTGCGGAGCTGTTCCCAGCTCCAGCCTCCTGATATCGTCGCCGCAGAGGCATTACCGGCCATAATGGTTTTGATCTCCGTATTGCCTGTTGTACTTGCATTGTCTGTAGTGGCATCCGATTGATAGATCCCTATTCCTGAAAAATTGTACAATCCATTGATATACAACTCCAGGTCGGTCGCTGTATTGAAGAAATTTTCGTTATTGATCGCAGTCTCTGGAACACGATCCAAGTAGTTGTCGTTACAGCTTACAAGCAGAGAAAGACCTGAACATACAACGGCTAATTTTATATATTTATTTATCATGATAAGCAATTAAAAGGTGACTTGAATACCTGCAGAAAAACTTCTTTGAAATGGATAAGTAAGCCCATTACCTACACGGTCCGAACCTGCAGTTGGATTGGTATACGTATTTTCGTTCAGTGTCTCCGGATCAAAATAGCGCTTCACAGCAGACCATTCGATGATATTTTCACCACTTAGATAAACACGTAGGTTACTGATCTTGGCACGTGAAGTAATAGATTTGGGTAAGGTATACCCTATCGTTAGGTTTTTCAGACGTAGATAGGCCGCATTCAGCAAATAATTGGTCTGTGGAATGGCCAGTCCTTGGGCTTGGTCAATCCGGGTACCCAAGTTACGGTCGGCAAGCCATGACTGTAAGATCGGGTAAGCCGCATTGAGGTTTTGATCGGCCAGTCCCAAATTCAAATAAGCTTGCGAATGTTTCGCACGGTCGATATCCGAATCACTTCCCGGACGGTAGAAATCAAGTAAGTGCCCATAAAAGTTACCATAAGGCTGTTGGTATGTCCCCCAATACAGGTAGTCCAACGGATAATAATCGCGGTTACCAATGCCTTGAAAAAATGCCCTAAGATCGAAACCTTTCCAATCTGCAGACAGGTCTATACCAAATTGATAACGTGGCGTGGAGTTACCAATGATCTTGAGGTCTTTGGTATCGCCAAGTGTATATCCTTTTTCAATCTTACCATTACCATCCTGATCCACATAGGTAGGCCATCCCGGTACAATCGATAAGGCGCCCCAGGGAATGATCGAAGTCTGGTCCAACTTGGCAATCTCAGCCTCGTCTTTGAAAAGTCCGTTGCTTTGCAAACCCCAGATCTCCCCCATTTGCATGCCTTCATAATATTGCAGAATACTTTTATTGGGGTTGTCAAAACGTGTAATTTTGGACTGTGAGTCCGACAGCAATAATTTGGCATTGAAGCGTAATGGTGCGTTAGCCAACTCGAAACGATCCTGAAAATTGACAGTCAATTCCCAGCCATTGGTCTTTAGATCGGCAGCATTCTCCCGTGGCTCACTCGCGCCCAAAATATTGGGAAGATCTCTGCCCAGTGTCAACATCCCCAAGGTACGTCTGGAGTAATAATCAAAACTTGCCGAAAGTTTATTTTTGAGTACCGCAACGTCCAAACCAAAGTTTATGGTATTGACCTTCTCCCATGTATAATTGGGAGAAACCAAAGGCGGAACACCAATATAGATTCCCCGTTCACTTCCGAACAAATAATCGGCATCCTTTTTTTCCATCGAAGGGAGGTAGCCGTAGTTCGACACCGACTGATTGCCCAGCTGACCATAAGATACCCTCAGCTTCAATAAATCCAGTCCAGCGACAGACGACATAAACTTTTCACGGTCTATACGCCAGGCAGCTGAGCCTGAAGGGAAAAAGCCAAAACGCTTACTTTTCGGAAATCGGGAAGATCCATCGTAACGACCATTGAATTCAACAATATATTTATCATCATAAGTATAGTTCAACCGATAAAATGCACCACGTAAGGCATAAGTATCAATAGCTTCGCCCATTTTCATTGTTCCTGTTGCAAACTGAATGGTTGGAAAGGATTCTGAAATAAGTCCGGCGCGTTCTGCAGTGATCACTTCATACCGGTAATCCTCCTGGTTAAAACCCAACACCGCATTGACCTGATGTTTATTAAAAGATTGCAAATAAGTACCGTAGATATTATAAACGTTGTAATAGGAAAAACCCGCTTCACGATAAGCCCCTGTTGTCCCCTCTTTACGGACATCGTCCGGACCATAACCGATCTCGTATTGCTTGGTGTACCAATTGCGGTTTAACGAATTACGCTGGAAAGTATAATCTGCATTTACTTTGAATTTATTACCAAAAAAGCGGAGCTCAGTATTGAAGGTAGATTGTACATCCAGACGTTTACGATCGCTTTTACCGCCATCAACCATTTGTGCGGCAATGATACCTGCCGAAGAATTGGCCCATGTTCCATCCGGGTTCTTATCAAAAGAAGTTGGAAAAATATTGTAGATATCGGGCAAACTCATTTGCGAAGGCGTAAGCCTACGTGTACTTCCGATCACTGTATTGTTACCAAATGAAATTAAATCGGAAAGCCTATAGTTTACTTTCGAACGCAGGTTATAACGGTCAAAATAATCCTCTGCTAGCTTAACAGGCGAATTTTGTCGGTTGTAGCTACCACTGATATAGTATTGTACTTTTTCATTTGAGCCCGAGATTGACAGGTCGTGTGTATTGGTTGCATTCCAGTCGGATAAGAAATAACGTGTCCAGTCCCTGTTACCCATATATTCCCAGACCTTGGAATCTGAGGGGTTGATACGCACACCGGCAATGGAAGGATTATCAGATCGCTCTTTTGCATATTGGTAAAACTGGTCCGAATAGTTGACATTATCCCAGGGTGTATTATCGGTTGACGTCTCCAATAGCCTCGAAAATACATAAGGATCCGTTATTTTATCGGGCATTACTGTCGGGGTATTCCATGTAAAGTTATTTGAATAGCTCACTTTCACATCGCCTTTCCCTGTTTTTGTCGTGATGATCAGAACCCCAAAGGAGGCACGGGCCCCGTAGATCGCCGCAGCAGACGCATCTTTGATTACCGTAAATGATTCAATATCCTGTGGCGCAATCCGGATCAATTCGGCTGCCGAAATAGGAACATTATCTACCAAAATTAATGGATCGCCACCATTGATCGATGTAATTCCACGGATATTGATTTTAGGTTCCGCTCCTGGTGCTCCGGAGTTGAACTGTATATTCAAGTTGGGTGAAATCCCTTGAAGCCCCTGCGCAGCATTGGAAATAGGCCGGCTTTCGAGCACATCGCCACTAATCTGATCTACAGCACCAGACAGGTTGGTCTTTTTCTGTGTACCATACCCCACAACGACCACCTCGTCCATTTGATTTGAAGCTGCGTCTGTGAGTTGAAAGACCACGCTCGATCTTTTACCGGAAGTAACAATATACTGGCACTCCTCTTTTGGCAGTAGTCCTGTATAAGTCACCAAAATACAATAGTTGCTATCCACCGGCAAATTATTGAACATGGCTTTCCCCTGCTGATCGGCTTGACCGGATCGTTTCAGGTTGCTATTCTTGTTTTTTATGGTCACCGTTGCATTGGCCAAACCTTTTGACTTCGCATCCTGCACGATGACAACAAGTTCCCCGCTTTGTTGGGCAAAACCCTTTTGGCCAAAAGCAATTGCTAATAGCAGTAATAAAGCCCCCTTGGCTGGCCTTTTACCTGTTGAAAATTGTTGCATAGTTTTCATTAATAATTGAGCATAGTTTTCCCAGGCCTCCCTTTTTAGGGAGGCTCAATAGTGTTTTTTTATGGATTTTATTGACTGTTTTTTAAGATCGTATAGGTATTTGTTTCGGTATTAAACTTGAGTTCGAGCTCATTTGCAATACAGATCGTTTGCAGAATCTGCGCGACCTCATTTTCTGTTGTATATGTACCATAGAATGATAGTCCTGACACATCATCCGGAGAAAAGAGAATCGTTGTGCGGTAGAAAGACGCCAAGGCAGGAAGCACTTCCGCCAAAGGCTTGTGGTGAAATTCCAATGTCGTTGGTACGAGCTCTTCCACTGGTTTTTCCAGTTTCAAAACAGGTTCTTTTTTGGGTTGTACAACTTTTTCCGCCCAAGTTTGCCCTGGAGTCAAATAGGCAAGAAGCTTATCTTCCCCATTTTCGCCACGCTCCTTAATGGAAACTCTTCCTGTGATCAGGCGCACACTAGGCTTCCTATTTTTGGCCTCCTGCACAACCCAAAAAGAAGTTCCTAAAGCCGTTGTCAGGATATTGCCCGATAGAACTGTAAATGGGCGCGATTTATCGTGTGACACCTCAAAAAAAGCCTTTCCTTGCAATTGAATCGCGCGCTGCTTTTCTGGAAAAGGTTGCATCAAGGAGATTGAAGAATTTGCTAAAAGACGGACTTTACTGCCATCTTCCAATATAATCGTGCTATCCTGTAAAACAGCATAGGTTATCATTTTGGACTTATCGACCGTTTTTTCGACCTTAACGGACTGATTGTGTTTGGCATCCCCGCCACTATTCCGGTCGAGTAGATACCATCCAAATGAAAAACAAAAAAGAACAACTGCGGCAACCTTACCCCATACCAGCCAAGGTGGATGTGCGATTTTAGTAGGTGTTTCGGTGGCTAGCAAACGGAGGTCTATCTTTTTTTTCATCCGCGTTTGAACCCCTTCCATATCAGCTTTGTACCCTTCTAAGACATCAAGTTCCTGCAACCAACGCATTAAATGTGCCCGTTCGCCATCCTTTATCTGTCCTGATGAATACTTTTGGATCAATTCTTCCAATTCCCTTTTTCTGTCTTGCATACACCCTATAGTTGCTCCAATTGGGTGATCGTACCATCGAAAAACCGTTAAGTTTATGTAAAGTTTATTTTAAAAAATTTAATTAAGAACACCTTGGATAAGGATTAAAAAAAGAGTAGAAAAGATAAGGACACGAATACTGTCGGATTTAGCTGTTGCTGCTGCATGTGCTGGCGCACAAGATTCAACGCTTTACTTAATTGGTTTTTTACAGTTTGAAGCGATATGCCAAGTTGTTCCGCAATTTCATGATTACTGAGACTACGTTGGTATTTCAAATTAAAAACAACGCGCATACGGTCGGGCATTTCTACTACAGACTGTTCAATCGCAATCAGTACGTCTGTGTAATTTTCTTCATAGTCCACAATAGGAAAAATATCATGCAGACCATCTTGTACCATTAAGATATACTGTTCAATATGTTTTTCATGCACACCTTTCTTTCTGAAATACTGAAACAACCTATGGTATAGGGCCGAAATAAGATAGGCTCGCAATCCGCTATGAATATTGATCATGGCCCTTCTTTGCCACAGATCCACAAAGAGATCCTGAACAAGATCCATGGCCAGATCCACATCGCCCAACTTCTTAACTGCAACACGGAAAAGTGTGCTCCAATGATGCTCATAAATCTCATCAAAAGCACTGTAATCTGCATTTACCAGACGTTCTAATAGGATAGCGTCTATCGTTTTCACAAGCATACTCTCTAGATCAATAATTCTTCGTCAGCTGTAAAGATCATGCTTTAATACAACTACAATATTAAGGACAGGTAAAGAATACATTAACAACAAAAGCCTGTTATTTATGCATCTCCCCCACTCGGAAAGCTCCATCGAGCTATTAAATAGCTCTTTAAAGTGAATATATTACATATAATGTTTAAAAATGACAGTTCGTGTAGGAATCAGGCCATCGCTTCGATATAACGTGAATGTGCAAAAAGTAAAGACTCAATAAATGCAGTTTAATGTACATTTATTGAGTCTTTACTTATAAATTAACAGTTAAACAACCTATTGAGCCGATCAGAACATATAAAAGATACTTAACTGCGCCACGCTATTCTTAAAATCAGATTTTAGTGTCGTAGAATTAAACTTACCTACATCCGTAAAACCCTGGTAGTATCTCGCTCCTAGGCCCAAACCTTTAGCTGGACCTTTCGTAAATTCATAACCCAAACCTGCAACAGCGCCCGCATCAATTTTATCCGCAAAATCTACAAAGCCTGTGTCTTTCGCGTCTTTCATCAATAGATTGGCCTGCGCCCCAACTTCCGCATAAAGACCGATAGCCGATCGATATTTTACGAGGATTGGAACGGACATATAGGATAACTTCAGGTCCTTATGCGTTCCGAATACATTGTCTGTGATTTTTGCACCCTGCATTGAATATAAAAATTCCTCTTGAACAGACCACTTGTCTGTAAGCTTAAAATTGACAAGAAGTCCCCCGTTGAATCCTGCGAGTCCTTCGGTATCGAAGTTCGCACCTGTAAAGTTACTGTAGTTTCCCCCAGCCTTTAAACCAAAAGAAAGCCTTTGAAAAATTCCGCCCAAACCTTGAGCAAAGGATACCTGTGCCATTGCCAAGACCAATCCAATTAATAATAGTTTTTTCATCACGAATAATTTCATTTAAAATTTATGTGACAAATGTAGATGCATTTAAAGAGGCTGGAAAGCTCTATAAGAAGGCGAAATTGTCCAAAAAGTCGTTTTTTCAATATAAAACAATACATTTGGATAACAATACTTGACTATTATGGAAATGACGTTGCCATTTACGCACAATAAAAACTTGAAACAGCATAACCATCATGAGGATTTCATTTTATTGGAGACACCCACGATTGAACGACTTAATTTTCCGGTAAAATTGGATGTCACCATAAGTATTATTTGCTTTAAAGGTCATTTGAAAGGGCATTCAAATATGCGCTACTTTGAAACGGGTACCCCCTCTCTTATTGTACTCCTCGCGGGGCATACTGTAACCATAGAAAATGTGAGTGCCGATTTTTCTGCACTTTTTATAGTCATGTCAAAGACATTTACCTCAAGTCTTAATATCGAAGAGCATCTACCCGTTTTTCTTTCTTTGCATAATCAACCTTTTATTGCATTAAAAGATACAGAACTAACGAGTTTGGCTGAGTATTTTAAAACAGTACAAAAAGTGCTGGAAACAGATAATCCTTATACCACAAAAATTCTTCAACACCTAACAAAAGCCTATTTTTACGGGTTTGGTTACAATGCCCATAACATCGAACGTCATACACAACAGAAAAAAAAGCCCCGATTGGAAGAACTGGTTGAAAACTTCCTAAATCAGGTACAGGACAATTTCAAACAAGAGCGGGGTATAGAATTCTACGCAGATAAGCTATGTGTAACTCCAAAGTACTTATCCAAGGTGATCAAAGAACACAATGGTCTGTCTGCCAAGCAATGGATTGATGACTATGTTGTGTGGGAAGCTAAAGCGCTGTTGAAGTCTACACATATGACTATACAGCAGATCAGTAATGAGCTTAACTTCCCTTCACAATCTTTTTTCGGCAGATACTTTAAGCGATCAGTCGGATTGTCTCCGCTCGCGTATAGAAAAATGTAGAAATTTTCCGAGGTAGTAAGCACACTTGTGCAAACCCATCAAAAATTGGCTAAAAGGAATGCGACAGACTCAAATTGAGACGAGTTCCATTGCCTTTCACATAATTCATATTATTTGACTGCCATTGCGAGATCACCGTGTAATAATCCTTATTGAATATGTTTTCGATTCCCAGGCGTATTAGCGATCGTGTGTTGATCTGATATTTACTGGAGAAATTGAAGGTTGTGAATGATCGGATAGGTCCTGTTCCATAGCTGTACAATCCATTAACAGGTTCAAAACGATTTCGGCCCGAAGTAGCGATCATTTGCGTTGTAAGCGACCATTGTTTCATTGGATTTACGGTAATAGAGCCCGTTATCTTAGGCGGATTGATGCGATCCCCACCAAGATATACACGACTTCCGTCCGTTAATTCTCTTTTCCCTTCAGTATATGAATAGCTCGCACCAAAATCCAGGATCGGATGTACGCGATAGTTTGCAGACAGCTCAAAACCGTAAATTTTCTCCGGAGAACGTGCAATCTGCGGATTGCCATCAACGAAAACATAAGATGCACCCAATGTCGAAGTACTATAGTACGTTGCCGCTTCATAGGAGAATCTCCCAATATCACCTGAAAATCCGAACTCATAATTATTGGCTTTAACAGCCTTAATGGACGTACTACTGACTGTATTTTCCTTTGCTGCACGCAATACAAGTCCCAGATCGGCGACACTGAAACTTTGAGAAAAACTCACAAATGGCTTAAAGAACTGTATTTTGGTGTAACGCAGTCCTGCATTGAGCATCAATGCCGTAAAGTTCAGGTCCCCACCGTTGACTGCTACTCCACCGCCTACGTAATTTCCATTGACCGCATTTAAAATTCCTATCGTTGTAAAGTTCGGCACCTGAATATGTACATTTTCCAATCGGCTACCGGCTTTCAATATAAGATCTTTGCCGATGTTTGTCTTCAACTGAAAGTAAGGGGCTAGATTACGCATATCCATATTCGGGATAACCGTGCGCCCATCTGTAAGCGTTGTGTTGGTTTTATCTGATAATAAATCCAAGCCGTATGTAATCTCACTGGATACCACATCAGACCACTTAAAAGGGCTATTGAAATTTAGGCGTAAACCTAGCTTTTTACTCCTGGTACCAGGCTGACCGTCTCCTTCAAAAAAATTGCTATAGTTGATCAAGGTCTCATAATCCTGAAAATAAATATTCGCATCGAAATCTGTTCGCCCAATTAATTCCTGTGCAGTGTATTTTAAACTGGCATTATGGTTATATGGCGTACCTTCCGGCTCTCCCGGTCTTTTCCCCAGGATACCCGTTGTCGGCGAATTAAAATCGCCATATTTCCCAGCTTTGGCAATGTAATCAGTATACTGTGTGCTTTTAAAGAAGTTGTACATCAGTTCCAGACGATTTTTAGCATCGATACGATAACCTATCTTGGCAAAAGCATTCCAATTTTTAAGATCATTCATGCCATATTCGGGCGATAATACCACACCGTCAGCGTCCTTGTAAAGACCCGTTTGTTCGTACCTTCCGCTTACGACATAATCCCAATGCCCCTGACTTCCGTTAAAAAGCTGGCTAACATTAAATCCTCCCGTTTGCCCCGGTTTCACCAAAGAAAAATTACTACCGATTTCGGTGGTCCCACCAAACCTTCGGTCTACATTTGCATGTTTAGTGATATAATTGATGAGTCCACCATCGGCACCATTACCGTAGATGGCCGTTGCGCCTTTGATTACCTCAACCCGCTCGATTACACTTGGATCCAGCGAACGGATATCACGGGCTCCATCTCTCAGCGGTGTAGATTGGGGAATGCCGTCAATCATAATAAGCACGCGTCTACCCCGAAGTGTCTGTCCCAAATTTTGCGTACGATTGGTCGAAAAACCAAGCCCAGGTACGGTATTCGCCAAGATATCACTTAGATTATTGCTGATACTGCGTTGTGATTCCAGTTGCTTTTGCGAAAGCACTGTTACCGAAGATGGTACCTCATCCAAGGATTCAATACGCCTGGAAGCAGATACAATCACCTCATTGATCCGGTTATTCGACCGAAGTACAGGTGCAATATCGAGGCTATCATTAGGTTGAATAGTGAGTACTGTATCGAGCATCTGATAACCGATTGCAGTAAACTGAAACCGGTGTGTTCCCGCAGATAATGACGAAGAAAACTTACCGAATGAATCGGTCTGCAGTTTTTTTGTAAGATCTATTTTCACCGTTACATGTGAAATTGCTTCTCCCTCCGTAGTACGGACAGTTCCCGACAGATGACCGTCTTGCGCATACAAGGTAGTTGTCGATAATAGGATCAGTGCTAGCGAAGAAATTATTTTATTGTTATTTGAAGGAAGGCTATTCTTGCTATCGGTTAGATCGAATGAAATAGATTTTCGGTTGTTTTTCATGATGCACAAATATATTATTATTTATAACAATTCTAAATAATTAATATAAAAGTTATGCCACTTTTTTACCGAAGCCAAATACTTCTTTTAAATCGTTATCAAGTTCCCATTTTGTCTCCCGTTGTATTCAACAGGAGACAACGATACTTCCTCAAAAAAGTCAGTTTATAGCTGCGTAAGCCACTCTAAATAGCAATCCATATGCCTTATAAATATAACAAGACGGCCAAAATCTACCGAGTAACATTCATGTACGTTTCAATAAACAAAGCCGTCGGAGTTCGCTCAAACGGCTTTGTGCTGCACGATATTCAGCATGGAGAAAAAAGTCAACATAGCGCGGGTTTCTTCTACCAGTCGATAGCCTTTCTCGTCAATTAGGAATTATTTCGGATATGCACATCGCGCTGCGGAAATGGAATTTCAATCCCGGCCTTATCCAAAGCTTCCTTACAGTCAATGATCAGCTGTTCCTGCATGGTCCAAAAGTTTTCATTGGAGGTCGTGACGCGCACAGAAAGATTGATCGCACTGTCGCCAAGTTCTGTCACCACCACCTGTGGCCCAGGCTCTTTAAAGGCAAATTCATTGTTTCTAACGATGTTGAGGAGTATTTCTTTTGTCTGTTTCAGATCAGCATCGTAGGCAACGCCAATGTCAAACCATGTGCGGCGTGTTCCAAGTTTTGTATAATTGGTGATGCTACTATTTGACAATACCCCATTTGGAACAACCACCTGTTGATTTTGCGGTGTATTTAACTTGGTATTGAAGATATCAATTTCTGTCACTGTACCCGCGATATTTGTAGTGGAAGTTATGTAATCGCCCACGCGGAAAGGCTTGAGGAGTAAAATCAGTATACCGCCGGCAAAATTGGACAAGGATCCCTGCAGGGCCAGACCTATGGCCAGACCTGCTGCACCGATAATAGCCACAAATGCCGAGGTCTGCACCCCCAATTGTGTAACGACAACGATAAATAATAAGATATTTAAAATCCAACTGATGAGATTGCTTAAAAATCGCTGCAAGGAAACATCCATTTGTCGCCGCTCAAATGCCTTGTCTATCATCCGTTTGATTAAGCGGATAATCCAGGATCCGATCAGATAAATAAGTAAAGCAGAAATTACGGCAGTAATAATACGGGGCGCCCAGGCAATGGCAGAGGAAATAAAATTATTCCAATGCTGCTGGACATCGTTCAATTCTAAATTGTTCATAGCACTATTTATTTATTAAAAATGTAAGGGTTAGAAACAAAAAGGACATCATGTTGCTTTTATTCTAATTTAAAGCACATTAAATTACATTTTCTCTAATTTAAACAACTGAACAGTAGAATTGTTCGTAGGAAAATCAAACAATAGGCTGCTTTTCAATCCAATTTCGACAAACTCCGATTTTTTTCATTAAATTTAATCAAATAGAGGCAAACAGAGCACCTTGTTGACGTTGCATGCCTGTTTCACAAGCTACAATCATCAGTTGATAAACCTTTAAAACGAAATATAAGATGGTAAAATTAATCAACGTTTGGATTTCAGTATTCATTCTGCTCGTTTTTATCCAATGCTTAGGAATTCAAAATGAGCCGTCCGAAAACTTCGACTGGTTATTGGGAAAATGGCAACGTACCAACGAAACCAAAGATAAACGGACTTTTGAATATTGGCAGAAAATAAAAGACGCTGAATATGCCGGTTTTGCTTTTACCCTACAAAACCTGGATACCATCCATCAGGAAAAAATGCAATTATTAAAATCCGACGGCAACTGGAATTTATTGGTTAAAACACCCGATGAGAAAGATTTTATCGCCTTTGAGATGACCATGCTAAAAGACGGTCTATTTGAGTGTAATAATGACTCGCTACCCTTTCCTAAAAAGATCACCTACTGGCGTGAAGGTGAAAAGCTGAAGGCTAATGTCGCTGGCGACAGTCTCCAGATTCCCTTCGAGTTTACCAAGATTTCAAAATAACAGGAAAGCCTCCCTTTTCATGAACAAAGCCGCCTAGGACTATCCAGACGGCTTTGCATTGTGTTGAACACAGTTGTGGATAGAAAATAATCCGATATCATTTTACTCCATCAGGAAGCTAGCGCCGCTGCTTTCATCTTTTTTCGAACGACCAAAGCGGCAATCCAAACGAGGAGTAATAGGCCCAAAATAGCACCACTTTTCCCATTTATAGCCGGAAAAAAATTGTTAAGCGAATGAAATGCACTAACTGCAATCAGCGAGCCAGTTGTATCAGCGACTTTACCTATTCCCCAACTTCCCAATATCAAAACCCCAAAAAAGAAGAATTGTACAGGTGTGAAATCAAAATTCAGATGCCATAAAAACCATAACAAAGACAGTAAGAATATGTTGTAAAGTGGCTTCAATGCTTTAAATTCTTGGTAGAGAAAGCCACGCCAGCCGATTTCCTCCAGTAGACCATAGATGAGTACCGAGGAAACAGCTAAATAGGGAATTTTACCTTGTGTAAAATACGATACTGTACTTATTAGAACGACAGGGAATACCCAATAGAGGATAATTGGGAAAATCATACTTTTGTAGTTTCCCCTGAGTGACAGCGTAGGTTTTATGTTGAAAACAAAAAACACAAAGACTGCTCCTAAAGCCGGTCCAGCGCCTGTAAGAATAGATTTTAAATAGGGATTTTCAAGCGTGCTTAGTAATTCCGTTTTATTGGTTAAATACCGGCACACTATCGCGATGATATAATAAATGACGACTGCCCAATAATTGACTTTTCTTTTCATAATGTTGATATAGCTTTTTTGCAATGCCCAAAAATAGCTGCATTAAAACCAAAAACACTTGACTAAAGTTAAGAAATCTTTTTCCGTATCCTGCTGAGGCTCTCAGGTGCAATACCCAAATAAGATGCGATAATTTTCAACGGTGTCCGCTGAAAAATCTTCGGCCGATCTTTTAATAATTTAAGATATCTTTCAGTAGGTGATAATGTCAGGAGATTGATTTGTTCGGACTGCTTTGCCGTAAACATGATATCCGATATCGCTTTGCCAATAAGCAACGATCGGTCCGATTTTGCGTAAAGTCCCTGAAGATTCTGATAGCTTACTGACCAGAGTTCAGTATCTTCTATACATTCGGTTTTGATGACCGTTGGTTTCTGTGACACAAAAGAAAGGTAATCGCTGAAAATCTGGTTTTCATAATACAGATTGATACATATATCTTTATGCTGATAGGGTACAAAATGACCTACAGAACCCGAAACCAGTATATTAATAAACCGCTCCGTCCGATCATAATCTTTAACAACTTCATTTTTAGTAAAAGTACGGCATTCCACAACTTTTGAAAATTCAACCCAAAATTTAATATCAACAGGGTAATAGGCATCAAATATCTCCTTGATGTTTTCGGGATTAGGAGTTTTCATATCGCTTTGCTTTTATAATAAGCCGTATCGCTCATCCGCTTGATGATTCTTTTTCCCATTTCTGTTTGGTAAAGAAAAGAAACCCCACCGCTGACACCATACAGATCTATTGTATTGAGTACTTCCACATGCAAGCCCAGCCACATAACATTAAAGATACTTAAACTATCTCCGTGCGAGACAATGACAATGTTTTCTTCGGTACTACCTAATATCGTTTCATAAAAGGGTATCATTCTTTGCCATACATCAAATCTGGATTCAGCATCACTAAAACATTTGTCATAGATCGATATTTCTTCCTGCTCAATATTATCCTTAAGCCATTGAACAGATTGCCCCACCGCTCTTCCCAAATACCGCTCCTTCAGTGCTGTAGTTATTTGGGGAGCTATATTAAACTGCTTTCCTATAATTTCTGCGGTTTGCTTTGTTCTGCTAAGCGGTGATGCATACAGTGAAAAGCTCGTATCCGGAAATTCCGACTTTAAGTTGGTAGCAATATTTTCTGCATGCTGCATGCCTGTCTCTGTTAATTCCCAGTCGCTCCATGAACCGATCATGCCATTTTTATGATGCATGGATTCGGTATGTTGCACAGTAATGATGTTTTTCTTTTGAAACATAAACACAAAAGTAGCCATTAAAAAAAATGGCGGCAATTAAATCGCCGCCATCTGACAAATAATGTCAATCACAAAGGATAACATGTTATCCAAAATTACCTAAATTTTTGTAAATCCATCGGGGGTCTCAACAATAACATTTATTTTTTCGAATAACCTTCCATGATGTTCTTTGTTTTCAGACTTTGGTATTTTACCGTTTCTGGAGCATCTGATTTTATTATTTGTTCACAGGCATCGTATATGGCGCGGCGCTGATACGAAAGAGGGAACCAGCTCAGCGCTTCCAGCGCTGTTACACGTATATCCGCCGAGTTACTTTTATCCAGAACGGTCTCAATCAGCACCGGCACCATGCGGTGATAACGGTACAGACGCATGGTACGGATATCATTGAGGCGCTCCTTTTCCTTTTCTTCCTTGTCCAAGATCTTTTTGGTCAGGGTTTGGGTTGTTTTCTCGCCAGAAAGAACAATCTGATCCAGTTTGTCCGCCAAAAGCTTCGCATTGCTCAAGCCGGGATTTTGTCGAATCTGTCGATCGATTTCCTGCTTGACCAGCGCTGGCTCCATAAAACTAAGGGAGGTACGCAGACGGTATCCCACCCGTTCGGAGTGTGGGTCGCTCAGATACAGCTGGATCATATCTTTGACAAAATCATTTCCGCCAAATTCCGCCAGATCATACACTGCCGAACGGCGGATAAACTCATACGAATCGGACTTGGCAGCATGCAATACCTCAAAATAATCCGGATTTTCCAGTTGACGCAATTGTATAAAAGCCTGCGTACGTACGGTTTCAAATGCCGATTTAAAGTAATACTCTTTCAACAAAGGGCTTACTTCTTTTTCAGGCAATATACGCGAAAGATAGACCAGGGCCAGCGCCTGCAGGTCGGCATCATTTTCCTTCAGCAGTGTGCGCCAGTAGCCTGCATTCCGATCGTGTGAACCGATCGCTGTATTGATTTTCAGCCGCTGATCAGCCTTACCTGCAAAATGAAAGGTTGGGTCACCCAGAATATGCGTTTCCAGATACGCCATATGTTTCATCCAATTTCCTACACGAACACCATGCTGCAGCAAACCCATAAGCTCACCGGGCCACAAATCCTGTAGCACCCCTACCGAATTGGCCACCGCCGCAATATTGTCATTGTCTGAAAACGGATAATAGCCCGCTAGATAATTGGGCAGATGAAAGGAGCCCGTCAGGCAGGAGTTGAGGTAAACCAAAGGCGCTTTGATATGCGCGTCTTTGATATCGTGGATCTGCATATCCATATCGTCATTGAACAGCGAATCTGCCGCTATACTTTTGGGGTCAAAGGCATCGAGCATCCACTTCTCGTTTACACCAAGGGATTCCATAAACGATTTTTTGACCGCTTCCACATCCCTGCCATCCTCTTTTGCAGATCGTAGCTTGGAGCGGAGGTAACGTGCCACATTCTCCATGGAAGGTTGCGGATTGGAGGCCAATGGATAACCATTTAACAGCTGCAGCGTGGCTGTACCATGTCCGGTCATATATGCAAAATCCACCCCCTCCCGCTTCAGTTCATTCAATATATTGAACTTAATGAAGTTGTCGGAGCGAAAATTGATAAACTTGACTGAATTTCCCGGAAGAAACAAAGCGGGCATCTGCGATCTGAGTGCCAGCGCATCGCCGATTGTCGCGTTGACCGAATTGGAGTTATAGCCGTGACCGGTTGAAGCGATCATATCATTTAAGGGGGTTGCCTGTGCTTTCTGCTGAACGACCTTTTTTAAATATGCCTTGATTTTCGCAATAGGATCTTCGCCATTTTCCACGGGCGGCTTGATCCGCGCCGAATAGATATCCATCTGTATATATTGCGGCGAAGCAGCACTTAGGCTATAGTAAAAATAATTGGACCTCGACTTGGCCGTATCCTGTTTGATAAAGTCAAATTGCAGGTCAAAATCATCGTAGTATCGGTCGGATGGCACCGATGACTTATCCCAGCGGATATTTTGCGACATCTTAAAGGCCGAAGTCAAAAACTGCGCATCCCGTAGCATAGGAACCGGAATATCACCGATCAGTACCGTGCCCTCCAGGGGCTGCTTTTTTGCATACAGGCTCTTCAATAACGTCCGGATCTCGTCCGGTTTGGCCCATTGACTCGAAATAATATAAGTGCCCAATCCATCTTTTTCCACTGCGGCACGATAAGCATCGATCTCAGGTTTTGCCTGATCGTAGGTATGCTGATCCACAATGATCGCAAAGCTGGTTGGACTTTTTACAGTAGGTTCCTGTATGGATTGTGCATGGAGCTGCTTCACAGCCAATAGACTCAATGCGAGGGATAAACCGGTAAACGTAGTATGCTTCATATTAAGATGTATTAAAATACGCATAAAGATGCATGCAAATGTACATTAACTTTATTTAAAACTATTAAAAATAATATATTTTATGCTGAAATATATTATTTAACAGCGCATTAATCGGATTTAACTGAAATAATATTTTAAAATTCACTTATTTATAATAAATCTAAATACATATATTTGCAGCATGCTAGTATCAACAAGCAAAAACAATTAGTCATTAATCGCTAAACGAATATCTATGAAACATCTTATAATCACCCTTGCGCTATCGTGGGGTACCCTGGCTGTGTTTGGACAAAAACAAGAACGCAGTCCACTCGCAAAAGATCTACAGATAAAAATTGCATTACAGGCAGCCCCGGCAGACCAACGCGAAGGCGCCAAAGTATTGGGTTATAACGAAAAAGGCGAGTTTATCACCTTACAGGAAGGCACCGCCACCAATAACCTGATCTGTCTTGCACCGGACTACAAATCTTCCGTTTTATATGCCTATGCCTATCCAAAAAGTTTGGATCCTTTTATGGCCCGCGGCCGCGAACTGATCGCCGAAGGCAAACGCAAACAACGCGATGAAATCCGTGAAGCCGAACACAAAGCAGGCAAATTACCCATCCCGCAGACACCAACCATACTGTACGGCTATTGGGGACCATTGGCCAAACTGAACAACACAACCGGAGAAATCGAAGGTGGACAGCGACGTTATGTGATCTATGTTCCTTATGCAAAAGCAGCCGATATCGGCTTGTCAAGCAAACCGGGTTTACCTGGAATTCCCTGGTTAATGGACGAGGGATCTTACAAAGCACACATCATGATTAACCCCGAAAATATGGGACATAGCCATGGAAAATAACGAACCAGCGTTGATACGACAAAGATCTATCCTATTCTTTGCCCTATTGACCTTATCAGCATCAGCAACGACGTTCGCCGCTACAACCACCAACACAAAACCGTTGACCGACCGCTCTTTTCAGGACGGTGATATCCGTGGCATAATCACAGAAAAAAGCACCGGCAAGGCACTCAAAGGAGCTACTGTACAAATCAGGGAGCTGGGTCTGTACGCCAAAACCGATGAAAACGGTCACTTTACGTTCGACCGCACTCCGAGCGGACAATACACTCTTGTTGTCAGCTACCTTGGGATGCTGACAGTAGAGCAGACCGTGACTGCCAGCAAACAGCCTATTGCAATAGCATTGGCCGAAAACTCCATTGCCCTGGCAGACGTTGTGGTCGTTGGTCAGGAAAACCGAAAAGAAGGTGCTACCTCGACCATCATCAACCGCAAGGCCATTGAACATATGCAGGCGACCAACCTGGGTGAAGTCCTACAGTTGCTACCCGGTGGAATGACAACGAATCCGAGTTTCACCAACGTCAATAAAACCGGCATACGGAATGTGGGCAATAGCAACCAAACCAACCGTTCTTCGGATTATATGAGCTCCCTGGGTACTTCGCTAATCGTCAACGGGGCACCCACGTCCAACAATGCCAATTTGCAGTCTTTGGGTTCTGCGGCGATATTAACGGGTACTTCGGGATCAAGCGGTTCGGCTGGCAGTTTTTCCACTTCCCAGGGTTTGGGTGCCGATATGCGGCAGTACACGGCCGATAATGTCGAATCCGTTGAAGTCATCCGCGGCATTGCCGGGGTCGAATATGGCGACATGACCTCGGGCGCCATTATCGTGCAGACAAAAGCCGGCAAAGAAGACCTGCAGATCAAAGGACGGATAAACCCGAAGCTTACCCAATTCTGGGCTGGTCAGGGTTTTGATCTCGGAAAAAACAAGGGAACTTTATTTGTCGACCTGGATTATACCCACGCCAACGACGAGCAGACATCGGCCTATGCCGCCTATAACCGCGTAACCGGTTCAGCGCAGTACAGCAAAACCTTTGGTCAGGAAAAACCATTGTATACCACTACCTATTTCTCCTTTGGTAGCAACCTGGATAATGTCAAAATTGATCCCGATGCCAATGCTGTTCCGCAGCTCAACAAGTCGCAGGAATACAGCTACCGCTTTTCGACCAATGGAAAATGGAAGGTCAATAAGGCCCTGGCCCGACAGTTAAACTATACCGTGTCATTGAATTATTCGCTTCAGAAATCATACATGGAAAATGCTGGAACTGCTGGTATTTCAGCTGTGGGAAGCTCGTATATCGATGGTACATTTGAAGCCCCCTATCTACCTGCCAGCTATATCAATAAAGCCTGGGTAGAGGGAAAACCGATCAATTTATTTGCCAAGATATCGGATGAGTTTTATGCCAAAACAGGCCTTTTCACACACCGCATCCTTGTCGGTACAGATTACCGAATGGATGCCAACAGTGGAAACGGAAAGACCTTTGACCCCAACTTCCCCTACCGCACCAATAACCTGAACGGATACCGTGCGCGGGCCTACAAAGATATACCCGCACTGAATCAGCTCGGCGCCTATGCCGAGGACCGTATGACGGCCCGATTTGGAAAGCGCGAACTGGCCATACAGGCCGGTGTGCGTATGGATCAGCTACAGCCTTTCAGTGGCGACGGCAAAACCGCCGTGTCGCCACGAATCAATGTGAGCTACGACCTCCTGCCCGCCTTTACCCTACGCGGAGGCTATGGCATCGCCACCAAGGCACCTACCTTGAACATGCTGTATCCCGAAAATGCCTATTTCGATGTTTTCAGTTTAAACTATTACAAGCAAGATCCCAATGAAGCGCTAGCGCTCCTGACCACACGCGTCTATGAAACAGGCAACGATCAGCTTAAGCTGGCCAAATCCTATAAAAAAGAATTGGGTATCGACTGGAAAGTCGGCAGAGGTCAGCGTTTGAGCATTACCGCTTATCACGATAAGATCGACAATGCCTACGATTATATGACCACCTTAAACAGCTTGCAGTATGCGCTTATTCCGACGTATACCGTGCAGCAGGAAGTAGCGGGCGGAAAACCGATTTTGAGTGATGTTGTGACCAATACCCCTTATGTATTTACCTATGCCACACCTACCAACGGCAGGCAGATCATCAACAAGGGGGCCGAATTTGATTTTGATATGGGGCGATTCGACGCTATCCGCACTTCTTTTCAGCTGACGGGGGCCTATCAGTCGACCAAATCAACGACCACCATACCTTATATCCTTGCACAGGAAGTGCCCAACAAAACGATGACACGCGTCGGTGTATTTGCGCCACGCGGGACCGACAGCGAGCGACTCATGACCACTTTAAGGGCCATACACCATATTCCCGAACTACGATTTATCCTGACCCTGACAGCACAGACCATCTGGATCGATAAGGAGCGTAATGTCGACTACTCCAGCCTGCCGATCGGTTATATCCCTGTAGGATCCGACAAACCCATGGACATCGTCTATTTTTCAGAGGCAGAGCGCCAGCAGATCACCTCGGCCGACCGCGATATTTACCTCAGTCTCAGCGACGCAACCTTCCGCACCGAAAGCTGGAAACCACTTTGGCTGTTCAACATGAAATTGACCAAGGAGTTTGCCAAAAATATGGGCTTCTCGTTCTATGCCAACAACTTCATCAACAACAGACCGTTGGTACGGAGTACACGCAATCCCGAACAGTTCACAAAACGAAATATTGATATCTTTTTTGGAACCGAACTGTCTATTAAATTCTAAAAAAAATGAAGAAAATCAATTGTTATCTCTACCTGGTTGCGTTGCTCTGTTTATTGAGTGGCTGCCGCAAAGATTTTGCGACGGTCAATACGCTTTCCTATACCCTGGCTGTCCACTACCCCAGCAATTATATTGAATCTTTTGCCGCGAATGCTACGGTAACTCTTAAAAACACATTTACAGGTCAACAGTCTCAATTGACCACCAATGCAAAGGGCGAAGTCGATCTGCAGGATATTATACCTGGTATCTACACCGTAATGGTAAGCCGGGAGGTGACCGAAGAGGAAAGCATCAGCATCAGTGGACGCCTGGGCAAAGCATTTTTGAATGCCTCCATCCCTTCCCTGCGTATTCAGGAATCCGGAAAGACAGACATTCAGCTGAGCGGCGGGGCCATCGGTGGATTTGTCATCAAGGAATTTTACTATACCGGTAGCCGCACCCCGAATAATTCGTCTTATTTATACGATGGTTTTGTGGAAATCTACAACAACTCGACCGACACCCTATACGCCGGCGGAATCTCCTTCGGAGCGACAAAAGCGGGTTCAACGCTAGCCACCAAATTTATCGACGACCAGCAAAACGTATACCTTGCCTCCCTATGGACCATTCCGGGTACCGCAGGTGTAGATCACCCTGTAGCGCCGGGCAAATCCATTGTCATTGCTGTCGACGGAATTAATCATAAGACAGATCCAAAAGGCAATCCCAATGCACCCACAGATTTAGGGGCTGGAATAGCCGATTTTGAGACCTATTTTAATCCGCCCGGAAATTCCAACGATACCGACTCGCCAGACGTACCCAACGTAACGCTGATCTATAGCTCATCGTTGACTATTTTTGACTGGCTACCTGGCGTCAACGGCTCTGGACTTGTTATCCTTTCGCCCGACGACTATGCCAGCTACGAAACTGTTACCGAACCCGGAGCAACTGCTTCAACACGTTATGTGAAAGTTGCCGCAGACAAAGTTGTCGACGGCGTGGATTGCGTTGCTAACAGCACCATTACACTGGACAAAAAGCGTTTACCACTCACGATTGATGCTGGAGTAGCCTTTGTTGGCGGCGGAGCCGGCACCGGAAAATCGGTTATCCGGAAAGTAAGGGAAGAAATCAATGGCATCAAAGTACTGATGGACACCAACAATTCCTCCAGCGACTTTACGATAAACGATACCCCTAGTCCCAAAAGTTATTCCAAATAAGCAGGCGCATCATGAACATAAAATATATTTTTTCCCTGGCATTTACAGCCTCTTTCATGCAGCTGCAAGCACAGGAAAATCCGAATATCAGCTACTCCAAAGAAAAGGAAAGCCTGTTAAAACTCAAAAGCAGCGCTTTACTGGGGGAGCTCGACCTACCGGCTGTGGGAAACACCACTTTAGGCTACTTCTATGAAGGCGGAGATTTTAGACATCCATTTACAGGCAAATCGAAACAGGGACTCAATTTTTCGACAGAGAAATTTCAGCATTCCGGCGACTGGACGCTCTATGGTCGCTTTGACTTTACCACATTGAAAGAGAAGGAGCTGGCCTATGCAACCCTTGTGAATCCATTTACCGACAATCCCTATCAGCTAGTCGACTCACTAAAGGGCGACTGGAATAAGCAGTTTTATACAATGGGCCTCAAAGTAGCGAGCCCCAGCTTTGCCGACGGCCGCATGCGTGCCGGCCTCGACCTCTCCTATCAGGTCGCTACGGGAGCGCGACAAATGGACCCACGTTCCCTGGATACAGAAAATAAAATCCAGCTAGCACCGAATATTTCCTATAAAATCAGCAAGCGGCATCAGCTTGGGCTCGCAGCCATTTATAATTATCAGAAAAATGATCTGAATCTGGTACGTGCCAACGGAAGTCAACAATACAACGTCTATAAACTTCTGGGCTTAGCCGAATACCTCGGGGCATCACCTTTCATTATGATGGCAGATATGGACCGCAGCTATCTTGCGCATGCGTATGGCAGCGAACTCAGCTTTCGTTATACCGCCGATCAGTTCAGCTGGTTGCTTTCCGGAAGCTACCTTCGTCATGAGGAAAAGGCCACCGACGGCAGCACCTATCCGATGAAGGCTGGCAAACATCAATACGATCAGTACACGGTATTATCGGCCATTGATTTAAAACGTGGCGATTACAACCATCACTTCGATTTAAACCTGCTGTATTGTGATATTTCCAATACCGAATACCAGCAATTGCAGCGGACAGACGACCGCAGTTATGAAACTATTTTTGAAGGCAGCTTGAATACAGCACTACGCAGCCAGGCTACTTTGGGGTATATATTGGCCAAAGAAACCAGCGCCTATCGCTCCGACTGGTTTGCCAAGGCCACCGTAAGTTATTCCGGCTGGGACAACCGCTATGCCCTACCGCAGGGAAAAGAAATCGTCGACCGCATGGATATCGGCATCCGCTTTAACAAAGCCCTGTCGCGGTGGGTCTTTGATGTGGCATCCAACTACAATTTTGGTGTAAAAAACGAATGGAGTTATACAGATAAAAGCTATTCGAGCAATTTTGTTGCAAACAGCATTGCCCTGCCTATCTACCAGTATTTAACACGCGATCGGGTAGTCAATGCCCTGAGCATACAATACCGCCTTGCCCACTTCGGAAAGAAAAGCAATCAACTTTATCTGAAGGGATCGGGCAGCCTAGAAACAGCGCTGTCTACATCTGGTGGATATGGTGAAAACCGAAAATCCCGTTACTCGGCTAGCTTATCCTTAGGCCTACTGACGTTCTAATCGAGATGTTCAGCGAGGGAGATCTTCAGCAAGACAACTTAAAAAAACCTTCTTATTGCGGAGCCCAAATCTAGTGCTCCGCAATTTTAATGTATTCACCTAGACGATTGAAGAACTTAAATTATTTGAAGCGGTCAATTGAAGGAATTAAATTATTTGGGACAGCAAATTGAATAAAAAAAACATATCTATGTCAAAAACATCGCTATTTATTTTAAAAACACCTTCAATTTTCAACAAAAATTAGTAATATCGCTTAATAAAATTAATTAACACGGACCTCGTGTTGTTTTTATTAAGATAATCAGTTGAATTTCAAAAAAAAGCAGCAATCTTCATAAAAATCCATCTACAAAGAATACATGATTTGGACATCAACATAATTAAAAGATATGCTGACCAGATAAACAAAGAAAAACAACATCATTATAAAATAATCCTGAGCATATAATACAATCAATTAAATTCCTTACGGAATTCTGCAATTAATATGGGAAAAATCACAAATATGACCTTAGCGGAATGGATATCCATGCGGATCTTAGAAATCCTTGACAAAACTTCAATGACATTAGCCGGATTGGCTAATTTTAGCGAGATATCAGAAAGCCGACTTCAGAGCTACCTTCACAAAAATTCGACGATCTCTGTGGAAGCTGTAGCAAAGCTCTGTGATTCGCTGTCAATTCCGATGGCCCATTTTTTTGATGAATCAATGTCATTAAGGATAGCTACGGGTGCCCACAGTAATTTCGGCCGATTTAGGACCAAATTCTTTCCCCTAGGCAAAAAGTTCTTTACAGACGAGATCACGGATAAAAATCAACTCCAAACGACGCAAAAACTGGATCATCGTCATCAGCGGGAATCTGTCATGCATCTGGTTTTCGACTCGGATTATTTTCAGGATCCCCGCACCATTGAACAGATTATCGCTGCTGCTGAAAAAGCCTATCAGATTACTTTTAAGTTTGACCGAATTGCTTCATTACTCCGCAAGTATGTGGCAGAAGGTTATCTGGAGCGGAAAGTCCTACCCCGTGGCTTTAGCCGTTCACGACAGTATACCTACCGCAGAACGTCAAAAAAACGACAGATTGCCGCGAAAGAGGAAATCGCTGTTATCGAACGAACAAACATTTTGAGCAGATAAGTTTAAGCCGGCCCACTATTGAGGGCCGCAGAAATTTGCTAAATCCCACATTAGGGACCTTCGGTCGCTGATAGAAAAGATGCCTTGAAACCTCTTATGGCCAAAAGATTAAGGACAACCCCTTCATCACGTCGTAATGTCCGGATGGTAATGGTGCATAGTTTATCCTGAAGATCTGCCGAAATGTATTTCAGATCAGCGATATGCCGGCTAAGGTAATTGATCAGTTCAGTGCGTTTGGTGAGCACCTGAGCCGAAACAGAAAAGGTCAGTAAGTAATATTTCATATTCCGTATAAGTTTTTAATAATTGTGCATTCCGATTAAAGCCAGATTTTTCATGTCATGGGCCCTATATTCGCTAAACTGTCGTAAATATAAAAATTTCTGACCATTATACAACAATAGTCAGAAGTTAAAAAGTGTTATTATCGTCATTAATTTCCATCCTGCAGTACCATATCGCTTCGTAACCGGATATCTCCATCGAAGTAAATTAGGTTTCCAATCCTTTAGCAGTTTGGATTTTATGCATATTAAATTTACATTTGACACATCTACTGCAATAGAATACTAACAAATTTGAACAATTACCAGGCTATATCGGATATTGAACTGCTTCATATTGCCGCACAGGATGATCAGACCGCTTTCGCTGAATTGTTTAACCGCTACAAAGTTTCGATCTTCCAGCATGCCTTTTTATTTTATCAGGATTATGATAAAGTTGCCTTTTTGCGCATCTGCCCGTAGGCTCCGGTATGGACAGCCATGGTAAGCGAGACACCGATTACAGCTCAGAATAATTTGTTCTTTTTCATCATACGATTAAGTTGGAAAGTTTATAATTCATCTACTTAATAGACAGGTAAGTGAGCTCCGTGTCTCAGATTTTTTTTTGTATAATGAATATTAATAATTTATTAATATTCATAAAACGCTCAGGTTTAATTGCCTATTTACATTTGGTCTTTGCTTAACTATAATGGCTAATTGTGAATTGAAAACGCTTTCGGATCAGGAACTGGTAGAATTGGTCCAAATGCAAGATAATAAAGCAGCATTTTCCGAACTTTATAACCGCTATTGGGAACCTTTAATCAATCATGCCGGTAAAAGAACGGGCTCCCTGGCTATGGCCGAGGAAATCGTACAAGATGTTTTTGTCGATTTTTATTTGCGGCGCAAAGAGATCACGTTCAGCCATTCCCTTGCGGCCTATTTAAAGACAGCGATTAAATTTCAGGTCTTTAAATTCTATCGGGCGCAACAAGTCCAGGATAAATATATCCAAACAGCAGCCCATATCGGGTATACCGCTCCGATTCAGCCCGACAATATACTCGAAGCCAAGCAAATCCACGCGGAGATTATCCAGATCACCGAAAAAATGCCCGCAACCTGCAAAGAGGTTTTTCTATTGAGCCGTTTCGAAAAACGTTCCAATCAGGATATCGCCGACCAGCTCAACATTTCAGTGGCTATGGTGCGCAAGCACATCACCAAATCCATGAAGATCATGCGCACGGAAATCAAAGAGCATCAAATGGATATTTTCTACCTGGTACTGCTGCTGTATACGTACAAAAATTAGGGAAAATTATTTTTTTTCACATTTCCGTTCCCGCTTTTGCAGACTTTGGGTACTCCTTAGTATAAAGCACAGGAAATGGACGATCAACAGCTACTTGATATACTCGCTAAATACGAAGCCGGAACAATAACGGAGGACGAGCTCCAGGTTCTTGAAGAATGGTACGCTTCCTTTGAAGCCAATCCAGATCTCATCGACAGTTTAAGCGCCGAAGAGCGTGTATTCCGCAAAAAGCAACTGCAGGAAAAGATCTTCGATCAGATCGACACGGAGACATCCACATCGGCCGAGCCGCCAAAGAGGCGATTTTTCTTCCATCCAGGTCCTAGGCTGTGGCAAGTAGCGGCATCCCTCGTCTTCCTTTGCGCCGTCTCGTTTTACATCTTCAAGAAGCAGTCTGTCCAATTGCCGATCCCTGCTTCAGCACAAAGCAACAGCATTCATCCCGCTACGGATAAAGCCATCTTAACCCTCGGAAACGGCGAAAAAATCATGTTGGATGAATCCAAAAATGGCGAACTCAGTACCGAAGGAAACATTCATATCAACAAACTGAAATCCGGTAATCTGGTTTATACGGCCGGCAAAAACGTCGAGAAGGTCCATGTCAATACACTTGTTACCCCCCGGGGTGGCCGATACCAATTAACATTGGCCGACGGAACCCAGGTCTGGCTCAATGCGCAATCGTCGATCAGCTACCCTTCAGCCTTCCGGGGTTCTTCGCGCGAGGTGACCATCAGCGGAGAGGTGTATTTTGAAGTGGCACACAATGCGGCCATGCCTTTCCGGGTACGCTCGGAAAATCAACTGATCGAAGTACTGGGAACTCATTTTAACGTCAATACCTACAAGGCCAAATCGAGGACCAAAACAACGCTCCTGAGCGGTTCCATCGCCTTGACCAATGCCCATCAGCGCGTCATTCTCAAACCCGGTGAACAGGGTATTGTGGCCGGAGAGTCCATGTCCATCAAAAATGTGGACGCTGCAGAGGTCATCGCCTGGAAAGAGGGCTACTTTGACTTTACAGATGCCGATATCGGTAGCGTTGTGGACGAACTCGGCCGCTGGTATAATGTGGACATCCACTATCAGGGTACTGCAACAAGCGAAACCTTTACAGGAAGAATCCCGCGGTCATGGTCTTTTGAAAAAGTACTGAATTTACTAAAAACGTTTAAAAGCATCAATGTAGAGATGCAAGGAAGGAGGCTTATCGTAGAAACAAAATAACCTAGAACTGACATAGGTAACTGCCCAAGGACAGACCTGCTATAAAATTATACTGCATGCCCAATTCCAAAAAAAGCCAATAGTGGTCGCAACACTACTGGCCAATAGCCGGAATAGGCAAATGAATTTCTCGATCCAATTAACACATATTTCAGCTTAACAAATGTATAAAAAAAATACAAAAATACTATTGAAAATGAAGCTAAGCACCTTCATGACACTTTTTGGCATGCTACAGATCAGCTTCGGAGCAATAGGACAAAACATCAGTCTCTCCGAGAAGAACAGCTCCCTGGCCAAAGTATTCAAAAAAATAAGTACACAGACGGGCTATGGATTTCTGGTCGAAGGCAGCCTGCTGCGCATGGCCCGCCCCGTTACCATCGAAACCAGCAATACCGACATAAGGCTTGTACTGGCAGAAATTTTCAAAAACCAACCGCTCAGCTTTGTACTGAAGGACCAGTCTGTGATTGTTTCAGCAAAAAAAATCGCCGCTATCCCGGTTCCGCTATCCGGAAGCATGGGCAACAGCACCATTCAGCAACAGGGAAATATCAGCGGCCGAATCATCAACGAAAATGGTGAAGCCCTTGCTGATGCAAGCATTATGCTACTTCAAGGCAGCCAATCATTAAAAAGTAAAGCCGATGGCAGTTACAGCCTGAACCTCGCCCCCGGAACCTATACCATCGAAGTGAGTTACATCTCCCATCAGACAAAACGGATCACCGACATCGTGGTGCAGTCTGGGAAGCAGACCAATCTCAACATTGTTTTAAAGAGCGTGGTTAAAAGCCTGGAGCAGGTGGTGGTGACGGGAAGCTATAAACAGGAAAGTGTAGCTTCCTTATATGCCAAACAGAAAAATGAAGCCACCATCTCCAACGGGATCAGCCGCGAACAAATATCCGTTTTGCCGGATAAAAACGTTGGTGAGACCCTAAAGCGCATTTCCGGTGTCAGCACCAACGACAACCGGCGGGTGGTGATCCGCGGTATTGCCGAGCGTTACAACCTGGCCATGATGGATGGCGCCACCCTCCCCAGTACAGACGTGCAGGTGCGGGACTTCGAATTTGATATTGTCCCCAGCAACCTCATCGACAATGTCATTATCCACAAAACCTCGTCGCCCGATCTGAGCTTTGGTTTTGGCGGTGGACTGGTACAGATCAATACCCTGGCCATTCCAGTGAAAAACTTCACCTCCTTTTCGGTGGGAAGCAAATACATCAATGGCTCAACGGGCAAAGATTTCCTGGGCTATGGCCGCGGTGGTTTAGATTACCTGGCCTTTGACGATGGCACGCGGGGCAATTTCCCACGGGATCTGACGGTTTTCGACGGGCTCAATTACGACCCTGCCAATCCCTATAAACCCGTGCCTGAAGGCGTAACGCCTTTCACGCCGGAAATGATCGCTGCACAGAACAAACGGATCGGCGGACTGGAACGCCTCGGTACCCGAAAATATACGGCACTACCCGGACAAAAATACCAGTTCAGCCTGGGGCGGAGTTATACCAGCACCAAAGGTATTTTTGGATTTGTAGGCTCACTCAGTTACCGGAATGAGCAGTCTATCGATCATATCTCCAATTTTGAACGCGGCAGCTGGCAAAAAACAGGCGGAGCAACTTTCGATATCAGCACCGGCAAAGAAATCCATCCGACAACCTCAACACAGTATAACTTTAATTCAAGCTTAGGCGCTTTGATCAACCTGGGCTGGAACAGCAAAAATCACAAAATAACCTCGCGGAATTTCTATTCCCGGATGTTCAACAACCAGTTTTCGGTGATCGAAGGCTGGGGAAATGATATCGGTTACGATTCGAGGCCAGCTATCCGGGAGTATGATCGTCCCAAATTTATCGACATGCTGCAGAATAAGCTGGATGGCGAGCATCGGTTCGGCAAGTTCAAATTCGAATGGAATATTGCCCGCAACCAGCTGAACAACCGCGAGAAAGATGCCACCGAAGCCTGGCTCGCTCCTATCGGTCTACTAAATGATACCATTTACAATATAATCCCTTCGCACTACGCCAATGCCGGTGACGGAACATTTACACGCTCCGAATACCATTATACAGAGACCAACAAAATTGCTGAAGGTGCATTGAGCTACCAGACGAATTGGCTCGGTCAAAAGCAGACCCTGAAGGCGGGATACCAGTTTATGGATCGGCATGGCTTATTCGAATGGGTTTCACTGCCCATCGTTTCGGTCGGTGCCAATAATTTTACGCCCGTGAACACCTGGTCGAAATACCTTGAGTTTACGGATCCCCTACATGGCATGTTTTATTATCCAGCGGCATTCTCCGTTAGTGCCTATGAAGGGAAAAATATAAACCAGGCTATCTATGGCGTGATCGACAACCGCTTCAACTCGTGGATCCGACTGGTCTGGGGCGTACGTGCCGAATACTTCAAGTATAAAAGTCTGCAAAATGGCGATAATGACCTGCAGATGGACGCCAGAACCATTGCCATGCGCAAGCAACGCTTTGTTGATCCCAAAACAGGGAAACTGGTGGGCATGACAGCAGATCCCGAAACCGAGGAGAAAACCTGGCGCTACCTGCCATCGGCTAGTCTGACTTTGACCCCCATACAGGATTTCAATATCCGTATGGCCTATTCACAGTCCGTAGTCCGTCCGGCATTGATTGAAAACTCTAAGATGGTGCGTCAGGACCCGGCATTGGGCGGGGCTTACCGTCGGAATGAAGGCGTGCTTTCGACCTTGATTGACCACTATGATATGCGTTTTGAATGGTACCCTTCCATTGCGGAAGTTATTTCAATCGGGTTTTTCTATAAATATTTCCAGAACCCGATCGAATTGTACCGACAGATGATGGATTCGTCCCACCGCATCTACGTGACCACCAATAACTCAGAATGGGCCAAAGTAAAGGGACTGGAGTTTGATATCCGCAAAAACCTGGGCTTTATAGCGCCCGGTTCCCTGCTGGAAGATTTCAATTTCAGCGGAAACATGACGCTTCAAAGCTCCGAAGTGCAGTCGGCTGAATTCATGGCAAAGGGCATGGGTACCGATAAATATGGAAATACCTTTGAATACCGCGAAAAACAATTCCTGAAAAATAAGCGCCCGCTTTATGGACAGATACCCGTTGTTTATAATGCGGCCCTACAGTACGCCGGAGACCGCTTAGGAGCTAACGTAGCGTTTAACCACATGGGGTATAAAACCTTTATGACAGCCATGAGCGAAGATTTGATCGAATACGAGCGCCCGCGCAATCAGCTGGACGCACAGCTGAGCTACAAATTACTGAAAAACAAAAATCTGGATCTTAAACTGAACCTGAGCAACCTGTTGAACAGTCCGTTCCGCTTTTATGTGAACAGACCCGAAACGTTCAAAGTACAGGATCGCTGGAAAGGCCTGTCGAATTCCGAATGGCCGACACAAGAATGGAACGAGATCTACGAATGGAAGTTTGGTTTTTCCCAAAAATATGAGGAAGGTTATTACGAGACCTCCGAAGACGGAACCAAAAAGACGCGCATAGGCGACAAAGAAACTTTTAACCGGAAAGTGGGCAGTTCCTTTAGCCTTTCCATCGGATACACCTTTTAAATCAACCGTTATGAAAACAAAAATAATCTTAACAGCCACGGCGATCTCCTTCTTTCTGCTATCCACCTTCCTTTCGTGCGATAAAGGTGGCGACGAACTGCTTTATCATTCCAATGTGCATATGATCAATTTAAGTGGCTATAATAACAGCAATGAGGAACTTATTCTACAACTGGATACCTTTAGTGCTACGGTAACACCAGCCTTTAGCCGCATCTCGTTCGGTGCCAACTATAATTTCAATGACCCCGCCAAGCAGCGTTTAAAATTTACCATGAAGTCCAAAGCGACCGATAAAATTCTGCTGGAAAGGGAGATCAAAGCCAACGATACGGCGGCTGTGACGGATCTCAATGTTATTTACATGGATGGAAAAGTAGCCGATTTCCCGAAAGTACCGGTACCTTTGGAGGGCAAAGTACAGTTGATCTATATGCTCCAGTCCAATGTATTAAATTACCGGGAACCTGTGGATATTGTATTTGGAAAATACTATTTCACTCCCAAAGTGTTTGAAGAGGTCATACGTATCAAAAATCTAAAACCCAATACCTTCTCCCAACCGATCGTATTTGATCCCTTCCCCTTGGGCATCCAGGATTACAAGGGCGAAAAGACCTCGGTGCTATTTCGGGCCTATATCTATAAAGCTGGGACCGATATCCCCTATACCGAAGGATCTTCCTTCGAATTTAGTCAGCTTACCTCCGGTGCTCCTGTCCCTTCACCCACAAAAGCCATTTCCAAGTTGTTTATCATCAATGAAGCGCCCATTAATACGATGATGCGGTTTAATAAGGTTTTAGAATTATAATTTATGAAAAATTTGTCAACGAAGCTATATTCCCTAGCCACTGCGCTGCTGCTGATCGGCTTTCCCTTCCTTTTCAGTGCCTGCAATAAGGACGATATTGAGGTGGAACGCGCGATGCATATTCTGATCAATGGCTATAATGGTGGTGACCATCCTTTGCAGATCGCAATTGATACCACCGTATTTGATCATAAAAATGGTGCTTTTATCATCCAACCCCAGAGCAATATCCATTTTACAACGGCGTATAGCTACAAAATACCAAAAAAGAGATTGGTTACTTTGACCGATACCGAGACCAAGAAAGTGGTTTACAGTGCCGAATTGCCTGAAAACACCATCCGCGTCAATTTTAACTACGTCTATTTTGATGGAAAGGTGCAGGAAGTGAAGCCACCCGCTGCTGACCCCAATGTCAATAAACTGGGCTTCTTTATTTATGATAAAAGTATAGATTTCCCGATTGATATTTCATTGCAGAGGGTCAATGCAACTACGGGTGATGTCCGTAAGGAATATATCGCAAAAAATGTGCTTCCCGGCAGATGGGTCTATGTCGACTATCTACCGCTCAAGGATTTTGACAAAAGCGCCGATCTGCGGAATGCCACGGTTAATTTCACCAAGGCCAATACGGACAACGAATGGGCTTTTGATGGCGATGAAACAAAAAGTAAACTGGGTGCCGAAGGTTTCTTTTTGCCAAAGTTAAACGATAAAGGAAAGGTTCAACCCTATTTTATTGCACCAAAAGTAACGAATCAGACATTCAGCCGACTCTTCTTCTACTTGGATTAGGGTCGTAAAAAAGGAAGCAGGACAACCCTGCTTCCTTTCCCTTAACCCAACTTTCGCCAAAAATTGAGAAAACCGTCGCATGCCGTATACTCCAGATCAAAACTACAGGGAATCTCTTCCCAACCGCTCCAATAGGAAACCACACGGGTACCAATAGGCAGTAGCGCAAGCCGATTCCGCAGACACTCGGTATATGCATGATAAAGTTTTTGATCAGGCTGTATCGCGTAATCAATTGGACTTGATGTATCTATATTTTCATAAAAGGAGTTATAGAAATAAAACGCGTCATAGTCTGAAAAACAAATCTCGTCAATATTGGCATGAATAAACGCTACATTCTGCACCTGATGTTTCTCGGCCAACCCGTTGGAAAGCTCCACCAGTGATTCACGCTGTTCCACACCATAAAACATTCCATTGGTACAAGAAGCTCCTACAAGGCAGAATTTTCCTGCTCCGGCACCAATATCCAGCACTTTGTCCATCGGAGATTCAACCAGGTACTCTGCGGCCATTTTTGCGACATGAACAGGTGTCCAGTGACGTTCAGCCAATTTTTTTATTTTGGGCGGGTATATATCATTAAATAAACTGTCATCAACATCAATATTCGATCGAAGAGCTTTAAAAATCATTCGTTTTCACCTATTTAATCTTTCGTACTGCATGTACAAACCATTGAAAATAAAACCCCTAGATCATTGCCATCCGAACAACAATATGCGGGGCAAAAATAAGGTCTAGTAATGCGCTAAGGTAAGGGTTTAAACATAGAAAGGCAAAAGAGTTGAGCATTAATCCAAGGAGATAAACTTTCTAATGCCCATCATATACCCCAAATGCAGGCCTTCATGAAAGTTATTCCATTCGAAGGCATCGTAAATCGAAGTGAGATGGAAGCCCGTTCCGGTTGTGCGTTTCTGATAGGTCACAAACTTTTTGTTGTTAAAATCACGGATGGTCGGTTCAATCTGATCGAGGAGCAATCTTTTCAGCAGATCTGCTTCCTGCTGCGATACAGCTGATGAAGGCCTTGTCCCGGACTGGTAGCTGTTGAAGATTTCCTCAGGGATATGTCCTTCTAGCTCTGATCCGATATAGATTAATTTATGCTGTGTGGCAATGATGTGACCGATATTCCAGATCAGGTTGTTGCTGAAGCCATCAGGAATGCGATTGAGCTGTTCCAAAGAATAGTTTTCAAAGAATTTAAGGTAAGCCATCCGGCTCGTTTTCCATGCGCGAAAGAGTGATTCCATGTCCTGTTAACTGTCTGTGTTTTGTGAACAAAAATAAGCTGAATCTTTAAACTGTCAAAGCTTATTTACGGCAATCGGTTATGCTTTACAGCAATTTCTTACGAGAGCACCCATAGACGCTGATTCTTTTTTTATTGAACTTTTTGATTTGAGTATTGTTCAATTTGAAAAGAGTATTGTTCATTTTAAAATGAATATGGTTCAATTTTTAAAGAAAAAACTATGAAAGCACAAATCGGACTCGTTATCACGGCAGTTGCCGGAGCGGCACTGCTCATATACAGACGCTGGAAACAACGTTCTGTCCAGGAATCAACAGAAAAAACAGATCACAAAGAGACGGGCAATTTAGCGAACCCACCTTCATGGTACCGCCCGCTTAAAATGCCCGACATCGACAGCATCGATATTGTGTCATTGCAATATGCCCCCGTCATGGTATCGCCCGACAGAAATGATGCGGCGCAAGGGATCAACAAACACATTGCGTATTACCATAAAGGCAATAGACATCAATAAGGCAGTGATACGGAAATATTTGAAGTTTAAGCGATTTCGAAAGCTGAAAAAGTGCCCAAGGTCAGTATACAGCGCAGAACCGCGACAATAAATGCCAGCAGTTCCGCGTTCCAGTTACATCGGTTCAGTCAGATCAAAAATAGGTGTCCTGATATCATTTGCACTGATTATATTTTCTTATATTTTCGGTAGGGATTTATACGGGTTTTGAATTTAGACATGCCAAAATCCGCTTCAATTTCAAAATTATCGACTAAATTGGGACACCTTAATTAATATGGGAGTTTAAAATATATGAAAAAAAATGCTTCCGGCATAAACAATTCAAAGCAACGTATTGAAAACAAGAACAATGATCTAGATCTTTATCTAAAAGCATTGAATTCTGCCTATTCGGGTATTATAATTACAGACAATCTGCAGTATGATAATCCCATCATTTATTGCAATAAAGCTTTCGAAACCATCAGTGGGTATGCCCACGACGAAATTATTGGCCACAACTGCCGATTTTTACAGGCTCAGGACCGTTCGCAAGCCGAACGTAAGATTATCAAAGAAGCTATTGAGCGTGGCGAAGAGTGTAAGATTGAAATCCGAAATTATCGTAAGGATGGAACGCTTTTTTGGAACGAGCTTTTTATTTCACCAGTGAAGAATGATGAAGGCCAGGTAACTCATTTTATTGGTGTTCAAAATGACATCAGTGATCGAAAAAAAGCGGAGCATGATCTTCGGGAAGAGAAGTCACATGTGGAGCTCAAAATACAGCAAAGAACCAAAGAACTGCAAGATAAAGAAAGCTTTCTGTCCAGTATTATTGAAACCGTTCGAGAAAGTCTCTTGGTTCTCGATGCCAATTATATCGTCCTGAGCGCCAATAGGCATTTTTTAAACTCGTTTAAAGTCACCACAGAGGAAACAGTAGGAAAACTATTATTTGACCTCGGTAATCAGCAGTGGGATATTTCTTCCTTAAAAGAGATGCTCACTCGGATACTGCCCACCAATAACCCGGTTATCGATTATGAGGTAGACCATATCTTTCCTCATATTGGTCGAAAAGTCATGCTGCTAAATGCTTATCGTATTGAATTCGAGGGCCAGTACAAAGACCGAATCCTGATTGCCATCGAAGATATTACAGAAAAGAAGGAGCAGGATCGGCGTAAAGATGATTTCCTGTCGATTGCGAGCCACGAACTTAAGACACCGCTCACAACAATCAAAGGTCTCTTCCAGATCTTGCAGCGATTGAGTGCCGAAAACACCGATCCGAAGTATGTCTCAACTTTAGATAAAATCACAGCTTACATCGATCGCTTGAACCTGTTGATTTCAAAACTCTTGGATACGTCTAAAATTCAATCTGGCAATCTTGAATTGCACATGGACCCTTTTGAGATCGATAAGACCATCCAAGATGCCGTTGAAAGCATGCGGTTGGCGGCACCTGATTCTGACATCCACCTTACAGGAAATACAGGTAGTATCGTCGAGGGCGACGAGCTACAGATTATCCAAGTCCTGAACAATCTGCTATCCAATGCTATTAAATATTCACCCGAGTCGAAAAAAGTTGAAGTTAGTATCCACAAGGTAGCCAACTTTGTTAAAATCTCCGTACGTGATTATGGCATGGGCATAAGCTATCAGGATAGACTCAAAATTTTCGAGCGATTTTTTCGCGTCAGCCATATACAGAAAAAGTTTCCGGGTTTAGGCATTGGGCTCTATGTTTCGCATGAGATTATCTTACACCACAAGGGAACACTGTGGGTCGAAAGCGAGCCAGGAGAAGGATCCACATTTAATTTCACATTACCCATTGTAATCAACAAATAAAAAATATGCAGTCTAAAAAGATAATGATCTGTGATGACGACCGAGGAATACTCGAGATGCTGGAGCTATTTTTAGAACTAGAAGGATATAATGTCATATGTGAAATAAATAGCACACACCTGACAAAGCAATTAATTTCGCATAAGCCGGACCTCTTGCTGCTAGACCTCTGGATGCCCATAATTTCTGGTGACCAGCTGATTAAAATTATCCGCAGCACACCCGAAATCAAAGAAACTCCGATCATTGTGCTATCTGCAAGCGTTGATGGACCTGAAATCGCGGGGAACCTAGGAGCAAATGGCTTTGTCGCCAAACCCTTTGATTTAACCGATATCACGGATAAAATTAATAGCATACTAAAAAACTAAGTCTGCGAGTACACGCTGACTAGACACACATAAAAGCACTTTTTAATGGAAAGTGCTTTTATGCAGCTGATGTGATCATTTCAAAACAATCGCCTAGGCTTGGTCCAATTTGTCCACGAGAAGTAATAGATCGTCCAGTTCAAATGGTTTGGCCAAAAAAGCGTCGGCTCCACACGCAGAAGCAAGCTGCTTCCCACGCGAACTCGCAGACATCATGATCACCGGAATATTTTGATGTTTTTCCGAACTTCGGAGTTCACGAAGGATATCGCCACCTGACAGCCATGGCATTTCAATATCCAATAGTATAATATCAGGGTCAATTTCTTCGACAGAAGCAATAAGTTCTATGCTTTTTGACACTAAATAAACCTCTCTAAATTCATTCTTTAGAGCCAGCTCCAAAACGTGAAGGATGGTGGCATCATCATCACAAACAACAATTTTCTTTTTCATTTTTTGATTGTTTAAAAACACCGCAATGATTGAAAAATATGGTCTTGTGGGGGGATTTAAAATATAGACCTAAGCTGGGCAGATAGTTGGTTACCAAACCGTTTATATAATCTTTCTTTGAGATTTTACAAGATAGACAATTTATTGGATAAAAGTTTACGTTCCTTTTATTAAGATACTAAATGCATACGATCTGCTTCAGGTACATCTTTGAAGACGACTGAAAATGTAGTACCGACATCTAATTCGCTTTCCACGTGAATAGCTGCGTTGAGCTTATTCGCAATTTGTTTAACAATGGAAAGGCCAACTCCCGAACCCTCAAAGCCTTCTGTATTGGACATTCGGCTAAAGATTTCAAAAATTTTGTCACCATCCTTCAAATCAATTCCGATTCCATTATCCTTGATATCATATCGGACCGTATTTCCCTGCCGCATGCTCTCAACGGATACCTGCGGGTTTTGCCTCTTACTGCTGTATTTTATGGCATTGCCAACAAGGTTCAGAAATAATTGATAGATCAATGTTCTCTCCCCCAATACAGGCAGTGTTTCGCCCATTATAAATTCTAAATGCGGGACTTGGTATTGCTGTTTGCAATTTTCAACGATATTGACAATCTTGGACTGTGGATTAATTGGTTCGAACACAAAGTCGACATGATTTACCTTTGACATTTGGTAGACTTTATCCATCATATCCCGCATCAGCTGCGTCCCCTCCAAGATATTTTTCATTGACTTTGCAAGCAGTTCGTCAGAGATGTCTTTTTTATGAAGCAACATTTGTGCAGTGAGCTGTATTGTCGTCAGCGGATTTTTAAGATCATGGGTCAGCGTGTAGCCAAACGTATCAAGCGCATTATTAGAGCGCACCAGTTTCTTGTTCAATTCATCAATCTCTCCCCCACGCTGTGCTACCGCTTGCTGAATAATCTGTGTAATATTTTCAATAAAAGCGAGTTCTGAAGATTGCCATTTTTCTGCTTTTCCTTTTGTAATTTTTTTCCATGCCTCGAAAGAAGAACGTGGCGAAGGAAAGGTAATCTTTCTATCTTCGTCAACCTGCATCACTTTTTCCGGCTTCCCTGCCCAGGTCTCTTCGATCAGACGTTCTTTCCTAAAAACATATAAGTACCAGTTATTTGCGGGCAGAATACTGATGCGTAGTACACCGGGATACATTTCAACATCTTCGGAAGGACCATCGCACTTAAATCTATCTGTCGCAAAAAACTCTGCAGTAGCTATTTTTTTATCAATTTCTCGGAGCATTTTTTTATCAGGCACCTCACCCACCATCATGATCGCGCGATCACGTTTAATGATTAGACCCTGCCCATTCATTACCTCCATAATACGCACGGCATACTTTTCCAACACGTCATACAAGTCGCGCTTGACCAACAAATCACTTTTTAGATCATGCTTCAGCTGCGATAGATTTTTCTGAACTTTTACCTGTTTCTTCTGAAAATCTGCCAGATAATTGTTTACAGCGTATTGTGTAAGAAAGGTACATAGATGGCGCTGTGAAAGATCTACATGCATTGGCTCCCGATTCTGACAGGCTACAAGCCCCCAGAGCTCATCGTCCACGATAATGCTAAAACTTGCACTCGCCTTTACGCCTGCATTTTTAAGGTATTGCAAATGCATGGGTGAAAGCGCCCGAAGGCTGCAGCGTGTAAGATCAAGAGCATCGGCACTCCGCCCCATCAGCGGAATCGCTTCCTCATTGACATCCGCCGTATGGCGTGCATGAAAAATACGGTAAAGCTCGCGCGCTTGTGCAGGAATATCGAATTCCGGATAACGGTAATTCATCAACGATTCCAGATCAGCACTCTTGCTCTCTGCAATAACTTGTCCACTATTATCTTCCAAAAAGCGATACACCATCACTCGATCATAGTGAATAATGTCCTTAATCAATTCAGTCAATGCCTGCCAGCAAGAGTTGCCGCTACTTCGGTCATCTAAATGCTTTGCATAATAATATAATTTGGTCGTTTTTACAGCAAGCGGATTGCAGGCCTCTATTTCAAGATAAATTTTGCCATCATACCTATACAGACTTAAAAAATAATCGTTTTGATGGATAGTCACACGATCGGCATACCTGGCAAACATGCTGTCTGAAACAGCCTGTTCAATGTTCTCTCCACGAAGTTCAAATGAAGGAACTATCCGATGAAGAACATCATCTACTGTCATGCCCAGCATTGCGGAGTATTCTTCACCTGCAATAGCTGCACAGTTTTCGCTTACCCCGATACACTTATCGTCTTCGAAGATAAATAAATACCCAAAAGCCTGTATATTTCCACACAGGTGAATTTTTTCCTCATGACAATTGATTTCACGCATAAAGCTACTGGTATATTAAATAAAAATATGGTAAAATCAACAGTCCTGTCCTCCATCAACGCTATCATATGGTTACTAAATTACTAAAATAATCTGACCTATCGAAACTTGCACCTTTCATCCTAAAAGCTGAGTAAAAACGAACTGTCTATCTACGCAATACTCAACCGTAACCAAAAAGCAACGCCTACATCTCCTTCAGATAGCCCCACAATGATTGCCAATACCAAAAGTGTAAGCACCTCTGTAATCATCGTCCCTCCGACTGTAATATTGACGGCAGATTTTTTTGCTATCCCAAGGTGCTGATCATGGGATATACAATTAAAGTATGGGACGATAATAAAGCTGCAAATAAAATCGATGACAGTACAAGGATATTTATCTCTCGAAAAAAATGCGGACCTATGGAATTGAAAACTCGCGTCTCAATGGCTATATGTCACAAGTCTATAATAAATAGAAAATATATAAACAAAATCTATTCAATTATTAGAGCAGCCTTAGCAGGATTTCCCTATTTTTAAACAGCCTACCAATGCAATTAAACAATATGGAAGAATTAATCAATAAAATTTATGATATCATCTGGAGTGATGCACTTGTCTACCTCTGTCTGCTGACGGGCATCTACTTTACGGTGCGATTTCGCTGCCCGCAGCTTATGCAGATAAGAGAAATGGTGCGATTGCTTTTTAATGGAAATAGTTCCGACAAAGGCATCTCTTCGTTTCAGGCCTTTTCGCTTGCTATTTCGGGGCGCGTTGGCACAGGCAATATCGCTGGCGTCGCTACAGCGATTGCTATGGGCGGGCCGGGCGCTATTTTTTGGATGTGGGTAATTGCGTTTTTAGGCAGTGCGTCGGCCATTGTCGAAGCTACCCTTGGTCAGATGTACAAGGAGGTAAACGATGGCGAATATCGGGGCGGACCTGCATTCTACATTCTGAAAGGATTACGATCCAAGACTTTTGCCTGGACCTTTGCAATCGTGACGATCATCAGTACCGGATTTTTATTGCCAGGTGTGCAGAGCAACAGTATCAGCGCAGCGGTCGAGTCCGCTTTCCATGTGTCGCCGAGTATCACCGGATTGGCTATTGCCGGGCTATTAGCGATTATTATCATCGGTGGAGTAAAGCGGATCAGCACCGTTGCCGAATATGTTGTGCCGTTTATGGCGGGCGCCTATATTCTTATGGCTCTAGTTATTATTGCCCTCAACTTCACAGAGATTCCTGGCGTTATCGCCCTGATTGTAAAATCGGCTTTGAACATGGAAGCTACTTTCGGCGCTATCGCCGGCATGGCAATTTCGTGGGGTGTCAAGCGCGGTATTTATAGCAACGAGGCCGGTCAGGGCACAGCTCCACATGCGGCAGCAGCCGCAGAAGTATCACATCCGATCAAGCAAGGCCTGGTCCAAGGATTTTCGGTGTATGTGGATACAATGTTTGTATGTACCGCTACAGCTTTAATGATTCTCTTTACCGGCCAGTACAATGTTGAAAATCCAGCCGGAGGATTTCTCGTTCAACATCTTCCGGCTACGGAAATGGGACCAGCGTTCACCCAACAGGCCGTGTCACATCATTTCCCCAGCATTGGAAATGCTTTCGTCGCGCTGGCACTGGCCTTTTTTGCGTTCACGACTATTATGGCTTATTACTATATCGCCGAAACCAACATCAGCTTTGTTAGCCGAAAAAAACAACATAAAACCGTACTTATCTGGATTCTGCGACTGCTCATATTAGGATCTACCTATGTCGGATGTATCAGTACAGCCAAATCTGCCTGGACCCTGGGCGACATTGGTGTCGGTCTCATGGCTTGGCTCAACCTGATTGCAATACTCCTGCTTCACAAAAAAGTTGTCGCCATCTATGCAGATTACCGGGAGCAGCAGAAGTCCAAGAAAGACCCTGTATTCGACAATTCCAAATTTCAATTTCCGAACATGGACCTATGGTCCAAAAAGAACACGCAACACGATGAGCCAATTGATTAATCTTACCGTATTCAAATTTTTTTTCAAGTCAAGTAACGCTGGCGGCATTCTAATATTTATTTGTGTCATTTTATCATTGATCATCGCCAATACTGCTGCTGGTTCTGGGCTGCAAACGTTTTGGATACGCTTGCAGAGCTGAACGTTCCTAATTTTGTTGTAGCTGGTATGGCCGGCGTCCTGAGCGGCATTATGCATGCGCCTTTGACCGGTATGTTCCTTATTGCAGAGGTGACCGGTGGCTACACATTGATGGTCACTTTGATGCTTGTCTGTTCGATATCTTACCTCATCAATAGAACAATGCTCAAGCATTCGATCTATACCAAGGTGCTCGCAGAATCAGGTGATTTGATCTCTTATGAAGATAAAGATCGTTCCGTATTAAGCATGATGCGCATCAAATACGTTTTGGAAACGAACTTTGTGATTTTGCGTCCCGATGAAACCCCTAAATCTAGGCAGCACGATATTATTCATAGCAAAAGAAATATATTTCCCATTGTGAGCCATGATGGCAAATTCATCGGACTAGTCAACAGCGAATATTTATTCTCGATTCTACTTGGTGAATTGGATGGTCTGGATACAGCATTTGAAAAATTGGCTCAAAAGCCCAATGATATCGTTGTTATTCATGAAAGTATGGAATCTGTGATGTCAAAAATGAACAAAGAAGACACCTGGATCCTTCCGGTGCTTGGACCTGAGCCAAAATATCTGGGCTTTGTATCCAAATCTAGTGTATTCAATAAATACCGGGCACTGCTAATCCGCCAAGGGCATTACCTCGAATAGGAAACAATAACCGTCCAATTAAGTTTAACAATAGATTTCTTTCGGTAACTGTATTGTATTGTCTGCTTCAGGTAAAAAAGTACCTCTGTCTAAAAATTCTCTATCGATGTTTATGGAATTCCATCTCTAGACATATCTTATCAATAACGAAGCAAAGATCCTCAATTTTAAATTGATTAAAACCGATCTGGATCTTTACATCGTATATTAAAAAACAAGAATGGAGAAACGCTATGAAACAGGTATTTTTATTATTATTACTAGGATTAGGCTTATTTATGCTCAGCAAATTTGGCTTTTCACAGAAAACTAATGATTCCAAAATAATTAAAAAACAAGCTATGAACCCTACTGGCGAGAAAGATCAGGTTATTTATTTTGCAGGGGGATGTTTTTGGGGTACGGAGCATTTTCTTAAGCAGGTCCGTGGGGTGACCGCTACCGAAGTTGGTTATGCCAATGGCAATCTAAAAAACCCAAGCTATGAGCAGGTTTCCACAGGAAAAACGGGCTTTGCGGAGACTGTCAAAGTCACTTACGATCCACAAGTCGTTGACTTAAAGCTGCTCGTAGATTTATTCCTAAAGACTATTGACCCGACCTCGCTCAATAAGCAAGGAAACGATATCGGAACACAATATCGTACCGGCATATACTATACAAGCGATTCAGCCATTCCGGTTATCAAGGAAAGCCTTGCCGAACTGGCCAAAAAATATCCGTCAAAAATAGTTGTTGAACTGGAACCCTTACAAAATTACTACGACGCTGAAACATACCATCAAAAATATCTCGACAAAAATCCTGGTGGCTACTGCCATATTGATCCGGAATTATTCGAGTTGGCACGAAAAGCCAATCCTTCTCCCGCCAAAGATTCAGCCTCGCAGCAAACTTATAAAAGGAAAGACCAAAGCACATTAAAAAAAGAACTTACACCACTACAATATGATGTAACCCAAAATCAGGCAACCGAGCGTGCCTTTGATAATGCATACAATGATGAGTTCAGAGATGGCATTTATGTAGATATTACTACCGGTGAACCACTATTTGTCTCGACCGACAAGTTTGAATCAGGTTGTGGATGGCCCAGCTTTTCCAAACCGATCAATCCAGATTTAGTCGAAGAATTAGCGGATAATTCTCACGGCATGCGCCGCACGGAAGTACGTAGTAAAACTGGCGACGCTCACCTAGGACATGTCTTTGATGACGGCCCTGCTGACAAAGGGGGGCTACGCTATTGCATCAATAGTGCCTCTCTCCAATTTGTGCCTAAAGAAGAAATGAAAGCCAAGGGTTATGGAAAATATTTGCCCTTGCTAGCCAAGAAGTAAATGGTATGGCATAAATGGCTCTTAGCAAAAACTGATGCAAGTCTGCATCAGTTTTTTTGTGCGCTGCTATCCCGAGCAGTACCGTAATAAGCGATCCGCTTACATGTGAAACGATCGTTATTTACAACAGCTAAAACCTACATCAAAAAAAAATTAAAAAAAATAGAATGATGAAATCCAAGCTATCCAAAAAGTCGTAAATGGTTATAAGTACAGAAAATTATAAAACTTAAAGACTTTTGTTATGGAAAAGACAACAAAGCCCCACAATGATTCACTATTGCATTTCAATAGCGAAATTGAAAAAAGGGATCTTCGCAGAAGGGATTTCCTAAAATTTGCAGGCGCTAGCGCTGCATCATTAGCCATCCTTGGTATGTCCAGTTGTAAAAAAGATCATGATGACGATATGGATAATGGTGGTAAGGGTCTATATTTTGGAAGTGGCGATATTGCTATTCTCAACTACGCATACGCACTCGAACAGCTTGAAGCCGCCTTTTATATTCAATTGGTCAATAACCCCTACGCTGGCATGACAGATATGGAAAAGGCATTCTTTACGGATATCCGTGATCATGAGATTGCCCATCGCGAATTTTTTAAAGTTGCACTGGGTGCCAAAGCAATCTCCAGCCTTGATTTAAATCTTTCGGGTATTAATTTCAGTAGCCGGGAAAATGTCCTGGCAACGGCCAAAACATTTGAAGACCTGGGCGTTTCGGCGTATAACGGTGCAGGATGGCTTATTAAAGATCCTAATTACCTATTATTGGCAGGCAAGATCGTTTCGGTCGAAGCGCGGCATGCTGCTTGGGTACGTGACATGATCGACAACGGCAGTTTTGCCAATATGGAAGTTGTCGATTCCAATGGTCTCGATGTTGCCAAAAGCCCCAGTGTTGTACTGAGCGCTGCGGCACCGTTTATCAAATCGAAAATCGATGTATCGGATCTACCCACTTATTAATCACCCAAAACTCAATTATCATGAATCTTTTAAACGTTTTTGAACAAATAAATGCTGTAGATCCTGAGTTTAGCGATCGCATCAACCCACGTCGCGAAGCAATTAAAAATCTAGCTTCCATGAGTAAAAAAGTAACGCTGGCAGCGCTACCCTTTTTCGTAAGTGAACTTTTCAAAAAAGCTTATGGTGCCACAGCCCCAACGGATGTAAATGGTGTCCTAAATTATGCATTGACTCTCGAATATTTAGAAGCAGAATATTATACCATGGGAGTTGCCAAAGCTGGACTCATCCCCTCGGGCAAACCGCTTGGAGCAATTACGACCATACGGGATCATGAGGTAGCTCACGTGAACTTTCTAAAGCAGGTATTGGGCAGTAAGGCTGTTTCAAAGCCGACATTTGATTTCACCGCTGGCGGCACATTTGGAAATGTCTTTAGCGATTATGATACATTTTTAGCGGTTGCTCAGGCATTTGAAGATACGGGAGTGAGAGCATATAAGGGACAGGCAGGCATCTTGCTTGGCAACCGCGTTGTTCTTACTGCAGCATTACAGATCCACTCTGTCGAAGCGAGGCATGCCTCCCATATCCGACAAATGCGCCGCGCACGCGGCGGTGGTGCTGCAAATCAAAAGCCTTGGATTACGGGGTCCAACGATACGGGTATCGGTGCCGTCGTAGATCCTATTTATGCAGGTGAAGATAATGTAAAGCAAGCAGGCGTTGACATAACTTCGCTGTCTGGCTCCATGGGCAAAATCTCAACTAGTGCAGCAACACAATCTTTTGATGAGCCATTAACCGCAGAAGCTGTACTTAATATTGCAGGTTTATTTATCAAAGCTTAACAAAAGTCTTAATCTACCTGTGAAAACGGCCCCGATTTGGTTTACAAATTGGGGCTTTTTCGTGCTATTAAAACATGACCGACAGTAAAAAATTTAAGAGAATAAGGTGCTAAATATTTCCCATCACGCAGAGCTCAGTTAGCGTAGGGCTAGGTTTCCCACCTTCATCCTCCAACGTAATGGCGAAGGCCTGCGCTTTGGCAACATCAAGCATTTTACTGGCCATCTGATTGCTGGCAGCCACCGGAAATACACCAGCACTGACCGGCTGTCCGTCTACCATGGCCCACAGCTGATACTGTTTACCCTTGGGAGGAACGGGCATATGTTCAAGACTCAAGTATACTGCTTTAGATTGCTGGTCCCAGTAAACTAGTGCGTGCAAATCTGGTTTGGTCTCAACCCCTTTTAAAGAAATCGTTTTAATGGCCGGATTCTGAATGAGTGCCCATTTGTCCTGCAATACAGCTAACGCAGTTTGCTCCGAATTTAGTTGTGTATTAGTTTGAGCAAGCATCTGTCTATCCTGTTGTTGCTGCTGATAAAAGAATAGATTTGCGCCAGCACTAAGCGCAAGCAAAACACTTGCTGCGATTGCCCACCCATAAGATCTTAGCGATGCCATCTGAGCCGTCTGCTCTTCAGTGCTGGAATTTGGTAGTGACGTATCATATTCATCCGATGAAGTAATCACCGTGGGAGGAAGATCTGCTGCATCATTCTTCCCAACGAGGTTTTCATCTTCAAGCCTAGCCCAGATCTTTTCCTTCAGGGAAATAGGCATTGCCACCGCCTGGATCTCAGCCAAGTTCTCGAGCATTTTTTCAGCTTCGATTACTGCTTCATCCACTGCGGAATTATTTTTACGAATACAGTTCAGGATACTGACTTCCTCTTCGGAAGCGAGTCCTAATACATACGATTCAATAATCGCAGATGATATGTAAGCTTCGATATCCAAAATTAACGATATTCTTTTAATATTTTTTTTAACAGTAAAAACGCAGCTTTAGTCCGTGTTTTTATGGTCCCCAAAGGAATATCGAGCTGTTGCGCGATTTCCTGTTGGGTGTATCCTTCATAGTAGGCCATTTCAATCAAAATGCGGCATTCGGGCTTTAAGTTATCTAAAACATTCTTAAATCCAATAAAATCTACCCGTGCATTCTGTTCATTCTGACTTCCATCTAGCTCCTCTTCTCTATTTACGATATTGGAGAGCGGTTGGTTTTTCAATTCATTCTTTGCACCCTTTGATTTACGGTAATCCAGTGCGGCGTTACGCGCAATATTGATCATCCATGTATATAACCTTCCTTTTTCTGCATCGAAATGATCAACATGTTTCCAGATCTTAACAAAAACATCCTGAATAACTTCCTCTGCGTGCTCAACAGAAGTTACAATCCGGCAAACTACGCCATACAAGGCGTCCGCATAGTTATCGTAGAGATAGCTAAAGGCCTGCTGGTTCTTTTTCTTAAGCAAAAGAATCAATGTTTCTTCCGAAAGGTTGTGTAATGGACTCAAATTTTAAGTTTATAGAACTAATATCTCTAATAAATCCTGAAAATCAAAGCCCATCACACAATTCAGGTAAAAAACTGCTTATCAGAAAAAAAAGCGTATAAAATACCTATCCATAAGTCTGCGCTTTTTAAATAAAATCATAAATCCCATTTTTCCAACCCAATATTTTGGCTGAATCTGCATCGAGCCATTTTTTCAATAATGTAGCATATACTTTTCGAAAATCTTCCGTATACTGGAGGTCTCCCTCATTGAGTTGGGTCAGGTCGGGCAGCGCGTTGAGCAGGCCCTGTTTTTTCAAGCCTCCGGATAGAAAGAAAAGTTGGTTGGCTGTACCATGGTCAGTACCATTGCTGGCATTCTGGGCCACCCTGCGACCAAACTCCGAAAAGGTCATCAGCATGACATGCTGAAAAAGGCCATTTTTCTTGAGGTCGTCCACAAAAGCCTCCACGGCATCGTTGATGGTGTGGAATAGGCTCTCCTGCCGCTGCTGCTGATTGATATGCGTATCAAAACTACCGATCTGCAGATAATATACCTGTGTATTGATATCTGATTTAATCAACGAGGATACCGTCTTCAGATCCTTTCCAAGCACCGAATCGGGGTACGCTGCCGCGGTCTTCCTGGCTTTACTCTGTTCAAAAATATAGTCGGCATTGTTGATTGTATCACCCAGGGTCTGATACAGATAGGCTACTGTTTCTTCTTCATGTTGATGCTGATGTTCCTGATAGAGTGCATTAAAGTACTCTTCACGGCTGGTCTGATAAAGCTTCTTGGGGTCTTTAAACGCGAACGCTTTTTTCTGTTTTCCTTTGAGGGCAAGGCTCAGCATATCATTCACTTCGAGCGCTTGCGTCGGATGACCGCAGTCGTAACAGGCCTGGTCGAGATAGCGGCCTATCCAGCCGCTCTCCAGGTACTCGTCGCTTCGGCTCGCACTATGCCATATATCCATGCTGCGGAAATGCGATTTATTGGGATCGGGATAGCCGACATTGTTGAGTACAGCCAGTTCGCCACGATCATAAAGTGTCTTAAAAAAAGGTAAAGCCGGATGAATGCCCGCTTCATCTGTGAGCGTTAGTGCATTATCGACCGCAATCGTCTGCCGTTCCCGAAAATAGATATCATTGCGCATCGGAACAATGGTATTTAGCCCATCATTGCCACCACTGAGCTGCAAGATGACCAACACCTTATGTCCCCTTTCCAGTGCTTCGGGCAAGGACATGGCTTTTAAGAAATTGGGCAGCAGCAGCGATGCTGTTGCAAGTGAACCTGCTTTGAGAAATTGGCGTCTTTTGATGATCATGGCTTTCTTATTACGATTAACAGAGTTGATATTCGGGGATACTCATTACTTCAATAATAGTCCTACGGCGGCTTCCGCCAGCGTAGCTATCGCGCAGTGCCTTACCAAAGGAAGGTTGCTGCAGCAGCAGGAGCTCAAAGGGATCCCGGTCGGCAAATACAGCCTCGACACCAGCCCAGTCAATGGAAATTTTGGGGTTTTTATAGGCTTTAGCCATGGCCCGCGACTGCTTCATCCCCATATCAAGGTCGTCGTCATTCTGCGCATCAAGGTCCAGCGGCCGCAGGCCGGTCCATATCTGCGGTATCTGCATCCGGAGCAACAAGGTAGAGCTGTCGATCCAGGCTTTTCCCGATGGCCATCCCGCCACATTCGGCGGATACAAAAGCACCTGCCCCAGTAATTTTTGATAAACAATCAGGTTTTCAGGGTTCGCGATCTCCATGGGCAGCATGCGCATAATACCGGCCATGAGTTCCACCGGTGACTTTATTTTGTTGCCTACATTTTTGGAGTCGTAAAACCAGGCTGAAGTAAATACTCGGTCTAGCAACCGACTGATATCATATCCTGAATCGAAGAAATCTTTACTCAGCGTGTCGACGATATCCTGATCCACTTGTTCGTTGACCAGAAAACGGTAGAGCTTTTCGGTGATAAAACGGGCCGTAGCGGGCCGCTCCAAGATAATATCCAGGATAGCATTGCCGTCGAAACTTCCGGTTTTCCCCAAAAATGTTTTGCTGCCCGAGTCATGAAACTTTTTACGCACCAAGAACTGGCCATCCTTATCGTATGACCAGCCCGTAAATGCACGCGCAGCTTCCTTCACATCCGATTCCGTATAGTTGCCACGCCCCATCGTAAAGAGCTCCATCACTTCCCGGGCAAAGTTTTCATTGGGATGGTCTTTTTTATTCTGCTGGTTGTTGAGGAAATTGAGCATGGCCGGAGTTTTGGAAACGGCGAACAGCAGATCCCGGAAATTTCCAAGCGCATTTTTTCTGATTTCGTTGAGGATATGGGCGCTAAAATTGGAGTTGATAACCCGGCTAGCAAAATGTCCGTGCCAAAAAAAGGCCATCTTCTCCCTGAGCTGATCTTCGCTATGCACCATTTCATTCAGGAAATTAAGGTTGATCTCAATATTACGCTTTCGATTGAGCTGTTGTACCTGCTTTTTGTCTGCGGCATTCAACTTGGAAAGCGCCGTGTAGTTGACGTTGGTCTGCTCCGTATTGAAACTGATGGGATGAAATTCATGTTCCTGGGCATATTGCTTCCAGAGGACTGCGGTAGAATGCTGTTCAAAAACGGTAATCTGCTGTAGGCTCATCCCAAACCCGGCGCGATTTGCCAGGTGTATATTTTTTTTAAAATCGGACATCATCGTGTTTCCATTAATACCTAAATAACGAATTATTTAACTATGTTAGCTTACAGGAAGATTCGATTTAACAAAAATTAAGCTAAATTAACAAAGTGACTACCAAGACAATACTTTTCAAACTTCGATTTTTTTCATTAAATTTATTCGCCTAGGGACAAAAGAACCCCTTGTTGAAGTTGCACACCTCCTTTAAAACCACGCTGTATCGCTCATTTGCTTAAGAATTCTTTATCCCACTGCTGTTTTCTATTCCATTGAGTGCTTCCACATTCAGGACCAGCCACATGAAATTAAATAAACTTAAGCTGTAGCGGGCGAATAAAGGATTATATTTTCTTCGGCATGCCCTATTATCGTCGCGAATGGCAGCCAAGAGTACAATTACGAAGATTATCATTCTCCAGTGTTAATTTAATATTAAGCTACCCAAAATTTGACGGTTAGGACAAACAAAAAGAGGGGAAAATTAGTTATTATGGCAATAATAATTATCCTAATTAACAGAAATAGACTTAAATAAGTTAAATGTAGCAGCAGGCGAATTGAGCTACGGGATTATGGACCAACATAGGAATATATTTTTAATTATATAAATTTAAGAAAATGAAAAGAATCTTAATTGTTTTAGTGCTGGTTTTTTGTTTTGTCTATCGCAAAACCGATGCATGCACACGCGTTGTATATAAAGGGCCCAATCAAACTGTCCTTACCGCCCGAAGTATGGACTGGCGGGATGAAATACCCGTTAATCTGTGGGTGTTTCCAAAAGGGATGCAACGAAATGGAGAAGTGGGTCCCCTTTCCGTCAAATGGACTTCAAAATATGGCAGTGTCATTGCGAGTGCCTGGGACATCGCCACTACAGATGGCTTGAATGAGGCTGGCCTTGTAGCCAATGTCCTTTGGCTAGCCGAATCCCAATATCCTAAATTCGATCCAAAAGGACAGAAGCCCGGATTGACCATTGCCGCTTGGGCACAGTATATATTAGATAACTATGCTTCGGTAGCAGAGGCCGTAGATGCTCTTAAAAGCGAACCTTTCGTCTTAGTCAGCGACTATATTCCGGGTACACAACGGTTTACGACACTCCATTTATCATTATCCGATAAATCTGGCGACAACGCCATATTTGAATATATCAACGGCAAGCTTGTGATACACCACGACCCGAAATACGTCGTGATGACAAACTCGCCGATCTTTGAAGAGCAGCTGGCACTCAATAATTATTGGCGGGGAATTCCAGGTACCATCATGTTGCCTGGTACCAACCGTGCGGCAGACCGATTTGTGCGTGCTTCCTTTTATATTGATGCAATTCCACAGACCGATGACGTGAGGAAATCCGTTGCAAGTGTGTTTAGCGTAATTCGCAACTGTTCTGTTCCTTATGGAATTTCCTCCAAGGAAGAACCCAATATCTCGACGACACGTTGGCGTTCTGTAGCAGATCACAAAGATTTGGTTTACTATTTTGAAACAGTAACCACACCGGGTACTTTTTGGATCAATCTAAAAGATCTGGATCTGAGCGAAAAAGGTCAGGTTCTTAAACTTGATGTGGAACAAAACAAAACCTATACTGGATTGAGCAATGAACACCTAAAAAAAGTACAACCTTTTAAATTTATGGGGTTGTGATCGATATGATATAAGCAATTGCTGTTTCATTGATGTTGTCGTATTACTATCTCAATGAAACAGCACATTTGCGAACAGCTACATGGAATCCAACAAATTAGTGCTCCAGTTCTTTCAGGTATTCGATCATGGCATCGAGGCTCTGCAGTAGCTTCTCACCTTCAAATCCCACCTTTCGAAAACGGATGTTCCCTTTTTTGTCAAGGATCAATGTTGTCGGAATGGATGTGATATCCAGCTTACTACTGAGCCTTTTATCGTGGTTGTAATAAAATGGAAAGTCAAATGCGGGATTGGCCTTTGCCCATTTGTAGGCATCGTCCCAGCTGTTTCCACTGCCCGAATTGAGTATCACGAACTTCACCTGCGGATCATCCGCATATTTTTTGTACACCTGATGCAAATAGGGAAATGAAGCGATGCAGGGCTTACACCAGGTAGCCCAAAAATCAATGATGACAATCTTGTCCTGGAGATCGGCTTTGAGCAAAGGTTTTTTGTCCATATCAACAATGCTGATGTCTTCTCGAAATGGCGTATTGCCGATGATTTTCTGAAACTCCTGGTAATACCCTTGTTTCCATTGCTTGTCAAGCTTGCTAAAATAAGCCTGCCGTTCGGCAGCATTGTCCATTCCGTTTTTAAGGATCGCTTTGTCGAGAAGCTGCCTGATCGCTGGGTCAAACGGGGCATACCGATAGGCTGCCTCCAATACGGGTATAGCGCTGTTCGGATCATTCCACTGCTGATACTGCATGGCCACTGCCCGGAGCAGTGCCGCCGATTTGAGTGTAGGGATACTTTTTGCAAACCAGTCTCGGGCCGCTTCGGACTGGTTTAACTGAGCAGCTATAAATCCCTGATTGGCCATAATTTCTGCTTTTACGGCAGTAAGCTTATCCGCCTTGGCCGGATCATGGGCCACCAGATAGCCCGTTTCGGGGAAATAGCGTATTAGACTCACGGGATAGACCGCAACACTGTCAAGTAGATATAAATTGAGTTTGGACGCATCCTGCAGCATCAGCTTATGATCTAAGAGCAGCTGCACATACTGATTGTATGCGCGCCATTTGTAGGGATCCTGCTCCCAACGGGTAATCAGCGGCAGGTATTTCTTGGCCTGTACGCTATCACCATGCCGCACATAGTAGGTAAAAAGATAGTCATAGGCACTGCCATAGGCCGCCTCATTATCGGCCGTCTTGAGGGAAAGAAGCTGCCCTATCTTGGCGACCACGGCGGTGGAATCCTGCTCGCGGAACAACTTATTGAGCCGATAACTTATCCCGATCTTCTTGTTGGGAAACTCGTTGATCACCACCTGGCGGATCGAATCCACTTTTTGGTTCTGCCCGAGTATCAGATAACCCATGGTCACCTTGTTGAGGTTCCCTTCAAAAAATGGATTGCTCCTGAATTTCTTTTCCACCACGGCCAAGCCCTTTTTCAAGAGCCGTTCCTGCTGGGCCGGACCAGCGTTTTTCATCTGTAGCACAATCAGCCGGAGCTGTGCTTCATAGTTATCGGGATATAGGCTCAGCTCTTTTTTGAGGTAATATTCCTGTGTAGCCAGGATATGATCTGAGGTTTTATCCTGGACCGGCACGCTGTATGATTTTCCCAGGTAATTGCCAGCGATCAGTTTCCCCTGCTTATAGACGTAGATCTCATACTGGCTGCTATCGCTTGCCTGCTGTACAAATTTCTTGTCTTTGTCGGCGATCGTAAAGCAGGAAAAGTTGGCGTAGGCGGGCAGTTTAAAACGTACACGCCAGATTCCACCCTCTTGTTGCATGGCCATGCGGCTCGGGAACTCGTAAAAATTTGAATAGTTGAAATCCACGAAAAATGGCCCTTCCGTCTGGGAAGCAGCAGATTTACTTGGATCAAAGCTGATGGTCACGGTATCACCGGCCGTTGCTTTGTGCGGCAAAATGCTCACTTGTGCCTGCAACAGCAGGTTTGCCTGTAGCAGGCACAGCAGCAATGCGTATTTGAATAGCTTAATCATTCTGTTGGAGGTTAGCATTGGTAATTAAAATAGCACTGGCGATCGGTATTTTAATATCGCTTTCGCTAAAGTCTGTTTTGACCTTTGAAAGTACAGGCAGGGCCCTGTTTGTGCGCACCAGGTCAAACCAACGGTGGCCCCATTCACCGAGCAGTTCTAGCTGCCGCTCCTTTTCGAGGGCCAGGGCAATGCTCGGCTTGTCCATCGTTTGTGGCAGCGCAGCAAGGCCTGCACGTTCGCGGATCTGATTGATATCCTGTAGTGCCGCCGGCAACTTATTCTGGTTTAGCCGCGCTTCTGCACGGATCAGATACTGCTCGGCAAGGCGCAGCACGGTATTGTATTCGGTCACAGGTGCGCCTGTGCGCAGCTTATACTTATACGGCATATAAAGCGTCTTATTACTTACGACATAAGGCTTTAACCACATCACTTTGCGTAAATCGTTCTCTTCATAGGCCGCTACCGTGGTATCATACACCTGATAATAACTCCGTGCTGTAGCGACTGTCGGAACGATGCTGAAACCTTCCCAGGTGTTGACCCCGGCAGTAGAAAGGTTAACGGTCTGCAGCTGCCAGATTGCCTCTTTGCTCGTTTTCAAAAAAACGGTATTGAGGTCGCGCGACAGTTCATACCGGTTATCCGCGATAACTTTGTCGGCCATCGCTTCGGCATTGGCCCAGTCGGCATGATACAGATATACCCTGGCCAATAGCGCGTCAACCGCTTTTTTGTTGGGGCGGGTACGCTCATTGCCCTGATAGGCATCCGCAATATCGACAGCAGCTTTCTGCAGATCATCCACCATGAAAGCATAGAGCTCTTCCCTGGAGGCCGGACCTTTTCGGTTGTTGGCTTCCAGATCCTTGGTATCGGTGATCAGGGGTACTTTATTGAAGAGGTTGCTCAGGTAAAAGTAATTGAATACCCGCGTAAAACGGGCCTCGGCCGATAGCTGTGCCTTTACCGTACTGCTGAGCGCCGAGGCTTCAACACCCTCGATAATCTTATTGCTGTGGTTGATATAGCTATAGGGTTGCGACCAGAGCCGATCAAGATAAGAGGTTGCCGGGCTCAGTTTATTGTATTTGTACTCATCGTAGCTTGTAAAGGCTGAGTTGTAATCGTCGGCCAAACTGGACAGTACAATGGTCATCAGTCCACTGGCAAACTGGTTATTGTAATTGTTCATACTGGTATAGAGTCCGCCCACGGTTGCTGTGGCTGTCTTTTCGTCACTGAAGGCCGACTCTGCTGCTACTTCTGTCTTGGGTGGGTCCACGGCCAAAAATTTATTGCAGGAGATGTTAAGCAGTGGTGTTGCAAAAAGGCTGTAGATAATATATTTGTTCATGGGATAAGTCTTTAGTTTTATGATCATTAAAAAGTGAGCTGAACCGCAAATGTATACGTGCGCATGGATGGTGTGGCACTGTTCCGTACCGAACCAAAGGGATTGACATCCGAAACATAAGTACGGTCAAAACCAGGCATCTCGGGATCCATACCTCTGAAGCTTGTCCAGGTAAAGAGGTTCTGTGCATTGAACTGTACCACAGCGCGGCTCATATTGATCTTCTGTGCCCATTTGGAGATATCGTAACTGAGCGATACATTTTTTAAGCGAATAAAAGAAGCATCGTCCCATACGGCCGTAGAATACCGGTAATAATTACGGTAAGCCAGGTTGGCTTCGTTGGCGCTGTTAGCCGTAGCGCGTGGCACATCGGTCACATCTCCGGGCTGCTGCCAACGGTTTAACACATATTCATCCAGATTGCCCAATCCGCCAATGGTCGTTGCCTGTGGACCATATCCAATGGATGGTCCCTCCTGTTTGACAAACTGAAATAGAAATCCAAGACTCACATTACCATAACTTAGATTATTGCCGATACCACCATAGTACTTGGGCAGCAGTGATCCCAAGGTTACATAATCATTGAAATCACTGATTTTCCCATCGCCATCCACATCCCGGAATTGGGCGACCCCGGTTTGTGGATCCACTCCCGTAAACTGAAATCCACGGACGATACGTGTGGACTCGCCAATGACGTACCGCCGCACATCACTGCTACTCGCCAGGCCGGGATATTCTAGCAGGGTATTGGACGGGAAAGTGATATTGAAATTTGTTTTCCAGCTGAACTTTTCCTTTTGGATATTCACACTGCTCAGCTCAAACTCCAAGCCTTTATTTTCGATCAGGGCCGGCATATTACCAAAATACGAACTGAAGCCCGTCTGCGGTGCTAGCACAATATTGATCAACTGATTATCGGATCTATTGTTGTAATAATTGGCCGTGAGGAAAATACGATCCCTGAAAAATCCAAGGTCGAGCCCCAGTTCTTTCTTTTTGATTTCTTCCCATCCAAAATTGGGATTAAACACCCGTGTCGGATAAAGCCCCGTGATGCCCTGGTAGGCAAAGCCTGTGCCCCAGGTATCCAGGTACTGGTAATCACCGATCTGGTCATTGCCCGTCACCCCCCAGCTGGCACGTAGCTTACCGAAGCTTAAGATAGACTGATCCTGGAGAAATTCTTCGCTGCTGAACACCCAGGCTGCACCGATCGACCCAAAATTACCGTACTTATTGTTGGGCCCAAAGCGGGAAGAGCCATCCCTTCGGTAGCTGAAATTCAACAGATATTTATCGGCATAGGCATAATTTAGACGACCAAATGCAGACTGGTAACGGTAATCTGCATACTGATTGTTGCGGTTCACAAGGATACCTGCAGCACCGATATTGTTTAGCTGCGAATCACTCGGGTAACTGCTGCCATCGAAGTATTTCCCTTCGCTGACCCTTTGCTGCCAGGTACCACCCAAAAGCAGTTTAAAATCATGTTTACCAATTGTTTTGCTGTAGTTTAATTGCGGTTCAATGATATAGGACTGATAATCCGAATTCCCGTAAGAGGCCATGGAACCCGTGCTCGTCAATGGATTAAATCCCGCATTGGGCAGCAAGCGCGTCTGGTCCATGCTTTTGAGGTTATACCCTACATTGACTTTTGCGACCAGTTCGGGTAAGATCGCATATTCGGCAGAAAAGTTGGCCAGCAGGGATTTTGATTTCGAAACACTCGAGCGCTCCATATAGGCGGCGGGATTCTGCAAACTCTGTTGGAACCAATAATAGTCTCCCTTTTCATCATATAAAGGATAATTGGGCGCCAGGTTATAAAACTGGGCAATATCTGTCGGCACTGTATTGTTACGGTCTAGGTTGAGGTTGAAACTACTGTTGAGCTTAAATCGCTGATCTTTGGATTGCGTAGACAAGTTCAACAGCGCACCACCGCGCTGATAATTCTTATTGCCGGGCAAGGGATCCCCCTGACGATTGAAATTGGCACTGGCCAGGTATTGGGTATTTTCGTTTCCTCCGGAAAATGACAGCTGATAGGTCGAGAAAGGGGCCGATGCACCATAAAACTCCTTTTGCCAGTCGCTGTAGGCGGACTGATCCCAGGTGAGCAGATCCGGCGCATTGTCTGCTGTCGCTGTCCAGTTATCGTTTTTAAAGCCTTCCTTCCTTATTTCCAAATATTGCGCCGTATTGAGCATCTTCAAGTTGCGAATGGCCTTACCGGAGCCCACATTGGCATTAAAGTCTATTTTAAGTCCGCCCTTATTTCCTTTTTTTGTTGTGATCAGGATCACCCCATTCCCACCCCGGGAGCCATAAATGGCTGTCGCATCGGCATCTTTAAGCACATCGATGCGTTCAATATCCTTGGGATTGATCAGGCTGAGCGGGCTTTGGTTCCCATTGGCAGCGGTAAACTGATTCATGCTTTCGTCCGAAAATGGAATACCGTCGATAATATAGAGCGGGCTACTGCCGTTGCTCAAAGAATTGACACCACGCAGCTGCACCTGAAAGGAGCTGCCCGGCAAGCCCGAATTGGACGCTATATTGAGCCCCGCAACGCGCCCCTGCAAGGCCGCCAGAGGATCCAGTACCGGTTGTGTTTCGATCTCCCTGCTGGTGACACTGGATACCGAACCCGTATTTTTGCGTATTGAAGACGTCCCGTAACCGATAACCACCACTTCATCCAGGTTGCCCGGATCTAGCTCAAGGCTTATTTCCATGAGGGCCTTGTCGGCCACCTTCACTTCCTTGCTACGGTAGCCCACATAACTCAAAAGTAGCATATCATCCTGTTGCAGCCCATTTAAACCAAAGCGTCCACTGGCATCGGTGACCGTACTGGCTATCTTGTTTTTAACCCGAACACTAACCCCTTCAAGCGCTGCACCGGTAGCATTGCTGACCCGACCGGAGACGGTCATCTGCAGCGCCTTTGCTACCCCCTTGCCCTGGAGCACGATGGTGTTTTTGACGATTTGATAGCGGATGCCCTTAGCCGAGAATGCCTGTTTAAGTAGTTCCGGGATATTGGCGTTGTTTAAATTGACATCAATATTCAGATCGGGGTTAATTTCATGGGGATCATACACAAAGCGATAATCGCTGCGCTGCTCAATGGCTTTGACGAGCTGTTTAAATTGAACATGGTCAGATGCCTTGTCTGCCTGCTGGCTAAAGGCATAGCCATTGACATGCATCAGCATCAATAGCAGTGTTTTTACGGATTGTTTCATAGGGTATTTAGATTGAAAATGCGTTTGTTTGGGTTTGGTTAGGGAACAAGGACGAGTCGATCCCCGTCAATGGTATAGTTTATGCCGGCGAACCGTAATATTTTGAGTACTTCTTCAAAGGACTCTTTTTTGCTGATTTTCCCGCTAAGGACTTTGTTTTTATAGACGGGCGCCAGGCTATAGGTAAAATTGTACCAACGGGAAAGATCGGCCAAAATCTCGGGAAGCGGTGTCTGGTCAAATTCAAAGTAACCGTCTTTCCAATTGGCAGCATCCTGTTGTGTATTTTGCTGCTTTCGCTGGAAGGCACCGTTCAGCACATTCAGTTCGATCGACTGTCCCGGTAGCAGAATCTCCTGAAGATCCGCATTGCTGACCCGTATTTTACCTTCGTCGAGCTGTGTGGTTAAGAGCTGGCTATCGTTTGCGTATAACTTCACGTTGAAAGCGGTTCCCAAGGCTTCAATGCTGGTGTTGCCGACATGAACAATAAAAGGTTTGGCTTTATTTTTTGCCACTTTAAAATAGGCTTCACCCGTCAGGAATACCGAGCGTTCCTTGACGTCATATCCCGGTCCTATTTCCAGCTTGCTGTCTGCATTTAGCCATACGGTGGTTCCATCGGGAAGTTCCATCTTGAATTCTTGCCCCTTTTTGGTCTTGACCGCCAGGTTATTCCCCTTCCCCTGCGCCATATAGGCGGGGCTAAACGGTTTCTTTTCGTCCAGGCTCACCACTTCATTGCCGATCAGCAGATCGGCCTGGAATTGACCGACACTAAAAGGCAGTGGCTGTGGCGATTGTTGGGGCTGGGAAAAGAAGTACAGCGCTGCACCGGCCATCAAAAAGAATACAATACTGGCAGCCACCTTCAAATAGGCACTCCGGTGGCGATTAGCCCTTAATTCGGGCTCAAAAATATGCTGTTGGAAATAGCGGTCTTCGGCAGCAAGATCCAGTTCCGGGATGTCTTTTTCGTTGTTTTTCTGACTGAGCTGATTGTACCAACTTTCGACAAGTGCAATTTCCTCGGCGCTGCACATCCCCTGCTGATACCTCTGCAGTAATTGTTTCGATAATCGTTGTTTCATAGGTTCTATCCTGTTTACCGTTTAGAAGACAGGATAGTACCCCTTTAGTGGTAGAAAAAAATGAAAATAGTTCGAATTTTTTTTCTCAAAAGCGTCAACGCATTGTAAATCTGCTTTTTGACAGTCTGTTCGGAGATCTCAAGTTCCGCGGCAATCTCCCGATAACTCCGCTGCTCGAAACGACTTTTTTTGAAGATCAAAGCCATTTTGCGGGGCAGCTTTTCAATCGCTTGATCGATCTGCTTGGCCAATTCTTTCTCCCGCAGCAACTCGTCGGGCATAATTTCAGGAGTTGAGGCGGCATGCTCCAGGTAATGTTCATATTTCCGGCCCACATCCTGGCTGGCGATACGATTGATGACCAGATTACGGGCCGAACGAAAAAGATAAGCCTGATAAGAATGCTCAATTTCGAGCCGCTCCATGCGGTCCCAGAGATTGGTAAAAATCTCCTGTACAATGTCACGGGCTTCGTCACGATCGTCTAACATCCGGAAAACATGCACATACAACTTCACCCAATTTTCTTCGTAAAGTTGGGTAAACAATTGTCGGACATGTGTAACACTCATCTGCTGGTTTAGTTATTGTTGATCAGTCAAAATTAGGCTTTATTTTTAGGAAAGTCAATTTATGATGGATTTCTAATGAAACCTGTAAAATAATGCAATCAAGATGCTCTTGTATGTTAGTAAAATTTTGAGTTTATCAATAGGTTCAATAATCTTTCCTCAATTGTCCGCATTCGAACAAAGATCGTTCGATTTCGAACATGCAGTTGACGATAAAAAACGCTTTAACTACTTATTTTCAGCACTTTATTTTATTGGCAATGAATTAGCAAACGTTAAACCATAACAATTTCATATGCTTACGAATTATTTTCAAATTGCCTTTCGTCATTTAGCAAAGAATAAAGGTTTTACAGCGATAAACAGTGTAGGATTAGCTTCTGGAATGACAGCTGCCATATTGATCATGCTATGGGTTAAAAGCGAATTTAGCTTTGACCGCTTTTATTCTAATACCAATCAGATCTATGCAGTAGGGATGAAAGATGTATGGGAAGGCGAAGCCGTCGAACATTTTTATACGCCTAAGCCAATGGCTGCGGCTTTAAAAACCGACTTTCCTGAGATAAATGCGATTACAAGAGTGGATAAGGGTACTGGATTTCTTTTAACCCATCAAGAAACAAAACTTGCAAAAGAACAAGGTGTTTTCGTAGACAGCACATTCTTAAAAATATTTGATTACAAGGTTATAGCAGGCAATCCCCTCGAGGCATTAAAAAATCCCAACCAGATCGTTCTCACGAAATCTTTGGCTGAAAGATTATTTGGGCATTCCGACCCGATCAACAAGACCATCCGACTGGACAGCTCCCAAATTTCAACTGTGTCTGCGATTATTGAGGACTTGCCAGATAATTCGTTTATGAAAGGAAGCACTTATCTCGTACCCTGGACACTAATGGAGAAAATAGGCTATTCAGACGATTATTGGGGAAATAATTCCATTCAGACCTACATACAACTGCATAAAAGTGCGAATGTCGATCAATTTGAAACAAATATAAAATATTTCTTAAGAAAGCATACCGATACAAAAGTAGCCAATTTTATTAAACCTATCGGCGATAAATGGCTTTATAGCAACTTTACTGAGCAGGGAAAGCCAAGCTCGCAACGAATTGGCATGGTACGATCATTTATCGCCATTGCTTGTTTTATTCTTATTATTGCCTGCATTAATTTCATGAATCTAAGCACGGCTCAGAGCGAAAAACGGGCGAAGGAAGTAGGTGTCAGAAAAGTCGTCGGTGCAAATAAAAAGCTGTTGGTCGGTCAGTTCCTGACTGAATCCATGGTGATTTCATGCATTTCTGGCCTATTATCCCTGTTGATTACACTGATAGCGCTCCCCTACTTTAATGATCTGGTCTCCAGAAAGCTATCTATCCAATTTGACGATCTCCTTTTCTGGGCAATGTTTGCAGGATTTATTGTAGTGACCGGAATTCTTTCAGGGAGCTATCCTGCGTTTTATCTGTCTTCCTTCCTGCCGACGAAAGTACTGAAAGGCAAATATCTTCCTATTCAACAGAAATTTAACCCTCGGAAAATCCTCGTCATTTCCCAATTTTGTATTGCTATCATCCTGATCATAACAACATTATCCATTCAGCGCCAAATCAGATACGCTCAAAATAGAGAAATCGGATATAACAAGGAAAGGTTGGTTAGTATTATCGATCAGGGAGAAATCAGTAAAAATAGATTACTCATAAAAAATAAATTATTGTCCTCTGGTATTGCTACACAGATTTCAAGGACTTCGTCCCCCCTTACGGAGAACAGAAGCAGCAACTACATGGACTGGGCTGGGAAGCCCAAAGATAATAACACCATTTTTGCCAGAATTGGTGCCGATGAAAATTTGGTCAACACGGCAGAGCTGCAATTAGTTGCAGGGCGGGATTTTGATTTGGCTAAATTTCCAACTGATTCTGCCGCGATGATTATTAATGAATCCGCCGCCAAGGCATTTAATTTTGATGATCCGATCGGCAAAACGGTTGTCGATAGCAGGAATTGGCATATCGTCGGAATCATCAAGGATTTTATTCAGGAATCGCCTTTCAGTCCCATTACTCCAATGGTCATTCAGGGTGCTTATGCAGGTACTCAGGTTACGAACATACGCATAAACGACCATATGAATACGTCAGAAGCACTTGCTGCAATGGAGAAGATTTTTAAAGAATATAATCCCGACTATCCTTTTGAATATTCCTTTGTAGACAGCAAGTACGCCGAAAAATTTAAAGATTTTCAACAATTGGGTACACTTTCGAGTCTTTTTGCACTATTGACAATTTTTATTTCATGCCTTGGCTTATATGGCCTGATAGCCTATATAGCCGAGAACCGGACTAAGGAAATCGGTATCCACAAAGTACTGGGAGCCTCTACTTTTAAGATCATGAGGATGCTGTCTCAAGATTTTGTGCTAATGGTCCTTTTCTCATGCCTAGTCGCATTTCCGATAGCCTATTATATCGCTGATGACATGCTCAGCGCATATACTTACCGTATTAAAATCACCTGGGATATCTTCATTGCTGCCGGTATGGGTACGCTAATAATAGCGTTGCTCACGATCAGCTATCATGCGATCAAAGCAGCCTTGATCAACCCGGCTGTCAGCCTGAGGGATGAATAAAGAGGAAAAGAAATTTTCTAACCCAATCATATAGCTTAAAAATGGGACTTGACCTCCTGAACAATCTTTTGTTGGTTACGCGTGTATTTTCTATTTTTAGTTATATTTTTGTGATCGACAATTATTAATATTTCTGATTATACATATGAAAACACGCGTCCTATTTTTATGGCTATTGCTAAGTTTGCCTATCTTAAATTTCGCCCAAAATTGCAATTGTGAATCCAATTTTTTGTGGGTAAAAAAAACGTTTGAAGAGAATGATGCCGGTTTTCAATACATCATCAGTAAAAAGGGCCGGGATGCCTATGAATTGCACAATGCGATGTATCTCAAAAAAGTAAAACAATTGCCCAATAATCAGGAATGTGCGACATTGCTCAATCAATGGATCCGTTTTTTTCGTAATGGACATATCGGCGTAAATTATATTGGAAAAACAAAGAAAGCCGAAAAGGTTACCGAACAAAATAAGCCCCCTATTGAAAAGGATCTAAATCCGTTAGACGCCACAAAGCCATTTTTCGAAAAATTAAATGAAAACACGGTTTACCTCCGCATTCCTGATTTTGAAATAACTGAAAAGAAGGCGATTGACAGCATTATATTGGCCAACCGAGCAACTATCTTATCGACAGAAAATTTTATTATTGACGTCAGAAATAATCCAGGCGGAAGTGATGCTAGCTACAATAGCATTATGCCCTTCTTATACACGCAGCCGATTAGAACCGTAGGTGCATTATTTTATTCGACTAATTTAAATAATCAACGCATGTTGGAGCTGAGTCAAAACCCCGATTTTGACGAGGAGTCTAAAAAGACGTTCAAAAACTACTACGAAAAATTGGAGGCCAATAAAGGTGAGTATGTCGATTTATTCAATAAAAAAATAAATATAACCAAGATGGATACCATTCAGCCTTACCCCAAAAATATAGGGATCGTAATCAATGAAAATAACGGGAGCACGACAGAGCAATTTCTATTGACTGCCATGCAAAGTAAAAAGGTAAAATTGTACGGTCGAACAACCAAAGGGATGCTTGATATTTCTAATGTAAATATCGTTACATCACCTTGTGGCGATATTGAACTGTACTATGGATTATCTAAAAGTTATCGTATTCCGGACTTTCCTGTAGACGACATTGGATTACAACCGGACGTCTTTATTGATAAAACCATTGATCCTAAGAATTGGCTAAATTTTGTGCGCGACCATCTCAATGGAAAATAAGGTGACTTTTAGCCGCTTCTTTAGCCACGGTTTCCCTGAAATTCTTCGAATTGTCGTGGGCGGCCTTTAGTTACATTTAATTTTTTTTACGATCTGCATTACGATGTATAGACCGATCGATGAACCATCAAATTTTCCGCCCTTATCCAGTAAATAAGGCATATTTTCATTAAATTGTAACGCTGTAAAAACGTCATCGGCTAAACGAAGCAAATAATATTTCGTATTTTTTTCGTATATTATCTCACTATGAAAATAGTAGACATCACAAAAGACACTTTAATCAGTGCTCAGAAGGAAGGATTTACCGTATTAATCACCAAATTTAATTCAGATCCCTTATACCCAACCTGGATTGTTGATAAGGTTGAGAAAGACAAAATCGAAGCTAGTAAACAAACGCTGAGCGAGAGCTACCAGCTATGCTATTCCATTAAAGAAGCTATTCTAACAATTGATAGCCGCCCCTTTATCGGAAAGTTACAGCTGAGCCATTAATAGCGTTTGATCATTGTATAATTCCCTGCGCAATCAGCCGCGTGTATTGTTTCACAAAGCTGTTGAGTTAATATATAACAAAGCAGGATCACTGAAAAATACGAGCTTGAGAATTATTAAAATATAACTGTTTTTTTTACCCAGCGGACCAAATTTACATCAAGTTTGGTCCGCTTACTATTTCTGCTTTTCCAACCTATTTAATCACTTGGTAACCTACACCATCCTTATAGGCTACTGTGCGCTTATAACTTTATCCACTAAATCATAGAGATCATTTAGGTCGAATGGCTTCGGCAGAAAAGCATCCGCTCCGCATTCGGCCGCAACTCTTTCCCCTCTACCGCTTGCTGACATCATGATAATGGGCAAATGACTATATTGTTGCGTTGTTTTTAGCTCGGCAACGACCTTATCACCAGTTAACGCCGGCATCTGTAGGTCGATTATCAAAAGATCAGGTTGCGTAATTTCAATTAGGGCAATAAGTTCCGTACTTTTTGATGTGCTGATCACTTCTATGCTGTCACTTTCTAAGGCAATTGATAATACATCTAAAATAAGAAGTTCATCATCGCAAATGACTATTTTCTTTTTCATTTTTCGAATCTTTAATGCGGTGATAGTTTCATAAGATATACCCTGACGGTTCTACAATGACCGCGTAAACCCTTATAATGGTAGACTTTGTATCTCGCAAACTGTACCCTATGGACAATAAGTGTTTCACTATAGTTTTAATAAAGATGAATCAAGAGCCGAAAGCCAAGCCTAATTCATTAAATACGGATTTTTTGAAAAAATTTTATACTATTTCAAGGATTTATTATACTTGTGATTCGAATTCACATGCATCTTAAGATGCAATACTAGATTTAACGGATTATTATGTCATTCTTGGATCATGTGCTCCAACCGCCTTCTTATGGGTGGAAAGATTCAAATGGAGAACTTGTCAAACCAACACGTAGCGAAATACTACGTGAATTTTTTAAACGATTAAATGTTTTTAGAGACAGGAAAAACTGGCTCCCCTTTTTCAGCTGGTTAAAGGTGCTGTGCCTCATTCCTTTCTTTTTCATCTTTATTACCAGTTACTTTACTTGGTGGACCTTACTGGCCACATTCATCTATAGTATGATTATTATGGGTACCCATGGGACCATTTGGCATCATCGGTACTGCACACATCGGGCCTATAAATTCAAAAACCCGTTCTGGCGTTTCCTTACGCAGAATCTTACCATCAATGTGATTCCCGAAGAGATCTATGTGATATCGCACCATGTGCACCACGCCAAATCGGATCAGCCGGGCGACCCTTATAATGCGGAGGCTGGATTTCTGTATTGCTTTCTAGCCGATGTCAATCATCAGCCGATCGCAAAGAATTTGAGCGAAAGCGATTATAACCGGGTGAAATTACTTATGCAGCATACGGGCGTGCCGGCCAATTCGTACGCGCAATATAAAGTCTGGGGCTCCTATGTCAATCCCGTATATGCTGTAATCTCATGGGTATTGAACTGGTCTTTTTGGTATCTATTGTTTTACCTTATTGGCGGAAATGCACTCGCCTGCAGCCTTTTTGGTGCTGCCGGTTTCTGGGCAATCGGGGTACGTACATTCAATTACGAAGGGCATGCCAAAGGACAAGATAAACAACGTGAGGGAACAGATTACAGTGTAAACGATAAGTCCATCAATCAGCTCTGGCCAGGAATTGTCGCAGGTGAATGGCACAATAACCACCACTTATTTCCAAAGAGTGCACGTAGCGGTTTTAAACCACATCAGGTCGATCTTGCCTGGTATTATATCAAGCTGATGCATACACTAGGAGCAGTAACCACCTATCGTGATGACAAGAAACGTTTTTATGAACAATACCATAATCCCTATCTCCAATCCGTTAGAAAATAGAGGTCTTTGGCAGAAGAAAATAAAAAACTTTGTTTTTCAATAATTTATAACTACATTTGAATAATAATCAGGCTTCTGCCATTACTTCTTCTGACACTTTTGAGTTTACTCTTTCTTCTCAGTCTTCGTTTTTCCAGCTGCTATTTTGTTATCAACATATGAAGTTAATTGCCTTTTTTCAGATTGATAGTGTCAATACGAAAAATTACAAACTTCATTTTTTGTTGACAGATCGATTTATCCTTTACCAACGCGTAGGGTTAAAGGAAAGGTATGCAGCAAAAGCGTTCTAATAAATACATAATTTAATACATATATACAATGCAACAAGGAACAGTAAAATTCTTTAATGACACCAAAGGTTTTGGTTTTATTACACCAACAGATGGCGGTCAAGATGTTTTCGTACACTCGTCAGGTTTAATCAATCATGTACGTGAAAACGATACTGTAACATTCGATCTAGAGAACGGTAAAAAGGGCATTAACGCAGTTAATGTGCGTATAGCATAATTAAGTAGGAAGTTTAAAAACTTCTTTAAGTTAAGTTCAGCAGATAACATTTATGTTATCTGTTTTTTTTGTTAAAAAATTAGGCAAAAACAACGGCCTAAGCCCCCTACTAGCCTACATTGCTATCAGCTCACTGGTAGCATGTCTTTTGTTCTGTTTCTCCTAACTGAAAATTGCGCGTTCCCCTGTTTTTTGTATCCACTTTTTTCCTATATTTACGCGATAAATTTCAATAGAAATGACGAAAAAGAAGGCTATAGTTATTCAAGATAATGAAGATATCTTGAATATCATGGATGAGGTCTTAGTTGATGAGGGTTTTGATGTGATCCCATCGCTTACAACTGAACCAATAGAAGAGCTTGCAGATATTGATCCCGACATTCTTATTGTGGATGACCATATTAAAGGAAGTAAAAAAGGATCCGAAGTGATCAAGGAACTCAAAGCTGATCCAGATACAGAAGAACTTCCATCTGTCCTGACATCGACAGCCAACGATATTGCAAAAGTTGCTGCGGATTGTAAAGCCGACGACTTTATTGAAAAACCCTTTGATTTAGATCATATGGTCGATGTGGTTAAAAGAAATAGTTAAAACAGCATAAAAATATACATAACGTACGGAGCGCTTCAAAAGGAACTAAAATTGAAACGCAAGTTAAAAAGGCGATGTTAATGATTCATGATTTTCTCAGCATGTCGGGGTTGAGCAGGCCGTCAACACTTTATTGAGCAATTCAGTCAGCTTCGTTAAGTCATCTTCCTTCAAGATTTTAGCAGCTTCTTTGGCCACTGTTTCCCTGAAATTCTCCGAATTATCGATGATGAACCGGCCTTTATCCGTTACACTTAAATTGAAAATCCTGCGGTCGGCAGCAGACTGTTGCTGTTCGACCAGATTATTCGCTATCAAAAATTTGAGCTGCTTGGAAACAGCAGGCGGACTTACATTAAACGCCTGCGCAATCTCCTTTACGATACAATGATCGTGGCGGTAAATATATTCGATCATATTATAGTGCGTAGCCGTAACGCCATTGATGTCGCCCCTATTCATATTTGCCAAGATGAAGCATTGTAAATCGGTAAACACTTCATAAAATTTCTGTTCGGTTTTGTTCATCGCCAATAAAATAGTTAACTTAGTTAATAATTACCAAAGTTAATGATTATGGAACATATTCACATCATTCATGCCCGACAAAATAATCTCAAGAATATTTCTCTCCAGATCGCCAAGAAAAAGATTACTGTTTTTACAGGTGTCTCCGGATCGGGCAAGTCGTCTTTGGTCTTCGAAACCATAGGTGCTGAAGCCCAAAGGCAGTTCAGCGAAACACAGGGCAGTTTTATCCGAAACCGGCTGCAGCACATCGGCGTTCCGGATGTGGACAAAATCGACAACCTGAATGTCCCTATTATTATCAATCAAAAAAGATTGGGCGGTAACGCACGCTCGACCGTAGGAACGGCTACCGACATATATGCTTCCTTGCGCTTGCTTTTCTCGCGCATGGGGACACCCTTTGTAGGCTATTCGACTGTTTTTTCTTTCAATAATCCTTTGGGCATGTGCAAGGCATGTGAAGGGTTGGGCATTGTGCAGACCATTGATGTAGATAGCCTTATTGACAAGAAAAAATCGTTGAACGAAGGGGCTATCCGATTTCCGACCTTTCAACCTGGTGGCTGGCGCCTGACACGCTACACCCAATCAGGTTATTTTGACAATAATAAAAAACTGAACGACTACACGCCGCGGGAATGGGAGCTCCTTTTGCATGCAGCCGAACACAAACCTAAACATCCTGATCCGGAATGGGGAAAAACGGTGCAATATGAGGGTATCATTCCCCGTATTGAAAAAGCATTCCTCAAGAAGCAGTCTAAGGAAATCATGAGCCGAAAAGAGGCTTTAAACACGATTATCGTTACCAAAACTTGCCCCGTATGCAAGGGAAAGCGGTTGAATGATACGATTCTGTCCTGTAAAATAGCGGGCAAAAACATTGCTGACTGCACGGCCCTTGCGATCGATGAGCTGTTGGAATTTGTTGCTTCTTTACCATCCAACGCTTTTGATGTTATTCTTACCGAACTGAAAAAGAAACTGCAACATATCGTCAACATTGGCTTACAGTATTTGACCTTGGATAGAAGAACAGACACGCTATCGGGCGGGGAAAGTCAGCGCATCAAAATGGTGCGAAACCTGGGGAGCAGCCTCACGGATTTACTCTATATTTTTGATGAGCCGAGCATCGGACTTCATCCAATGGATTTACAGAACATCGCTGCAATTATTAAACAGCTGCGTGATAAAGGTAATACCGTTTTACTTGTTGAGCACGACCCCGATTTGATTCGTATAGCCGATCGGGTAATCGATATGGGACCACTGTCTGGAAAAAAAGGCGGCGAAATTGTCTATAACGGCACGGTTGCGGGACTAAAAACATCAACAGGAAAAACAGGTCTGTATTTTGCCAAACGGCCTCAAATTAATCATAAACCACGATCAGCAAGCGGATACCTGGAAATCGAACATGCCAACCTGCATAATCTGAAAGACATCCAGGTGAGCATTCCCCAAAAGGTGATGACCGTGGTTACCGGCGTGGCGGGTTCGGGCAAGAGTACACTGATCAACAAAGTGCTGCCCAAATTTTATCCCGAAGCCACCATCATCGACCAGTCGTTATTTTCAACAGGTGCACGCTCCAATCTGCTGACCTACCTTGGCTTATCTGATGCGATACGCACCCTGTTTTCAAAAGCAAATCAGGTATCCGATAAGCTTTTTAGCCGAAATAGCCTCGGCGCCTGTGAAAACTGCAAAGGTATCGGTATCGAAAAAATTGATCTGGCCTTTATGGATGATATTGAACAGACCTGCGAGGTCTGCGGCGGCTCTGGCTTTAAGCCAGCGGTCTTAAAATATCATTATCATGATAAAAATATTGTTGCGGTGATGGATATGACTGTCGAAGAAGCCTATGATTTTTTCCCGGACAAACTATACCGTCAGTCTTTTGATATGTTACTCCAACTCGGTCTGGGCTATTTGACTTTGGGGCAACGGTCAGACAGTTTTTCGGGTGGGGAAAGACAACGGCTCAAACTGACCAAAGAACTCAAGAACTCCAACAAGATTATCGTCCTCGATGAACCAAGCACAGGCTTACATCCAAACGATACCGAAAAGTTATTAAACTTTATCAATAATCTGGTGGACAACCACAATACGTTGATCGTTATCGAGCATAACCTCGATGTTATCGCCCAAGCTGACTGGATTATCGATATTGGGCCCGGAGCGGGCAAGTATGGCGGAAATGTGGTGTTTACAGGTACCGTTGCCGATTTGCTCAAAGATACTGTCTCGCTAACGGCGGCCTGTTTACGGCAACATATCCATTCCGAAAAGTGATTTTATACGTAAAAGAAGCCGTAAGGTCCCACCTGTAGGATTGGAATAAAGAAAAAGTCCCAGGAAAACCGTTCATTTTCCTGGGACTTATAACACCTTATAACCCATCAGTTCAACTGGGATTTTCTAAACTCCAGGGGTTTCATTCCCGTCTGCTTTTTGAAAAGCCGGGTAAAATACGACGGATTTTCAAAGCCAAGTTCATAAGCAATTTCAGCAACACCTTTCTCCCCTAAGCGTAGTAAGTTCTTCGCTTCTGAAATCATAAAAATATGGATCAGCTCCATGGCCGTTTTGCCCGTTTCCTGCTTGAGTAGATCACTGAGGTAGCGTGGCGACACAGAGAGCTGGTCGGCCAGAAAGGCCACATTGGGCAGGCCACTTTTTGCCAGCAGGCCCTGGTTTATATAACTCCGAAGCTGATCGTTAAACTTGGATGCTGTTTTGCCGATCACCTGCGCCCGATCGATAAACTGTCTTTTGTAATAACGCTGCGCATATTTCAGGATGGAGGAAACATGGCTCAGCATAATTTCACGGCTGTATTCGTCCGGATTAGTATCGTATTCGTCCTGGATTTTTGCATAGAGCTCCAAAATTAGCTGCTCCTCTTTCGGGGAAAGATGCAATGCCTCGTTCACTTCATAATCGAAAAAACTGTATTTTTCAATTTCCTTGAAAAGTTCATGACCATGCAGATAGTCTTCGTGGATTATCAACATATAGCCCTTTTCTTCGAACTCCAGATTTTTCATCTCGATGATCTGCCGGGGTTTCGCAAAGAAGAGACATCCGTTATCGTGATCGTAGCGCGTACGCCCGTACATCAAATTGCCGGATTTGATTTTCTTGAATGCGATCACATAACAGTCGCTGGTAAATTCCCTATCCCCCAGCTTACAGTCCGAAAGGCAGCCGACCAAGCTGAAGAGCGGATGCTGTGGCGCTTCCCAACGATTGCCCAGATGTAGTTCTGTAAGGGTTCTATAATGTTGCATCGGTTTTCATTTTATCAAAGTTAAAAAATATTCTACCGGATTGGAGGTTTTTTAATGTCCGTGCGCTGCTATGCTGACCTCTTTCCAGCCTTGAATATCTTCGAGCCTTTTCGTATACACATCGTTAATAACCTGGTAAGCAATTTTACCGAACAGAATGCGCTTGGGCGGATTTTCACTATCGATGATGTTTAACACAGGTGCTACCGTAGCTTCGGGGTTGCCCCAGGTATCGGGGTTATCACCAGTTGCCGCAAAGGCTGCACGCACGGGCTCGTAATCTGTAATATCCGAAGAAGTCTGAACCGCAGATGCTCCTGCCCAGTCTGTTGCAAAACCGTTGGGCTCAATCAAGGTCGTTTTGATGCCCAGGTGCGCCGTTTCCGAACCGATTGTTTCGATCAGTCCTTCTACGGCAAATTTTGACGCATTATATAAACCCAATAACGGAATCGTGGTCAGGCCAAGAAAACTGGAAACCTGAATAATATGGCCGCTCTTCTGTGCCCTCATGATCGGCAATACGGCCTGAGCCACCCACAATGATCCGAAAAAATTCGTTTCCATCTGATCACGGGCCTGCTGCTCGGAAGTTTCTTCTGTGGTACCAAATAAACCAAATCCAGCATTGTTGATCAGCACATCGATGCGACCAAAATGGTCTTTGATCTTGTTGACAGCGGAAAAAACATTTTCGCGGCTGTTCACGTCCAATTCAACTGCTAAGAGATTATAGCCATAAGCGGCTTTCAGATCTGCCAATGCAGCAATATTTCTTGCCGAGGCAGCAACTTTATCCCCTCTTTGAAGTAAGGCCTCAGCCCACAATTTTCCAAATCCTTTGGAAGCTCCTGTTATAAAAACTATTTTGCTCATCTTTATTTTTTTTGTTTATCCAAAATTACCGCTATTGGTGCGGGTAGACTAACCCATTTGAGCTGAAGAATAGCACAGATTTACGGAGATCAATGGTTCTACCGTTTTTATGAAGCTAAGAAAAGTGTTTTTTGAGAAGAAGGGAAATAGAGAAACTACTTTAACAATTTTAGCATATTCATTTTATAAATTTTGCCAATGGGGACCTGATAGTTTGAGATAAAAATCATGTTGCCTTCCACACTATTAATCTGCTTTGGAGCAACTGCAAATGATTTATGTACCTGTACAAAATCATTTTTAGGTAGTTGTTGCAAAAAAGCAGAGAATTTTTCACGAATGGTAATAGCCCCCGTTGGGGTTACTATTTTGGTGTAGTTGCCCGTTGCTTCAATATATAAAATGTTTTCTGTGTCCAGTTGAATGTGTTTTTTATTGCTTTGAACAAATATTCTATTCGGAACGTCATTTTTTTCAGCGGAAGCCTTTTGAACAACTGAACTCATCGATTTATTTACAGCTTTTAAAAACCGTTCAAAACCAAATGGCTTTAGCAGATAATCTGAAATATTATGCTCGTATCCTTCTAGCGCAAATTCCTGATAAGCTGTTGTTACGATTACTTTTGGCGGATTTTGCAAGGTTTTCAAAAATTCAAAACCTTTTAAAACAGGCATATTCAAATCCAAAAAGATTAAATCCACTTCATTTTTGTGTAAGTATTCCAGGGCTTCCAACGCATCATAACAGTTTTTCATCAAACGCATATTTGGTATCAAATCGCAATATCCTTTAATGATATCGTGGGCTATATGTTCATCGTCGATAATTAAATAACTGATCATAATTGTTTGAGTACTAGTCTTACTTTATACTTATTTTCATTCACTGAAAAAGTTAATTCGTGTTGATCCGGATAAATTAGTTCCAATCTCCTTTTCAGATTTTTTAAGCCAATTCCCGATTTTCTATCCCTTTTTTCAAAACTGTTTTCAATGACGAAGCAGATTTCTTTTTGTGAAGTTATTAAATTCATTTTTATATAAGCATTCTCTATCAAATTTTCCACGCCGTGTTTAAAAGCGTTTTCTAAAAGTATGATAAACAGCAAGGGTGTAACTGTTCGATTTTCATCAATATTATATTGAAAATCGACGTTTATCAGTTTATGGTAACGCATTTTGTGGAGTTCGATATAGTTTTCCAAAAATTCAATTTCTTCCTGAATCTGTACTTTTTCCTTTTCGCCTTCGTAGATGCTGTAACGCATCATATCTGAAAGTTTTAATATCAATTCTTGCGCTTTTTGAGGATCCTTTACCACCAGGCCATACAAATTGTTGAGTGTATTGAAGAAGAAATGTGGACTTACCTGGCTTTTCAGCAGCATCAATTCCGCTTTCATTTTTTCATTTTTTAATTTAATGATGGACACAATCTGTTTGATCAACCAATAAATTCCAAGAGAAATCACAGCCAAACAGAGCAAGCTGTAAAAACCAATAATTGGAATACTGATTTTCGAACTGAAATTTTCAAAAAGCACCACAGATTCTTTTTTCGATGCTAATACCATAAAGAATATGACTATGATTGGTGTTATTGCTAAAACCACAGCACCTGCTGTAAGCATATTCGTCCTTTTGTTCATTCTTTTTAAGATCATAGTCACAAAAGTAAATCATTAAAATCTGTCGGTAAAAATAAGTTGACAAACAATCTGTAGCAGGTTTTGAACGGATGAAAATACATGTTAAAAGCACTTTAAGTACCCGCTATCCATGTTTGACCCACATATCGAACATTTCGTCAGAGAGGCTATCGAATTTTTATAAAGTGACAACCACTTTCCCAACAGTTCGTCCCGTTTCTATTTGCAAATGTGCCTGCGCCATTTCATCAAAATCGAACACATGCGAAACGTGTGGTTTTATTATCCCTCGTTCCAAAAAAGAAGCTATAATATCCATATCTTTTTTACTGGAATATACCGCCATAAAATAGCAGGCATGAAGTTGCTTTTCCTTGGCTTTCTGTTCATCCTCATTTGTGTATCCTGAATTTAAGGCGACAATGGTTCCAAATGGCTTTAATACTTGTACGGATTTTTGAAAGTTAGCTCCTCCGATCGATTCAACTACAAAATCAAGATCGTGTAATACTTCTTCAAATGGCGTCATTCTGTAATCAAAACATTCGTCAGCTCCTAATCCCAAAACAAAATCCCTGTTTGGGGCAGATGCAGTGCCAATCACATAGGCGCCCAAATATTTGGCAATCTGTACAGCAAAGTGACCCACGCCACCTGAAGCCGCGTGAATTAATACCCTATCTGCTGATCTCAGTTTTCCATAACTATCAAAAGCTTGCCATGCTGTTAAGGCAGCCATCGTACTAGCCGCTGCTTCAATATGCGTGATGTTTTTGGGTTTCAGCGCTAAATGATCTGCTGGAGCTGCCACGTATTCGGCGTAAGCTTTTCCATGACCCACAAAATTGACCATACCAAATACTTCTTCCCCTATTGTAAATTCGGTAACAGCTGTTCCTACCGCCACAACTTCACCCGAAATATCCCAACCTAAAATTAAAGGATCCAAATGTGCTAAATCTTCTGCCAAAGGAGCTTGTCGATTTCTCACTTTATAATCTACTGGATTAATACTTATGGCTTTTACTTTGACCAAAACCTCATTAGTCCTAATTAAAGGCTTTTCAATCTCTTTATAAAGGAGATTTTCTGTATCTCCAAACTCTTTAAAAACTATCGCTTTCATTTATACTTACGTTGAATTACACAAAATTAACCCGATATAACATCGATTAACAGGTACATATCAAGTACATTTGGGTATATTTGCATGTATGGCAAGAGAGAATATTTCTAAATCGCTGGAGGTATATTATGAAAAAGTAAATTGTTGCCCACTTCGGGATCGACAGTTTAATTTTTTTGAATTTGTATATGTACTATCTGGGAATGGTGTACATGGCATCAATGGTAATGAACTTCCGTTTGGACCCGGTGATCTTTTTCTGATCACGCCAAAGGATTACCATTCTTTTGATCTTGATCGAATTTGTGAATTTATGGTTATCCGTTTCGGAGAATACTATGTGCGCGAATATCAATGGAAAAGTATTGATCATATCGAATGTCTCTTGTACAATGCGTCGGATTTAGCCGGATCTGTGTTGATCAACCAAGAAGATAAGAAAATGGTTAGCTCATTGGTTCAACACTTACACCAAACGCTCATCCAAGAATCTGTCTATACGGAAGATCTAGTTCGGCATTTAGTCAACGCTTTAATTGTCATTGCTGCACGAAATATAGCCATTATCAAGCCCAAAAATATAAGTCCACATGCAGACAATCGTATCTTGCAGCTATTAGATTATATTCAAGAACATATTCGTTATCCAGCACGTTTGACAATTGCTGTCATAGCGGAAAGATTCGATCTTTCTCCCACTTATTTGGGTAGTTATTTTCGTAAACAGTGCAATGAATCCCTTCAGCACTATATCTCCTCGTATCGCATCAGGCTTATCGAACATCGCTTACGTTTTAGCGATAAAAGGGTGCACGAAATAGCGGATGAATTTGGTTTTGCCGACGAAAGTCATATCAATAAGTTTTTCAAGCGACACCAAGGAATGAGTTTAAAGCAATACCGCGATTCAGCTACAAAAGTCACTGATTGATACTTGGCCCAGCTGGAACAGATCGTGCTCCCGAGGGAAGAGATGTCATACGCTTGACGATTAAACCAAATTCTTCAGAACAATAACTTCAATCCAATGGAAATATTCCGTCCCGGAAGGGGGGCAAGATATTTGAGTATGGAATTTTGCGGACGTGCTTCTACATTCAATAGATTATTTCCTGAAATAAAATAGACAAACTCATATCTTTTTATATTTACCTTATAACCTAATTGTCCTGTTAACAAAGAATAAGCTGGCATCGGCGGCTCAATATTGATATTTTTACCCAAATAGCGTTGTTTCAGATACCGATCAAAATTGGCGTTCCCAAAAAACTTTTTATATTGAAGTGCAACCGACATTCCATACCTACTGGTCGGTAGGTTGGGCATAAAGTCACCTTCTGCCCATTTGCGCATGTTGTCATCCGAAGTATTTATATTTTTGACGAGATCAGCGAAAACATTTAACGCTACATGACAATCTTTGGCCCATGCATAGGTATAGCCTCCCTCTAGATCCCAGCCCTGAATTTCGGTATCTGAAGCACGCCATTCCTTGACCAAAAAACCTCCAGAACGAGAAATGCCTGTATGGGCCAAATACAGGTAATCTTTAAAAAAACTGCGGTAATGCGTCGCCGACCATTTGAATCCTCCATATTTTACTCCTGCGGATAACTCATAAGAATTTGAGCTTTCCTTGTTCAGTCGATCATCTCCATTTTCTTCTACCAGGATTGCAAAATGATCATTGCTGGCATAAAGCTCATTGACCCCTGGTGCGCGTTCTGCGTGTGAAAATGTAGCCTGTAAATAGGCAATGTCAAAAATTGAATACTTGATATCTCCCGAAAAATGGTTTAAGCTAAAATCTCGGGCTGAAAAATCACCTCCGGCCATCCCCCTGCTGCGCTGATAAGTGGGATCGCTCAATGCACGCCGCGCAACCCAGTCATGCCGATAGCCTAAATGAGCGGTAATTGGATTAAGTTCTATTGTCTGCAAGGTAAAGATCCCTCCTTCCCGACTGAGATTATTGGGGATATAACGCCGATCGCCTTCTCCCCTTAAGGCCACAAATGAAAAATCAACCCCACTCGTCCGAGACCAAAAAGGATTAAACTGCTGCGTTATCTCCGATCGAAGCGCATGACGCTCACTATCGAACTTATTGACACGGTACCTGCCCAAGAGCTCCCGGTCGTCTGATACTTCACCGCGGTAATTAAATTTAATCGCCGAGATCAACTCTGTTTTTGGCTTAAAAGCAGCTTCTACCTGCCAGGCATACGAATAAGTGCGCGTATTAATCGCTTCATATATCGGGGTCCAAACTGTCGTGTGACTATGGACAGGCTTGTTGCGCTGCGCAAAACCGGGAATACCATAATAGCTTTCAAGCGCGTAAAGCCCCAGACCTAGTTGAAAGTTGTCTCTGATATAGCTGGCACCTGCATTGACAGCATTTCTCTCGGCATGGCTATTGGGCATCACGCCACGCTTGACCGGTACATAATCGGTAATCCCATGAACGACTTCAGTGTAAAGTGGCGTGTTGGGATCCTGCCCAGCGACATATTTGTCATTTTGAGGGTTTAAGACCTTCGATCCATTGATAAATGAATAATCTTCAAAGGTATACAGATCGGCTTCCGATAAGCCCCACTTTGGATCGCCCATATGCTCGATCACGAACTGGCTCAAATAGGGATATAGCGTCAGATTTCGAATCGTCTCCCGATCGACATTTACCTGTGCCATTGCGGCGGTCAAATGATCGATCTTTGGATCATAAGCAATGGCTGCTTTTGTATTGCCCGGGATCTTGAGATTTCCGTGCCTGAGCCTCATTGCGCCAATATGTCCCACCCAGTACTTTCCAATGTTTGCATTGAAAGCCAGCGATTGGCTATTGCCATTATTCGTTCCTAACTCCGCATTGGCCTGACCTGTAATCTGCTTGGGCAGACGATTCATCGGAATGGTGTTGTCTTTAACATTGACCGCTCCACCAATGGCCTTTCCTCCGAATAATACAGTCGCAGCACCCTTGTACAATTCTATTTCGCGCAGATTGTCCATATCGAAATTGGGGTTAAGGTTTGGACTTATTCCCGATAAATCATTGATCGAAAGCCCATTGGACAACACACTTACCCTGCTACCACTTAGACTCCGTATCATCGGCATACCAGAATTGGGGCCAAAAGAAGCATTTTGTATCCCAGGGATATGGCTCAATGTTTCACCAAGCGTTTGTGCCTGTATACGATCCAGCTGTTTTCGATCCAGCCTCGTCTTTTGCCCATGGCCCGGTACAAAGCCAGTGGTCTCCGCGGTCGGAAGCGTATAGCTTCGCAATGTATCCACTGCTGGTCTACTCTGTGATCGCACTGTTTGCGCGATAGATAATAGCATTAGAGATGCTAAAAAAACTTCTTTCTGATACCGTAACATCGTGTAGCCTATTCCTGTTTGAGCTGCAAAATTAAAAAAGAAAACTACAAATGCAATATAGTTGCATTAATAATTTACAATCACTACCTTCGTCAAAAATTTACAGCACATGAAATACATCAACACAAAAATCGTCCTTGCGGGGGCACTGATTCTGATGCTCGGAGCTGCATCATCCTGTAAAAAGGAAACAGCGCCTACACCCACTGAAATCTCGCTTTCATTACCATCGCAGATCAGTCTTCGCTACGGCGAAACACAGGAAATTAAGCTGCCGAAAGACCTATCTGCAAACGCAGGACTTACGTTCAGCTTTGACTTTTCCCAGATTGCAGACATCAATTTGGGCAACGGGATTAAACTCAGTGATAAATTGAACCAGGCCATCAAATTTGATAACGAAAAACAAAGCATACTGATTAACAGTTCCCTACTCTATCCAAACGGAGCTCAATCGAGCAGCGCACGGATTCCCGATGATTATAAAGTCACTGTCATAGCCAAAGAATCTCAGGACAAAGTGGTAGGAAAAGAAAGTTTTTCAATCAAGATAACGGCTGGATCTATTGCTATCAAAGGCCTAAAAAATGGTAACGAGTTACCTTATTCGTATGTACTGTATGGCGACCAATCTACTGATTTTGAAATAGATCCTCTCGGCCTACCAATTACTGGTGCTAGCTTTCATTTAGTTAAAAAGGATGGACAAGAAAACATTGCTTCAATAACAGGTACGCATATCAACTTAGCAAAGGATGCGGGAGATCCGGAAAAAAAAGCTGAAAAGTCGTTCGAGTTGACTCCCGAGCTTAGAAAAGATGGTTTCCCTGTCGCCGCCACGACTTTCAGGGTCATTCTGATTCCACAAATTAAATTTTTGTTTGGGCAATATTATCCCGATCTAAACTTGACCATAGACTTTAGTCTGATACATATCGGTCTCTCAAATGGTTATGTCTCTGCAGCGCCAACACTGTATCCCGAAAAATATAAATCTGCTTTTGAACTGGTTTCAATTCAAAAAGATGGACTCGCATTTACAGATAGCGAAAAACTGTTTAGTGTAAATGCCCAAACAGGCGTCGTTTCCGTGAAAAAGAGCGACAGTTTGAAAGCTGGCAACTATAAGGTGACCATAAAGGCCGTGACAACGACGGGGCTAGAATTTACGGCGAGCCTCACTTTAGCCATGTCTGAAGGATAATCGTACTATCCTGGTTTCATCCGCAAGCCATACGCATGAGTAAAGCGCACTACAGGAGTGCGCTTTACTCAGTTAATGCCATCAAGTATCATTTTCGGCCCCTATTGTTCCATCTACCGATCATGCGGCTTGTTAGAAAACTGACCAGGGTACCCAGCGCAGCTGTCAACACCGTCTGCAGCAAATCGCCCAGGGAGATACTGGCCCAGATGGAACAGATCGTTCCGCCGAGGGCAGAGATGCGGATATCATTGATTTTCATCAGCATCACTCCTTTCCTCGGACAACTTGGGCAGGTCGGAATTATTTTCAGGTGGAGGCTTTTCCTCTTCCATAACTGTTTCCAATATACCCAGGCCCACAGCGATATATTTCAAGATGTTACCCGCCTTTCCTGGCCATTTAACGGGAGCCGCAAGAACCACCTGCAGCACCTTTCCTATTTTATTTAAGATTTTTTTCATGATATTTACTTATATAGGATGCTACAGATCGTCCATCCTATCACCAAAAACAGCTTCGATAAATATGAAGGGCCAAGAATAGAAAATATAGCTTTCTGACTGTCAAGCTTTGTTGGAATGACAGCGATGAATGCAATGATCTATTCCTGCCTCCATCACTCCTTCTTTATTCGAGCAATATAGAGGACAAAGAATTGCTATCGAATATTCAAATACACTTCATCCCCCATATCCCACAGGCTATATACCAGCGCCTTAAGTTTTGCCAATGCCTTGCCACTGTAATCCCCTCTCCCTTCACCCGTTAGTACCGTTACCGGGGCAATGCAACCCTGCAGCTCTTTTAAAGCATTGTTGGCCGCATGGATCAGAATTGCTTCACGGCCGAGCACCATTGGGATGCCAATCTGCTCGCCATGCTTGGGGTAACGCCGCTTTTCCAGTTTATACTGGCCAATAGGGATACAACTTATCCGTGGAATATTATTTCTGTCGGGTAGCTCGATTGTATGACAGATTTCTTCACCCTGAAACATAATGGTGCCATTGGTTCCCTCTGCTCCATATTTGCGTTGGAGCAGCAGGATATGTTTTGTTTTCATAACGTTGAATAACCTAGATATTTTGACCTTGAATACTTTGCGCCCTTGCGATCTGACAGCAAGAGATAAAGATGGAATCCATCCTCTCGGAATCCTTCTGGAATAGGCACAATTACGCGCCCTTCCCGGCGTTGCCAAGTTTGCTCATTGACGTACGCATAGCCTTTCTCCATCTGATAGGCACAGAGTATAAGCCGGTCATCCGATTCAAGAAATCTCGAATACCGTACCTCATGCGTCAATTCAATGGAATCAGCATAACGATTTATCCTGATTCCGTATACACCAGGCAGAGCCCCTTCACTGAGGCGTACCAAAGCAGGATCTACTACCGGTCCGTCCTCCTCTTGTCTGATGGCCACCTTAAGCAAATATCCAAGGGCCAATCCCCCTGCGAGACTGTTCTTTCTTTTGGCCATCTCAGAAAATCCGTTTTTGACCAATCCATTTAAGGGAGCCAAAAATGCCACCCCCGCTTTGAAGGCCGCACGTACTCGCAGCTGTCCGGGACTGATTGTCTTTTTTGCCATAATTAAGCGGTTAAGAAGGGACTGAGCCCGATCGGCCCAGCCCCCAGTTCACTAGATAAGCTGTATCTCGCCTAGATACACACTTTTCGAAACCCGGGTTTTGGACCGATTGGACAAAAACAGCCAGGTGTGCACTGAACCTGTAGCCAGATGGTCGGGCACCAGAAATGTCACCATCCCCGTCGATCGCGTACTCGGTGCCGGCGTTGAAATAAACTCATCTTTTTCGGGATGATAAGCCAGCACATAAACCAAGTCATCCCCAAAGGTTTCGAATGTTTCACTTGCACCTGTCGACCAGGTAAAGATAAGTTCGCCCGAGTCATAGGACACGGCTGCTGTACCACCGCCGTATAAGCCACCATCCGAAATACTGATGTTGGAATAATCAAGCGAAAAATCGGGATAGACACCTGTGATCGCCCTTTTGAGGTTGAATTGAAATGCCGCATTCATCGGGGTCACCTTATCGGTGTTTTTACCGCCGAAACCGATTTTCAGAAAGACATTGATCGGTAGCAGAAAACGCATCAGCGTCCTGAACTTTTCCTGCTGGATGAGCTGTGCCTCTGAGGCGGGCTTAGATCTCTTTTTATAAAGCCCTTTGATGTAGTTGATGCTCTTCCAACTACTTCCGATTACTGAGCCGGCTTTACCCTTAAAGCCTCCATTTGCTCCGTTTACAATAGTTCCCATGTGTTAAAATCAATCCTGTTTCGTACCGGTACACTTGATTGATATAACAAACATAAAACACTTTAAATCAATGGCAAATAGACACACAAAGTTACACCGACCGTTGACCGACAGGCATCGGAAAACTGACCGATCATAGACCTGTCGTCATACTTTTCAGAACCGACATAAAGATTAAAATGGGCAAAAAATCAAAAGTAAAAAGGCAGATGATACTGATTACGGGGAGTAGTATCGATAAATCACCATCTTAGGATAATGGCATTATTTGGTATGGCAGGTAGTTAATGCGTTATTAACTCCTGCCTGTATTATTATAACCAGTTATTATTACTATTTAGATTTTCGCATCCATCAGTTTATTTTCTGAAATTGTTGGCGTATTTAGTTTTATTTTAATTACAAAAGCTCTTTTCGTTTTCAAATTTTCAGGGATAATGATATCGAAATATGTATTTGTATCTCTATCCAAACCGATATTTGCTTTTTTTAGTAGCAGATCATCCTCATGATCTAGTAAAGCTGCCGATGCGGGAACCAATTTGGCATTTCTAGGAAAAGTAAGTCTTAGTATGCCGTCAACAGGTCTATTGATTACCGTTAAGAACAGCGAGGTCGGATCAGTTTTGCTCAAGGTGTAGTAGCCATATTTACTTTCCAGCGGAAAGTTTTTCACATCATAGATGGCTTCTGCATTCGTTTTCGTCCATTTTCCCAGTGCTGTAATAAGTTCATTCTCGTGTTTACTCATATTTCCATTTTGGTCCGGACCGAAATTGAGGACAAAATTACCGTTCATAGCACGAGATTTCATCAATAAATCGATGATATCATTTGTTGTTTTCAAATACATCCCATCCGTATTCTTTATATATCCCCAGCCGTTGGGCGGTATTGTCATCACACAGTCCCAATCGTTTCCGCCAAGCAACTCCATATCTGCAGGCATCTTCCGCTCCCAGCCCTGTTCATAATCGCCCAATAAGACGCCGTTTGAATCAAAATGCCGGCTTTCATATTCATCATTTCGAAAACGAGAACCGATGATTAGGTTTGGATTGTTGTTTCTCAGCTCTTTCTCTAGGTTGTATGTAAACGCGTAAGCATTTATCCAAGAAGGATCCCAAGTACCATCAAACCAAAATCCTTTTATTTGGGGGTAGTTTGCCTGCAATTCCAACAGCTGGTTTCTGGTATATTTCAAAAAGCGATCAAACCGAGCTATTTCATCAGGCTTTTTTGGAATGTTTTTGACATAGTCCTTGTTGTTCCATTCCTCTACAGAAAAATATAAGAACACATCGATACCTTGCTCCGTATATGCATCCACGACCTGCTTCACGATATCTTTTTTATAAGGGCTGTTCGCTATGGTATAATCCGAGTATTTAGAAGGCCATAAGCAAAATCCATCGTGGTGTTTCGTTGTAAAGATGACATATTTCGCGCCCATTTCTTTGGCGCGCTTGGCCCACTGTTTTGCATCAAAATTTTTTGGATTAAATTGTTTGTACAAGTTGTCGTATGTCTCTATCCAATTTGTAGGTACGGTAGGTCCCTCCCATTTTCGGATCCACTCCGATGCCGGCGCCCCGCTCCGGGCACTTACACCATTCCATTCATTGCCCGGAATGGCATATAAACCCCAGTGGATAAATTGCCCGAGTCCATAATTTCGAAATGCGGCCATTGCCGGATCAGTCCTGTTTGGCTTGGTAATGGCGCCAAATTTCACTTCAATAGGATGAGCAGGTTTTTCCCTTTTGCCTGTCCACTGGGCCTTTACGAGCCCCTGCTGGAATAATGCAATAGCCATCAAAATAAGTATACGCTTACTTGTTTTCATCTTGTAAAAAAATGTGTAGATTTTAAATTAAGTTATTTATCGCCATCAGGTCAAACAGATCCGAAATAAATGGCGGATGTAATATCCAGTTAAAAAGTCGGATTCATCTTATCAGAACCAAACGCAATCGGTTGTGTGATTACCGAAAACGTTTTAGTGTAAAAAGAACACCTAAATACTGTTAATCAGCAAAATAGCCACAATAGCACTCACTTTACAAACCTGTTATTATTTTAACTGTTGGACAGTTAACCCCCGATTAACTCCCTCCTTTGATCGTATTTTCATCGGGATTTCATCGAATGCTGATCGGATTATCCCGATGAAATCCCGATGCTAAGCCGATGAGAACTGCTGGAAAGGCAGGCGCTGATCAGGAGAAAGTGGGAAGAAAGTTGGGCAATCGCGCAAATAATTTTAAATTTGAACCCCTTAAAAATGAACAATGGAAATACGACACTATCAGCCCTCCGATCTGGCACAGATCAGTCAGTTATTTTATGATACGGTGCATACGATCAATGCAGCAGATTACAGCCAGGAGCAATTGGATGTGTGGGCGACGGGTCATCTCGACCTGAAGGCCTGGAACGAATCCTTTTTGGCACAGCATACCTTCGTTGCAGTGGTTAATAATGAAATCGCCGGATTTGGCGATATCACAACAGCTGGCTACCTCGACCGCCTTTACGTGCACAAAGACTATCAGGGACAGGGTATTGCCACTGCACTGTGCAATAAACTGGAAAATGCTGCCGCATGCGATCTATTTACAACCCATGCTTCGATTACAGCAAAGCCCTTTTTTGAGCGCCGTGGATATCGGGTGATCCAAGAGCAGCAAGTCAGCCGAAACGGCGTGGAGCTGACAAACTATGTGATGCAAAAAAATAGATAAAAAAACGTCTCCCTATCAGAGAGACGCCCGAAGAAAGTAATGCGTATACAGGTAGAAATCAATTGATCGAGCGGTCTAAAGGCCGCGGTAGCTCTTGCGCAGGCGTTCTACATCCACATCGCGGTAATAGCGTTTATTGCGCTCGCGCTTCGCGATGCAGATATAGCCATCCCGCTGCAGCCGATAAAGTGTTTCGGTAGAGATGCCGACATGTGATTTGACATATTCGGCATCACGCAGCAGTACATTTTCCGCTTCCAGCTGCTCCCGCAGCTCGAGATAAGTTGCCAGTTGGCGCTTTACTGCCAATAATTCCAACAAGATCAATTTTTGGGCAAAGGAATGCCCGGGACTTATGGAAAAGCCCTTGAGATACTGATTTTTACGCATACATATTTATTTAGGGTTTATAAAAAGTTCATAAAAATAGGCCAATCAACAATATTGACGTAAGCGTATCAGCCCCATATCACTTACACTGATCTCCAGATCGGTACGGTCTGGTAGAGAAATCTTACGATCGACAACGGTAGTAGCGAAATTGACATTGACAATAAAACCGCGGTGTACCCGCACAAAAGTACTTTGAGGAAGCATGGCCTCCGCCTCATCCATCGTCAGTCGGTAATTGAAATCTTCTGTTGGCTGCCGCAAATGAAAGACTGCATAGTTTTTACAGGAAGATACCGCCACGATATCGCCAAACTTGACCAGCCTGTCCATATTTTTGAAACTAAACCATTTTCCGCTGGGCTCAATATTGAAATCCATCTTAATGTGGATACTTTTCTGATCCAAGGCGCGCTTGAATGCCAGGTAAAGATCCGAGAAGCTTACCGGTTTTATCAGGTAGTCGGCCACGGCAATCTTGATCCCTTCGTACGCATATTGAGCAGACTTGGTATACAAAATGACGGGCGGGCGCTTCTCCCCGGGCAGCGTCTGGTACAAATCCAGTCCTGACATCTGCGGCATCTCCACATCCAATAGCAGCACATCTGGCGGATTATCAATAATATTATTAAAGCCGTCTATCGCCTTGGTAAAGCTCCTGATATCTCCCACCTGGCTGATTTCCCTAAATGCACTTTCCGCCATACGGATATCGTATGCATTGTCGTCAATAATGACCACATCGTATTTTGCCATATTATTGGTTTTTGAAAGTCAGTTTCACTATAAAATATTCCTGATATCCCACCATATAGTCGAGCTCAATGAGCTGATTTTCCATCGATTCAAATAATCTGTTGACCAGTTCCAGGCCCTTGCCCGTTCCTTTTTTCACATCAGCTGCCGCAACACGGTTATGGATCTGCAGCTGCATACCTTCCGATACCTTAATCCATTTTACTTCGATCCATTCATCTGGATCATCGGGGCTATACTTCACCGCATTCTCGATCCAGGTCATGATGGTGAGCGTGGGGACAGATCTGTTCAAGAGCTTTTTATCCATAAGCTCCTCCCCTTTGATCTTAAAATTTCTGTTGCTGGAATAAGAGATCAATATTTTCGTGTATGCCCATTCCTCCCCAAGAGGTACCAATACCGTTGGGTTTGCGATCTTGTTGCTGACGTACTGGAAGAACACCAGGCTCCTGCTGCGGATGCGCTTGCTCCTGGGCTGCAACAGATCATAGACGTTGCCCAAAAAATGGCCTGACAGCAATTGCACATTCGATATATTTTTAATCTGCATTTCAGCCTTCCGAAATTTAAGGCCGGTGTAGTACCTTTCCCAGGTGAGGTAGTCGGTCAGGTATATTGCGACAAAAAACAACAGACCACCAATGATCTTACTGATCAGCACCGGTTTATGCGCGGGCAACCATGGCTCCGAAAAACCATCCATAAATTGTGGTACCAGACCATAAAAGTAAAATTTAACGACGTGATAGACTGTCAGAACAGCAAGGATTATTAGCCCATAGCCGAGCCAGCGATGGCGCTGCTTCCCTAGGGCAGTCCGATATCCCAAATAGAGCAGTAAAAAATAAATCAAATAAGGAAATAAGAACACACTATAGCTTAATAGTGTAAAACGATGAATTTTTGTGGCATTAATCAGTGTTAGACCGATTATCATCAGCCCTGCCGCCATAGCCGATCGCATCCATAAACTATTATGAATCGCATTTAGAGTAGGGTTAGGTTTCATATATTAACATTTTATTCCCTCTAAATTAACAATTAACTTTAAAGAAATCAAGCTTTAATCTGAAAAAACTGTCTATTCCGAATGTCGAACAGATATTTTTGCTGTTGATATTCCAGGGGTAAGACCCAGCTTCCCGACGCTGCTATCCCCCGGCTAGTATTCGCTTTATCGCCATTGTACTGATGGATAAAAGCCCAATTCTCCCAATATATCCACCCCTGGTTCATCATCTGCTGAAAGCTGAGCTGAAGCCCTGAAAAAGCATGCATCATTTCCGCTGCAGTAGGTTGTTTCGTATCGGTCAAAATAGGCACAAATGGATGGACAGCCCAGGGTATCTCCTCTTCGCAGCGCTCCATATAGGTGCAGTATACCGGGATACGGAATCTTGTCGCGAGCTTTAAAATATTGGTCCGCCAGCAGAAATAGTGCGCAGCAAAAGGGACGGGCAATTTATTGCTATCGCTGTGATCTACACGCTGCCCTTCGTTGGCATCCATAAAAACAAGTACAAGCCGTTTTTCCTTTACTGCCGACAAAATCTTTCTGAGCGAATAGGAGTTATTGGCATCAATACATTGCAGCATTTCGCTAGGCAGCTTCGCATTACGGAGCTCGGCATCATAGTATTCAGCTTCGCGCTCCAGAATAGATGCCGCGGCAAGCAGCGTAATCTGATAACCGCACTTGACCAGAAACTTAGGTAGTAATCTGTAAGGGCCATAATGAAAGGAAATGAGTATACCTCCTGCAGGTTTTATGTCCATTAGCAAAGGATCGAAATTAGGTAATTGATGAAGAGGATAGCGTTTATATAGGTGTTGAAACTGATTCCTGTTTTTAAGCCAGCTTGTATAATCTTTCCATAACTGTTCAGATGCTTTATCCGGGTAAAACTGCTGTACATTGGCCAGCCACATGAGACGGTGCAGGTTTTTGGTCTGTTGGGTATCCATAAGATTGATTTAAAGGAGTTAAAATAGACGACTTTAAGATCAGGAAGGCCTACCGGCCTTCCTGTTTGCAGGATTAGCAGTTCCGCCCGCTTAAAATGATTCGGGCCAACATTTGTCATCGCCCAGATCAATCAGTGGTGGGTCTTCGGAGAAGAATTCCATAATGGAGCTTCCGACAAAGACGATGGGTTCCGCTACTTCGATTTCTATTTCCATTTTTATCTTTAGGTCGTCGACCTGTAACCATCCGGGTCAGGTCATTCCCGTTGCTCCGTTAAGAGCATTTCTTATTCCATTTGCTGGCCAGCGTGACAAAGATGAAAATTGCCTTTTAAACAAAAAATAAATGGGAAATAAAGTCTTTCTCTGGGATAAAAGGGATTTTGCACAGCGATCAAATGTTGAAAGCTAAATTTGTCCCTGTAATTGCAGCGTTCATCCCCAGTTAAACCATTTATTTCCCAAAAATTGACTTCACCAGCTGAGTTTAATAAATTGTCGGCCTATTTTAAACGAACAATTACTGCCAAATACTTAATTATGAAGAAAAATAAAGAATACCTGCTCGATCCCTTTTTTAGGGATATTAACCCTAATTGGCAGGCTGAGATCCCCGAGCTGTCATCGGTATTTGAAGAAGAGCGCTTTATGCAGGGCGAACGGCTCGTCAACGACTGGGGCGAGCTTTATCTGATCGTTGACGGCATCTTTGGGAAATATGAGAAGACCTGTCCTGTGCGCTATGCCCTAGCTGGCGAATCGTTGATGATCCCCAACCATAAACACCGCTATCAGTTTACCGCACTAAGTGACTGCTGTACCTACCGTACCTCGCTCCGGCAACTGGAGGAAATAAATGCGCACAACTCGAAAGTCTTTCACCTGTATGCCAATCTCACAGACAAACAACAGACCTATCTCGATTATCGACATAAGCTATTATCGTTAAACAATCAGGATAAGTACGATTTTGTATTTGACAAATACCCCGATCTTAGAAGCTATGTGAAGCATCATGAACTGGCCCGGTTTATGGGAATCAGCAGCGAATTGCTCCGCCGCCTTTTGCGGGATCATGATTGCTAATAGCCCAATTTTTTGGGCATCCCGTCAAAATCTTTTGTCGTTGTAAACACAAAACTTAGCCTTCAAAATCCCAATATAGATAATGGGCTGTGCTTGAACTTTGTAATAGCAGCTCGGAGACAGCAAAACAATGCCATTCAGCTTAATCGAAGAAAGTAATATGTACAGGTGAAGCTTAATCCGAAAAGCCCAATAAAAAACAAGATTATGAAACAGCACAAAAGAAAATTTGCCCTATTCCCGTGTGTCGGTATGGTATAGCAATAATCGAAAAGGACTGGCACAGTAAGGCGTTTCGGTCAGCCCGGCAGAATCTGTGAAACCGGATACATCTTGGATGTAGCTGATTAATAAACAAGAATTGACTAATTTAAATTTTTGCAACATGGCATGGTTTCAATTAAATGCAGGGGGTAATCCGACAAATCCGTCGCATTACAGCAGTGTGGCAACACCTTCCTGCAGTGGATCAACTAAGATTTGTGCTGTAAATGCTACTGACAACGGTAGTGGACAGCCAGACCTTACAGATTCACTAAAAAATGAAATGATTGTGGCGCTCCAAAATAATAGTACTTCCTCAAACGTCAGATTGAGAAGTACTCCATAAGGATGTAATGCACCATAGATTAAAGCGGGGGAAATAATCCCCCGTTTCTGCTTTAACATATACATAGATTTATTTCTTTGAGACTACCAGCACTTCCATCTCCCGCTCACCTTCTACAAACTTTAACCCTTGTCCCTGCATCTGTTGATTGAGTTCTTCCAAGTTTGTAAAATCGCCTAACTTAATCCGATCTTTTTTATTCACTTCATCATAGACCGGCGGAAATAAGCCACTATAGTCTACTAAAAACGCTAATACGCCAGTCCCCTCCATGCCCTGCCGAATATCATTCGGATCAACAACAGCACGAGGGCCTGTATTGTCCTCTTGAAGAATCAGACAAGGTATTATCCGTTTTTCAAAGCGAACATCCAAACCCAAGAAAAGATTTAAATCATTGATTACCGCATGCGTTAGGGCGATACTATCCATCGGTATCGAACTTTTCCGCTCGTAGCAAATTCCATATTGCGTAAGCCATTTTTGAATCCCGCCCGTATTTTCGGGGTAATCTAACACATCTTTATTTACGTTATCCCAGATGATACGATTATTTCCCAAAAGGTACTGTGGCTTTTTGATACGGCTCAACAGAGCCTTATAAGTTCGTAAGATACCATTGTTGGAAAGTGTAATTTTCGTTGTACCAGCACTTGTCTTCGTTTCCTGAATACCTTCCCATTGTGGCCAGTCTTCCGAATAGCCCTTCAGTAGAACCGAAGCAATCCCATCGCTGGCATCGTTTTTCACATCTGAAAGCTCCATATAATCATCTTTCAGCGAAGCCTTTATATGATCTTTACGCACAAGTTCGTTTACTCCTTCTACCGTTATAAAATCACTAAAGGTGACAGCACGGACTATACCATTCTTTACGACAGCTACATGAGGAACTCCGGCATGCGGAAATAGCGCTTTAAGCTGTTTGTCATTTATAATCGTCGGCAGGATGGCGTCCTTTTCTTTCAGAAACTTGTTGTTTTGGTAAAATTTTTCGATGGTTGCCCTATCCTGCCAGGTCACCATATAAATTTGCACTTCAGCTCCCAGCTTCTTTTGTAAGGCTTTGAGCTTGGGCATACTTTCGATACAGCTGACGCAATAGGTATCGAAGAAATCATATATTACAACCGACGGGTTTTTACTCAGCTCCATCGTGCTGCCGATCAACTCAACTTTATTTAGCTTTGGCATTTTGTCATTTACCTTTAAGCCTCTACTCTGTCCGAATGCATTGTTTAAATGCAATAACACCATTATGGAAAACAAAACTACTTTCATTATATTTCTTTTCATTACTTCTTGATTTATATTATTTTAAAAACTCAACATTAACTATATAATACAGGTTTAATCACGGGCATTCTGCGTCATACCCGACTCTTGGATGGCTACTTGGGGAATCAATATTGCGTACTTTTTACTACCAGGCTTCAGCGTATATGACTTTCCATCTAGCATCCTTGTCAGTGTCTGCGCAGAGCTTGCGTCTTGATTGAGCCTTTTTAGATCTGCCCAGCGCAGCCCTCTAAAAATTAGCTCTTTCCGCCGCTCTAGCAGCACCTCATTTAGCAGCTCGGTTGCGTTGGCACTTTCAAAAGGGTTTATACTACCCGCCTTATAGCGAACTGATCTGAATGTATTTAGGTCGTCGGTTGCCAGATCAAGCTGGCCGAGGCGTGCGGCAGCTTCTGCCCTTGTCAAATACATCTCGGCCGTTGTGAGGCCCACAAATATTCCCGATAGTGAATTATCGTACGAACCTTTGAACACCATCCCATTGCCCGTCTGTCTGAAAAAGAGGCCTCGTCGCAGATCATTTGTCGCATAGCTGCTAAAGAGCGCCGTATCCACAAGGGCATAGCTCTGTCCCAAGGCGTAGCTGGAAGAACTCGTGGCCGGAAAAAGTACCTCAGCATTGAATCTTGCAAACGGAAGGCTGGCAGCAGCATTGAGACTATTATAGTCCAGTAGCACAGGCTGCAGGGCTAGCGCGGAATCTGCATATTTAAATGCGCGCTCATTATCTTGCATTTCCAAATAAAGTCTGGCCAAGCCAGCGTAGGCTGCTGCCCTGCCGGGCAAACCTTTATTTCCTGCCTGCAGAGGCAGATCACGTGCTGCAAGCGTATAATCTTTTATAACCTGCAGGCAGGTTTCATAGAGCGAAGCCCTTACCGAGCGCTCATCCAGGTTCGGCGAAAGCTTTATCGGCAAGCCGAGGGCTTCGGGCGCAGTGTCCTTGTCGTAAGGCGGTGTAAACACCTGCATCAACTGCTGCATAGCAAATGCCCGAAAGAAATGCGCGCCCGCATTACATATCTTCCATCGATCACCTGAACGATCTGTGATTTCTGCCAATACCGATAAAACCTGATTCGCTTGGTAAATAGTTTTATAGGGGCCCTGCCACTGGTTAGTCGACACAATCGGTTCATCCGACCATATGTATACGTTACGTTCGTCAATATCAGAAATAGCCTTCCATGAGGATGAAGTCAGGTAATAGTTGTCCGCAGCCACTTCACCATAACTTGGATATTTGGTATTCATGGTACTGTAATCATTGAGCAGCAGCTCACAGTCCTCCAATGTCTTGGGGATAACCATTTTGGCGTCGGGCTTTAAATCCAAATAGTTGTTACAGCTCGATAGCAGCAAAAATGAGGAAACCATCCATTTAAATAATCTCTTAAACATATTCCTTTAATTATATATTTTACAATATGTTATGAACAAAAAAAAATATTCGATACACGATTTTTTGTTTCTAAAACTTTAAGTTAACACCGAGTGAAACAGCCAGGGGGTCAGGGCTGTTCCTGCCAAATTCAGGATCTATTCCCAACTTATTAGCCCGCCATAGCGTAGCGATATTTGCCATATAGGCGTATACCGAAGCACTTTTATATTTAAGTCGCTGCAGCGATGGTAAATGATAGGTCAGCTGAATATCCCTCAATTTGATGATCCCTGCATTTTCTACGAGTGGCGAAGATGCTTCGTAAAAGTAATCTGCATAATAATTTGCAGGATACGTGAATACCGGTACATCAGTAAAAGCTTCATCTCCCGGTTTCTGCCATCTTTTTGCATAATCTGCATGGCCTACCCGATCTGAGATCAGTCGGGTATTATTCAATGTGCTGCGCATAAATACATGTCCGAGCTGAAACGCAATATTGAAAGAGCATTCCACCGGACCCCAGCTCAAATTATTACGCAAAGAGCCAAAGTAGACAGGCATTGCCGTACCATAACTATCCAGGTCAAATACCGTCGTATTGTTAAAAATTTGGCTATAATCCTTCGAAACCTCACCATTTACATAACCTCTAGCTTCCCCTGTTTCGGGATCGAGACCGGCCCATTTGTAGGCATATACCGTATACAGATCAGCCCCCTCGACTGGCGTCATCAAATTGCCAAATGCTCCACCGATAAAGTTGGAGGCCGTAGGGTTAGCGATGTATGACTTAGCCACTTTGGTCCGGTTGTACGCGAATACAAGATTAGAAGACCATTGCCAGTTGTTCTTTTTGATATTGACCGAATTAATGGATAGATCTACTCCTCTGCCATGCAGATCGGCACTATTGACAACGAGGCTATTAAAACCAGATGTCGGGTCTATGCGGGAAGAGGCGATCAGATCTTTTGGCCTTTTATTATAATATTCCATTGCTCCGCTCAGCCGATTATGGAAAAAAGAAAAGTCCAACCCCAGGTTCAATGTACCGACCCTTTCCCACCGTAGACTGGGATTAGGCGGCGATTGCATGGTAGCATAGGGTTGCCCAGTGATAAAGTGTGGTGTTGTCTGAATATTGATTATCGGATAAGCCGAGGTATTATTATTCACATTGCCATTATACCCATAGGTAGCACGCAGTTTGAGGTAGTCAGTCGTTTTTAACCCTATAAATGATTCTTTTGACATCACCCATGCTAATCCGGCAGACCAAAAAGGCTGTCCTTTACTATTGGATTTCACCCCAAAGAGGTTTGAACCATCCTTCCTAAAACTCCCTGAGAGCACGTATTTATCCAAATACGTATAGGCGAGGTTGCTATAATACGAGCGATACCGATTGGTCAGTTTAGTAAGCACATTATAGTCCGGAATGGTCAATTCGCCTGCCATTCCGTTGAGATAAGGATAATTGCGCGTATAATCCACGTTGACATAGGCATAAGTCTCCGGGTTGAACCCATAATAGGCATTGGAAGAAGCACGCTCCATATTCTGCCTAACCTCGGCTCCTGCGATCATATTCAGCCGATGCCTATCTGCAAAGCTCCGATCAAATGAAAGCAGCGCCCTACCCTGATGTGCCTGGCCCAGATGGTTGAAGGGCTGATAGAAATCACCTACGGGCACCGCAAAGTTCACCTTTTCATTATCCCAAGAAGCATAATAATTGATCAACTCGCGCATGCTGATGCTGTTTTTACTTCTGTAGGTTTCTTCAAGACCATTATTATTCCGATAGCTGTAATAGAGCGAAGCCCGCAATCCAGTGATGATCTCATAATTTAGATTAAAGTCAAGTACCACCTCTTTGTTCGTCCGACGGTTATACGTTTCATTTAATTCTGCCAGCGGCCTATAATTCCAGTCCAGAAGCCTCCCCCCGGCGACAGTATCCCGGAATATCGGATTCATGCCTACGGTCTCAACCTGTAGAGGCTTACCGTTCTGATCTGCCAGTTGCATGTAGGGATAGTTGCCAAAGCCATTACCCAGACTATTATAATCCAATGGCGCATCACTCTTTCTGTTTCTATTTTCAACGTACTGAATTGCCACTTGCATATCCATCTTTTTGAATGGATGATAAACGTGACTGCTCCTGAGCGAAATGCGGTCATTGCCGTAAGTCACCACTCCACCTTTATTTTTGTCGAAACCTATAGAAAATAAAGAGGCTACTTTACTACTTCCCCCACTGAGTTGGACGTTGTATTGCTGCTTTACCGCATTTCGATATATGTATTTATCAAAATCATTCCGCATATCGCTGTTGCGCAGCCGATCGATCTGAGCAGTAGCTTCCTGTTCCGTAAGATTTCCTTGCTGCTGTTTCCGAAGGATCTGTACCACGGGGCTAAAATTATTCCAGATATCATTAAACATCCAGTCATAGTAACCCTGATCGAAAAGAGTTTTTTCTACGTCGATAAAATCCGAAGAATTCATCTGCGGTTGATAGTAGAGATCAGGTTTGGCAGCTATTGTCAGATTCGAATTCAAAGACAGTTCAAAAGGACGTTCGAGCACACCTTTCTTGGAGGTGATGACGATAACGCCATTTCCAGACTGCGCTCCCCAGATTGAAGCGGCTGCAGCATCTTTGAGCACGGTGATATTCTCGATATCATTGGGGTTGATATTATTAAAATCACCCTGATAAGGCATCCCATCGAGCACGATCAAGGGCCAACGATTGGGGCCGATTGTGCTATTCCCACGGATATAAATATTTGGATAATTGCCGCGCCCGGCTGCAAATGTCTTGACCGAGGTAATACTAGGTACAACATCCTCCAGCCTGCTTATAAAATCTGTTGACACTTTGCGATTGAGTAGCTTATTGTCCACAAACTCAAAACTCCCCGTTGCCCTTTCTTTCGGAATCCTTTGGTAACCCGTAGAAACTACCTCCACCTCGTCCAATTGATTCTCTATCGGTATCAATTTTACATTCAATGATACCCCAGCAACATAAGGCAGTTCTAATTGCTTGAATCCCATGTGGGAGAATGAAATTGTGCCTTTCGGATTTGAGGTATGGAGAGAAAAGGAGCCGTCATTTTTGGACGAAGCCCTACCCTTTTCACCTTTTACTCGAATGGAAACCCCTTGGATGGGTTTTCCATCAGTGGATGACACGACAGTACCGCTAACTGACAATAGCCCTTCCGCCCCGCTGTCCTTGCGGGGCGTCTGAGCTGATAAACTAAACATATGAAACAAACAAGCCAGCATAAATAGGGCTTGTTTGTTCTTCAATGCCTTTAAAAGACAAATAATGACATTGAAAACTAAAAAGTATAGATTCAGTGAAAACTGTATCATTCCCTTTACGCTCTTTGGCATCGGCACAGGGGTACATGCCGACATCATCTGCCTCAAGCTATATACTATACAATCGAAGGGGTGCTTTTTACCCCACGTAAATGCCACTTTTTTTAAATTATTATTTGCAGCATTCTTTGTAGCTGCCAGATATGCTACCTTATCCAATAAGGCAGCCATCAGATTTGATCTGTGTTTCATCTGCTTATTGTTAAGGTTAGTCTGCTATGCGTTCAAAAAGATCATGAATCCTTTTCGTGATCGAGAGTTCTTGCCTACTGAGCTGGGTGGTCTCCGCATCGGAAATATCGATGTTATCGATTGCAACGGGATTGGTATGCGCCATAAAATAGGCGACCAGTAAACGAAACAAATCCGCTGAAAAAACCTGTTTATGACTGACTACATAGATTTCATTCATATAGTTCGTATCCGTGTGATTTTTTAATAACAGGTTGATTGTATTCTGAATACTTATGAGGTCATACTTTTCCCAGAAGTCGGTAATTTTTTGGATAGGATCATATCCAGTATCATGTACTTCATAGAGTGCCAGTTCTAGGGCTAGCACATTTGAATATTTTTGGTTCATTTTATAGGTTCAATAAAGATGACTTGAGCCCTGCCGTAATTTTTGAAAAGGGCATAGCTTCCCCAGTTGCGATTTTTCCGCATAAAAAAGGGTTGTCATGTGCAGCATTTTTTAAAAACTGCTTGTACAACAAGAAAAAATTAACAGTTCCGCAAAGCGCCCGCAAATTGGTTACAAGTCATCATTAGGGGTCTTTATGGCGCTTCCTCTCGGAAAGAAATAAAAACCCGACCTATTTAGTATAGAATAACAATACAAAATTATAGTATTTAATTTTGTTGTTTAGAAATAAAAATGCTACATTTAAGGTGTTCAAAGTCTCGTAAGAGCAATTTTATTAATTACACAAAATTAAGGGTGTAGTGTTATGAATACAGATCGGGAAAACCTAGTCTAAGGGCCTTTCTAGTGCTTACCTGTTCGGCACGAACTATTTTGCGGATGCCGCTATCCCCTATTTTGGTTTTATACTGTTTTTAATCGATTATTCTGGAGCCCGAATAATCTTGCTTATTAAAATTGAATTTGAAAACCTTGTGCGAACCTCCTTGAGGTAAGCCTGGCATTTTAGACGGTGTTTAAATCGTTTTTTCATAATCTTATTGGTTATAAAAACGATGACACTCGAAAAGTTTAAGGAAGCTCAGATTGATAGAAACCAATAGGGCGAACCTTGCTGCTTATATGGTTGAGGGAAACCGGCAGGAAACCCTTTGGCAGTATAATCTACAAGAGATTTTTCTGCTTCACCTCCAAAAAGACTGATGCAAAGCTCGCCCTATTGGCTATTAAATATCAGTAAAGATAAAAATAATCCAATAGAATGGCGAACTCGCAGTCTTCTCGCAGGTAAAATTTTGCCGGTTTTCTCAAACGAGAGACATCGTTAGTGTAGGACTGCTCCCACACTTGTTGTCGCATTTATTATAAAGCAAATATAAACAATCATTTCCATTTTTCAAAACAATATTAAAAAAATGGAAATCACTCTATTTAAACAATATGGATATACCTTTTATTTTCTTAAAAAATGTTGAAACTGCAAGAGAGCATTTAGGTCTTTCTGCGACCGATATCGACAACTTACTTAAACAATATAATATCAAATACTCTTCCTTAAAGAAAAAAGTGTCGTTAGAAACTGCATATTATATATCTAAAATATTTAATAGAGTTATTGAAGATTTTATTGATGACAATTTTGATCCATTTGAGCTTAATACAGTTAACATTAAAACGCAACAATATATACAACATAATTCAACAAATGAAAAAACCAATGTAATCTCCAGTTTTATAAATGCCTACGTTATAATCATTATAAAAAATCTCCCAAAGGGCACTCGATTTGTCAATTCTGACATAATTCCTAAACTGCCGCCAGTTCTAAATTTAGAAACTTCTATCGATTGGACGAGTGGTTTATTAAAGGGATTAGTAAAGAACACTAATACTTTTAGGAAATCTGCATATGATAAAGACCCAAGAAATCGCGGTGAGGCCATTTATGAGTTAAAGATGGAGGTACCTGAGCACACCATAAGGAAAGCAATTAAGAAAGTGGATACTGTATGGCTTAAAGATTTTGAAAGCAAAAATATCTTAACCAATAAACTATAAAATATGTTCTCATTCGGATTATTCATGTACCTCATTTACGGAGGATTTATTGCAATCTGTCTCTACGGGCTGTACCTGGTTCTTTCAAGTCTCCTTGACAGATATCTTATCGCCAAACGTGATCACACCGCTGCATTACGGGAGCAAAACGATATTTTAAGAGATATTATAAAATCTGTTAGACCTAGCGACGACAATACTCCTCCCACTACTATTTAAGTTTATTTAATATTTAATGAATTACGTTGTAATTACGGAAAATGACGTTTCCCAATGGAAGGATAACACAGGAAGAGAATATCACTTCCCAAAACGCTATTTAAAATATTTAACAAAAGGAACGATCGTTATTTATTATAAAGGACTAATGAAAGATCGGTCATTTGTATCCAAGCGTATGACCGCATCAGCACATTACTTTGGAATTGCGCAAATTGGGGACGTCAAACAGGATAACGATTCAAAAAAAAATGATTACTATGCAGAGATAGTCAATTTTAAGCCTTTTTCATCCCCCGTTTTAGCTAAACAAAATGGTACGTTTTTAGAATCAATACCATCCGTAAAAATTAAAAATTATTGGCGAGATGGCGTAAGAGAAATCGATAAGGCAACATTTGACAAAATCATTTCATTATCAGATCTGAGTGACTTTAATGCAACAAACGATAATGCGCAGGGTACTACGGATGCTTACACCAGCGCGGTAGAAGGTGATCCTAAGCAATCTTATTCAACAAGGTATGAGCGAGATCGCGAGCTCCGAGAAAGAGCCATTGAAATACATGGACTAAATTGTATGGGCTGCGGCTTCAATTTTGAAAAAGTATACGGTGAATGGGGAGCCGGATTTATACACGTCCATCATACGAAACCATTATCAGATGGTGAGGGTGAGAGAATAGTTAATGCCGAAACCGATATGATTGTACTGTGCCCCAACTGCCACTCCATGATACATCGACGCAAGAAAAAAACATTGAGCTTAGATGAACTGCACCTATTGCTTAAAACTATCAACTAATTGATCATGGATATAACTAAAGTAGTTTGTGGGATCATATTTTATAACGATGAAGTATTAATCTGTAGAAGAAAACCTGAAAAATCTTTAGGCGGCTATTGGGAGTTCCCAGGAGGTAAAGTCGAAGGCTCGGAATCTTACGAAGAATCTTTGCTCCGTGAACTGATTGAAGAACTCAACTTGAAGGTCGAAATTAAACAACACTTTTTCGATACTGTACATCATTACGATAAAGGCGCTATCGAGTTGATTTCTTTCATTTGTGAATCTAGCGGTACTGTGGTAGAGTGCACAGATCATGATAGGCTTGAATGGGTAAAGGTCAGTGATCTATTAAATTGGGAACTCTCTCCTGCTGATGTTCCTATTGCGAAGGAATTGATTGAAATGTACTCTCAAATAAAATAGCATTGGCAACGCAATTCCAGATAAACGCCCCCAGTCTCGAATCGCAATGGCGAGCGATTATACTGTTTGGCAAAACTCAGCAACATATAAGTTTAGAAAAAAATATTACTTAAACAGAGAAAAATTAAGAAAAAAAGTGTATCTTTCTACAAAAGCAGTATAACCTAGCACTCTTAGATTCTACACTTGAATGTGAGAAGCAAATGAAATTGGAGAAAGTTTTTGAGTCATGAATAGTATTAAAAACTATTTAAAATGCCATTATATAAACAGATCGAGGAATAACAGTATATTTTTTAAATTTCTAGAGGAGCCTTGTTAGTTGGGGACAAATTGTTTTTAACAGGATCGTTACTAAAAATTATTCCGAGCAAACTATCGCTAAGAGAAATGGCTTGGAATTCATTTTACATATCTAGATTTTTAAGCAAAAAAGAGTTTAATTATGACAGCTGTATTATTGTAATAGCTGGATTGAAATTGTCTATCAAATTATCCTGTAATTTCCTAACCATATTGGAGAATCCTAAATCACATTTGAGAAATGTACAATACAGTCATATTTAAAGAATATTAGAAATGAATTCAATAGCAAAAGTTAAAACCATCCAAGAAGTTATAGATTTGATAGATGAAAAAGTTTTAATAGAAATCCCTGAGAATTTAGTTAATAAAATAGCTGAAAATCTTCTTTTAGTAGAAAGATATATTAGAGGAGAAGTGTCAATTAAATCAGACGAAGTTCAGGCGACCAGAGTATTTAATCACAATAAAGATAAAATTATAGAAGTTGAATATAAAGGGATAGTATATAAATAATATCAGCTTTTATAAAATTTCTAAGATCAAAAATTATTGGAAAGAGACGTTTATTTTTAATTTAAATTATGTACATAGACTATACACAATGGGAGGAATTTGAATATAAATTGAATTCGCTGAATTTAGATGTAAATAATCCTCGTCTTAAACATAGAGGATCTCCATTAAATCAAAAACAAATTATTGATTTTTTAATAAAAAATGAAAAAGTTTATGAGCTTGCAAAAAAGATATCTGAAGAAGGATATTTTGTGGGTGAAGCGCCTATTATATGTATTGAAAATAACAAAAAAGTTGTTCTTGAAGGAAACAGACGCACTGCTGCATTAAAGGTACTTCAGGATCCTAAAAAATATCTCTCTAACATTAAGGCTAATATACTGTTAAATAACCTTGTTAAAAATAATTTTCCTGCAGAAAAAAAACTACGATGCTATATTGCTCCTAATAGATTATTAGCTAATCCCATAATCTATAGCCGCCATAATGGACTCTCTTTGGAAAAATGGAAAACTGGAAACCAGTATGTTTTTGTTGCCGAAATGTATTATGAAGATGGATTGTCTATCGAGGACATCTGTGAAGTCTTAAATGAATCAAAAGCCAAAGTACTAAAACCACTAAGAGCTTATAATCTTTTTTTAGAGGGGCAAGATATTTTAAACCGAGAAGATGGAATTTCAATTGATATAGGAAGCTTTGAATTCACCAATTTAGAAAGGTTTTACAACTTTGAAGGAGGTAAAAAATTCCTAGGGATAGATTTTGATGATAATAACGGTGAGCTTATAATAAAATTTCCTCGAGAAGAGTTTGAAAAGAGACTTTTAGTAATATTTAAAAGACTTTTAGATTCAGAACGATTCTCACGAGACTTTAATAAGGAAGACCAAAAAACTGATTACATTAAAGACCTTTACAATGATCCAACCTTTGATTTAAATGTAAAAGAGACGGATGATAATACAGAAAAGAGCAAATCGTCTGAACAAAATTCAAACCTAGAACAAAGGAAGGGCAATACTAACACTCGAAGAAAAAGTACTTTATCTAAAAGTTCCGCCATCAGAAATTTTATAATTCCGAGAGATTATTATCTTACATTTGAAAATGAAAAATTGGATTTGCTATTTAATGAGCTCAAATGTTTACCAGTTGATCGACACTATTCTTTTGCGATTCTTATAAGAACATATTTGGAACAAGTACTGTATTTTTATATCGAAAAATGTGAATTAAAGCATGTAATATTAGAAAAAACTAATATTGAAAAGCTAAAAAACAATCGAGCAAAAACTAAAACTTTAGTAGATTTGCTTAAAGGGAAATATAAAATTCAAGATCAAGAAATTGAAGTTGAAATACATCGTATTTTGAAATTTGATGGAGACAAAAATTATCTAGCGGGCTTAAAAGTAATGTTGGATTATATCAAAAATCAAGAACTCGCGAAATTAATCTCAGACCCATCAAAAATAAAAAATATAACGGATTTCTTAGAAAACGTAAAAAATGGATTAGATTTAGCAGTTCATAATATAGATTATATGGTGGACTTGAATGTAAATAGAAGAGCGTGGTCTACTCTCTCACCTCTTTTTGAAGCTTTATCAAATAATATAAGCAAAAATATCTAAGATATATTATTTTTGCACTTAAACGAACGAACTTTGGCAAATCCAAGAGGACAAAGCCCCCTGCGTTATCCAGGCGGCAAAGCGTGTTTAACACAATTTATTACCCAATTAGCTCAACAAAATGAGTTAATTGGAGGTCGGTATATTGAGCTTTATGCGGGTGGAGCTGGGGCCGCTCTAAACTTATTGTATAACAATATCTTTGATCGTATTCATATTAATGATTATGATTATAGTATATATTCTTTTTGGTTTTCTGTTTTATATCAAACTGATGCTTTCATCAAAAAAATAGAAACCACGCCTATTAATTTAGACGAATGGCACCGACAAAAAGAAATATTTAATCGGGGAAGAGATAACGAGCAAATTGATTTAGGTTTTGCAACTTTTTTTCTTAACCGCACGAACAGATCAGGGATTATTTTTAAAGCAGGGCCAATTGGTGGTTTTGAGCAAACTGGTAATTATCTTATTGACGTACGCTTCAATAAATTAAATTTGATTGAACGCATAGAGAAAATCGGTAATTATGCAGATCGCATTAATCTAACGAATGAAGATGCGACCGAGGTCATTAGTAATATTCAACATTACACAAATGATCTAAATAATAGCTTTTTGTACTTAGATCCCCCCTATTATAACAAGGGAAAACAGCTTTACCTGAATAATTATGGACATGATGGACATGAGAGTTTAGCTCAACAAGTCTACCGCCTTCCTCAAAATTTAAGATGGCTCATTTCATACGATAATGTTGAACAGATTAAAAGAATATATAGAGATTATCGTTTAGCAAAGTTTGATCTTAATTATACCTTACAATCTAAAAAGTTCGGAAGCGAATTGCTAATATTCAGTGATAATCTTAACTTAGGCAAAGAGATCACTGTCAATGGACGTTCAAGTGACTTAACTATTTTTAGATATCTACAAGAAAATGAACCAGCAAATCCAATACATATCGCCTGATCAGCTACATTTCGATTTTCGTAATCCTCGGATCGCTGAATTTCTTCCTACACCCAATACTCCAGAAAAGGAAATCATTAAAATTCTATGGAATGTAATGGGAGTCGAGGAAATTGTGTTATCAATTAGAGCTAGTGGATTTTTCACTAATGAGCCCCTAATAGCTATTCTAGAAGATGGGAAAAATATTGTACTGGAAGGGAATAGAAGACTTGCTGCAATTAAATGTATTTTAGATCCGATAATAGCCGATTTCATTGGAATAAATAAAAATACATTAAATATTTCCCAAGATGCTCGAAAAACACTTGACCAAATTCCTGTAATCTTTGTTAATGATCGTAAAGATGCTTGGAAATTTATTGGATTTAAGCATATCAACGGCCCTGCAAAATGGGGCAGTTATGCTAAAGCACAATATATAAATCAAATAAAAAATGAGTTTGATATACCATTGGAGGAAATTGCCTCTCAAATTGGTGATACACATAAAACTGTCCAAAAATTATATCAAGGACTGCAAGTTATAGAGCAAGCTGAAAGTTTAGGAGTTTTTAATCGAACAGATATTCAAGCTAATCGTCTTTATTTCTCTCACCTTTATACTGGCTTAACATATGAAGGTTTTAAGGAGTATATCGGTATAACTGGCGTTCCGGAAGATCAATCAAATCCTGTTCCTGAAGATAAAAAAGAAGAACTAGGAGAACTCTTGACTTGGATATATGGAAGTAAGAAACAGGATGTACCGGCAGCAGTACAATCGCAAAACCCAGATATCCGCAGACTTGAAGCTGTTCTTAAAAATAGAGAGGCCATACATGCATTAAGAGATGGTGTCCCTTTGTATCAAGCTTATGAAATAAGTCAACCAAAAGAAGAAACATTTGAACAAAGTTTATTGGAAGCTAAGCGTGCTTTACAAAAAGCTCATTCTTACCAAACTGAAGGTTTTGACGGACAAGATGAAAGTCTAATGAAGCATTCAGCTTCGATAGCAAAACTGGCGGAAGAGTTATACGATTTAATGGAAAAAAAGTATATCTCATTGAAGGAAACGGGCAAAAAGAAAAGATTATTTGACGAAGATTAACCATTTTACCTAGATTATGTTTAAACTTCCAAATGGAATTCCTACTAATAGAACATCTGCTCAGGACTGGGCAGATTATGCCGAATATCATGCTATTTTACATGGTAATGTGAATCTATTTACTCTGACGAAACCATCTAGAATGATATCCGATGAGGACGATATAATGGGGATCGATGATGATTCTGATAGGTATTTACAGAAAATAGATGAAATTTCTTCCGAAATCCTTTACCGTATTCAAGTAGGTGATAATTTATATCCATTTCAATTGGAAGATAATGATTACAATTTACGTTATATTGCCAAATCCGAATATAGCGTAGTTGTATATCCCTACTTACTTTTAGCTACTCGTGCCAATATGAGTAAAGATCGGATAAAAGAGAATATCGATGGCTCACTATTATTTGAGCATCTTTGCTCTCTAGTAGTAAAAAATTATTTCGGATTTCGTGCAGAAGTAGATATTCTCGGCACGAGTAAGGAAGATTCAAAAAGTTTTAGGGAAAAATTACGCGATATTGCTAAGTTACTCGGTGAAGGTGGAGAAATTCACGAACGTCCCGGACACAAACCCCAAGATGATAATGTTGACGTAATTGTCTGGAAAGGTTTTAAAGATAAACAGCCTTCTAAAATGATTGCATTTGGTCAATGCAAGACTGGTACCAGCTGGAGTGACCGTTTGTCAGAACTAAATACCGATGCATTTTGTAAAACATGGTTTACTAGCCAACCTGTGCTAACCCCTGTCAGAATGTTCTTTACCGCACAATATTTCCCTAAGGAAATTTTTCATGTAAGGGCCTATGAAGCTGGTTTGGTTTTCGACCGTTTCAGAATCCTAGACTATTTACCCGAGCAGCTTGATCAAGATATAGTTATAAAAATGACTACTTGGACAGATGCTATTAGGGGTCATTATATGAATTAAATTGAATAAGCAAACTCATGTCAATATTTCTCAATTTTTAAAACAAGAGGAAACCCAACTTTAACGGTGGAAAGGAATTATTAACAATTTTGAAACTACAAAACCATTTCGTACAAATAATTATTATTTAAGTATTATGACAATTTGTGATTTTATACAAAGTCAATTCTTCAGTGACCTTACTATCGCTGTCATCGGATCGGCAATTGGTATTTTGGGTTCATTATATATTTTTAGAAAAACAATAAAAAAGGATAAAGATAAAGAAGACCAGAAACGAAAGGATTATTTAGAAGGCCGCCTAAAATGGACGAATGAACTTTTAAAAGATGTAATAATACAAGCTAAAAATCAATCTGAAAAATACACTGAACAAGGAAATAGTATTATTAACAACCCTTTTAAATATTATGTTGTAGAAATACTTGCGTCAAATCAAATTGACCGTTTACAAAGAGTAGATTCACAAGATTTATTTGATGCGTTTTTGAATAAATTTGGGGATGGTGAGGCAACAATAAAAAAGTACAAAACCTTTTTGAATAAAGTTGATTTCCTATCTAAATTGCTTGAAATGGCATTTAGATCCAATGAAGAAAATATTGAAAATTTTGGCAAAGAACAAGAAAATCTGAGATTAAAAATAGATGCATTCTATAGCAATTTTGTGAATTTAAAAACTGATCCTCAATTAAGTCCCGATATTAGAAATGTAATGTCAAAATATTGGGAAGAATTTCAGAAATATATTGGAACAGGAGAAGCGGATCTTCAAGAAATGTATATAATTTTTTTTATACCACTATTTGATAAAATAAAAAATTTGTCTTCAAATGACAATGTATCTGGTAGTAAAATATTGCTAATTATTAGAGAGATAACTACCCTCATGCATCATATGTCTGGTAATAATTTATATTATGCTAAAAGAGATGCATTAACTTTAAAAGCGAGACTTGAAGATTCCATTAATTCATTAGATGGGTTAAGTAACGAACTTATATAAACGCAAGTATGTTTTGGTTGTTGATTTGAAGACTTTCATCATCTTAATTGAAGGGGAAAATTTAATGATTAACCGACGGTGTTAAAAAAAATTGAGTATTTCGGAATAATGGACTCTTTCCACTTTTGGTGGTAATTCAATCATATTTATCCAGCGTTCCAGACAGAATATTTCGACAGCTATTTAATATTTCCTATTGGAATTCGTATGTTCGTGAAAAACGGTAATGGAAAATATACAAATTGTTTTTACTAGCACTTTAATTGCAGGATTGGTTTCGGCTATTGTTACATACTTTTTTAATATCAGATTGAAAAGAGAAGATTATAAAAATGAATTTTATAAAAAGATTCTTGATAAGAGAATGATTGCATACGGTTATTTAGAGGCACAAATTGCCGTTATGAAAACTACAATACTTGACGATGATAATTGTGCGTATCACTATATATTCTCCCAGGGAATGGACAAATTTCATGAATTTTCCAAAAATTTACATTTAGCAATGTCTTACAGTCTTTGGATAAACGATAATACCGTTAAAAAAATGGAAAATCTAAACGATTTATTTTTAAAAATAGATGCAAATTCCAATGACAAAAACTTAATAAGCAATGCAAAAGAAAACTATCAATTGGTTGCAAAGTTGAGAAGGGAATTAGAACAAACGTTAAGAGATGACATGATAAATTTGCATAAAATTGAAGGTTTCAATAAACTTAAATATACGAAATCCAAAAGATTTACCATAAACAATTAAAATAACACAGTATTAATTTAGATCGGTTAATTAAAGCCCCTATCTCCTAATATTATTATACGGATTTTTATAATGGCAATCGAAAACAAGAAAATGGAAACCAAAGAATTTAGATGGCAGGATTATGAAAAGAAAGTTTTTGACACATTATCAATTGCATTTCCGGAAAGTAACATAAGTTTTGACGACCTTATTTTAGGTATTTACAGTAAAGCGGAGCGTCAAATAGATTTTGCTATTCGAGATAATATGGCCGGTAAAAAAATTTTGGGAATAGCTGACTGTAAATACTACAATAAAAACATCAATATAAAGATGGTCGAAAGTTTTATAGGAATGATGCAGGATGTCAATGCAAACTTCGGCTTTTTAATTACCAATAAGGGCTACTCGCAGGCCGCCAAAAACCGAGTGAGATATTCCAATCTTAAACTTGACGTTCTAGAATTAAATGAGCTGAACGAAATAGAAATTACCGCAGATTACTTCCTTAACCAGAACATAAAAGGCCTACAGTTATCCAAATCCGAATTTTTACGACGTGGCAAGCAGAATAGCAGCTTTTTTGATGAAGAAAAATCAGATTATAAGAAACGGAGAATTGTTTTTAAAGAAGGGTACGCAAACTACGAATACCACGCATTCAAAAAGCTGTTTGAATCTACAGGAAGATCATTCCGTGATTTCGAAAATCTAGAACATATAAAAGTCTTTATACCAGCAAAAAAGAATGACGAATCTACGGATTATAAAGATGTTATGTTTCTATATTCGATCAATATAAACAAACAGCAATTTGAAGAATTCACGAACCTTAGTTTTGAAAATTTGAGGAATAATATCAAAGACTGGCGAAGTGATTTTATAAACGCTAATATAACAAAGACATATATAATTGAATTTGCAGATCGATTCGTTACGAGTACCCAATATTCAGATTACAGTTCGATTAAGTTTAATAAATAGGATAGTTTAGTTGATGATGAGTATAACTCCAACGGTCTTATACGTCTATAGCTTTACAGTTTTGGACAGTTATATGTGCTACCGCAGGTGTTAGAAAATTACAACTCATATGTGGACGCAAATGATTATATGAACCATAAGCCACCACTTCGGAAAGTATCTTGACACTTTTGATATGTGCATTGACCTAAAATCCTGGTATGACCAGCAGGCTTAGAGTTTATAATTTTATTTCTCCAGTAGAATTATTATCTTGACAGGGCTTTCAACTAATTGTCATAATGAATAACTTAAAATTATATAACTAAATCAACAAAATGCCCAATGTATAAGTCTCTTCAAGCCAAGCTAAAAACCTTTCATCAGGTCTGTAATAAGCCTTCAGAATTTAGAATTGCGTTTGCACCATTTTATAGAAAAGACTTCTATACTATTCTAAATGAGATTAAAAAAGTACTTCGCTCACCTTATTTTGTACTGCTGTTAGCTAATCAGAATTCAGATGTTATCTATGAATCCGACGGGAATTTGCCCGACTACTTTTCATTCCGGATATGTGGGAAGTTAAAAAATGAAGTAGGCTCGGCCTCCTTTTACGAAAGTCGATACTTGTTTTTTAATACAGATTCGGACAACGACAGTATAGAAATCTACTCAGTCAACAACGATCGTATCTCTCTTTCCCCAATGGAGGAAACAAAAGACAGGTACTTAGTGGCATCTATAAATTCTAAAGAGTATAAAATAGAAAAGATCCGAACTGTCTTAGTGGCCTTTTTAATCGAAGAATTAGAATATCTCACAAAAACTTTTGCGATAGAGCTAAATGCTGAATTGAATTATAGTGGCTCGTATGCTACTGAGGGCAATGAAATATATCAGATCTAACAATTAAAACATTAGTGCTAATAAATTTACAATGAGATTTTTGATTTTAATTTCGATTTTCTTTTCAATCTTATGCTCTGCAAAAGGTCAATCAAACAATAAATCAGTTATTAAGGGAGTGATAGATACTATTCCTCAAGCAATCTATTTTGTTAAATATAAAAATCAAGGAAATACGATCTCTGATACGGTAGCATTAGATGATAAAAGCAATTTTAAATATACAGCTATAATCTCAGAGCCGACAATTTTCAGCATATCTATTAAAAATATTTATAATAAAAATTATATCGGTGATTTTGTAATTTATTCATTCTGGATAGAACCAGAAAAAACGATTGAATTTAATGGCTATAAGGGATGGCTGCTTAATGGCGCGAAGGGTTTAATTCCTATTTCTAATAAATTTGATATTAAAAATTCCTCTTTAGACAGTATTGAGAGATTATTCAACAAAAATAAATTAACAGCAATTAAAGCAAAAACAGAACAACTCGGTCGTAACCTGACAAACCATGAGTTGATTGAAGTAATTCGCGAACTTTCCGATTCATTTATATCTAATCACCCGAACAATTATTACGGACTTTATTTGATAAGTAATTTCCCAGCTAATACAAATAAACAACTAAATGATAGAAATAACACGTTCAAAAAGATTTCGAATGATTTACAGAGAACATATCTTGGAGAATCAATTCTCCAAAAAATAAAAATTAGTAAAATATTTGAAATTGGTGAAATGATGCCTGAGTTCGAACAAACAGATACGATATCGAAAGTCGTTAAATTATCCCAATTTAGAGGTAAATACGTGTTGGTTGACTTTTGGGCATCCTGGTGTGCGCCTTGTCGAAGAGAAAATCCTAATTTGGTTAAAGCCTATCAAAAATACAGAGCTAAAGGATTTGAGATTATAGGAATATCATTAGATGAAAATAAAGAAGAATGGCTAAAAGCTATACGCAATGACGGATTAAAATGGACGCAGTTATCAGATCTAAAATCTTTTAAAAATTCAGTCGCCCAACAGCTCTCTATTCAAGCTGTACCTGATAATTTTCTAATTGATCCAAATGGAGTAATTCTTGCTAAAGGACTTAGAGGTGATGACTTGAGCAAAGAATTAGAACGAATTTTCAAATACTAAATCACTCAATATTTAGCATATCCTTTTGAAGTGAGCTCAACAACTCAAGAATTCTATTTTATCACTGTGGAAAGAAAGCTTTCAACTCTTACACAATTTGAAATATCAACTGCTATTTTTACCGCCATTCAAACAAAATATTGTGATAATTTTTGCGAATTTTATTAATTAAAGATTTAAACCAAGATAAACGAGATAAGCTTGTACACGCAATACAATCTTTTAATCCTAATTTGAGCAAATATGATGCATTAGCGCTAGCAAAAAATGGAATAGTAAATAATCTCGACGCAGTTGAGTCAAGTGTAAATTCGACTCATAGAGATGCAAAGCAGGTACTAAATGCAACTAATTTTTAATTGAAAGAAACTAATTGTATATATCGGTGCATAACGGGCCATTCGTATCGGCGATATAGGTCCAATTGTATCGGTGATTGCGGGCCAGTTTAAACAAAGTATTATTTTGCAGAGCAGTAACTCTGTAAGATATGGCTGGTCACCGCATAGATATGTTAGATATTCAACGTATAATTCAATTAAAAGCCCGTGGGGAGAGTAATCGCTCCGTCGCCAGGTTGCTGGGCATCAACCGAAAGACAGTCAATGAATATGTACTTCATCTGAAGGCAAGGGGAAAAGATTTTTCCGAACTGGAAGATCTAGATGAAACGTCGCTTGCGTCCGTATTGCCCCAGCCGAAAGTATTCATTAAACCGGATGCGTACCAGGAACTGTCCGATATGTTTCCAGCATTCAAGCGCTCTATGCAAAGTTCTGGATTTACTTACCTCAACATCTGGGAACAGTACCGTGAGCGTTATCCGCAGGGTTACGGTTACACACAATTCAAGGAACATGTTCAGAAAGCTTTTGCAGTGCAGCACGCCACTATGCATATTGATCATAAGATGGGCGAAAAGCTCCTTGTTGATTATGCTGGCGACCGTCTCAATCTGACAGACAGAGCGTCGGGCGAATTGCATCCGGTAGAACTTTTTGTTTGCGTTCTTGCCGGCAGTGGGTACACCTATGTTGAGGCTAGCGAAAGTCAGGGAAAAGCATCTTTTCTGGGCAGTATGAGGCGTGCCCTAGAGTTCATAGGTGGTGTCCCAAAGCTGATCATCACCGACAATCTAAAGTCTGCGGTCACCCGTTCCCATCGTTATGAACCGGAGCTGAACCGTGACTTTAAGTTGTTTGCATTGCATTACGGAACAGCCGTAATAGCCACACGAGCCTATAAACCCAAAGACAAGGCATTGGTTGAACATGCCGTCAGGCTGGTTTATCAACGTATCTGTTTTCATCTGAAAGACCGGGTGTTCTTCGATCTGCATTCCCTCAATGTGGCGATCCGTCCTTTGCTGGAGACATATAACCAGCGAAAGTACCAACTAAAGCAAACTAGCCGTGAACAGTTGTTCCTAGAGCACGAAAAGCTTCTTCTATCCCCATTGCCGGCACAGCCTTTTACATTATTGGTACACAGGTCTGCTACTGTACAGAAGAACTATCATATCTTTCTCAGTGATGACCGCCATTACTACAGCGTACCATACCAGTATATCGGTAAAAAGGTTGATGTACGCTACAGCGAGATCTCCGTGGAGATCTATCACCAGAGCAAACGGATAGCCTCACATATCAGAAGCCGTAAAAGTGGAGGTTATACCACCCATAAGGGCCACATGCCCGATAACCATCGCTTCATGCAGGAATGCAGTGTAGAGAGCTTTCTTTACTGGGGGAAGTCCCAGGATACGATGATCCACCGTTATCTGGAAGAAGTATTCGCCAGGCGCCCCCATCCTGAACAGGCTTTTCGATCCTGCTGGGGTATACAACGTCTGGGAAAGACATACGGCATAGAGCGCCTAAAAAGGGCTTACCACCGTGCCATGGCATTTGAGCAGTATGGTTACAAAATACTGGAATCCATCCTTAAACAGGGACTCGATACCCAGGACTTAGCGGAAGAACCTCCTGCGCTGCCAGTTCATGAAAACCTGCGGGGAGCAACTTATTATTCTTAACATAAACAGATATATGAACGTACAACAAACCATTGAAAAAATGAAAGAGCTGCGACTGCATGGCATGTTACTGGCCTATCGCAGCGGTATCGAATCACAGGGACATCTACAGTTGACTCCTGATGAGCTACTTACCATCCTGGTCGACGCCGAATGGCAGGACCGCTCCAACAAAAAAGTTGCCCGGCTGACTCAGGCGGCAGCTTTCCGTTATCAGTCAAATCTGTCCGATATTGATTATCAGGCCTCTCGAGAACTGGACCGGGATCTGCTGACAAGGCTCTCCTGTTGCCAGTTCATCCAGCAGAAGGAGAATATTCTCATAGTGGGGCCAACTGGTGTGGGTAAGAGCTATGTGGCGTCTGCTCTAGGCCATCAGGCTTGTGCTATGGGGTATCGGGTGGCTTATTATAATACTGCTAAACTATTCGCCAGACTCCATTCGGCCAGAGCGGACAACTCGCTTTTCAAAGAAATCGCACGAATCGAAAAACAGGACCTTTTGATATTGGATGACTTTGGCCTGCAGAGCTTGGACAAGCCACAGAGAGATCTACTCATGGAGATCATTGAGGATAGACACAATAAAAAGTCTACAATAATCGCCTCTCAATTGCCTGTTAGTGCATGGTACGAAGTTATTGGCGAAGGAACAATAGCGGATGCGATACTGGACAGACTCGTGCATGGTGCGCACAGATTGTCTTTATCTGGCGAGTCTATGAGAAAAGTGAAAAAATAATCTTATAATTGTTGGCCCGTAATCACCGATACGGGTGGCCCATATTCAAGCGATAGGCTTGGCCCGGAATAACCGATATACACACTAATTAACAAACAAAATGAACACTGCTATGCTTAAAAATAAATGCTTTAAAATTTTGTTGATCCTTATCTCCCTATTGTGCTTCAATGAAGGATTTAGTCACACCAAATATTTCATTTTTGAAGAAGATAGCAGAGACTTCATAGCGTCATCCTTTACGTTAAACACCTATCCGCTATATAAGATTAAGCGTGAAGTGCATCTTTTTAATGTAATGAGTAAGGTACAAACGTTTATCGGTAATAAGGGTATATATAATGGACAACATGATTATAATATCACGCTATTTTCCATTCTACCTGATTTAGATGGTTCAGAAGATTGGTATGAAATCAACCCCGATACAGTACGTTCTTCAATGATTAACTTTAAAGATCTGGAAGAGCTTCATAAAAAAAATACGTTATCGTACTTCAACACTACTGTGAAGCAAACAACAAAGTATTTTAATGCGTATAAGCTAATTATAAAAAAAGGAGATACTTATTATGCACCAAAATATTGTTTGTTACAGTTTTATGCAGTCCGCAATCGTCCGCAAGCTTTTACGAATGTCTATGGGACTATCAATACCCAAGATTCGGCCTATAGTGTACTTCAATTCGAAAAAATATTTAAAGGCGCTTATCCTAGTTTACAATTCCCTTTATATCGGATAGGTGAAGACCCGCTTTCCTTTTTAGATTGGTCCCGGGACAGAAGAGAATATCTATCCAAAAAAATCACCTTAGCACAGCATGCAACGGGATATCAGTTTTGGACCTATGTAGATTGGACACAACATGAGTATAATTATGATTTTGAGCGAGGAATTGATCGATTTGTATATGCTCCGGATAAGGGAATCATCGGGGGCTCATTTGACTTCTATTTTTATTACCACAGAAAAAAGCTACCCATAAAATACACGGATTTTCTAAATAATATCAAGGAGGAAAAGGTGATGATCGCTGAATAATCTTAGGCCTGAAATAGACAGCTTAAACAAAAAGGCCTCCCTTACAACGTTAAGTGAGGCTTTTTGCCTAAACGTTCGCTTGAGCCAAATGTTAGCCGGCTTTGGGCCTCGATCTAAATCAAAGTCCGCAAGATTAGTTGAACTACATTTCTTTAAAAATTTTGTTCAAAAGTTGACGGCTATTTATAATTTTCTTTCCGGAACAGCATTTGTGGCATTCGCACCAAATGACTGTCATGAAAAATTTAAATGAAAAGTTCGCACACTTCAGGTATAAGGAACATTCTGGAGATTTATTCCGCGGTATCAGTTATGAGAGAAAGATAATTGATATCATAGCCTACTGAAATATATGTAATGTCTGAAACCCATAATTCATTACTACGCGTAGGTGCTAACTCTTTAATTAGGTTAGGATATTTCAGATAGTAATGATTTGAATTCATGGTTCCTGGTGCACGCTTCTTTTTCCTGTCTATCAATAATCTCTGTTTTTTAAGTACCCTGTATAACTTGTCTCTAATCGTACAATTCCTGGAAATTATTTTGGAATCCCTTTGATGGTGCTGTTTATCTCACTAACATTAGTCATTCAATGCGTCCTTTATTTTTTTCTTGACAAGAGATTTATACCCCAAAAAAGGCTGGAATAATCCAGCCCTGCTATATAGCTACCTAAAGAAAAGATGGTATATTTTAGTCGGTTAGTAACGATAGTTTTGATAAAATTCATATAGCAACTCTATATTTTCAGAACAAAGTATAGGAATAGCATCCGATAATTTTTTTTCATCCCAATCCCACCATTTGATTTCTAAAAGCATTTTGATATGTTCTTCACTGAATCGTGTTCTAACTACCCGCGCAGGATTTCCCCCCACAATAGTATAAGGGGCAACATCTTTGGTGATTAGTGCCCGACTACCAATTACAGCCCCATCGCCGATTTTCACTCCGGGCATAATCATAGCCTCGCTTCCTATCCAAACATCATTACCAACAAGTGTGTCTCCAGCATTTTCAAATCCATCAATTGAACCACCAAAGCTTTCAACTTCTGGCATATAAAAGAAAGGAAAGCTAGATATCCAGTTATGTCGGTGCCCCTGATTGCCCGCCATAATGAAACTAACACCGCTTCCAATAGAACAGAAAGAGCCTATAATTAACTTATCAACGTCATTTCGATTTGGCATCAAATAACGAGCGCAGTCTTCAAAAGAGTGTTCATGATAGTAGCCTGAATAATAGGAATATTTTCCAGCAATAATATTGGGGTTGGTATTATGGTCTTGAATTATTTTGCCTTTAAAAGGACTTTCAAAGAAATTAATCATTTTAGCATATTTTTGAAATTTAACAAATAAAATCTCAAGGCATTCATTGATTGCCTCGAAAAAAACATTATTTGTTATATGCTAATCAGATTTCTTCATTCCGCTAATATAGTGAATAGTATCTTAATACAAGATATTTTAGTTTTCATAATTAGTTTGACTTAATTGGGCTATATTGTTGCGACATTAGCATGTGAATTGGCCGAACTTTGCACAGTAGGTTGCTGTACTTTAAGACGGTAAACCCGGTTACCAGCTGGAAAAGTATTATTATCGGAACCGAAAAATTCTTGTTGTAATTCATCATTCAGTCTTCTTTTGAAGCTCACACAGGATAAGTTAATAATATTTTTCTAAATCATTAACTTTGAACCAATATGCTGCAAGTAACTATTGATCGGTCAATGATCAGCAGTTATTGATGAATAAACATAAAATTTATAATTTATGGAGGTCATGAAATCGGCCGGAGACTGTATAAAGATCATATTGAGAGAAATGTCTGTAAAAGATTCTGAGTCATTTTACCGATTGTACTTTGAAGATGAATCAGCCATTCAGGACCAGACAACTAATGAGGAGGATATGAATCCGGTACAGTTTACAGAACATATTTTATCTCTTTGTGAGGAACTCTACAGTATACGAACTGTGGAAAATGAGCAGATAATTATTGGTGACTGCGCCTTACACCACTGGAATCAGGAAGAAAAGAAAATTGAGATTGGTGGTTTTCTGCTGCCCAAATATTGGGGAAAAGGAATAATGTCTGCAGCTTTTGAGTTGTTGATAGCATTGGCAAAAGAAAAATACCAGGTAAATGTTTTGGTAGCAAAGACTGAAATAACGAATCTTAAAGCACTGAAATTTGCTGAAAAATTGGGTTTTCAGAAGATGAGTAATGATGGAGATATCATTATTCTTGAAAAACGGGTTTTATAGTGTTTCTGTACATAGCAATAATAGCGGCTATCTGCGTACATCCCATGCATCAAATGGTTCAAGATTCTCTTTGACAAACGCTGCAGGATTTAAAAACGGTATATTCTCCTTTTTATGCCATTCAGGTTCGCTCGGAGTAGGAACGCTATTGTATAACCATATATCTCCAACTATTCTTTCCTCATTCAATAGGTATACGTAACAAACCTTATCGTCATCTTCGAGAAATACAGCGAACTCGGGGCGATCATTTGATACATATTTCGTTAAACTTCCCATTGGACACTGATTTAAAACAACGAAGTCTGCGCCGTATCACTTCCTAATGGTGGCAATCCTTCCCAGTCAAATTGCTCGTAACGATGCTTTCCATCCGGGCGGTTTGGATATCCTCTCAACGTATACACCGGATAGTGCTTCAGCTTATCATTGGGCATTTCAAACAGAAAAATTGGTGGCATATCGTCCTCCTGAATATCCTCGATCCATTGACGCTCGAGATCTTCCGGCAAGAATAAGGGCATCCGATGTTTATTAGGCCCATCATTATAGATATTGGCCATAACTTCATTGGCTGCTCTTGTAAGCATATCAAAGGAACCTACGCGTTCAACTACGCCATCCTCAACCACCGTCTCATGCCACTGGTACAAGCCGGGTAAATAGAATAGCTCTCTCCCCGCTTCACCGATAAAATAAGGCACTTTATTTTTCCAGCCTTTCACTACAAGGTGCTCAAAGGTTCCACTCACTGGGATAAAGCAACGCTGCTTGCGCAAGCGATACGAGTAGGATTTTTTACCCTCCAGGATACGCTCGCTACGTACATTGATCATATTGCGCAGGCGATCGGCCTGCACCTTCGGATCGTCAATATAGGTAGGCAATCCCCCCACTCCATTTCGGTCAGTGCCAACTGGCTTAAGTCTTGTCCTTATACAGGATCGGATATTTGGCAAAGGTAATGGCCTGGACGTTTTCCAGATAATCATTATTGTAATCCAATTGACGATGCTCATCCCGCAACTGCGGAAAAGGCTTTGAACGAAAAAATAATCGGCAAAGCGAAAAGGATTCACTTACTTGTAGAGGAAAATTTTACACACATGAATTAGAAAAAAATTAATTTTCCATATTGCGAATAATTCGCAGATTAATTTTTTGAAAAAACACTCTATAGCGACTACTAATCAGTTTGTATTCCGAAATATTATATTCTGTTAAAGCTTTATAAAGATCAATTGACGAGTTTTTACCTATTTTGTAGCGCTCATTTATTGCTTCGTAGTTAGTTTTATTCACTTCGTACGCTAATTGAAGAGCCTTTAACTCTTCTTCAGAATAACGATATTCTAATTCTGCCTGTGCATATTTTTGTTTTCGGTCAACAAATTGTTTTTCTTTTTCATAAAGCAGATTACGTTTGGTCAGTTTGGCAGAATTTAAGTTGTTCTTGGTTCGATTACCGTCGAATAGTGGAAGTGTAAGAGCAAGATTTCCATATAGCGTCCTATTTTGGTTAATCTGTCTCCAAAAGGCCATCGTTTCACCTGATAAACCATCCATACGTTGCGATGAATAATTAGTACCATAACTACTATTAAAGACCAAAGTTGGAAAGTAGGTAGATCGAGCCAACTTAATACTGATTTCCTGAAGGGCAAGTTGTTTATCGATCTTCTTAATATATACATCATTATGAATATTATATTCCCCCGTTACTAACAAAGTATCTTGGCTTATTGATTGCAGTTGAATCTCCTCAGAATCATTCAGATCTAGAATTTGCCGTAATTTTAAAATACTAATCTCATAAGCATTTTTTGCATTTACCGTATTTAAATTATCAGTTGCATGCTTAGCTTTGGCCTGTCCAACATCGATCAGTGTGCGTTTTCCACTTTTCATAAGCTCTTCTTCTTGTCTCAATTGTTCCTTGGACAATTCTTGTTGACTGCCCGCTGCTTGCCATAAATCTCTGTTAATAAGCGATTGCGTAAATAATTGAAGCAACTGCAATTCCAATTCCTGAAGCAACATTTCCGTATCAAGCTGCGCCAATTCAAGATTAATTTTTTCCGACTCTAGTACATTCTGTTTTTGTCCACCTTGAAAAATGACTAAACTACTACCCAAGCTCCCTGTGGCATAGTTAGACCATTGATTTCCAGTGATCAATCTACCTGACACAGGGTCAAATACTAATCCCATGGTGTGCTGATTATTAGCTGAAAAGCTAAGGCTTGGGTAGAGATTTCCGCGAGCTATATTTATATTGTTTTTTACAATTTTTTCCTTTAAAAAGCTCTGTTTCAAATTGATGTTATTGGTATATAGGATAGACTTCGCGATTTCCCAATTGATTTTCTTTTGCCCGATAACTACCTCTGGTAACAATAAATACAGTAAAAGAAAAACTCCTATTATTCTTTTCATTTAGTATACCCTATATATTTGAGGTTATCAAAAAAGCGTTCAATCAATCTTCGCTCTTTGGTGACGATTTCCACTAAGCCCTTTGCTTCAAATCTAAAAGCTAATGATGTACCATAGTTAGTTTTCAAACCATTAGGAAATATTAATGTCACCAAATAAGATTCAACTGAGGTACCATTTCCCGCTTTAACAATACTTGAAACTAACGCGATGTTTTGAACCTCGGCTTCGATATATCCGTACTCCATATAGGGGTAGTCAGCTAGTTTGATAATTGCTCTTTGACCAACTTTTACTTTACCAGCACCTTGGATCGGAAGCATTACCTTACCTATAGTCTTACCCTCCTTTGGGATAATGGAAAAGATTGGCTCTCCCTCTTGTATAAACTGGTTATCTGTCCAAAATTTTAAAAACTGTGCATGACCATAAATAGGTGATACGATAAGATACTTCTTTTCCCAAATATTGATTTTATCAATAAGATTATTGTAAGATGTCAATAAGTCAAGATCGAGCTGCAGTTCTTTTTCGGTCTTTGTGATTCGATTTTGCTGCATGGTATTTTCGGTATTACTTATTGCTTCCCGTACAGACCCTGAATTGCGTAAAGAACTTTTTACCTGATCTTCGGCAGTTAGATGCCCTGCCAGAGATTCTTCATACTCTGCTTCGCTGATTAACCTTTTGCTGAACAAAATGGAATCACGTTTTAAAAATTTATCCGAAAGTTTAAGGTTTTCTTTACTTAAGCGCTCTTTCTCTTGAAGCGTGTTAAGAGCTATATTCTGTTCATTAAGCACCTTCGATAACGAGAGATCTTGCTTGTCGTACAATTTGTGTTCTTGATAATCGGCCAATTGACGTAGACTCGATAAGAATGTAGAATAGGGAACTGTAAGATCACCCAATTTCAAATTTTTTGGGAGTAGATTGTAAATCTCACGAGCGTTAGTAAGCGGTAACTTTAAGGAATCTACATATCCCCTAATGTAAATAACCTGCTCTGGATCTACCGTATTTTCTACCCAAGCTAGAATATCTTTTGAATTAACCCTATCCTGCGATTTGAACGCGCGAAGACGCAGCCTTCCGCTTTGGGGAGAAACAATTTGTACGGGTGCGTTCTGAGCCGATACAGTCACCTCGCCGCTCACAATATCGGGATATTTAACAATATAACCGAAAATCAGAAGGAGCCCAACCATAAACAGTACCAGGTAGACTATTGTACGAGCGAATGCGGTAGGCATATGCGATATAATGTCGCGAACTTCTTCTGTCCGCTGATATTTGATTTCTTTTTCCTGTACATCCATTTTTAATTAGCTTACTAAAGTCCTCATTTCAGTTTGACTATTTACGAGTTGACTATATCGACCATTACGCTGTACTAACGAATCATGATTGCCTACTTCGACAACTTCTCCATCTTTCATGACAATAATCTGATCTGCTTTTCGGATAGTGCTCAGACGATGTGCAACGACAATAACTGTTTTTCCGTTGAAAATCTCATCTAAAGCTTGTGTAATTTTTTGTTCATTAATTGTGTCTAATGCATTGGTCGCTTCATCAAAAAATAAGATATCGGGATTTTTATATAATGCACGTGCAATCAATACACGTTGTTTCTGCCCGCCGCTGAGGCCCCGGCCATCTTCTCCCATTTTAGTCTGGTAACCCAGTGGTAGTTGTTCAATCTCATACCCGATATTGGCAGCTGTCACCGCTTTACGAAGAAGCTCATTGTCAATCTTTTCACTATCAAGTACAATATTATTTAAAATGGTATCATTAAAGATTTTTCCATCCTGCATAACGGCACCGCAACGATCCCTCCATTGACGCAAACCGATATTATTGATATTCATTCCTCCAACCAAAATTTCACCATAACTTGGCTTATAAAGACGCAGAAGCAGCTTTAGAAGTGTGGATTTACCCGAACCACTGTCACCGACAATTGCCGTCACTTTTCCAGCAGGAATCACGAGATATATCTTTTTAAGGATTATGGGCGAAACATTGGTATACTGGAAAGACACATTGTCAACGACAATATCTCTACCTGCTGTTAATGCTAGGTCATTGGTTCCTGTACCCTCATCTTCTTCTTTTAATACCTGAATCTCATTCAAGCGTAGAAAACTGATCTGTGCGAATTGAAAACTCACCATAAACATGATGAATTGTTGAACAGGCCCGTTCAGCATGCCAATAATAAATTGAGTGGAAATCATAACTCCGAAAGTAATATCACCAGCAATGACAGCTTTAGCACAAAAAAAAGTAATCAATAAATTCTTAACACTATCAATAAAACTTGCACCAAGATTCTGAATATTATTGATACTCAGCATTCTTAAATTGACTTTAAAGAGTCGGGCCTGGATTCCTTCCCATTTCCATCGCTTAGCCTGTTCGTAGTTATTTATTTTTATATCTTGAATGCCGCCAATTGTTTCTACCCAATAACTTTGATTTTTTGCAGTCAACTCAAAATAATCCCAGTCTAATTTTTTCCTCAGCCTCAAAAAAGCCATTATCCATAAAATATAAAGCAAACTCCCAATAATAAAAATATAGAATATTGTTGTATTATAAATCAGGAGAACAATACTAAAAATCAAAAATGTTAGAGTTGAAAAAATTAAATTTAACGAATTATTCATAATAAAACTTCGGATCCGCTCATGGTCATTGGCACGTTGAAGGATATCGCCAAGCATTTTATTCTCAAAAAAAGACACAGGTAATTTCATGAGCTTAATGAGATAATCCGAAATCAAAGCTATATTGATGCGTGAAGACATATGCTGCAGAATCCAGTCACGCGCTGCTGAACTTAACGTTATACTGACAATAAGGGCCAAATTTGCTATCAGCACAATATTTATAAAGCTTACATCCTGAGTCTGTATACCAACGTCTATAACAGCTTTGGAAATAAAAGGAAGAATCGCCTGCATGACCGTGATAAGTAACATGACCATAGCCAAATACAAAAAGCTTTTTTTATACGGTAAAAAGTAGCCCGTAATATTTTCCAGATAACGGCCTCGTTCTGCTTTCTCTCCTGCCTGCCGCTGCTTGAAATCAGCCTGTGGCTCCAAGATTAACACGATTCCTGAATTTTTATTTTCATTCTGCTTAATCCACTTTTTCTCAAATTCACCTCTAGTATAGCATAGTTTTCCTTTTGCCGGATCCGCAATAAAAAAAATTGCATTTCTTTTATTTTCTTTAATAGCATAAAGTACAACAAAATGACTATTGTCCCAATGGATGATCACAGGCAATGGGATTTTTTGCACTAGCTCATCAACAGTACAGTTCGCCGCCAAGGTTCGTAGTCCAATGGCTTCTGCACCATAAGAAATTCCTGCGAGCGAAACCCCTTCTCTCGTATTTCCACAAAGATCTCTTAGATATTGTAATGAATAATACTTGCCATAATACTTGGCGATCATCTTTAACGAAGCCGGTCCACAATCCATTACGTCAAGTTGACGATCTATTGGAAATGATTTTAGGTTCATAATTAAGTCTATATATTATTACTAAAATATATTATACAAGTATTAAACACAACATTTAAATTAAAACAATCGATTGCGTAAAAAAAGTATTTTTTTAAACGCACATTCTAAATTATATTAGATAACAAATTATAAATCTTTTAACATTATGAAAACAAAAATTAAACTGGATTTCAAATCCTTAGAGAAAGAGCTCGACATTTTAACAAATCAAAAGTTAACCACCATATTAGGTGGAGTGATGAGTGCAGCGGAAAAAGTGTCATATGTTGGATTTTACGAAAGCATGCGTGACACGCAGGAATGGAGCATGCTTATGGAGTTTGATCTTAAATATCCAGGAAATATTAATGAAACGAAGGAAGAAAAGCTGGCCTATTTAAAGAAATACGAAGATCCTAATAGTAGTCTAGGTAGAACTTACAAAAGTTATGCTGTGTCTGTGGATCTTGTCTCAAGAGCAAAAAAATTTGTTGCACCGCAGCCAATGTCTAATTTAGAGCAAGATCAGGAGCAAAAGAAAATGCAAGAAGACGCTGGGAGCATGTTTAACGAAGTAAATATTGGAACCAATGGATCAACAGCTTTAGGCACAAAATACTTGATTGTTAAATCGGCAGAAGAGCTAAGAAACTATTTTCGCGCCAAAGGTATGCAAATTGATGTGCAGACTAATATGGTTGGGGCGCAGGAGGTTATTACTAACCTAATTCTTCCGACAAAAAAGCAGGGCAATCATGATCCAAATACGACTGATGGATTGCTTACTTCATTTTACAACGGATATGGTGTACAGGATGTGACAACTGATATTAGCGTGGATAAAGGAAGATATACAAATCAAAACGCTTCGGTAAAATTATACCAAGTCGATATCGTAGGCCTTTCTAATTTTCTAAATGCAAACGATTTTGATTCATTGTATAACGAACTTTATATGATGCCTGGATCAACAACTGATGGGACAACATCGGATGACATGTCTTCGGTTTCGGTACCCGTTACCAATCCTGGAACTACGTATTTTGGAAATCCGCACTAGCCGAATAATAAGTTAACAGTTATCTTTTCTTATCTAAAAAATATAACCTTAATAATGCTCGCTAATTATCTTAATAATTTCAAGTATATCCAAACAAAGCCGGAAAAAATCGAATTCGGCTTTGTTTTGCATAAATTCTATAATTGCAAATTAGGTGATTCAACGGTCGAAAAAATTGCATTTGAAACTTTTAAAATCATTAAAAATTCTAAATGCAATTTTGATGAATACAGCTTTACTCAAAATCGTGCCGACTTAATTCTTGCCTTAGAAATACTGGAAAAAAATGATTTTTTTGATGCTGATTTAGGGGAAGTTTTAACCGATTATGATAAAAAACTAATAGACTATCTCAGCAAAAGCAGATGGCATGAAATACAGGATTTACCTTTTTACCTGCAGTTGCTTATAAACCGTCAACGTCGCAGCGCCACCCCAGCTGATCCTACATTCAGTATCGCAATGTGCCAAACTGCCGAAAAGATAATCGCTTATTTAGCTCAAGACACTACGCGCCAACTAAATATTGCCAATCATCTTTATGCCTTAATACAATTGTACAATTTAGAGATTTATACTTTTCCCATTGAAATGACACTTTATAGAATTTTATCGGAAATGGAACTAATGATCAAACAACACCGCAATTTGTCTTCCGAGATAGCATTGGCGAATCTTTTGGCTTATCCCATTCTCTGTAAAGCGTTGTCAAAAAAAACAAAATTCAATATAACACCGCTTATCGTGGAGCATCTTTTAGGTTGGAAACGTACAATTAAGGATATAAATAGAGATTATTTTTATCTCATTAATACACTACTACACTGGAGCAGATTTACATCCGATCTAAAAATGAAGTGCCTTATCGAACAAGAATTAATTAATTCTACCAAAATACTTACACATAAGAATTACACATCCAATCATTTCCTACTGTCTTTGACAATAAATTCATTTTTAAATCAGGAATACAGTTCTTGGGATGAGATTCTCCTAACTCCTCGTTATTAATTTATGTTTTATATTTCCGCACAACCGGCTGAACAATATTTTTTGTGGCAGTTAGAGATACAATTGCAAAACTTTGAAGATATGGGTATCTTAGCTGAAAATATTCACGTCTTACTGGCGTACAATCCAGAAATTGGCATTCCCGATAACTTTAGAAATTTCGCCACAATAAATCATCAAGGTCAATTCTTCTTTTATCCGGACCATAGAAAGAAAAGAAATTATCTTTCTTCCATTCGGCCACATATATTAGTTCAACATTTTAGGGAACACCCAATTTTAACACAACAAGTCATCTGTTATCATGATAGTGATATTCTCTTTAGGGAGCGACTAAATGAATCGCTCCTGTCGAGTACGCCTTTTTGGTATTTCGGGGACACTAGAAATTATATTTCTTACGACTATCTAGCTCGCTATGGTAAGGAATTTTTACTTAATTTATGTGCAGCTGTGGATATAGATCCAGCGATAGTCGAGAAAAATAAAGATCATTCTGGTGGAGCACAGCACATTATGAAAGGTGTAGATGAAATATTCTGGTCAGAGGTAGAATACTATTCGGAAGTAATATTTGATTATATGGAAAATTTCAATAAATCTATCCGAAATAACACGAATAAAGTCCAAGCTTGGTGTGCTGATATGTGGGCAGTACTTTGGACAGCATGGAAGCATAATCAAGAAGTTAGATTACATAATGAGTTAAATTTCTCATGGCCAAAAGAGCATATTTCACAATACTATAAGAGTAAGATATTACACAATTCAGGTGTTTTTGACAGTGACAAAACCAACTACTTTTGCAAGTTATTGTTTAAAGTAACAGACCCCTACCACCTTGACTTTTCAAAGCTTAAAAAAGACAGGTGCTCAATGGTGTATGTTGAACAAATTAACCGCATTTCAACAAAAAAGCAAAAACCAGCCATTAATGATTGTGCTATTATTCTTCTTTTAAGATCTGCGGTAACTTCCCAGCAGCAGGATAAAATTGAAAACTATATAAATTATTTACATAAGCATCTGAACGTTGAGATTCATATAGTCGAGCGAGGTGACTGGCCCGTATTTAATCAAAATTTAGCGAATGGAAAGGCAAAGTATGCATTTATTAATAACGAAAAAATCGATCAATTTATTCTAAAAAGGATAAAAAAAGAGTTTTTTATATATGTCGATGTAAACATATTACTACCTATTGAAAATATATTATCAAGCTTCGAGATGCTCAAAAAAAATAGTAATAGCATAGTGCTGCCTATGGATCAAGTAATCGAACTTTCAAACACACAATACGATCTTTTTAGAGATACACTTGCGAGGGGGCTGGATAGAAGAGACGATTCTCAAGAAAAAAAACGAATTGATTATATTGAAAGTTTCGCTATGAGTAAACAATCATTTTTTAAATGTGGCGGCAATAACATTCAATGGCATTTCTATCAGGAAGACGGATTCAATCTTGAAAGGCAGACCCGATGCCGACTTATGGGGATGTCAATAATAACGATACAAAAACCAGCATTTAAACTGTTTTTTTGGGATTTCAATGTTGAAATATATCGAAGAAACTCTTTGAACAGATATTTAAGAGCAACTAAAGCTACTATTGATGATGTAAAACGAAGTATAGCTCACGGAAGCAATAGTGTAAAGCGTGTGTACGGCAGGAAATCCACGATAAAAAATTTATCTTTTGGAATATGCTCACTCAAGGAAAATGTTGACATCCTACATTCACGGGAGGAATTGTCAAGATCGGAACCCGTTTCAATAACACCTATAGAGGTAGATCATAGTAATGCATTTCATCTTGTTTTTAATCAAATTATAACGAAAAGTAAACGTTCTAAATTTGATTTTGTAATTCTAATAAATGAAAATTTAGATTTTAAAGAGTATAATATAGATATATTTTGGCGCACCGTAGAAGAAATGAGCCGTTATGGTCTGCAGATGCTATCGGCGATTAGTGATAGAAATTACGGAAAAGAAACAATTATCAATGCTAGGTTATTTCATGTTGAATATCTTCCGAATAGTCCATTTTTTTTGATACACAAATCGTTGTTCAGCAAAATACTATCCAAGAGCTTCAATAAAGACATGCGTTTGGAACAGTACTTAAATTCACTTTCAGAACACGTTGGCATGATGGTCCCATTTTTAGGCAAACTTAAAATGTTAAATTCAGAAAGCAGAGATTACCAAAATACAAAAGATCGAATGATCCATATGGAAAATCTTGAAGATGAATTAATGTGGAAGTTGAAAAATCAATAAAAATATAGCATTTAATTGGTCGTTAGGGATAAACTCCTATGAAGATAATCTCGCTGAGCTTTTAGAAATTCCTTTCCAAAAACTTTGTGAATATTTGGCGAATAGAGAATTTTATCTAACCAAGATAAAATTCGTTCTTTGGGAATAAGACTACTACTTGAATTAAAAAGCATAAAATGGAGCAGTAATTCGTCTTTATCAAAATCTATATTATAGTTATTTAAAATTGACGCATATAATTTCAAAACATTTGCACGTTGAATCCTCATAGACTCTGCTGTCTTACTTGAACTTTCATAAATTCTATATAGATGATGGATTGAACTCAGACATTTGATTTTATCAACTTTAGTAATCCTTGTCCAAAGTTCATAGTCTTCACAATACATAAATTCTTCGTCATAAGGATTCTCTTCGAGGACTTCTTTTCTTATAGTCATACTACCGTGGACAAACACATTACAAAATAATAACATAAAAATATTGAAACTGTCATCTTCAAATAATATCTTGTTGGAGAGGAATAATCCATTTTTGTCTATGAGCTGCATGGAGGAACATACAGCAACATAATCTGGGTTATTCTCTAAAAATAAGGTCTGTTCTGTCAGACGATTTCCAACCATAAGGTCGTCGGCATCCATTCTAGCTATATATTTTCCCCTACATTTTGAAATGCCATAATTAAGCGCATAAATAAGACCCTTTTTGCCAGGATTTCTGAAATAAAAAATATTGTCTGTAATCTTTTTTATTCCATCAATAACTTGCATAGTATTATCTGTGCTGTAATCATCAATGATTATTATCTCATATCTCTTATACTCTTGTCTTAAAATACTTCCTATACACTCCAAAAGTAGTGGTTCACAATTGTAACTGGGTATTAGAATCGAAGTCTGAATATTATTCATTAAAGTTAAGTTAAATGACATTTGTAAATATAAATAATGTATCTTATTATTTCGCGTATTGAAGTTGACCTCCTCCCCGTTGTTCAGACAGTCAAAAGTGGAGTTTCGGGCTTTGTTGACCTCTCCCCAAATTTAGGAGTATTCTAAAGTAGAAAATTCTGCTGTTTTGAAATGTTTTTTGATAAACATTTCAGGTGTCATATCCCCTAAACAGCTGTGGGGTCTGAAGGTGTTGTACTCTTCCCTCCAGATTTCAATTTTTTCCATCGCATCTTCCAGTTGCCGAAGCTTACGCAGCTCGGACACGCCCAGACCGCCATATTTCTTCTTCCAGTTGTAGAATGTAGCCTCGCTGATACCCATTTTTCTGCAGACCTCTTCCACGCGGGTACCGGTCTCGGACTGTTTGATCGCAAAGGCGATCTGCGATTCGGTAAACTTTGATTTTTTCATCGTTTTTCCTCCCTTTTAAAATTAGTAATTCATAACCGAAGTCCCTACTTTTAAATGCTCCAGTTTTTTGGGGAGAGGTCACTTTACGTTTTTAACCAAAACTGTAAAGCTATAGACGTATAAGACCAAGAATTAATTGCGTCAATTTACAACAAAAGTTCCCGTATATGCCCGATGAGTTTGCAGTGGAGAGGTATCAACTATTTCGAATCCATATCGTCCCTGTGGTAGATTGATCTGAAGCTGGTTATTGTAATCATTTATCGTATATATAGTTTGGAAATCATCATAAACTCTAAGTCTCCATTTTCCATTCCTCAAATTATCAAATGCGAGTTTCTCATTACTCCCCTTTTGAAATACCAATTTTTCTACTCCTATATCTTCATAATCAGTTTCAACCCAAAGGCTATTGCCGGTAGCACCAAGTTGTTTTAATACTGGATCCGATAGAATTAAAGTTGCACCAGAATTTACCTCAATTTCAGAAAGTCCACCAATTACATAAGTACGAACAAGTGCACCATTTACAACGTTACGAACATATATGATTGAACCAATTGGCGCGTTAATATGTTTTGTTGTAAGCATGTTTTTCATACCATAATCTTCCCAATTTTTGTTATCTAAATACTTTATGGCATATTCTATGGAAGGCAAAGGGGTAAAGTTGTCTGGGTTTCCACTAAATCCACATGGTATACTTTCTGGAAGTCCCGCTAGTTTCGTTCCAGGACTAGAGAAATCAAACATCACATCCTGTATTGCACCCCGGACCGGAATGTCATTTAATTTTTCTCGAATTTCGCTAGGCAATTTATCGAAATCCACAATGTTTCCCCATTGATTATAGATAGTATTATTCCTAAAATAATAATCACCTCCCTGATTATCCGATAATTTCGTATCAGAACTTGTGAATTGATCCTTTTGATCCTTTTTTACTGCATGTTCACTCAGTTTCCTTTGATCCTGACTATTAGTCTCTGCAATTTTAGTAATTATTCCACCATCAGTTCCCAAGTAAGTAAATAGCATTGCGGGGTAAATGGTAAGTTGATTTCCAATATTATCACTTATTGCCCAACTCACAACAAACTTATCGTGAAATAGCCCCATTGCATTCATACCTGGGACTTTTGCAACAGTCCTCATTAAAGTTGACTGGTCAGATGCAGAGTACCATTTAATTCCTTTTTCCAAAATTATAGGTTTTCCATCTTTATCAAATTTTGTTCCCATTCCTACATGACTTGCATTACGGTCTAGCTTAGACGCATCAAATACCTGGTTGCCATCTGCATCCGTGTAATAAGCGTTTCTAAGTGTATTACACGTCGGGTCATTTAAAGAAATACAATAGGGATCTTTAGTAGCGGGTGAGGCATCTAAAGGATGACCCACATAATTCTGATATAAATCCTGAACTAATACCATACCTCCACCAAGAATAAAGCCTCTTTTAATATCTTCTTCCGAGCCACCACTTGCTGCAATAGCCAATCCACCGACGGTTCCAGCCAATACAGATTTCTGAACCATATCTTTTATTTCTATACCGTTCATTTCCCCGACGCCTTTAAGAGCCGAACTTGTTAATCCGGTTATAATCCCAGCTCTAAATGCCAGTTCCGCATTACCCCCAGAAACTTTGTAAGTTTGCCAAGCAGCATAGGCAGCAGCCCCCCCGGGACCTCCATAAACGCTGGCCGCGGTAGCGGCGGCTGTATTTAAATATTTACTTTGCTGTGTCGCCATAAAAGCAGCCTCTTCTTTAACCGTTAGAGGATCCAAAGCTGCATGAAATACAGCATCAAGAAACTTTCCTTCTCGGATCCTCTGTTCTGTTGATTTTGCTATTTCTAAAGTTCCATTAATATTTGTTGTCGTATATTTTTCAATCGCTTTGAATATATCTACTGTATTCGATCCAACCCGGCCTGTTTCTTCAACAATATTTTTACCTGCTCTACCTGATTCTCTCGAAGCATCCTGAAGCCCCTTTTCAATAGTTCTTCTTGCATCATCAGCGGCTTTTCCGGTTGCTTTACCTAAATCGTGGATTGCAATTCCTGATGTTTTATTAATGTCCTGAACACCTTTTTCCACACTTCTGCCAACATTTCTAACTGCTTTTTCACCCGATTTAAGTATTTTCCTTAGTGAAAATTGTGCTTGAGCAGTAATTGTTAAACATATTAGAAGTATGCATAATTGGACAATTTTTTTCATAAATATTTGTTTTTAAACGCGGCTGTCGGGTTTGCGTTCGTCGGTCTTAATTTTTTCTTTTTGAGTAGTAGTTAAAATACTCTTAAGGCATATTTCATTTCTTTTTCTTAAATACCCCTCCACCGTCATCGAATGTGTCTGCAATATGCCCCTCGATTCCCATTGAATTTAAAATTTCAGTACTGCGATATTATATGGACAGGAATTAATACCGAACTATCATATTTGTCATTGGGGAACGCGCTTTTTCAAAATTGTTGATGTATAAAGTTGCAACAGCGAATAAAGAATATGACTGAACCCCATTAGTTGGAATTAAATTTAAAGCATAATAAGGAATTACAAATGTTTTAGTTCCAGTTTGTGCAGGATCATTAAGAACCGGCAAAACAGGGCTTCCAACAGCAACGGAACCATGAATGTCACGAAACGTAGGCTCATAAATGTTTGCCTGAAGCGGTTTGCCATCTGGCATGAGGAACCTAATAACAATTTGTGCGGAGGAACCTCTGGCATTAATAATTGAGCCCGGCACTGAAATAGCCATTCCTGGATATTGAGCACCATTAATATTAACAGGGACATTGTGCGTTACATTCAATATATTTAGCGAGGCACTGATATTGGCTGAGGGAACTGGAGCTGGAATATCAATAACTGGATTGATAGAAGGATTTGGAGTAACAGGGGATACCGGATTTATTGTGGTAGGGTCATTAACTACAATGTCCTGAGCAGAATATGCTTCTCTTACCCGGTTTTTAAATGCTGTATAAGATATCCAACCAAACCCTCCATCTCCCCATTGGGTACCCCAGGAATTTATTACTTTAAATGCACCTTTATGATCATCATATCCTACCACCACCATCGCATGTCCTCCTTTTTCATTCCCAGAAGAGTAATGGTAAATATTCCCCCCTCTCAGTGCTTGAAAACCTTCATCAATCATCATTCCAATTACAACTGGAAATCCACTTGCAATATGGCTTTTTACATCTACTTGATTTTCTAAAGGGACAGTCCTCCATTCTGCAATCGCATAAGGTTTTGCATTATTTTTTTCGGAATTGGAAGGCATCCTTAAACAATTGAATTCGTCGTAGGGAAACTGATTATATGGAATAACACCTTCTTGCTTTATTAAATCAAGAGCCCGATCAATATACGAACCACTACCACAGCCACTTAACTTAATTTGATTATAAATGTAGGAAGGTGAAAATATTTGAGAATAATCTGTAGGTTTGCGCCTTTTCTCTACTGCCTCTTGATAAGATTTCAAAGCATAACAAACCGCCCAAGCAACACAAGAAGATTGTGCGCCTTGATCTCCAGGTTGCGGAAACCACTCAGATAGATCTTTACTTTCCGGGAGATTTCCCATCATGGCAGTTGAAGCCAACGGAATTTTTTTATACTCACTTTCGGACAAGAAAACTAACCCCTGCCCTACACTTTCGCCCGTATACAAAAGTAATGCAACAAAAAAGATAAATGTTATCGAGAATATTTTACTTCTTTGATTTTTTTTCATAATTAATAAAATGGTTAATGATCAATTGGGCTTGAACTACGTAAAAGTAATTAACAAAATTCTAAAATCATAATCCATTTATTGAATACTTTAACAAATGGATTATAACTATTAATTTTCGCTTACAATCATTATAAATAAAAACACTATAAAAATTTTATACCTTTAAATTTTGTACAAATTATTTTGGATCATTTTAAAATCGCAATATGATTTACAATTAGTTGGAATAAAACTGTAACCGTATAGGTGTAACTATCTTTATTTAGATCCTGATCATTATCTTGTCAAGAAGGAGGTCACTGATAGAGATCGATTATTTAGTTTTTGTTAATTAGCTCCGAAAACAATAATGAATAGCCAAACTGGGCCTGAAGGAATCCTTCCTTCTTATATGATCCATTCGTCGGATCAACGTAGTTCATTCGCAAAAACAAACGATTTGCCTTTTCTTTGGCTGGATTCCAAAATAGATCCACGCTATACCTCATAAAATTAATAAAGGACTTATTGATTTGATCGTTGTATCCAATTGTAGATGGACTAAAAAGTCGAATTGCCCGTATATTTGCATTTACCCCACTATTACTCGAAAACTTAAAGCTGACGCCTCCTTCAAAAAAAATATCGGTATTATCAATATATACTGAATCCGTTTCAGATCTTTTTAACCTTGTCTTACCGGCACTTACTCCAATATCAAAGTAATATTTATCAGCAGCTTTTGGTCCAATATATCCATTAAATGCATTCAAGGCTAGCTCAGCGTTAATAAATCTTTTTCTCAAAACATCTGTGTTTGAGAAGGAACTCAGCATAACATTTTCATCCTTTGAGTCAAATTTAGAGTAATTGAAATTAACTTTAAAATATTGCACAAAGAAAAGCGGTAGGTTGCGAATATTAGTGCGATGTATTGTTTGCCGGAATCTGATATCTGTCTGTGCCAACGCATTCTTTTCGTCGCCCAAGAGAGACAGCAAGTCTGAATACAACCGTACGTCAAATATCGTATTAATACCATTCTTTTTATATAAAACAAGTTCCTTTTTATTGGGATTTTCATCTGAACTTGACGGGATGTAAGTAAATAAATCTACATCTTCTGGTAAATAGGATTTCGGATGCTCTAATGCAATAAGGTCTTGAATTATTACAAAAATATTTGGTTCTTCGAGGTCAATTACATCATATTTTGCCCTATTTCTCTTAAATCTTTTTTCTGTAATCCCCATAATTAAAGTATTTGAAAAACTACCATTCTTACCAACAATTTTCACATTAAGATGGCGAATAAAGCCTTCGTATATGCTCAACTCGACTTTTTCAATAGCTGCCATTCCTATCTGTTCTCGTTCTCCTTTTCCTTTACATTTTTTATAAATAGGAATAGAACTCTGAAAAACCAGGCTACCCACGGACGCTTTTTCATCGTCTTCGACTTCCCCAAGTTTTTTTCTGATCTTTTCTAAATTATCCTTAGATTGACTTCTAACCTTGTCCAAATCACTGAGCGTTTTGTCAATTTCACTTTGCGCCCAACCACCAATGGCAAAAAAGATAAAAAATACCAATAGAATGAGTCTTTTCATAATTTTTAAAATTTTAGGTTAATACTAGTTGTAGACACGGCTAAATATCCCAGGCACTATAATGTTATTTAACGGAAAATCCGTTCTATTGTATTAAACAGATTTTGAAAATATGGATTTCATTTTAAAGGTACTCTTACGGTATCATCTCAACCTATTATCCGACATTTTGGACATATGGCATTTCTATACAGTTTTATCATCATAAATGTCCTCTATTGAGGTATTTTATATACCTTGGATTATGATCTGTATTATTTTTTCTAAAAAATATTTCATTTCCGTGTTTTGTCATTTTTATCCACATTGTATCGGCTACCGACACCATTTTTAATTCTTTATCCTCCAGTTTTGAAAAAACCCATTTAGGCTTTTCAATTTTTCTATAGATTTGAGAAAATTGTAAGTTATCAGAAATTGCCACGACGCTCTTGTCTGATAGACCTACCTTTTCAATTTTAATTTCTTTTTTTATTTGATTAGCACTTATTTCCCAAAAATCATCCTTTCCAAACTCAATAATCCCATTATCAAAAAGTTGTCCATGCTGGATTAAATTAAAATGTCGGGTATCTACAATATTATTATTCTCATAAATTATATCTGTAAAGTTGGAAAAATCGCTGTCTCTATCTTTAAAAAACCATAATCTGTATACCGAGTAATATTTAATAGAAGACAATAAGAATACACTTTTGGGAAAAGCTTTAACTGTATCAACGATCAGGTAGTTTATACCAATCCGTTCATTTAAGGGATTATTTAAATCTCTTTTATCGGTTCTTTCAAAGGTATTAAAATTAAAAAATTCATGTTTAGAATAGACATCAAAACCTGAAAGAGAAATCACCTGAAGCTCTCCCTTTCTCGGCAATTCAGATACGGGAGTAAAACTTTTTGTACAAGCTTCTATAAAGAAACAAGCCACTATTAAAATTCCAATACAATCTTTAAATCTAGAAATATCCATAACTATTGTGTTATTTTTTGACCTTATTAGATAGAACACCAATTGTTCGTTGCACATCTACTCCCCAATGCTCCATTGTACTATTTATATGATAAGGAAAATCTTTACCGTAATGAATCAGATTTTGTGGATCTACGCGATCATTCGCATTATATTTTCTAAGAGATATTTCGGCGATATCGTTGAATTTGGCGCCAAAGCCAATGAAACTTAGATTGTAAGAATATTGTGCTGGATCCTTATAATCAACCGAATTATTTCTCAATCTATTGGCGACCTGATAGGCTCTCTTATATTCGCCTGTAAATTTGTTGAAGCTCAATGAAAGGGTATTCAGATTTCCCAAATTTCTATTATTAAAATGCTGGGATACCAAAAGACTACTTGTATAAAAACGATCCTGATTTTTTTCTATTAAAGTTTCGCCCAATAAATCAAAAGGAACAGCCCCATCATTTTGGTAATAAATTTGAGTTCTAAATATTTTAAGATCAAAAAAACCAACCCGTTGCACCATTGACCTTTTATCATCTCTGATGAAGATTTTCTGAGTACCTAGCGATAAACTACTGTGAAAGGGATGCATTAGAGGTGATTGATTGAGATTTGCGTAGAAGTAATAGGGTTGGCCTACGTAATAGTCCTTAGACCAGGTAGACCTGCTGGACCATGGACCAAATCTAAAAGCCATTGCTCCTCCAAAAATATATTCGATTGAATGATTAGCTTTATATCCGTTGCCATCTTTTCTACGTTCCTGCCTGGTAGATAATGTTTTCAAATTAAATGCTGCTCCAAAATGAAGATTAGGGAACATACCGTTCAACTCATAACCGTAGCCACAATTTCCAAATAATTTTAGCATTTCTTTAGTTTCGGTTCTGAAACCGAATTGAATACCAATATTAGCCCCAAATTGGTGTCGTGAACCATAACTTTGGCTATACAGTACTTTAACACTACTTGATAAGATCAAGAGAATAAAAAAGAGACCCCTCATAATAAAATGGCTAAGAATAATGTAATCTAAATAGAATACGGCAAAGTTATAAAAGAATTATCTGGTAATATGGCTGTAAATCAATCTAATAATTTGCTTCGTTTAATTTACCAAATATTTATTATTCTAAAAAATTATTTTTCCAACAAAAAACAAGCTTATCGTTAGATATTTTTTAATGATTTCTAAACTTGGATACCGACGTCTCATCGATCTAACAGCGAATTCTTTATTCTTAAACTTCCCCTCATCCCATTTCCAAAAAATTTATTTTAACTGGCTCGTGGTTTTGATCTAACTCAAGGATCATATGATTATTTGGAATAACCGAGTAGCCCGTTGCATTAGCAATTAAAGTTTGAGACGATAAAGATGCTTACTCATGTCAACCAATTGCAGCCTTAGCTTAACCTGATCTGTAGCTAGTAGAAGTAAACTTTGCAAGCAGAGCTCTTCAACTTCCACAAAGAGCGTATGCGACCAGACAAAAAGTTCATCATAACTATAGGCGCCATCAGTTTTCCTATTTCCACTGCATATTTACCGCCCAGGTAATACTCCAAGGGCAGATAAAATATACCCCTGATACCTAATATAGATAGATTACCCTTTGAATCTTTTTAGCAATTACCTTTACCAATGCACTCGTGTGGACTTTTTGATTGGTAACATGAATTCTGTTATTATAAAACAATTAACCTTTCGACTTTAGAGCGGTAATTACATCCCATTGCCGATTATACCGAATATTTGTATATTAGGATAAATACAAATATTAAAATTATGTCATCCAAGATTTTCCTGCAATCTTTACAAAGTAAATTAAAAGGTGGTAACGCCCGCTCTATTCATTTAAATGCATTGCCAGGAAGGTTGGCCACACGGTTAGACCTGCAGCAGCTCGACCTAATTGAGGATGGTCTCGCCAAATCATTTTTGGATACATTGTTGACCAAAGCAAATTTTGAATTTAAGATTTCATTTGATACGATAGACCTCAATGAAAAAGATGCGGAAACTCAAAAGAAACTGACCGTAATTTCTAAACGACTAAACTCCATCATCATTGAAAATGAAGATTATTTTAAAGAACATGGAATGAAGACCCTCGGATTCGGCTATCCTATACTTATAAAAAGATCTTCAAAAGACCCTTCGAAAATCATAAAAGCTCCATTATTTATTTGGCAACTAGAGGCCGTTAAATCTAAAAACAAAGTCAATGAATGGTCGTTTTTGCGAAATAAAGTGGTTCAAGCTAATGGAAAAATAGCGGATTCAGATATTCATCCGATTAGTATAAACGAGGTCCTCCTTTCTTTTATCAAAAGTGAAGATGACATTACACTTCCCAATCTGGCCAATGAAGCCTTAGAGGACGCTCTGATTGATAGCAGCGAACTAGTGAACGCTTGTGCAGAAGTACTGGAAGCACTCAATTCGAATAGTAAAGAGCAGATACTCGAAGTGCTAAGCAAAAACTTTGAAACAGCTATAAATGTATTACCCGAAGCATCTCAGATAGATGCTATCGCCAATAATAAAGCTTACATTCATTTTGGCGGTGTTTTTGGTTTGTTCAGAGCGCAAAAAGAAAGTATTATTACCGACATTTCCCGCTTATTGGATCGCTTCGATGCCTTTGAATTTGATGAGCTCAAAGTGGAAAATCTATCGACAACACCTTTCAGTGCCGTAGATACTGACCCAAGCCAACAGGCCATAATAAGTGCTCTGGGAAATGAACCGAATCAAATAATACAAGGCCCCCCAGGTACGGGAAAAAGCCAATCATTAACTGCACTGATAACAAATGCACTTGCCAATGGACTGAAATGTCTTGTCGTTTGCGAAAAGAAAACAGCGCTTGATGTTATTAAAGCAAATATCGAACGTACGAATCCTCAAATCGGCGCTTTAGTCGGTGTAATTGATGATGTAAATGATGCGCGTGAAGCGATCGTAGATTCTGTCAGAGATCGTCAGATCGGGGTTCCGTTTTATATTTCAGTAAGGCAAGCTCAAAACCAATATGATACGATAAAATCAAAACTCAAGGAATCAGCTGAACTTATTAACGCACAGCATGCTGCATTAGCTCAATCGGTCTACGGCGATAAGAGTTGGTCGCAGATCGTCGGACGGTATTTGGCTTTATTAAAAAACTTTAATCAAGTACCGCTTAAGAATATTATACCGAAAGAAGATTTTAATTTTGCTCAGGATCACACAGAACTGGAAAGGACACTTGTTGTTTTAAAGCATAGCCATAATTTATTTAAGCAATCGCATCAGGCCCATTCCATATTTAGACCATTGACAGACGATCTATTTTTAGATCAACAGGTTGGGCCATCACGCGTAAGAATTGAAGATTTTATTGCGTACGCTCATAAACAGACACCAACTATTGAACAGGTTATTGCTGAACTTCAAGTGAGTGGAAAGCAGTGGGCTGCTGATTTTTTGAGCGGCATCCCCACCATAATGCAGCAGGACTTCACGCCCTATTTAGCATTTTGTATTGGAGATTCAGTTAAAGAAGAGCTATTACCATCCACTTTTCTTCAGGAACAGCGAATCAACGAAATTGTCTTAGCATTACAAACAGTTCGGATAAAAGCGCAACAATTTTTCAAGCAATATGAAGATGCGTTGCAACAGCATTATAGCAGCTATCATTCATCGCTAAGCAATGCAATATCAACTTATCTTGCCTACGCTGAATCAAGCATTGCTCAATATGGTAATAGCTTATTAAATAATAGTAGTGGTGCAAAATTTAAAACAAGTTTATTAAGTATATTCTCGGGAAAACATAAACAGATAAAACAAACGAGAATCGAATTAAAGAATCGCATCGCGCAGGTAAGATCAGCCCATGTTCAGAAAAATTATATTGAACATCAATATAACGATCACTTGGAAACGACTGATTTATCTATTTATCTAAACAATATTGAGGAACTCAGACAAAAGGCAGCCGCTTGGAAAGAGCAATACCCGCATACGATAAGTAACTATTTGTCTAATATTACTGATCATCATTTTCATGCTGAACTGAGTGAACTAAAAGGGCAAATAGCTCCCCTACTTCAAAAATTGGATAGTATAGAGCAAATGCTAATCGCTGATTACAATATCGTTCCAACGACAGCCGTTACCGATATCAATGGGTTGATTGAGGCAGTACCTTATCTAACTGAAAGAGTAACTTTTCAATTAAGGCATTACAATAATTTTCGTGACTATTACGCGGCACGCGCTGATGCCTATCGAAGTCTACAAAACTCGTTTGACGATATTGAAAGTAACCAGTTAACGGAAAATATAACAAACGGGGTATTTTTATCGTATACAAGTCTTCAGGCTGCACAGGAACTATGTGATAAGATTAAGCATACCATCACATCGTTCAGTGACCATATGAGTGATTTCCGTGTCTATCATGAGTGGAAATCATTTTTCCTTTCAGTGGACAAAGCGCAACAAAGGCTTATTACCAGAATCGCCATACATCTTAAAGATCATTGGGCTGAAGCATTTGAATGCTGGTATCTGTATTGGATACTCACGACAAATGAGCCACAGGAATTGCCAAAAAGCGATTACCAACTACAACAATATCAACAGCAAAAACAAGAGTTTAACCATGCGCAGCTAAATAGCATTATTGCCTTATGGACAGAAAAACAAGCGGAAGCCGTCGGACATTTTAAAGCCAGAGGACAAAATATAAATAGTCTCTTTAATAAGAAAGGAGCTAAGGGAATGCGTCGCAATTCACTCCGCACTATTGTGAACAGAGAATTTGAACTATTTACAGATTTTTTTCCAGTATTATTGGTCAATCCTTCGGTCTGCAGTTCTATCCTGCCGCTTCAGGAGGGAATTTTTGATGTGGTCATATTCGATGAGGCCAGCCAGCTGCGTCTCGAAGATACTTACGCAGCCCTGATCCGAGGAAAAGCTAAAATTGTTTCCGGTGATAAGCACCAGATGGCTCCCTCCTCTTACTTTGAAGGAAGTGGAGCGCTACTTGATCCGATTGATGATGAGACGGAAGACTCCGAAGATGAATTTTCAGATCGGACTGCGCTACAAGCGGCTCAGCTTAACCTTGCAGATAGTGAATCCTTGCTAGCTTATGCTGTAGACAAAGGGTTCGTTGAATCTTATTTAAAAGTTCATTACCGCTCTAAACACCCTTATCTTATCGACTTCTCCAATCATGCGTTCTACGGGAATAGGTTAATGCCTGTCCCAGCGAAGGAGCACTACACTCCTATCGAATATTTACAGATTGACGGATTGTATGAAGGACAAGTAAATAAGCAGGAGGCATTGAAAGTGGTCGAATTGTTACAACAGATCATGAAGGATGCTAAAGATAGTATTCCAAGTGTGGGTGTTGCTACGTTCAATATTTACCAACGCAACTTGATCCTTGAGGAACTGAGTGCCGTTCGCCAGAACGACTCTGTATTCGACAGCTTAATGGCGCAGGCGGGAGATTCATTCTTTGTTAAAAATCTCGAAAACATTCAGGGCGACGAACGGGATATTATCATTCTCTCAACGACATTTGGGCGAAAAGCCGACGGTTCGTTTAGTCAAAACTTTGGTCCGATTATACAGGGTAAAGGACATCGTATGTTGAATGTAATCATCACTCGAGCACGGTCAAAAGTATATGTATGCACTTCCTTCCCGCAGGAATATGTAGGTCAGTACCCAAATCTTATCCAACAGAAGGGCAATAAAGGCCGTGGTATTATGTACGCTTACTTTACCTATGCGAAAGCGGTAAGTGAAGGTAATGACGAATTGCGAAAGGGCATTCTGCAGTTATTGAGTCAGTATTGTACAGACAAACTGTATGAACCCGCGGAATTTAGCTTAGGGTCTGAGTCTCCATTTGAAGATGAAGTATTTGAACAACTCGCACAGCATATCGGTGCAGATCGCTTAGAACAGCAGCATTCCGTAGGCGGTTTCCGAATTGATATCGTTGTAAAATCAAAAATAAACCACAAACCACTCATCGCAATAGAGTGTGATGGCGCGAAATATCATAACAGTCCTGAAGCTTATGCCTGGGACAGCTTCCGCCAACAGCAACTTGAAAGATATGGATTTATATTCCATAGGATATGGTCAATTAAATGGTGGGATGATGCCAATGGAGAATTGAGGCAACTACTTGATTTTATCCGTCAACAGGATGAGGAAGAGACAAATTTAGGGAACCATGCGCATGTGGCAACGAGAATCAATATAAATGATAATTAGCAATGAATGAATGATCTAACTATACAAAAAAACAACGCATATTTGTGGACTCAAAATTTCAGCACATCATAAATATAGTATAGTTACAGGAAACAATAGCCGATTTAATTAACAAGCTATTAAAAAAGCCTCCCTTATTTAACATTTAAGGGAGGCTTTTTAGCTACACGTCCGCTTGAGCCAAATGTTAACCCGCTTTGGGCTTCGATCTAAATCAAAGGTCTTAAGATAAATTGGAATAACTTTGTTCATTTGTTTAAAAATGTTGTTCAAAAATTGACGGCTATTCATAATTTTCATTTCGGATCAGCGTTCGTGGCATTCGATTCAATGACAGTTATAAATAATTTAGGAGAATAAATTCAAGAGAATTTTTAGATTTGGTGTCATCCTTGTTTTCAAACAAGTTAGGATATAGCTAATTTAAATAGAGATAAGAAAGGAAAACTTTTATTTTCGTCAAAACCAGGCTAATTGTAAGATTAGCCTGATTCCCGAAAATTATAAGTGTTTATTTTTACTTACTCTAATTTTAAAATCATTATTTAGGGTGAGCAGATAGATGATACACCCGAAAAATGGAAGGAAAACGACTAAAAGCAATTTCCAGCTTTCCAGTTTTCGCTTTGAGGTTGCAATTCTATATATGGTCAGCAAATAGACGAATAGAATAAATACAAGTGAAGCAATTATTAGTATTTTCATATATTTTTAATTTAAAGCGCAAGCTGCTGCAGCGGCTACCGCCATACAAGCATGGCAACCAGGTGTAAAGTCGCACATCATATCACATGTCGGGTCAGCTTCACAAGCTGCTTTTGCAGCACCATACACTCGGACTACACATTCTTCATATGTCTCTTTAAGTAGCTTTGGAGCTGGGTTATTATAAATAAGTGCTGATGATTGAGGTTTATACAACTCATCGTTTGTGCTAAGGAAAAATTTGTTTTCATCATTCCATAGTGAAAACCCAATTACTTTACCCAATTTATCAAATTTAAACTCCTGAAAAATAGACCGTTTTGTTGACCCATAGAAATTCCAGAGGTAGCCTATAATTTTGTTATCAACTGTCACGGGGTAGGTCGCATATCCCACGCTGGTAACTTTTGTAGCGGTCATAACAGGTTCACTTTCGCATGACGCCTCAAGTAATGCCACAACGGAATTGTCGGGATCTGCAAAATGAAGAACATTATTTATATCCCTGATTCTCTCAATACTGTAATTCGCTCTATCTTCTATGATTTTTGAGGACAACGTATTGTGCAAACCAATTCTTTCAGTGTTAACACTAAGTTTGTTCTGTTGAAGAATATCCTTATGGGACTCGTTATGTGTTTCACATCCAGAAAAGATAATCAGGCATGAGACGAAAAAGGTAATAACTCGTGATGTTTTCATTTAATTTATTTTAGTGAATGATAAATATGGATACAATTATTTAATACGTTAACTAATTAAACAAAGGCTATTAAAATTAACATTATATGCTATTTGTCTGTCTGATCAAATCTAAACAAATAAAATATTTAAACTATGAATTACGTAGTTTTTATTCCTTTTTATTTTAACTATAATCAAAAAATTAAAAAAAATTTTTATTAACTCTAAGCATCAAACATCACGACAATCGGCAGAATGATAATACTGGAATGATATGGCTTAAAATATTGGAATATGTACTAAATTCTGCTTCTGTTTAGAATATACACCATTAAAAAAAATGGGAATATTTCCAAAAGTAGCGTTTCCTTCAATCTGAGGAAAACAATGAGTATGTAAACCGTACGCGGGAGATACCGAGCATAAAAATCGAACATTTTAAAGGAGGAGCTATTATTCTCTATTTTGAAATAAAGAGAGAAGTTTATAAAAAGATGTAACCAATTCCTAAATTTCTTAATTTAGGAAAATAATTAAACAATGAAGATCCCCATTTAAATAAATACCAAAAACTATGAAATACCTTATTTTACTTCCATTTCTATTAATTTTTAGCAATACTTTTTCACAGGAAAAAAATATCAAAAAAGAAAAGTGGCATTGGAACAACAACAAAATAAAACAGGATACAACAGCGGGATATTGTCAAGTTTTAAAAGTTGATAACATTCTTTATATATCGGGCGCGGTAACTACGGATCTTTCCCCTAAAGGAATTCAAGCAGTTTACACTGATTTAAAAGCGTCTTTGGCCAGTTTTGGAGCAACATTTCAACATGTGGTAAAAGAGAATTTGTACACGACAGACATTGAAGCAATGAAGAAATATAATGATGTAAGGAAAAAGTTTTACAATAATGACTTTCCTGCCGCTACCTGGATACAGGTACAAAGATTGTATATGTCAGATGCTAAATTAGAAGTCGAATTGATTGCACACTTACCTAAATGAAAAATACAAAAACTGTAAAGTTACTTCATTGGATGGAAAGTCTAGCTGAATAAATTATAGTCTACCGATCCAAAATACTTTATATAAAAATGAACTATCACAATCGAATATTCAAAGTTGTCAACAATTCAGATAATGACTACACGTCAAGTGAGACGACTTTTCATTACAAGCAAGAGGGAAATATCCTCACATCTATTTATTCGGGGGGGGCAGCATTGTGTCCGGACACTTGATAGGTCTAGTCGATTCATCTACTCCTGAAATTCTTCCAGATGGCAGAATTAGACTTCACGAAGAATGGCGGTGGACCAATGGCGACCAATCGGTCGGAAAATCGACTATTGAAGAGATTGTATAAATAACATAAAATCCATGGATGGATTAAAACGAAACCGCGAATTAAATACTGATCACTATGGATCTTATCACAGTTGTTTGCGGGATTATATTCAAAGATGATCTTGTTCTGATTTGTCGACGGAAACCTGAAAAGTCTTTAGGGGGCTATTGGGAGTTCCCTGGAGGTAAGGTTGAGGATGGTGAATCTAATGAAGAATCATTGCTTCGGGAATTGATCGAAGAGCTCAACTTGAAAGTCAAAATCAAACAGCACTTTTTCGATACTGTGCATCAGTACGATAATGGCGCTATCGAATTGATCTCGTTCATTTGTGAGACCGAGAATATAGCTTCAGAATCTACCGATCATGATCAGCTCGAATGGGTAAAGATTAGTGATCTATTAAACTGGAAGCTTGCTCCGGCAGATATTCCTATTGCGAAAGAATTGATTGAAGAATTAAAGGCTAGAGATTGAAAAGGATTTTAGAAATAATCCAAGACACTAAATATAAAAACGCCCAAAATGATATTTAAAGATTTTTCAGAAAATGAGCTCTACTTGTTCATGAATGGCAAACTTATCTACAAACGATGGTTGGATACGGGCGTGTCAAAAGTGTTCGACGTAATGGCATATGACAAATACACCCTTGCTAGCATAAAAGAGCTTACCAACCAATATGGATTATTGATAGTCAAGGCAAGAATAAAGCTAACACCTACTGAACAGGGCGGCCGAAAAACAGGTATTATCTCAGGTTATAGCCCCAATCACGTGCTTGAATATACGTCAGAAGGTAAATTACAGCGGACTTATATAGGTAATATAAATTTTGAGGGCGAAGATCTAATGCCTGGACAAGAAAGAATTGCGACTATTCGCTTTCTCCTTGTAAAAGAGCTGGAGCAATATTTGACAAAAGGTCGTAAATGGTGGCTACATGAAGGACCTAGACTTATTGGTGAAGCAGAGATTTTATAGGAGAATTTTTGATTTTGGTTATACCCCTGTTTTCAAATAAATTAGGGGTATAACCAACCTCTATATTTTTAAAGAATATCCTTCAATTCGACTAAATTAAAATTCGGATCATTCTTAAAAAATTCTCTGAACATGGCAGCATGACCTACACCCACCAAGATCACTGCTGTTTTAGTAGATTTTTTCAGTTGGCTTTGAATGTTTGCGTACATCAATAAATTACGTTTATACCAGTCTGAAACCAATATACTTCCGAAATAACCATTTGATACACCTACTTTATTTGCTAAAGAGATATAAAAACTTTTATTTTGAAAGTAAATATCCTCTTCATTGAGTCTTAAAAGTACATCGCGCATACTTTCTTTACCGATCCCTTCATTAAATCCCTTACTCAGTTCCCCTAACTTATTATCATACGCTGCTTTGAGCACTGGATTGGCACTTAGTTCTTTGCTCAAAAGATCGAATCTCATTTGTATCATCGTGTCTATGGGGAATACTTCCTTATTATTGGATTTTTTGCCAAGACGAAAAGCTAGTTGAAAAGTTTCGCCTTCAATATAAAGTTTTTGAAGTCTCTTATTTCCGATTGTATCTGTAAACTTATTAAAATCATTTGATAAGTATAGCTGGTAGATCTCATTTAACTTTTTTGCCTCTGCATGTGGACTTTCCACAAAAATTTGATCGGGTCTGCTCTTCTTGTTAATCGCATTGGTTAACTCCTCCAGCCCCATCTGATCTTTTTCACTTAGGATATTTCTAGCGGTAGTTTTTGCAGCGTCATTGCCCGGATTGTTAAAATGATAAGTGCCAATCAATATTATATCAACCTTGTCCTGGGAATACGAAAAACAGATACTTGAAAGTAATAATAACAAAACAGCAGGCAACCTTTTTAAAATATTTATCATTGAAATACTCCTATTTAAATCCATTTAATAATTCGCCGAATATAGCTAAAAATGGAATTATCCAAAAATAAATTATATTGACTTTTTTCTTAAATTTATGCCATTAGTTGGCCTTTGCTTAACCTGTCGCTAAATTGAAACTTTTCGCTTCAATTTCCGCCACTGACGCCAAGCCCCGTAACTTAAGCCATAGCTACGCGGACAGCTTTAAAAGCAATATTAAATGGACACTCTTCAATAGATAAATAAACAAAATAAATGAGGAAAACGCTTTTTATCCTTTTTGCAGGTTTGGCAATTCAAGCAAACGCACAAAACTTATTCCCTGTAAAACTCGAAAATTGTAAGGCTGAAAAGTTTTGCCTTGACTGTGGAGATATAAAAGCAGGTTATGAACAAAATGAGTTCACAAAATTACAAGACAAACTGAACAAGGAATTGAACTTACAAGGAATAAAAGGTGCTGTAAAATTTCAGGTTCTTGTTGACGCAACAGGTCACGCTTGTGTATTAAGTCATACTGACCAATCAAACAATCCCATTTCATTGAAAATTATTGAAGAACTTAACAAATTCGACAAATGGACACCGGCAATAACAGGTGGAAAGGCTGTAGAAAAGTCGTCCATCAACTTAATTTTTGCAATAAACAACAACAAAATTTCGGGACAGATTGAGCGGATTGATATGAAGATTTTTAATAAGTCATTTGATACACCAAGTAGCCCAGAGATATACAATAAAACCTACGTGTACAAAAACGGAAGTTTAAAAAATTACAAAATGACAGTTTGGAACTCTAGTAACTCAAATCTTCCAAACAATATGAACGACCATATCACAATTGACAAAAATGGACTTGTTTGGCTGACTGTTGATGAAGGATTGGTAACTTTTGACGGAAAAGAATTCAAAAATGCAGAACAAGATATTACTGACAAAGGGAAATTCTTTTCCTATTATGCATTAACAACAGATAATGAAAATGTGAAGTGGGTTTATGGCACTAAAAATATTTACAGTTTTGACAATGTAAAATGGACAAAGTATGATTCAACAGCTATTGGAATAGATGGAGCCTATGAAATTGTAAATAATCAAAAGACTGGAGAAGTATTTTTCTGCTCTGACGAAGGCTTGACAATTTACAAAGATCGAAAATGGACGAATCTAAATAAAAGCAAACTCAAAGACCTGCCATCAAACAGGGTAAATTTCGCAAAGAGAGATTCAAAAAACAGAATTTGGATTGGAACCTATAGTGGTACAGCTATAATTGACGAAAATAATCAGGTAACTAACTTTGAAAATACAAACACCATTTTGAAAGGAAAATGTATTACTTCAATGGACGAAGACGAAAATGGTAATCTTTTTTTTACGCTTTTCGAGTTTGACGGAAAAGTGAAAGGAAAAGTAAACAATGATGAAGGAATTGCAATTAGATACCCAGACGGAACTTTCAAACAATTTACGACCGAAAATTCAGGAATGCCATTTAACCATACAACTTGTGTTCTTTACGACAAAAATGAAAAGGTTCTTTGGATTTCGACTGACAGAGCCGGCTTAGTAAGATATGACTTAAAAGATGGCTGGGAAAATTATCACAATGAGAACTCTGACATTCCAACTTCATACATTTCAACAATGACTTTTGATATGAATGGGAACTTGTATCTAGCGACACGACAAGGATTAGTAAAAATTGAGAGAAAACAATAAATACTCCTGGTAATAAGGTGCTCCTAAACAGTATCTAAACATCACAATGCACATCCTTTACAAAAAGATAGTTTGAATCAAGTCATTAATAAAAAGAACAGACTTCTGGGAGAAATAAAAAATTTAAGATAGAAATTATGAAAAGAGTAACAATCCTTTTATTTCTAATTACCCTAAGTGGTATCACATTTGGTCAAGAAAAACTTTGGGTAAAACAAACCAAGGTAAATGATGCGATGAAATTCGAATCACAACTCAATCCAGACCCGAAATTTTTAAATCAAAATATTTTCATGTCATCTGATTACTATCCTTACCTGGAAAAGTATCCTCTCCAAACCCCAGTAGTCGTAGAACGATCAGCGGTAGATTATTTGGCATTGTCTGTTGAATATTTTTTTTCAGAAAAAGACTCATTACTCAGAATAGTTTCTTGCAACTGGGAAGTAAACAGGTATAATAAATCAATGCAGAAGCTTGCTAAGGGTTGGAAAGAGGAGAATAAAAAACTTGACATCTACAATAAGGAATACGAGCGAATAAAAAAGAACATGATCCAAATATTTGGTCTAGCAAACTCTGATGATCAAGAACCCAAAAGTGTCAAATCACCATGGGATTCAAGCACTTATTTAACCCGCGAAACAGTTTGGGATAATATGGACCTACATGCTCAGCTGGATTTAATTTTCTCGGACAATACGCATCGAATCAGGTTGACTTACTACTGGAAAGATAACCAAAATTAGAAAGTCGAATCTAATGGAAACATCCAGAAATGAACTATCACAATCGAATATTCAAAGGTGTCAACAATTCAGATAATGGCGACGCCTCAAGTGAGACGGCTTTTCATTACAAACAATAGGAAAAGTTGGACTATTTCGCCGCTCGAACGTTTTCAAAGTGGACTGCCTGTCAGAATAGTCAGTTACTTGGATTTGTCATAGAATGATTGTAACTCATCTTTTGATTGCGTGAACTTAAAATATTTTGGTTCGTGTAAAATAGAATTGAAATAAATTTCCTGCATCCTTTTCTTGTCCTGTAATTCAGCAAATGCACTGAATTGTGCAATCAATGTACTGTAAAAACCACCAATATGCCATTCATTGTATGCTACTGTTTTATCGTATCCAATCCATTCAAAGTCTGCGTAGTCAAAGTTTTTAAAGTAAAAATATTCTTTGCCATTAAACTTTGGAAGTTTGTCGCAAAACTCAAGTATTTTTTTGTTGTTTTTCATCATCTGTAGAACTTTGAAGCGTGATCCAACCAAAGCATCCATCATATTTAAAAAGAAGATTGCCCTTTCAGTTTCGTCCTTAAACCCTAAACTGTCTATATTGAAATTGTACTTACTCAAATCAGCTTCGTTAAATAATGAAGTTATACCCCCATGGATACGATAGTAGTAGTTATCAAGCAACCATCGACTATCAATCTGCTTGGATAGAACTTCATTTGCTACAGCTTCAACTGGCCTTGCCGTGACTTTTTCATTTGTCCTATTGTAATGAATTTCGCGGATAACATACCATAATATCAACTCTTCATCAATTGGTCTTGCAAGAAAGCGTGTTTCCAAAATTGTATGGTCACCTTTACCAACCGCAATTAAAGCATCAACAATAGGATTCAGCTTAGGTGTCCGTAATGAGTCAATTGATTTGGCAAATTGACCTCCTCTTGCATCTGTATTATAGGAATAGAGCTCAGCAATAGCTATTAAATTATGGAGGTCTTTTTGGTTAAGCTTTATTTGGGCTTTAGCAAAAGTCGTTGCTGCCAAAAGGACAAAACTTAGAAAGTATTTCATCACGCTTCGTCTATGTATTTGCATATTTGTTCTATCTGCTTCTAATTAGTTTCCTGAAAACGTTACATCTTCCGCGCCAAAGGCCCATCCTTAGTGACCAGACTAGACCAACCGGGACAAGAGCCCACGGTTAGTTTCGCGATCAATCTGGACGCTAGAAATATATTGGCCACTGTTTCTTCACCAAAATCCCAGGTTACTTCAACAGGCGAACTCGCCTCAAATGGTTCAAGATTCTCTTTGACAAACTCCGAAGGATTTAAAAACGGTAGATTTTCCTTTTTATGCCATTCAGATTCGCTCGGAGTAGGGGCATGATTATATAACCATATATCTCCAACTATTTTATCCTCTTTTTCCTCATTCAATAAGTATGCATAACAGACCTTATCGTCATCTTCGATAAGTACGGCGAACTCAGGGCGATCATTTGATACATATTTTGTTAAACTTCCCATTGGATACTGATTTAAAACAACGAAGTCTGTGCCGTATCACTCCCCAATGGCGGTAATCCTTCCCAATCAAATTGCTCATAACGATGCTTACCATCGGGGCGGTTTGGATATCCTCTCAATGTATACACTGGATAATGTTTCAACTTTTCATTGGGCATTTCAAATAAGAAAATCGGTGGCATATCTTCTTCGTTTATATCCTCGATCCATTGACGCTCGAGATCCTCCGGCAAGAACAAAGGCATGCGATGTTTATTGGGCCCATCATTATGGATATTGGCCATCACTTCATTAGCTGCGCGCGTAAGCATACCAAAAGATCCTACACGTTCAACCACACCATCTTCATCCACTGTCTCATACCACTGGTACAAACCTGGTAAATAGAATAGCTCTCTCCCCGCTTCACCAATGAAATAAGACACCTTCTTCTTCCAGCCCTTCACCGCACGATGCTCAAAGGTGCCACTCACAGGGATAAGGCAACGTTGCTTGCGCAAGAAGCGATACCAATAGGATTTTTTATCCTCCAGGATACGCTCACTACGCACATTGATCATATTGCGCCGGCGATCGGCCTGCAGCTTGGGATCGTCAATATAGGTAGGCAATCCCCCCCACTCCATCTCGGTCAGTGCCAGCTGGCTTGAGTCCTTGTCCTTATACAGGATCGGATATTTGGGAAAGGTAATGGCCTGCACGTTTTCCAGATAGTCATAATTGTAATCCAATTGACGGCGCTCGTCCCGCAATTGCGGAAAGGTATTTTTGATAATCTCAATATCGGTATGGAGGCTAATATCCCAGCACATAATGGAATCCTTTTTTGTTTGGCTTTGATACGAATATATGCAATTTGTGCTTTAAATATGGATTGCCCTACAACAAGAAAATGGCTGCTTTCTGGTTCGGACCGGATCTGATTTAGCGAAGGATCTCTATAGCAAACTTTCTTTTGGGTCTGCCCATCGGTAATGGTAGCCACTACCCGACCATATTCTAGGGAGAATAGGATATCGATCGGATTTTTGCGCTGAAACCTGGTCTTGGTACGCAGGTAATTGACAATATTTTTCTCGTAGAGCTTAAGCATACGCTTATCCCAATTCTCCTCCTTGATGCGATTGAGGAAGATCCGATAGCCTGATCCTGTTTCCAACAAGCTTTCGATCTTATCGGTATCCTGCGGCAGCTGCAAAGCTCTTCCCTCCTTTGCCCCCAGTTGATGGGCATGCTGATCGGCGGCTTCCTTATCATCATTCGGCGTGAGCAGAAAGCCTGTCTTTTCCTTGACATCGGGCCACTCAAAGCGCTGCAGCACAAAGTCGGCATAGCCCGACTCGACGAGCTCACGAAACGAACTTTTGGTGACTTGTTCAAAGGGATTGTACAGCATAGGGCTAAGATAGGATTTAATCAGTAAACTCTTTCTTGTTCTTTCGGATGTAGTCAACCTGAATTTTTTGCAAGTTTTCAACGTCATTAAGTTTGTAAAACTCCTCGTCAAATTTGTTTAACGGATTGTTCTCATAAGATTTACTAAAACCTTCTACCGTACCATCCTGATCTTCGGTTATTTTCGATTTCTCCTTTTCAAATGTGCTGTTTGCTCGCTCGGTCAGATCAGCAAATTTAGTAGCGCCAACTAATTTCAACGCTTCTGGCAGCGCAGTAGCAAATTGACCGCTTGAATTAAAATAAAACTGGTTATAACCACCATTATTTACTTCTGCTTCTAATCGGCTGATCATATAAATTGCTTGTCTAGATTTGTTCCAAGACAAGACGAT
>PJTO01000042.1_pt1 | contig 214253 bp, 168 predicted proteins | sample 1512101 | NCBI WGS metagenome assembly PJTO01 (sample SAMN08177690, study PRJNA422409) | Soil metagenome, whole genome shotgun sequencing project. | reverse complement strand
CACCAGCTCTACTAATTTCTCTTTAAATTCTTCTTCGAATTCAAATCGAGACAAAACTTGTTCATTCATGTTTCCTTTACGTTTTTAACCAAAACTGTAAAGCTATAGACGTATAAGACCTTTACCGAACAGATTACTATATAGATTTTACATCCTATTTTTTCTACTGGATTTGGTTGTCATTGTCCGTTTTCTGACTGTTATCGGTTGTCCTTTCCCTAACCACAGTTTCCCTAGTTTTGCTACGGAACTTTTTTGACTCAGCGTTACGTCTTTGAAACATTTTGGGAACTTTTTGGTTCTGCCATTGCTGATGTGCCTGTTGTGGAGACATCATGTTGCAGGACATATGTGGCCTAAAATGATTGTATATATTGACTGCCTTGACCAGCTGTGCAAGTGCCGTTTTGTAGTCTGGAAAGGTCTCAGCCATGCGATATTCGCTTTTTAGGATGCCATTTAGCCTTTCTGCCACGGCATTGTCGTATGGGCTTCCGGATTGTGTCATGCTTATTGCAATCCTATTTTCCTGCAATATAGTGACATAATTTGTACTGCAATACTGGATGCCGCGATCGGAGTGGTGGGTCAGATCGCTCTGTGGATACATTCTATGTGATATTGCCATCCTGAGCGCTGATATACAGGCCTGTGCTGTTGGTCTGTGGGTAAGTTTGTAGCCCACGATCTTTCGGGAATAGGCATCTGTGACCAGGCACAGGTAGATCCATTTGTCCCGGATGCGGATGTAGGTGATGTCACTTACCCATATCTGCTCGGGACGCAGGGCGTGCCTGCGTTGCACAAGGTCGGGCCACTTTTTGAAACGGTGGTCGGACTGGGTGGTGATGGCATACCTGCGTTTGCATTTGACCAAAAGGTCATTTTCGCGCAACAGCCTGAAGAAAGCGTCCCTTCCCAGTCCAACCATTGCACTACCCATTTCTTTGACCAATATGCTGCGGAGTTTAAGGGTACCCATGCGATGGGAGTCCTTCCGAATTTCACGTACCCGCGCCAGCACAAGCCCGCTGCGAACGGAGTATTCCTGTTCTCTGCCCATATATTTATAGTAGGATTGCCTTGTTCTGCCAAATAGTCCACAAAGTCTGGAGACCGAAACATTCTGATAACACGACTTCATTTCTTGGACGATTTGGCCCCAGACTTTTTTACAAAATCAGCCCCATGGAGCTCCTCCGCTTTTTTGATCAACATCTCCAGGGCAGTAATTTTGAGGTTCGCCTGGAAGAGTTCATCCCTGAGATCCTGCTCATTTTTCAACCCGGTATCTTCTGGTTCAACAGTCTGGGAAACTTCCAGCTCCAGATTGCTTTCCCACTGCTGGTACCATTTCATAAAATACCGCGGAGTGGCTTCCCCCGGAAGATTGTACTTCTGGGCAAGTTGCGAATAACTCAGCTTGCCGGCAAGGTATTCTCTGGAAACGAGGATCTTGAAGCTATCGCTGTAAACTTGCTGTCCCCCTGATTTACGTTTTGTCATACGCTTTTTCATAATATTAAATTTAAGATTTTAATATTCGGTTTTTGTAAACCTTTTTCAGGAATGGACAAAAGTAATACAGTTAAATCCTAAATTTTAACAGACCACTTTTACCAACCGTTATAACCGATCGACCAATATAGCTACCTACCCCTTACCTAATTTACACCAACAGAGTAACCTTTGCTCCACCGGAACTAACGTGCTTCACGGCAGCCAGATTATATTTGCCAAAAGCGCTTCAGTTGACGCCCTAAACAGCAAAAAACTTCCAGTTGTACGCCTTCGTACAAGAAGTGTCCGCTATCGAACACCAAGCTTAAAACTAAACAAAACAAGAACCTATCAATCAATAATTTACATTCTTGGCACAGCTTTCATAGTTATATACAAAATTGATATTAAATTATGGACAGACCTTTAGAAAAGAAGAAGTGGAATAGCAAACGTATCATGACTATTGTGGGGGTTGCTGGCTTAGTTGGATTGATCAGCGCCAGTTTCTATTTTACCTCAGGCAAAAGCAAACTGAATGTTGAAGCTGACCGCATCTCTATCGTCGAAATAAAAAATGGAAACTTTCAGGAATTTATCCCTATAAATGGCACTGTGCTTCCTATTAGCAGCATATACCTCGATGCTTCTGTTGGTGGACGTGTAGAAGAAAAGTTTGTAGAAGATGGCGCTATCTTAAAAAAAGGGGATGCAATCATGCGTCTTTCCAATACTGATCAGGAACTTACCTTGGTACAACAAGAAACACAAGTGCTGAATCTATTGACACAGTCCCAAATAGCGCAGACCAATGCACAACAAGCATCGATTAACAACCGCAACCAAATGGCTGATGTAGAACAAGCTTATCGCGAAGCTGAACGTATCTATACCTTAAATAGAAAATTACTCGCTGAAAAAGCCATTGGTACACAAGAGTTCGAAAAATCAAAGAACGATTATAACTATCAAAAAGAACGGGTCAACTTGACCAAACAGATTCTAAAACAGGACGAAATCTCCAATGCGCAAAAAACTAATCAGGACAAACAAACTTATCAACGTACACAGAGTGCATTGGAACTGATGAAAAGAAAAATTGGTGATCTGATCGTTAGAGCGCCTGTTGACGGACAATTGACAGCTTTCGATGCAGAAATCGGACAAAACAAAAATGCCGGGGAACGGTTGGGACAAATCGACGTTTTGACAGGATTCAAAGTGCGTGCTGATATTGACGAACATTATATCAACCGTATTTTCCCAGATCTACAAGGTGAATTTTCCATCGGTGAAAAAACCTACAAACTCCGTATCAAGAAAGTCTATACACAAGTCACCAATGGTCGATTCCAGGTTGACATGGAATTTATCAATGATGTTCCAAAAGGGATCCGTCGGGGGCAAACTTTGCAGATACGTTTAGCGTTAAGTGACGAGACAAAAGCATTATTACTGGCAAAAGGAGGATTCTATCAACAGACCGGTGGTAACTGGATCTTCAAATTGGATAAAAATGGAAGCACAGCATATCGTGTGGATATCCAACTAGGAAGACAGAATCCGGAATATTATGAGGTCATCAAAGGTCTACAACCAGGAGATAAAGTTATTGTATCGAGCTACGAAACGTATGACAAGGTACAGGAGCTGAACATTAAAAAATAAAAATCGCATAGCGGCTATTGAAAAGACAATGCATGCAGTCCTTTCAATAGCCACTATGCAAATAACAGAAGGACAATGATAAAGAATGTGATCAAAACTGGAATTCGTTCCTTGCTTACAAACAAGAAGTTTACACTTCTGAATATTGCTGGACTAAGTATTAGTCTAGCAGTGGTTATTGTCATTGCCCTTTGGATTACGGACGAACTGTCCTTTAATAAAGTCTTCAATAATGCGAATCGGGTCTATGAACTGTCGACAAACTTCGATAAGGAAAATGACCAATTCGTTCATGCTGCACCACCGCCAATTGCACTATATGGAAAATTAAAAATTCCCGCAATACAAGAGGCTTGCCGCATAAGTGCTGGGCAGGACATACAGTTCAATAAAGATGAACTGATGGCCAGCGAACATGGGGTGTATGTTGACAGTACCTTTAACAGCGTATTCGATGCTAGTACAGAATCACTGACTCCCAAAAAGTTATTCCAAGGAAAACAGTCTATCGTTATTACAGAAAAGATTGCCAATAAATATTTTAAAAATGAAAACCCATTAGGACAAACACTCTCTTTAGAAGTTGACCCTATTCTGAAAACTGGTAAACAGCCTTTTCTAATTACAGCAGTCATCAAAGACTTCCCTAGCAATAGTTCCATTAAGGCTGATTATCTATTACCATTTGAACTACTGGCCAGTCTATCCAAAGAGCCTCTGGATGAAAAATGGGGCAATTTTCAATATTACATTTATTTTTTGCTAAAGCCAGGGGCCAATCCGGATCAGGTGGCACAGCAGCTTACCGCCATTCAAAAAGACAATTTTCAAGGAAATCCGCTTTATACCAAATTTGCATTCTTCCTACAGAAAATAACACAAACAAATCTATATACCCCTAAAGGTGAGGATAGCGGTATGCAGTCCGTTTATATATTTGCAGTCATTGCCTTTGTTATCTTACTCGTTGCCTGTATTAATTACGTCAATTTGGTTACGGCCCGAGTTACAAAAAGAATAAAGGAAATCAGTATTCGTAAAATTATTGGCGCTAAGAGAATTCATCTTTTTCTTCAATATCTGACCGAGTCTGCGGTGCTGTTTTTGATTTCATTAGGTATTGCTACCCTACTCGCTTATCTAGCCATTCCATTTTTTAATGTGCTCGCTGAAAAAAACATTCAATTCAGCCTTCTTTCGTCCGAACTGTGGTTTATCTTTCTACTCACCTTTATAACAACTGTACTAATTGCAGGAATCTACCCTGCTGTACTTTTCTCAAGCAACAAGGTGTTGAGCCAGCTAAAAAATAACAGCACACTATTTGGCAACAAAAATAATCTACGAAAAGGACTTGTTGTCCTACAATTCTGCTGCACGGTCATACTGATTATCACTACTTTTATTTTTGAGAAACAACTGCGCTATATGCGCCACAAGGATTTAGGATACAACAAAGAAAATATCTTTTTATTTGAACAGAAAAACTTCTTGACGCATTACGAAGCAATCCGAGACGAACTGCAGCGTCAACAGGGTATTTTAGGAGTTACCGCCGCCAGCAACGACATCAGTAACATCGGATCTGAAACCGCCGACATTAATTGGGATGGGAAAGACCAACTGCAGGCTAATTTTTTCATTAGACGCGTTGCTATTGATCCAAACTTCACTTCTGTTTTAGACATTAAATTAGCCGAAGGAGCTGGTTTTACAAAAACTCCTTCCGATAGCAGTCATGCACTACTGAATGAAACTGCAATTAAACAAATGGGCTTAAAAAACCCCATTGGTAAAACCATTACTTTTCAGGGAAAAAGACTGACCATTGTGGGCGTCATGAAGGATTTTAATTTTAATGACCTAAAAACAGCTATAAAACCTTGCATCTTTTTTTCCGGTATGGGCTATGCACTTGGCGGAATGTATATCAAGACCAGCCCAGGACATGAAGAACAAGCGCTTGCTGCCGTCCAAAAGCTATGGAACAAATACAACCCCCAATCAACCTTCAATTATGCCTTTATGGATGAATCTTTTGATAAAATGTATAAAAAGGATATTATCCATGGAAAGCTTGTTCAGTTATTTGCCGCTATAACCATTTTACTTTCATGTATCGGATTATCCGGGCTCGTATTGTTCAGCACAGAATCTAAACTGAAAGAAATTGGAATCCGCAAAACCCTAGGTGCATCGAAACAGGATATTGTTATGATGATCGGTAGAGATTATATGATCCCAGTGATCGTGTCCTTCCTTATTGCTTTTCCGATTTCCTGGCTGATTATTTCCAAGTGGCTTGAGAATTATGTTTACCGCACCTCAATAGATCCTTGGGTTTTCTTATTAGCGGCGATAACAACTATTTTATTGGTTGTTCTTACAGCCGGTTCAGTTTCGCTCAAAGCGGCAATGGTCAACCCTACAAAAATTTTAAGAGACGAATAGAGTAATAAAATAAATAATACAAGATATACGATGATTAAAAACTTTATTAAAACCGCACTTCGCAACCTTTGGAAAACCAAAGGTTACAGCTTTCTAAATATTTTTGGACTGGCGGTCGGGATTGCTGCGGCATCGTTGATTTTTTTATGGGTTGAAAATCAGTTGAGCTTCAACGATAATTTCGCCAACAAAAAGGACATCTACATTGTCAAATCAAAACAGACATACGATGGAGCCACCTATGTATTTGAATCTACCCCAGGACCTTTTGCCCAAAGCATAGCGAAAGAAATCCCAGGCATCAAGCATGCAGTACGCATTAGCTGGAATTCGCCAATGCTATTTTCCGTCGGAGACAATAATATATTTCAAAATGGTGTATATGCCGATGGAAGCATCGCCGATGTGCTATCCCTTGCATTTCTTGAAGGTGATCGAAAGACTGCCTTTGATCAGGTCAATAACATTGTATTATCAGAAACTGCAGCGAAGAAATTATTTGGCAACCGTCCTGCCCTGGGAAAAACCGTCAAAACAAACAATAGTGAGCCATTTATTATTGCGGGGGTAATCAAGGACCTACCCAAAAATAGCAGCTATGATTTTCAATGGCTCATCCCTTTCAAAAAATTTGAAGCGGGTCAGGATTTTCTAAAAAATTGGGGGAACAATAGTGTTCAAACGCTAGTTCAGGTCGAAGATAATGCCAACGTCGATCAGATTAACAAGCAGATGATGGATTTCGTCAAACACAAGACCAATGGTGAAGTCACTTTTTCACAGAATTTCCTCTATCCAATGGAACGTTGGATTACCTACAATCAGTTTGATAACAGTGGTATTGAAAAAGAAGGTGGCATTAAAAATATTCGTCTATTTACCTTTATCGCTTGGGTTGTCTTACTGATCGCCTGTATCAATTTCATGAATCTTGCAACTGCAAGATCTGAAAAAAGAGCAAAAGAAGTTGGAATGCGCAAAGTGGTTGGTGCAAGTCGCAAATCGCTCATTGTGCAATTCTTGGGAGAATCCCTTGTTTTGGCAATTATTTCCTCTCTTGTTGCTATATTGCTAATCTATATCTTCATCAGGCCGTTCAACACCATGATAGGCCAGGATCTTCAGGTTAATCTTTTAGCCCCCTCACACCTGCTATTTTTAACGACAATAACATTAGCATGTGGATTATTTGCAGGTAGCTATCCCGCGTTTTTCCTTTCGGCATTCAAGCCGCTTTCAACGATCAAAGGGGCGAAACAGAAGGCCGGTAGTGGAAGTCTCGTCCGTAAAGGGTTGGTCATCCTGCAATATACAGCCTCAGTTGTGTTAATTATCTGTACCATTATCATCTACCAACAGATTCAGCACAACAAGAACAGAGATCTCGGTTTTGATAAGAGTCAGGTGTTGACCACAGCGCTACAAGGCGATATGGACAAACATCTGCCGCTCATTAAAAATCAATTATTAGCAACAGGAGTTGTGCAAGAAGTCGGTGTCAGTGACATGAGTATCCTCAATATCAACTCCAATACGTCCGGTTTTAGCTGGGATGGAAAAGATCCAAATGCCAGTATTTTGATTGGTATGTTACGTTCTGATGAGGGCCTTATTCCAGCTTTAGACTTAAAGCTTTTTGACGGTAGAAACTTTCATCAAAATTTTGTAGGCGACAGCACATCGGTGGTCATCAACGAAGCATTTGCAAAACTGATCAAAAAAGATGGCCTTGTGGCCGGTAACATCATCAGCTACGGTGAGGCAAAGTTTACCATCGCCGGTGTCGTCAAGAACTTCGTTTATAACAATGTGTATGCCGATCCTGAGCCGATGCTGTTTCTACCAATGAATAGAGATAATGGGATCATGACCATTAAGACAAAGGCTGGAGTAGATTTACCAGATGCCATTCAACAAATCGAGAAGGTCATCGTCAAAAATAACCCAGGCTTCCCTTTTGACTATAAATTTTTAGATGACAGTTTCAATAATAAGTTTAAAGCGGAGCTTTTTGTACAGCAACTATCCAGTGTATTTGCACTGATGTCTATCATTATATCCTGCTTAGGTCTATTTGGTTTAGCCGCCTTTGCAACAGAGCAACGCGCAAAAGAGATCAGCATTCGTAAAGTCTTGGGCGCCTCTGTTTCGGGACTTATCCAAATGCTCAACCGTGAATTTGTCATTCTTGTAGCAATATCATGTATCATTGCCTTTCCTATTGCGTGGATGATCATGAGCAAATGGCTAACTAATTATGCACATCATATCGATATTTCCTGGACCATTTTTATCATCAGTGGTCTGACAGCTATTATCATTGCCCTATTGACAATCAGTTCACAGGCATTTAAAGCAGCGATAGCCAATCCGACAAAGACTTTAAGAGATCAATAAACACTAAAAAAGAATTTAATAACAGAAACAGTAACTGTCCAAAGCAATTTCGCCAAGGATACAAAACATAAAAACCATGAGCACAAAAAATATGATCAAAATCACAAATCTTCAAAAGTATTACCGCACAGAAGAAGTTGAAACCGTCGCATTAAACAACCTCAATATTCATGTCAAAGAGGGAGAGTTTGTTGCTGTAATGGGGCCTTCGGGCTGTGGGAAATCGACATTACTCAATATCATTGGTCTACTGGATGATTTGGATGAAGGAAGCTATCTTTTCAACGAGATTGAAGTTGCCAAATTCAAAGAACGCGGTCGTTCAGATCTTCGTAAACATAATATCGGTTTTGTGTTCCAGAGCTTCAATTTGATCGATGAGCTGACCGTATTTGAAAACGTGGAACTTCCACTGGTTTATACCAATGTTCCAGCAGCAGAACGCAAAAAACGTGTAGAAGAAGTTTTGGAAAAAGTGCAGATCATGCACCGTCGCAATCACTTCCCACAACAGCTTTCCGGAGGTCAACAGCAACGTGTGGCTGTCGCTCGTGCGGTTGTCAATAATCCCAAACTGATCCTTGCCGATGAGCCTACGGGTAACCTCGATTCCAATAACGGTAACGAAGTTATGCAACTCCTGACTGAATTGAACGAGGCCGGCACAACCATCGTCATGGTAACACACAGTGAGCACGATGCAAAATTCTCTGACCGTGTAATCCGCATGCTAGACGGACAAGTGATTATGGAAACAACTTCGGTATAAGACAACTCATATATAACCAAGATATTACTCCTAATAACCTATAGATGATGAGCACGATTAAATTAATTTTCAGACAACTATGGCGCAACCGTCTTTTCACATTTTTAAATGTATTTGGGCTTGCCATCGGAATAAGTGCCTGTTGGCTAATTTTCCGCATCGTCAATTATGAATTTAGTTTTGACCAGCATCATCCAGAAAGTGAGCAGATTTACAAGGTCCATACCTCCTATGAGGAAAAGGATAAATTAGATCATTTCGATGGTGTTCCCGCACCATTACCGGCATATATCAAGGATAACTTTGTCAATGTTGAACTGACAGTACCCATCTTTAAACAATACTTCGAGCGTGTCAGTAATAATCGCGGAGCGCAGAAAATAGAGTTTGAAGATCAGCCCGAAATCATCGGTACCACGGGAGACTATTTCAAAATGACACCTTATGTTTGGTTAGCTGGCGACCAAAGGAATATACTAAAAAATAGCCATGAAGTCATCCTGACAGAATCGCGGGCTAAATTGTATTTCCCAAACACGGCAATAGACCAAATCATAGGACAGACCTTATCCTATGATAGTACATTGTACAATGTCGCCGGTATTGTAAAAGATCTAGCTCATCCAAGCAGCTTTTTGGGTAAAGAATTTATCCGGATTCCAGAACAGGAATGGAATAGCACAAACTGGAACAATTCAAATTCCAATTGGCAGCTCTTTATTAAGGTAAAATCATCGGCTTCCCTTCCTAACCTCATAAAGACAGCCGACAAAAAGGCGTATGAGATGACACATGCTGAATTTGACAAGTTTGGATTTAAAATGCATGTAAATACAGTTCCTTTAAAAGACTTACATTTTACTTCTTACGCGCAAAATAATGTTGATCAGAAAATAATGTACGGTCTTATCGGCATAGGTATATTTTTGCTCTTACTCGCCTGTGTCAATTACATCAATCTCGCTACAGCCCAAATCCCACAACGCGCCAAGGAAATTGGTATCAGAAAGACATTGGGAGAAAGCCAGAAAAGAATTACAAAGTCCTTTCTGCTAGAAACATTTTGCATTACGGCTTTTTCGGTGCTTTTATCTTGGCCTTTACTTATTCTCATTCAAACAGTTTTAGCCGCATATATTCCCGATCAGCTCAAGCTATATCCAGATCCCTGGGGTGTATCGCTATTTTTAGCAACACTTACAATTACGATTACCTTAATTTCCTCAGGTTATCCGATTTTATTGACAAACAAAGTCAAGATTGTTGAAGTCATTAAAATCTCGAATGCGCAAACGCTCAAATTTGGCAATCTTTCTTTTCGAAAAATGCTCATTGTTTTTCAATTTTTGATTGCCCAGCTATTTGTTATTTCAACTTGCATCATTGGTCTACAATTGAAACATGCATTACACAATAACTACGGCTTCGATAAGGATGCGATCATTACCCTACGTTTCCCGAGTAAAAGCTATCAGGACAGTAATGTTGATCCCTTTGTTTTCAAACAAGCGATTAAGCACATCGCAGGTGTAGAGCAGGCTTCCTTGGGGCATCTGCCCATGAGTAACGACCATTGGGGAAATGCCTTGTTTGCCAAAAGTGATACGGGACAGGTACAAGCCGATGTACAAATGAAATTTGTCGACCAAGATAACTTTAAGCTCTATAATTTTAAAATGCTTGCTGGCCGCCCGCTGCAATTGGCCGATACCAGCACAGGCATCGTGTTAAATTTAGCCAGCGTTCAAAAATTAGGTTTTAAATCTGCTGAAAATGCTGTAGGGAGCTTTGTTACGTATACCGACAAACAGCGTCAGATTGTGGGGGTAACCGACAATTTTCACACAAAAAATCTCCATGCTGCCATCCAACCAGTTGTCATGCTGAGTTCCATTAAAAAATGGGAATTAAACAGACTAAGTGTGAAACTCAACAATAATTCAACTACCTGGCCGGAAACTTTAAAACAGATTGAGAAAGAATGGAAAAAATATTATCCCAAAGCCCCATTCAAATATGATTTCTATGATCAGCAAATCAAAGAACTCTATAGCAGTGATCTAAAATTCTCGAAGATCATCAATCTATTTACGTCGACGACAATTCTCATCAGCTGCTTGGGATTGATCGGCCTGGTTACCATCACGACGGTACAGCGTACAAAAGAAATTGGTATTCGAAAAGTGTTGGGAAGTACGGTACTGGGGATTATTGGATTATTATCAAAAGATTACATCAAACTTATACTCATTTCTATTTTGATCGCTACCCCAATTGCTTGGTGGGCGATGCACAAATGGTTGGATGATTTTGCTTATAAGATAGATCTATCCTGGTGGATGTTTATCATTCCGGCTGCCGCAACCCTACTTATTGCATTTTTTACGATGAGCTACCAATCCATAAAAGCAGCACGTGCAAACCCCGTAAATAGTTTAAGAGATGAATAAAATAGTCAAGAAGCTCAATAGTGATCAAGGAGAATGATGGGAATCAGCAATGATCCCAGCATAATCCTTGTTTTGAATAATGCGCTGCAAAGAATGACAAAACAATAGAATTAATCAAAAAAAGCCTATCACCATGATAAAGAATTATTTAATAACTGCCATTAGAGAATTAAGGAAACGGAAATTCTATACTGCTATCAATATATTAGGTCTGTCGGTCAGTCTTACGGCAGCGATATTAATTATTTTCTGGGTACAGGATGAAAAGAGCTTTGATAAATTCCACCCAGACTTTGAACAGATCTACAAAGTCAATTCTCATTTGGATCCCGAGCACAACGGTTCGATATGGGGGACATCCCCTGGGCCTATAGGAAACTATGCCCAAAATGTACCAGAGGTAGATTACGCAACGCGTGTTTCACAGGATTACAATACCACGTTGGTCAATGACAAACTGAAACGTCCGGTAACTGATATGAACATCTATTATGTAGATGGTAATTTTTTCAAGATGTTTCATTTTCCATTACAAGAGGGCTCCCTCTCAGGTTTTCAGGAAAATTATAAACAGGCACTTATCACCCCATCAACTGCCGAAAAACTTTTTAGTACGCAAAAAGCCATTGGAAAAACTTTCCGTTACCAGAAAGATCTCTTCACCGTAGCCGGTATCCTAAACGATATTCCACAAAACTCCTCGATGCAATTCGATGTCGTTATCCCACTGGGGTATCATGCACAGCGGTTTACAAACTGGGGCGGTAACGGTAAATGGAAAACAATAGATGAAGATATGGGTAACTATAGTTTTTCAACGTATATTAAAGTCAAACCTCATGCTTCTGCAGCACTTATCGGAAAATCGGTCACAGACACTTATACCAAAGCCCGTGACGGTGAAAACTCGACTATATTTGTTTTAGACCCACTCAAAACCATGCATTTAATTGCTCCTGACGGAAATAAATCGACGCTTCGCATGGTTCAGATTTTTGGGATCATTGCAATATTGCTTCTGGTGATCGGTGCGGTAAATTATGTCAATCTAAGTACTGCAAGAGCATTGGATCGGGCGAAAGATGTTGGTATCCGCAAAATAATTGGCGCCAACCGTCTCCATTTATTCCTACAATTTATCACCGAAACTGTTGTTGTATTTCTTTGTTCATTACTGATCGCTTTCATCCTCATCGTGATCCTTCATACCGGATATAATCAGATCGCACAAAAATCAATCAGTCTATCTTTCCATAACACGACGATATGGCTGTATATTGGGGCAGCAATTATAGGCACATTGGGACTGTCCAGTATATATCCTGCGATACAGCTTTCCTCGTTCAATCCCATTCATTCGTTAAAAGGAAAATCAATAAAAGGTGTTTCTTCGAATACCATGCGTAAAATATTGGTGGTTTTCCAGTTTACGCTCTCCGTGACCCTTATTGTATGTACGTTGGTGATCCGAAACCAATTGGCTTTTATCCAAAAGATCAACCTCGGCTATGACAGAGACCATGTCCTGACGCTCGGCCTTCCTGAGGAGGCTTACAAACATATGGACGCGATACGTGCTGAACTAAAAAGCAATGAGGCGATACAAGGGGTTTCCCTATCAAGTTTATACAACATGACCGATTTTGGAAATGCCACGGGCGATATCGATTGGCCAGGCAAGTCCAAAGACAACAAACTTATTGTTGCTCAAGCGACCATCGATAAAGATTTTATTCCCTTGATGAACATGCAATTCCTCGAAGGAAAAAACTTTAGCGGCATGCCGGTTGATTCGTCCGGCTATATCATCAACGAGACTTTGGCGAAACAGATGGGATTAAAACCGCCGTACGTGGGATCCAATATGAGTTTCCACGATTTCCCTGGACAAATTATCGGTGTTATGAAAGACTTCCACTTTAAATCCATCAAAGATAAAATAGGTCCAATGGTCTTCTGGACGCGCTGGGGATCGGGTACACTTTATATTAAAACGAGTACGACAAAAGCCCCTGAGGCCATTAAAGCTTTAGAAAAAATCTATAACCGCTATCCATCGGATGCTCCTTTTAACTACACCTTCATCGATCAGCAATTTGATAATCTATATAAATCCGAGCAACGCACAGGTTTGTTGTTCAATATTTTCGCTGGCATCGCCATTTTTATATCTGCTTTAGGTCTGTTTGCGTTGGCAACTCACGAAGCGCAAATGCGTGTAAAGGAAATCGGTATCCGTAAAGTTCTTGGCGCTAGCACCTTTGGTGTCGTCCGGCTATTGGGGAAAAATTTCGTGATACTCGTCTCCATTTCCATTCTGATTGCCTGCCCTATTGCAGTTTACCTGATGAAACAATGGTTAAGCAATTTTGCCTATAAAACAGATCTAGAGGTGCAAACATTTTTCTTCGGTGGTATCCTGGCCTTGCTGATCGCCATTTTCACCGTCAGCTATCAGGCTGTTCGGGCAGCTTTATCCAATCCCGTAGATAGTTTAAGAGACGAATAATAAGACAAATACAGTAAAAGTGGATTAAACATATTGATACACTAAAACTAAAGAATAAAGCAATGATCAAGAACTATATAAAAATAGCCTGGCGCAATATCTCCAAAAATAAAGGGTATTCAACCATAAACATAATTGGCTTGGCAATAGGATTAGCCTGTTGCCTATTGATAGCAATTTATGTACAAAATGAATTGTCTTACGACAAATATCATGTGAATAAAGATCGAATTTACCGCATCGTCCATGACTATAAAGATGTAAGCAGCACAGAGCAGCATCAAATCTGGGGCAATGGTCCAATCGGTGAAGCCATCAAAGCAGATTTCCCTGAAATCGAGAAGGTCGTTCAATTTTCAGGACAAACGTCTATCCTGCTCAAACAAGGTGATAAAAGATTCCAGGAGGAAAATGTATTTTTCATGGACTCTACGGCATTTGATGTCTTCAGTTGGAAGGTTTTGGTCGGCGACCCGCATACAGCCCTAAAGAACGCCTATTCTGTCGTATTAACAGAAAGTACCGCTAAGAAATATTTCGGAGATCAAAATCCCATTGGCAAGACGCTTGAGGGAGGTTTAGCTGCGGGCCGTGCTGACGCAGGCCTATATACTGTAACGGCAGTAATGGCCGATGTACCTGCTAATTCACACTTTACGTTCGATGCACTACTCTCGATGAGTACATTCCGAAAAGCACGGCCAGACGTATTTCATAAAGAAGGCTGGGATTATGTAGACTTCTACACGTACTTTCTCGCCTCAAAAGACTTTGATCCTGTAAAGTTCGACCAGAAAATACCGGAGTTTCTCAAGCGGCATCTCCCAACAAATGAAAACCCAAATGCAAAATACAATTTCCATATCGAGCCACTTCTGCAGGCTTACATGCACTCGTCTGCGGATCGTCAACCCGGTACTAATGGAAGCTATCAGAATTTATACATATTCAGCATTATTGGCGGATTCATATTACTGATTGCCTGTGTGAACTTTATGAATCTGGCTACATCAAGGTCAATGGAAAGAGCAAAGGAAGTCGGCGTACGAAAAACCATAGGAGCAAGCAAAAGCAATCTGATCTTTCAGTTTATGTCTGAATCATTGGTTCTTGTATTCGTCAGTAGTATTTTGGCGATACTGCTCGTTATGGCCTTTATCCCCTTTTTGGAAGCATTCTCGGGCAAACACCTCAATTATTCATCCCTGAAAAATGGGACGACCTGGGCAATATTCCTATTCACTACCATTTTTACGGGACTTCTTGCTGCCAGCTATCCCGCGTTGATTCTAGCAAATTTCAAACCGATTGCAGTACTTAAAGGAAGTTATAGCAACGGCAAAGGGGGTACATTATTACGTCGCGTATTAGTTGTTTTCCAATTTTGCCTTTCTATTGCGCTCATTGCAGGTACAGTCGTCGTGTTTTCTCAACTAGATCAATTACAGCACCGAGATCTCGGTTTTCAAAAAGATCAAAGGCTTGTAATAGATTATAATTTCGATGATAAGGTAAACAATAACCTTGAAGCGATAAAATCTACACTAGCAAAAGATAAAGATGTTTTGTCTGTCACGGCATCACGTACGGTACCGGGAACATTTTTTCCAAATGCAGGAACAGAAATCATGTCAGCAAACGGAACAATGAGTCAATTTGCGCCTTTCTTATATGAAGTCGATGTTGACTTTATTCCTAATATTGGTCTGCAAATGGCCGCAGGGCGTGCCTATTCCAGAGATTTCCCAGCGGATACGGCCCATTCACTTATTATCAATGAATCTGCCGCAAAACAATGGGGCTATTCAAATCCACAAGATATTATTGGCAAACAATTTCGTCAATGGGGAAGAGAAGGAACGGTTATCGGTGTGGTGAAAGATTTCAATTACCTTTCTTTACACCGTAAGATTGAGCCTTTAGCTTTGCGACTTGAACCAAGCAGCAGCCGGTATTTAACCTTAAATATCCAACATGTAAACCAGCCTGAGACCGTTGCCAGAATCGGCAAGCTGTGGAATGAACTTGTACCAAACCGTCCATTTTTATATAGCTTTCTTGACGACAATTTCAATCGACAATATGAAGCGGATTTTAATTTTAGAAGACTTTTCACAGCCTTCTCCGGACTGGCACTTTTTATTGCCTGTTTAGGTTTATTGGGACTTGTTACGTATACAGCCCAACAGCGTACCAAAGAAATCGGCGTACGGAAAGTTCTCGGTGCATCCATTTATAATTTAATCCTCCTGCTCTCTTCCGACTTCATCAAGTTATTGGCTGTAGCGCTTCTCATCGCGACACCGCTATCTTGGATGGCGATGAAAAAATGGCTTGACAATTTTGCTTATCACATTGAACCACAATGGTGGATGTTTGTCTTTGCTGGTTTTGCTACAATCATTATCGCATTAGTAACGGTGAGTTTTCAAACACTCAAGGCTGCCAAGGCAAATCCTGTAGATAGTTTAAGAGACGAATAACAATATAATTTAATCCCATCACGATACTCCAGCTATGAACAACCTCCTATTAAAATCGGCCATTCGACAACTTTGGAAGAATAAACTATTCTCCCTATTAAATATTATTGGACTAGCCATCGGCATTACGTCCTGTTGGGTCATATTTAAGATTGTCAATTATGAGTATAGTTTTGAAGCTGGAGTTCCTCAGCTTGATCGAACCTATCGGATCATTTCTCAGTTTAAAAATGATGGCAAGGATAATTACAATGGGGGATTGGCCAAGCCGTTTTATCAGGCCATCCAAAAAGAAATTCCGGGCGTGGAACTGGTCGCTCCAGCATTCAGAAATTATCAAATGGAATCCGTCACAATCAACAAGGGACAAAAAAATCAAAAACTTGTCGAGGACTTTGATGAGGCTGAAGGCAATGTGACGGAGACTACCAGCGACTACTTCAAGCTCGTTGGCTACAAATGGTTAGCAGGTTCACCTGAGAACGCATTTTCAACTGCCAACGACATTGTACTGACAAAAAAAAGGGCTGCCATTTATTTCCCAAACCAGGCTGCCCAGGGCTTGATCGGCAAAACCATCTTTTATAACGATAGCATACCCAAAACGGTTACTGGCATTGTTGATGACCTTGGCTTCAACACGGAGTTCAATGGTACAGAATTCATATTGCTTAAAGAAGAAGTCTACCCACTGAATGTCTGGACGAATACCAATGGTTCCGACAAACTTTATATCCGATTAAAAGATGGTGTAAAAGACCTTCCAATCCAGGCAGCTATCAATAAAATCGGACAAAAAAAATGGCAGGAATTCAGCCAGGAAAAAAAACCTAAGTTTGACTACAACCGTAAGGTCGTAGTCATGCCGCTAAAAGATTCCCATTTTGCAGTCCACATTAAAGAATGGTACGCCGAAAGAACAAGCAAAACCGTTATTTATGGGTTGATTGCCGTAGCTGCTTTTCTGATGCTTTTGGCCTGTATCAACTATATCAATCTTAGTACGGCACAAATCCCAGCACGGAGTAAAGATATCGGTGTCCGTAAAACATTGGGAAGTAGTCAGGGAAAATTGGTTAGCCAAATTATTTTTGAATCGCTTTTAACCATTGCCATTGCACTTGTTTGTTCGGTCTTTCTGACGAAATTGGCCTTTTTCTATTTTCAGGAAATGATTCCGGAGAAAGTAAAGGATTTTACCAGTTCGACGACATCAATGCTGTTTATCGCAATTTTACTGACCGTAACGACTTTAATTTCCTCGGCATATCCTTCTTGGTTAATTAAAAAGGTACAGCCTGTCAACTTATTTCGTGCCGGCAAGCAGTTCCAAATCGGAAAAACACAAATCAACCTTCGGAAAACGTTGATTGTATTCCAATTCTTTATTGCTCAATTTTTTACGGTTTCGGCCCTCATTATCGGGCAACAACTTTCCTATACCCTCAACAAAGATATGGGGTTTGACAAAGATGCTGTTGTTACCTTCGATCTACCTTCCAAGCTCATCAACAAATTTTATGAGGAAAAACTGGATCAAAGTAAGAAACAAACACTCCTACATGAGATCCAAAAAATAAAAGGTGTTTCGGCAGCGTCAATCGGTAGCAAGCCCTTATCAAATAATTATTCATCATCTTGGTTTCATCGACAAGACCCTACACTAAAAGAAAAAATTTCATCCGATATTTTCTTTAAAAATGCAGATCCGAATTATATAGCTGTATATGACATGAAGCTAATCGCGGGAAATAACCTACCACAATCCGATACTGTCAATGCCTATATTATCAATGAATCTGCTGTCAAGGCATTCGGTTTCAATTCGCCTCAAGATGCTATCGGGAAGTCAATTGGTCAAGAAGACAGTACCTTCCCGATCGTTGGCGTTATTAAAGATTTTCATGCCCAAGAATTCTATAAAGAAATTACACCTTTGGCTTTGCGCAGTTTTAGTCGCGGTGCATATACCTTTAACATGAAACTATCGGGAAACAGCAAGGAATGGAAAGGTAGTATCGAAGCGATCAATAAAATATATGCGCGGTTTTTTCCGGAATACCCAATTGAAGTAAAATTTTACGATGAAACGATTGCCTCTCTTTATCAAAAAGAGCAAAATCTAGCCAAGTTAATTAACGTAAGTACAATTGTTGCTGTTTTAATCGGTTGTTTGGGTCTCTTTGGGCTGATTACCCTTGCGGCTTTCCAACGCAGCAAAGAGATCGGTATCCGCAAAGTTTTGGGTGCAAGTATTCCAAGTATCTTTCATTTATTGGCAAAGAACTTCGTACAGCTCATTTTAATCAGTATCCTAATTGCCGCACCATTGACCTGGTGGACGTGTAGCAAGTGGCTGGAAGATTTTTACTACCGCATCGATCTTACGGCAACACCTTTTATCTTAGGCGCTGGGCTTGCACTATTTGCGGCCGTACTGACCATTAGTTTTCAATCGATCAAGGCGGCTATCCAAAATCCTGTCAATAGCTTACGGGACGAATAGCGACACGAGTATATCAAATTGGAGGATTAACAAAAAACGAAATAACAATGATTGTAAATTCACTTAAAACAGCCTATCGTTTTTTAAAAAAACATAAGTTGATCACGTTTATCAATATCACGAGTCTTGCGATTGGTATTACAGCAACGCTGGTTATTTTCTTGATGATCCAATACGACTACAGTTTTGACAAACATGTTCCCAATCAACAACAGGTCTATCGTGTTGTCAATAACGGAGAGTTCAAAAATGCCGGCGTCTACGTACCGTTGGTACGCACCATGCAAGCAGAGTTACCCAACTTGGAGGCCGTAGCCCCGATTTATCGAAGCCATGTCCAAAAGCTGAAAGTTTCTCTGGCAACAGACAAATTCCAGACTTTCCCGAAAGAACAGAAGATGGTATTCACGAACAGTCAATATTTCGATATTTTCCCTTCAAAATGGTTGGCTGGAAGTGCTAAGGCTTTGAATTCATCCGGAAATATTATCCTTACAGAGAAAACATTAGAAAAGTTTTATGGAAAAGAACTGCCTGCAAATGTGATTGGCAAAACCATCATCTATGCAGATAGTATCCCACTTCAGGTCGCTGGTGTAATTGAAAATCCGCAGCATAATTCGGATTTCAATTTTGAAAGCTTCATCGCTGAGTCGACGATCCCTCAGGATAACAATCTAAAAAACATGTATACGTGGGAAGCTTGGAACAGCATATCGGATTCACATCAGGTGCTTATCAAGACAAAAGCACAAAGTAACCCTCTTTTAATAGAGCGTAATATCGCGAATCTCCTTAAAAAATATAAATACAAAGAAGGAGAGAAAATTAACGATAAGCTTGAATTACAAGCATTGGCGGATGTACATTTTGATACAAGATTTAATTATGACGCCACCCATCCGGAAGCACTACGCAACCTTATTTTACTTGCAATCTTCCTCTTAGCCCTGGGGGCCGTAAATTTTATCAATCTATCCACGGCTCAGTCTATTGAAAGAGCCAAAGAAGTGGGCATTCGTAAGACGTTGGGTAGTTCTAAAACTACATTGATCAAACAGTTTTTGATCGAAACTTTTCTGATAACTTTGACCGCAACAGTACTTGCGGTCTTATTATTGCCATTGTTCTTACATGTCTTTGAAGGATTTATTCCGAAAAACCTAAGCATGGAAGGCCTGGACAAAACCGTTATTGTTTTCTTTCTATTTGGACAATTGGTCTTAGTAACCTTACTAGCCGGATTTTACCCTGCCTGGGTACTGACAGGATATGCTCCGGTGCTAGCGCTCAAAAACCAGCTTGGAAAAAACACGAATCTTTCCCGAAGCGCATGGATACGCAAAGCACTGACTATTTTCCAATTTGTATTAGCTCAGGCTTTTCTAATTTGTGTACTGGTTGTTGTCCGGCAAATCAATTACGTCTCCCATCGAGACATGGGTTTTCAAAAGGACGCTATTGTTAATGTCTACATTCCGGGAGCTTTCCAAAATTCGGCAAAAGGTGTAGTCCTTAAAAATGAGCTCAAAAAGCTAACGGATATTAAGGCAATCAGTTTCGGGAACATTGCACCCGCGATGAACGGCTGGATGACTACCGCAATCTCTTACGATCAATCGCCGGACAAGGAATCCTTGACTTTTGATAGCCGCTCTGGTGATGAAAACTATTTAGATGTTTATCAGATTCCACTTTTAGCAGGAAGAAATATTCGTCTATTGGACTCAACCAGTGAAATGCTGATTAATAGAAAAGGCCTTGAGCTACTACATATCAAAAATCCGCAGGATGCCATTGGCAAAACTTTCGAAAATGGACAAAATATCATCGTTGGTGTAATGGAGGATTTTGATTTGGCTTCTGCTCGACAAGGGGTTAAACCGGTTCTTTATACCGGTAGCAAAGAAGGATACGTACTTCATATTGCATTAGATCAATCGCATCCCGAAAACTGGAAAAATGCCATTGATAAAATAACGTCAAGCTACAAATCGGTTTTTCCTGATGATGAATTAGATCTGCGGTTTGTGGATGAGGTCATCCAAAACTTCTATACACAGGAGAAGCAGCTGTCTAAACTCTTATCCTGGGCAGTAGGGCTCTCTATGCTCATCGCCGGACTGGGTTTATTTGGATTAGCCATATTTACGGCAAATCAACGCACAAAAGAAATTGGAATCCGTAAAGTGCTGGGGGCATCTGTTTTCCAGATCACATTTTTACTGCTTCGAAATTTACTATCACTGGTTGCAATAGCCTGTCTGGTAGCTTTTCCAATTGCTTATTATTTTATGCATAGCTGGCTGAACGACTTTGTTTACCGAACTACGATAAGTCCCTGGATTTTTGGACTGTCTGCACTGGGGTTGATTGCATTTGCAAGTCTTGTACTATCAACCAAAAGTGTCTTTGCAGCAAAAGCAAACCCGATTAATAGTCTAAGGGATGAGTAAATAAGCGAGTAAAAGAGATAGGCTTATGTGTATTCATAATATGTATTAAGAACTTAAAAACCCATAACAATGATAAAGAACTTCATCAAAACCGCGTGGCGAAGTATTTTTTCTAATAAATTCTACAGTGCCATTAATATTTTAGGATTAACAGCAGGAATGGTTGTGGGGATATTCCTATTGCTCTGGATACAAGATGAGCTGTCCTTTGACCGATTCCATAAACATCAGCGCTCCATTTACAAAATTGGAATAGAGGGGGGAACGGGGATATCAAAACGAATCTTTGGATCCATCATTGCTCCCGTAGGAAATTTTGCAAAAAAGGAAATTCCTGAAGTCCAATATGCAGTCCGTATTTTCAAAATTGGAGATGCTGCACTTAAATATAAAGAGAAGAGGTTTAATGAAAAGAATTTTGCATTTGTAGACCCCAGTTATTTTACGGTTTTCGATTTTCCGCTACTACAGGGTAATTCAAAACAACCCTTCCCTGACAACAATTCCATTGTACTTACTCAGCGCACGGCACGTCGGTATTTCGGTGATGAAAATCCAATTGGAAAAACCGTAACATTGGGTATCGAGGACCTTTGTGTTGTATCGGGTGTCATTGCTGATTATCCTGAAAACTCAACTTTTCAATTTCAGGTTCTGCTCCCCATTTCGAGATTTAATGAGCAAGCCTACATCAAAAATAAAACGACCTATGATAATAAGACCTATCTATCTTCCATGGATGAAGATTGGTCCAATTTTTCATTCGAAACCTATCTGCAGCTGAGGCCTGATGCAAATCTTGCCACAGTTTCAAAAAAGCTACAGGCGATACACGAAAGGAACAAACCTGAGGATGCCCCTGTCCCCTACGTCACACAAGCACTCGCAAAGATGCATCTCTACCAAATGGATGGGAGTGATGCCGGAATTGACAATGTTCGAGTTTTTATAGGTGTAGCGATCATGATTCTTGTAATAGCAAGTATTAACTATATCAATCTTTCTACTGCACGGTCGTTGTCGCGCGCCAAAGAAGTGGGGATACGTAAAGTTATCGGCGCAGGTAGAAAGGAACTTTTTTTCCAATTTATATTGGAAACAACCATAATATTTGTCATTGCATCAGCATTGGCACTTGCCTTCGTATTTATTGGTCTCCCCCTATTTAATAGTTTCTCGGGGAAGCAGATTTCGCTACAGCTCTTTAATCCTACGTTATGGATAAGCGTACTGATTATGCTTGTGGGAACACTGGCACTTACAAGTATATATCCTGCCCTACTTTTATCCAAATTTGATCCGATTAAAGTACTTAAAGGCCGATTTACTAGAAAAAATTCCAGTGCACGAAAAATACTGGTTGTCCTGCAGTTCACTGTTTCTATAATCCTTATCACCTTAACAATTGTTATCGGTCGTCAATTGGATTTTATAAAACATCAAAATTTAGGCTACGAAAAGGATCATATTATTTCCGTTACTATGGCGCCAAAAATGTCCAAACATTTTGATGCTGTCAAAACCGAACTTCTAAAAAATAAGGATATTGATTATGTTATCCGTCTTGGCCGCGACATGGTTTATGGTGGTGCATCAACTGGGGACAACGATTGGGAAGGAAAGCCCAGCAAATCCAATCTTTGGTTCAATATGACATATTCCGATCAATCTGCGCTCAACTTTTTTAAGATAAAACTTACACAAGGTCGTAATTTCACGGGCTCCATAGCAGATTCAACCCATTTCATTATCAATGAATCGGCGGCGCGGGAAATGGGTTTAAAAGATCCGATTGGCGTACGCTTACGCATTCGGACAGTTCCGGGAACTATTATTGGGGTTGTAAAGGATTTTAATTATGCGAGCGCTAGACAAAAGATTGAGCCTATGGTCTTTCAATATAGCCCAAAAGATTGCTGGCAGCTATACCTTAAAACAACAACTTCTGGTACAAAATCCGCATTAAACTCCTTGCAACAGATCTGGAAAAGCTATTATGATGATATGCCGATGAACTACAGCTTCCTGGACGAAAGCTATCAAAAGCAATATACGAATGAGCAGAAACAAGGCTCCTTATTCAATTTTTTTGCCCTGATTGCCATCGTCATCTCCTGCCTAGGACTCTTAGGACTATGCACCTATACAGCGCAGGTTAGAACCAAAGAAATTGGTATCAGAAAGGTCCTTGGCGCTACAGTATTCGGTATTATACAATTATTAAACAAGGAATTTTTATTCTTAGTCATTTTAGCCAATGTCATCGCAGTACCAATCGCTGTTTATTTCAGCATAAATTGGCTCGATGGTTTTGCCTTCAGAACGACTCTCCCATTTACCATATTTCTATATGCGGCGGGGATAACCATTGCTATTGCATTATTTACGGTGAGTTTCCAGTCCATCAAAGCGGCATACGCCAATCCTGTAAAAAGTTTGCACGATGAATAGTTTATATTTGAGAACCAAAACAACAGCATAAAATGATTCGATTATTCCTAAAAACAGCGCTGAGAAATTTGAAGCGCAGTCCCTTAAACACAACAATAAATATTTTGGGATTAGCACTGGGGTTTACTGTTGCCCTGATAAGTACATTATGGGTACTGAAACAATTTTCTTTTGATAAGCATTACAGCAATTATCAACATATTTATCAGGTCATGATGACTGGAACTTTCAATGATGAGAAATCTACTGATCGCTCCACCCCTATTCCCTTGGTCAAAACGATCGCGTCTGATTTCAAAAATGAAATGCAAGATGCAGCACTGGTCACGAATATGGAGAGCAATAATCTTAAGGTAGGTGATAAGAAGCTTAATGCACCAGGGTTTTACGCCATGGGAAAATTTGCCGAATTATTTTCTCTCAAATCTGTACAAGGAAATAGTACCACACCGAGCAATCCATCGACCATCATAATTTCAGAATCCTTAGCAAAACGGCTGTTTGATAAGGTAGATATCATCGGGAAAACACTTCAATTGAATGGCAAAGAACAGTATACTGTTCAAGGTGTTTATAAAAATATTCCTGAAAACAACACTTTTTATGGCTTAGATTATGTATTGCCCTTTGTCGATTATCTTGCAAAAGACCAAGGTATTGAAGAAAGCTGGTCCAGCTGCTATTTCAGCACTTTCGCCAAAATCGACAATGATACCTTTGTTCCCGCTTTGGAAAATAAACTAACAAATATCATCAACAAAAAACTGACGGATATAAAACCTGAGATCCTGTTGCATCCGATGTCCAAATGGCATTTATATGATTCGTTCAAGAATGGAAAGAACGTAGGCGGACAGATTCAATATGTATGGATGTTTGTTTGGATAAGCGTATTCATCATTTTATTGGCCAGTATCAATTTTATTAACCTGAGTACGGCGAGAAGCTTAAAAAGAGGAAAAGAAATCGGGGTTTTAAAATCTGTTGGCGTCAATCGCAGACAGCTTATTGCAGGCTTTCTTGTTGAGTCAATCCTCGCTGTAGCCTGCGCATTTTTGTTAGCTGTTCTATTCGCTACATTGCTTTTGCCTTGGGTCAAAACGATTACACATACGACACTGCATATCCCTTTTGCCGATATTCGTTTCTATGGCTACTCCCTAGTAGGAATAGGCGTTATAGGCCTTTTAGCAGGTATGTACCCGGCGTTATTTTTATCGGCATTTAATCCTATTCTTGCACTTAAAGGTAAAATCAACAGCCGAAAAGGCGGATCAAGAAGTAGAAAGGCAATGGTCATCGTGCAATTTGCTATTTCTATTTTCCTGATGATATCCACTTATCTGGTGATTCAGCAACTGCATTACACAAAGGATCGTCCAATAGGTTATAAAAGTTCAAATTTGATAAACATTACTTCATCCAATTCAACTATCGTCAAAAACTTTGATGTACTTCGAAAAGAGTTGATCGGTCAGCGCCTTGTGACAGATGCCGCCCTTTCTTCTAACTTTGTGAACCACCTATCCTTAACAGGTGGTGGCTTTAATTGGCAAGGTAATGATTCCAAAGACGGTGCGATCATGGGGATCTTCACCGTAGATGAAAACTTCGCGAATACTGTACAGTGGAATTTTATAAAAGGGCGCAATTTTTCAAAAGATTTCAAAACAGATTCAACGGCTGTTATTCTGAACGAAGCGGCGGCCAAATTTATGGGAGTTACCGATCTAAACAGCAAACAGCTTTCACGTGCCGGTATCAATTACCACATCTTGGGTATTATTCAAAATACGCTTTCCGAATCTCCTTTCAAATCCATTACACCGACGGCTTATTTTCTAAAATTTTTACCAAAGAATAAAATAACGCTTCAACTGGATGAAAATCAAGACCTCAAACAAAACCTAAAAGCGATTTCCACAGCGTTCAATCGCATAGACCCTGACCTTATTTTTGATTATACATTTACGGATCAGGAATATGCCAAAGAGTTTCAACAGATGGAAATGATCAAGAGCTTGACCAGTTTATTTACAGGGTTGGCCATACTCATTTCATGTCTTGGTCTCTACGCGCTGGTTTCCTTTCTTACGGAGCAACGAGAAAAAGAAATCGGCATTCGTAAAGTATTGGGTGCTTCAGAACTTGGCTTGTGGCGGCTACTTTCCACAGAATACATTTGGCTCACAGGCATTGGCTTTTTAGTCGCAGCCCCTTTAGCCTATCTCCTCATGGAATCATGGCTCGAAGACTATGTCTACCGCATATCAATTACATGGACGGTCTTTGCTATCACAGGCTTAACCGCGCTAATCATCACCTTATTAACCGTTAGTTACCAAGCGATTAAAGCAACATTAGCAAATCCTGTAAAAACCTTAAGAAGCGAATAATACCAATTTGTTCGGGGACGGACACTATACTGTCCGTTTCCGAACATTTAAAACCACCATAAAAACACATCAAAAACCTAAAAATCAATACATTATATTTATGGCAAACGAATTGAACTGCTTGGCTTTGCTATTTTTCGAATAACGGAGCCTTCTACTAAAGCGAGCTAAGTGACAAGAATATAGCCTAATTAACAGTCTAAATGCTCATAACCATGTTAAAGAACTATTTTAAAATTGCTTGGCGGAATATCAGAAAAAACAAAGGATTTTCTCTTTTAAATATGTTTGGCCTCAGCATCGGGATAACATGTTTTCTATTGTTGGCAGCGTACATATATCATGAATCCAGTTATGAGCGTTTCCTTCCCAATGCGGACCGTCTAGCTTATATTAGCCTCACCTATAAAGCACCCAATAGCACGGAGGAAGTAAATTCTGCGGTAACACCAACAGGTTTAGCTCCTGCTTTACAAGCTGAATTTCCGGATGTAGAACAGGCAACCAGATTCTACAGCTATTCCAAAGGCGGTAAAATAGAATCCAAAGAGGCACTAATAACTGAAAAAGGCCTACTTTATGCTGACCAAAATGTTTTTAAAACTTTAGGTTATACCTTTCTCGAAGGTGATTCTCGATCAGCCTTAGCAGAACCAAATCAGATTGTCTTAACAAAAAAACTCGCAGCGAAATATTTCCCCAATCAGTCGGCCATCGGTCAGACACTATCCATTGACAAAGTCAACTGGAAAATCACAGGTATCATCGCAGACTTGCCCACAAATACACAGTTGAACTTCTCTGCACTCCTTTCCAACAAAGGATTAGAACGCTACAAAGAAATGGCTTGGTCATCTGCAAATGATATAACCATAGCGCTCCTAAAAAACAAAGATCAGTTCGGTTCGATCCAACAGAAATTGGACCAAATGACAAAATCAAAATTCGCCGAAGCAACAAAACAAGGCTATCAATTTCGATTTATCCTTGAAAAGCTGACCGATATCCATCTTCACTCCAAAGCAGCAGGTACAGGAAACATTACTTATATCTATATTTTACTGGCGTTAGGTGCTGCGCTTATTATTTTAACCTGCATCAATTTTACAAATTTGGTATTAGCGCATGCGCTTGAACGCAAGAAAGAAATCGGTGTCAAGAAAGTTCTGGGTGCAGCAAAGAAAACAATATTCTTTCAGTTCTTTTTTGAATGTAGCCTCATGGTTTTTCTAGCGGTTGCTTTTAGTCTTCTGACTACAGGACTTTTGTTACCCGTATTCAGTTCATTTATGGGTACCGAAATGAAATTAACCGTATGGACAGACCCTCGGTTTTATACGATTTTACTTGTTTTCATAGCCTTGTTGACGCTTCTGTCGGGTGGCTGGCCTGCCTATTCAATTGCTAGTTCAAAACCTATTTCCATTTTTAAGCGGAAACTAACTGAAAAACGACATGGTATATCATTAAGCAAGGTGCTCGTTACTTTTCAATTCAGTATCTCTATATTTTTTATTATCTGCACCTTATTTGCGAGTAGACAGATGGATTTTATCCAGTCTAAAAACACTGGATTGGATCGCTCTGATATGTTGGTCATTGATGGCCGAGGATGGCAAGATAAAGAAAGGCAGCTATTAAAAGAAAAGTTAATGCAGCTCAATAGCGTCCAGGGCGTTACCGCTTCGTATGACAATCCCGTCAATATCCAAGGTGGCTACAGTGTCAGTGAAGTAGAAGGCCAACCCAATGATTTTGATATGGATGTCACTGCAATTCCGATTGAAAAAGATTTCGTATCCGTTTTTCATATTCCATCTGTCGCCGGCGCACCGCTGTCAGATGCGGACATTTTGCGCGCGCAAGATACTATTTCACCAGAATATGGCTTTGTAGTGAATACACTTGCTGCATCCGCCATGGGTTTTACTCCTGAACAGGCTATTGGAAAGAAAATCAATTTGAACGGACGTAAGGGCAGTATCAAACAAGTTGTGGCAAGTTTTAACTTTGCATCATTACACAACGAAGTCAAACCAATTGTACTTTTTCCTGAATATGATTATTTCGGCAATATTTTCATTCGACTCAATCCGACGTCGCCGGTAAAAGATGTTCTTGCGCAGATCAAAGCTGTTATAAAAGATATTGATTCAAAAAACAGTTTTGAATATCACTTTCTCAATGATGATTATAACAAGTTATATCTCAAAGATCAGCAAACAACACGAGTAATGCAGTTATTTTCCATCATTACAATTGCTATCGCCTGTATGGGACTATTTGCATTATCAGCTTATGCCGTGCAACAACGCTTTAAAGAGATCGGTATCCGTAAAGTATTAGGTGCTTCAACGATCAAGATTGTCAACATATTGAGTGTTGACTTTATGGCCCTAGTCCTGTGTGCTGTATTGATCAGTGTACCCTTAGGCTGGTATGCCATGCACCGCTGGGTAGAGAATTTTGCTTACCACATCACGCTAGACTGGTGGGTATTTATTGTGGCGGCGATAAGTGCATTATTGGTATCATTTATCACCATTAGTTTTCAAACCATAAAAGCTGCGATTCTGAACCCGGTTGATAGTTTAAGAGACGAGTAATTGTTTTAGTAGCTATTAAAAATAAAGACACCTGATAAATAACAAGCTGGACCTTTAAAATTCAAGTTTTTTCTATTTATCGATACCTAATACGACAGATATGCTTAAAAATTACATCAAAATAGCATGGCGGAACCTATGGAAAAGCAAGGGGTACTCTGCGATTAATATTATTGGACTTTCTATCGGATTGACAGCGGTACTGATCATCGGTATATGGATAAAACATCAATTGCAATTCGACAATTTTTACAGCAATAAGGAAAGCATATATAAACTTTGGAACAAATATGAAGATCAGCAAAAAATCTACGTAAACGATATCACTTCGGCACCGGCATCTCAGGCTCTGCTAGCAGATTACCCAGAGGTTGAACGTGCTGCGCGGATGTATTGGAGCAGCACCGCCCTGATGTCTTTTGGCGATAAGAAGATTAAATCCAAGGGAAATGAAGTTGATCCAGCCTTTATTGAATTATTTGATTTCAAACTTCTTAAAGGGAACAGCAAGGATGCTCTAAAAGATACAAAAGATATCGTCCTGACGGAAAGTCTTGCTAAAAACATATTTGGCAAAACTGATCCAATAGATAAAACGCTTCTTCTCGACAATAAAGAACTGTATAGGGTATCGGCAATTATGCAGGATCTCCCCAGTAACACAAGTTTCGACTTTACCTATCTGATACCTTTAGAAAAAGCCGAAACCTATTCATCTGGCTGGGGTTCAAACACTTTCTACACTTATATCAAGCTGAAAGAAGGAACCGATGTTGATCTTTTTAATAAAAAGCTAAATAATATAATCAACAAAAAAACAAACAATGAAATAAAAGGCTCCATGTTCCTCTATCCGATGTCCAAAATGCATCTATATTCAAAATTTGAGCAGGGTATTGCTGTTGGCGGAAAAATAGATCAAGTTAAATTGGTGGCGGGAATAGGTTTATTAATATTATTGATCGCCTGTATCAATTTTATCAATCTCAGTACAGCCCGCAGCCAGAAAAGAGCAAAAGAAGTTGCAGTAAGAAAAGTTGTAGGAGCCCAACGCTTCCATTTAATCATACAATTTCTTTCCGAATCTTTATTGTTAACCTTTATTTCAGGTACATGTGCTATCGTATTGACAATACTGACTCTTCCAATATTTAACCAGGTTTTAGATAAAGCATTAATCTTTTCATTTTCAGATTCATCGATCTGGTTTTCCCTGATTGGTTTTATTTTCCTTACAGGGATACTGGCAGGGCTATACCCTGCTTTCGTGCTCTCTTCTTTTAAACCGATAAAATCGCTCAAAATATTTGGACGGACAAACAAGTTTTCCCTGAATTTTCGAGAATTATTGGTTGTATTTCAATTTGGTATTGCTATTATACTGATTATAGCAACCATTATCGTACGCAAACAAATAGAATATGCCAGCCAGCGTGAAATAGGCTATGAAAATTCACAACTTATCGAAGTGCCCATTGAAGGCGGTATGGAAAAAAATTATGAAGCTATTAAGTCGGAACTGATCACTGCCAACATTGCCGAAGCTGTTACTCGTACGGGCTGGTCAATTACTAAAAATGGAGCCAGTTCCGGAGGTAGTTTCCTATGGCCTGGAGCTAATCCAGAACAAGCAAAAAAAATGGGTTTTGAACTTGGACGCACTGAAAGTGATCTTGTTAAAACTCTTGGATTAAAGCTCATTGCTGGTCGAGACATCGATTATGGCAGGCTACCGGGAGATAGTGCTTCTGTAATGATTAATGAAGCTGCTGTCAAAGAAATGAAACTGGAAAATCCAATAGGAAGCTATCTCAAATGGGGCGATAAAACTTATACTATCGTTGGTGTAATCAATGATTATATTACGGGGTCACCTTATAGTCCAATAACCCCCTTACTGATTTATCCTTCAAAAAATTGGATGTTGAATATGGTTATACGCACCAGTCCAAACAGAGCTATGGAAATGAACCTAAAGCAAATTGAGGAAATTATTAAAAAGTTCAATCCGGCCTACCCCTTCGAGTACCAGTTTGTGGATCAGAAATTTGCAGGTAAATTCAAAGATCAGCAACAGACTGCTCAACTCGCATTCATTTTTTCGGGATTAGCTATTTTCATCTCTTGTCTGGGCTTATTTGGGCTTGCTTCTTATATTGCTGAGCTAAAGACCAAAGAAATTGGCATTCGTAAGGTACTAGGCGCCTCGGTAACTGGAATTACGGCAATGTTATCCAAGGATTTTGTTAAGCTTGTCATTATTTCCATTCTAATTGCTTCGCCAATAGCCTGGTGGGCAATGAACAAATGGCTACAGGACTTTTCCTATCGAATTGAAATACAATGGTGGGTTTTTGCACTAGCAGGAGTTTCTGCCTTATTCGTAGCTTTCTTTACGGTAAGCACACAAGCCATAAAGGCTGCCAATAGTAATCCCGTAAAGACATTAAGAGACGAATAAGCGCAAAAATTAAGTACGTAAAAAGTCAAGAGTAAAAAATAGAGCTACAATTGGTTCGCTTCAATTAAACAAAACACTGCAAAACGAAAAATTAAAACCATGATAAGGAACTATATCAAAATCGCATGGCGTCACTTATGGAAGAACAAAGGATATTCCTTTATCAATATTCTAGGGTTAGCTTTAGGTATAGGGATTTCGTTGATAATCGCCCTTTGGATCAACTCAGAAATAAGATTTGACCGCTTTTACACCAACACAGGCCGCCTATATCAAGTTTATACAAGCGATGTATTTGATGGCAGTCACCATACCTGGGGAAATACACCACATGTACTAGGCCCGTTTTTAAAGCAAGAACATCCTGAGATAGAACAGATGGTGCGCACCTGGAAGATTGATCATCGTATCCATCATGATGCCGAACCAAGCTTAAGTGCCTCAGGGGTCGCTGTAGATTCTGCTTTTTTAAAACTTTTTGATTTCAAAATTCTAGCCGGAAACTCAGATTCTCCCTTGTCCCGTCCGGATGCTTTGGTGCTAACTGCATCTACTGCAAAAAAATTATTCGGTAAGCTTGATGTCATTGGACGTCGAGTCGAAATGGATACCACTGTTTCCTTAACTGTCGAAGCGATTATTGAGGATATTCCCTCAAATTCCAAATTCTACGGAAATGACTTCCTCTGTTCATTGGATTACCGGGCCAAAACAGGCATGACTTTTAGTGATTCGTGGACAGCCTATAACCATGAAACTTACGCTCTTCTAAAAGAAAGGGCAACAGTGGGTGCTGTCAACAGGAACATCGAAAACATGGTTTCCAAACACACCAACGGTACCACAAAAGCGACCATATATCTCTATCCTGCTAGCCGTTGGCATCTCTACAACAAATCGGTCAACGGACAAATGGTCGCAGGTAATATTACCACGCTACAGTTATTTGGACTGATCGGCATATTTATCCTCCTAATAGCTTGTATCAACTTTATCAACTTAAGCACCGCAGGAGCCGAAAGACGTGCTAAGGAAATAGGCTTACGTAAAGTAGTGGGTGCGCCTAGAAAATCGCTCATTCAACAATTTCTATTAGAATCGTTTATTTTAACCTTTCTGGCCGGAGTCTTGGCGCTATTATTTATTCTCTTGGCGCTTCCGTCTTTCAATAAGCTTATCAGCGGACATCTTGCAATCATGGATCATCCGCTGTTTTTCTCCTGCCTATTCCTCGCCATTATCTTCTTTTGTTCGCTCTGCGCGGGATTATATCCTGCTTTTGTATTATCGGCTTTTGATCCAGTAAAAACCTTAAAAGGAAATGTCTTACCATCTAAATCAGGCCTTCAACCCAGAAAAATACTCGTTACTTTGCAGTTCACTATATCGATAGGTCTAGGTATATGTACATTTATAATCGGTCAACAGATACGCTTTGGGGAGCATCGAGATAGCGGATACGACCGTAATAACTTGATATATGTACCACTTCAGGGAAATTTAAATAAAAACTATGAGGCTTTAAGGAATGAAGTATTCCAACAAAATATTGCCAGTAGTATGACCAAATCGTGGGGGCGCATCAGTCGTTCGGGAAGTAATAGCTGGGGATACTCCTGGCCCAATGACCGGCCAGAAGACTATGACGTCGTATTCAACAATATGGCGACAGACTGTGATTTCATCAAGACAATGGGGATCAAATTAGTACAAGGACGGGATATCGATATTTATACACACCCCTCTGATTCCAATGCGTTGCTACTGAACCAGGCTGCTGTTGCTAAGATGCGATTGTCCAATCCCATCGGCACACCAGTTACGGTATCCAAAGGTACGGCATACCAACGTACCTATCATGTAGTAGGGGTTATCGAAGATTTTGTGCTGCAATCTCCTTATCAAGATATCGAACCTATGATGATCCAAGGCCCTATGGGTTATGCCGATTATTTTCATATCCGGTTAAATACTGCTAAAGGCCTATTGGCGAATATAGAAGGTATCCAATCCCTGATCAAAAAGTATAATCCAGATTATCCCATAGATATTCGTTTTATTGATGACGATTATGCTTTAAAATTTGCCGGTCAAAAACGCACAATGACGCTGACAGGTTTATTTTCAGGACTCGCAATCCTGATAGCATCTATGGGTTTATTGGGACTAGTCTCTTTTGCAACGATCCAGAAACAAAAAGAAATCGGTATCCGAAAAGTACTTGGCGCCTCTGTATTCGGAATTATTACATTATTGTCCCGAGGCTTTATTATACTGATAGGTATTGCACTGCTCGTCGCCTCTCCTATCGCTTGGTGGATTATGAATCAATGGCTGGCAGACTACGCACATCGCGTAGATATACAGTGGTGGATATTTGCATTGGCGGGCTCATTAGCGATAATGATTGCTTTACTTACAGTCAGTACAATGGCTGTTAAAGCAGCAAGAGCCAATCCTGTCAAAAGTCTACGGGACGAATAAAGAATCTTATAACTATCATAGATAACAGCTAATATAATTATGATAAGGAACTATATCAAAATCGCGTGGCGCAACCTGATGAAAAACAAATCCTTCTCCCTGATTAACATCATCGGATTGGCGATCGGTATGGCCGGAGCATTACTTATAGCACTTTGGTTGCAGAACATGTTAACCATGGACCGCTTTCATGAGAAGGGTGATCGCCTGCATGTATTGAGTAATCGTGACGAATTTCAAGGCGAAAAATCAGCCTGGGCCTATACACCTAAAATACTAGCGCCCTCATTGGCTGCAGATTTTCCAGATATCGAAGCTTTTACCAGATATAATGAGGGACCGCAATTTTTAACAACTTTCAATGAAAAGAAACTGATAGCAAATACTGTTTTCATCGATCCTGGTTTTTTCAAAATGTTTTCTTTGCCTTTTGTGAAAGGAGAACAGAATGTGAGATTTGATCATCCCAAAGGTCTTGTTCTCACGGAAAGTTACGCAAAAGCGCTGTTTGGAAATGAAGATCCCATTGGAAAATCAGTTCGGATAGACTCGGTTAATCAAGTCACCGTACAAGCTATACTTAAAGATCTTCCGAGTAATTCAAGTTTCAAATTTGACATCCTCCTCCCATTTGAATATGCAAAAATAATTGGTTACGTAGACGATAACTGGAGCAATAATTCAATAACTACTTATGTCCTGTTAAAAGAAGGTACTTCAGTCAACGCATTTAACGACAAAATCAGAACCTATCTGAGAGATCATATCAATACGAGTAATAAAGCTGCAGGTTATACTTCTGCAAGAAATACGGGTGAGATTTTTGCCTTCCCCTATCCAGATTCTTTCCTTTACAATAGCGGAAAAGGAGGAAATTATACTTCCGGACGTATCGATATCGTCAAGCTATTTGCTTGGATTGGTGTATTTATCTTATTGGTGGCAAGCATCAATTTTATGAATTTGAGTACGGCACGTTCCGAACGCCGCGCAAAAGAAGTCGGTGTCCGCAAAGTAATTGGGGCAAATAAGACAAGCCTAATGGCGCAGTTCCTGGTTGAAAGCATATTGATTAGCCTGATCGGAATGATACTCGCGACTATACTTGTTTTTATGGTCCTGCCATTTTTTAACGAGCTGGTGGGAAAACAGCTTAGCTTATCGTTATTAAACTTACCAACCTGGCTTTTTTTAATTGGTTTTGCCTTATTTACGGGTGTGTTAGCGGGTACTTACCCGGCCTTTTTCCTTTCTTCATTTCAGCCTATCAAGACCTTGAAAGGAAAATTTGTTTCTAAAACAAGAGGCCTTAGTATTCGCTCGCTCTTAGTCGTCATTCAATTTAGTCTCGCTATTATATTGATTATCGCAACAGTCATTGTCGCGAAACAAATCCAATATACCAAACAGCGCGACAGAGGTTATAATGAAAATGGACTACTTTATAGCAGTATCCAAGGTGACCTCGAGAAGAATTACAGAATTCTTAGAAATGAGTTGTTAGCCAGCAACGCAGTTGTTTCTGTTTCGAAAAACATGTCGCCGGTAACCGATTTCTATAGCAATGGCTGGGGATTTACCTCCGGCACACCAACGGAACAGGACAAACGCATTTCCTATAACCGCTTTAGTACCGATGCCGATGCTGTAAAGAACCTTGGTTTGACATTGATCCAAGGCCGCGACATCGATATCTATAAATTTGCAACAGACAGTACTGCCTTGATTTTAAATGAGTCCGCGGTAAAAAGTTTGCACCTCAAAAACCCGGTCAATAGCATTGTGGATGGCGATGGAACAAAATGGACCGTAGTTGGGGTAGTCAAAGATTTCATAATGGGATCGCCATTTGGAGACAATAAACCTATGGTGATATTAGGACCGCAAGCCTGGTTTACAACGATCCATTATCGTTTAAATCCAAACAATAATATCGCAGACAACTTAAAAACGATTGAGTCAATCTTTAAAAAGTTCAACCCAGATTACCCTTTTGAATATCAATTCATTGACAAGACCTACGAAGAAAAATTTAAAGAGACAAAAGCTATAGGTACACTGGCCATGATCTTTGCTGGATTGACGATCTTTATTTCCTGTCTGGGTTTATTGGCATTAATCGCCTATATGGCCGAAACACGCATGAAAGAAATTGCTGTCCGCAAAGTTCTTGGAGCAAGTGTCACCCAAGTAACCTCTTTACTTTCGATCGATTTTATTAAGCTTGTTGTGGTCGCAATTTTTATCGCCACACCTATCGCTTGGTGGGCCATGGATAAATGGTTACAAGATTACAGTTATCGAATTGAGATACAGTGGTATTATTTTGTCATTGCTGGACTATTGGCTATTCTGATCAGTATGGCCACGATAAGCTATCAAGCAATTAAGGCTGCATTAGGTAATCCTGTTAACAGTCTACGCGATGAGTAGCCCAAAGTTTAACAACATTGTTTCGTATAGTTTTAAACCATAAAGAAAGGCATGAATTCATTCAAACTTACTTTTCGCAGCCTCATTAGCAACCGACAATATACCTGGATCAATATCTTGGGCTTAAGTATTGGTTTTTCCTTGTGCCTTCTCGTATTTGCTCTTGTCATTGAAGAAAATTCGTATGACAAAAGCTGGAGAAATGCGGATCATCTCTTTCGGATTGTGACCATAGATTCAACGGCTGGACTTGAACGCCAAATGTCCCGAACATTCGTTAATTTAAGTACGGAACTCAAACAAGTATTTCCGGAGATTCAAAATGAGGCTCGGATAGAATCCAGAAAATATTATTTAAAACCCCATGCAAGCTCAGCACAGCCCATAGGCATACAGGTTTTGGAGTCGGAAATAAACATCTTGGATATGTTGAGCATCAAGGTTCTCGAAGGCAATCCCAAACAGCTGGTCCAAGGAAAAACAAACTTGCTCATCGGCAAAGAATTCAAAGAAAAGTACTTTAAGAACGAAAATGTCATCGGCAAAGTCATCCAAAGTGCCGACCCCTATACCGATCAGCCATCCGATTATATCATTACGGGTATTATGGATAATCTTCCTTATAATTCAACGCTCAGAGCTTCCGCTATTGCTTTAGTCCCCAAAATATCGATGGAATTAAGCAAAGATGGCTCAGGCTACTACACCGAACAATTTGTACAGCTAAAATCCGGGACACCAAGAATAGATATCGAGCAGAAACTAAATCGTTGGTATAAAGGATACCTCAGTCCTAACACAAAACAGGTGACTTCCTTTCGCCTGCAGCCTATTCAGGATATATATATGGAGCCATTAGGCAGTGCAGATATCAGCGGCAACCAAAAAACAACAAATATATTTGTGGGTGTTGCCGTTTTGGTCTTTATTATTTCCTGTATCAATTTTATTAATATTTACGCTGTAAGAACAGTTAAAAAATTAAGAGCACTTCATATACATAAAGTATTGGGGGCCAGCCGAGCCCAAATGATCAGACGAATGCTGTTAGAAACAATCCTACTGTTTTTTATTTCTGCATTATGTAGTTTGGTACTCTTTAGACTTGGATTGTCCCAACTGGAACACTTTATAGGCTATGATCTCGCTTATATTAAATCCATACAACTCCCGTTGCTATTGGCATTTATGACGACTGCAATTGCCCTTGGCGTGCTAATTGGTTTTTATCCAGCATGGCTGATCTCCGGTATTAAGAGTTCAGATGCCTTAAAAAATAAGCTATCAAAAATTCCCAATACAGAAGTCTTTATCAAAAAAATGCTTATCACAACACAGTTTAGCATTGCCATTATCGTCATCATTGGCCTTATAACAATCAAGTCCCAACTCAGTTATATGCAAGCAGCTCCCTTGGGAATGGAAGTCAAAAATGTGCTAAACATCGATTATTTCAACAAGGGTACACAAAATACAAATATAAAAGATCGAATTGGTCAACTTACCGGGGTTGAATCGGTCAGCGTCGCTGCCTGGACGCCGACAATCGGGTCAGGCTACCTTGCCAAGACAATCGTCGACAAGGACGATCCAGGGAAAAATATCCAAGTCAGTTTCATCGGTGGCGATGTCGATTTGTCCAAGACTTTGGGAATCCAGTTGGTTAAAGGTCGATTATTGACTCCTGAAGATTATACGCATGTTGAAATGGATATGGGAGAAGACGAAGGTATCAATAATGCCCTTGTGACGGAAAGTACGGCAAAAAAGCTTGGGATAGACAAACTCGGTATCCTGTATAAAGACCTTCAAATTATCCCCGTCGGAATCATTAAAGATTTCCATAGTGAGTCTTTTCGTAGCAAAATAGTACCAACAGTGATTTTAGCAAAAGATTTTAACGGAAGCGGCAATATTCTGATAAAAGTAGGGAAAGGACAAGAACAACAAATCTTTCGATCGGTATCTCAAATTATACAAAATACCTATCCTGATAAACACGTTTCCTTCCATTGGATAGATGATTTGATTGCAAAACAATATGAAAAAGAGAGCAAGCAAGTGCAATTATTTATCCTATTCAGTGCATTGACATTGTTGATCTCTGCCTTAGGAATCACAGGATTGATTATGCAAAATCTCGAACAGCGCACCAAAGAAATTGGCATACGCAAAGTCCTAGGCGCAACAGTGCTCGACATATCACGTCTCTTTTCAAAAGATTATCTCATCTTATCCACTTTGGCTATTTTTATTGCCAGTCCAATCGCGGGGTATTTTTCAAAAAAATGGCTCGAAGATTATGCGTACAATGTGGGCGTACAATGGTGGTTCTTTATCCTTGCCGCGCTTGCCATCTTTTTGATCAGCATCATTACTGTCAATTTCCAAACAATACGTGCCGCACTAAACAATCCAGTAGATAGCTTACGAAACGAGTAAATATTCATTTATAGTAATAAAAGGGGCCTCAATATGATCAAGAATAATTTAAAAATAGCATGGAGAAATTTAACCCGCAATTTCTCCACTTCGTTTATCAACATCGTTGGGTTGGCCATGGGAATTGCAACCTGCCTTCTGATCAGCTTATATGTGACCGATGAATTTAGTTTTGATCGTTACAACGAGCATGCAGACCGTATTGTACGTGTTGTTTTCAGAGGAACTGTCAAGGGCGGAACGATCAATGAGGCACATGTCATGCCACCTGTAGCTTCGACTATGAAGTCAGAGCTGCCCGAAGTTGAAGAAACTGCACGATTAAGAATCGGTGGATCGCCTCTATTTGTCGTTAATAATAAAGTGTTTCACGAAGAAAAAATGGCTTTCGTGGATGCTTCTTTCTTCAAAATTTTCACGCTCCCTTTTATTAAAGGGAATTTCTCTACAGCTATTTCTTCCCCAAATTCTGCAGTGATTTCCGAATCCACTGCCTTAAAGTATTTTGGTACGACGGACGTGGTTGGACGGGATCTTTCGGTCAAAGACAATCCGACAATCCTTAAAATCACTGGAGTAATCAAAGATGTCCCTCAAAACTCCCATTTTCATTTTGATGTATTTACCTCTTTGGATGCACTGGAAGATTCACGATCAGATTCGTGGATGACTTCCGAATATTATACTTATGCATTGCTTTCGAAGAATGCTTCACGTGAAAAGCTCGAAAAAAACTTAGCCACGCTATTCGACAAACATGTTGCCACACAATTTATGGCAGGTTTTGGCATGAGTTACCAAGAATACAAGAAAACGGGAAATAAGATCGGACTTTACCTACAGCCGCTCACAGATATCCATCTACATTCGAATTTCAACTACGACCTCAGCGCTCCGGGGGATATACGTTATGTTTATATTTTTAGTGCTATTGCACTCTTTATGCTATTGATTGCTACAATTAATTTCATGAATCTATCTACAGCCAGTGGCTTTAGGCGGTGTAAAGAAGTAGGAGTACGAAAAGTACTGGGTGCCGACAAACAAAACCTGATGCGACAATTTATGCTGGAGGGCGTCCTCCTGACTTATATTTCCTTAGGGATAGCTTTGGGAATTGTTTTACTTGCCCTTCCCCTATTTAATCAGATTTCAGGCAAAGATATTGAAATTCAAAAACTTGACGCTTTTAAAATTATCCCCTTCCTGCTGACTTTTGGTTTAGTCGTCGGTCTATTTTCCAGCAGCTATCCCGCGTTATATCTATCCTCATTTAATCCGCTCCGTGTATTAAAAGGAAAAATAAGTCGTTCGACTAAAGGCCTTAATTTACGCAGTGGGCTTGTTGTATTTCAATTCATCATTTCCGTCGGACTTATCTTTGGAACCGTGGTGGTTGTTCAGCAGCTGGATTATATGCGTCATATTAAACTTGGATATAACAAGGATAATGTCCTTATTATACAGAGCTGGCCTTTGGGGAAAAACGAAAAGACATATTATAATTTATTGATGCAAGATAGCAGAATCAAGCATGTCTCTCATTCGTCCTATCTCCCTGCTGGAGAAAGTAACAACAACAATTTTTTCATCTATCCGGATGGCAATACTGATCAATGGGTCAAAACGATTCGTTACGATATAGATGAAGAATATATTCCGGTCATGGGTATGCAGCTTAAAGAAGGACGAAATTTCGCAAAAACATTTGGTAATGACAGCCTTTCTGTCATCATCAATGAAACTGCAGCAAAAGATCTAGGTTGGAACGATCATAGCCTTGGCAAAATATTGACCAATAAAGACAACAAAAGCTATCGTGTTATTGGTGTCGTTAAGGATTTCCATTTTCGCTCTTTACATGAGCAGATCTCTCCGCTTGTGATGGTTCTTAGCGATCAAGCCGGGAGTTTGATTCTCAAAACCCAAACAGCCGATATGGAGAAGCTCATTCAAAAATTAGCGTCTCTCTATCGTTCCTTTCCAACAGACATTCCATTCAGCTATTCCTTTCTGGATGACCGATACGCACAAACCTACCAAGCAGAAGTGAAAACGGGTAAATTACTGAGCATCTTTGCGGGACTGACTATTTTTGTGGCCTGCCTTGGTTTATTCGGCTTGGCTATTTTCACCGCCAATCAACGCAGAAAAGAAATAGGGATCCGAAAAGTTGTTGGAGCTACAGTTCCTGACATCACACGTATGCTTTCCACTGAGTTCGTCAAACTCGTTCTAATAGCCATTATCATTTCTTCTCCCCTAGCTTGGTGGATGATGCACAAATGGTTAGAGAATTTTGCGTACCGTATTGAGATGCAATGGTGGATGTTTGTACTAGCAGGAGCGCTAGCCGTTTTTATTGCTTTAATTACTGTGAGTTCACAAGCGATACGAGCGGCCCTAACAAAGCCTGTTGACAGTCTACGTGATGAATAAAAATAAACTTGTCTGTTCAGCTGTGGACAAAGCACTGTCCGATATCGAACAGCAAGGAAAAGAATCAGGAAGGCAATACGTTAATGATCAACAGGATAATTACTTGGCTAAACATTTGTATTTTTAATTTACTAAATGGAGCAAACAAGCTATCAGCAGCTCCACGACCGGAATAAATTCTTAGTATAAGACAATGAACTTTACAAACTTCAAAATTGCTTGGCGAAATATCGGAAAGAAAAAAGTGCAAAATCTGATCAATCTAATTGGATTGACCTGCGGTATTACTTTTCTACTACTTGTAGGCGCCTATGTATGGGATGTACATCAAGTGAATAGCAATATCAAAAATATTGATCGGCAATTTTTGTTGCAAAGCAAATATAAGAAAGAAGGATTTGGTATTAACTTAACCACATTAGGGGCGCTCCCTAAAGCCTTACATGAGGAGTATCCCGATCTGGTCTCTAATTATTATCGGATTGATGGATTGACAGGTATCGTAGCAAACGGTGCTACAATCCATGAGGAAGGGATGTCTCTCGGAGATCCTAGTCTATTGACGATGTTTGGATTCCATATTTTAGCGGGCAATGCCAATACAGCTTTGAATAATCCCTTTTCAGTTGTCATCAGTGACAAAGCAGCCATAAAATATTTCGGACATGTGAATGTACTTGGAAAATCGCTACAAATAAAAAATTTCAAGGGTGAAAAACACGATTTTGAAATTACTGCAATCATCAAATCTGATGTCCAAAATGCCATTATGGATCTCACAAAGAATATGCATGCCGACATATTTTTACCGATCATCAACGAGCAATTCTTTGGCCGATCTATCGACAATTGGAATAACCCATATATTGCCGGTTATATTGAATTGAAGCCAGGTGTCAACTCGGAACAAGTAGATGCTGCCATAGAGACGCTGGTAGGCAAAAATACAGATAAGGAATTTTCCAGCCAATATAGCCCTAGTTTAAAACCATTGAAAACCTATTATTTGGACGACAACCAGGGGGCTGTTCGCAAAATGATACAGACATTGATCTTGACGGCTATTTTTATCTTGATCATGGCCATTATAAATTTCATTAATTTTAGTATCGCTCAGCATATTACGCGATTAAAGGAAATGGGTGTTCGCAAGATGATGGGATCATCTCGGGTGCAACTTATTAAACAACTGATGACCGAATATATCCTGATCGTGGCCATAGCAACATTAATCAGTCTGCCAATCTATATCGTGACAAGTCCAATCTTCGAACATATCTTGATGCGCAAGCTACCTACGTTAATGGAATTGCCGATTTATTTTTTTGGTCTATTGGGTATAATGACGTTATTAATTGGTTTACTGGCGGGTCTATATCCAGCAATTAAGCTTTCCAATATAGCGGTACTTCCTGCAGTCAAAAATCAGTTTTCGACCTTGGGCGGCAAACAGCTGGTACGAAAAATTCTTTTGTTTTTTCAATTTGGGGTAGCCTTGCTCCTGCTGGCCTGCACACTAATTATTTCCAAACAAGTGGACCTATTTCTCCATAGCAATCTAGGTTACAACAAGGACTACTTATTAACCGTTCAAGTACCTAGAGATTGGTCCGAAAATGGTGTTCGCAAAATGGAGACTTTACAACATGAACTCAGCCAGCAACCAGAAGTAAAATCAGTAAGCTTATCTTATGAAACACCCGGATTACTGGGATTCAATATGCAGTCTGCATTCGGTACAGTTGAAAACAAAGAAATCCAGGTACAACGGATTACAAGTGATAGTCACTTTTTGGGAACCTATGAGATACCGCTAATTGCGGGAACTTTTCTTCCTAAAAACTATGCTACTCATGCGAATAATAGACCAGTTGTCATCAACAGAAAGGCTATGGATGATTTTGGCTTTAAAAATGCCGAGCAGGCGATTGGTCAGCAAATAGCAATCAATGATCCTAGTTACAAAATGACTATTGTGGGCGTTGCTGAAAATTTTGTTGCCAACACACTTCATCAGGCATCCCCGCCTATTATCTGGATAGATGTACATGAGAGCCTTCAATACCGATACCTCAGTATTCGCTTACAAAAAGGCTCTCTTTCCAATGCAGTACAACAACTGGAAAAAAAGTGGAAAACGTTGCTACCTGATGCACCGTTCGAATATCAGTTTATGGATGAACGTATCAAAAGTTTATATGAAACTGAGTTGCAGCTGCATCGCGCTTCCCAGATTGCTACGGTTGTTTCGCTACTGATCGTGGCATTGGGACTTACCGGATTAATATCGCTTTCCATCCATCTGCGCAATAAAGAAGTCGGCATTCGTAAAGTACTTGGGGCTTCACTAGCACATTTGATGTTGCTCTTTTCAAAAGAGTACTACGGAATCTTCCTATTTGCTGCATTTACGACAATTCCACTGAGTTATCTATTGATGCAATACTGGCTGCAAAATTACATTATCCGAGTAGAAATCAATGCATTTACCTACTTGTTACCATTGGGAACGTTGATTGGTTTGCTGAGTTTATTGGTTGGCATTATTGTATTTCGATCAACTCGGTTTAATCCAGTTGAAAAATTAAGAGATGAATAAGAAAAATAAGCCGTAGGGTGTGCGAAAATTATTATCAAGCTGAATTGGGTGTAGTAGTTTATAATTGGTTCCCTACGGCTCAGTATCTTTATACCCTTCCAGTAGCTCTTCGCAAGGAACAGCTACTGGAAGGGTAACTCCTTATTCTTTTAACCAGCATAGCTTTTCGATAGATAAACAAATCCATATTTTGATTCTTTCCGAATAAGTTTAAGCTCATCAGACCGATTGAGCAAATCTTCAAGTATCTTCATCAGGTTTTTAGGTTTTACATATGTACCGAGTATTATACAAACCAATTTATGTATTTCATAAGGACTCCTATTTTTATTAAAATACCCCGTTCCAACCTGCGCTTCGATAATTCTCCTCACCTTCCGAAGCTCATTCAATGTAGAAGGTTTATTTGGATCAAAATTATGGCGGATGTCCATTATCTTAAATTCGATCTCCTGTACCCCTTCTTCAATGGATAATCTATATAGGTGATAAATAACCTCATCATCCAATGTATTGACATGCAACTCATAAGCATACTTTTGCTTGGATAAATTCATCCCTAAAGGCATCAAGGCATGTATACTCCCCACTTCTAACACACGACAAAAAATATAGTAATCAATAGCAAGAATCGTTTTAATTTTGAAAGACTCAACTTTGCTTATAAAATCCAGTGCTTTTCCCATTAAAAAAGATACTTCTTCGGGTGAGAGACCATTTGAAATACGCTGTAATAGCATCCGATAAAAGAACTGCATTTCCAACGGTTGACAACGATGCTTATACACCCGTTTGAACACTTTAAAATTATTTCTCATTATAGTTCATATAGTTATTCCATACAAAGAAATAGAAATAATTTAAAAATTTAAAACATTTGTATAAATAAAAATAACATTTTGTATATTTATCTATACAAAACAAGAGCATACTAAATCATAACTATGACAAAACTAGGTGAATTTTTAGAGAAGAAATCCGTTAATAAATCGCGAATTGCGCGCAAAACAGGCTTAAGTAAGGCGAGAATCAATGAGTTAACGATGACCGAAACGGCTAAATTGCGTTTGGATGAAATGTACCTGATCGCATTGGCTATTGATACAGATCCGGCTAAAATGATGTTCGAACTATGTGATCATCTCCAGCTGAGAGAGATTGAAGAGTAAGCAATTCTCTATTTACCGCCAGCGCCTAGAACGTCTGTGCGATACTGAACGCCAAACTGTTCGATATCGTACAGACTAGCTTTTTAAATTTAAAACAACCAGCTAGTTATCAACATATTAACAAAATGGCAACGCAATTGATTTCAGCTTAAAAGTCTGTTTTGATTATAACTACCAGTCATCCAGACCTTAAAAATTTCTGCTATGATAGGAAATAATCTCAAGATAGCTTGGCGGAATATGGCGAAAAACAAGCTATATTCATTCATCAAGATTGGAGGCTTTGCCTTTAGTATTGCGATCTGTATTCTTATTGTTTTATATATAAAACATGAGACGAGCTACAATAAGTTTTATCCGGCTATGGATAGAATTTACCGCTTGGTTGTTCAGTTACCTATTGAGAATAAAACCGAGCGCTGGGTTTCACTTTCTGCACCAGTAGCGCCAACCCTAAAAGCAGAAATACCGTCCATTGAGCAAACGGGGCGCATTCTACCCAATCCGTTATTCGGTGCGGGCAGCAACCAATTGTCATTAAATAACAGCCCTGATAGCCATTACGATGATGGATTTGTCTATGTCGACCAGTCCATTCTCGACATGTTTCCTATGCCAATGGTTTCGGGCCAGCTGTCCCATGCACTCGACAAGCCCAACACATTGGTTATCACCAGAAGCAAAGCCGAAAAATACTTTAAAAATGATCCAATTGGACAAACGATCTATCTCAACAACAATAAATCGAAGGCCTATACCATCACTGGGGTCATTGAAGATATGCCCAACAATTCGACCCTTGCCGGTTATAGTTTTTTTATGTCGCTCGCTGGAGAACCTTTTTATCAAGGCGAACAGACTGCTTGGCTCAATAACAATTACACCGTTTATGTCAAATTAAAACCCAACGTAAATGTTGCACTGGCAGAAAAAGAAATTTCAAAGAATTACTTAGAGATACATTATCTCCCTGAATATCTAAAATCAGGACGTAAACTTAATCCGCTTTTCAAGCAGGCAAAAATAACTTTACAGAATGCACTCGACATGCATTTAAAATCTGCGGATATAAGCGACGATAAAGTTAGTACATTGAACAGAGGCGATATTCGCATGGTTTGGACCTTCGCAACAATAGCTTTATTTATTTTGTTCATTGCCTGTATTAACTTCATCAACTTATCGACAGCAAATGCAGCAACAAGAGCAAAAGAAATTGGTATCCGTAAGACTATTGGCTCCTCCAGGAAGCTGCTTGTTGGACAATTCCTTGTTGAAGCAATTTGTTATAGTGTATTGTCACTGATTATTGGGCTCTTTCTAAGCTGGCTACTACTACCCGTATTCAACCATCTAGCCAACAAATCCTTGACCATTCCTTGGGTAGCAGCGTACTTCTTTCCTTCTCTTTTGGTGGCCATATTGGTGATCGGTGGTCTTGCCGGAATCTACCCAGCATTGTACCTATCCAAATTTAAACCAATCACCGCACTGAAAAACAATGTCATTGGCGCTAAATCTTCGCTGTTTAGGAATAGTTTGGTTGTCTTTCAATTCGCAACCTCAATTATCCTTATCGTTGGAGCATTGGTGACCAATAAACAGATAAACTACATATTGGACAAAGATCTGGGATTTGACAAGGAACAAGTCGTTGTGCTTCGCGGCATTGGAACATTATCGAAACAGCTTCCAAGTTTAAAAAATGAACTAAAGAGCCTCCCCAATGTTGCTTCAGTTTCCATGGGTGATTTTCTTCCAGTCCCCATCGATGGCGCCAAACGAAATGGCAATCCGTTCTGGGTCGATGGCAGAAAAGATCTTGATATGGCTACACAGGGCCAATTTTGGGAAATCGATCAGGATTACCTGAGCACATTCGGTCTTCATTTAAATAAAGGACGAAATTTTGATCCTACCAGAGCCACCGATAGCAGTTCGGCTATTATCAATCAAAAATTGGCCGACGAACTTCACTTAAAGAATCCCATTGGAGCAAAAATCACCAATGGCAATACATGGACGGTCATTGGCGTAGTAGATGATTTTATTTTTGAGTCGCTAAAGGATAAGGGGTATGCAGGGCTTTGTATGACATTACAAGGCAATCCTTCCCTCCTCTCTATTAAGGTAAAACCGCAACATCTCAAAGAGACGCTCGCTGATATCACAGGAGTATGGGACAAATTTGCCCCAAATCAACAAATTAACTACAGCTTTTTGGACGAAGGTTTTGAGGCCCTTTATCAAGACGTGGAACGGACCAAGAATATATTCACTTGTTTTGCCCTTGTTGCCATTTTTGTTGCTGCGCTCGGGCTTTTCGGTCTCGCAACTTATGTGACACAACAACGGACCAAAGAAATTGGCGTACGTAAGGTACTTGGAGCCAATGCGATTAGATTACTCCGATTATTGTCTGGAGATTTTATAAAATTGGTGTTTGTAGCCTTGGTCATTGCCACACCAGTTGCATGGTGGGCAATGAACCAGTGGCTTACAGATTTTAACTATCGGATCGAAATAAATTGGCTATACTTCATTCTTGCAGGAATGAGTGCCATTTTAATTGCTTTAGGCACAATCAGCTATCAGACTTGGAAAGCCATTCGCGCCAATCCTGTGGATAGCCTGCGTGATGAATAAATACAAAACCGTAAAAGACTTTTATTATGATAGGAAATAATTTAAAGATCGCTTGGCGAAATATGGTCAACAACAAACTGTACTCGATCATCAAGATCGGCGGATTCGCTTTTAGCATTGCGATTTGCATTCTTATTATGCTGTACATTCGACATGAAACCAGTTATGATAAAATGTATCCCAACATGGACCGTGTTTTCCGTCTTATCGTTTCGGTGCCCGATGGTGATAAAGTAAGGCAAACCTTTGCTTTTCCTGCCCCAGCAGCTAAAACCTTGCAAGAGGAAATCCCAAGTGTTGAGTTAGCCGGTCGTATTTTACCCAATACCTTATTTGGTGCCGGAAGCAATCTGTTTACTGTAAATGGCCGCGCGGAGAACTACCTTGATAAAGGTTTTGTATATGTTGATCAGTCCATTTTGGAAATATTTCCGCTTCCGGTCGTACAAGGACAGTTATCACATGCGCTGGACAAACCCAATGCAATAGTCATTACCAAAAGTAGGGCTCAGAAATATTTCAAAGGAAATGCGGTAGGACAAACGATCTATTTGAACAATAATAAAAATGTCTTATACAACATAACGGCTGTGATCGATGATGTCCCGAGCAATTCAAGTCTCTATGGCTATGATTATTTTATTTCCCTTGCAGGGGAACCATTTTATCCGGGTGAACAAAACAATTGGGGCGCGACAAATTACATTACCTATGTAAAACTGAAGGCGAATGCAGATATTGCCAACGCACAGCGTAGCATTTCAAAAAACTATATTCAGGACCATTATATTTTGCTCAACAAAAAAAATGGAATGAAAATATCACCCGAAATGATGCAATCAACCGTATTGCTTCAAAACGCCCTTGATATGCACCTGCACTCGAAGAATATTTCGGAATATGGAATGGCGACACAATATCAAGGCGACATTAAGATGGTCTGGATATTTGCGGGCATTGCATTTTTTATATTATTGATTGCCTGTATAAACTTCATCAACCTATCAACGGCGAATGCAGCAACACGAGCTAAAGAAATCGGGATTCGAAAAACCATTGGATCAAATCGACGGACACTGATTTTCCAATTTATGACCGAAGCGATATGTTACAGCCTTATTTCACTCCTTATAGGGTTATTATTAGCCTTCCTGTTATTACCGCTATTTAACAATCTAGCCAACAAAGCGCTGTTTATACCGTGGACAGTGTGGTATTTTGTGCCTTCGCTGATCTTGAGCATGTTGTTCATCGGTATCCTTGCTGGCTTATACCCAGCATTCTATCTATCAGGATTTCAACCTATCAACGCATTAAAAAGTAAATCGGTTGCTAATCCTAAATCTTCGTTGCTACGTAATGGACTGGTTATTTTCCAGTTTGCAACATCTATTATATTGATCATCAGTGCACTCATTGCAAATCAGCAAATCAGTTTTATGCTTAATAAAGACATTGGTTTTGATAAAGATCAGGTCATTGTACTTCGTGGTGTAACGGGTATTGCCTCTCAGGCAAAAGAATTAAAAAATGAATTGAAAGCCATTCCAACAGTTCGTGATGTCTCCATCGGCGACTACTTACCGGTTCAATTGGATGGTGCAAAAAGAAATGGGAATCTTTTTTGGGCCAAAGGAAAAGAAGATCTTGAATTGGGAGAAGGCGGACAATTCTGGAATATCGACGAAAGCTACCTCACTACATTTGGACTAAAACTTATAGCCGGCCGAAACTTTGATCCACATATCGCATCGGATAGTTCTGGTGCTATTGTTAACAAAAGAATGCTTGCTGATCTAGGCGTCAAAGGAAATCCAATTGGCGTACAAATTACCAATGGCATGACGTGGACCATTATCGGCGTCGTCGACGATTTTATCTTTGAATCGATGAAAGATGAGGGCTACTATCCCGTTTGTATGACCTTAGCCAATAGTCCTTCCATGATTTCGATCAAGACCAAGTCAACCGATATGGCTAAAACTTTGGATGACATAAATATGGTATGGAATAAATTTGCGCCTGATCAAAAAATCAATTACAGCTTTTTGGATGAGGGCTTTGCTTCCCTTTATCAAGATGTCCAACGGACAAAAAATATCTTCAGCTGCTTCGCTTTCGTAGCCATTTTTGTTGCTGCTCTTGGACTTTTCGGACTGGCAACCTATGTGACCCAGCAACGAACCAAGGAAATCGGTGTCCGCAAGGTTCTCGGCGCAAGTCCCATCCGATTAATCCGACTACTTTCCGGAGACTTTATAAAATTGGTGTTTGTAGCCTTGATCATTGCCACACCTGTTGCGTGGTGGGCAATGAATCAATGGCTAACAGATTTCAACTATCGCATAGAAATCAATTGGTTCTACTTTATTCTAGCGGGTCTCAGTGCAATCCTGGTTGCATTTGGAACCATTAGTTATCAAACCTGGAAAGTCGTCCGTGCCAATCCGGTCGATAGTTTAAGGGATGAATAAAGTCAGAAGATCTTAAAAATTGGTGTTTGTTGCCTTGGTAATTGCCTTGCCTGTTACGTGGTGGTCAATGAACCAGTGGCCTAAGGGGAATGGATGTTCGATTCTGGACGTAAACTGTTCGAAATCGAACATCCAAAAACAAAACAAAAACACGATAAGTAATTTATAATAAAACTATTACGACACTGGCAAGGGGATTGTAATTTTAATTGAGTGAATTGGTTCGCATTAGTTTAAACATAATATCCTCCAAAAAATGGCAAAAAATGATTTCAAACTAGCTTGGCGTAAACTCCTAAAAAATAAAGGTTTTACTTTCTTAAATATTGTTGGTCTGACCTTGGGTTTTACGGGTTTTATCCTTTCCTATCAATACATCAATCGGGAAACGAGTTACGATAAATGGAATCCACATTTTAAGGATATCTACCAAATTGGCCTTGAAGCAGAGGGTGCATTTACGGACGAAACTTCACCTGCGCTGGCTCCATTGCTAAAACAGAATTTACCTGATATCGTCTATGCAGGTCGAAAAATAGTTTACAATTATGGAAGTTATCCGCTTTTCGGAGAGAAGACGGTACTTATTAAAAATGCTGCACTGATTGACTCCTCAGCCGCACGAATCTTTCAAATCGAAAATGCGACCGGACCGCTCTACAAAAACAAGGACCAAAAGGATGCGACCATGGTCAAAAGCCATATTGCCGAACCACTATTCAAAAAAGAAGACTTAAATTTTGACAGTCCCCAGTCGATTCCAACTCAAAGCCTTGCCTTAGGTGTGCGAGAGACGATTTATGGCACCATCAAAAAGCAAGGTCTGTCCATGATTGACTACGATCTCCTTTTTATCCGTGAACCGCAGGATCTCTTCGCGGATAATAATCCCTTTTTGTATCAAACTTATATTCAGGTTCGCCCCGGTACGGATATCACGAAGTTGACCGATCGCATCAATGCGCTTTACCAGAAAGAAATTGCACCAAAAGATAAAATACGCTCATCCAGTTATGCCAAGGGAAAAATCTATCTAGATCCACTTGCCAACCTTCACCTTCGGCCAAAAACGGGAAATAACACGGCTTATATCATTACGTGGATTATTGGTATTCTTTCGGTCTTGATTCTTTTACTTGCTTCGGCCAATTTTGCCAACATGATTATGGCACAGGCGGATCAACGACTTAAAGAGCTTGCCCTAAAAAAAATATTGGGAAGCTCACGTTGGGCTATCGTCAGGCAATTGGTACTGGAAGTATTTATTCTGACTTTCAGTGCTGCAATCCTAAGTTTCGTTACTTTGGCCCTCACAGGAAATATCCTCCAAAAATGGTTCAATGATGATCTTAAGGGGTATATTTTGAGTTCGGAGACAATCGCCCAACTAGCTATTGCCGTACTATTGACAACAATTCTATCGGCAATATACCCAGCGATCGTACTCTCTAGCTTCAAATCCGTCAATCTGCTCAAAGGCGGATTATCCTCAATACTAAAGAAAGGAACATTCCGAAATGCCTTGCTAACTTTCCAGATCAGTATGGCTATCCTCTTTATCTCGGGCATGTTGGTCATTAGAGCACAGCTAAATTATATGCAGCAGGCGGATAAAGGGTTTGAGCCTGCACAAGTTGTCAATTTCAAAGGTGTAGGTATGTATTACAATAAAGACACCTACGATCAATTAAAACGTCGATTAGAAAATGATCCGAGTATTGCAGCTACTGCATCGGCAACAAATATCCCAGGAGAGGGCGAACAACCTCCTAAAATGGATTTTTCTTATGCGCAAAAAACTGTTTCATTCGCACATGTCGGCATTGATCCTAAATACTTCAAGACGTTAAATATCCCCAGCATACAGGGGAACACCAATATTTCAATAGATCAACTGCTTCGCGATTCCTCGGCCAACTATGCTATTATCAACGAATCTGCAGCCAAAAATTTAGGACTTGAAAACCCTATGGGGGCTAAAATTAAAGGCTGTGATGTCAACTTCGAAATTGTCGGTCTGGTCAAAGACAGTAAAGCTTATGGTTTTGAAAATGTAGTTCAACCGACCATCTATTCATTTAAAAGTGAATGCGGAAGCATGCGCTTGCAAACAACCCTCATGGTCAAAACAAAACCAGGAATGGTCGATCGGGCAATTCAAACAGTCAAAGCAGAGTGGGAGAAAAATCCATCCACAAAAGATCTGCCCCTTGATTATTCCTTTATGGATGAGCAATATGCTTTACAGCACAAAAAACAGCAAGAATTGCAGACTGCTTTTAATAGTTTCACCAGCCTTTCTGTTATCATCGCGGCCTTAGGGCTGTTCAGTATGGCGGCATATCAGGCGGCATTACGAAAAAAGGAAATGAGCATCCGTAAAGTACTAGGAGCGTCGGTACAATTGCTCTTTATTCAATTGAACAAACCATTTTTCAAGCTCTTTCTGATCGGGATCGGCATAGCCCTTCCAATAGCATATCTGCTCATGAATAGGTGGCTTTCCAATTTCGCCTATCACATTCAGTTGTCCTGGTGGTCGTTTTTGATCCCAATATTTTGCATATTTATACTCATATTGGTTTCCATCAGTTTCCAATCTATCAAAGTCGCAAAAACAAATCCAATAGATAGCCTGCGCGATGAATAAAAGATAATATGAGCAGAGGGGGCCTTACCCCACAATCGAACAATAATTATGGTTACTAGAAAAAATATAAATACAAATATCTAAGATCTCAATACTAAGAAATGATACAATTAAAAAATTTATTCAAGTGGTATAATGTAGGTGGTACACGCTCATTCGTCCTTAAAGATGTAAGTCTCGATATCGCTGAAGGTGATTTTATCTCCATCATGGGACCTTCGGGGTCCGGAAAATCGACTTTATTAAATATTATCGGTATGCTCGATGAACCTGATGAAGGTGAATATATTTTTATGGGCGAGAATGTATTGGAAATGAAAGCGAAAAAAAGAACGCAACTATACCAATCCCACATCGGCTATGTATTTCAAGCTTACCATCTCCTGGATGAATTGACCGTATATGAGAATATTGAAACACCCTTGATCTATAAGGACATTTCGAGCAAAGAAAGAAAAGCTATTGTTGCCGATATGCTCGATCGCTTTGGTATTGTTGGTAAGAAGGATCTCTTCCCAGCCCAGCTATCCGGTGGCCAACAACAGATTGTAGGTATAGCGCGTGCATTAGCGGGATCACCCAAGTTATTGCTGGCCGATGAGCCTACGGGTAATTTAAATTCCAAACAAGGCGAAGAAATCATGGATCTATTCAAACAGCTCAACGATGATGGTGTTACAATTATACAAGTAACCCATTCTGAAAAGAATGCCGAATACGGTAAAAGAGTTGTCAATATGCTGGATGGTCAGCTCAAATAATTGTATGCCAATTTAACCTGGATAATCCCTACGCAGTACATCAATTACGGTAGGGATTTTTTTAGCTCATATTTCGAATCAATTCTTTAACTTCGTTATGATGAATGAGAGAGAGTTGAAATCGCTAATATCCTTGTTGGACGACACCGACCAACAGATTATTCAGGAAGTGGAACACCAGTTAAAAAGCCAAGGTCCTGAGATTGTACCCTATTTGGAAAAATTTTGGGAATCAAGCTTCGATCCCAGAATACAGGGACGTTTAGAGAATATCATTCATGAAATTCAATTTGATCAGACCAAAAACGAGTTACAGATCTGGAACCTGAGTAACTCATTCAATCTACTGGAAGGATTAATTATCCTCAATAATTATCAATATCCTTCTTATGAAGACCACAAGATTATTTTGGCGATAGAAGATCTCAAAACTGAGGTATGGCGCGGTTTGCATTACGACATGAGCCCATTGGAAAAAGTGAATCTAATGAATCATGTTCTTTTTGGCTCCTTCGGCTTAGCAGGAAATACAAAGGATTATCATCATCCACAGAATTCCTATATTGGTCAAGTACTCGATACCAAACAGGGGAATCCCTTAACCCTATCCTGCATTTATAGTATCATTGCACAAAAATTAGACATTCCAATCTACGGTATCAATTTACCAAAGCATTTTGTATTGGCGTATATGGATTCGGATGAAGAAGGGAATGAAAATGTGCTGTTTTACATCAATGCCTTTAATCGTGGACAGGTTATGCAAAAAAGCGATGTAAATTCATTTTTGAAGCAACTGAACCTCAATCCGGATAGAGAATTTACCTACCCCTGCGACAATGTGACAATCATTAAACGAGCTTTGCGAAACCTGATGTCTGCCTACGAGGAACATGAAAGTTCAAACAAGCAACAGGAAATCAAAGAGCTTTTCCAGTTGCTTGCCTAAACTGCACGTTAGAAATTATTAGCTTCACGAGCATCTAAAAAGATATAATTAGGCGTCATGGAGCCATAGGTTTTCGCCGCAATATCGGGTTTTACATTGCCTTCACTTAAGCCAACCAATGGAAAACGCGAAATTGTACGATTCGTTAGATCAGAAACATAAAAGAATTTCCCTTGTTCTGTACGGTCATCAATGGCTATCCCCCAAGGTTTTACTAAGCCTGTATTAGCCCCACCGACAACATAGTCCGGCTCCACGTTCGTTTTATCCGTGGCGCCGCTAAATAAGGTTTTTGGATCTTTAAAAAATAGTACTTCACTACCAGAAGTTACCGCCAACAAGTTCTTTTTGGGAGCATATGACACCGAGCCTAATCCCGTTTTACCATTGATATATACTTTCATCATTGGCGTAAATCTAGTGGAAGCTACGATGGTATCGCGAGCGCGGTCGATGAGTTCTTGTTTGAGTTGTGAATATACCGCAAAACCACTTTTATTTTCTGTTCCTTCATTATTAAAACCAATCAGCACCAATTTCTCATTACTATCACTCGTGATGCTGTTCAATAAGGTCAGTGAGCTCGGAACAATGGTCCCCAGATTAATCTGTTTGTCAATGATCGGTGATCCACCTTTTGATCCTACTTTTCCACTTGGTGTACTTATAGCATATAACATGGAGTTACCTGCTCCACGATTTGTAACAGCCAAAAGAAATGGTGTTGTAACAGATCCAGAATTACCATTTTGTTGGGCATAAGTGTAATAGGCCAACCCCCTTACATTCGTAAAACCAGTATATCCAATAGCACCTGCATTACCAGGAATTCCATAGATCTCATTGGCAAATGGAATCACTTGAAGAAAAGTATCTTGTGCTGTAACACTTGCCTGAAAGATAGCCCGGGCAGCAGCATCAAAAAGAATTGGACCGCCACCCTTTGCCGGAGAAAGATATTGATAGATATTATCCAAGTTGGTCGTATCAGCCGGATCGATAATCATCATGTTTTTAAGCGCAGAATTGTTCTGGTCGTAATCCAAGAAAGAAACATACAATCTGGAGATCAAAGTAGCACCCGTTCGTCCAGGTTCATCATCCAGTTTCTTACAGGCAGTGAAACCTAGTATACTGGCAAAGAATAGAATAACAAAGGATTGAAACGAAAATTTCATATATTTTTTATTAAAAATAGCGTATTGCGTTAAACATACAAATCTACTAATATATGCAGCATATAAACGAATTTATATAATTCTTTTAAGGACTAACTCGCATAAGTAAAACGGAAATATTTGTCAATTCGCTACTTTTTGATTAAAATTGTCCTTGTTTTTTGTTAGCACATACGATTATGGAAAATAAGGAATTTGTAAGGGAGACGTTGGCATTACCGGGAGAGGGCAAAAAATTACTTTTACACTCCTGCTGTGCTCCTTGTTCAGGAGAAGTGATGGAAGCGCTCATTGCTTCGGATATCGATTTTACAATCTATTTTTACAATCCCAATATTCATCCCCGCAAAGAATATGATTTACGCAAAGACGAGAACATACGATTTGCGGAAAAACATAATATCCCTTTTATTGATGCGGACTACGATGTTGATCATTGGTTTGATTTGGCCAAAGGGATGGAGCAAGAACCTGAAAGAGGCATTCGCTGCACCATGTGTTTTGATATGCGTTTTGAAAAAACGGCTGAGTATGCAGCTGCGAATGGCTTTGATGTGATTTCAAGTTCGCTGGGTATCTCCCGTTGGAAAAACATGGAGCAGATCAATGACTGTGGTTTACGTGCGGCTTCCCGCCATGAAGGGATGGAGTATTGGACATTCAACTGGCGCAAGAAAGGTGGTTCTGCCCGTATGCTTGAAGTCTCCAAAAAGGAGAAGTTCTATATGCAGGAATATTGCGGCTGTGCTTATTCGCTACGTGACACCAACAAATGGCGTATGGCAAATGGGCGCGAAAAGATAGAGTTAGGCAAAAATTATTATGAATAAGCCCTGTTACTGGTGTATATAAAGCTTTGCTTCGGAATATTTAAAAAAATATTTCTATCCTAATGATTTTATACATACCTTTGCAGGCTCAAATGCAAGATTGTGAAACATCTAAAACAATACAGAATTCCCTTTTCGGGGCTCAACGCTGGAAAGCACAATTTTGAGTTTGACATTAATAAAAAGTTCTTTGACTGCTACGAACATTCGATTGTAAAAGATGGCAATCTGAAAGCAGAAGTTGAATTGCAAAAACAAGAAAATCTATTGATTTTGCATTTTGATATCCAAGGCGAAATTCAATTGACTTGTGATACCTGCTTAAAAGAGTTTATGTCACCGATTTCAATTCAAGAACGAATATTAGTCAAATTCACGGATGAAGATTGGACAGATAATACCGAAGAGGTGTTGATCTTATCCAAAAGCGACCATGAGTTGGATATAGCTGAGTTATTATACGAATACATTAATTTAGCTGTTCCCTATTTCGTTAAATGTGAAGAGCAGGGACAAGGCATACAATGTGATCCTGAGATGCTCGCGTTATTTACAAGCGAGCCTGATTCAGAAGAACAAAAAGAAGAAGAAATTATCGACCCACGTTGGGAAGCATTGAGAAATATTAAAAATAACTAAAACAAAAATACGAGATGGCACATCCAAAACGTAAAACTTCTAAATCAAGAAGAGACAAAAGAAGAACACATTATAAAGCTGAAGCTCCAAGCTTGACAGTATGTAAAGAAACTGGCGCAGTTCATTTACCTCACCGTGCGTATACTGTAGACGGAAACTTGTACTACAACGGTAAATTGATCATTGAAAATACAGCTGTTGTCTAAGGTAAACCTTTCATAACACCAAAACATCCCAGACAAGCACTATTTTAGAAATTTGCTTTACTTTGGGATGTTTTTTGCGTATTATTGATTTACTAAATAATAACGGATGAAGATTGGTTTAGATATTTTAGGAGGAGATTATGCTCCTAAAGCAACGATAACAGGTGCTATTGAAGCACAAAAACAGCTTACTGGAGACCAAAAAATAGTCCTTTTTGGTAAAACTGAAGAGACTAAACAATTAATCAATCAAGCCGGAGGAAATTCATCTGACTTTGAATATGTAGAGGCTCCAGAAGTCATTGCAATGGGTGAACATCCTACCAAAGCAATAACTCAAAAACCCAACTCAAGTATTGCGAAGGGATTTGAATATTTAAAAAACAAAGAAATTGACTCATTCGCTTCTGCTGGTAATACTGGCGCCATGCTTGTGGGCTCAATGTTCAGCGTTAAAGCTATACCGGGCGTATTACGTCCTGCAATAGCATCCATTGTTCCCAAATTAAAATCAGGCTTCGGAATCTTATTGGACGTCGGCGCTAATGCGGACTGTAAACCAGAGATGTTGAACCAATTTGCAATCTTGGGAAGTGTCTTTGCCGAACATGTGTTTAATGTATCCAACCCTAAAGTGGGATTATTGAATATCGGAGAAGAAGAAGAAAAAGGAAACATCCTAACAACCTCTACCTACCCCCTACTTAAAGCCAACGACAAGATTAACTTTATTGGAAATGCAGAAGGCCGTGACCTGTTCAGTGACCATGCCGACGTTTACGTCTGTGATGGATTTACAGGCAACGTCGTCTTGAAACTCGCAGAATCATTTTATGTAGTGACGTTGAAAAAAGGTTTTAAAGATGATTTCTTCGACCGATTCAACTACGAGCAGTACGGCGGAAGCCCCATCTTGGGAGTTAATGCTCCTGTCATTATTGGCCACGGTATTTCGACACCTGAGGCCATTAAAAATATGGTTTTATTTTCAAGAGATATGATCGAGTCTAAGTTCATTGACAGCATCAGATCTATTTTCAATTAGAATATTTATGTCAAAGATTCACGCCGCAATCACGGCTGTAAATGGTTACGTTCCGGATTATATCCTTACTAACAAAGAATTGGAAACAATGGTCGACACCAACGACGAATGGATTGTTTCCAGAACGGGAATCAAAGAGCGTCGCATCTTAAAAGGTGAAGGGCTTGCTACTTCAGATCTTGCTGTACCTGCGGTTCAAGGTTTATTGAAAAAAAGAGGTATAGCTGCTACAGATATTGACCTTATTATCTTTTGCACAAGCACACCAGATATGCTGTTCCCTGCGACTGCAAATATTCTGGCCGATAAAATCGGAGCTACAAATGCATGGGGATTTGATCTTCAGGCTGCTTGTTCAGGTTTCTTGTTCGGTCTGAATACAGGAACACAATTTATCACTGCTGGTACACATAAAAAAGTCCTTGTTATCGGTGCAGATAAAATGTCTTCGGTGATCAATTATCAAGACCGTAATACCTGTATCCTATTTGGTGATGGTTGTGGTTGTGTATTGTTGGAGCCAAATGAAGAAGGAATGGGTATACAAGATGCTATTTTAAAAACCGATGGTTCCGGAGGACAGTTTTTGAATATCAAAGGTGGAGGTTCCCTAAATCCGGCGTCGCATGCAACTGTAGATGCAGGATTACATTATGCTTACCAAGAAGGTCGTACGGTGTTTAAATTTGCAGTAACCAATATGGCTGATGTAGCTCATGAAGTTATGGTCAAAAACAACTTAAAGTCAGAAGATATTGCTTGGTTGGTACCTCATCAGGCCAACAAACGTATTATTGATGCAACTGCAGAACGTGTGGGTCTTCCGGAAGAAAAAGTGATGGTGAACATTCAAAAATATGGAAATACCACCAGTGGTACTATCCCTTTATGCCTATGGGAATGGGAATCTCAATTGAAAAAAGGAGATAATCTTATCCTTGCAGCTTTTGGCGGTGGTTTCACTTGGGGATCCATCTATTTAAAATGGGCGTATTAATTGTCCATTTTATGGTATAATTTATTACTTTTGACAGTTAGAATTTTTTAGAAACAAACAAAACCTAGAATACTATGGGTATGGATATCAAACAAATTCAGGACTTGATTAAATTCGTTTCAAAATCAGGTGTGAATGAAGTCTCAATTGAAGAGCAAGATTTTAAAATTACAATAAAGACAAATCAAGAGCCTACGTACGTAACAGCTACTGTTCCTGCTGTTGCTCCAATTGCTGCTCCTCAAGTTGCACAAGCAGCGGCGCCAGCTCCAGTAGCTAGCCCTGCAGCACCTGCTGCAAGTGCTGAAGCAAACTTGATTACAATCAAATCACCTATGATCGGTACATTTTACCGTTCGGCTGGACCTGGTAAACCATCTTTCGTTAATATTGGTGATGATATCAATACCGGTTCTGTATTATGCATCATTGAAGCAATGAAATTATTCAACGAAATTGAATCTGAAGTTTCAGGTAAAATCGTTAAGATTTTGGTAGAAGACGCTCAACCTGTTGAGTTCGACCAACCATTATTCTTAGTTGAGCCTAAGTAATTTACAATTACGTAAATGAATACATGTAGCCTCCAAAGGGCTACATTTTTTGCAAACTTCATAATTCAAGACAATGTTCAAAAAAATATTAATTGCAAATAGAGGCGAGATTGCCCTGCGCATTATCCGTACCTGTCGTGAAATGGGTATTAAAAGTGTTGCAGTATATTCGACTGCTGATAGAGACAGCTTACACGTAAGATTTGCGGATGAAGCAGTTTGTATTGGTCCTCCACCGAGTAGAGACTCTTACTTAAACATTCCAAATATTATTTCTGCAGCTGAATTGACAAATGCAGATGCGATTCATCCAGGATACGGTTTCTTATCGGAAAACGCACGCTTTTCAGCAATCTGTGCAGAATATGGCATCAAATTTATTGGTGCTACTGCAGAACAGATCGAAAAAATGGGTGATAAATCCCGTGCTAAGGATACCATGAAAAAAGCTGGTGTTCCTACAGTTCCAGGATCGGATGGTTTGATCTCAAACGTAAAAGAAGGTATTAAATTAGCGAATGAAATCGGCTACCCAGTAATCATCAAAGCAACTGCCGGTGGTGGTGGTCGTGGTATGCGTATCATTTGGAAAGATGAAGAGTTCGAACCAGCTTGGGATTCTGCACGTGTTGAATCTGCTGCGGCTTTCGGTAACGATGGCATCTACCTTGAAAAATATGTAGAAGAACCGCGTCACATCGAATTCCAAATTGTGGGCGATCAGTTCGGTACAGTATGTCACCTATCTGAACGTGACTGTTCGATACAACGTCGTCACCAAAAATTGATCGAAGAATCTCCATCACCTTTTATGACTCCCGAATTGAGAGCTGAAATGGGAGAGGCTGCTGTCAAAGGTGCTAAAGCTGTAAACTATGAAGGTGCTGGTACAATCGAATTCTTGGTTGACAAACACCGCAACTTCTACTTTATGGAAATGAACACTCGTATCCAAGTAGAACACCCTGTAACGGAAGAGGTAATCAACTTTGACTTGATCAAAGAACAGATAAAAGTGGCCGCAGGAATTCCGATCTCTGGTAAAAACTATGAACCAGGAATGCATGCTATTGAATGTCGTATCAATGCGGAGGACCCTTTCAACAATTTCCGCCCTTCACCAGGTAAAATCACCAACTTCCACTCACCAGGTGGACATGGTGTACGTGTAGATACACACGTTTACTCTGGTTATTCAATTCCGCCGAACTATGATTCTATGATTGCTAAATTGATCACTGTTGCACAAACACGTGAGGAAGCTATTTGTACCATGGAACGTGCATTAAGCGAATTCGTCATTGAAGGGATCAAAACAACCATTCCTTTACATTTGAGATTGATGCGCGACCCTAACTTTAGAGCCGGCAATTTCACGACAAAGTTTATGGAAACTTTCGACCTAACGGAATATCCAGCAGAAGATTAAATAAAATTATCTTTACATACATAAAAAATACCATTCTTTACAATAAGAATGGTATTTTTGTTTCCAAACAATTTTTATGAGTACACCTAATTCGAAAGATCTAATACAAGCTATTAAAGATAAAGGGAAGAATATAGAAGCAGAAATGTCTTTTTTTGACCACCTTGAGGTTTTGAGATGGCATTTGGTCCGTTCAGCAATTGCGATCTGTATCTTTGCAGGTATTGCCTTTACATTCTACGATTTCGTATTCAACGATATCATCATGGGACCGAAGAATCTAAATTTTTGGACCTATCGCATGATGTGTAAAGCTGCAGATGCTTTCAATTTAGCGGACTTCTGTGTCAAGAAAATTCCTTTTAATATCATCAATACCGAACTAGCAGGTCAATTTATGCTTCAGATAAACTCCTGTTTATTGATGGCTTTGATGATGGGCTTTCCTTACCTTCTTTTTGAAATCTGGTTATTTGTAAAACCAGCATTGACCGATGTGGAAAGACGCTCTGCACGAGGGTTTGTCTTTTACTCCTCTTTATTGTTTATTTTAGGAGCGCTCTTCGGATACTATATCGTTGTGCCTTTATCCATCAACTTTCTGGCAAATGTATCCCTAAGTGATGAAATCGTGAACCAGATTACCATTGATAATTACCTTTCCACGATAGCAACATTAACATTGGGCTGTGGAATTGTTTTCCTACTGCCGATACTGGTATTTATTCTCTCGAAAATAGGCATTATGACCCCTGAATTTATGCGGGCCAGCCGTCGTTATGCAACTGTAATTATTTTAGTGATAGCCGCTATCATTACACCTTCTGCAGATGTGATCACCATGTTGACCGTTGCAGCACCAATGTTCTTATTATATGAGATCAGTATTATGGTTTCTGCGGATGTCAAAAGAAAAAAATTAGCACAAGAAAAATAAAATAACAATAAAAATGAGCAGCGTAAAGAAAATTGCGATTGGAAGTGACCATGCCGGTTTTGAATACAAAACAGCTTTGGTAAGCTTTTTGAATGAACTGGGTTATGAAGTGACAGACTTTGGAACAAACTCTCCAGATTCAGTTGATTATCCAGATTTCGCACACCCAGTTGCATCAGCAGTAGAAAATAAAGAAGCTGATGCTGGAGTCTTAATTTGTGGAAGTGCAAATGGTGTTGCTATCACAGCGAATAAACACCAAAATATTCGTGCTGCTATCTGTTGGTTGGAGGAAATTTCGGCTTTAGCCCGTCAGCATAATGATGCGAACGTGGTATGTATCCCAGCACGTTTTATCGACCTTGACCTTGCTAAAAAGATCGTCAACACATTTATGAACACGGAATTCGAGGGTGGACGTCACGCTAACCGTGTAAACAAAATAGCTTGTAGCTGTTAATAAATTAACATTTTTTAAGAAGCGGATGAAAGGTAAACTATACTTTTCATCCGCTTTTTTTTATATATTGTGCAGATACTGACACCTGTTATACGAATTAAGCAGATGATGCTCGCTTAATCCGGTTAATTAGAATTACAAAAATAAAGCGTTGAAAGTCGCAGTAGTAAAAAATAAACAATGAAAAAAATATACAACTTGCTTTGGATCGCATGCTCCCTGATGAGCTGCGCAAAAGCACAGGACGTAAACAGTAAATATGCGGATGAAATCACAGTAGAATCGACGCAGAAGCATCTGCGTACTTTAGCTTCTGTCGATTTTGAAGGCCGAGGGACCGGCCAAAAAGGGGGGCGCCTGGCAGCAGAATATATTGCCAATGAATTTAAAAAATATGGCCTTAGTGCGCCGGTCAATGGATCCTATTTCCAACCCCTGCAGCTAATTCGCAACAGCTTTAAGGTCAAGCAATTTAGTATTAACGATAGACCATTCCAACATGGTAAGGACATTTTTGTCATTGGCAACAATGAGAACAAGTTCTTCGAAAGCAATGAAATTGTGTTTATTGGCTATGGTATAGATGATCCCAAGTATTCGGATATCTCAGGCATGGATCTCCACAATAAGATCGTTATGTTGATCAATGAGAATGAGCCAACAGATGAGAAAGGGAATTCATGGATTACCAGCAAAAAGACTACTTCGGACTGGGCAACAACCCGAAATAAAAAAGTCAAGGAAATCCTTAAACACAGTCCCAAAATGGTACTAGCCATCAATAGTCAGCTGTCTCAACTTTTGGAGGATGCAGGAGACCGTGCTATTGAGGGCCGTTATAATTTGGCGGTGGATCAACCTGCGCCGGAAAAGTCGCCCATGATCCCCGTGGTCAATATTACAGACCATGCAGCAAATTATATTCTAAACTTGGCGAGAACCAATCTTGCTACTGTGGTTGCAAAAATTAATCGTACGGGACAACCGAATTCCTTTGCTATTTCAACAAATTTTAAAGCTGAGTTTGGCACCAATGCGGCTCCTCTAGCCGATCCTAATATTCTTGGCTACCTGGAAGGAACAGATAAAAAAGACGAAATCGTTGTGATCGGGGGCCACTATGACCACGATGGAATAGATTCCAAAGGAAATATCTTCTTTGGGGCCGATGACAATGCCTCTGGCACAACAGCTGTCCTTGAGTTGGCACGTGCTTTTTCTAAAGCTAAAGCAAGCGGAAATGGCCCACGACGCAGTATTTTGTTCATCACCTATGCGGCAGAAGAAAAAGGTTTACTGGGTTCCAAATTCTATACAGAAAATCCCATATTTCCATTGAAAAACACCGTTGCCTGCATTAATATTGATATGATCGGCCGTGTTGACGACAAACATCTCAAAGGTAATCACGATTATATCCATGCGATCGGTTCTGATAAATTGAGCTCGGAGTTATATCAGATCAATAAAAATGAGAATGAAAAACATACGAAACTGGAGATTGACTATATGTATGACAATCCAAAGGATCCTATGCGCCTCTACTATCGCTCCGATCATTATAACTTTGCCAAGAAAGGTATACCATCTGTATTTTACTTTTCGGGCTTGCATCCGGACTACCACACGCCTGCAGATACCTATGACAAGATCGACTTTCCATTGATGGTTAAACGTGAAAAGCTCGCATTTTACACAGCATGGCAAATAGCCAATCGGGAAAATCGCCTGGTGGTTGACAATAATAAAGAGTAAGGTCAAATTATCGGCTGTAATAAGGATTACTTTATACTATATAAAAAAGCAAGTAAATGATTGTTTACTTGCTTTTTTTATGTATTAAAATGACCTTTAGCATAAACCTTTTATCCACAATTATTGTTATCTTTAATACAAAACAAGTATAATTTATGGCTTTTGTAGATTACTATAAAGTGCTTGGCATTGATAAAACAGCTTCAGCTGATGAGATCAAAAAAGCATATCGAAAACTAGCCCGTAAATACCACCCTGATGTCAACCCCAATGACAATGAGGCCAAACAACGATTTCAGGAGATTAATGAGGCAAATGAAGTATTATCCGATCCCGAAAAGCGCAAAAAATATGACCAATATGGTGAACATTGGCAACATGGAGAGGAGTATGAAAAAGCGCAGCAACAATACCGTCAGTCCCAATCCACCGGAGGAAATCCATTCGGAGCTGGGGGAAATCCATTTGGTAGCGGCGGCTCCCACGAGTACACCGGAAACTTTGATGATGGGCAATTCTCGGATTTCTTCGAACAGATGTTTGGCAGCAGACGCGGGGGGGGCCGCCAAAGTACATTTCGTGGACAGGACTTTAATGCCGAACTTAGCTTAACCTTACAAGAAGCTTACACGACACATCAACAGACCTTCAATATCAATGGAAAAAGTATCCGCATCACGATTCATGCTGGAGTGGAGGATGGTCAAAAAATCAAACTGAAAGGATATGGCAGTGAGGGCATCAATGGGGGGCCAAAGGGAGATCTCTATATCACAATTAATATCACACCAGATGCCCGTTTTAAACGCCAGGGGAATGACTTATACACTACACTTGATGTAGACCTCTATACAGCTATTCTAGGCGGCGAAGTGACCTTAGATACGTTCGGCGGAAAAGTTAAACTGAAAATTAAAGCCGAAAGTCAAAATGGCGCAAAAATGCGACTTAAAGGAAAAGGATTTCCCTTATATCGCAAGGAAGATGAATTTGGCGACCTGTATGTCACATTGAATATCCAAATGCCCAATAATCTGTCTGCCGAAGAAAAGGCATTGTTCCAACAGTTGAAGGATTTAAAACAATAATCTTATGGAAACGACACTCATTAAAGTCATCGACTTCTGCCAGTCCAGAAAGGTTGAAACAACCTTTCTGCAAAGCATGCAGGAATACGGACTCATACATATTGTCATTCAACAAGAAGAACAATATATTGATGAAGAGGAGCTCCAAAAATTGGAGCGTTTTTCAAATCTCTATTATGACCTTGAAGTAAATCCTGCAGGAATTCAGGTTGCTAGCCATCTATTGGAAAAAGTTGAGCAGCTCCAAAATGAAATTTTGCATTTAAAGAATAAATTGAAAGCCCTGGATTATTGATCCAAGGCTTTCAATTTATTCTTTAGAATTCGACATCCCGCTCTGTATTCACCTTAGTCTGCCAAACAATTTTGTCTTGCAATGTGGTATACAGAATTTCATAATCCCCTTTACAGGTCACAAAGGACCCATAAAAATCTCCGGGCTTCATCACGCGGTAAACAACCAGTTTTCGTTCTCCGTCAACTTCACCATAAGCTTTCATTAACATATAGCCTGTTTTATTCACCTTTTCTTCAGGGATTTTATAATCCAAATGCGAACGACTACTACCATCATCAGGGCATAAAATCTCTGTGCGGCTCGGGGTAAATTTATAACGATCGCGATACATAGCAACATTAGACATGACCACATCCTTCGCCCACGCGATATCGGTAAAATCCTCAGGGAAGAGAAAGATCAGCGACACCATTTTCTCTTGCCAAAGGCGCCCATTAAAAGGTATTACAAAATGAAGCAGTTTTTGCCCCTTAAAAGTTGTAGTCGTATAAAAATATCGCCCCTCCTTATTTTGCTCCCGTTGAAAAGAACTTAAATCAAGTAGGTGATTTTTTTTCCCTTTTACATTTGGTGAGTTGTTGACTACAGCAAGCATGTCATACTGATATTTTCCTTCCAGATGTCCAGAAAATAAAACCTGATACGCGGTATCTGAATAGCGTAAATGGCGCAATACACGACGAAATCGATTGTCAACCTGCTTTGCATTAATTGGATTAGTCTTACCTTGCCAATTTTTATCCTCCATAATATCATCCCCGAGGAATACGGTGAGCTCTTTGTTAATATTAACAAAATACTCATCTCCTTGTACAGCAAAACCGTTGGGAACCACTTTATAGGACTTACAGGAAGAAAGCATGGCCACAACCACAATAAAATAGAAAATTTGAATGAATCTGCTCTGCATATTTATGATCTAATCTTTACTTCTTTAAATTTAAACGAATCGGCAATGTGTAAGCCACGCGTACCGGTTTACCGTTGACTAATCCCGGTTTCCATTTTTTCGCACCTTTTAGGAGCTCCAATGCCGCCTCTTTGGTTCCATAACCAAGATCTTTTTTTACATCAACATGGGATAAACTACCATCCTTTTCGACAATAAAAGCTACTTCAACAATGCCATTAACCTCCCGTTTAATTGCTGCTTCAGGAAAAACAAAATTATCGCCTACCCAGATCATAAAAGATCGCATTCCCCCAATAGGTGTTGGTTGCACCTCAACTTTATCAAAAGTTACTAAATCGGACTGAAAATCCAACGAAAGATTCCAGCGGTCGCGTTCATCTTCTGTCCTTATCGATTTTACTTCCTTGAGTTGTTTTTCCGTCTCTTCACCAGATTCAGCGCCAGGGAATGAATGAGATGACATCCGAAACTTTCTGCCCAATGTGTCGGTTTCCTCCCAATAATAAGTGGTTTTTCCGCCAACGGTAACGGGTAAGGAAAGCAGCGATCGAACGACTTTCCCATTGACGATTGCAGGTTTCCATTTCCCACTTGCTTTTATACCATTTTCCACAGCTGATGCCAGGCCATAGCCCAAATCATTCTTAGCCTTTATATGGCTCAAATCACCGTTTTTCTCCACGATGGCTGTGATGACAATTACCCCGATCACATTATTCTTGATTGCTTCATCACTCACATGGATTCTACTGGCCAATCCCATGACATACTTTTTCATTCCTCCAACTGGAATAGCCAATACCTCCGGATCTTTGTAGACCTTCCTGTCTTCATTTACCTGTTCGTTTTTTAACTCCTCAGGTTGGTTCGATAATGTCTGCTCATCAATCACAGTTAACCTATTGACGCTTTCTTCAACATCCGCTACCATATCCTTGGCCCTACTCGTATTAAAGACCAACGTAGACCCCGCTACCACCAATAGCATGGGCAACACAATCACATATAACAAGCGTTGTCTTTGTACAGATTTAACTTTAAATAACATCGTGATGCGCTGCTTTAAAAAAGAATGGTTGGAAAACTCATGTGAAAAAGCCAATTGATCTGTACGTAATGCATGAGCAACCAGCATTTCTGCATAAGCCACTTTATCGGTCGAGCAAATTTCATCTACAATATACTCGTGTTGAAACCTGATTTCTTTTTGAAAGAAATACACAACAGGATTGAACCAATTAAAAATTTTCAGCAGCTCAATCAACACCAAATCGTAGGAATGACCCTGCGCAGTATGGACCTGCTCATGCCATGCAATATTCTCCTTGTTTTTAATCGATTTTGCAATCACGATCCTATTAAAAAAAGAAAAACTCAGGTATTCGGGAGAAGATCGCAATACCCGAACAAGTTGCCTGATGCGCACCATCAGGAAAAAAAAGGCGACGCCCACTCCTATCCAATAGATCTTGGTAAGAATATCCAATAGAAAAAGAGGTTTTTCTTCGATCGGGCTCCCGATTTCGACATCCATATATGTTCCTAAATCGACCTGTGGAATATGATTGGAAATCATCTCTGTCTTGGGCAATTCAATAAAAATACCCACGGGAGCTAATAAAGAGAATGCAACCATTCCAATCAGATAGATCCGATTCCATTGAAAAAAAGTAAGTTTTCTAAAAATCAGTTTGTAGAGCACAAAACTGATAATCAATGAAATATTGACAATCAATAAGTAAATCATAATCAAAAGTTTATAAAAGAGTATTGGTTGTTATTTATTACGTTCGATGATGGACAAGATGTCATCAAGTTCTTTGATGTCCAACCTGTTCTCTTCCAAAAAATAAGAGAGCATACTTTTGGGCGAATTATCAAAATAATTGGTTAATAACTTACCTGTAATACCTTTCTTATATTCCTCTTTTGAAATCTTTGGTAAATATTGATGACTTTTACCAAAAGATTCATGCGTTACAAAGCCCTTCGTTTCAAGAATACGAACGATGGTCGAGACCGTATTGTAAGCCGGTTTCGGTTCCGAAAGCCGATCAATAATCTCTTTAACAAAGCCACGGCCCATCTCCCAGAGCTCTTGCATAATCTGCTCCTCAGCTTTCGTTAACTCTTTAAAATCCTCCATAACTCCTCAAGAATAAAATAAATACCTGAATAATAAATCAATAGACAAGTTATAACTAAAAACATAGTTTAACAACTAATAAATTAGTTTAAAAACCAATCAACTGATAATCAATTTATTATTTTTTATCAATACGTAATATTGTCATATTTATTCATCAAAATTCTTTTTCCTTGAAGCTTTCAATTGCGATTGTTGTTTCTTTCGATCCAGCCTTTTGAGAACACTCGAATACGGGGTTTTGGTTTTCTTACGAGGTTTTGCTGGCACAAGTGCGGCCGTCAATATACGCTTAAAGCGATCCATTGCGATTTCTTTATTGCGGACCTGCGATCGATCGATATCGCATTCCAATTGCAGTATTCCTTCTTTATTTATACGATTTGCCAACGCGGTGAACACCACTGCTTTTTCTTCAACAGAAACAGCTGTCGATAGCGCAACATCCCATTGCAGCAATACTTTCGATGACACCTTGTTTACATGTTGTCCACCTGCTCCACCCGACCTGGAAAACTTAAACGTAAGTTCTCCTATTACTCCTTCTAAATTCATTTATTTTTAAATGCTTCTTCTATTTTTTCCATCTTTTTTAATAGAAAGCTCAATTTTTCCACTTGATCCCGTTGTACTTCGACAAGTTCTTGTTCTTTGCGGATAATGAGATGATCTATTTTTTCATGCAATTCCCTGATTTCGAGTTCAGCTTTTAAGTTAACCATATAGTCATTTCTTGCGCGTTCACGATCCTTATCTTCCTGTCTGTTTTGACTCATCATAATAACCGGAGCCTGCAAGGCCGCCACACAGGACAAAATCAAGTTAAGTAAAATAAAGGGATACGGGTCAAAGCCTTTATTATTTAACCAAAAGATATTGGCTGCAATCCAAACAATCAAAAATAAGATAAAGGAAATAATAAAGGTCCAGCTTCCGCCAAACTCAGCCACTTTATCTGCAACCCGATCTCCTACGCTGACTGGCTCCTTATTATCTCCGTCCAGACTTGCGCTGATTACTTTATTTTCCTTAAAGCTATTGATTACCTGTTGGTCCAATTGACTTAATTGCCCCGACTCATCTTTCAGAAATTCGGAGATATAAGTTTCCTTAAATCGTGTCAACTCGCTCGCGGCGATATACTTGTCCTTACTAAAACTTGGATATTCCTTTTTTATCAGCTTAAAAATAGGTTGTCGGATTGAAGCCCCCAAAATACGTTGCTCCGAAGGAAATTGCTGTCCTGAAATATCACTTATAAAGTTATCCATATACCGATTTAATGTCTATTTAAAGATAGTGCTTTTTAACCAATCAAAAAATTCACAAAACTATGGCAATTGGTTTTTGTTATTTTACGCATAAATAGACGAAATTTGCAACACAAAATTCATGAATAAGCGTTATCAATTTTTCATGTTAGCATGAAATAATTTAAAAAGACAATTGTTAAGGTAAATAACTTCGTCGGTGCCTTATGAATAAAAATAGTGTATATGTGATAGACATCACATGTCTTGGACGACAACACGCAGAATACTAACATTAGGTTCCTTGGAGCCTTTAAACACAAATTAAACAGCGCGTATAACGGGATGCCGTTAAAAATATACGCTCAGACATAATTACGCAGATGAAAATAGGAATTGTTTGTTATCCCACCTTTGGTGGAAGTGGTGTTGTTGCAACCGAACTAGGAAAGGCTTTGGCCGCTAATGGACATGAGATCCATTTTATCACCTACCGACAACCCGCACGTCTGGATTTCTTCTCTGAAAACCTATACTACCATGAGGTAGCTGTTTCGCAGTATCCACTTTTTGACTTTCTACCCTATGAATCTGCATTAGCCAGCAAACTGGTTGATGTTGTTCGTTTTGAAAAGTTGGATTTGATTCACGTCCACTATGCCATTCCACATGCATCGGCGGCATTTATGGCAAAACAGATCTTACTCACTACGTATGGCATTAATATTCCTGTAGTAACGACCTTACATGGTACAGATATTACACTGGTTGGTAAAGACAAGAGTTTTAGTCCTGTTGTTACATTCTCCATCAATCAATCCGATGGCGTAACTGCGGTATCACAGAATCTGAAAGATCAAACGCTCCAATACTTTGACATTACCCGAGACATCAAAGTGATCCCAAACTTTATTGATCTGGACAGGTTCAGCAATAAAGATCGGTCACATTTCAAAAAAGCCATTGCACCGGGCAATGAACGTATATTGGTTCATACCTCCAACTTTAGGAAAGTCAAAAATACAGAAGATGTTATTCGTATTTTTAAGAAAGTACATGATGTAATCCCTTCCAAATTATTAATGGTAGGTGATGGTCCAGAGCGTCGAAATGCGGAGGAGCTATCCAGAGAACTTGATGTATGCAAAGATGTCCGTTTCTTGGGGAAACAGGACGCAGTAGAAGAAATATTGTCTGTATCAGATCTCTTTCTGATGCCTTCAAGTTCGGAAAGTTTCGGTCTTGCGGCTTTAGAAGCCATGGCCTGTCAAGTTCCAGTGATCTCTTCCAATACCGGTGGTTTACCTGAACTGAATGAAAACGGTATCACTGGATTTCTCAGTGCTGTTGGTGATGTTGAAGATATGGCGAAAAACGCGATTTATATCTTGGAAGATGGGGAACGCTTAGAGAAATTTAAGGAAGCGGCATTAAATCATGCAAAAAGATTCCAATTGTCTAATATTATGCCTTTGTATGAGCAGTATTACCAAGAAGTCATTAATCAAACAATAAAAGCACAATAAATATCACTTTAAGGCTTAAGGGATGAAAAAAATATTTTATCTTTGACCTTTGGAAAATTTCCAAAAAAACAATTATGAAATACAAACGTATCTTATTAAAACTTAGCGGTGAATCCTTAATGGGTGACCAAAGCTATGGTATCGATATTAACCGTGTATCACAATACGCTAATGATATCAAAGAAATTCACGATCAAGGTTTAGAAATTGCAATTGTTATCGGTGGCGGTAATATATACCGTGGTCTAAGCGCTGAAAAATCAGGCATGGACCGTGTTCAAGCAGACTATATGGGCATGCTTGCCACAGTCATCAACAGCATGGCTCTTCAAGATGCGCTTGAGAAAGTTGGGAAAAAGACACGTTTGCTTACTGCGATCAAAATGGAGCAAATCTGCGAACCATTCATTCGTAGAAGAGCCGTTCGCCACTTGGAAAAAGGCCGTATTGTTATTTTCGGAGCTGGTACTGGAAACCCATATTTCACGACAGATACTGCTGCATCTTTGCGTGCAATCGAAATCAATGCCGATGCTGTATTGAAAGGAACACGTGTGGATGGTATCTATACTGCCGATCCTGAAAAAGATCCTAGTGCAACAAAATTTGAAGAAATATCATTCACAGAGGTTTATGAGAAAGGATTAAATGTCATGGATATGACTGCCTTTACCCTTTGTCAAGAAAACAAATTACCGATCATCGTATTTGATATGAACAAACCTGGCAATTTATTAAAACTTGCCAATGGTGAACATGTCGGAACTGTGGTTAAATAATTTTAAATCTGTAAAAAACGTAATCTTATATGAACGAACTAATTTCAATTGAATTGGACGATTGTAAAGACAAGATGTCCAAAGCAGTTGCTCACACCGAATCCGAATTAACTAAAATTCGTGCGGGTAAAGCTTCTCCATCTATGTTAGATGGAATTTCAGTAGACTATTATGGTAGCGCCACTCCGCTTTCACAAGTGGCCAACATCAATACAACTGATGCACGGACTATTGTCATTCAGCCTTGGGAAAAATCGCTTATCAACGCAATTGAAAAATCTATCACAGACGCCAACCTAGGAATCAATCCGCAGAATGACGGTATCGTTATTCGTCTAAATGTTCCTCCTTTGACAGAAGAAAGAAGACGTGACCTTGTTAAAAAAGTAAAAGAGGAAACTGAAAAAGGCCGTATTGGTGTTCGTAATATTCGTAAGGATGTCAACGAGTCCATCAAAAAATTAAAAAATGACGGTGCTTCAGAAGATGAAATCAAAACTGCCGAAGGTGAAGTTCAAAAGTTAACGGATGCATTCATTGTAAAAGTTGATAAATTGGCTGAACTGAAAGAAAAAGATATCATGACTGTTTAAGTTTTCCTACTTGAATAGAAAAAAGGTCTGAAAAATATTCAGACCTTTTTTATTGGTGTGAAGACCTCCCCACTCCCCCCTTAAAACGGACTCTTACCGACCTACAATACCTTGGCTCTCCGAAGATTTTATAGTTTATAAAATCAACATACTCTTCAAAAATATTCCTTGTTACACCATTGATTTCTGAACAAATAATTGTACATTGTACACTAACAAGTAATCAATTATATGATGAACAATTCTCGCCGTCAATTTTTAAAGCAAGCTGGAATAGGTCTTTCGGCAGCTTATCTGGTGCCCAACTTTATATCTTGTCAAAATAAAGCCGGTGCAATCAGCGACAATCCATTACAGAATATAGGCGTACAGCTTTATTCCATCCGCGATTTAATGGATAAAGATCCGAAAGGATCTTTGGAACAAATTGCCAAAATTGGGTATAAACATGTTGAGCTCTATGGCATAGACGCCACAGCCAAACAGTTCTGGAAATTGCCCTACAAAGAGTTGAAGAAAATATTGGATGATAACGGTCTAAAAACACATTCAGGCCATTACGATATGTCCAAATACCTAAGTAAAGCCCACACCGACAAAGAAGACCTTGCGGTTTATTTTGATGCAGCAAAAGAACTTGGTCAAGAATATGTGATTGCTCCTGTAACACCGATGTTTGATCTGAATGCATTGAAAAAAGACGATTATCTCTATGCTGCAGAGCAATTGAATAAGGCTGGTGAACAGGCTAAAAAATTAGGTCTAAAAGTTGCTTATCACAACCACTTCTGGGAATTTAGGGATCTGGGCAATAATACGACGGGTGAAGAGGTGATGTTAGCATTCACTGAACCTGATTTGGTCGATTTTGAATTAGACCTTTTCTGGGCAGAGAAAGCGGGTAAAAACCCGATAGCTTTGTTTGAAAAATTCCCCAACCGTTTTAAACTTTGGCATGTCAAGGATATGGATAAAACAAAATCCAATCCTATTGAATGGCCCAAAGATGGGAAATTGCCGATTGAGCAAATCTTCAATGACATCAAGTATACCGAAGTGGGGACCGGAAGCATCAACTTCCCTGAAATCGTGAAAGAAAAGAATAAAGCCGGACTTAAATATGCTTTTGTTGAGCAAGACAATATCTATATGCCAAATAAGATGGAAAGTCTCAAAAAAAGCTACGATTATGTACAGGCAAATCTTACAAAATAAAAAAGGGAGCAATGCTCCCTTTTTTATTTTGTAAGATTGTCAGCTTAAAATTCGGTATCTTCTACCTCTACTGCAGTCTCGATTACTTTTCTCGCCAACTCTTCTTTAAATTCGATGATATTCTTGCTGATTGTTTCATCATGTGTACCAAGAATCTGAGCGGCCAATATACCTGCATTCTTCGCCGCATTTAAAGCGACAGTTGCTACAGGAATACCATTGGGCATCTGAAGAATGGAAAGTACCGAATCCCATCCATCAATGGAATTTGATGATTTTACAGGAACGCCTATTACGGGTAAATGTGTAATAGAAGCGACCATTCCTGGCAAATGCGCCGCACCACCCGCTCCAGCAATAATAACTTTCAAACCACGAAATGCTGCATTTTTCGCATAATCAAACATACGTTGTGGCGTACGATGTGCTGAGACGATCGTTACCTCAAATTCCACCCCAAGGGCTTTGAGCACATCTATAGCATCCTGCATAACAGGAAGGTCTGATTTGCTTCCCATGATAATGCCTACCTGGGCCTTATTATTGACTGACATAGTATTGTTTAAGCTTTAACTTTTAATATTTCTTGTACTTTTCTTGCATTGGAGATCGCTTTCTCCCGATCATCATTGATGATACAAACATGGCCCATCTTGCGGAATGGCTTCGTATATTTTTTTCCATATAAATGGATATATACGCCTTCCATTGCCAACACCTCTTCTACTCCCTCATATTTGGCCAATCCTTCATAGCCAGGTTCACCTAACAGGTTAATCATAACTGCATTCGTTCTGCATCTGGTATCACCTAACGGTAGATTGAATATAGCCCTTAAATGCTGTGCAAATTGCGACACATAATTACCCTCTATTGTCTGGTGACCACTATTATGCGGGCGCGGAGCCAATTCGTTGACCAAAATATCACCATTTTTCGTTAGGAACATCTCTACAGCCAATATACCTACGATCTGCAAATCATCCGCAATCTTTTTTGCTATCGCCTCTGCGCGTTGTTGAATCTCTACACCATACAAAGACGGCGCAATCAAAAATTCCACCAAGTTAGCCTGAGGATTAAATTCCATCTCCACCATTGGAAATGTAGACACCTCCCCCTTATCATTCCGGGCAACAATGACCGCAATTTCCTTTTCAAAATCTACCCATTCTTCAATTAAGCTAGCTTCTTCGAACGCCTCTTGTATATCCTGTTGGGTAACAATCTTCTTCACCCCTTTTCCATCATATCCATCCTTACGTAATTTCTGGATATACGGTAAGTTTAACGAGGCATTTACTAAATTATCCTTATTGGATATCAATTGAAACGCCGAAGTTGGTATATCGTTTTGTTTAAAAAATTGCTTTTGTAGACCTTTATCTTGAATCAAACGAATGATACGTGATTGTGGGTACACGATTACTCCCTCGCCTTCCAGTTTCTCCAAAGCATCTACATTCACCTTCTCAATCTCGATCGTGATCATGTCCAAATCCTTACCGAAATTATAGACCGTTTCAAAATCGCCCAATGAACCACATTCAAATTTATTGCACAACTTGCGACAAGGAGCATTCTTATCCGGGTCCAATACATGAACATTTACATTGTAATTAATGGCTTCCTGGATGAGCATTCTTCCCAGTTGACCACCGCCAAGAATACCCAATTGCAATTCACCATAAAAATCTTTTGCCATAATTGATTTAAAATCTTATAAAATTTATCTTTTAAGCTTTTCCGCTGAACAATTGCTCACCTAACAAGCTTTCTTTGTCTATCTTTTTTTGCAATTCAATAAAAGCACCAATTAGCGCTTCCGGACGTGGCGGACATCCCTGGACATAAACATCCACAGGGATAATGCGATCTACCCCCTTGACCACATGATAACCATGCTGCCAATATGGACCACCACAGTTGGAACAAGAGCCCATCGAAATAACATATTTAGGATCTGGCATCTGTTCATATAGTTTCTTGATACGATCGGCCATCTTAAAGGTAACCGTTCCAGCAATAATGATCACGTCGGATTGCCTTGGAGAAGGCCTTGGGAATACGCCCATCCGATCTAAATCGTAAGTTGAAGCCATTGCCCCCATCATTTCAATGGCACAGCAAGCAATACCAAAGCTCATAGGCCACATTGAAGATAATCTTGCCCAATTCAGCAAATCATCTAATTTGGCAACAATAACACCATTATTCTGCAATTGACTATCTAAACTCATGCTTACTCAGGTTTTTTAAATCGAGGTTTAAAGGCTGGTTTCGGCGTCGACACCTGTTCATCTACCGTTGTTTTGTGCGCGACAGTTTCATCTACAACCAGTGCATAATCACGCACCTGATAAGTCTTGCTATTCAGGCTTGCATAGGCGCTATCCGGGATAGGTACAGGAACTTTAGGTAAGGACACATTCGGTTTAACCCATTCTAAATCGCCCTTTTTCCAGACAAAAACCAACCCTAGAATTAAAATACCAATGAACATGGCCATTTCTATCATGGTAAACCACCCCCATCTTCCATCTGCTGCAATATATTCGGACTGCCCAAATACAGTGGCCCATGGAAAAATAAAAATAAGCTCCACATCAAAAAGTAAAAATACGAGGGCGATCACATAAAACCGTGGATTAAACTGTACCCAAGAAGAACCAATGGGATCCTCACCACATTCGTAGGTACCAGATTTGATGGGATTATTCTTTTTCGGAGAGATTAAACGTGCAAGAAAAATGGTCGCACAGACTAACAGCGCCCCTATCAGAAGAATGATAAGGATTTTGCCGTATTCCGATAATTGCGCGGGGTCATCCATAATAATTACAAATTTAACAAATATTTCGTTCACTCGGGTGAGGAACTTGAAATTACGAATTATTTCTTTAAAAACAGTTCGAATTTCACGGAATCAACCACCAGTATCCTGTCCGCAAGTAACCTAGATTCATCTTGCACAGCGCATAGTAGAAACGAAAAAATTAATCAAAAAGGCAATACAATGATCAAAACCTTCATGACTTCGCAGACACCAACAGCAATGAAAGCGGACTGAAGGTTCTTTTTGGCCAATAAGATCACACATTTTCAGAAAAAAAAATAGGGCATCGTATAAAACGATGCCCTTCTTATGATGTAACTATTCTCTAAAAATTACATTTTTCCTGGCATTTTGGGCATATTACGCATCATTTTAGCTGCCATCGCTGGATTAGACATCTGCTTCATGACTTTACGCATATCACCAAATTGTTTCAATAACTTATTCACTTCATTAATATCAGTACCTGATCCTTTCGCAATACGTAAACGACGTTTTTGATCAATGACATCTGGATTTTCACGTTCAAAAGGTGTCATGGAATCGATAATCGCTTCAATGGGTTTGAAAGCATTGTCATCTACTTCAATATCTTTCATTGCTTTACCAACACCAGGGATCATTCCCATGAGGTCTTTCATATTACCCATTTTCTTGATTTGTTGAATCTGGGATTTAAAATCGTTGAAATCGAATTTATTCTTACGGATTTTCTTTTGGAGCTCTGCAGCTTGCTTCTCGTCAAACTGTTGCTGCGCACGTTCCACTAAGGATACGACGTCACCCATACCCAAAATACGAGATGCCATACGATCAGGGTGGAATACATCCAATGCATCCATCTTTTCACCTGTACCAATAAACTTAATGGGTTTATTAACGACAGATTTAATCGATAATGCAGCACCACCGCGTGTATCACCATCCAACTTAGTCAATACTACACCTGTAAAGTCCAGACGGTCGTTGAACGTTTTAGCCGTATTCACGGCATCTTGACCAGTCATTGAATCCACAACAAATAGGATTTCGTCTGGTTTTGTCGCTTCTTTAACTGCAGTAATCTCTACCATTAATGGCTCATCGATCGCCAAACGACCAGCTGTATCGATAATTACAACATTATTACCATTACGTTTTGCTTCTTCCACACCGGCTTTGGCAATCGCAATAGGATCGTTAGATTCACGATTCACATACACTGGTACGCCCACTTGTTCCGCGAGCACTTCCAATTGATCAATCGCTGCAGGACGGTAAACGTCACCAGCCACCAACAATGGTTTTTTATTCTTTTTATCTTTAAGGTACAAGGCCAACTTACCTGAGAACGTTGTTTTACCAGCACCATTCAAACCCGCAATTAAAATGACTGTTGGATTTTTTCCTGTCTCAAGCTCTGTAACAGATCCGCCCATCAAAGCTGTCAACTCATCATTCATGATCTTCGTCAACAATTGGCCCGGGGAAATACTTGTCAGTACATTTTCGCCTAAAGCTTTTTGTTTAACATCGTCGGTAAAAGTTTTGGCAGTTTTATAATTCACATCGGCATCCAACAACGCTTTGCGAATTTCTTTCATCGTTTCTGCAACGTTGATCTCGGTAATACTACCTTGTCCTTTTAATACTTTAAAGGCCCTATCTAACTTATCTTGAAGATTTGAAAACATAAAATCTGAATCTTATTCTATATAAACAGCAAAGTTAAAAAAATTGTCTATAGTAACCTCATTAACACACCATAAAAAATGCGACTATAAAAAATAATCGCATTTTTGTAGGATAAAGTTACAATACCCGTATTTAATCACTTCTACGGCCACCGAATAAAATCGATGCATAATATAAAAGTGTTACCAACGCACTTAACGCTGCTACAACATACGTCATCGCTGCCCATTTCAAAGCATCTTTTGCACCGTCATGTTCTTCGCCATTATAGGTTACACCAGCATGGTTTAACCATTCCAGCGCGCGGTTCGACGCATCAAACTCGACAGGCAAGGTGATAAAAGAAAATAAGGTCGTAATAGCCAGCGCCCCAACTCCAACAGCTAAAAGCCATGGATTACCGCCTTTAGAAAAAGCAAACAGCATAACGCCCAACATCAACACCCATGATGTCATTTTGGAAGCCGCATTGACCATAGGTACCATTGCCGAACGGAATCCTAACCATTTATAGGCTTTGGCGTGCTGTACAGCATGACCACATTCGTGCGCCGCTACCGCTGCAGCTGCAACACTGCGGCCACTGTAAACTTCAGGGCTTAAATTAACGGTTTTATCCGACGGATTATAGTGATCTCCCAAACGATCTGGGATAGACAATACCTTTACATCATATATACCGTTATCATTTAACATTTTTTGCGCAATCTCAGCTCCAGACATCCCGTTGCTCAAAGGCATTTCGGAGTATTTCTTAAATTTGTTTTTGAATCTTGTTTGGACAATTAGGCTTACCACCATTATTCCAATAAATAAAATCAAGTACATAGCTATTCAATCGTTTTATAGTTATAATATGACTATCAAACCTTATTCCAATCGTTGAAAAAAGGTATATGCATAAATTTCTAAGATAAAAAAAGTCTTTGACCTGACAAAAAGAACAGGTTCTTCTGATCTCCACATGACATAATTGCCACATCATTTGGACAAATAACTCCGCTTTCAGCTTCGGTCCAACGAAACACTTACACTGATTAACAAGAATTCAATACGTATACTCATCAGTCATTTCCGAAGGCGCACAGTTATTTTAAGTTCAATCAGGAGCAGATTATTGAAGGAAATGGCTTTTGAAGGCATGATGCGCAAAGGATTGTAGCATTGCCTTAATTACAAACAAACGGTGGGAAAATACAAAAGCAGCGAAACTTCCTGTAATCCAAATTAGGAATGTAAATAAAAAGGGGCGTTTTGTAATGCCCCCTTTATTATAAATAGCCCATTTGCAGGGTAAGATCGGTACCTTCAATCATCTTACGTAAATTGCTCAATGCGTAGCGCATCCTCCCCAAAGCAGTATTGATACTTACTTCGGTTATTTCCGCAATATCTTTAAAACTCATATCACAAAAATGTCGCATAATGAGCACCTCTTTTTGATCGTCCGGAAGTTTTTGGATCATTTTTTTAAGATCAACATCAACCTGCTGTTTGAGCATTTTTGACTCTGCGCTTTCATCACTAAATTCGAGCACCTCAAAAATATCAAAGCCATCCGCATTCACAATATTTGGAGCACGTTTTGCTTTTCTAAAAAAGTCAACAATCATATTGTGCGCTATACGAATAGCCCAAGGTAAAAATTTACCCTCTTCATTATATTTACCGGATTTTAATGTGTTGATGATTTTAATGAAAGTCTCCTGGAAAATATCTTCAGCAAGATATTCATCTTTTACCTTCATATATATAGAAGTATATATTTTCGATTTATATCGATTCAACAATGCCTCTAGACCGGACTCTTGGCCACCGACATACATTTGGATCAACTCTTGATCGCTTTTACCTTTTAGAAGTCTCATACGTCACTTACTTTTTTAGCAGTTCGCAAATAAATTATCAGTTCTGTGTTAAAATGTAAATGTTTGCCGTATAAACTATCCTTTCTTATTGTAAAACAATCAATTAATCTAAAACCAAATTACCGCAAAATAAATGAGTAATCAAATTATTACAATTTATTTTAAGGTTTTTTAACATTTAAAAATAAGTTATCTGCCTCACATTTCCAAACCGAGCTCTTAAGGCAGTTCTCCCAATCCCTCCGAAACAAGCTAGAACGAGCAGTTGTACATGAGAAGGACAACACGCCAATGCGGCATTATTTAATCCGAACTTTATAGGGAGTTAATAGGGACCTAATAGGGACCTCATTCGGATGAGCCCCTATTTGAACCGTATAAAATACGGTTCAGGTTATTATATAATTCCTTTGATAAGTTAAATTGGTACGGACTTATACTATACATGTTACGCTGAAAATAGCTGTAAGAAAATAAAAAAAGCGGAACCACCGCATCGGTGATTCCGCTTTTTTTTATTCCTAGGGGAATTTCTTATTTATACAATGGGAACTCAGCCATCATTGCTCTTACTTTACCATGGATCAAATCCAGTTGAGCATCGTTAGATGCATTTTTCAATGCCTCATCGATCAATTCGCCGATTTGTATAATTTCATTCTCTTTAATACCACGTGTTGTAATTGCAGCAGTACCAAAACGTACACCTGAAGTCACAAAAGGAGAACGTGTATCGAAAGGAACCATATTTTTATTTGTTGTGATACCGGCTTTACCTAATACAGCTTCAGCTTCTTTACCAGAAATATCTTTGTTGCGAAGATCCACCAACATCAAGTGATTGTCTGTACCACCAGAGATGATCTTGTAATCTCTTTCCACAAAGAATTGTGCCAATGCAGCTGCATTTTTCTTTACCTGAACGATATATTCCATATACTCATCGGATAAAGCCTCACCGTAAGCGATCGCTTTCGCTGCGATTGTATGCTCCAAAGGACCACCTTGTGTACCTGGGAATACAGCTAAATCCAATAATTGCGTGATTGTACGGATTTCACCTTTAGGTGTTTTGATACCCCATGGATTTTCAAAATCTTTACCGACCATAATCATACCACCACGTGGACCACGAAGCGTTTTGTGTGTCGTTGTCGTAACGATATGGCAATGTGGAAGTGGATCATTCAATAAACCACGAGCGATTAAACCTGCTGGGTGAGAAATATCAGCCATTACGATAGCACCAATTTCGTCTGCAACTTTACGAATGCGCGCGTAATCCCAATCGCGAGAATAAGCCGAAGCACCACAGATGATCATCTTTGGTTTTTCACGAAGCGCTGTTTCTTCCAATTGCTCGTAGTCAATTAGACCTGTATCTTCTTTTACACCATAAAATAATGGTTGATAGATCTTACCAGATAAGTTCGCTGGTGAACCGTGTGTCAAGTGACCACCGTGAGATAAATCAAGACCTAAGATTTTGTCGCCGGGTTTGATTGTCGCCAAAAAAACAGCCGCATTTGCTTGAGCACCAGAGTGAGGCTGAACATTTACCCATTCTGCGCCAAATAATTGTTTTGCACGATCAATTGCGATGGTTTCAATCTCATCCACAACTTCACAACCTCCATAGTAACGTTTTCCTGGGAGGCCTTCTGCATATTTATTTGTCAACACTGAACCAGCAGCTTCCATCACTTGTTTTGAAACAAAGTTTTCTGAAGCAATTAATTCAATACCTTCTTCTTGGCGTTTAAGCTCATCAGCTATTAAATTAAAAATGGCTTGATCTCTTTCCATTGTTTTTAAATGTTGTAAAGTAAATTTTGTAGTTTATTTTAATGCCTCAAAGATAGCATATTCCATAAAGAATATCGACAAAAAGTCCTATTTTATTAAATATTCTTAGAAAAATAGCCTTATTTATGCGAATTACCTAATTAGGTCAAGATCATTTTATGGTGCTATCGGACCGAATAAGCGTACGAAGAATTGAATGTTTCGAAAATGTCAAAAAATCCCGGTCAAGCAATTTGCCATTAAAAAAATGTATTTTTGTATTGGATTGGCTAAAACACTATTACAATGAGTACAGAACATACAGCAGTTGCTCCTGTTTCTTTAACAGAAGGGGCAATCAAGGAACTAAATAAATTAAAGGATCAACAAGAAATCTCTGATGATTTTGGTTTACGTGTCGGTGTTGAAGGCGGCGGTTGTTCCGGTATGAGTTATATCTTGGGCTTTGACCAGAAAAAGGACGGGGATAACGAATACGAAATTCAAGGAATTCGCATCTTTATGAACAAAGCACATGGCCTATATCTTGCCGGTATGGAAATCGACTTCAAATCAGGACTAGATGCAAGGGGCTTTACATTCAATAATCCCAATGCAACAAGTACCTGCGGATGTGGAAGCAGTTTTTCAGCATAACTGAATTTCAGCACGAATGAAATAACAAAGGGACTGCCTTCGGCAGTCCCTTTGTCGTAGCAGATGCTTCCATCATTTTCGCGAGTTGATCGAGTGAAGATTTCAAAAAGTTCAACCTCGATTTAATGATATAAGCACAACAAAGCCCTCTTTCATTTTCCATCATAAATCACTAAATTAGCGACCTTTAGAAAAGAAGCATACAACAGTCTGATGTACAAAGAATATAAGCAGTTAAATTTACCCGAGATAGGTAAAGAGATTTTGACCCGTTGGGAACAGGAAAAAATATTCGAAAAAAGTATCAATAATCGTCCTGAAAGCAAGACCTATACATTTTTTGAAGGTCCGCCTTCTGCAAATGGAATGCCTGGAATTCACCACGTGATGGCACGTACGATTAAGGATATTTTCTGTCGTTACAAGACTTTGAAAGGTTACCAAGTGAAACGAAAAGGCGGCTGGGATACCCATGGTCTGCCCATTGAACTTGCTGTCGAAAAAGCTCTTGGAATCACAAAAGAGGATATCGGCAAAAAGATTACCGTAGAACAATATAATGACGCTTGTCGCAAGGAGGTAATGAAATATACCGATGTATGGAATGACCTAACCACCAAAATGGGCTATTGGGTTGACCTTGAACATCCTTATATTACTTACAAGAATGAATACATCGAAACCTTATGGTATTTATTGAAAGAACTTTACAAAAAAGGTCTTTTGTACAAGGGTTATACGATACAACCTTACTCTCCGGCAGCAGGTACGGGATTGAGTTCGCATGAACTTAACCAGCCCGGCACCTATAAAGATGTTAAAGATACCACCATCGTTGCAGAATTTAGACTTATCAAAAGTCAGCTTCATCCAGCTATAGAAAAATTAGTTGACGACGATGCGGAGGATGTAGCATTCATTGCCTGGACGACCACGCCATGGACTTTACCTTCCAACACAGCCTTGGTTGTAGGCAAGAAAATAAATTATGTTAAGATCCGAACTTTCAATAAATATACCGGTGCTCCTGTATCTGTCGTATTAGCGAAAGATTTGATCAGCAAACATTTTAAAGCGGAAGGAGAAAATGCATCCTTCCAAGACTATAAATTGGGCGACAAAGTAATTCCTTGGGAGCTTGCAGCAGAATTTGTAGGCGAAGAACTTGTTGGCTTACGCTATGAGCAATTGTTGCCCTATATCACCAACGAGGACTTACAAGAAAATGCTTTCCGCGTTATTCCAGGCGACTTTGTTACGACTGAAGACGGTACCGGTATCGTCCACGCTGCGCCTACTTATGGTGCGGATGACTTTCGTGTAGCAAAAGAACATGGTGTACCGGGCATCTTGGTGAAAGATGAAAATGGAAAAGAGGTGCCTACTGTTGACCGTACTGGACGTTTTGTAAGTGAAATCACAGATTTTGCCGGAAGATTTGTCAAAGAGGAATATTACAGCGCTGAGGAACGTTCAAAAGAAGACTTCAAACCTACAGATGTGTTGATCTCTATCAAACTGAAAGAGGACAACAAAGCTTTCGATGTCAAAAAGTATGAGCATACCTATCCACATTGTTGGCGTACCGACAAACCTGTTCTATACTATCCATTAGATAGCTGGTTTATCCGTACAACAGCAGTGAAGGAAGATTTGGTTGCATTAAATAAAACCATCAACTGGAAACCTGAAGCAACCGGTACCGGCCGCTTTGGAAACTGGTTAGAAAACTTGGTAGACTGGAACCTTTCGCGTTCGCGTTATTGGGGAACTCCACTTCCTATCTGGCGTTCAGAAGACGAAAATGAAGAAGTTTGTATCGGCTCTTTACCTGAATTAAAGTCCTTATTGGAAGCTTCTTTGACCTCAGACGTTTTGTCTGATGATGAAAAAGCGAAGAATAAAGCTTACTTGGATAAATTCGACACCGAGCAACTTGATCTTCACCGTCCATATGTGGACGATATCGTTCTTGTTTCTGATGCCGGACAAAAGTTATTCCGCGAACCTGATCTGATCGATGTTTGGTTTGATTCGGGCGCAATGCCTTATGCACAATGGGGATTGGATCACGAAAAATTAGCCAAAGGCGAAGAGTTTCCTTTTAAAGCTGGATTCGATCATGCATACCCGGCAGACTTTATCGCTGAAGGGGTTGATCAAACACGGGGTTGGTTTTTCACCTTACATGCGATTTCTACGATGATGTACAAATCGGTTTCCTTCAAAAACGTGGTTTCCAATGGTTTGGTATTGGATAAAAATGGAAATAAGATGTCCAAACGCCTAGGCAATGGTGTTGATCCATTCTCAACGATCGATCAATACAGTGCCGATGCAACACGCTGGTACATGATCAGTAATGCCGCACCATGGGACAACCTTAAATTCAATATGGAAGGATTGGATGAAGTCCGTCGTAAATTCTTTGGTACTTTATATAATACCTACGCTTTTTTTGCATTGTATGCCAATATCGATAAGTTCTCTTATTCAGAACCAGATATTGCTTTGGAAAAACGTCCTGAAATTGACCGTTGGATTATCTCCTTGTTAAATTCATTGACCAAGGAAGTAGACGAATACTTAGCGGATTACGAGCCTACAAAGGCCGCGCGCGCTATTCAAAACTTTGTTGATGAACATCTCAGCAACTGGTATGTCCGTCTTTGCCGTCGTCGTTTCTGGAAAGGAGATTATACAGAAGATAAAATTTCGGCCTATCAAACACTTTATACATGTCTTGATACGATTGCGAAATTGATGTCGCCAATATCACCTTTCTTCTCGGATAGATTATTCCTGGATTTGAATTCAGCCACGAACAAGGAACAAGTTGAATCTGTTCACTTGGCGAATTTCCCGGTTTATAATGAAAGTCTAGTCGATAAAGATCTGGAAGAACGCATGGCTTTAGCGCAGGATATCTCATCGCTGACACTTTCTTTACGGAAGAAAACTTCCATCAATGTACGTCAACCATTAAACAAAATTTTGGTTCCGGTACTTGATAGTGCTTTCCAAGAAAAGGTAGAGAAAGTAAAAGATCTGATACTTTCTGAGACCAATATCAAAGATATCGAGTTCATTACAGATACCACTGGTATTATTAAGAAAAAAATAAAACCAAATTTCAAAGCTCTTGGCGCGAAAGTTGGTAAGGATATGAAGTTAGTTTCTTCGTCTATCCAATCGTTGACTATAGATCAAATCAGCACGTTGGAATCAACAGGCGAATTGGCCCTAGCAGGCACGCCATATACGATTTTACTGAGCGATGTAGAAATTATAGCAGAAGACGTTGAAGGATGGCAAGTAGCGAATCTAGGTAAATTGACCGTAGCATTAGATGTACATATCACCGAAGAATTGAAAAAAGAAGGTTTGTCAAGAGAATTGATCAACCGCCTACAAAATCTAAGGAAGGATAAAGGATTAGAAGTCACTGATAGAATTAACGTAAAGTTAACAGCTGCTTCAGAAGTGGTCAATGCTGCCAACGAAAATTTATCGTATATTTGCACCGAAATTCTGGCCGATTCATTGGTATTTGAAGATTCACTAACTGAAGGAGAGACCATCGAGATCGATGGCAAAGAACTTAAGGCATTAATCCAAAAAAATTAAATTATGGCAAACAACAACGAGAAAACACGCTATAGCGATTCAGAATTACAAGAATTCAAAGATATTATCTTGGACAAGCTTAGAATAGCAAAAGAAGAGCTTTCCTCGTTGACCGCAACGCTTAATAACAGTAATGCTAATGGTACCGACGATACTGCTGGAACGTACAAGACATTGGAAGACGGTTCAGCTACTTTAGAAAAAGAGCAAACAAATCAATTGGCTGCTCGTCAAAAGAAATTTATCGACAACCTAGAAGCGGCGTTGGTGCGCATCGAGAACAAAACGTATGGTATCTGTAGAGAGACCGGAAAACTGATTCAAAAAGAACGTTTGAAAGCTGTTCCACATACAACGTTGAGCATCGAAGCGAAAAACAAACAATATTAATTTTAGGCATTAAATATATGGTCTTTGCTTAGGCAAAGACCATTTTTATAACACAATGAAGGGTTATACGAAACCGATCGCGCTCATCGTAGCGATACTTTTAATAGATCAATTGTCAAAAATATGGGTTAAGCTCACAATGACAATTGGACAAAGCCACCATGTATTGGGCAAATTTTTCCAGATTCATTTTATTGAAAACAATGGAATGGCCTATGGTATGGAATTTGGCGGTGATTATGGAAAATTATTTTTGACGGTATTTCGTATTTTAGCCGTAGCTGGTATTGGATACGGCCTACACTACATGATCAAAAATAAGTATAACCGTGGTTTCATCCTAAATGTTGCCCTAATTCTTGCCGGTGCCTTAGGAAATATCATCGATTCTGCTTTTTACGGTGTCATCTTTAGTGAAAGTACCTGGTATGATAAAGCGAGTTTATTCCCAGCAGGTGGTGGTTATTCTTCCTTCCTGCACGGAAAAGTAGTCGATATGCTTTATTTCCCATTAATTCAAGGCAACTTCCCTTCTTGGGTGCCCTTTTGGGGCGGTGAAGAGTTCCTCTTCTTCCGACCCGTATTCAACATTGCCGACTCGGCAATTTCTGTTGGGGTGGTTTTGATCCTGTTATTTCAAAAACGGTATTTCAAAACAGAAAAAGAAGAGAAATCCAGCATCCACAGTGAAATCGTTGAAGATTAACGAAATATCCCTAAAAGCCTTGTTAATCCCAAGGCTTTTATTTTTTGTACATATAACCCAATACAACTATCTAAACTCTACTATTAGCATGAAAAACATTAGCCTACTTCTGACATTTTGCTGCCTACTAGGAATCCAAATAGCACAGGCACAGCAGATCGAAGTTTCCAACTTAAAGAAACATATCTATTACCTCGCCGACGACAAAATGCAGGGACGGGGAACGGGCAGTAAGGAAGTATTTAAAGCTGCAGATTATATTGAAAAGGAATTCAAAAAATACAAACTAGAGCCTAAAGGTGAAAAAGGGTACCGCCAATCCTTCAAAGCCAAAGTCTGGAAAGTAAAAGTTGCAGACAGCATTCGCAATGCAGATAATATCATTGGATTTATTGACAATGGTGCAGACTTAACAGTTGTTATAGGCGCACATTACGATCACTTGGGAACAGGTCGTCAAGGAAGTTCAAAAGACTCCTTAGGAGTAGGCAAAATCCACAATGGAGCCGACGATAATGCCTCTGGTACTGCTGGTTTATTGGAGCTCGCACGTTACTTTAGCAGCAACAATGAAAAAGAACCCTACAACTTGTTGTTTATTGCTTTCGGAGCGGAAGAATTGGGATTAGTTGGTTCCAAATATTTTACGGAACACCCTACCCTACCATTGGAGAAAATCACAGCCATGCTCAATATGGATATGATCGGCCGTTATAATCCCAGCAATGGCCTTGCTGTAATCGGCTACGGAACAAGTAGTCAATGGCCAGCTATATTCAAAGATGTTCAGGCACCTATAAAATTTAATCTTAGCAAGGATGGCAACGGCGGATCTGACCAAACTTCATTCTACAAAAAGAATATTCCGGTGTTGTTTTTCCATACTGGTGGACACCCAGACTATCATATGCCGACCGATGATGCCGATAAAATCGATTATAACGCTTTAAAATCCATTTTGGATCTAGAAAAAACAGTAGTTGAAAATATCATGAAACAATCCAGTAAAATGGATTTTATATGGACCAACTAAAACAAAAAAGGCGGATTTGTGTCTAACAGCATGTGATAATCTAGCTTTTTATATGCTCAAATGCTATAACAGAGATTAGTAAATTAGTTTGTAGACATACACGAATAAACTAAACAGCGCACTTAAGACCTTGAAAACGAGTCTTTATAAACAGGTGCTTGGATATCATTTAATTATTGTTGATGAAAAAAATTCTAGTGACAGGATCCAATGGATTCCTTGGCCAAAAAGTCGTTGATTTACTTGCTAAAAATGACCAATATGATGTTGTTGCCATTTCAAAGGGTCCAAATCGTAACCCGAATCAAGTGAATTATGCTTTCTTTCAGGTAGACCTATCGGATCGGGAAAAATTAACAGATTTTTTATCTGCACAAACTTTTGATGCAATTGTACATACAGCAGCTATGACAAGTGTAGAAGCCTGTGAAGCAGATCAAGCAGCATGTCAATTGCTTAACGTCGATCTCGTAGCCTATCTGGCTTCCTATTGTACTGCACATCAGACCCAACTGATCCACTTATCTACAGACTTTGTATTTGATGGCAAAAAAAATGCGCCTTATGATGAAACAGATCTCCCCAATCCACAAAGTGAATATGGGAAGAGTAAATATGCTTCCGAACAAGTGCTTGTACAGTCCAACTGTAATTATGCTATCCTTCGCACGATATTAGTCTATGGGATCAATGCTGACCCCAATCGTTCGAATCTAGTGTTATGGGCTAAAAGTAAGTTGTCGCAAAATGAACCCATAAAAGTAGTCAATGACCAATGGAGAATGCCTACCTTTGTAGATGATTTAGCTTATGCTTGCCAACTCGCTATTGACCGAAAAGCGCAGGGAATATTTCATATTTCAGGAGCAGAATTAATGTCGATCAATGAGGCAGTCTACAAAATTGCAGACTACTGGCAACTAGATAAAGGATTGATTTCGGAGATCAGTGCTGCCAGCATTGGACAGGCGGAGAACAGGCCACGGCAGACAGGCTTTGATCTGACTAGATCTAACGCTGAATTGGGTTATGTGCCGACGTCATTTATGGAATCTTTGGCAATCATAGATAATCAATTCAAAACGTTTGGACGATAATGACAAATAATGATATGATAGAGAAATTTGCGCGAGAGTCATACACTGAGATGAACGAATTGGTATTACCCAACGACACAAATACTTTTGGGAATTTGATGGGTGGCCGTTTATTGTATTGGATGGATATCTGTTCGGCTATTGCTGCTCAAAAACACTGCAGCAATGTCGTCGTAACAGTATCAGTCGACAATGTATCTTTTAAGCGCTCCATTAAACTTGGTGAGGTTGTCACGATACAAGCTCAGGTAACGCGTGCGTTTAATAGTTCTTTGGAAGTACGTATGGAAATTTTCGCGTCTAATTTACCGGAAGGCACCCGTGTAAAAACCAACGAAGCTTATTACACCTTTGTTGCTGTTGATGCGGATAACAATCCTAAAGCTGTGCCGGTATTAATTCCGGAAACAGATATAGAACACAAAGCTTACGAAGATGCATTACAACGAAGAGAACTGCGCCTTATTCTCGCAGGGAAATTAAAGCCTGAAAATGCAAAAAAATTAAAAGCGCTGGTCAGTCTTTTTAGCCAAAAGAACTAATGCTTGATGTTCATGACTTACATACCGTGTAAATAATCAAAAAGGGAAAACGATCGTTTTCCCTTTTTTTTTATATCCCCATACACTGGGTTGATTTATTCGCGATAGCTTACGCGTTGCCAAGCGCTAAAATCCGATCAAATTCTTCTGGCTTCAAAGGCATTACAGACAAACGTCCTTGTCTGACCAAAGCGATATCCTGCAACTGCTCATCAGCCTTAATGGTTTCCAACGTAACGGATTTCTTTAGCGTCTCTACAGGTGCCAGATCCACAACGACCCAACGCTCATCATCTGTTGTCGGATCTTGATAAAATTCCTTGACGACTTTCGCCACCCCCACAACTTCTTTTCCTTCATTGCTATGGTAGAACAGGACCAGATCCCCTTCTTTCATGGCTTTGATATTATTCCTAGCTTGATAATTACGAACGCCATCCCAAAATGTACGGCCATCTTTATTAAATTGTTCCCAGCTATATTTAAATGGTTCAGATTTTACTAAGAAGTATTGCATGGTCAAATTTCTGTTAAGCGTTAAAAACTATTGTTGTGGCATTAAAACTTCCATTTTATCTGCAAAATGCGCACAGTAATCACGCAAGTCGCCAATAACTTTTTCCGCCATCGGATCACCGCCTGAAGAACGGATAAAAGAGTCGCCCAATGTTTGCAGCGTTTCATAGAAAAAACGTTTCATTTCATCGTAGGGCATATCTTTAGTCCAAAGGTCGATACGCATTGAATTTTTATAATGTGAATCCCATAGGGCTAAAAACATCGCTTTTGCAGGTAATTCCTCCGCATTATTTCCATCTGTAGAAGACCACATGATATTTTCAGGCACGTTGTTTTCATCTAACTCTACCTGTAATTTTATTTCAGCTTTTTTCATTTTAATATTATTGAGCTATTTATATTGAGCTATGTTTTTTGAAACAGGAACTATATTTGCCATCGATTCACAACCTAACTCGTCTTTATTTTTAATTTTACCTCTTAGCCAAAGGTTACTTTGACAATTAAACTGGTGACACAAACGACTACCAAAAATGCCAATTGTAATAACCACATTTTTTTATTTGGCTTTACAAAGACCCTAAATACAATATCAATGACGGTCAATATCAACAACAATAGGATAAATGCACCCCAAGTAAATAAGGCCTTTTCGTCATTGGGGTTTTCCATAACAAACCAGGCAACAAGGCATGCACTAGCAATATTTAGTGGTGTAAAGCGCACAATAAATTAACGTTTTTTAAAATTACGATTTGTTCCTCCCGATTTTCCGCCTGCAGACTTACTTTTACTTTTTGCTTTTGGTTTAAATCCGGAAGCTCGTTGTGCTTCCCGCACTTCTTTCTGTTTGATAACGTATTTTTTCTCGTGAAAAGCACCTTGGAAATCTGGATCATCTTTCCGCTTTTGATTATCAATCTCGCGAGCAATATCCTGTTTTTCATGAAAGGGTGTTTTCTCTATAAAGACATCCTCTGGTAGTTCGTAGACAGGGATACTTTGCTTGATCAATTTTTCGATTTTGCGAACATAATATTTCTCGGCATCATTACAGAACGTGATAGCATCCCCCTCATTGAAAGCTCGCCCGGTACGTCCAATACGATGCACATAATCTTCTATAACAATAGGTACTTCAAAGTTGATCACATGGCTTACATTAGAAACGTCAAGCCCTCGCGCCGCCACATCCGTTGCGACCAAAATACGAATATTCCCTTCCTTAAAGGCATTGATGGAGTTGATACGTGTATTCTGACCTTTATTGGCATGAATAACACGAACCTCATCTTTACCGTATTTACGTTCCAAAAAGTGGAAGACATTATCTGCTACCTGCTTTGTTTTACAGAAAACAATCAGTCGACTAAATGCTTCATCATCTTTCAAGAGATGTTGAAGTAAATTCAATTTTGTCTTTTGGTTGGGAACAACATATAGCGCCTGACTTACCGTCTTGGCTGGTGTAGCTTGTTCGGACACCTCAATAATGGTCGGAAACGCTAAGAAATCACCTGCAATTTTGCGAACAAGCTCACTCATTGTTGCTGAGAACAATAAGTTCTGACGTTTGCGTGGCACAATTTCAAGTACACGATGGATCTTACTAATAAAACCCATATCCATCATCTTATCGGCCTCATCCAAGACCAAAAATTTGAGTGATTTGACAACAATGTGCCCTTCGAGGTACAAGTCTAAAAATCGACCCGGAGTTGCCACGATAATATCCACTCCTTTTTCGAGTTCTTCTATCTGAGTTTTTGGTCCTAATCCACCATAAAGTACCACTGAACGCAAATCAAGGTAAGTAGAAAACAGCTTAATATTTTCTTCGATCTGCATGGCCAATTCTCTCGTTGGTGTCAAAATCAACGCACGCGCATCATTTCCCTGAGCATATTTTAGCTTCATCAGCATCGGCAAAACGAATGCCGCTGTTTTTCCAGTTCCCGTCTGAGCGATTCCCATCACATCCTGCCCGGCCAATATTGGAGTAATTGCCTTTTCTTGGATCTCTGTCGGTTGTTGATACCCCGCCTCCGCTATCGCATTTAAGATCTGTTTATTGAATTTAAAATTTTCAAATGATTGCTGCATCTTGCAAAGATAAGGAAAAGAGTCCATTTGACTTTCCTTGACAACTAATACGGTACACATTTACTTTCAATTGACATAAAAATTGGTAAAAAGCATATTATAAAGTCTAATATTTTGGTTTTTAAGAGAATTAAAGCATTTTTGTAGGGTATAAACAAACTTTTTATCAGGTTGATATGAAAAAATTATGGATGTGTTTGTTGTTCATCACAACAAGCTTCGCTGCATTTGCCGATGAGGGAATGTGGTTTTTAATGTATTTAAAGCGTCTGAATGAGTCAGATATGCAGAAAAAAGGGCTTCGCTTAAGTGCCGAAGAAATCTACAGCATTAACCACTCTAGCTTAAAAGATGCAATCGTACAATTCAATGGTGGCTGTACTGCTGAGATCGTTTCTGATCAAGGCTTGGTATTCACCAACCATCACTGTGGATATGGTGCTATTGCTGAACTTTCTACACCAGAAAATGATCATTTAACAAATGGTTTCTGGGCCAAATCAAAAAATGAAGAGTTAAAGCCTAAATCTTTGTCGGTTCGCTTTTTTGTGCGCATGGATGATGTTTCAAAACGCATCTTAGGTTTGGTCAACAACAAAATGGCTGAAGATGAACGAAAAAAAATCATTGCTGCTGAAATTGCCAAAATTCAAAAAGAGAATAGCGAAAATGGTAAGTATGTGGTTGAAGTAAAATCATTCTACCAAGGCAATGAGTATTATTATTTTGTATACCAAGATTACAATGATGTCCGTTTGGTGGGAACACCTCCAAATAGCATTGGAAAATTTGGCGGTGATACGGATAACTGGGAATGGCCTCGTCATACCGGAGATTTCTCAATTTTCCGAGTTTACGCCGATAAAAATGGTAATCCAGCAGAGTATGCACAAGAAAATGTTCCTTTGAAACCTAAACATTTCCTACCTGTCAGCTTAAAAGGTGTTCAAGAAGGAGATTTCGCGATGATCTTAGGCTATCCAGGTCGTACCAATCGTTGGATGCCCGCTGGAGGAATCAATCAGAATGTTAAATTCGCTTATCCAGCTTGGGTAGAAGCTTCTAAAACAGGTATGGATGCCATGAAAAAATTCATGGATCAAGACCAAGCTGTAAAATTGAACTACGCTTCAAAATACTCTCAGGTAGCTAATTACTGGAAAAACCGTCAAGGAATGATTGATGCTTTGACATTACATAAAACTGCGGAATCTAAAGCAAAAGACGAAGCTAAATTTGACAAATGGGCAAATAAAGCTGCAAACAAAGCAGAATACGGTGATGTCATCAAAACAATCAACGAATTTTATGCTTCGACAAACGAGAAAGCTAGACATGACAACTATTTAATGGGCATGTTGCGTTCTAGTGCAATTGCAGCTTTACCGAACACAATTGGATCAGGTTTAGAAGTATATACTGCGGGAGATGAAGCAAGAAGAAACGCTATTCTTCCTCGTTTAAAATCTGCCATCGATGCAGGTTATGAAAAAATGTACATGCCGCTTGAAGAGCAAGTTTTGATTGACGAATTGAATCTTTATGCTAAAAAAGCAGGAAATATTGCACCATATATTGCAGAATTGGCTGCTAAAAATAATGGTGACTTTACGGCTTATGTCAAAGAATCTGTGAAGAACAGCATCTTCGCTTCTGCTGAACGTTTGAACAATTACCTGGAGAACCCTAACGCTGAAATTTTAGCCAATGACCCATTGTATAAACTTTCTTCGGCCTTACTTAACAGATACCGTCAAGTAGATCCTAGCTGGAAAACACAAGACGACAAATTTGAAGGTGCTTATCGTAAATATGTCGCTGGGGTATTAGCTTCGAATCCAAAAGGTAAATTCTATCCAGATGCGAACAGTACGTTACGTTTAACTTACGGTTCGATCAAAGGCCTACCACAAGATCCCCGTAATGACGCTGACAAAAACTTTTACACGACGTTAAAAGGCACTATTGCGAAGTACAAAAAGGGCGACGAAGAGTTTGATTTACCACAACGTTTGATGGATTTGTACAATAATAAGGACTATGGTCGTTATGCCGACAAGAAAGGATATTTACCAGTGAACTTCCTAAGTGACAACGACATAACAGGCGGAAACTCAGGTTCACCAGTAATAAATGGCAACGGCGAATTAATTGGCCTAGCTTTTGATGGTAATATTGAAGCTATGGCTGGTGACGTGATCTTCGACCACAAGCTACAACGTACAATTTCAGTTGATATCCGTTATGTATTATTTATCATCGATAAATTTGCAGGAGCAACCAACATTATTGACGAACTTAAGATTGTTGAATAGTTTTTTTTAAGCTTTTTCGATAAAAAAAAACGAAATTTATTTTCTATTTGATTCGTTTTTGTATATTTAAGGAGTGTTTAGGAAAAACCATAAAAACTAAAATTATAATTATAAAAAAATGGAAAACTACGTAAAATTAAAAGAGTTAGTAGCTTCTATCGAAGCTGATGCAGACAAGTTCTTCAACAATGGTAATTCTGCAGCTGGTACACGTGTACGTAAAGGATTACAAGAAATCAAAACCTTAGCACAAGAACTTCGTAACGAAGTTACTGCTAAGAAAAACGACGGAAAATAGTTTTTTCGAAGTTAAACATAAAAAAGGCCTTTCAAATGAAAGGCCTTTTTTGTTGGCTTTTACAGAAATGTACAGGCCATCACCAAATTGTAAATCTTAATACCCAGGTAATCACCGAAAGAGGCCTTCAGTTTATCATAAACCTGCTGCCTGGTCAAGGGTTTATCTTTCTTCTTTAACAAGGTTGCCGATGAAGGGTTTACGGCTCCCAACTCAACCTTCGTTGCAAACATGTTGTAATGCAGCTCTGGAACCGCCAAACCAAGGATCATCCCCGGTAGTCCATTAAAGGCCGAAGGACCTCCCGAAACAGGAATTTGATCCGTATAAAAAGCAACGGCATAGATGGAATCCAATACAAGTCCATTGGCCCTACGGCAGGGGTAACCTGCGATTTCACGGTATTCATTCGTGATTTTCCACTTGATCTTTAATGTCGAATCTGCCAAGACAACCCGTTCCCCGCCTAACTCAAAGACAGAATTAAATGCTTTACTTTTCAAATTTTGGTAGCCACTTATCCCTGACTCAAAAATTCCAGACCGCATCAGCCCGCTAACAGCATCCGAATACTCTTCAGCAATATGCTCATAGAGGACCTCATCATTGGAAAATGTCAGTTTCTTTTTCAACACCTGATTTTCGGGAATCTGCCCGATCATTTCTTTGATAGAGCTACGTGTATCCTCGTCTTTTGCATATGTTGCATAGCGTTTGAGCAGGTTTTTAAGAAACACGGTTTTGTCATAGGTAATTGTTCCTTGCGTAGGAAAATAAGCATATTGTCCAAAAGCTGTGGCTCCCCAGAAAAGGAACAGCAATAGGACGAGTAAATTTTTGATATCTTTCATTTTATTTCGATTTTACGAGCATTTTATTTATTTCCCAAGTCAGCTTAACCATATAATATCTACTGATTGTGTTGTATCGGCGTTCGGTCAGTAGTGTCCCGTTTTGACTTCTGTCAAAACCCACATTCTGTTTGAGGAGGTCATTAACCATAAAAGTCAATTCCAACTTTTCATCTTTTCGGAATTTTTTTGATAATGCAGGGCTCAGCACAAATCGTTCAAATTTTTTACTGTACACCGCCGTAGGAGCCTGATAATTATAGCTAAAATCTGCCCGAACAATAAATTTCGCTGGCAGAAAGTACTTTAGGTTTCCTTCAGATGAAAACGTAAATCCCTTACTATCTTCCATTGCGCCAATGGAATTATCTTGAATAAGATAGCCTGGAGACAATTCAATACCAAAGTCCAAGCCTTTCGTTGTCGACCGCTGTAGACTATAATTGAACCCATAACGCTGCACTTTGGCATTCGCCAAAACAGTATTGACATAGTTATAATTGTTGCTGAAAGATACCGATGGACCGCCACCATGTCTCAATTGAATTTTTTTCCATAATTTGCCGTAATACATTGGCCTGATGCTAATTTGATTGTTGCTATTATGATTCAAATTTCCCCAAACAAATGTCGTCTTACCCAGTGAATCAATCGTTGTATTTTGCACCAAAGCGTTGTTTGTACGTGATGCGCTCAAAAATATACCTATAAACTTATCTTCCAATACCGAATACGTTCTAAAGCTTAGATTCAGATTATTGGTGTAGGATGGTTTCAAATTTTCGTTACCTAGATACTCATTCAAAGGGTCCAAATTCGACCGGAGTGGCTGGATCTGATTTAAAGAGGGCAAACCATTGGTACCCTGATATTCCAAATTGATCGATTTATTTTTCTGTATTTCATAATTAACATCAACCACCGGATTATACACAAAAAATGATCGTGAGAGTCTCGAATTCTCCATGCGGTTTAATTGCGACAGATTACTGTTCTCGAACTTATTCGAGACATTGACCACCAGCTTTTCCAGAGGCTTGTAATTAATTGCGAAATTATAGGTATTTTTTATCGTTTTATATAAGAAATCATTGCTATACAAACTATCTAGTCTATCAAAACTACCGGTATTCTGATTTTTATCGAAAGACCTAACTGCGTTGTTGTTTCTGTTGAGATTCAATCCATATTCGAAAGAAAGGATAATCTTTTTTGAAATCGGTTCGGAATAAGCCAATTCCCCCCCCGTGGAAAAAGAGCTATTTTTAACAAATTTCTTCTGGTCGAGAGTCGAATCTCTTTCAGCATTCCCTTCTTTGTAAAATCTAAGTTTAGAAAACAAATCTTGCTCACCATCCTGTTTATTGCCCGATGTAAAATAGTTGAATGATAACGAACGGCCTTTCTTTTTAAAACGTCTTACATAGAGTGCCGAGGCATTATACTGTTCTGACCTAGAATCGTTCTTAAACTTTCGCATGTTATCGTTGATCTTTTGATCAAATTGATTTACAGTAGTTGATTGTGTCTCTGAAGAACTATTATCATGTCTTTTGTTTGCACCTGCCCAAACCGTTAAATCCGACATGGAATCGACCTTAAATTCATATTTCAAACCAATATTATGCTTTCTGTTCTCATTTGACGCCAATGTGCTGCTATTGCTAGTCAATATCGTGTCGCGTGCCGCATTGCGCGTGAACACGCTGCGATCCAGATCAACATCGGATCGGATATGCTTATAGTCGATCCGCCAAGCATGCTTTTTGTTAGCGGTTTTATCTGAATATAGAAATCCCGTATTCAAGGACTTAGGAATACCTTCACCATTAAAATTATCGCCTCTATCGTAATCACCCCCCATGCTTGATACCTCCTCATAACTGAGCCCACTCTTGCCGGTATTACTTGCAATCAAATAAGCCGAAGCTTTAAACGATTGATTAAAATAGTTCAAAAAGCCCTGTCCAGCGTAGAATTTATCACTACCTCCACCAACATCCACTTTGCCGAATATTCCGCGTCTAGCTTCCTCTTTTAGCTTCACGTTGATTGTTTGTGTACGTTCACCATCATCAATCCCTGTTTTCTCAGCCTTATCAGACTTCTTTTCATAGACCTGAATTTTATCAACCATATCAGAACGAATATTCCGGCTTACTAAAATGGGATCGTCACCAAAGAACTCCTCCCCATCAACAAGCATTTTCTTCACTGTTTTTCCTTGGGCAGTAATTTTTCCAGAGGCATCGACGGTAATCCCAGGTAAGACTTTCAACAAATCTTCAACTTTGGCGTTTTTTTCCACTTTAAAACTTCCGGCATCATATTCCGTTGTATCGCCCTTGATACTAATGGGCACCCGTCCCATAACAATGACTTCCTCCAGCAAGGTTGCGCTGCTGGTCATTCCAATAGACATGTTACTGTAATGCTGCCCTGGCAGAATCTCCGCGTAATATTCACCGTATTTCGGATAGGTTACAATGATAAAATATTGTCCAGTATCAGGCCGCTCAAGAGAGAACTTACCATTTTCATCCGAACGGGCAAAATTGGTCAAAATGGAATCTTTAGCTGTTAACAACATAATTGTTGCATTATGCAGCTTAAGCTGATCTTTTACATCAGTGATTTTTCCTTCAATACGGGATTGAGCATGAACTATTCCGCAGAAACAGAATAAAATAAGTAAAAGTAGTTGCCCCACTCTTTTCATAATATGGTTTGGATAGTATATAATTATATAAATAATAAAATTCGTGCACAAAACTAATATTTTGTTTCAGTTAATTTTAGTTTATCTCAAAAAAAATACAAGGAATAAAAAGATATAAAAAAACAAACCAAACCACTGACTAGCAACACAATACAAATTAAAAATCATAAAAAAAGCTCTTCTTTTGAAGAGCTTTTTTTATCTAAACAGTTAGAAATACGCAACATATTATGTGAACAGCATGTTGTGATTTTTATAAATTGCCAAGTTCCATAATAAATTGAACAGTTTCTTTATTCATGTGTTGAGACAGCACACTTGTAATTTGATCTGTCATGGCCTTTCTTGTCATTCGCTTGACCTTTGTATTCTCAAATTTCTTTTTGTCCATCACAACTGTGTTGCTGAGTTCAACTTTTGTTGCAAAATAGGAAACGTGCTGACTAGGTACGACCAAGCCTAAAATCATTCCGGGAAGACCATTGATGGACTCTGGGCCGCCACTGATAGGAATTTCATTGCAGTAGTATCCAATGACATAAATGGAGTCCGGTGTAATACCATTGGCTCTCCTGCAATTGTAGCCAGCGATCTCGCGGTATTCATCTGTGATTTTCCATTTGATGCGTTTCATGGAATCCTGAACGATGATTTTTTCACCTACAATATCATTGTATCTCAAAAAAGATCGGTTGGACATATTTGAAAGTGTTGCTGCATCAAAGTCTAGCGCAAGCATCATAATATACTGCTTAATCTCTGCATCCAGGCTCTCGTCTTTTACCGACTCGAACAAAGTCTCCGTGGTATTGAATTTCATTGACTTCTTTAACACGGCACTTTCTGGTAATCTCGGTATTATACGCTCAAAAAACTGTTTTGAGTTATCATCGGCCTTAGCGATGAATTTTTTACTTACGATATTCTTCATATACATCGTCTTATCGTAGGAAATAGTTCCCGATCGACCAAACAACGTATACTGTGCTTTAAGACCTAAGGCTGAACAACAGAAGAAGATAAAAAAGATATATTTTAACATTGTATTTCGCTTAATATTCTATAAAAACATTTTTGTAAAATCCCATGATAGTTTAAGCATATAATATCTGCGTATCGTATCATATCGGCGTTGGGTAAAGACAGAAGTCGATGCCGAACGACTAAAGCCTTTGTTCTGGTTAAGAACATCGTTGATCATAAAATCCAACACCAACGATTCATTTTTCAGGAATTTCTTGCTTACACCCGGATGCAACAAAAACTGCTCAAACTTCTCATCAAAAGCTTTGGTGGCCGCCTCGTAGGAGTAGGTATAATTGGTATAAACCTTAAATGTTTTGTTGAAAAAATACTCCACACTTCCGTTGGAAGCGAAAACAAAACCATTACTGTTGGTATTGCGCTCCAAACTTGATTTCATCAAACGATATTGCGGACTAAAGTTCAGGTCAAAATTTAAACCTGTCTTGGTATCTCTTTTGAAATTATACGTAAAATTAAAGTTCGTCGTATTTACTTTATTCAATTGGTGATTGAACATATTATAATTATCACTCATATTCACATAAAACTGTGGCGAGTTGGACAGGCCAAGTTTTTTGCTCAGCTTGAAATAAACTCCAGACCATACGTTCAGGGAAGTATTTGTCTTACCATCAACATTATTCCAAGTATATGTATTAATCCCTTTTAGGGTATCAATATTCTGCGTAATTGGGTTCTTTTCGGTAGAAATATTACCACCGACATAAACATAGTTTCCGGTCAACACACGGAACGAATTATAGTTCAGATTTAATGAGTTTCTAAACGATGGTTTTAAGTTTTCATTTCCCAAATAGCGATTAATCTGGTCTGAGTTATCCAAGATCGGTTGGATCTGGCTCAAAGAAGGCAATTGATTTTTACCGGTATAGTTCATCCATAACCCCTTTGTTTTTGTAAAGGAATAGCCTGCACTTACATTTGGATTATACGTAAAGTAACTTCTTGTAATCCCCTCGTTTGTATAGTTATTGAACTGTTTCAATTTGTCATTATTGAAATTATTGGCCACTGTGAACTTAAATTTTTCAGTTGTATGAACTACAGCCAATTTGTACCTATTGCTGCTTCTATCAAAATCATAGTTATTACTGAAGCGACGATCCAATTGCGTATAATTTCCGGCTCCATCAATATTGAAAGACTCCACGATGGAACTACTATTACTTTGCTCAATTCCCGTTCCCACAACAAGATTCCAAATTTTGGATAAAGGTTCGGTATAGGAAATTGAAGCGCTTAGCACGTCACTGGTATTGTTACGCACCTTACTTTGATCTGTAGTTGAATCTGTTTTTAAGCTATAATTTCTCAGGTCGGAATTTAAATGTCCAGTACCTTTCATCTCATTTCTTTTCCATTGACCATCGAATGTAAAAGAACGTCCTTTTTTCTTGAATTTGTGCGTAAAATAAGTGCTAAAATTGAACTCGTTGATGTTATTTTTCACCAATTCTCGCGTATTCTCAGCAATGGTCGTATCTGCATTTTGGCCAAACTGATAAGCTTCACGCTTGTTATCTGACCAAAGATTCTTTCTTGATGCCCCGCCTCGTATGGTTAAGAGATTTAACGAATCTAATTTCAGGTCATATTTCAGATTGGCACGATGCTGGTCATTTTCAGAATCTACATTTTTCACTGATTTGTTATTGATCAAACCGGTCGTAATCGTTTCATCATTTCCATCGCTGCTCAATCTTCCATATTTATAGTTAATGTTGACTGTATGTTTATCCTTATCAAATTTATCCGAGAAGTTAACGCCCGAATTTATAGCCTTAGGTACACCAATAACCCCTTGTCCAGAAAAAGGATCCGTAAAATTAGACCAGCTCATCGATCCGTCATCACCATAGGACACACCTGAATCACCACCATACTTTTGTGCATCCTGCCAGTTCATGCTCGTGGTACCATTATTACCGAAAAGCCCATAAACTGATATTTTTTGCGATCCCTTAAACTTGTTCAACATCAATTGCCCCATATAGTAGTCGTCGGTTCCACCGCCAAGAAGCGCTTTTCCGAACATGCCATTTTTAGAGCCTTCTTTTAGCTTTACATTGATCGTTTGCTCACGCTGACCGTCATCCACTCCTGTTCGCTCTGCCTGCTCGGATTTTTTCTCGTAAACCTGAACTTTATCCACCATATCCGATCGGATATTTCGTGTCACCAGCGTCGGATCATCACCGAAAAATTCCTCACCATCTACCAATACTTTTTTGACTGTTTTACCTTGTGCAGTAATCTTTCCAGATGCATCAACCGTGATGCCAGGCAAAGCTTTCAACAGGTCTTCAACCTTGGCATTCTTCTCTACTTTAAAACTGCCGGCATCATATTCTGTGGTATCACCTTTAATTGTGATTGGGATGCGTCCAGTAACGATGACTTCTTGTAATAATGTGGCTGTATTTGTTAGGCCAATAGCCAATTTGGAGTAATCCACTCCAGATTGAATCTCCGTATAAAAATCGCCATACTTGGGATAACTCACAATCAGCACGTAAGCCCCTGTATCGGGCTTGGCTAAGGAAAACAGACCATTTTCGTCAGATCTCGTAAAGCCTGTTAATATGGAATCTTTAGCGGTCAACAGCATAACTGTTGCATCTGATAACTTTAGTTGGTCCTTTACATCACTTATTTTTCCAGCAATCTTGGATTGGCTCAAAGCCAAACCAGGAATAGCAAAAATGAAAAATAAGAGAATTTGTAAAACTCTTTTCATAAAATTGTTGGATAGTAAATTAATATCAATATAACATTAGTAGATAAAACCAATGTTTTGTTACAGTAAATTTAATTTTATTTCTTAAAAAATGGATTTTGGTTCATAGTTCCCCATTCGAGCAAAATAAGAGATTCTTTTTACAGAAGTTCAGATCCGATGTATTCATACAAAAGATCTTCACTATACCTGATAATGCCTCTTTTGTTGCATATTGATCAAACGCCACAACTGAAGACAGAAAAAGCATATCAAAACAGCAAAAGATAACTGGCCACCAATCGCACTATAATTTTTAAGATCCGGGGCAATGTCTGCAACTTGAATTTTGGCCATCAGATAATTATTGAACATCATGCCACAAACAGTCCCAAGAAGAAAAAATGTAATCGCATACTTTTTATTTGACAGGGCTTTCTCTTTATCTTTCTCGAGCGCAGCAATACCGTTCATGATACGTTGTTCAAAATCATCAAATGGCATTTCTATTTTACTCATTTGCATAACTTTCTTGAATTTTTCCTGTTCCTTATCCATAATACTCCGCTTTTTTAATTAACTGACTTAAAATGATCTGCATATTTTTACGGGCCCGGTGCAAGATCACTTTGGTATTCGCTAATGTCCAGCCCATAATCTCTTTAATTTCATCCATCGACTGTTCTTCGAGATAGAACAACCGTAATGCAACAGACTCTCGAGCGGGCAGAATAGTGAGTGCATCGTTGATCATTTCTTTTCTTTCGTGGTCGATTATTTCATCCAATACGGAATCTTCATGCGACATGTCATGGTGGGATAGATCAAAATTGACCAACTCCAGTTTCTTATGACGAATAGCATTAAAAGCAACATGCACAACAATTCGGTAAAACCAGGTACTAAATTTCGATTTCCCTTTAAAGGAAGACAGCGATTGATAGCATTTTATAAATGCATCCTGAACGACATCTTCTGCCAAATGCTCTTCCTTTACAATAGAAAGAGCGACAGAAAATGCCATATCCTTATACGTTTTTATAAAATAACGATAGGATTCCACATCGCCTGATAGAACTTTTCGAATATAGATTTCATCCATTGGCGGGTTAAATATCGCGTTTTTTATCCAATCGGTTAGCAATTATCATTGCAACACCCGCAGAAATAATCAAAATTGCGACGGCAAGTGAATCTGGCAAATCAGTATTCATGTAGTTGTCCAAAATTCCCACAATGAATAACCCTATTCCTATACCAAGCACCAAAATCCCGGGCTTTTGCCAATCTAGTGACTCTCTTTTCTTATTTTCACCTGGAATCTGTACAGCCACGCTCCGATACCGCATAATAAAATAAACACACAACGTGATACATGTAAATAGTCCGATTCCTAAAATGGCTCCTACTGATTGCTTTTCCATAATTATTTGAATTAGTTTTTACATTAGTCACAGCCATTCCCGAAAAGGTTACAACAAATTGAGTTAAATGTCTCGATTTGTGTAAATTTGTTTCAAACACAAACAATATGCAAAACATTAAAGAATATGTAGAAGCAAACAAGCAACGTTTTTTGGATGAGTTGTTTGATTTATTGCGTTTACCATCAGTAAGTGCCGATCCTAAATTTAAAGGAGATGTTGAAAAAACTGCTGAATTTGTTGCTCAGAAATTGCGTGAAGCCGGAGCCGACAATGTAGAAGTTTGTCCTACCGCTGGTAATCCAATCGTTTATGGAGAAAAAATTATCGATCCGGCACTTCCTACAGTGTTGACATATGGTCATTACGACGTACAACCTGCTGATCCATACGAATTGTGGGATACCCCTCCTTTCGAACCGACGGTTCGTGATGGTAAAATCTATGCACGTGGTTCTGCCGATGATAAAGGTCAGTTTTATATGCATGTAAAAGCCTTCGAATACATGATTAAAAATGATGCATTAGCATGCAACATCAAATTTATGATTGAGGGTGAAGAGGAAGTGGGCTCAGTAAATTTGGGTACATTTGTTAAAGAAAATACTGAAAGACTGAAAGCTGATGTTATTGTTATTTCCGATACATCGATGATCAGCATGGCTCAACCATCTTTAGAAACTGGCTTACGTGGACTTTCTTATGTTGAAGTTGAAGTTACAGGGCCTAATAGAGATTTACACTCCGGCGTATATGGTGGAGCAGTAGCCAATCCGGCGACGATATTAGCAAAACTGATTGCATCATTACATGACGAAAACAATCATATTGCTATCCCTGGATTTTATGATGATGTTGTCGAATTGACGGCTGAAGAACGTAAAGCATTAAATGAAGCACCTTTTGACATTGAAGAATACAAAACTGACCTGGGTATCCAAAATATCTGGGGAGAAAAAGGTTTCACAACATTAGAACGCACCGGTATTCGCCCAACCTTGGAAGTAAATGGTATTTGGGGTGGTTATATCGGTGAAGGCGCCAAAACGGTATTGCCTTCAAAAGCGAATGCAAAAATTTCAATGCGTCTTGTACCAAACCAAAACTCTCACCGTATTACAGAGCTTTTCAAAAAACATTTTGAATCTATTGCACCAGATTATGTGAAAGTAGAAGTTAAACCTCATCATGGTGGTGAACCTGTCGTCACACCGACCGACAGTGTTGCTTACAAAGCGGCAGAAAAAGCCCTCCATGACACCTTTGGTGTTAAGCCTATCCCAACGCGTGGTGGTGGTTCAATCCCAATCGTCGCTCTTTTTGAAGAAGTATTGGGTTTAAAGACTGTACTTCTAGGCTTCGGTCTGGATAGTGACAACCTACACTCTCCAAATGAAAAGTATGGTATTGAGAATTACCTTATGGGAATATCAACAATTCCTTTATTTCATAAATATTACGCGGAACTAAGCAAATAATTTAGTTTTTCATTAGATAAAGGGTTATTTTTAAATTTTAGAAATAACCCTTTATCGTTTTATGGATTTTGATTTTCGTTTAATTGTATTTTACACTGCGGCTCAGCACCTTAATTTCACCAAAACGGCCTCGGCCCTTTTCATCTCACAACCAGCCGTAAGCAAAAACATCCAAGAACTAGAGAAGAAACTTGGCGTACCACTCTTCGAAAGAAAGGGCAACAATCTTAATTTAACCGATTCAGGTCAGATTCTCTATAAATATGCCCAACAGATTATCAATCTGTATAACCAGGCGGGCCAAGAAATACAGGAATTGCAGGAAGGGCGAAAAGGAAATCTGGTCTTAGGAGCCAGCACAACCATCTCCCAATATGTTTTACCTGCTCTGCTTGCCGATTTTCTATCCCAATATCCCAACAACCGCATCCAGTCTTTTCAATCCAATAGCCGCAGTATTGAGGAACAGCTTATCGACAAAACATTGGATTTAGGTATCACGGAGGGGTCTACCGACAACCGGGCGCTGAAATACATTCCTTTTATGAAGGATGAGTTAGTTTTGGTCACAAATAGCCAAAACCCACTATTAGCTCAATTAAAAAATCCAATACTATCCGATATCACGCGCTTACCTTTGGTACTACGTGAGCAGGGATCGGGTACACGAACAATTATTGAGAATGCACTAAAAGATAAAAGCATTAATCTATCCGAAGTACAGATAGAAATGATCTTGCCTTCAACAGAGAGTATCAAAGGCTACCTTGCACGTCGCAACAGCTTTGCTTTTTTATCTATTCATACGGTGCAAAAAGAAGTCTTAAATAATCTATTGACCATTGTTGATATTCCACAATTGACAATAGAACGTTATTTCTATTTTACCCATTTATATGGAGGACTTGCCGGTACGCCCAACCAGTTTCTGCAGTTCTGTCTGCGGCAAAACTTCAAGTTATAACCAAATGTTATATCTCATAAACAAACTTCGTTTTAATTCCAGATTTGAGGCGGCTAGATTTGTACAAATGAATTAGCGTAATGGAATATAAAAAACTAACAGATTATTTAAAGGCACTCAGCTGGATCATTGTAGCATTGGTTATTACATGTACGACCTTATGTGTATTTCCACTAAAACATGAGGAAAACAAAAAGCAAACAGATTCTCTTGAAATGCGCAACGACTCGCTTATTACGCACGTTTCCCAATTTAAGGAAATCTCTTTCAAAGATAATCCCGAAGGCAAAATGGCCAGTTATGGTGAAAAGCTAATCAAAAATACATACGATTATTTCTATGATGGGGAGGTCAAAATCGGAAACAAGCTTGCCTGTAGCAGCTGCCATCTCAATGGAGGCACAAAGGCTTTTGCTGCCCCTTATGTTGGGCTCACCAATGTCTTTCCAACCTATATTGGACGAGAAAATAAGATTGAATCACTTGAAGAGCGCATCAACGGTTGCTTTGAGAGAAGCATGAACGGCCGAGCCATTCCTGAAAATAGCAAGGAAATGAGAGCCATTATCACCTATATTAAAAACATTAGCATAAATACAGTTAATAAAGGTCGGTTGGCAGGCCAAGGATTTATAAAAATGGATATTCCCAACCGTGCTGCGGACTTGAAACATGGTCAATTGGTCTTTGAGAATAAATGTACAAGCTGTCATGGAAAGGATGGTCAGGGGCTACCACAAACAGCGGGAAAAGGATATCAATATCCACCCTTATGGGGAAAAGACAGCTACAATGACGGCGCTGGAATGGCACGATTACTGACCGCCACACGTTTTATCAAAGCTAATATGCCTTTGGGCGCAACTTATGATGCACCTCAATTGAAAGACGACGAGGCCTATGATGTCGCAGCATATATCAATTCTTTCGATAGACCTCAAAAAACAAACAAACAATTGGACTATCCTAATCTAAGCAAAAAACCCAAAGATAGCCCCTATCCACCTTATGCCGATAACGTTAGTATAGAACAACATAAACTCGGACCTTTTAATTTTTAAACATAAATACCCCATTAAATCAATAATAAATATGAAAAAACAATTTACAATCGCTTGCATTTTAGTAGCGATAACGACTATTCAAGCGAAAGCACAGGACAATAAATTGTTGCTCAATAACCATCAATACAGCGGTGCCGTTGCTAAGAAAAAAGCGTATAAAGCCATTTATCAGCTGGACAGCAATGATCCAAAAACAATTGAAAAAGCAATCCGTAATATTAACAATGTCTTGAAAGACCCACGGTTAAAAGGACACTTACAGATTGAGTTGGTTGCATTTTCCGGTGGTACCGAAGCTTACCTAAAAAAGAACAGCCAATATGAGAAACCTTTGAAAGACCTCGTCGAGAAAGGCGTTATCGTAGCGCAGTGCCTGAATACGTTGGAAGAGAAACATATTGCCAAAGAAGAACTATTTGATTTTATAGGCTATGTTCCTAGCGGAAATGGTGAATTAATCTTAAGAGCAAATGAAGGTTGGGTTATCGTTAAACCATAAGTATAATGAAAAATTTTCTACTGCTTGGTCTAACAATAGCATTATTGGGAGCCCAGGAAATTAAGGCACAAGAACATCGTTTTGATCCCCCCTGGAATAATCCACCAGAATCGGCTCTAAATTTTACGGTACCCGGGATAGACAATATTCCAGATTTATATGGTGATATCGAGAATCCGCAGCTTACTGTCTTTTTTGCGGGCAATCAATTTATGGTTGTCGATGATCTACTGGCATCATTCAAAAAAGAATACCCACAATACGAACGTATTTTTGTTGAAACCCTGCCGCCGGGCATTCTAGCTAAACAGATTAAAGGCGGATCAATCACGATAGGCAATCTACGCATTACGCATAAGCCCGATATTTACACAGCGAGCAAACGAGCGATCAACGAGATGGCAGATTACTTCAGCCATACACAGGTTTATTGCTACAACAATATCTGTTTGATGATTCCAAAAGGAAATCCCGCTAATATCAGAACATTGAATGATCTGGGGAATGACAAAGTTCGTATCAGCATGCCTAATCCCCAATGGGAAGGAATTGGCGAGCAGATCAAAGCATCCTATAGAAAAGCCGGGGGCGAACAACTCGTCAAGAAAATCATGGATGATAAGGTCAAAGATGGCAGCACCTATCTGACCAAGATCCACCATAGGGAGAGCCCCATGCGTATATTGTATGGACAGGCCGATGCGGCTCCCGTTTGGGCTTCTGAAGTCGTTTACCAAAAACTAATTGGCCATCCTGTTGAAGGGATCACCATTCCTGATGCGCAAAATACAACTGCAACTTACGTTGCTGCAAAGCTTAAAAACGCACCCCATGCGCAGGCTGCAGATGACTTTTTAAAATTCATGGACTCGCCAACAGCCAAGAATATTTACAAGAAATATGGCTTCACAGTAGACTAAAAAAGAAAATGGATAATTAATTATCCATTTTCTTTTTTTACTTTAGGTCAAAATTAGTTGACTTGTATGATCCTATTGCTCAAAAAACTCCATCGGTATTGGTATTTTATCAGCGTTCTACTTGTTTTTCTTCTGTTTTTCCCTTATATCTATTTTTTAGCACGACGTCCCGAAAAAAACTATGCTAGAATCGCCCGTATGCGACGCTGGGTATCAGTTGGTGGTTCGGCCCTAGCTGGTGTATTTTTTAAGGTGAGCTATGAATCAAAAATAGATTGGAACCGTTCCATGGTATTGTGTCCCAATCATACTTCGGTCTTGGATATAACGGCCCTCACCTATTTGTGCCCAGCTCCTTTTTCATTTATCGGAAAAGCTTCATTGCTTAAAAATCCGGTTACACGTATTTTTTTCAAAACAATAGATATCCCGGTCACAAGAAGAAGTAAAGTCTCTTCTTTCAAGGCCTTCCAACGTGCCAATGAACTCGTCCGAAATGGCAGAAGCGTCGTTATCTTTCCAGAAGGAAAAATCGATGATGGTTTCCCTCCACAGATTCACGCATTTAAATCCGGAGCCTTTCGAATCGCTATACAGAATGACGTTCCCACAGTACCCATTATCATAGAAAATGCCTGGGATATCTTTTTCGATGACGGCTCGAAAAGAGGATCTCGGCCGGGAATAGTTAAAATACATGTATTCAACCCGATAGAGACTAAAGATTTTAACGATGATAATGCATCAGAACTAGAAAAAGTTGTATATGACAAAATGCATTCCTATTGGATTATGAAGAATAAATCGTATTTTCATAACCTAGAGAACCTCCAAAAAATATGTCAGGAAAGATCTTAATCGAAATCAAGGATATTGCTAGAGAATACCAAATTGGTGCGGAAACAATTCATGCCTTAAGCTCCGTTACACTCAACATCCATAAAGGAGAATTTGTGGCCTTAATGGGGCCTTCAGGATCAGGCAAATCCACGTTAATGAACATTCTAGGTTGCTTGGATACGCCAAGCCGAGGAGAATATATCCTCAATGGGATTAATGTGAGTGACATGACTGACGATGAACTCGCCGAAGTAAGAAACAAAGAAATTGGTTTCGTCTTTCAAACTTTTAACCTGTTACCAAAGAATACAGCACTTGAAAATGTTGCGCTTCCCCTAATCTACGCGGGCTATAATAAAGTTAGACGTGAGGAAAAAGCCACTGCAGCGTTGGAAAGTGTCGGCTTAGGACACCGTATGGATCATAGACCTAACGAACTCTCGGGTGGACAACGACAACGTGTTGCTGTTGCAAGAGCATTGATCAACGACCCTTCCATTATACTTGCCGATGAGCCAACAGGAAACCTTGACACCAAAACGTCCATTGAAATTATGGGCCTACTGGAAGAAATCCACTCCAAAGGCAATACCATTATTCTAGTGACACATGAAGAGGATATCGCATTACACGCACACCGTATTGTACGCATGCGAGATGGCTTGATCGAAAATGATTATCCAAACCCTGAAATCAAATCAGTGTCACCAAGACTTGATGCGTTAAACGAAAAGGGAAGTGACTTTGAGAATATCTAAAAATATTATAACACTAAAAATCAACAACTTACATTAATACAGCAAAAATAACACGTGATTTACTTGCTTAAGTTAAATTAAATCATAGTTTTGCGAAAATAGAGAACTTAAATTGTTTTTATATGTATTGGACATTAGAATTAGCTTCGCATCTAGAAGATGCACCATGGCCAGCAACAAAAGATGAATTAATCGATTACGCTATTCGTTCGGGTGCACCTGTTGAGGTGATTGAAAACTTACAATCTCTTGAGGACGATGGTGAGCCATATGAAAATATCGAAGAAATTTGGCCCGACTATCCAACAAAAGACGATTTCTTCTTCAATGAAGATGAATACTAAAAAATAAAAAACGCCTTTTGAATAAAGGCGTTTTTTATTAAAGGCATCGCCCTCTCTTCGGAGACAACTCAGTACGATATCCATAACCTCCCGAAGGTTTTTATTCCATAGTTTTAATCTATTTTGATGAAGACAAGTCTTACAAGTATGAAGATAAAATTAAAGCTATTGTTGTTCATGTTTATTGGCTGTATAGTCAGCCAAAGCCTATTTGCTCAGGAACAACAAACTTCCAATGAACAGGTTGTTGTTTTAAAAAAGTTTGTCCAGCGCTTGAATGATCCTAATTTAGCGACTGATATTATTTTAAGCCAAGATCTAATAACATCAAAAAAACTGGACGAAGATCTACAGGAATACCTATTGGCAAGCATCGATGAAATCAGGATAAATGTACAGAGCAAGGATATCAACCAACTGGAATATCTTAGCTTTGCTCAAGCAGGAAGAAAAGAAACAAGTGATATCGATCTCGAAGGTATTGACCCACAACAAGTCTACTTTGTCAAATACCTCAAGCGTTTTGTATTTGCGGCAGTCATCCGTGATAGCAAAATTGCTTCTTTTACATTAGTCTCCAAAGGCAACAATAAAGCGCATTTTGTATTCTATTAGTTTTCATCGCCCCTATTTTATCAGACGCCTTCTCTTAGAGTCCTTAAATATCACGCTTAGTCTTACATAAATGCACGCTTATCAGGTTTTATTTTACAGTATATTTGTGAGCAATATTAAGCCAATGATGCTTTCTTAAAAATTTTTCAATAAAAACACTTGCATTTTATAATTCTATCAACCATATTTGTATTAATAAAAATAACAATGATAACAACTGTATCAAATAAAGCTTGGTGGTGGCACAACGAATAACGTTGTGGCAAACTCCTATTGCATTATTTGATTAATACGTCAAGATATGATGGGCTTGCCTAAATAAGGTAAGCCCTTTTTTTATTTAAATTACCATGAAAGAAATTTTAGCGCATTTATTTGAATACAAGACATTTTCTCGGCAAGAGGCCTACGAGATTCTAACCAACATTGCCATGGGCAAATATGACAGTCACCAAATTGCGGCATTTATGACGGCTTATGGTATGCGCAGTATTCGCGTTGAAGAGCTTGGAGGGTTTAGAGATGCGATGTATGATTTATGCCTCAAGCTGGATTTTAACGGTTATGATTTAATTGACCTTTGCGGTACAGGTGGGGATGGTAAAAATACCTTCAATATCTCGACAATAGCATCTTTTATCACTGCTGGAGCTGGTTACCATGTCGCAAAACACGGTAATATCGGGGTATCTTCGAGCTGTGGTTCATCCAATGTCATGGAATATTTAGGCTATCAATTCAGCAACGATAAGTCTGAACTACAACGCCAGCTTGATGAAGCCAATATCTGTTTCCTACATGCGCCATTGTTTCACCCTGCCATGAAAACCGTTGCTCCGATACGTCGTGCATTGGGTGTTAAGACTTTCTTTAACATGCTGGGACCATTGACAAATCCTTCCAATCCTAGATTTCAGTCTGTTGGTGTATTTAGTTTAGAATTAGCAAGACTGTATGGTTATCTATACCAAAATACCAACAAACAATATTCCATTATTCATGCCTTGGACGGTTATGATGAGATATCCATGACCGGTGATTTTAAGGTAATCAACAACCAAGGAGAGAATTACTACAACATGGAAGAGCTTGGTTTTACCCCAGTCTCAGCTCAGGAGTTGACGGGAGGTGAAACTATAGCAGATGCCGCCCAGACATTCTTATCTATATTGAACAATCAGGGTACGGATGTGCAGAACAATGTTGTTTTGACCAATGCCGCATTTGCGATTAAGACCTTTAATCCCGAAAAATCTTTTGGCGACTGTTTTTATGAAGCTGAAAGTTCATTGATGGGGGGTAAAGCTTTGCGCAGTTTCCAAAAACTAATCAAAAAATAAAATGGCGATCAAAGTAAAAGTTTGTGGCATGAAATATCCCGACAATATAACGGCTGTAGCCTCCTTGGGCATCGATTATATGGGATTTATATTTTATGATCAATCCAAACGTTATGTTGGTCAAAGCTCCTCCTCATACATTAAGGATCTTGACAGCCTAAGCAAGGTCGGAGTTTTCGTCAATGCCAGCCTTTCAGAAATTCTAGATAAAATAACTGAATTCCAACTAAATGCAATTCAACTGCATGGAAATGAATCTGCGGAATTCTGTCTTGAATTGAAAGAAAAATCAGCAGTTAGCATCGTGAAAGCCTTCGGAATCGATCAAAACTTTGACTGGATACAGCTGGATCCTTACGCTAAAATTGTAGACTACTTTTTATTTGATACCAAAAGTAGTTCCTATGGTGGTACAGGAGTACAATTTGACTGGTCCCTATTGGACCAATACAAACTTACTACCCCCTATTTTCTCAGCGGCGGTTTAGATCCCGAAAATATTAAAACAGCGCTAGAAAGAAATGATCCACGGCTATATGCACTGGATTTAAATTCAAAATTTGAAGTAGAACCCGGCTTAAAAGATATTGAGCTATTAAGTCACAGTATAAATACTATTAAAAAATGAGTATATATCAAGTCAATGAAAAAGGATATTATGGTCCCTTTGGAGGAGCCTATATCCCTGAGATGCTCTATCCAAATGTGAAAGAGCTACGTGAAGAATATCTCAAAATTATCGAAGAAGAGAGCTTTCAGGAGGAATTTAACCAACTGCTCAGCGATTATGTCGGACGTCCTTCTCCATTATATCATGCCAAGCGTCTATCTGAAAAATATGGAACTACGATTTACTTAAAACGGGAGGATCTTAACCATACCGGAGCGCATAAAATCAACAATACCATTGGCCAAATTCTATTAGCGGAACGCTTGGGTAAAAAGCGCATCATTGCGGAGACAGGCGCAGGACAGCATGGCGTTGCCACAGCTACCGTTTGTGCGCTGAAAGGTATACAATGTGCAGTGTACATGGGAGAAGTTGATATTCAACGTCAAGCTCCAAATGTAGCACGGATGAAAATGATGGGTGCCGAAGTTATTCCCGCAACATCGGGCTCCAAAACGCTAAAGGATGCTACAAATGAAGCTTTGCGAGATTGGATCAACAATCCTGTCGACACCCATTATATCATTGGGTCTGTTGTGGGACCACACCCTTATCCCGATATGGTTGCTCGCTTTCAGTCTATTATTTCTGAAGAAACGAAAAAACAACTATTAGCAAAAACAGGAAGAGAAAATCCAGATATGGTATTGGCTTGTGTCGGTGGAGGCTCCAATGCGGCAGGTATGTTCTATCATTACCTCGATGAAGAATCGGTTCAATTGTATGCCGTAGAGGCAGCTGGCCACGGTGTTGATTCAGGCGAATCCGCTGCGACAACAGCATTAGGAAAAGAGGGCGTTTTACATGGAAGCCGATCTATACTGATGCAAACAGCGGATGGTCAGGTCATAGAACCTTACTCCATATCGGCGGGACTCGATTACCCCGGTATTGGTCCTCAACACGCTTGGTTATTCAAATCCGGCAGAGGTAACTATGTAAGTGTGACTGACGACGAAGCGATGCAGGCAGGTCGTGAGCTTACGCGACTAGAAGGTATCATACCGGCTATTGAGAGTTCTCATGCCCTGGCTTATTTGGAAAAAATACCTTTTAAAGGTGATGAGACTGTCGTTGTCTGTCTTTCTGGACGTGGTGACAAGGATCTAGATAATTATATGAAATACTTTGATTTTTAAGGCATGAATACAATTGAAAAAAAAGAAGGTACTCCCCTTTTATCGATATATTTTACAGCTGGGTATCCAACATTGGACAGCACAATAAGTATTGCCAAGAAATTGGAAGAAGCTGGCGCGGACTTTTTGGAAATCGGTTTTCCTTACTCCGACCCAGTAGCAGATGGGCCTGTCATTCAGCACAGTTCAGAAGTCTCTTTGGCAAATGGCATGACCGTAAAAAAGTTGTTCGATCAATTGATTGACCTCCGTAAACATGTTAGCATTCCCGTATTTTTGATGGGCTACTTTAATCCTGTGCTCCAATTTGGTGTTGAAAGATTCTGTGAAGAATGTAAAAATGCAGGTGTGAACGGAGTCATTATACCTGACCTACCCATGGATGAATACGAAGAACTTTACAAAGAGACGTTCGAGAAAAATGGGATTGCAAATATATTCATTGTAACACCACAGACTTCTGAAGAACGAATCAGAAAAATAGACAGCCTTTCCAGGAGCTTTATTTATTTACTTTCTTCCAATGCAACGACGGGTAAAACACTTGATGTTGGAGACGATACAGCTGCTTACTTCAAGCGGATACATGATCTTCAATTAAAAAACCCATTGATCGTTGGTTTCGGTATCTCCGATAAACCTACCTTTCAAAAAGCAAGTAAGCATACGGCCGGTGCCATTATAGGTACAGCATTTGTCAAACGGCTAAAAGAACCGGATTATCTTGCACAGATTCCAGCATTTATCGCGTCTATCAAAGCCTAATATGTAGGCTAGAAATTAGCAAAGCGTTAATTTTTTAATAAGAGTTCGGTCTAAAGTCTTTTTTCTTGGATCGAACTCTTATTTTTAAGACAGTTTTCGAAAATGTGTTTTTTCGAAGAGAAAGAACTTTGCGGCCTTGATCAACCAAGCAATAGGCAGCCAATCAAATCAATACTGATATAACCATGGATACTCGAAGAGATTTTTTAAAGAAAGCGGCTATGCTTGCTGGGGGAGCTTCTATCTCCCATGTTATTCCATCCGCTATTGCGAAAGCGATGGCTATTAATCCAGCATTGGGCAGCACGTTTTATGATGCCGAACACGTTGTTTTATTAATGCAGGAAAACCGTTCATTTGATCATGCCTTTGGAACACTGCGTGGTGTACGAGGCTTCAATGATCCTAGAGCTATCCGTCAACCCAATCGGAATAAAGTCTGGTTTCAGACGCAAAAATCCGGCGAAACATTTACTCCATTCCGATTGGATATCAAAGATTCAAAAGTTACCTGGATGGGTTGTCTCCCACACAACTGGACCGATCAAACAGATGCTCGCAATAAAGGCAAGATGAACAAATGGTTGGATGTAAAACATTCCGGATTTAAAGAATTTTCGAATCTACCGTTGACGATGGGACATTATAGTCGCGAAGATATTCCATTTTACTATTCTCTCGCGGACTCTTTCACAATCTGTGACCAACACTTTTGTTCGAGCATCACCGGCACAAATCCGAATAGGCTTTATTTCTGGACAGCCAATATCCGGGAAAATCTTACAGGAAAGGCCTTGGTTTGGAATGGAGACTCCGAGTTTAGCGGGAAAGCAACATGGACAACTTTCCCCGAACGCCTTTCGGAATTAGGCGTAGACTGGAAAATCTATCAAAATGAAATTTCTTCGAGTAGCGCTGGCTATAGTGGTGAGGCAAACAGCTGGCTCGCCAATTTTGGTTGTAATCCGATGGAGTACTTCCCCCAATATCAAGTCAAATATCATCCACGCTATCGTCAGCTCCTGGCATTAAAACAAGAAGATCTCGAACGCAAAATTAGCGAAACAACAGCTGGCGAAGCACTTGAAAATTTAAAAAAAAATCTCAAGCATATTCAAGAAGAATTACAGTTATATACAGCCGAGAACTTTGAAAAGCTCGACGAGCGGACAAAAGATATTCATCGCCGTGCTTTTGTTAACAACAGTGCACAGCCCGATTATATGGAATTGGAAACAATGCATTATCAAGAAGGAGGGCAACAGCGCGAGTTACAGATCCCTAAAGGGGATGTCCTGTATCAATTCCGAAAAGATGTCGAGGAAGGTAAACTTCCAACCGTATCATGGCTGGCTCCACCGCAGCTTTTTTCTGACCATCCTGATTCTCCTTGGTTTGGTGCATGGTATGTTAGCGAAATTATGGATATTCTTACCCAAAATCCAGAAGTTTGGAAAAAAACAATTTTTATACTCACCTATGATGAGAACGACGGGTATTTTGACCACTTTGCACCCTTTACAGCGCCGAATCCGGATGATACAGAAAGCGGAAAAGTATCAGCGGGAATCAATCCTGGGTTAGAATATGTACGCCGCGATGAGCAATATTATCCTGAAAGCGGAAGAGAAGGCAATATCGGTCTTGGCTATCGTGTACCGATGATCATTGCTTCTCCATGGACCAGAGGCGGCTGGGTCAATTCGCAAGTGTTTGACCATACCTCTAGTTTACAATTCCTGGAGAAGTTTATTAACCACAAAATCAAGAAAGATATAAAAGAAACCAACATCAGCAGTTGGCGGCGTACCGTATGTGGAGACTTAACTTCGGCATTTAGGCCCTATCATGGCGAAACCATTAACAAACCGATTGTATTAGAACGGGAACCTTTTATCCAAGAGATTCACCAAGCCAAGTTCAAAGGCCTTCCCATGGGCTTCAAAGCGCTCAGCGCAATGGAGATCAAACAAATAGAGGAAGACCCCAGCAGCTCACCGTACTTCCCAAAACAAGAAAAAGGGCTCAGGGATTCATGTATCCTTCCCTATGAACTTTATGTGCATGGCGAATACCAATCCAAAGGGGATTACTTGGTCACATTTGAAGCTTCAAATAAAATTTTTGGTAAACACGCTGCGGGCTCACCTTTTACAGTCTACCATGCTGCTAGCTACAAAGGAGAAGTTGGAACCTCAAGAAATTATGCTATTTCTCCTGGAGATCGTGTAACGGACCAATGGTCGCTAGACGCCTTCGACAAAAAAATGTACCACCTCGAGATCTATGGCCCAAATGGATTTTATCGAGCGTTTAAAGGTGACACAAACAACCCAGAGTTAAAGGTCCGCTGTACCTATGAAAAAAGTAAAAATGAATCCGCGTTTACTGGGCGTTTGTCTTTTTCATGTACAAACAATGGGAAAACAACCCAGCAACTTGTTTTCGAGGATATTAGCTATGGAAAAGAAAAAAGGAGTCTGCAACTTAAAGGTGGGCAATCCATTAGGACACATTTTGATTTGGCTAAGCAAAATTTTTGGTATGATTTCCGCCTCACCTGCACTGGTTTTCTAAACTTTGAGGAACAATATGCGGGTCGTGTCGAGATTGGAAATGCGGGAAAAAGTGATCCTCTATTAAGCCGGTAAACAAAACGAATGGGAGCATTTAAAAAATGTTCCCATTCTTATAACATGTTCCTTATAACATCTTCCTGGAATAGGTAAATTTCAGGAATTAAATTACATACGCTGTTATCCGATAAAGTGTTCCGAAAAAAGATCGAACACAGTGTACTATTCCTGTATACGACGAGCGAGATGATAGAATCCTTTGTACAATAAAATTGCCCCAACAATCAAAAAGATAGCTAACAAATACGAGCTGACTGGATTGATAAATAATAAATACATAACTCTGGTAATTTTTGGTTTTTCATTTGTTACTACAAGTTATAACATTTATCCAAAATATTACAAAAAAAAATTACATATTTTCTTTATTTTTGCTTCGATGAAGAAAATTGCACTATTTATCGGCTTATTTTTCTATTTGCTTGCAGCAAGTGGTGCCACACTGCATCTTCATTTTTGCCAAGGTGAAACAAAAAGTATATCGTTATCGGAAAGCCATAATATGGCCTGCCCTCTTTGTGCCAAGTCTACAAAAAAACAGCAGAACCACTGTCATGAAACAGGAAGCTGTAAAGATGTTAAGATCGAAGCACAAAAGGTCGATCACTTCAGCCGAGTAACACAAAATCTTGATTTTAACACTTTTTCTCCCGCAATAGTTACGCTTCATTGGATACTTAATTATTATCATTTCTCTGGGGAGGAGGACGATTTTTCTAAACTAAAGTATACCGATTTTGCGAGCGACAATAGACAGAACCCGCCTGTTTTTATTCTCAATCAAAATTTTAGAATTTAATATTACCTCTTTTCACCGAACACAGTTCATTTTCTTGAATTGACCGAAGTCCAGTATAGTTTTTATATTTTGTGAGAACGGCAGACTGTCATTCCCAACATTGATCTTTCCGTAGCTTGTCACGGAACAAAAAACAATGGATTTTAAATCATTCAGCAAAAATAGTAGAACTGAAAAAATAAATCCGTACCCCTTGAATGTGGTTGCGTGGTATCATGAAGGTAAAAATTAAATGCTAGTTGAAGCGAATACTCTTAATTAAAATGATGAATCAAATTTTCAAAAAAATATATACGACAACCATTCTATGCTTATTTTTTCTGGCATTTGTACAGGCACAGACCGACAGTACGAGGACTCTTACCGTGGCTGGGAATTGTGCCATGTGTAAAAAACGTATTGAAACTGCCGCAAAAATGCATGGCGTAGAAACGGCTGTTTGGAATGCAGGAGACAACTTATTGCAAATCAAATATAACCCCCAAAAAGTTCAACTGGAGGCAATCAAGAAAAATATTGCTCAAGTTGGTCATGATGTAGATAACTTAGTTGCCACTGATGAATCTTATGCTAAACTCCATGAATGTTGTATGTATCCGCGATTGGAAAATGGCAAAATACCCGAAAAGAAAACTGTAACAACCGATAACCATGACCATCCACATACAGTTACCGGTGTTGTCGTTGAAGAAAACGAAAAGGGGGATCTTAAACCCATTATTGGTGCCAATTTACACTGGGCCAACCTTCCAACCAAAAACACAAGGACAAACGAAAATGGTGTTTTTAAATTGGACCATAAAGAAGGGTTCAACAAATTGGTTGTAAGTTATGTTGGGATGAAACCTGACACCATCACCATCAAAGATCTTCATGAAGTCATCATGATTACAGCAAAGGGAAATGTGTTGATGGAAGTCGAGGTTAAAGGAACACGGCGCTCAAATTACATTGACCGTATGACACCTGCACGACTGGAAGTTCTTACAGGAAAAGAGTTATTCAAAGCGGCTTGCTGTGATTTAAGCGAGAGCTTTGAAACCAATGCCTCCGTCGATGTCGTCAGTGCTGATGCTGTAACAGGCAGCAAACAGATTCAAATGCTGGGCCTTAGTGGTATTTATACCCAATTAACCGTTGAAAATTTACCCGGACCTCGTGGGCTCGCTTCTCCTTTAGGTTTAAATTCTATTGCAGGAACATGGATTGAATCAATTCAAATCGCGAAAGGTATCGGTTCCGTAGCCAACGGTTTCGAAAACATGGCCGGACAGATCAACGTCGAATTGAAAAAACCTCAAAATTCAGAAAGATTGTTTTTTAATGCCTATGCTAACAACATGGGACGCACAGATGTCAACTTAAATCTTTCACAAAAAATTGGTCAGCATTGGTCCACCGCAGTTCTGTTGCACGACAATTTCATGTACAATAAATCCATGAACTTTAGTCACAACGGGTTTAGAGATGTTCCTGTTGGCAATCTATTCTCTGGGGTCAACCGTTGGTTTTATGAAAATGGAAAAGGACTTATGGTACAATTTGGGGTAAAATATCTCAATGACGACCGTACAGGCGGGCAGATTGATTTTAACGAAAAGACAGATAAGGGTACAACGAATCGCTATGGTTTAGGGTTTGATATTGAACGTGTAGAAGGTTTCGCTAAAATTGGTTACGTGTTCCCCGAAAATAAGCACCGCAGCATAGGTCTCCAGCTTGCAGGATCAAATTACAATCAAAAAAGCTATTTTGGGCTCAATAACTACAATTCGGACCAACAAAATGGGTATGCTAACCTCTTATTTCAAGATATTATCGGCACAGTCGCTCATAAGTATCGCGTTGGTGCCTCCATTAATTATGACAATTACAATGAGTGGTATTTAAAAGATCAAAACTTCAAAAGGAAAGAAGTGGTTTCGGGAGCATTTGCAGAATATACCTATAGTCCATCAGAAAAATTTGATGCCATTCTTGGTCTCCGTCAAGACTACAATTCCCTATATGGTTGGTTTACAACACCACGCATCCATTTACGTTATGCACCGATTGCGGGAACAACGGTTCGAGCTAGCTCAGGAAGAGGTCAACGTACAGCAAATATATTTGCAGAGAATACGGCCGTCTTGGCAAGTAGTAGAAAATTGGTTATTCAATCGCCTAATATATACGATAAAGCTTATGGCCTACAACCTGAAGTCTCCTGGAATAGCGGAATAGCGATAGACCAAAGTATGCGGATCTTTGGACGTGAGGCTTCGGCATCCGTTGAATTTTTCCACAACAGCTTCTCTAATCAGGTCGTGGTCGATTACGAAAATCCCCGAGAGATCAATTTTTACAATTTGAATGGGAAGTCTTTCTCCAATAGCTTGCAAACAGAATTTCGCTTTATGCCAGCACCACATTTTGAAACGAGATTGGCCTATCGCTTACTTGATGTCCAAACTGATTTTGAAAGTGGCAGAAAGACCAAACCGCTATTGGCCAAACACCGTGGTTTTGTGAACCTAGCTTATAATCACCATTCTGGCTGGAGTGTAGACTATACGTTGAATGTTGTTGGACAAAAACGCATTCCGTCAACAGCAGAGAACCCCGTTGAATATCAAATGCCTACAGCATCAAAAGCTTATGCGACCATGAATGCGCAGATTAGCAAAACTTTTGGGAAAGAGAAAAACTTCACTGTATATGTGGGCGGAGAAAATCTGTCTAATTATTTCCAAAATATGCCAATACTTGCAGCGGATCAACCCTTTGGAAACTATTTTGATACTTCGATGCTTTGGGGACCATTAACAGGACGCATGTTCTACACTGGGGTTCGTTATTTCATCAAATAACAGCTCAGCTAAAAAATCAAGGAATAATAGAAAAGCGGCTTTTGCCGCTTTTTTTACATTAACTTTTTCAATTCTTGATAAAGCTTTGCCGTTGGCAATCCGACCACATTATTATATTCTCCCTCTATTTTTTTTACGGCGATTAAGCCGATCCATTCCTGTATTCCATAAGAACCCGCTTTATCTAATGGTGAAAATTTAGTAACATAATGATCGATTTCATCCGCATCTAATTCGTAAAAATAAACAGTTGTCGTTTCGACGAAAGTGCTAACCTTACCCTCCCATGAGATCGCTACAGCAGTCAGCACCAAATGTTTCTTACCAGACAAGTTTGTTAGCGTTGCTCTGGCTTCCTGTTCATCTTTGGGTTTACCTAAAATTTCGCCCTTATCCGATACGACAATAGTATCGGCACAGATAACCAAACAATCGTCTTTATCCCCAAATGCCTCCGCTTTACAAATAGCGATTTGGCGAACGACCTCTGCAGCGGATAAATTCGGATCCACGTATTCTGCCGTTTCCCGAACGTCGACTTCAAATGTCAGCCCAAGCCCTGCTAACAGCTGTTTTCTCCGTGGAGATTGAGACCCTAATATAATTGTTCTATTTTTTAGATTTTTCAACATCCTTATATACTTTTTACTGTTTCATCCTCATACCAATTGCCTTGTACTTTCATGACCTTTTCGATCAATTCACGCACAACTCCCTTTCCGCCACAAAAACCAGACACATAATGTGAAATTTTCTTGATCTCTTCTACTGCATCTGCCGGAGAAACAGCTACGCCAACAGACTTCATGCAGCTAAAATCAGGGATATCGTCACCGATGTACATCAACTGATTTAATTCAAGCTTGTAATCATAAGCAAGTTCTTTCATTTTAGACAGTTTGTCAGTAACTTTTGAATACACTTCTTTGATTCCCAAACCTTTCATCCGCTGCTCGACCCCTTTCGAACCTCCTCCTGTGATAATAAAAATAGGATAGCCTTTCTTGATCGCCAACTGCATAGCATAGCCATCTTTTATATTAAATGTACGTAACTGATGCCCTTCTTCATTAACTTGTACAGTACCATCAGTCAATACACCATCTACATCCAATACAAATGCTCTTATCGATTTAAATTCGGTCAATACCATAAAAATTTATTTTTGTAAAAGTAAGGCATTTCGAGTAATAATTCGCGTAGCGATACTGATCTAATTGACAGGGCTGTCAGATAATTATTCAGTTAAGCCAAAATATCATTTGTGTGTCACAACATAGTTGTATTAGCAACTTATTCTCAAAAATATTTGGATGCTACTGTATATTTACCGTATCTTTGTAGAAGATAATTAAAGGTTATCTCGCTATGAAACACTAACAGCAAGCAGTCAGAAGAGTTATTTACTTGAAGCTTGCATAAGATTTAAAAAAACAATCATTTTTAGTTTTCATGGCACAACACGGCAACTAATTTAGTTTAGAAGCCCTTAAAGAGTCTTTTCATAATTTAGGTTTATAATTGGTTAGTAACGAACCCTGGTGCCCATCATCAGGGTTTTGTTTTTATAAGCATTTTTTCTTCTTCTATTTAATAGACTTGACTGAACCATCTCCCTACCAACATATAGTTAAGAACAATTTTCAATCAATTTTTAGACAGTGATCAGTCACTGGTTATTCAGTCTATACTGAGTGATCACTGAGCGAGCACTGAACAAACACTGAACAAGTACTGTTAAAATACCTAATTTGATCACTGCTTGATCCCTACTTGCTGCAACTCAGAATTAAAAGACAAAAAAAGGTATGAGCTACGCTTACGTAACAAAAAATAGCTGTTGCGCGGTAATCGATTATTTTGGGATGCCCCTTGACTGTTTATAGGTTTGCTTCTATTCTGACTTTTGATTATTTTAGGAATAGCAAGTTTTTTTGTTATTTTACATATATCTTTTTCCCCAGGTACCATCGAAACACAATACCTACAGAAAAGTAAACGATAAACTCATTCTAACATGAATCGAAAAAACTATAGAAAGCAAATTACCATAGGAGTGATAATTTCTTTTTCGCTTATCTTCCTTTCAGCCCTATATTTTTTCATATCGCTGCATCATAACTTAAATAACGAGCGAAGTATTGTTCGTGTTGCCGAAAATAGATTCAATATCATTAATGAAATTAAATCAAGTGTAGACGAGGTAAATGACATCAAACTGGATTACCTGAATAAGAAAGACGCTTCACTATTTATTCCTTATAAAATGGAATTAAAAAAAATGGACGAACTGTTGCGATCTTTAAGTCTGAGAGACGATTTCTATCATGTTCAGCCAAACAGCACTGAAAACATCCGCAAAGATATCGTTGCATTTTACGACTTTGAGCAGGATATCGATCACACAAAGGAAACTCAATCCATATCCCATAATATTCACGAACGAAAGGCCTCGATATTAAATCAGATCGATCTCATGTCGAGAGATCTATTAGACCAACGGGCAAGACTCTTAGAAAAATCTAGAAATGAACTGCAACTGGCTCAGTACATTACTTACCTTTTCATCGCCATTGGCTTAAGTGGGTTCTTCTATATTCTCGCTAAAATTTCCTCGATCTCTAGATTTCTGAGGTCTACAGTGAAAAGTCAACAAGAATCCAATAACCGCCTCCAACTATTGCAAGACCAAACCAACAGTGATAACTGGATTTTAAATGCGATTAATGGCATCGACGAACAGTTACGCGGTGATTATACAGACAAGAAAATTGCCGAAATAAGCCTACATGCTATTGCTTCCACGACAAAAGCATTAGGTGGGACTATTTATATTTTCGATGATAACTATCAGGAGTATCAGCTTTGCCACAAAATTGGCATTTCGTCCACACAGTATATCAAACGAACGTTTAAGGAAAACGATGGTATTTTGGGCGAAGTCGCAAACAATCATGAAGTCGTTAAAATAAAAGATATTGACCACAAGCACCTTATCTTAGAAACCTCATTATCCGATCACTTAGAAGCTGAGATTTATATTGTTCCCTTCTCTTATGAAAGCCATTGTGTCGGTGTCATGGAAATTTGTTGCCCCACTATCAATGAGAAGGATGAGCAACTGCGATTTAACTTCTTGGATAAAGCAAAAGATAACATTGCCGTTATCATCAAAGTAGCCCAAACTCATGGAAAGCTTGCCGATCTTTATGAGGAGCTTCAACAACAAACGGAGGAATTAGAGACTCAACAGGAGGAATTGAGAACAACCAATGAAGAGTTAATCCATAAGACACATTTGTTGGAGGCTTCTGAGGAAGAGCTTCGAGTACAGCAGGAAGAACTTATCCAAACCAATAATGAGCTGGACGAGAAGGCAAAATTGCTCTTTGCACAAAATGAAGATCTAGAAAAAGCCCGTCAGGCCATAGCCCAAAAAATAGAGGAAGTAGAGCTGTCCAGCAAATATAAATCTGAATTTATGGCCAATATGAGCCATGAATTGCGGACACCACTTAATAGTATTCTCATTCTTGCCAAATTACTTCAGGATAACAAAAAGAAAAACCTCAGTGAGGACCAAATAAAGTATGCTTCTGTTATTCACAGTGCCGGCTCAGATCTCCTTCATTTAATTAATGAATTGTTGGATCTGGCAAAAATTGAATCTGGGAAGGTTGACGTCCAAAAGGAACGTATCAACACAAACTATCTTCTCAATTATATTAAAGATTTTTTCAGTGATACCGCAGCGTCGAAAAATATTGACTTCTTACTCGATGTCGACGTAAATGCACCGCAGGAATTTATTGGTGATGAACATCGTATACAACAAGTCCTCAAGAATTTATTATCCAATGCGTTCAAGTTTACAAGTGAAAAGGGCGAAGTCTCTTTAGCAATAAAAGCTGAAGCAGAAAGTCTTCTTTTTACGGTTAAAGATAGTGGTATTGGCATTGCTCCTGAAAAACAAGAGCTAATCTTTGATGCTTTTAAACAAGAAGATGGTTCAACTAGTCGTAAATATGGCGGCACTGGTCTCGGCTTATCGATATGCCGCGAAATTGCTAGCTTATTAAAAGGGAAAATAACCTTATCCAGTAAGGTTGGTGAAGGTAGTATCTTCACCTTCAGTATCCCGCTAGAACAGGAAATTCAAGTTCCGAAAGTACCATCTATCGAAAAAGAAAGTAATCCGCCAACACAAATTCCGAAGGAAAATCCTATAGTCGAAAAAACGAAGTCGATCGACAACGATGGAAAACACAATAAACTTCTGATTATTGAGGATGATTTTATTTTTGCAGATATTCTAAAAGACTACGCCGAACAAAACGGCTACGATGTATACATCAGCTATGATGGGCAAGATGGTTTACAAAAAGCACAGAATTTACGACCTGCCGCAATTATCTTAGATATTATGTTGCCTAAAATGGATGGTTGGGAAGTTCTTCGTAACCTCAAAAAAATTGACAGCACCAAAGAGATCCCCGTGCACATGATGTCGGCAGGAACATTTTTACATGATGAACCTATTTCTGCAGGGGCCATCGGGTTTATGGCTAAACCTGTGTCAGAAGAATCTTTAGCTGAAACATTCTTAAAAATAAAAGCATCGACTAGTCATCCATTGAAAAAAATTCTGCTGGTGGAAGATCAGGAAATCCAAAGCGATTTTATCAAACAATCTTTAGAAGAACAGCATATTCAGATATTTCAGGCTTTCAATGCGAGACAGGCACTCGATTTATTAGATCAAGAGAAATTGTTTGACTGCATCATTATGGATCTGAATCTCCCTGACAAATCAGGCATTGAACTCCTGAATGAAATCAAATCGAACAATCAATTTAAGGATTTACCCATTATCATCAATACGGCAATGGAACTCACTACAGAGCAGACTTCCGAAATTTTGCATCACAGCCAAGCGATGGTCCTTAAGTCAGCTAAATCAAATAATCGCCTGATTGATGAAGTTAATTTATTCTTAAATAAAATTCGCAGCAATAAGCACGAATACACGATGTTCAACCACTCAGGATCCTCTGTAATTGCGGAAAACAATTTAGCTTCCAAAACAGTATTACTCGCAGATGACGATATGCGGAATATTTTTGCCCTTAGTACCGCGTTTGAAAGCTATGATATGAACATTGAAATTGCCAACAATGGCCAGGAAGCTTTAGATATCCTTGAACGAAATAAACAGATTGACCTTGTCTTAATGGATATTATGATGCCGGTTATGGATGGTTATGAGGCTATTGAAAAAATAAGGGCAAACAAGAAATTTGCAAACCTTCCTATTATTGCTGTGACAGCGAAAGCAATGAAAGGTGATAGAGAAAAAACAATTGCTGTTGGAGCAAACGATTATATTAGTAAACCGGTTGATGTTGACAAATTAATATCCCTAATGCGCGTATGGCTGAGTTAACCGATAAAATAGTAGCAATGATAAGTTTTGAAGAGTTGGAAGAAGTTATTGATATAGTCAAAAATCTCCACGGCTATGATGTGTCCGGCTATACAAGAGCTTCCTTAAAAAGACGTGTGACTAGAATAATGGAACTTAACAAGCTCAATCTACAGGAGCTAAAGTCCAATTTGATTAATCAGCCCGGATTCAGCACCTATTTCCTACAGGAAATTACAGTCAATGTGACTGAAATGTTTAGGGATCCTGATTTTTATAAAGCTGTAAAAACGGATGTATTTCCCTATCTCGCAACTTATCCACATATAAAACTCTGGAGTGCAGGCTGTTCTACTGGCGAAGAAGTTTATTCGCTGGCCATATTGTTAGAAGAAGCAAATCTTTACCAACGTGCATTTATTTATGGTACCGACATTAACGGCAAAGTGTTAGAAAAGGCAAAACGCGGTATCTATTCCCTCGCGAAAGTTAAAGAATACTCGGAAAATTTTATTAAAACAGAACCAAAAAACTCACTGTCGGATTATTATACAGCGATGTACAACGCCGCTACCATTAATAATAGTCTGAAAAAAAATGTCCTTTTTTCCATGCATAGCTTGGTGTCCGATGGCGTTTTTAATGAATTTCAACTGATTACCTGCCGTAATGTATTGATCTATTTTGATACTGAACTGCAAAATAAAGTCCTGGATTTATTCTATCATTCACTATGCCATCTGGGCTTCTTATGTTTGGGAGCGAAAGAATCTTTAATCAACTATAAAGACGCTGCTAAATTTAAGATCGTAAACAAAAAACAGAATATTTACCAAAAAATTGGTTAGTAGGTGATGGAAAGAAAAATTCTTTTGTTAGCGGGGTCTGCCGGTGGGTTTAGTGTCATTCTAAATATATTAAAGTCATTGGAACGACCAATCCGCATACCCGTTATTGTCATTGTACACAGAAACCCTAAATATGCTTCTAGTATTGAGGACACGCTTTCCAAAGCGCTTGTTCAAAAAATAAAAACTGCAGATGATAAGGAAGCGATAGAAGATGGGACTATTTATTTTGCCCCTGCTGGCTATCATCTTTTAGTTGAACCAGACTATAGCTTTTCTTTGGATATCTCGGAACCCATTCAATACTCAAGACCATCAATTGATGTAACTTTCGAATCTGTAGCCGAAATATATAAAGAAAATTGTACCGCTATCTTATTCTCTGGAGCGAATCAGGATGGTGCACAGGGATTATTAATGATAAAACGATACGGCGGGACGACTTTTGTACAAGACCCTGCGACGGCTGAAGTTCCCATCATGCCCCAAGCAGCTATTCAACTCGATGCACAGGAACGCATTTTGAGCATTCAAGAAATAAAAGATTACATCAAGCAATTGACTTAAAATTGTATTTAGATTTGCTATAATGAAGAAGATAAATATATTGATTGTCGATGATAAAATTGAAAATATTATCAGTCTTACAGCACTGCTGGAGGATATCGAAAATATAAATATAGTGACGAGCACGGATCCCAACGAGGCTTTAAAAATCTGTTGGAAAGAGGATATTGACTTAGCGCTCGTTGACGTGCAGATGCCAGAAATCAATGGTTTTGAATTTGTTTCCTTCCTAAAGAAGAATCCGAAAACAAACCATATTATCACCATTATGGTAACAGCGATTTCAAAAGAAGACAAATACCTCATTCAGGGACTTAATAGCGGAGCTGTGGATTATCTATATAAACCGCTGAACCCAGAAGCAACCATCGCGAAAGTAAAATCTTTTGTTCAGCAATTACTGATACAGCAGGAAATTAAAGAGAAAAACATTGCCTTAGAAGAATCAAAACAGGCCATTCTCAAAGCTAAAGAAGAGGCCGATCTTGCCAGAAAGTCGAAAGAAACCTTTTTAGCCAATATGAGTCATGAGATTCGTACGCCTATTAATGGTATTATGGGCATTACGCAGATGTTAAAGAACTCCCAGCTCACTTTAGAGCAAGAAAACTGGATCAATAAACTGGACTCTGCCTCTCAAAATCTATTGACCATTATCAACGACATATTGGATCTTTCAAAAGTTGACTCGGGCATGATGAAACTTAATATGGAGTCGACATCAGTGCACGATATTACAGATGATCTAAACAATCTCTTTATTGATAAAGCCAACTACAAAGGGCTGAATTTTTCAATTGATGTAGACGATCGGATCACAAGTTATTTTCTGACAGATCCATTACGGTTGAAACAAATATTGACCAACTTTATCTCCAATAGTTTCAAATTCACCTCGGAAGGTTCTGTTGTATTAAAAATTCAGCTTCTTAAAGAGGATAACCATAACATCTGTTTACGGTTTCAGGTTATAGACACAGGGATCGGCATTGTAGAAGACGCCTTGGAAAAAATATTTATTGCGTTTGAACAGGGAGAAGACAGTATCACCAAAAAATTTGGCGGTACAGGATTAGGTCTTGCGATTGTAAAACGTATTGCTGCACTGCTCAACGGTCGGGTTTTTGCTTCAAGTGAATATGGTAAAGGAAGTATATTTTCCTTCGAATGTACTTTCGACAAAATCAAAGATAAACCCGTAGAAAAAGAAACGCAGATACTCTATACGGAATTGCCCAAGTTCAACTTCCCGATGGTTCTCATTGCTGAGGACAATGAATTAAACAGCTTTATGCTCGCGAATATCCTCAAAAGCTGGAATTGCGAAATCACTTTGGCAACCAATGGCCTCATTGCATTAGAGGAAATCAATAAGAAAAAAATTGATCTGGTGTTTATGGATGCCCATATGCCACTCATGAGTGGTTTTGAAGCGATCAAGGAAATACGTCGAAATACGAATCCGATAATCGCAAACATGCCGATTATTTCCATTTCAGCCTCTGTGCTCCAAGCCGAACAACAGGAAGCGCTCGATGCCGGAGCCAATGAAGTTGTCGGAAAGCCATTCGATCCTATCAAATTATATAAAACAATTGATACTTTATTGTCAAAATTGAAATGATAGTTTCAATTTATCAATGAAATCATTAATTTTAGAACATAAACAAGATGTTTTGATGTTATTTCTCATGAACGTGCATCCAGAAAGGAATTACGTTCGTCATAACTTCATCACTAAACCGCTAAAGGCTGCGGAAATGCCTACAATAAATAAAAGATAAACAAACAATCATTCAAATGAAAAAACTTTTTATGATACCAGCAGTTGCAGTTGCTTTATCAATTGCATCTTGTGGTGGAAACAGTGACAAGTCTGAAAAATCAACTAGTACAGAAGCGACAACTTCAACAGAAAGCCAAGCAACAGAAACAGTGCCTGGAATTGAAAACGTAGCTATTTCCAACAGCTTATCTTTAGAAGGTAACGATCAAATGAAATATAATAAGGATTTATTCCGTGTAAAAGCGGGTGAGCCAGTAGAATTATCTTTCAAAAATGCAGGTACTATGCCAAAAGAGTCCATGGGGCATAACGTAGTTATCCTAAAACCAGGTGTTGACCTTCCAACTTTTGGTGCGGAGGCTGCTGCAGCTGCTGCAGACGAATATATTCCAAAATCAGCTTTATCTTCAATTGTTTCCCACACAAAATTATTGGGACCTGGAGAAACTGATAAAATCACTTTTACACTTGAAAAAGGAGTTTATACGTTTATTTGTAGCTTCCCTGGTCACTATGGTGTCATGCAAGGAAAAATTGTTGCAGAATAACTAATAAGTAAAAAAGGATATTCAAAATATGAATATCCTTTTTTCAATTTTATACCCCCACTAGCACCGATTCATTGTTCCCCGAGGTGCATAATTTCCATTCTTTTATCAAAAAAATGTAAAGTAAGGATCTTTGGTCACAAATCGTAAGTTTTGATTTCCTATCCCATTAATAATCATTAAATTTGTGGTACAAAAAAATAAAACGTAATCAATGCAATACGACGTAATTGTAATCGGAAGTGGTCCAGGCGGATATGTAGGAGCTATCCGTTGTGCCCAATTAGGATTAAAAACAGCTGTTATTGAAAAATATAGCACATTTGGTGGTACTTGTCTTAACGTTGGATGTATTCCTTCAAAAGCGCTTTTAGATTCTTCGGAGCATTACCACAATGCTGCGCACAATTTTGATGCATTTGGCATCAGCTTGAAAGATCTGAAAGTAGACATGGCAAAAATGATTGCTCGTAAAGACGATGTCATTGGCCAAAATACTGCTGGTATCACCTTCTTATTCAAGAAGAATAAAATTGACAGTTTTCAGGGTGTGGGTTCATTTGTGGACAAAAACACCATCAAAATAACGAAAGCAGATGGTTCTACAGAGCAGATCACTGGTAAAAATGTAATTATCGCAACGGGATCGAAACCGACTTCTTTGCCTTTCCTACCTGTAGATAAAAAAAGAATCATTACCTCAACCGAAGCACTTAACCTAAAAGAGATTCCAAAACACCTTATTGTCATTGGTGGTGGTGTTATAGGTTTGGAACTAGGTTCAGTTTATGCTCGTTTGGGTTCAAAAGTTTCTGTTGTTGAATTTGCAAAATCTATCATCGGTACAATGGATGGTGGTTTAGGAAAAGAACTACAACGTGTTTTGAAAAAATCATTGGGTATGGAGTTCTATTTAGGTCATAAAGTGACTGGAGCTTCCGCGAAAGGTAAAGTTGTAAAAGTAACAGCTGAAGATCCAAAAGGACAAGAAGTCACTCTAGAAGGCGATTATTGTATCGTAGCCGTTGGTCGTACCGCATATTCTGAAGGTTTAGGATTAGAAAATATCGGCATCACAGTAGAAGAAAGAGGTAAGAAAATCCCTGTTAATGCCCATCTGGAAACAGCTGTACAAGGTGTATTTGCAATTGGTGATGTGATCACTGGCGCAATGTTGGCACACAAGGCTGAGGACGAAGGTGTATATGTTGCTGAATATATCGCAGGTCAAAAACCACATATTGATTATAATTTGATTCCAGGTGTTGTTTATACTTGGCCTGAAGTTGCTTCTGTTGGAAAGACTGAAGAGCAACTTAAAGAGGCAGGTGTGAAATACAAAGCTGGATCATTCTCTTTCAAAGCTTCTGGTCGTGCAAAAGCATCTGGTGACACGGATGGTTTTGTAAAAGTACTGGCAGACGCGACAACTGACGAAGTATTAGGTGTACATATGATTGGTCCTCGTGCAGCAGATATGATTGGTGAGGCAACCGTAGCTATGGAATACCGTGCATCTGCAGAGGATATCGCACGTATTTGCCATGCACACCCAACCTATACTGAAGCAATCAAAGAGGCGGCTCTAGCAGCTACAGCAAACAGAGCAATACACGCTTAGGCGATAAATATCGAATACTCAAGGGGAAAAGGAAACTTTTCCCCTTTGTCATAAATACCTATACACGATGAATTTTTATACAAGAAAATGGGTCAAACCCGAAGACCTAAATCCCAATGGAACATTATTTGGAGGAACACTACTGCGATGGATTGATGAAGAAGCAGTCATCTATGCTATCGTTCAATTAGGAAATCCCAAAGTGGTTACGAAATTTATTTCAGAAATAAACTTTGTAAGCTCAGCCAAGCAAGGCGATATTCTCGAACTGGGTATTGAAGCGATCAATTTTGGAACAACATCGTTAACGATGCGCTGCGAGGTACGCAATAAAATATCCAGGAAAACAATTCTATCGATCGATAAATTGGTCTTTGTAAACTTGGATGACGAAGGTAATCCAGCTCCTCATGGAAAGGATAGCATTACCTATGCGTATATGGGGATTGAGAAGACAGGTAGAGATGATTAAACATCTCCCCTGTCTTTATTAATTTGGTATCTCCCCCCTACCCTAACCCTTTGCAAAAGTTCATGCATTTGTATTTTACAAGAACTATGATTTCTGTCTCTTTCCTTCAATTTCTTTTTTAAGATCCAATTCCACCCAAAAGCCAAAAATAGGGATCAAAGAAGCCAAGAAATATTTCACGGCCTTTAATATAGGCCACTTGTATTCTACAGTTGACATGATCAGCATGACGACGAAGATAACGACAAAGAAGCCATGAATAGAACCAGCTATTTTGACTGCTTCGGGGATTCCCGCGAAATATTTCAACGGCATGGCAATAAAAAACAAGCAAATGGTGGAGATTGCTTCCCACAGGGCGATCTGTCTGAATATTCTTAACATAATGATAAACTGTGTATTGTGAACTTCAAAAATAAGACTCTAAAAACGCTTTAACTATTATTTTTCCCCCTTTGACCAGGATGTGACATTCAGCTAGAAACAGCGACAGTGTTTTATCAGAAACCGCCAATTTTACAATAAATAGTTCATATTCATCAGAAAAAATGCGTACTTTTGAATGAATATATGCTTCACAGATTTTGTCATTTGAAGCTATAACACTCAACTACAGAATATTTATTTATATGAATTACGACATCATTGTAATCGGTAGTGGTCCAGGCGGGTATGTTGCTGCCATTAGAGCCGCTCAGTTAGGGTTCAAAACAGCGATTATTGAACGCGAATCATTAGGCGGAATCTGTCTAAACTGGGGCTGTATCCCTACAAAAGCATTATTGAAAAGTGCTCAGGTATTTGAATATTTAAACCATGCCGCTGATTACGGCATCAATGTTCAAGGTGGTGAGGCTGATTTTGACGCTATTGTCAAAAGAAGTCGCGGGGTTGCTGAAGGAATGAGTAAAGGTATTCAGTTCTTGATGAAAAAGAATAAAATCGACGTCATCAATGGAACTGCAAAAATTAAAAAAGGTGGTAAAATCGATGTCAAAGGAGCAGACGGTTCTACTAAAGAATATTCGGCAAAACATACCATCCTAGCGACTGGTGCACGTTCACGTGAATTGCCTAATTTACCTCAAGATGGTAAAAAAATCATCGGCTACCGTCAAGCAATGACACTTCCTAAACAACCAAAATCTTTAGTTGTTGTTGGCTCAGGTGCTATCGGTGTTGAGTTCGCTTATTTCTATAATGCAATCGGAACAAAAGTAACTATCGTAGAATTTATGGATAGAATCGTTCCTGTTGAAGATGAAGAAATTTCAAAACAATTAGAGAAAAGCTTAAAGAAACAAGGTATCACCATCTTAACGAAATCTGAAGTTCAATCCGTTGACACAACAGGTGAGTTGAGCAAAGTTTCTATCAAAACAGAAAAAGGTATTGAAGTTATCGAAGCAGAGATTGTATTATCGGCTGTTGGTATCGCTCCAAATATCGAAAATATCGGCTTGGAAGAGGTTGGTGTAAAAACTGATCGCGGCCGTGTTGTTGTAGATGATTTCTACAAAACAAACATCGAAGGTGTATATGCGATCGGTGACATTGTTAAAGGCCAAGCCTTGGCTCACGTTGCCTCAGCAGAAGGGATCACTTGTGTTGAAAAAATCAAAGGTCTACATGTTGAACCTATTGACTACAATAATATCCCTGGCTGTACATATTGTTCCCCAGAAATTGCTTCTGTAGGTTATACCGAAAAAGCGGCAAAAGAAGCCGGCTATGAAATTAAAGTTGGTAAATTCCCATTCTCAGCTTCAGGAAAAGCTTCAGCTGCTGGTGCGAAAGATGGCTTTGTTAAAGTTATCTTTGATGCTAAATATGGTGAGTTCCTAGGCGCACACCTTATCGGAGCCAATGTTACAGAAATGATTGCAGAAGTTGTTGTTGCCCGCAAACTGGAAACAACAGGTCATGAAATGATTAAAACAATCCATCCTCACCCAACAATGAGTGAAGCGATTATGGAAGCTTGTGCTGATGCTTACGGTGAAGTGATCCACTTGTAGTATTAAAACAAATAAAACTAAAAAGGGGAAAATCTAACGATTTTCCCCTTTTTAGTTTTATGATCGAATGGTTAATAGCGATTACATAACCAATCGCGACTTAAAGACGATCTGTTGATCGACAATTTCGGTGTTGTCAATGCGTTCAAATAAAATTTCAGCCGCTTTACGCGCTTGCATTCCCGGAAATTGCTCTATGCGTCCCATTGGCGGATTTTCCATATATTGCCATAACGGATAGTTGGCATAACTAATAAAGAAAATATCTTGATTTAAGACAAGCCCCTTTTGTCTGGCCGCTTTCATCAAATCAAGTGTAACAAAGTCATTAAACGATATAATTGCAGAAGGTCGCTCAGACATCGCAAATATACTATCCATAGCCTTTTCATTTCCTTCCGTACTCAGGTCTGTTTCGATGATATTCTTTTCTAGAATATCCATACCATTCCTTTTCATGGCGGATAGATAAGCTACTTTTCGATCTTCACTAGCCGGCAAGGTTTTCGGCCCATTTACAAGGGCAATAACTTTATGTCCACGCGCTACGAAAGCATCCACAGCTTCGTTCATACCCGTAGAAAGATCGCTTTGTACTTTATTGATATTGGGTAAACTAGGCACACAGTCAAAGAAGACAATCGGGATACCAGACGCTTCCAATTTCTCAATGAATTCCAAATTGGTCGTCTTTTTACCTATAGACATCAAAATCCCATCGACACGATGGTTTTTAAATGTTTTTAAGATCTGTTCTTCACGCTCGGGGTCATCCAGTGATTGTCCCATCAGCACAGTATATCGGTGTTCTGATGCAACATTTTCAATTTCACTAATGGCGAAAGAAAAAAACGGTTCAGACAAACTCGGTAAGATAACAGCAATCGTAAATGTTTTACGCTGCTTGAAGAATATAGCCGTTTGATTGGGTTCATAATTCAATTCTTCGGCCATTTTTTTTACGCGCATTGTTGTCACCAATCCAATACTAGGATGATCATTCAATGCTCTAGAAACTGTCGAAGGACTGATTTTCAGCTTCTTGGCAATTTCTTTAATCGTGGCAGGCTTGTTCACTTTATTCATAAATCCAAGGGCTTTATATAAAAATAGGGCTTTTATATCCCTAATCATAATTTTTTCTCAACAATATCGACAACGACTTTAATAACAATTATTGTTGGTAGATTCAACAAAGATACTGACTGTAAACTTAGTCTACAAATTGAATTGCGGTCGTGTCCACCATAAACTCATTGGCGAGGAACTCCAATGGATCAATTCCCCTAAAAACAAGTTCATCCTTAAAATAAACTTTTATATCATCCCCATATTCACCCCAATCCACAAATTTGACTTTATTGAGTTGTTCTAGCGGATTTCCTTTCGTCAAAATACAAACATGTTTATCTGCGGCTTTTAACTGCCTAAACAGCGTATTAATATGATCAAACAAATGTAACCGTAGCGGCAAAATTGCATTGACATGAAGCCGCTCAAAATTCTCCTTATATTTTTGATCAAATCCAAAAGTTTGCTGCGCATGTTCGAACAATAAATTCTCACCTTGATGCTCGAGGTGATTTTTCATAAATTGAACCAAATCTGCTTGAGCCGGAACAGTCTCTGTAAATTCTATAAAATTAGCAAAAAGATAATATACTTGAAGTAAGTAATCCTTTTTAGGAAAAACAACATCATCTAATTCAAAAACATATACCTTTTTTTCTTCTGAGAACATCATGATATGTAAAAGCTTAAAATTTAAGGGCTGTGTCAACAGGGTTAAAACCTTAATGACACTAACCACAAAAATAAGATTCTATTTGGATACACAGATTAATGCTAAATCCTCCCCGGAATCCGAAGCAACAAACAAGCCATCCAGTGATCTTTCGAAAGTCGCTGAGTCCAATAAATCGTTGCCCTTTGACAGAAGTCTATAAGGCAAATCAGCTGGTGGATTTTCCATAACAGGAATAGTTTCAAGCAGATCTTTATCGGGGACAAGAACTGAAATCTGATATTCCTCAAATAAAACTTTGGCTGCAGCCAATGGTTCCAGCTCAAAACCACCTAAAGGCAGCACATAATCAACCTGTTGGTCTAAACTTAATTTGAGTATCTCATGTGCAAAAGTAGGAAGAAGACCTTTTGGAATTTTGGCATATTTCCCTGACGCTAAAAGCAATTCGGGAATATCTTCTGAACTTGCATATAATATTTCGAAATCAGCCCCAAGTCTTTTAGCGATACGCATCGCCAAAGGTCTGGTCCCGAAAGTTATGAGTATTTTCTTCATTAAAAATATAATTATAATCCGGATTACTGTTACACGACTAACCCATCGCGCATATGTATCGTTCGGTCCGAAATTCGGGCAAGTTCCTCATTATGGGTAACGATAATAAATGTCTGCTGAAATTTATGTCTAAGATCAAAAAACAACTGATGTAAAGCTGCTGCATTCTCTGAGTCAAGATTACCCGAAGGTTCATCTGCCAAAATAATGGAAGGATCATTGATCAGAGCACGAGCCACAGAAACACGTTGTTGTTCTCCGCCAGACATTTCAGCAGGCTTGTGATCAACACGATGAGAAACCCCCAATAGTTCAAGCAATTCTCTTGCTTTAGCTTCCGCCTCGGACCTCCCCTTTCCTTGAATAAAAGCTGGAATACACACGTTTTCCAAGGCTGTAAATTCAGGCAGCAAATGGTGAAATTGAAAAACAAAACCAATATGTTCATTTCGGAAAGCGCTTAGCTTTTTAGCATTCAATTTTTGAACATCAACACCATTGATGGAAACCGTTCCCTGATCAGGCTTATCCAAGGTACCAATGATGTGCAACAGTGTACTTTTACCAGCTCCTGAAGCACCAACAATACTGACGATTTCCCCTTTTTCAACAGCGATATCAACACCTTTCAAAATTGGTAATGACCCATAAGCTTTGTGAATTCCTTTGGCATGTAACATCATAGGACAAAGATAAATAAATTTACGATACCACGAGTTTGAATAAATAAGCTGTTATTTCTCTATTCCAGCCATTTTATTTTGTCTAAATGTCAAAAAATAGATAAAAGAGCAACTTATCCCTTGTCTTATCCCCCAAAAAATTATATTTTTACGCCAAATATTTTTGCAAATGAACATTCACGAATATCAAGGAAAGCAAATACTAAAGAGCTTTGGTGTGCGCGTACAGGAAGGTATCGTAGCAGATACTCCAGAGCAAGCTGTGGAAGCGGCCAAAAAAATGAAAGAAGACTACAATTCTGATTGGGTTGTTGTTAAAGCTCAAATTCACGCTGGTGGCCGTGGTAAAGGTGGTGGTGTCAAGTTAGCTAAGAACTTAGATGAAGTCAAACAAAGAGCAACTGACATCATTGGCATGCAATTAGTAACGCCTCAAACTGGACCTGAAGGTAAAAAAGTAAACAAAGTTTTGGTAGCTCAAGACGTTTATTATCCTGGCGAGAGCGAAACAAAAGAATTCTACATGTCTGTATTATTAGACCGTGCTAAGGGACGTAACATCGTTATGTACTCTACAGAAGGTGGTATGGACATCGAAGAAGTTGCAGAAAAAACACCACACTTGATTTTCAAAGAAGAAATCGATCCAAAAGTAGGCTTACAAGGATTCCAAGCACGTAAAATTGCTTTCAATCTTGGTCTTTCTGGTGCTGCACACAAAGAAATGGTGAAATTTGTTGCCGCTCTTTACAAAGCATACGATTCTACAGACTCTTCTATGTTTGAGATCAATCCGGTATTAAAAACTTCAGACGACAAGATCTTAGCAGTTGATGCGAAAGTAAATCTTGATGAGAACGCTTTGTACCGTCACCCAGATTACGCTGCTATGCGTGACGTAACTGAGGAAGATCCAACGGAAGTTGAAGCTGGTGAATCAAACCTAAACTACGTTAAATTAGATGGTAACGTAGGTTGTATGGTAAATGGTGCTGGTTTAGCAATGGCTACAATGGACATCATCAAATTAGCTGGTGGTGAACCTGCAAATTTCTTGGACGTAGGTGGTACTGCAAATGCGGAAACTGTAAAAGCTGGTTTCAATATCATTTTAAAGGACCCTAACGTAAAAGCGATCTTAATTAATATCTTCGGTGGTATTGTTCGTTGTGACCGTGTTGCTCAAGGTGTAATTGATGCTTACAGCGAAATCGGTAACATCCCTGTTCCAATCATCGTTCGCCTTCAAGGTACGAATGCTGAAGAAGCGAAAAAATTAATTGATGAGTCCGGTTTACAAGTTTATTCTGCAATCTTATTGAAAGAAGCTGCTGAATTGGTAACGAAAGTATTGAAAGGTTAATTCCTTTAATCATCATAACAAAAACGCGGATTATAACTAGTCCGCGTTTTTTGTTTCTAATCTTCCTATCGTTCGCCACACAGACAAAAAGTTCTCTTAGCAAACCTATATTCCGTAGTAAAACGAGCTGTGTGCCATTTCCCAATCTTTGAGTTTTCACCTGTCTTTATTTCAAAATATATTTTCCTTGTGCAGGTTAACGAACCATCTTTAAGTGAATTAAATCAACATTTATAACCAATAAACCAACAGAATAGCTTATTTTTGTATTGCTTTTTTAACAAAGCATCTTTTACAAGTCAATCTCCAAAAATTAAGATGGAACACACAAGAATAAAGGAACTATTGAATGCCACAGAATTTGGCAAAGAGGTCGTTGTTAAAGGTTGGGTAAGAACTTTCCGCAACAATCAGTTTATAGCAATCAATGACGGTTCGTCAATCAATAATATTCAAGCAGTTGTCGATTTTGAAAATACACCTGAAGATATCTTAAAACGTATCACCACTGGAGCAGCAGTTCGCGTAAAAGGTCAATTGATAGAATCATTGGGTAAAGGGCAAAAAGTTGAGGTAAAAGCTACTGAAGTAAGTATTATTGGCGACTCTGATCCCGAAAAATATCCATTACAACCCAAAAAGCATAGCTTAGAATTTTTACGTGAAATTGCGCATTTGCGTTTCCGTACCGGAACATTCAATGCGGTATTCAAAGTGCGTAATGCTTTAGCATTTGCCGTACACAAGTTTTTTCAGGAAAACGACTTTGTCTACATGCATACACCAATCATCACAGGTTCGGATGCGGAAGGTGCTGGAGAAATGTTTCAGGTTACAACTCTGGATTTAAAAAACCCGCCACGCAAAGAAAATGGAGATATCGATTTCAAAGAAGACTTCTTTGGAAAATCGACGAACCTTACTGTATCGGGCCAATTGGAAGGAGAACTTGGTGCCATGGCATTTGGAAACATCTATACGTTCGGTCCGACATTTAGAGCGGAAAACTCAAATACAACACGTCATTTGGCTGAATTTTGGATGATCGAACCCGAAATGGCTTTCTATGAATTAGAGGACAATATGGACTTGGCCGAAGCTTTGCTGAAATATGTGATTAAATATGCTTTGGAAACCTGTCCAGAAGAAATTGAGTTCTTAACCAATCGTTTGTTGGAAGAAGAGAAATCTAAGCCTGCTGCAGAACGCTCAGAATTAAATCTTGTTGAGAAATTAAACTTCGTATTAACAAACGATTTTGAACGCGTTACCTATACCGATGCTGTTGAAATATTAAAGCGTAGCAAACCAAACCAAAAGAAACAATTCAAATATTTAATTGATGATTGGGGCGCTGATTTACAATCGGAACACGAACGCTATTTGGTTGAAAAACACTTCAAGAAACCTGTTATCTTAACAGACTATCCGCGCGAAATCAAGTCCTTCTATATGAAGCAAAATGAGCCGGACGCGCAAGGAAGAAACACCGTACGTGCCATGGATATTCTTTTCCCAGGTATTGGTGAAATGGTCGGTGGTTCGCAGCGTGAAGAAAATCTTGATCGTTTACTCGATCGCATGGCTGAAGTTGGTATTCCTGCTGAAGAAATGGAGTGGTTCTTGGATACGCGTCGTTTTGGATCGGTACCACATTCAGGATTTGGCGTAGGTTTTGAACGCCTCGTTTTATTCACGACAGGAATGACCAATATCCGCGACGTCATTCCATTCCCACGTACGCCAAAAAACGCAGAATTTTAATATAAAGAACAACAGCCAAAACAAAATATTTTGGCTGTTGTTCTTTTAGATATAGCGTATCTGAATGCAGATAATAACCATTGCCCTATTGACATCCTACAACAGGGACTAAGATTAAACCTAATTCAGGTACTTAACAAAAATAGAAAATGCTTATTAAGATATATAACGACAATCCCAACCCCAAGGCAATAGAACAGGCGGTTGATATTCTTCGACGTGGTGGTGTAATCATCTACCCTACCGACACCGTATATGGTATTGGCTGTGATATCACGCAACAAAAAGCCATAGAACGAGTATGTGAAATTAGAGGGCTAAAACCAGAAAAGGCTAATCTATCATTTATATGCTATGATTTAACAGATATTTCGCAATACACAAAATCCTTCGATACCTCCGTTTTCCGTGTATTAAAAAAAGCCTTACCTGGACCTTTTACTTTTATTTTTAATGCAACAACTAAAGTACCTAAGCTCCTAAGTTCCAAAAAGAAGACTGTGGGTATCCGTGTTCCAGACAATAATATTGTTCGTGAAATTGTCAAACAATTAGGCAACCCTATTGTGACAGCCTCCATTCACGATGAAGATGAAATTATTGAATATTCTACTGATCCTGAATTAATTCACGAAAAATACGAAGATTTAGTTGATGCTGTTATAGATGGCGGTTATGGCGATAATGTCGCATCTACCGTGGTCGATGTTACCGAAGGAACTTTTGATGTTATTCGTGAAGGAAAAGGTGATTTGGAGCAATTCCTATAAAAACCAACTTTCAATAGAAACTCCCCTTATTAACCTATTTGCAAAATTCCCACCAGCAGCATTGTTGGTAATTTGTGCATAAACTACTCCCACCAACATACTTACCAACAAAACAAGCCACTTATTAACACAAGAAATGTTAATAAATGGCTTATCAACATATAGCTATTAACATAAAATGTGCATAAGTAGCCATTTATCAACATTGAATTGTTAATAACGCAAACTGAAAGGATTCAAAAAAGTAACAAAATGTGTAAAACTAGGGGGTTATACACATAAAAATGTGTATAAGATAACATTCATCGACAAATTCGTTAAATATCGTGTTTATAAATAAACTATACTAACAGATCTCTGTGGAAAGTTAAGAACGATACTCCACCCGCCTTTTTATCGCTATGTTGAAAAGTTCAAATCCGCGCTTTGTTTCTATCAGTAGTTTTCCCAGAAAAGGAACCAACAATCCAGAAAAAAATTCACCTTGGACAAATCTAACTTGTGAAGCTCCCACTTGTTCTAACCTAAAATAATGCTCGCCATCAAAAATACCTGGAAAGAATAAATCTCCTTTCCAGCGCAGCTCGCTATTCTGTTCAATAGACAGGAATTTTGGATTCATTTTGATCTTGAATCCGTTTGGTTGTTCTAAAAGGACTTTGCTGCGTTTTCCGACTACCGGTTGCTTTTCAAACTGCCTGATTGTTGGGCTCCATTGGGAATAAGCCTTAAATTCACTTAATACCTGCCAAACCTCTTCTGCTGTTGCATCAATGAGAATACTCGTTTCAATCTTTTTCATTTTGTACTTTTTATCGCTGAAACGACAAAATAGCTCAAGCTTCTTCACCTGTCTTCAAATAACGATAAAGCGTATGTGATACTATTCTAGTTTCGTCTTAATTTCAATTATTACAGCTACAAACAAACTATTCCAAGCTTATTATGAACCGTATAAACACACAAAATTTTGGTTACGTGTTCGATTAAGCAAGCTGTTCGTTAACAGCTACAGGACAAAACTAGAAAAAGACAGGCAGCTCGCTCTTGACTTTTATCAAGAACTTATTTTTGTTCGAATACGACTCAAGGTTTCTGGGCTCATACCCAACACGGAGGCGATATATTGAAGGGGAACTTGTTGGAATAATAATTTATGTTGTTCAAAGTATTGGACATACCTTTCTTCCGCTGTTAGACAAATAAAATCCGAGATTCGCTGCTCCATGGTACAAAAGCATTTTGCCAAAAAAGCCATCTCAAATTTATTCCATTCCACAATTTCGGATTCCATTCGCTGGTAATCGGACTTTGACAAACGGTATACCGTACAATCGCTAACGCATTGGAAATTCCATATGGAAGCACTGTCAAAAATGAAAGAAGCAAGATCTGTCACAAAATGATTCCTTGTACCTATCCATTGCGTAAACTCTCCTTTTTTTGACCAAGCATATTGACGGATTAATCCGGATTCTATCACAAACAGATTGGAAGAGTAATCGCCCGCCTTGATCAGATATTCACCTCGTTTTAATTCAATGCGTTCGAAGTTTGAGAAAAGTTTTAAGGCACTAGCCTCAGAAATAGGAAAAAAATATCGAAAGAGTTGATCTAACATGAAAGGAGGTTTTATAAAATCACGACTTCTTCAATAATGACGTGACCTACATATTCATTTACCCTTCCTAGAATTTGTCTTCGCATAAGCGCCAATTCATTCTTAATAACAGCAGACTCTACACGAACGAACAGTTTTTTATCACGAACATATAGCTGCTGTGTGCGATTAGCGATAGCTTTACCAATCAATTGAGGCCAAACAGATGCGATCGAAGTTTCATCAAATTTTCTCCGTAGTTTATAAGCCTCAAGAAGACGCTCAACCCCCTCCTTAATTGTCATATCGTCGCTTGACCGAATGAATTCTAGGCTTTTTTTAGTTTGCTTCTTATACATTGACTTGTCCTCCTTCAATATCAAATATACGAACAGGTCGGCTGATTTCGTCAAAGATTCGCTGAATTCTCACGGAATCCGTATCTGTCAGGAAAATCTGTCCAAAATCATCTTCTGAAACCATTTGCATCAATTTATGTGTACGGCGATCATCAAGTTTATCAAAGATGTCATCCAAAAGAAGAAGGGGCTTAAAACCCTTTTTCTGCTGGAGATAAGAATATTGTGCAAGCTTCAGGGCAATTAGAAAAGATTTTTGTTGGCCCTGAGAACCAAACTTCTTTAAGGGCATTCCACCGTGAATGGTAAAGATCAGATCATCTTTATGTATTCCTTGCGTTGTGCGTTCCAGCATACGGTCACGTTCCAAATTCTTCTCCAAAATATTTAGAAACGAATCTGTCATTAAAGGCGATTCATATTGTAATTGAACAGACTCTGCATCCTCGGTGAGGAACTGATAGTGTCGGTCAAACTCCGGCTGAAACTCCTCCATAAAAGACCTTCTTTTTTGAAAAATAATATTTCCAACTTCTTCAAGTTGAAAATTGAGAATTTCGATTAGGCCAAGATCCAATACACTGGTTTGACGTGCTTGTTTAAGGAGACTGTTACGTTGGGCTAAAAACTTATTATAAATAATCAGGGTATCTAAATATTTATTATCTGTTTGGGAAATCACATTATCCACAAACTTTCTACGCTCTTCACTCCCATCTGTGACGATGATGCTATCGTTTGGGGATACCATCACCAAAGGAAATAAGCCGATATGATCAGCCAGTCGCGGGTAATCCTTCTTATTTTTTTTAAATTGTTTTTTCTGATTTTTTTTTAGGCTACAAGAAATGAAATCACTATTGGATTCTTTATCAAATTCACCCTGTACCATAAACCAGTCATTGCCTGATTTGATATGCTGCGAATCAATTGGATTGAAATAACTTTTACAGAGTGATAAATAGTGAATCGCATCCAAAAGATTGGTTTTACCAACACCATTATTGCCTGTAAACGCATTTACCTCGGGGAGAAATTCCAAAGATGATTCCGAGTAATTCTTGAAATTTAGAACAGAAAGTTGCTTCAGCCACATAGCACAAAGATACGCTATTTGGATTGCTAAAAATTATTTTATTTCCTCAAAATCCACAAACTCACCAGCGGTTTCAGTCCCTTTGCGTTCAGGGCTTTCTTTCGGTGGAATGTAATCGACATGTACCTTACCTTCGGGCTGAGACCTTTTACTTTCCTGTTGCCCTTGACCATTAAATTCATAATAAAAGGTACCGCCTGATCCTTGGCTACCGTATGCTCCACCTTGCTGCTGCGCTTTTTTCATCAACTTTTCAGCTGCTTTACGCATTGCAAATGGTAAAAATAATTTAAATAAGAATCTTACTACAAAGTAAACAGCGAATGTAATAAGTATAAATTTTAAAAATGCCATAGTTAATTCGTTGCTATTTTCTCAAATTTAACCAATAACTCGATAAACTGTTGTCTTTAAAATGTCAGATAAGAATTTATTAACAAATTTTAAGACTTTCCTAATCGCGCTTTTGTTTCCATAATAATTCGATAGAGCTCTTCCTGGCGCTGTGTACCCAACACATAAGTAAGACCATCTTTATCCGTTAAAAAAACTGCATTTTTGCCTCCAGCGAAGAATTTAATCTTTCCTTTTGTATGCAGATTATAAACAGGATTATTAAAAAAGAATGTGCTATAAGGTGCCTTTTCTATTTTTGTAATGGAGGCAAGATCGATTTTGACGACTCGAGTAGACCATAGTCCACTAATAAGTATATGGTCTTGAAATACTTCCGTACGAAATAATACCATATACATCATGACAATAGATGTGATGATAATCCCTACTCCTACAATAAAGAACAATTGGCTCGATATCAAATGGTCTAAATTCAAATAAAATGCCGTAAAACAAAAAAGTACGAGCACTAAACGCACGCTGATCCAAACACGGTCACGACCTAAATATTGATTTTCCGAATAGAGTACACCTTCTTTCATTTACTTAAGATTTAGCTATTAATTTGGAGACTTCGCACCATTGTCTCTTACTATTTGAACTCCTCATTAGTATCATTTTTGCTTCTATAGATTTTGTATCATTCAGGATCCTTCCATCATTTTTAGCAGCAACAATTTTTCTTGCTAATCAGTTCTGCAAACTAAAGTAAGGACTTTTTTTGTATTGGCGGTAATTTTATAACGATTGTCCATACGATAATTGGCTACCCAAAGGATATCTCCATTTCCATTCACCACGATCGGAATATTTTCCTTTTCAAATAAGCTGATCTTCTTATTGATAAAAAAATCACTCAACTTCTTGCGCCCTTCCATACCTAAAGGATAAAAGCTATCGCCAACTTTCCATGATCGAATTGTGAGCGGGAAAACCAATACATCATAATCCAGCTTTGCAACCTCACTCGCTTTGACAATAGCTAGATCCGCAGAAACATCGGCATGAAAACAATAGTGCTTCCACTCCACAGTCGAAGTTTCGGAGGTGATTAAAGCCTCATCGGGAGAAATAAATTCCTTTTCACGAATAAAAAGTTCATTTCTATCCAAGAGCATATGGTAGGCATCGGATTGAAAAATACGTCCAGACTCTTTTGACCAAGCTTGTTGAAGATCACTTAGTACCGGCTTTGAGAAATTAAAAGCCGAAAACAACTCATAGAGCAAAGGCAAATTATCCATATAGGGTTCCAGATCTTCCTTCCGAACTCCCCATCCTTCGTCAATAGGGTAAAACAGCTTTCTCCGAATGGGCTCCACAAATTGCTGTAACAGCTGGTAAGATTCCTTAAAATGATTGATATTCTGCTCGAAGATCATTTCAAAATCTGGCTGAAGTTTTTTAAAATGTGGGATGATATCAATCCTTATCTTATTACGTGCATATTTTGTTGAAAAGTTGGATTGATCGTCTCGATAAGCAATTCCATACATATTGACAAAATGTTCAATTTCGCTTGCCTTCAGAAAAAGTAGTGGCCGAATGATACGCTCTCTGATAGGGAAAATACCCTGGAGTCCTTGGAGACCGGTTCCACGTGAAAGGTTCAGGAGTACCGTTTCAATATGATCGTTCAGATGCTGAGCTACTGCAATTCGGTCGAACTGCAGCTCATGTCGCAATTTCTCAAACCAAGCATAACGAAGTTCCCGTGCCGCCATTTGAATCGAAATCTGATGGTCCTTTGCGTAAGCTTGTGTATCAAAGTGCTTCACGTATATTGGCACATTATTTTCCGCTGCAAATTTTCTGACTAGAGCTTCATCCTCTTCCGATTCCGCCCCCCTTAATTGAAAATTGCAATGTGCAATAGCAATAGTATACCCTGCTTTCGCAAATAAATGTGCCATTAACATCGAGTCCTTTCCTCCACTCACCGTAAGCAATATTTTATCATGAGGCATCAACAAATGCTCCTTTTCAATATAGCCCATTAGTCTTTCCAGCACATTCATATAACAAAGTTACGGTATATTTTGTCCGAATGATAAATTCAAGTCTTAAAATTTGTGAAATCCAGTGAAGTAGCAATTAAAATCCATATTTTTGCCCTTGTGAAACAATACATTTATACACTTATTGTATTTATTTTAACTGGCTTGTCGGTCCAAGCTCAGAAACAGGATGAACTAAAGCTTCTTTCATCATCCCATATTATTACTGGAAAAGACGGCAATATCCTCTTTTACCGCCCAGTCTATGAACATGTAGGCTCAACACTATCATCAGATAGTGGCTATTTACACAAAGACAACATTGGTAGACAATTTTTTGAAGCCTTTGGAAATGTAATCATTACTCAACCCGACGGTACGCAGATATTTTCCAATAAATTGCACTATGAAGCGGCCATGCAGCTCGCTACACTTACGGGCGCTGTACGAATGGTCAGCACCAGTGGCTCTATACTGACAACCGATCATCTTGTCTATAATATGCGAAGTAAAATCGGTAATTATTACAGTGGTGGGCGTATTCTATCAGGAAGCGATACAATTACAAGCCAGCGAGCTACTTATTTCGAAAATACAGGGGAATCTTATTTCAATCAAAAAGTTGTGGTCCGATCAACCAATGTAAAAGTCTACACGGATTCCATGAAATATAATGGTAATACACGCATTACTGATTTCTATGGGCCTACCAATATCAAGGGAAATAAAGGAGAAAACCTTTATACTGAAAAAGGCCGATACCATATGGCAACGGGCCAGGCTTATTTCTCTAAAAACAACCTCTACACAGAAGGGACAAAGTTTCTTAAGGGAGACAGCCTATTCTACGATAGACAAGTGGGAATCGGTAAAGCCGTAAAAAATGTGGTCTTTGTTGATACCTTAGACAAATTTTACGCCTATGGTGGATTTGGTTTGTATAACGGGAGAAACGAATCCATTACGATGACAGACAAACCCCTGATCATTTCGGTTGTCAAAAAAGATTCAACACAAAAAGATTCTGTATCTTCTTTGTCTCCTGTCCAACAAAAATCGGAGAAAGAGCTAAAAAATGAAGCTAAAGAATTGAAGAAGATTGAAAAAGAACAACACAAAGATGACCTCAAATCAAATAAAACTACATCGCAAGTTGCTCTAGAAGAAAAGGAACATCCAGGTAAAAATATCAAAAGCGGCAATAATAAACCACTTAAGACTGATTCACAGGTAGATTCTGTTTTTATGACAGCCGACACCCTCTTCTCACAGATGATATTTCGCCGAGATTATATTGCAAAAGATTTTAAATTGAATCGTGAAGGTGGGGCTATTGAGGATGACAATGAGGTCGATTATGGTGATCAGGATTCCAGCTCAACAACAGTTGATTCCACGGGTACATTAGAAAATATAAAAGATAACCTTCACAAGGGAATCGACAGTTTGCCTAAAAAAGACAACGGCAAACCGGTTCTTGAAAAGAGCATTAAAAAAGTACAAGATACCCTGACAAATAAGAAACCGATTGCAGCAAAGAAAACACCAGCTATTGTCGGTGATCAAAACAAGATAGAAATTGAAAAAAACCTTAAGGCTGATAGTGTATTGCGTAAAAAAGCGATCATCCCGAAAGGCGGTGAATCCGATAAACTGATGGGAGCAGCTTTAAAAAACGCCCAACAGGGTAATCGGGATTCTCTCGCCCAGGATACGGCCAAAACACGGATTATAAAGGCATATTATAATGCCCGATTATTTAAATCGGACCTGCAAGCTGTAGCAGATTCTATGTATTATGGTATGCAAGATTCCATGTTCAGACTAATGGGAAAACCAATGATGTGGGCCGAAAACTCACAAATATCCGGAGATACCATATTCCTACAGGTAAAGAATCAAAAATTGGACAATTCACTACTTGTCGGTAACGCTTTCATGGTAAACGCAACAAGCGACTCATTGAAATTCAATCAGATTAAAGGTCGGAAGATTACCAGCTTTTTCACCAATAACCGTATGGAACGTCTGTTTGTTGATGGCAACGCTGAAAATATATTCTACAATATTGATGAAAAGACCAATGTAACTACTGAGCTTATCCATGATCGAAGCAGTCGTTTCAAGATCTTGATGGAAGACAATAAGCTGAAGGAATATGTATCTATTCGGAAAGTGGATGGCAAAGTCTACCCTATTGCTGAAGTCACGGCCGACAAGGAGTTTCTTCCAAATTTCACCTGGCGCCCCGAAGATCGACCTAAATCAAAAGATGATTTATTAAATCGAAAAAGGGATCTTTCAAAAGCGTCATTTACGGTTCCGGCGGCACCAGAAGGTGAAGAATCTGGAACAATGAAGTCTATTAAGAAAGGCGATAAAACAACTACCCCTCAAAAAGGTGCCGCCAAGAAAGCTGGTGCGAACGAAACGCTCGAGAAAGAAAAAGAGGTGGACGCTATAAACAATAAATCAAGCGCTGTAACCAAAACAGCTAATCCATCTGAAACAACGGATAAAGCTAACGCTACGAAAACAAGTGTTAAGACCGCAACTGACAAGGTAGCTGCAAAGTCCGACTCAACAACTAGTAAATCGGCGATAATACCTGCTCAAGATAGTACCCAAACAAAAGTAAAAGCTAAATAATAGCAAAAGTCAATAAAAAAAGGAAGTGCAAAACAAATTGTTTTGCACTTCCTTTTTTTATTCAAGGCTTCAACCGATCAGATTACGATCCCCTCCTGGTAAATTGGAAGCTCCTACTTCTAATCTAACTGAAATATTAACCTATTTTGTTTTTAGGTATTCAGCAAGTTTGCCTACAGCAATCGCTCGATGGCTTATGCTATTTTTTTCCGCAGCTGTCATTTCGGCAAACGTTCTATCATAGCCATTCGGAATAAAAATGGGATCATAACCAAAACCATCAATACCCCTACGCTCTTCAATAATTTTCCCCTCTATACTTCCTTCAAAAAAGTGCTGCTGCTCATTCAAATATAGTGAAATAACTGTTTTGAATCTCGCTGTACGATTGGGGTTATCGCCTAAATTTTTCAGGACAAGATCAATATTCTTTTCCATATCCCTCGATCCGGAATAACGTGCTGAATAAACTCCAGGCTCGCCATTTAATGCATCAATTTCCAAACCTGAATCATCTCCAAAACAGTAAAGACCATATTTATTAACCAAATAGTCCGTTTTCTGCTGGGCATTTTCTTCAAAGGTCACTCCCGTCTCTGGAATATCATCATTACAGTCAATATCATTTAAGCTCTTAATGATAAAAGCACTCCCCACGATCGCTTGGACTTCCTCTAATTTATGGGCATTATTGGTTGCAAATACAAGTTCTAGCATCTTCTTCAAATTTAGTTTTTGTTTGTTCCTTCGCTTTATCGACCGTGCTCCTCACTCTGCCGTGGGCTACGATTTTTCCATGAAGTTACACCTCCAAAAATAAGCATTACGATATATATATTCTGTAATAAAACCTATATTTGGCAACTATTAACCCAATAAAAATAATGAAAAAGTTTTCTTTAGCAGTTTATCTACTGCTGACCTTAGTGATGGTGTCGCCATGCAGTACATTTGCACAAAAAATGAAAGTTCTTTCTGGAAATTTTGAGTTCGTCGGGATAACCAATACCAATGACAGAATAGCCGAGGGTTACGCTAAAACTGCAAAGTCTCTTGCCAAATTAATAACAAAGAAGATTAAATAATAGATGGGGTTTAAGAGCTCACATTCCCTCTTAAATCCCAATTTTATTCATAACAAGTTTCTGATAAAAAAATCAAGAAACAATAAAGGTTTTAAATTCGTTCCAGAACAGCTTCTTTTTATTCACATCAACAAACATCTCTTCAAAACTGAACGTATTAAAAACCGTCGCAATACGGCCTTTCATGTAGGAATTATGTTCAATAAATGGAAGTTTCAAAGATGCAGGTTCCACACCCAACAATATAATCTTAGTTGGTTGGAAAAACTGCATAATGCGCTTAAAATCATTCGGGTTATGGGGATTTGCCAAATTAAGTACCGCAACGGTCTCTTTGGTCAATTTCAAGGCACCAATTGTTTTTTCAAAAGCGTCCAATGCGGCGGGAGAAAAGTAAGGGTATTGCTCGTAACGCAAAATAAAAAGTACTCCCTGATCCTTATTTCCTTGATATATAAATTCACCACCCAATACTTCCAGATGGTTAACAGTATCGCCGTCCCTGCCGGTCTCAATAGCCACAGCGGCCTGCTCCGCACCTACCCCCACGGCCACATACGAAGTATCCTTCGTTGTCGATGATGCTTGTACAACAGCTGTTTGTGCATGAGTACTGTTCTCCTCCTGTAAAGGATGTGCAGACAGATTGGCTTGAAAATCAAAACCATTTCCAAAGATTGTTTCATCCATTAAGGTCTGAAGTGCAACGGGATTATCTGTTGTAAGATTGCTCATCGGGAAAAGAAATATTAGACAGTAAAGATAAAGAAGAAAAAGAGAAAAGAAAAAGGAGCGAAGAATCGCTCCTTTCTATATGTCAAAAAGATTAATGACCTAAGATATACGAGAAGATTAATGGCGCAACGATCGTCGCGTCAGATTCTACGATAAATTTAGGTGTATCAATATCTAATTTGCCCCAAGTGATTTTCTCGTTTGGAACAGCACCAGAGTAAGAACCATACGAAGTTGTTGAATCTGAAATTTGACAGAAATAAGCCCAGAAAGGTACTTCTTCCCATTCAAGATCTTGATACATCATCGGAACTACACAGATTGGGAAGTCACCAGAAATACCACCTGCGATTTGGAAAAATCCAACACCTTTACCTGCTGAGTTGTTACGGTACCACTCTGTCAAGTAAATCATGTACTCAATACCAGATTTAACCGTACTCGCTTTCAATTTACCTTTGATCACATTGGAAGCGAAGATATTACCTGTCGTTGAATCTTCCCATCCTGGACATACAATTGGTAAATTTTTCTCAGCAGCAGCAACAATCCAAGAATCTTTTGGGTCGATTTCATAATATTGCTCCAACACACCAGAGTTAACAACCTGATAAAGAAACTCATGTGGTAAGTAACGCTCACCTTTAGCCTCAGCAGCATGCCAAACATCTTCAAGATGTTTCTGCAAACGACGGAAAGCTTCCTCTTCCGGAATACAAGTATCTGTAACACGATTATAGTGATTATCCAATAGCTCTCTTTCTTGCTCAGCTGTCAAATCTCTATAATTCGGAATTCTTTTGTAGTGTGAGTGTGCCACAAGGTTCATCACATCCTCTTCCAAATTAGCACCAGTACAAGAAATAAAGTGCACTTTATCTTGACGGATCATTTCTGCCAAAGAAACACCCAATTCAGCAGTAGACATTGCACCTCCCAAAGAGATCAACATTTTTCCACCATCCAATAGATGTTCCTCGTAACCTTTTGCAGCGTCTACTAATGCAGCTGCGTTAAAGTGACGGTAATTATGCTCAATAAATTGAGAAATAGGTCCTTTTTGAGTACTCATGATATTTTCTAACTTTTATAAAATAATAAGTACCGCAAAGGTACTGAATATAATCTATTTTCGTCCCAATAGAGATTCAAAACGCGTATAGACCACATTTTTTTAACAAATGTAAAAAAAATGGTATTCCAAGGCTGCGATTATAAACGTGACACTTCTCCTTCAATCGAAGTCTGTTTGATCTTTTGCTTTTTATAAAGGCCAAATGTATAGTTAAAATTTAGTCCAATAATTCTTGAATCGACCACTGTTTTAGAATAAATGTTGAATCCCTGTCCCAAAATCTCTCGTTTCAAAACACGGCTATGAAACAGATCCCGTGCTGTCAGCGCAAGACTTAACGCATTCGAAAATTGCTTATTGACCGCCAGATGCATTTCATATAAAGGTTTTATGACTGTCTGTGCATAAAGCACATTAGTTCGGTATGAGTTTGTCCAATTTACAGTCATTTGATAAGGTAAATTTAACTGCATCATAAAATTACCCTGAAAGGACCAAATCCCCCGATTGATCAGAAGATCATTCAACTCCGTTGGTATATTTTTATAATGTATATATTGAATCTGACCAAAACCATAGAGCATCAAATTTTTAACAATGGCTTTTCCCATATTCATCGAGATAGCAGCACTCTTAACACCAGCAATATTCTGATAGGTTTGCGTATAATTTTGCTCACTAAGCTGATGGACCATGGAGATATAATTCCGATGATTGATCAAAGAAAGTCCAATATTCCATTTTTGACCATGAACATATTTAAGATCCATATTATCTGACAATTGAGCGGAAAGCTGTGCATTACCCTGATCGCTTGTGCTTGGATCGAAAAAGAAAATGGAAGGGTTCAGATCTTGATAATTAGGCCGTGATATTCTTCGCCCATACGCGACCTGTACCGCTTGACCACTATTTTCAGCTATTCGATAAATACCAAACACGGTCGGGAATAGATTGAACATTTGCTTCCTCCCATTCGTGTTTCGATCTATGTAGTCAATTTTCGTCTGAAATTGTGCGTATTCAGCCCGTACACCTAATTTAATCTCCCATTGCGCAAGTTTTAGTTGAAAATCCGTATAAATCGCTTCCAGGTATTCGGTTTGTTTAAAAGTATTTTCTAGGCTATCATCGTCGACCATTACATACTCTTTTCCCCCTTTTTGATAATGTCCATACGATTGACGTTGGGACCGACTCGCCTGAAAGCCTGCTTCCATAGAAAAGGATCCGCTAAGTTTCCGTTGAAAATCACCCCTGATACCAAAAAGATCAACAGAGAACGGGTTATTTGAGCGCAAAAATTGCTGCTGCTCTTGCTGGTCAGAAAAAAAAGGTACTGTCCTTGTCTTCAAGTCCTGTTTCCTAATACTGCTGTAACGCAAATAATCAAAATCGAACTGAAGCGCTTTATTCTTATTTTCCCCAGCAAAATCATAGTGAAGATTTATACTATTTCTATGCAGCGGATTTCTCAGGTTACTCGTTGAAGCAGTGGATTGCTTCAATGTTCCATCGGCTGAAAAATCATTTTGATAGACGCCTATCTCCTCATAATTATTGCGGAGATAATTCCAGCTCAGTTCAACAGACGACTGCTTGTCGATCCGATAATTCATGCCCAGACGACCATTTAATTCATGCGTGCTATTCGTTTCCTTATTCAGCTGTCCGATCACATAATGAACATTTTCACTATACGCAAGTTCACGCTTACGGTAAACATCAAAATAATTCGAAGAGCGTGAAACGGAAAAACTGGAGTTTAAGGTCCATCTCTTCATTCCATACTGCAGGCTCAAACCATTATTATACTTCCAAAGCCTACCTTTTGATGCTCCTAAAAAAACATTTCCTTTTAGACCTTTCAGTACATCCTTTTTTATACAAATATCAATTACTCCACCAGCCCCTTCCGCACTCCATTTCGCAGGTGGTATAGTCATGAGATCAATGCTCTCTAAAGAGCTTGCTGGTATAGATTTTAAAAAGCTGATCAAGGAAGTTCCGGTTAGATAGGTCTGCTTGCCATTGATGGTAATCAATACGCCCGTTTTTCCCTGTAACGACAAATTGCCTAATTCGTCTACCGCTATACTCGGAATGGCATTTAAAACAGCGAAAGTATTTCCATTCAATAAAACGGGATTGCTGCCTGGTCGAATACGGACCCGATCCAAAAGCTGCTGCTCGAGAGGCCTTGCCCCCTCTACAAGCACTGTATCTATCCGTCTTGAATCGGATCCAGCCTTTCCCAGCATCATACTGTCAGTTAATTGCTGTTTAGTTTTGGGAACCATTTGTGCCGATAACAGACATGGCAATGCCATGGATAACAATAAGAGTATCCTAAACTTCATGATATACACAAAAATTAGTGCTTAGTGTTCGAAACTTTGATCTATAGCGTGGGCTAGTTTATTGACAAAGTCAGGTTTCACATTTTTATCAATGGCATTGATATTATCTAGCTCAAGGAGAAGCGCCGGTATTTTAGCACCACGTAAAATCGCTAGCTTTGTATTTATCGCTGGAGCACTCGCAGCCAGTCCATTCTGTTGCAACCTTAGTCCCAAACTAAATGCAAATTTGCGGTTAAGCTCTTCTAGCATCGTATGATTAACCCCCGATTGATATAATATTCGAATAGGAAGAGATTGTTTGTCCTTTACATTGTCGAAATGGATCGATAGCAATAAATCCCCTTCAAAGTTCGATCGGTCTCTGAGTAATTTATATTCATCAGCAGCCCTTGACAACACTACTTTGTACCCCTTGCGCTCCAGCTCCTGTTTCAGAAGTAAACAGGTTTCCCAGGTCAATGATTTTTCTTCCAATCCGAAAGATGAAATCCCCCCCGTGTCTTTCCCACCGTGTCCAGGGTCAAGGATGATCGTTTTAGACGGATTCTTTTTCCCATTTAAAGAAGCGGAAAACCAAACGCTCTTCGGTGGATTAATAAAAGAGTAAAATAGCAGTAAAAGGCCTAATAAAGGAAGGGTCAATACGTATTGCCATCTTTTCTTTTTGGAGGAAGGTTTTGACATCATGGCCTGAACCCGTTCAACCAGCTCATGCCTAGTGTTAAATAAATTGCTCTGCAATCCAGCAGGACAGGACTGCTGCGTTAAAGTCAGTAGAAAACGAGCATAGCCACCGTTACCATATCGATTGGCCAAAACCTCGTCAACCTGATACTCATGCACCAAATAGAGCTGTCTACTCATCCAATAAACAAATGGGTTTAGCCAAAAAAGGCAACGAAAAATTTCTATAAACAATTTATCCCGGCGATGTTTAAAAACAATATGCTGGCTCTCATGTTCAAAAATCAATTTTCCATCTGGCGTATCAAGCTGATCTTCTTCCATAACAATTACATGCTGAACTGAACAATTCGCATAATGTCCAAAGGGAGCAACAATCGTAAACCCTTCAAATTGATACTGACTCAGCTGTCCAATACGACGGCCTAAACGGATATAGCGTAACGCAAATCGGCATAACAAAACAAAAGATACAAGCAGATAACCATAAGCAATGCCATATCCAATCGAAAAGGAATGCCAGAAAGAATCGACCATTTCTGTTTCAGATACGAGATCACCCGAAGCTCCTATCGAATGAGCAACTGTGTTCGATTGTTCAAAAGCGAGCACTGGACTTGTCGGCGAAAGAAATAGTTCGCCCAAACGTACAGTTCCAAATGGCAGAAGCAGACTCAACAAACATAAACCTAGGATAAAATAACGGTTCCATTGAAAAAATGAAAGCTGTCTGAATACCAGAAAATAAAGAACTGCCCCGATTACCAGACTGCAGTTAACTTCTAATAAATAATAAAGTAAGCTATTCATGATCTTCGTGTTTTTTGATGAGTTGTTCTATTTTCTGAATATCCTCTGCCGAAAGCTTCTTTTCTTTTACCATAAAAGACAGTAAATTCTCGACCGAATCATCAAAATAATGATCGAGCACTCTTGAGAATGATAACTTTCGGTATTGCATCTTCGAAATCAAAGGATAATATTGATAAGTTTTTCCGAAGGCCCTATAACCTACATACCCTTTCTTTTCCAATATTCTTACAATCGAGGAGATTGTATTATAGGGGATGGAACTACTTGGATCCAGATATTCAATAATATCTTTGACAAAGACCTCTTTGAGCTTCCAGATCACCTGCATAACTTCCTCTTCTTTTTTTGTTAATTCTTCCATAATTTGATACGTTGTTTATACTAACATAAAGCTATAACTTATTTTCCAGTTTTACAACTTAAAAACAAGTTATAAAACTGAAAAATAAGTTTACAGAAGATATTCAATCAAAGAAGAAAAACTAAAGACTACTTTTTCAACAACTTAGAGAAAAACAAATAGGCCGCCACCAAAAAGATAACGATAATAATCAGGACAATAATCTCTTGTGTCCCTATTCCCCAGTTCATACTATTCATAATTTTTTTTCCAATTTAAATGATCCATTTCTCGCATTGATCTAAAAAAGTTTGGTCTATATCTGCGCCGATTCCAATTTGGTCTGAGATATGTATTTTGTAACCGTCATATTGAATACCGCCGATAACAGGATTCTCCAGATGGCCAACCATACAAGTGTCTAGATCAAAAAACTTGACATTCGGGGCAGCATAAGCGAAATGTACTTTAGCAGCCAAAGCCAAGCGAGATTCCAGCATCCCTCCGATCATACAAGTAATGCCGTATTCCGCGGCAATATGATTAATTTTTAAGGCCTCTTGAATACCTCCTGATTTCGAAAATTTAATATTGATATAATCGCAAGCATCAGCTTTACAGAGGCGCTCTGCGTCATGGTGAGAATAAACAGATTCATCCGCCATCACGGGAACAATAGTTTCTGTGCGCAATTGCGGTAAATATTCGTCATCCCAGGTACGCATTGGTTGCTCACAAAATTGTATCTTAAAAGGTTCCAGCCCCTGCAAAGCTTCTATTGCCCCCGCATAAGACCAGCCTTGATTTGCATCAACTCGAATAGGCATTTCGAATCCAACAGCCTTACGTATTTCACGAATACGCGCAATATCCGTTTTTGGCTCCTTCCCCAGTTTAACTTTAAACATGACCGCACCTTCGTCCTGTAAACGCTTTGCCTTCAGCGCCATCTCTTCCGGAGATGCAATTCCTAAAGTGATATCTGTCGTAATCTCTCGTTTTGTTCCCTTTAGAAACTGATAAAGCGGCAGACCAGCATGTTTGGCGGCCAAATCATGCAAGGCCATATCAAAAGCCGATTTGATCGTTTTGTTACCGGCAATATACAAATCCAATTCAGCCAAACGCTCTTCTATGGCCAAAGGATCGCGCCCCTTCCAGATCTTTGCAAAATCTCTAGCCAGAACTAAGCAAGTATCTTGTGTTTCTCCTACGATCATCGGAAAGGCAGAACATTCGCCCACACCATATATATTGGCATCGGTATATATACGTATAAAAGTATTTTGCGCATAGTCCATTGTCCCTGTCGCAATGACAAAAGGTTCCATAGGAATGCTTAGTCGATAAATTTCGATTTCAGTTATTTTCATCTCATTCTCTTTAGTTAAGCCATGTCGATACAGCATAAAAGGATATGCAATACTTTGCCTAATTTATATATATTCTCGCAATCTTGGGATGCTTTTTCTATATCCGACAAAAAAATATTGCCAAATGATGCATTATTCAGCTACGCATCAAACTGTATTAATAGCAACGAACATTAAATACAATATCAGCAACAAAACACTTCAAAAGAAACGATAAAATCAAATTAAATACATTTTCATTAGAATATTCACAATATTTACGTTTTTTATTCCTATATTAGCAATGTATAATATTTGAAAAGGAAAGATGATTCAACAAAGACCGAAAACGGAGGGCCTCTACGACCCTAATTTTGAGCATGACGCCTGTGGGGTAGGCTTTGTCGCCCATATCAAAGGGAATAAATCACACGCACAAGTAAAAGATGCATTAACCATGCTGGAGAATATGGAGCACCGCGGTGCTTGTGGCTGTGACCCAGAAAGCGGTGACGGAGCAGGTATCATGATCCAGCTTCCCCATGAATTTTTATGGGAAGAATGTATCAACTTGGGTATACAATTGGAAGAGCCAGGTTATTATGGCACAGGTATGGTCTTTCTTCCTAAAGAAGAAGACATGAACAAAATATGTCGGGATTTGATTGAGGAAGCGGCAGCAGAAAGGGGTATGAAATTCCTTGGCTACCGTCCAGTACCAGTCAATCGTGAAGGTATTGGACCAACAGCGCTCAGTGCAGAACCTGAAATTGTCCAATTTTTTGTCAGCAGACCGGACGGCGTTTCAAACACTGAAGAATTTGAACGCAAACTTTTTGTACTACGTCGCCTGATCATTCAAAAAGTTAAACAACAACAAGAATATCCTCTCCCTCTTTACTTTGCATCGCTTTCTTGCAAAACAATTATTTACAAAGGTCAATTAACAACATACCAGGTCGGAACTTATTATCTTGATTTACGCGATCCTCGTGTGGTATCTGCTTTTGGCTTAGTTCACTCGCGCTTTTCCACCAATACCTTCCCTTCATGGTCTCTCGCACAGCCATTCCGTATGCTGGCACACAATGGCGAGATCAACACATTGACAGGTAACCTGAATTGGTTTTATGCAGGTATGCGCGCTTTATCATCGCCCTATTTTACAGAAGAAGAGATGGAAATCTTACTTCCAATCGTTGACCGTGGTCAGTCCGATTCGGCCTGCCTTGACAATGTAGCGGAACTTCTTTTACACAGTGGTCGTAGCCTCACCCATGTCATGTTGATGTTGGTCCCTGAAGCTTGGGATGGCAATACACAAATGGATCCTTTAAAACGTGCTTTCTACGAATACCATGCGACATTGATGGAGCCTTGGGACGGTCCTGCAGCACTCTGCTTCACCGATGGTAAGCATATTGGCGCTACATTAGACCGCAACGGCTTACGTCCACTACGTTATGCCGTAACCTCAGACGACCGCGTCGTTGTTGCTTCTGAAGCGGGAGCGCTTCCGATCGAGGAGTCTACCATCATCAAAAAAGGCCGCCAGCAAGCAGGCAAGATTTTCCTTGTCGACATGGAGCAGGGCCGTATCCTCACCGATAACGAAGTAAAAGATCAACTGATCAACCAGCAGCCCTACAGCGATTGGTTGGACAATTACAAAATCAAACTGGAAGAACTGGAAGAACCCCGTGTAACCTACACCTATCTTTCCAAAGATTCCGTTTTCAAATATCAAAAGACATTTGGTTTCTCCCGCGAGGATTTGGAAACCATCCTGACCCCAATGGCATTGACAGGATACGAACCGACAGGCTCAATGGGGTCCGATGTTCCGCTGGCCATTCTGTCTGATCAACCACAACATATCTCAAGTTACTTTAAGCAATTTTTTGCCCAAGTAACCAACCCGCCAATCGATCCGATTCGCGAACGCTTGGTCATGAGTTTAGCAACATTCATCGGTAATGCAGGCAATATCCTGATCGAAGACAAAAAATTCTGTCACTGTGTGACTTTGCCGCATCCAATCTTGACCTCCAAAGAACTGGAGAAATTGCGCTCGATCGATACAGGATTGTTCCAAGCAAAAACCATTCAGTCTTATTTCCGCTCAGATGGTAAACCTGGATCATTGGAAGCAGGTCTGGAACGCTTGTGCCGCTATGCGGATGATGCCGTACGTGATGGTTTTGAAGTCTTAATTCTCTCAGATCGTGCGATCGATTCCAAACATGCAGCAATACCATCGTTACTTGCTGTTTCAGCAGTCCATCACCACTTGATCAAAACAGGTAACCGTGGTGCTGTAGGTCTAGTGGTCGAAGCAGGTGATGCTTGGGAAGTACACCATTTTGCCTGCCTATTGGCATTCGGTGCCACTGCGATCAACCCTTATATGGCATTGGCGAGCATCCGTACGATGAAGGAACAAAATACCTTAGATACAGAGCTCACTTGGCCAGAATTATCGAAAAACTACGTCAAGGCTGTCAATAATGGCTTATTGAAAATTTTCTCCAAAATGGGGATCTCCACATTACAATCCTACCACGGAGCACAGATCTTCGAGGTACTTGGCATCGACAAATCTGTCGTTGATAAATTTTTCTGCGGAGCAGTCTCACGTATCGGTGGCATGACATTAGATGATCTTGCCAAAGAAGCCCTCTCAAAACACTGGCGTGGATTTGAAAAAAGCCGTACACCGCAAAATCTATTGCCAGAAGGCGGTATTTACCAATGGAAACGCCGCGGTGAAGGCCACCTTTGGAATCCCGACACGATTCACCTATTGCAACAGGCCTGTCGCACCGGAGACTACGCAACCTATAAAAAATATGCACAGAAAATCAATGAGCAGAAGGAACATATGTTTACCCTTCGTGGATTGTTGGACTTTGCAAAACATCGCAATTCTATTCCATTGGAGCAAGTAGAACCTGCTAGTGAAATTCTAAAACGTTTCGCAACCGGAGCGATGTCCTTTGGATCAATTTCCCACGAAGCGCATAGTACCCTTGCCATCGCCATGAACCGCATCGGTGCAAAATCGAACACTGGTGAAGGTGGAGAAGATGAATTGCGTTATCAACCGCTTCCCAATGGAGATTCGATGCGCTCGGCAATTAAACAGGTTGCCTCGGCTCGTTTTGGTGTCACGTCCAATTATCTGACACAAGCGGACGAACTACAAATCAAAATGGCCCAAGGTGCCAAACCGGGAGAAGGTGGTCAATTACCGGGCCCCAAAGTGGATGCCTGGATTGCAAAAACCAGACACTCTACACCGGGTGTCGGCCTGATTTCACCACCACCCCATCACGATATTTACTCCATCGAAGATTTAGCCCAGCTGATCTTTGACCTAAAAAATGCTAACCGTCAAGCAAGAATCAACGTAAAATTGGTCTCTAAAGCAGGTGTTGGTACCATTGCTGCCGGAGTTGCAAAAGCCCATGCCGACGTCATTCTTATTGCAGGGTTTGATGGTGGTACAGGTGCATCTCCAATCAGTTCAATCAAACACGCTGGACTACCTTGGGAATTAGGCCTTGCAGAAGCGCATCAGACACTTGTTAAAAACAAATTGCGCAGTCGCGTCGTATTACAAGCGGACGGCCAGGTAAAAACAGGTCGCGACATCATCATCGCTACACTATTGGGCGCTGAGGAATGGGGCGTATCGACAGCAGCATTGGTTGCCGGCGGCTGTATCATGATGCGTAAATGCCATCTTAATACATGTCCTGTAGGTGTTGCAACCCAAGATCCAGAACTGCGTAAATTATTCTCTGGAAAACCAGAAGATATTGTCAACTTATTTACCTTTCTCGCAGAGGAAGTCCGTGAAACAATGGCTTATCTAGGCTTCCGTACCATCAACGAAATGGTGGGACGAGCCCAGTTCTTAAAAAAACGTGAAAATATAGATCATTGGAAAGCAAAGAAAATTGACTTTACCGACATCTTGCACGTGGAACGTAACGAGCCTGGACAATCGTTATACAATACCGAGGAGCAGGATCACGGTATGGCCATGATCTTGGATTGGGGCTTATTAAAACAGTCTAAATTAGCTCTTGAGAGCAAAACTCCTGTGTTTGGCACCTTTAAGGTCAAAAATACAGACCGTACGATCGGAACAATGTTATCCAATGAAATTTCAAAACTCTACGGTTCTGAAGGCCTGCCTGATAATACCATCAATTTCAAATTTGAAGGTTCCGCCGGACAAAGTTTCGGTGCATTTTCAACAAAGGGTCTTTCATTTGAATTACAAGGTGAAGCCAATGATTATGTTGGAAAAGGGCTATCAGGAGCTCAGCTAGCAATCTATCCAGTTGCAGAAAGTGCTCTCGTACCGGAAGATAATATCATTATCGGCAACGTTGCACTATTTGGAGCAACATCCGGACATCTATTCGTCAACGGACAGGCCGGCGAACGCTTCGCTGTACGTAACTCAGGTGCAACAGCTGTAGTTGAGGGTGTTGGTGACCATGGCTGTGAGTACATGACTGGGGGCCGTGCGCTAATCTTAGGGGCAACGGGTCGTAACTTTGCTGCCGGAATGAGCGGTGGTATCGCATGGATCTACGACATTAACGAAGATTTCCGCGAAAACTGTAATCAGGAAATGGTTGATCTGGATCCATTGGAAAGTGAAGACGAAACCGCAATTATCGCTTTGCTGAAACGTCATATTTTGCTTACCAATAGCCGCAGAGCAGATTTCATCCTGCAAAACTGGTCAAGAGAAAAAAATAAATTCATTAAGGTATTCCCTAGAGAATACAAAAATGTCATTCGTCAAAAATTAGTGGAAGCATAATATAGGAAGCACAGATCATGGGAAAAATTACAGGTTTTAAAGAATTTGAGCGCGTGCTTCCGACAAAAGAAGCTGTGGAAGGTCGCGTAAAGCACTTTAAGGAATTCAATAAAGGATATTCAGAGAATGAGCTCAATAAGCAAGCTGCACGCTGTATGGATTGCGGCATTCCATTTTGCCATTCAGGTTGCCCACTGGGCAATGTCATCCCTGAATTTAACGATGCCGTATATGATGGAAAATGGGAAGAGGCCTATCAGATTTTGTCCTCCACCAATAACTTCCCTGAATTTACAGGTAGAATATGTCCGGCACCATGCGAATCAGCCTGTGTACTTGGCATACATAGTACTCCGATCACTATTGAGGAGATCGAAAAACATATTATTGAGATTGCTTTTAAAAAGGGTTATGTCAAAGCACATAAAAGCTATTTAAAAACAGGCAAACGCGTCGCTGTAGTGGGCTCTGGTCCAGCAGGACTAGCGGCTGCCGCTCAGCTCAATAAGGCTGGTCACGATGTTATCGTCTTCGAACGTGATGACCAGGTTGGAGGTTTACTCCGCTACGGTATTCCGGATTTTAAATTAGAAAAATCAGTGATCGATCGCCGTGTCAATCTCATGAAAGAATCGGGAATAGAATTCAAGGTCAATACAGAAGTTGGCAAAGATATCAGCTTTTATGAATTAAAAGCTTATGATGCAGTTATATTGGCCACTGGCTCAACCGTTCCTTGGCACATGCAATTACCAGGACATGAAGCTAAAGGCATACATTTTGCTATGGACTTTTTGACCCAACAGAATAAAGAAGTAAGTGGAATTGCTGTCGAACAAGACCGCATCTTGGCAACAGACAAACATGTTGTTGTCATCGGAGATGGTGATACCGGATCAGACTGTATTGGTACATCCAATCGTCATCGTGCAAAAAGTATTACACAGATTGCCCGCAAACCTACACCATCTAAACAACGCCTAAAGAACAATCCTTGGCCGATGGACAAGCTCACATTCGGAACCTCCTCTTCCCAAGAAGAAGGCTGTGAAAGACTTTGGGCTACAGAAACGCAAGAATTTGTTAAAGATGAAGATGGCCATATCAAAGCTATAAAAATCAAAGAGGTTCAATACGAAGTTGATGAATTTGGAAAAAGAACCCGCTTAGGAGAATCCGAGATCCGTGAAATACCGGCAGACCTCGTATTATTGGCTATTGGTTATCAACATACTGAACATACGCTCTTAGAACAGTTAGGTGTTCGTGTAGATGAAAAAGGAAATATCCTTGCAAATGACAAAGACTACCAAACGACAATTGATAATATCTTCACTGCCGGAGACTGCCGTAAAGGCCAATCACTTGTTGTTTGGGCCATCTCCGAAGGACGCGAATGTGCTCGAAAAGTCGATGAATACTTAATGGGGTATTCAGAGCTTGAAAGCAAAGACTTCCTGGCGACAATAAATGCATAAAAGTAGGCCGCGCTCAACAGAGAAGTCATACTAATGATACGCCAAGCTACCGTTTAATCTTTAGCAATAAGGACAAAAGCTTGGACAATATAAAATCATAAAAAAGATCCGTTGAGAATTCAACGGATCTTTTTTATGATCAGTAATTAGTCCCTATTTCAATGGGTCCTTAAGCTTAACAAAATAAATACTGTTTTTGTCTACAGTCTTTATGTAAGGCAATATTTTCGACTCATAGAAGCCTTTTCCAGTCACCCCAAAATCATCATCATTACATACCGCGATCATGAATGGATTAATGACAGCCAAGCCCTCTGCTTTATCATGTGGATACAATTCCTTGATGTCAGTCATTAAATCAGCAACCAATGTCTTATTGACTGGTTTAATATTATATTTTGCCAATGTAGCTGCGTCTTTGAGTTCCTCGACAGTTTTACCGTCAAATAATTTCCCATTTGCGGTATTATTCACATCTGAGATATCTGTTGCGCCAGAAAGATCTATTTTATAAATTTTCTTAAATACAGTAGAGCGAGTTGCTTCTGTCGCGTATTCTCCATCACGTTCCAAGACAATAAATGTTGAATTGCTCACGGCAGCGATTTCACTCACAGCCTGCAAATCGGTACGCTCCATCATATAGACATGTTGTTTCGTGGCGCCGCTCGCAATATCCAGCGTAACAATACGGATGGCCAACGAATTTTTAATCGCATCTTTAGATGGATTATACAGTGGAAATTGCATGATTCCGACAAGTGTTTTACCGTCTGGTGTAAGCGTCAATCCCTCCATTCCGCGATTAGGACGACGTTTGGCAAATACCAAAGGCAACTTTTTACCCGTAGACCAAGGATTAATCCGTTCGATTTCTTTTCCCGAAGCGTCAAAATGAACGATATGTGGTCCGTATTCGTCACTGACCCACCAAGAACCATCCGCCGCTCTCGCTAGTCCTTCTGAATCGATTCCATCCTCACTTTTCCCTAGATCTTTACCATCAACCCCCAATGCTTTTTCTCCAGAACCACCCTTCCCTTCAGGATTTGGCAGACCATTCAATTTCACACCAGCTTTATTTTTCAATTCGATAACAGATTCCAATGTTAGCGTATTTTCCTTTAATCTGAATTTACCGATCTGTGGTGCAAATGCCGGAGTAGCAAACACTTTACTATCGCTTTCTGTCCCATCAATATTTGGTCCCCTATCAGTTAAAAGATAAAATATAGATTTATCAGTAGGATCTTGGACCATCGAAGACCCATAGCCTCCATTATACACTTTTACACCATTAATATCACTTAATACTTTTGGGTCTGTTGCTATTGCCTTTTGGGGATAGGTCAATTCTGTCGGGTCAGTAATCTGCGACACATCATCTTTACTACATGAAGCACACAATAGGGCCATCCCCAGTACACTGTATATTTTTTTCATCTGTACAAATTTTCAAATAATGTTTACTGCTATTCAGGTTCATTCCAATAGCCAAATTCTATTCCTGTTGCCTTGCATATCTGATAAAACAGTAGGGTTAGTCTAAACAATCTATACTTGGCTGGCTGTGCGAATACTGATGCAAACATAATGGCCAGATATTAGCCAATCATTAACATAAGTTTAAATAAACTGCATCTATCGTAAAAAACATCCTATAAAAATTAAATACTCTCGGTTATGGAATTTTGAATTTTCCTGCATCACTAGAAAAATAACAACTAATTGTGCCGCGAACCATAGATGTATTCACGGACCTCACCTACTAAACATAGAAAGATGAAAAAGATTATAGTTGCCCTTTTCATAATTTTGGTATTTTCCAATGTGGATACGAAATCTCAGATCAAAACTACACGCGAAATACCCAGCTTAAGAATTAAAAATGACGATGGCCAGCAAAACAAGGTGATGTTGGCAGACCTAAAAGTAGATGTTGCGATCTTCGGAAATATGGCCAACACGACGATGACAATGGTCTTCGACAATAAGACCAATCGCGATCTCGAGGGCGAACTGACATTCCCTATGCCGGAAGGCGTCTCCGTGAGCGGCTACGCCTTAGATATCAACGGCAAATTACGCCAGGCAGTTCCAGTCGATAAAAATAAAGGTACCGAAGTATTTGAAAGTATAGAAACACGCCGGGTCGATCCGGGTCTATTGGAAAAAGTCGAAGGCAATAATTTCCGAACTCGGATTTACCCATTACCAGCGAATGGGAAGCGCACCGTTCAGATCAGCTATTCGGAAAATCTGACAACAGCATCCGATCAGGCTCGTTACTACCATCTACCCTTAAACTATACATCCCCCATTGAAAACTTCGCCTTGGATATTCATGTCTTTCAGGATACACATAAGCCAGATTTCACAGAAAAACCAGATGGTTCGTTGGCATTCTCACAACATAAGAGCAATTACACAGCTTCTTTACATAAACAACAGTTTAAATCCCAGCGAAATTTAGTCATTCAACTGCCGACAGACAACAGGGAAACATCAGGTCTATTTCAGGCAAATAATGACAATACCTTTTATTTTCTTGCCAATGCAAGCGTCAGCTCCGTAAAACCTGCTCAGAAAAAATGGGGGCACAGCATTGGAATTATATGGGACCGTTCGCTCAGCAGTAAAAATAGAGATATAGAAAAGGAACTCGCGCTATTAGATCTCTTTTTTAAAGAAAACCCCAATATGACTGTTGATCTGGGTTTATTGGACATCCGCTTTGTAAAAGGGCATACGTTTCAGGTAAGTCAAGGTAATTGGAATGATCTCAAAAACTACATCAAAGGAATTGATTACGATGGCGGTACAGATTATAGCCAAATAAAGGCCGGTGTAATACATGCAAGCAATTACCTGCTGTTTAGCGACGGCCTTTCTACATTTGGTCAAAGTAAAATGAGCCTTGACAATCCAGTCTATTGCATTACTTCATTCAGTGGATCGGACTATGGTGTTCTAAAACAAATTGCCCAAAAACATATTGGAAAGATGATAAATTTAGTCAATACCTCAATAACTGAAGCTTATCATAAGCTAAATACGATAAACCTCATCTATCTGGGGATAAAAGAAAAAAATGATTTTGAGGAAGTTTATCCTCAAAAAGGTACCCCAATACAAGCCAATTTTTCTATCGCAGGCTTAGGGAAACACCCAGGATTGAAGCATCTTACAGTACTTGTAGGAGATGGGCAACAAGCACCACAAGAGATTAGTATAGCGCTGCAACCTGACCATGGTGAAATTGACCTACAGCAGATCTGGGCACAAAAGAAAATTGAAGCGCTGGATCTTCAATACGAAGACAATCGTGAAGAAATTGAAGCCCTTGGTAGACAGTTCGGTATTGTTACCCGAAATACCAGCTTAATTGTACTGGAAACTGTAGAAGATTACATACGTTATGCAATAACCCCACCTGCCGAATTGCATTCCGAATTCAATCGGCTCATAAAGGAAGAACGTATAGCAAAGGAAGAACGTGTAGCAGACTTGTTGGATCAGGCTCAAGACATTACCAAACAGCTTCAGTCCTGGTGGAATACCGATTTTCAGCAAAAAAAGAAATACCCAAAACGGAATAAGTCGCTTCAATCTGCAGATTATATGGCCGTCGAAGAAGAACCCGCTCCAAATGTTGTTGTTACACCCATTCCGTCGCGTCCCTCAGCTAGTCCTGCAGCTCCCACGCTAGTCTTAGAATCGCGTTCATCTGACGGAACCTCAGCGAAAAGCATCTCGGCAACTGGCAATTCAGGCACTGCCCATGCAGCAACCAGCGAACTGGCGAGGGCGGCCGCATCTGAGGACTTTCTTCAGGAATTCGCTGTCGTTCAATCCTTAGAGGGACGTGTAGCTGGCCTACAAACGCCAAGCAGCACTAACAACATACGTGGAAAAATCAGCATCCCCGAAATTAAAGAAGACCAAGCCTATTTACAGGACCTTATTCAATCCAAAGATCCTTACAAAAGCTATCTCCAACTTCGGAATCAGTATATGGGAACGCCAACTTTTTATTTTGATGTCGCAAACTTCTTTTTCAAAAGAGGAGATCGAGACAAAGCCTTACTCATTTTAAGTGCACTTGCAGACTTACAAATTGAAAATGCAGATCTCTACAAAACCATCTCTTATAAGTTACGGGAATGGGGCGATTACGACAATGCACTATTCATTACAGCTAAGGTATTAAAATGGCGTCCAATGGATCCACAAAGCCACCGCGATTATGCCCTCGTCTTACAAGACAAAGGTATGTTCAAGGAGGCACTAGAACAATTATATGGGATTTTGACCCAGAGCTACTCCCCGGAAGCCGCCGACCGCGATGACGGTATTGAAGAAACATTGGTTATGGAAATCAATAATCTCATTAAAGCAAACAAAGCTGCAAGCTCCACAGTTACCGTGAACAAAAAATTGATTGCGGATCTGCCCGTTGACATTCGTGTTGTCATCAATTGGAATTCACAAAACACCGATATAGACCTTTGGGTAACTGATCCAAATCAAGAAAAATGCTTTTATAGTAATCCAGCCACAGCGATTGGGGGTCGACTCAGCAATGACTTTACTGGCGGCTATGGCCCTGAACAATTTTTATTGAAAAAAGCACTAAAAGGAAAATATAAAATTGAAGTTGATTTCTTTAACGATGGTTCCCTGACGCTAGCAGGTCCAGCGGCTGTCATGGCTGAAATCTATACCTACTATAGCAGTGGAAAGCAAGAACGAAAAATCGTTACGATCTATCTTGACCGCAATAAGGAGCGCAATATTGGGATTGGCGAATTTTCATTCCAGTAGATTACCAGAGACAGTGAAGTCAATAAATTGACTTCACTGTCTCAACTAATGCAATTTACGAATAACAAGATCCTTTTGTCTATTCTCTAATTTGGTTTTTACATAGGGGTAAGTAAATACTGCTCCTAAAACGATACAGGCTCCAAGATAAAACCCGCCGCTCATGGTCTCCTTTTGCCCAAATATCAACATCGCCAACAGAATACCATAAACAGGCTCCAGGTTGGTTGTCAGCGCAACAGTAAAAGCAGATAATTCCTTCATGACAGCAACGCCCATAACATAGGCCACCGCCGTACAAACCACACCTAACAACAGCAGATAAATTAAATCTTGCTGCCCCAATTTCATTTCAGCATTGAAATCTCCTGTAAACAACATCAATATGCTGATCCAGAAGCATGCCCCCATCATCTCATAGAACGTAATCAGGGTTGGGCTCGATTTTTTAACCATGCGCGCATTGGCGATAGAAAATATACTCGCGCAAAACGCACAACCAAGCCCCGCCAATAGACCAACGAGGTAATGTGTTTCAAAAGAAAAGATCGTATAAATACCGATGATAATTACCAAACCAACGACAATATCCAACAGCGCAATGCGCTTTTTATTCACAATAGGCTCCAATATTGCCGTAAATAAAGTCACCGAGGATAGCGTAACCAATGTCACCGATACGGTAGATACTTTGATCGAATAAAAAAATAATACCCAATGCAGTCCAACAACGGCCCCCACCATAAAAAATTGGAGAAATTGTTTCCGCGAAACTACAATCGATTGTTTGGTTACCAAGAAATAGATCAACAGCGCGATAGACGCTATTGCAACACGATACCACACTAAATGAAGGGCAGATACGGAAATCAGACTACCCAAAATTCCGGTAAACCCCCAAATAAGTATTGTTAAATGCAGAATTAGAATATTCCGATTTAATTGAATTTTAGTCATATTCTCTAGAATACATTTGTATAGAAATGATGAGCAATACCTATTATTTCCCTTTATAAGGCAAGCTCACTGAAGTTATTGAAAACTGAACAAAAAATTATTTTGGCGCTTTTATCGCCAGGTATAGTGCTACCAAAAAGAAGGTAACATTCGGAATTAATACGGCTATCAACGGTGGCAGTCCCCCTTTCAAAGAAAACATAGTTGCAAACTGTATAAAGACGATATACGTAAAACTTAGCGCGATACCAATACCAAGACTCAATCCTATCCCCCCACGCACTTTCTTGGAGGACAGTGCCACACCCATCAAGGTCAGTACAAAAGCCGAAAATGGATACACATAACGCTTGTATTTTTCAAGCAATAAATCGTTCATGACTCCTGTCCCTCTGATCTCCTCCTTATGGATACGAATATTTAATTCGCGTGTATCCATGGCGGTAAACATATTGTCACGTACCTCAAAATCCGAAGGTTTCATATCCAAGGTTGTGTCTTTAACGGCTCCTTTGTCCATGCGTTCATGCAGTCCGTTGATAATACGATTGGTATACCCTTCGATCTTCCATTTTGTTGCCACCGAGTCCCAGGTAATACGGTCAGCCATCATTTTCTCCTTGAGGGTGTCCCCTTTGAAAATTTCAAGTACAAAGCCGTATCCTGTTTTGGTTGTATTATCAAAATTGTCTATATAAACATAGCTGTTTTTGTCCAATTGCATGTGAGTAGAAACCCTCGAGTTATCCTTGGGTGGCTTTACGTAGATATTTTCAAAATCAACCTTCATCTTATTGGTATTCGGAATAATAAAAATATTGAATACCAAAGAAATGGCAAAGATTAGCGTTGCAGCGATCATGTAGGGACGAAGCAAACGGTTAAAGCTATACCCTGCACTTAGAATTGGGACAATTTCTGTTTGGTCCGCCATCTTGGACGTAAAGAAAATAACCGCAATAAAGTTGATCAGCGGGCAAAGAAAATTTAAGTAAAAGGGAATAAACCCGGCATAATACTCAAAAATAATCTTATCGAGGGGTGCATGATATTTTAAAAAATCATCCAATCGTTCGGACACGTCAAAAACCACCATGACAACAGTAAATATCGCCATAGTGAATAAAAAAGTACTTAAATACTTTTTGATAATGTAACGATCGATTAACGACAGCATTTTTTTAACTTGAGCTATTTAGTTCTACAAACGTTGATCCAATATTTTCACCATTTTGTTTTTCCAATCGTAGAAAGTTCCATCAATGATTCGCTCCCTAGCCTGATTAACCAACCAAAGGTAAAAATGTAAATTATGTAAAGAAGCAATTTGAGCCCCAAGAATTTCTTGTGATTTAATCAAATGCCTTAGATAGGCTTTCGAATAAAATTGATCTGCATGCAGATCACTCTCCACTTCTATTGGTGAAAAATCGTCTTTCCACTTTTCATTTTTGATATTGATAATACCATTTTGTGTGAAAAGCATACCATTTCTAGCATTGCGGGTTGGCATAACACAATCGAACATATCCACCCCTAAGGCAATATTTTCAAGAATATTTACCGGTGTTCCTACCCCCATAAGATAACGTGGTTTGTCATGCGGTAAGATATCACAGACAACTTCGGTCATAGCATACATTTCTTCCGCAGGTTCGCCTACCGATAATCCACCGATCGCATTTCCTTCGCGGTTAAATGAAGCAATAGTCTCCGCAGATTTTATTCTTAAATCTTTGTAAACAGATCCTTGAACAATTGGAAACAAAGTCTGATCATACCCATATAGCGGATCAGTGCTATCAAAACGATCCACACAGCGTTTCAGCCAACGATGGGTCATATCCAAAGAACGACGTGCATACCCATAATCACATGGATAAGGCGTACACTCATCAAATGCCATAATGATGTCCGCACCGATAATACGCTGCGTATCCATTACATTTTCTGGTGTAAATAGATGTTTTGATCCATCGATATGGGAACGAAAGGTAACCCCTTCTTCTTTGATCTTACGTACTTCTGTCAACGAATACACTTGATAACCACCAGAATCTGTTAAAATAGGTCGATCCCAACCATTGAATTTATGCAATCCGCCGGCTTTATTCAACACATTCAACCCTGGACGTAAATAGAGGTGGTACGTATTACCCAGAATAATCTGCGCTTCAATATCGTTCTTCAATTCATGTTGATGAATTGCTTTCACTGTACCTGCCGTACCAACAGGCATAAAAATAGGTGTTTGAATGGGACCATGTGCAGTTTCGACAACACCTGCACGTGCTTTTGACAACTTATCTTGTGCTTGTAGCGTAAATTTCATTAATATTTTTCCTCTGAGACTATTTCTATTTTAAAGGATGATTTGCCATGGACATGGCGATATCGGCATTTGGAGTAAAAAAATTAAAAACTCATTTTCAACTAGTTGCAACTTAAAAAGTCGTTATAGCTTTCCTAATTTCCACCCAAGCTCGGATTCATCCCTAGAATACGTTGCAAAAATACTATAAAAAGATTTGCAAACAGGATGTTTCAAAAATAAATTATCATTTTTCCCCTATAAAAAAGTTGCGGAAAGCACTTATCTTTGTGAGCTATGCTTGACCTTCACGTATTTTTGGCCAATCTTCCATATATTGCTTTCGGAGTATTGGGTCTTTTCCTATTGATACAATTGTACTACATCTTATTTGTATATAGTAAATTGAGTAGTTATCAAATTGAACCTGTACAAGAAGGAACTGAATTCCCACCGCTATCCGTTATTATTTGTGCGCACAATGAACAGGATAATATTCCTGAATTCCTTCCGAGTATACTGAATCAAGACTATCCCAATTTTGAAGTAATTGTTGTCAATGACTTCTCGACAGACAATACGCCTTGGATATTGCATGATTTCGAAGCAAAATATCCCCATTTAAAAATTGTGGATATCAAAGAGCATATTCGCTTGAAACATGGTAAAAAGTTTGCCGTTAGTATGGGTATAAAAGCATCAAAGCACCAGACACTGGTGTTTACCGATGCGGATTGTGCGCCACAATCCGATCAATGGCTCAAAAAAATTGCAGCAGCTTTCAGACCAGAAACAGAAATTGTACTAGGCTATTCTCCTTATTTTAAGAAAAAGAGCTTGCTAAATCTATTGATTCGATTTGAAACCAGCCATACCGCCATGAGTTATTTCTCCTATGCACTAAAGGGAGATGCCTATATGGGAGTAGGGCGTAACATGGCTTACAAAAAAGACCTTTTCTTTCGTAACAAAGGATTTGCAGCACATATGCATATTAAATCCGGCGATGATGATCTTTTTGTCAACCAAAATGCAAATCCAACCAACGTTAACATTGCACTGGCAGCCGAATCCATTGTCTATTCGGAACCCAAAGCGACCTGGAGGAGCTATTACAAGCAAAAAGCAAGACACTCAGGAGCCTCTACCATTTACAAAAAGCGACATCAGCGCATGCTGGGCACTCAGCTGGTATCGGCAGTCTTCTTTTACATAGCACTTATCGCAACAGCAATTGCCTTTCCAATGTACTGGTATGTTCCTGTTACAGCCTACCTCCTAAGGCTGATTGCACAATGGATAATATTTGCCAACATCTATAAAAAACTAGAAGTAAAGGAACTGATTTGGTGGCTGCCTTTGGTAGACTTCATCTACTATTTCTATATTTGCATCAATGGCATCTTCAGCAGAAAAAAGAAAAAAATAAGCTGGAAATAATTCACTTTTAAAATACGAAGCTTTGAATCCAACAGTTGATATCATCTATAACTATTTTCCAAAATTAACGGATATTCAAAAAGAACAGTTTGCAAAACTTGCCGACCTCTATACATTTTGGAATAGCCAAATCAATGTCATTTCACGTAAAGACATTGATAGCCTCTACCTGCACCATGTGTTACACTCGCTAGGTATTGCTAAATTTGTCCAAGAGCTCACGCCAGGAACACAAATTTTGGATGTGGGAACCGGAGGAGGCTTTCCAGGTATCCCAATGGCCATTATGTTTCCTGAAGTCAAATTCCATTTGGTCGATTCTATCGGCAAAAAAATTAAGGTCGTACGTGAAGTTGCAGCTGGACTCGGTCTCCAGAATGTTGAAGCAGATCATATTCGCGCAGAACAACTCGACGACAAATATGATTTTGTCATATCACGTGCGGTGACAAGACTTGGAGAATTTACGCCTTGGATACAGAATAAATTCGCAAAAAAAGATAAAAATGGTATCCCTAATGGAATTCTTTACTTAAAAGGCGGAGATCTCACCGAAGAGATCAAAGAATCTAAGCTCAAAGCAGAATTACACCCACTTTCAGATTACTTTAAAGAAGATTTCTTTGATACAAAATATCTGGTATACGTACCTATGTAATTAAAGTTTGGCATTACCCATAGGAAACTGAAGTCGCCTATGGATAATGTCTACAGAATCGAGGTAGTTCGTTAAACACTTATGGATATAAACGATCTTCTCATAACGATCATTCTCCCGAAGCCACTTTAAGGAAGGCTCATAGTATATCCTGAATTTGCGCAAAGAATCTCCCGACAGCTTGCTGTATTCCCCTGTCAAAGGATACCATTCCTCGCGAATCAGATCCTGTTGGTATTCTTTTTCAAACTGACGTTGAAGCTTCCTCGAATTTCGTCCCTTTCGACTGAATTTATTGTAAAGCTTGTTCAGATTGACAGCAATTCCACCCTGATGAGGTAAGGTCACCATATTTTTCGTATCACCCCAGAAAAAGATCGACTTATACTCCTCCTTTTTTTCTTCCCATTTATCCGCTGCTGATTTACGTTTGATCGAAACAGTATCCAAACGTAAAGTATCGTTTTGACTTCCTTTTTTCCCAATGGTATCCTGATGATAAAATTCCGCTGGATAGGCAAAAAGTCCCTGCCGATAAAATGAAAAGTAGACACAGAAAAACAATAAAGATAGAAATCCGATACGTACCATATTTATAATTGATAAACCAAAATAACCAACTATAAATAAAATTAAAAAGTATTTAACTATCTTTAACCTAAGAAACTAAAGACCTAATTCCTTTTTAATTTCTAGGCCAATTAGATTGACTTCTTCATCCATACCGAACATAGGAAGCTCCGTTTCTGGATTCAGTTTCAACCAGTTTGTATCATTGTCTTTAATAATCTTTACGTATTCCACACCATCCTTAAAAATAACATACGTATCTTCTTCCTCAGGGAAAACAGAATAAACTATATCCCCCAATTCGATATCAAAAGGTTCTTTCATTTCCATAGTTAAAATATCATTAATCGTTCAAAGTTACCAATTCCTCTTCTTTCTTTCCATAATTGACCAATATTTCATCCCACGCGATCTCAAATAAGCTCAGAATAATCGCATTCATTCCATAGCAATCCGCGGGTATTCCAGCAAGCACGTGATCTCCTCCGATTAAGAACTTCGCAATTCCACTAAAAATACAACAAGCCTGAGCAATTCTAACAAAAAGTACAACAGCTAGTTATATTTTTCATATATTTAGATAAACCCAATTATGAAACTAATTTATCCCATAGCTTTGACGAAAATCAAGGGGATTGGCCCTAAAACAGCGCGTCACATCATTGACCAAGGTCACGATTTAGCGGACTTATTTGCGTACTCAAAAAAAGATTTGATGCAAATTCTTGGGATACGTGAACCAATCGCCGAAGCAATATACAATAAAAGCTATATGCCCGCCTGTGAAAAAGAACTCGCTTTTATCGAAAAACATCAGATACAAGCGTTATGGCTAGAAGACGAAAATTACCCCGATAGGCTGCGGCAATGTGAAGACGCTCCGCTTGTTGTCTATTATAAAGGGAACCAACCACTCAACAGCGCAAAAGTTATTAGTATCGTCGGCACTAGACATTCAACCTATTATGGCCAGAAAATATGCGAAGATTTGCTAGATGCCATGAATTGTACCAAAGACACCCTAATCGTTAGTGGTCTTGCTTATGGTATTGACGCTTTAGCACATCGCAACGCACTAAAAAATAATATTCCAACCGTTGCTGTATTAGGGCATGGTCTCGATCGAATTTACCCTGCATCTCATCGCGAACTTGCCACAAAAATGCTAGACCAAGGCGGTTTATTGACAGAATTTACATCCAACACATTACCTGAGCGCAGTAATTTTCCTATGCGCAATCGCATCATAGCCGGTATGGCAGATGTCACCATTGTCGTAGAAGCTGCAATTAAAGGGGGCGCATTAATTACTGCTGAAATTGCCAACAGCTACAATCGCGATGTATGCGCCTTTCCAGGAGCCGTTTATGAAAAAAGTTCCGAAGGCACAAACTACCTCATCAAAACCAACCGTGCTCATATGATTAGAGGTCTTCAGGATCTCGAATACCTCATGAATTGGGAAATCAGCACAAAAGCCGTTGACCAACAGCTTAGCCTTCCTTTGACACTGACAAAAGACCAACAACTCCTTTTTACACTCATTCAGCAAAAGGGACAATTAGAAATAGACCACATGATTGACCTCACAAAATGGCCACAAAGTAAATTGGCCTTAATCCTATTGGAACTTGAAATGCAGTCACTCATTCACGCCCTACCCGGAAAACGGTATAAAACTGCCGGACAGACGGAAATTCAAAAAAATTAGCTCATTTCATAGCATGCACCAGCGCCGAAATGCTATTCGGAGCGCAATAAAATTCACCATTATACCCAACCAAAAACCAAGAATTAATGAACGAAAACAATACAAAAAGTATCTGGAAAGTCATCGGAGCCTCCTCCATGGGAACACTAATCGAATGGTATGACTTTTTCATTTTTGGCAGCCTATCCATTGTAATTTCCACCAAATTCTTTCCGGCAGAAAATCCAACAGCGGCTTTTCTTTCAACCCTAGCCACATTTGCCGCAGGGTTTGTTGTCCGACCATTTGGCGCCCTATTTTTTGGGCGACTAGGTGATATTATCGGTCGAAAATATACGTTTATGGTTACTTTAATGCTCATGGGCGGAGCAACATTTCTCATAGGTTGCATCCCCAGCTATGAAAGTATTGGTTTTTGGGCACCGCTGCTCGTGTTGATCCTTCGTCTCTTGCAAGGTCTTGCCCTAGGAGGAGAATATGGAGGTGCAGCAACTTACGTCGCTGAACATGCCCCATTGGGCCAGCGGGGTTATTGGACATCATGGATACAAACAACAGCTACCTTTGGCCTTTTCATATCACTCGTTGTTATCCTCCTGACCAAAGGCTTTCTCAGTGAATCACAATTTGATTCTTGGGGATGGCGGGTTCCTTTCCTCCTATCTTTAGTCATGGTATACGTTTCCTATCTTATTCGTAAGAAGATGAAGGAATCACCCGAATTTAGCAAGGCCAAAGCGGAAGGAAAAACAAGTACAAATCCGCTAAAAGAAAGCTTTGGCAACCGCTACAACCTCAAATTTGTGCTGCTCGCACTTTTTGGCGCAGCCATGGGACAGGGCGTTGTCTGGTACACCGGACAGTTTTACTCGATGAGTTTCATGAAAACGGTCATGCACCTTCAATCTGACCAGGCCGATACCATCCTCGGCATCGCACTACTGTTGGGAACTCCATTTTTTGTCGTATTTGGGTGGCTTAGTGACAAAATTGGACGAAAATGGATCATGCTCGGCGGGATGTTACTTGCCGTATTGACTTACCGCCCGATTTACGAATCCATGTACCAACTTTCCAATGCAGAACAGAAAGTCAAGGTGAACGAAACAACGGAGGCCCCCCTTGGACCGCAATCAACAGAAGTCATTTCGATCATCAAGACTAAATATGAGGACCAGACTGAAGTTACTAGAGCCAGCATGATACATCAGTCAGGAAAACTCAAAGGACAGCCAATGACCAAAATCACAGTCCATCTTGCAGGGAAGAACTATATGCTGCTCGTCCTGCTGATCTTTATACAAGTGATTTATATTACAATGGTGTACGGGCCCATCGCGGCATTTCTTGTTGAACTATTCCCTGTAAAGATCCGGTACACATCCATGTCCTTACCCTATCATGTTGGAAATGGAATATTCGGCGGCCTCCTTCCTGCGGTATCGACATACTTAACGACAAATGCTGAAGCATCCAATACCCCGCAATTCTATCTTGCAGGTTTGTGGTACCCTATTATCATTGCCATTGTATGTTTTATCATTGGTAGTATTTATATCAACAACAAATCAACTCCCGCAACACATGAATAATCTCAAAAAATTTCTCGGCATACTTTGGATCGTTTTAGCATTGTTTACTGCTTATTTCTCCATTTTTGAACTGGCCCTGCCAAAGATTTCAACGGGACATCAGGAAGATCTCGTTTTCGGAATCATTATCCTGTGCATCTTGACCCCCATAATCTCCATTGGACTTGGCTTATTTGGCTATTATTCCCTATTGGGCGAATACAATCAAGAAAAAATGTAGTCCAAAAAATGAGATCGACTTTGAATAAGGGAAATTAGACTATTCAGCCTATTCAAGGTCGATCTCATATATGCCAGATTATACTACTTTCGACGTTACCAAAAGAATAATTACAGCCAGTGGACTTCGTGAAGCACTTATTTTACGCCATTTTTAGCGAATTTACACAGATACCAACTATTTTCCACCATAAAATAAAGCTAAGAGCAGCTACTAAATACAATTTATTGCAATGATAATCAGCAGCATAAGATAAAATAGCATTTTTTCTTTCCTAAAACTGTTTTTTTTTCTACTTTTGTGGCGGGTAAGTCTTCTACGACCAGCTCCCATTGACTCCCCCAGGTTGGGAACAAAGCAAGGGTATTTGGTTGAGCGGTGCGATAGAAGTAGCTTACCCTTTTTTTATGCCCATTTTTTTTGACTAATCCTCCGGTCCAAAATTCAATTCTAACCTAATAATCAGCTAAATATCTTATATATCCCAATTGTTACCCGCATTTCCCCTATTTATAGAAGCCCTGTTACACAAGGAGTTTTAATCGCTTGGCATGTACATTCAACACAATTATAATTGTATATAAAAGCAAATTTATATAAGTTTGTAATCGAATAAGAACTATCGTATGAGTTGGTTTAAAAGAGAAAAAGCTGGTATTAGCACAGCTACCGCTAATAAAAAAGAAGCACCTGATGGTATGTGGAACAAATGTCCCACATGTAAAAAACCATTGTTGCATCTTGAACAAGTAGAAAACGACTATGTTTGTCAATATTGTGGGCACCACTTAAGAATTGGCTCCAAAGAATATTTTTCAATTTTATTTGACAATAACGAATTTACAGAACTATTTCCTAATCTAAATTCTGGTGATCCATTAGAATTTTTCGATTCAAAGCCATACCCTGAACGTTTAAAGGAAAGTCAAGCCAAAACAGGCCTGAAAGATGCTTTACGTTCTGGCCATGGAAAAATGAATGGTCAAGACATCGTTATTGCTTGTATGGACTTTAGTTTCATCGGCGGATCAATGGGATCTGTCGTTGGTGAAAAAATCGCGCGTTCGATAGATTACTGTATTGAGCATAAAATTCCATTTATGCTAATCTCCAAATCAGGAGGTGCACGTATGATGGAAGCCGCATTTTCATTAATGCAAATGGCTAAAACTTCGGCTAAATTAGCGTTATTGGCAAAGGCAGGACTTCCTTACGTTTGTTTATTGACAGACCCTACCACAGGAGGAGTTACAGCATCTTACGCGATGTTAGGTGATGTAAATATCGCAGAACCGGGAGCATTAATCGGATTTGCAGGACCACGTGTCATTAAAGAAACAATCAAAAAGGATCTTCCAAAAGGATTCCAGACTTCAGAATTTGTTCTTGAGCATGGATTTTTGGATTTCATTGTCGACCGTAGACAGTTAAAAAACAAAGTAGCTACTTATCTTAAATTAGTGGGATAATCATCCTCAAAATAAAATAGAAAGCGGTGCCAAGAATATTCTTGGCACCGCTTTCTATTTTGAAGGTATCTCTTTTATCCGCTAGAAAGCATCTTCAATTCATCTCATAATTGTTGTGCCTGCGACCTTATGACGGTTTTATAACAGGGTTGAATAGACCATCCTTTTAAAGATATCGCCAAAAAGCCCATATTTTTCTTTTGGACAAATAATCCGTTTCGCCCTCCCTGTCATACGCTTCCCGCTCAAAAGAAATACTCCGGTAAGCTTTATCAAAATCTCTTAATTGAATAAAATGAACAGCAAATTCAATGAGATACCATATATAGAAAAAGAGAATACCTAATTCAAGCGCCTGTCGCAAATGTATACGCTCATGACGAATCAAGTCGTCCTGCTGTTTAAAGACGGTATTTTTCAGAAAGATAAAAGGATAAATAGTAATTGCATTGGCTTTTCCAAAAGAGAAGAAATTCGTCCAAAATTTACTAACTATAATCATATATGATGTCTAGACCGTTTTCAAACTAGTCAAACTTAGAAAAATTTACCTTTATACACAATTATTATTGGCCTCTCATGAATTGCACGATATCCCTCTCAGTCAGTCCCTGATCAGATAAGAGATCGCAAAAATTTCTTTTTGAATTGGAATTTTTATTAAGTTTGCTATAGATTAATCGTGAAGATATGCCGTACAAAGAGCGTGAAATAAATAAATTGTATTATACAATGGGAGAAGTTACAGAAATGTTTGATGTAAATGCGTCCCAAATACGTTTTTATGAGCGTGAATTTGACATTCTACAACCTAAGAAAAATAAAAAGGGTAATCGCTTATTTACGCAAGAAGATATTGCCAATTTAAAGATCATCTTCAATTTGGTTAAAGATAAAGGTTATACACTACAGGGAGCACGTGATTACCTGCGTGACAACAAATCTGAGGCAAAAGAAAATCAACGTGTTGTAGATTCATTGGAGCGGTTGAAGAACTTTCTTCTTGAAGTTCGTGATTCACTATAGTACCTGAGAACTTCTTTTTAAAACTCCCGCAATAGGAAACTTTCCATCGTTTTGACCAACTTCTTCCCGTCTATCCGAGGGGGAAATTCGTTCGATTTATAGAAGAAATAAGATAACGAGCTGACACATTTTACAGCTGAAAATCATATATTTATTTTAATATCAGTAATAGCGTTATTTTATAAATATAGCCATGAAAGCTCCCCATCACCTTGCATACCCACGCCCTGATCTTACAGACCTATTTACAGGATCTTTATCAACAATATATTAGCAACAACAGATAATAAGCACAACGACCATGCAGACAGCATCTATTTTTCAAAACGTCACATTTCAGGACAAAAAACCCAAAATGGACCTCCTGCTAGAAACAAATGGCAGCAAAGAATATCGCTTGGCTTTTGCAGAAGGGCAATATCTAAAGGAGCATAAAACAGCTGCATCAATTATTGTAGAAATTGTCGAAGGCAATATTGATTTTGGCGTTAACGGAAGCAAAATCAGTCTAACAAAAGGCATGTTAGTGACATTAGAGCCGAATGTACCGCACGATCTCTTTGCCATTACCCAAAGTATCGTCCGGCTGTCTATTCACAAAAAAGACTAAAGAAGAGTCTAGGTGACTTAACGGTCTTTGAGTTCAATAACCTCCAGGTTCTCAATTTTATCTTTATTGATATCAAACCGCATTAATGTCCTTACTTTGTGCCAGCCCTGCTTACCTGCCGCCCCAGGGTTGAGATGGAGACAATGGATCTTGGGGTCGAAGATAACCTTTAGGATATGTGAATGTCCAGTGATAAATAATTTAGGTGGATTTTTCATCAATTCCCCTTTTATGCGTGCTGCATATTTCCCTGGATAACCACCAATATGTGTCATAAAGACGTCCACTTCCTCACATCTAAACCTCAAATCTTCTGGAAATTGTAAACGAATTTCTTGACCATCAATGTTTCCGTATACTCCGCGCAGTGGTTTAAAAGCTGCTAACCGATCCGCAACATCAGGATCACCAAAATCGCCCACATGCCATATCTCGTCGCAGGCTGCAAAATGAGTAAATACAGCGTCATCTAAAAAAGAATGTGTATCTGAGAGTAATCCGATCTTTGTCATCACTTAAAAAGCTAAAAAATAAGGTGCCAAGGCATTTCGATAAGCTTCTGAATAAATACCCTTGGCGGCATAAATAACAAACGTACGTTGAGCGAGCAGTTCGACAGGTAAGCGTTCAAATGTAACGATTTTCCGAATGGCCGATTCCCCTTCAAAGGAGCTTATTTGTACTTCACTGGAACAGTATAATTCCCTTTCTGCCGAAATTTTAGTCAACGTTTCCGCTAATGCCGTTGGAACGATCAGCACTAATTTTCCCCGATCCGATAAGCGTAAAGCAGCGAAATCCAACAGTTCAGCAAAAAAATCCAGATCGGTATGTCGCGCCAGCTTCTTGCGTTCATCCGGATTATGTAATGAATCTGTATAAAAGGGTGGATTTGATACGATCAGATCATAATGCCCTTGTACATCCATTTGTTGAAAGGAGGTAGCATGCAGCTCTAAACGTTCCTGGAAAATGGAGTTACGGAAGTTTCTATCAGCCATCGCTGCAGCCAAAGGGTCAATTTCGACAGCCTCTACCCTACTGGCTACGAGCCGTTGAGCCAACATCAATGCAATGACTCCCGTACCTGTACCTACATCCAGTACCCGGTCCACAGGTTCTACTTCCAGCAAGGAAGCCAGCAGTACGCCATCTGTGTTAATTTTCATTGCACAGTCAGACTGATCAACCTCAAACTGTTTAAACCGAAATATCGACGCCATACGTCAAAGATAAAACTTTTAGAACCTTTGGTACAAACAAACCAGTGTATCCTGCAATTTATTTGCTAATTTAGTCAGCAACAAATCTATATAAGCCATGAATATCCGTCAGCTTGCTCTTATGATATTGATCATCATTGGTGTGCTTCCTACAAAACTATTGCATGCACAAGAGAATTGTGACCGGCATACAGCTGAAATACTTCCCTTATTGACAAAAACATTGAACAACAATGACTTTGACAAAATTGACCCTTTACTCAATAGTATACAAGCTAGCTGTGGTACCAACGAGTTTGTACAGCGTTTACGTATTCTTATATACATCATTGAAAAAAAGAATACCACAACAGAGATTAAACATTATGTAGACAATCAATTCGATAAAAATTTTCTACAGAGACTGGACGCGGCAGATCAGGACGATTTTTCAACACAATACGAACAGCATAAAGAAAAATACAATTTCGTGCCATTAAGGCATCCCCTGGACGGCCTGATAAAAGTAAGAGCCAAAGCCCTTCTTGCTTCCGATAGTTATACGCTAACCGATCAGGAAAAAGATATTTTACAGCTTTTTTCAGACACTGAAGTTGCCAGTACCGTACAAGACCGACAAGCTAACGAACAAGATAATCAACAGCGGTTTCCAGCCCCCAAAGTGTACAGAGATAGACAGAAAGCCAAACTGGGCTATGTTCCGTCAATCGGTGTAGTCACCCCACTTGGCGGAGCCAACAAAATTTTCGGAACCAACATAAACTTTGGATTTATGCTGATGAGCTCGCTGGAAAGAAAATTTATTTTCGAAGGCGGCTTCAAGGTGCGCATCAACTCAAACGACCGCAATATTGATTACAATTACGAGGGCTCCAATGTTTCGGTCAATTCTTCAGCAACCGCATTTATGGGCGGTACTGTAGGTTACAAAGTTTTTGACAACGACAAATTTATACTGATTCCAAAAGGTATTCTTGGCATAGATATTACAGATACCGGCATTACAGAAAGTGCTTATTCCTCTGGTTATTATGATCCGGATGGTTATTATTATGATGGTGGATACACCGATCGTATGGTAACCATCAATAATGTGCACCTAGGACTTGGTCTCGCATCCCTATTTCGCATGAAAAACCAAAAGTACATTGGTTTCGAACTCGGCTATCATTACACGCCTTATGATGCAAGCAGTAAGGTATTGATCCCGATACAGGCAAATTACGGAAGCTTGGAGCTATTCTTCAGATTTTAAGCAAATAGCCCTCAAAAACCTGATGACTTCGCAGACACCAACAGTAATAAAAGCGAGCTGAAGGTTCTTTCTGACCAATAAGATCAGACACTTTCAGAAAAAAAATACGCCAGATGATGTCTGTATTAAAAAACATCATCTGGCGTATGTAAATCGAAAAAACAAATTCCGCTTGAGATCAATTGCCCAAGCCCAAGGGAAGATTTAATTCTTTAGAAGGCGTTGTATCTCATCCAATTTCATTAATGCTTCAACCGGAGTAAGCGAATTAACATCCAGGTTATTCAGCATATCTCTGATCTTATTCAAGACAGGATCATCAATAGAAAACATCTGCAATTGGTAGGCCTGCTTCTGGATTTTGCGCATGCTATCTTTAATCTGCTCTCCACCTGTACGCTCCTGCTCCAGCCTTTTCAAGATTTGATTAGCCCGATTAAGCAACTTTTGCGGCATTCCAGCGAGCTTTGCCACATGGATTCCGAAACTATGCTCTGAGCCTCCTGGAACAAGTTTACGCAAGAAAATAACTTTGTTATTGACTTCCTTTACCGTTACATTATAGTTTTTTATACGATCCAGCGAAGTAGTCAGCTCGTTTAATTCATGGTAATGCGTGGCAAACAAGGTTTTTGCCTTAGCAGCAGGATGATTATGCAAAAACTCAGCAATAGCCCAGGCAATAGAAATACCGTCATAAGTGCTTGTACCACGACCGATTTCATCCAAAAGAATAAGACTGCGGTCCGATAGATTATTCATGATGCTCGCGGTTTCATTCATCTCCACCATAAATGTAGATTCCCCCGAAGAAAGATTGTCCGAAGCACCTACACGGGTGAAAATTTTGTCAACCAGGCCAATCTTAGCCTCTTTTGCCGGAACGAAGCAACCAATTTGCGCCATTAACACGATCAATCCAGTCTGACGGAGCAATGCAGATTTACCCGCCATGTTAGGGCCCGTAATAATAATAATCTGCTGTGTTTTCGGATCTAAAAAAGTATCATTGGTAATATAATCCTCACCTATTGGCAGGTTTCTTTCAATGACAGGGTGTCTTCCACCTTTAATATCCAAAATCTTGCTCTCGCTGACTTCGGGTTTTACATAATAGTTTTTCTCCGCTACAACAGCAAAGTTAAGCAGTACATCCAACTTAGCTATGAGCTGAGCATTGAGCTGAATAGGTTTGATGTATTCAGCAATGGCAACCAATAGCTCAGCATATAATCTATTCTCAAGCGCTTGGATCTTCTCCTCAGCACCGAGAATCTGTTCTTCATATTCTTTAAGTTCCTCCGTAATGTAACGTTCAGCATTCACCAGTGTCTGTTTACGGATCCACGTCGTCGGAACCTTATCTTTGTGTGTATTAGTGACCTCCAGATAATAACCGAAAACATTATTGAACGCTATTTTTAAAGAAGGAATCCCAGTGAGCTCCGCTTCCCTTTTTTGGATCTCAAGCAAATAATCCTTGCCACCAAAAGCGATCTTGCGCAATCGATCCAATTCAGGGTCCACCCCTTCCGCGATTACACTCCCCTTATTGATTGCGACAGGAGGTTCCGCCTGAACCTGTTGCTCTATTTTTTCACGTATAACAGCACAAGCATCTAACTGATCTGAGATTGTCCGAAGAGCATCAGCATCTTTACGATCTGTAAGTTCCTTCAATTTCTCAATAGCATATAATGCGCGCTTCAATTGCACAATTTCCCGCGGATTCGCTTTTTGCAGTCCGATCTTGGAAATTAAACGTTCCAGATCTCCTACCTGCTTGATCTGACCAATCAGTTCATCCCGTAAATCACGGTTAGTGAAAAAGAAATCGACTACATTCAATCGCTCCTGAATACTCTTTTTGTCTTTCAGCGGCATCACGATCCAGCGCTTGAGCAGACGCGCTCCCATTGGACTGGATGTATGATCCAGTACATCGGATAGCGTAACCGCATTTTCATTCAACGATCCGATTAATTCCAAATTGCGAATCGTAAAACGATCCAGCCACATAAAACGGTCCTCTTCAATACGGGAAAGCGTAGAAATGTGTTGCAGATTACGATGCTCGGTTTCATTGAGGTAATGCAATGCTACACCAGCAGCAACAACTCCTGCTGTCATGCGGTCCACGCCAAATCCTTTCATCGAAGAAACTTCAAAATGCTTCAATAGCGTTTCAGTGGCATAATCACCCGTATAAGGCCACTCGTCAAGAAAATAAGTGTAATATTGTGATCCAAACTGCTCTGTAAACTCCTTGTTCTGTTTTTTGGAAAGAATAATTTCTCTCGGTTTAAAACCTTGAAGCAATTTATCGATATAGGCCACACTACCTTGAGCAACCAGAAATTCGCCTGTTGAAATATCGAGGAAAGAAATACCGATCCGCTCCTTTTCGATAAAAATTGATGCTAAATAATTATTCGATTTCTGTTGAACAATATTGTCACTGTAGGAGACTCCAGGCGTCACCAGCTCGGTCACACCGCGCTTAACGATTGTTTTTGTCGTCTTCGGATCCTCCAGCTGATCACAGATCGCCACCCGTTGGCCAGCACGCACCAGTTTCGGAAGATAGGTTTCCAGTGAATGATGGGGAAAACCAGCCAATGCAGTTTCCGATTCCGAGCCATTGCCACGCTTCGTCAAAACGATGCCCAAAATCTGGGCAGCTTTGATCGCATCCTCACCAAATGTCTCGTAAAAATCGCCAACACGGAACAACAACAACGCTCCAGGATACTTAATCTTGATCGCATTGTACTGTTGCATCAATGGGGTCACTTTCTTTTCTTTTGCCAACTTTTAAAATCAATTTTTATGAAGCGTAAAAATAGGATAATATCGTCGCTTTGGCAAACGATACACTCAACTTCTCGACAAAATCATTTCCATTAAACAAGAATATAAGCTAAGTTTGTATCCGAAAAAAATTAGTCATGGCCATCAAAAGATCTGGTAAACAAAATACGTCCAGCAAACAACAAAATACCTTCAAAAAAAAGTCCTTCAACCCGTTGAAGTCTATAAAATCCCCTATCCTACGCATTGTGACACGGGTAGTCCTCTATTTTATTGGTATTTCACTCTTTTGGGTCATTAGCCTGCGGTTTATTAATCCTCCCATCACTTGGTTGATGATTCAACGTGGGTTTGAGCTAAAAGAACAGGGCAAGGGATTTAAACTGGAAAAAAACTGGCTGGATTACGATGAACTTTCGGACAACCTAAAATTAGCAGCCATCGCAGGAGAAGATGCTCACTTTATGACACACTGGGGGTTCGACATGCAAGGCATTCAGAATGCCATTAAAAAAAATGCACAGGGAAAGAAATTACGCGGCGGAAGTACTATCAGTCAGCAGGTCGCCAAAAATGTCTTTCTATGGCCGGGGCGCTCCTGGTTAAGAAAAGGCTTCGAGACCTATTTTACCATTCTTATCGAAACATTCTGGAGCAAGAAACGCATCCTTGAAGTTTATCTCAATGTGATTGAAATGGGGCAGGGAGTTTATGGTGCTGATGCGGCAGCTTCGTATTATTTTAGCAAAACAGGCAGCAATCTTTCAAAAAAACAAGCCGCATTGATCATAGCCATATTGCCAAACCCAAGAGAATGGGATGCGCGTAACCCTTCTGCTTATGTCAATAGACGTGCAAATGCGATAGCAAAATATATGCATCATTATACTATTCCTGAATAAGCGAAAATATCGCTATTCGGCGGATCGACCAGAAGAGAAACAATACAGATCTATAGATCAAAAAGAAAGGCCATATTAACATATGGCCTTTCTTATATAACTTGTTTTACAACCTATCTAAAAAGTCGTTTATGCCAGCTTTGATGGAAGGGTATTACCCAAGCATCTTCCATTTGATGCTCATGGGTAATGGTATTATCAAATACAAGGGTATTATCATTGATAGTACCGTCTGCCAGTAGCTTCTCAAATCCGTCACGGTTAACCACGCCTATTCCCTGATCCGCTTTATAAGCAAATTGCATGCGATCAAATAGTTGAATACCGTACTTCGATTCGACTCCTTTTAAAAACCGAACCGAATTATCAATAGAACATCCCGATGCAGCAGCAACTTCCTCGTCCACTTTAAGAATAATAAAAAGATTATCCCGCAATTCTGCAGAAGCAGAAAGTGGTTTTCCATGTACTTTCCACTGTTCAGCAAAAGCTTCCAGGTCAGTAACAATCTCCTGTCCCTCTGTCGCCGTTAACAGGCGATTTGCCTGATAAATCCAGATACGCTTCATATGCAATGATTTTTTACAGATCCATCTAGCCGATACGAATCAACTGATTAACCCGATACTGTTTATACTCCCGGATACATGGAATATCGTCTCCATCACATCCTATTTCATTTATATATTAAACCAGATTCAATAACTCGAATCCGGCGTGCCATTGTATTTCACCACAATACCCTGACCCTCAATTCTTATCACTAACCAATATAATACGGAGAGATCATTAAGTAAACGATCACCCCAGTAACTGCAACATAAAGCCACATAGGGTAAGTTATGCGGGCAAGCTTTTTATGACGCTCATAAGAACCCGATATACCTCTAACAAATGTAAAGAGTACAAAAGGGATAATGATAATGGAAAGCAAAATATGCGTGATCAGGATAAAGAAATAGATCGGTCTCAAAATTCCCTCGCCGCCATATTTCGTTTCGATTGAAGTCATGTGATAAGCGACATACATCGCCAGAAAAGCTAAGGAGCAAGCAATACACATTTTGATCAAACGCTCGTGCAAGGGCTTATTGCCCTTTTTTATCGCAGCCACTGCCCAAAAAAGCAGTACAGCCGTAATCCCATTGATAGCCGCGTAGATAGGAGGCAAAAATGTTAGCGGTTTTACATCATAACCCAGCTTTTGTAAATTCACCGTAAAAAGGATCGCAACCACTATCGGTATCACAATCGATAGCAACCAAATCCATTTACTATACTTTTTTTCCTTGTTAAGACTCTCTTCCATGATATAATTACCTCTTTTGTTCTATTGTAGCTGGATGGTTTCGGACTTCCTCGACCAATAATAATTTGATTTCATCCTCAAGGCGGTCAACATCCGTTTTGACATTAATGTCATAAATACCTCTTATACGCCCTTTTGTATCAAGTAAAAGGTAATTAGACCCAATAATAAATGGTTTGCCGCCTTCATTGTTGACAAGTGCATCCTGCAGCAAACTTTCCTTGGCAAATTTAAAGATATCAACAGAAGGATCTGTCACAAAAAACCAAGATTTGGTCCAAGGTTTGTAAACTTTTGCGTATTTAGCTAACACTTCTGGTGTATCGTATGCCGTATCAACTGTAATTGAATACAAGCGGACCTTCTTATTCTGAATAAATCGATTAGCGATTTGATCTAGCCGCTTAATCATCGTCCGCGATAATGAAGCATCTCTAGAGTACATCAGATGAACGACAGAAAGTGTCGTATCATTATCCAATAGATGCACTTTCTTGCCATCAAAATTCACAAAATCAACCGGGGGTACAGTATGATAGATGGTATCTGGAATATCACGTCCCCATTTACGATGGGTAGTTCCCGGAACCTCTTTCTTCCCAAAAATTGGCAAAGAAGCGTAGCTATTCGAGCCACTTTTATTTAGTATAAAATATAAAAATCCTGGCAGTAAAAGAATTACAGCCAGGATCAATATAGTTTTAATACCTTTCTTTTGTCCAGTATTATTATCCATTCACTTTATCTATTTATTTGGAAATATTTGATGTTCTTGGAATGCAGAAGCTAAATGGCCTCCTTCAACTAGCATCAAAACAATAAAATAAATAATAAAAATAAAGACGATTCCTACAGTGACAATGAAGCTCGATTTCTCGAATTTCAAGTGCATAAAGAATGCAATGATATAATAAGCTTTAACTAAAGTAAGTATAATGTAAATTGAATTAACCAATACCCCTTTAGACAGAATTTGCCAGTGGTGAACGAAGCCTAATGCGATTAAGAACTCTAGGCAAGTAAGGGCCAAAAGTACTCCAAACACTCTCCATATAGCCTTTTTATCCAACCCACCTTCGTGAGCATGCTCTCCGTGAGCGATATTATCTTGATATTGTGACATAGCTTTTGTAATTAAATTGTTTTACTAAACAAGGTAGAAAAGTGTAAACACGAATACCCACACCAAATCCACAAAGTGCCAATATAGACCTACTTTTTCAATCATTAAATATGATCCTCTTTTTTCAAAAGTATTATTTAAAGTCATGAACAAAATAATGATGTTCAAAATAATACCAACAGTTACGTGGAAACCGTGGAAACCAGTAATTGTAAAGAATAGGTTTGCAAACTGAAGTGCTGATGTATACGACACATCTCCCGTAAAGAAATGGCTCAATTTTTCAACAACATTTCCGCCTTCCATATGTGTAGCAATATCAGTAGCAGGATTACGTCCGAACCAAAAGCCTTCGTGGTGCAAATGCGTCCACTCTAATGCCTGACAACCAACGAAACAAAGACCACCTAAGATTGTCCATAACATCCATTTAACAACCTCATGCTTCGAATTACGATGTCCAGCTTCAACCGCCAACACCATAGTTACTGAAGACATAATCAAAATAAATGTCATCAAACCGACAAATACTAAGGGTTGTCCCCCGTCAGTAATTCCTGGAATAGATTGAAAAACCTTATCAGGATCCGGCCATACAGCGTGTGAAAATCGTTGTGCGCCATAATAAACCAAAAATGCAGAAAATGTGAAGGCATCCCCTACCAAGAAAAACCACATCATGATTTTTCCATACTCTAAGTTCCAAGGTGATTTTCCACCATTCCATGGACCAGTTTTTACCTTATCCAATTGCGATACTGTTGTACTCATTGTTTACTATTATTGATTCAAAAGTAAGAAAACATATATATAAATCCATAAAAGATCGAGAAAATGCCAAAAAATACTGGCAAGATCCATGCGGAAAAGATTGCCGTCTTTAGGAAGTTTGTTAATTCCTATAATCGCGCCAATCAAAACGATCAACCCCGCAATAATATGCGCCAAGTGCATCCAGATAAAAACGTAGATAAAAGATTGCGATGCATTGTTATTCACAAAATAAACACCCCTATCGATCAATACATTCCAAGCATGAACTTGCAAGGCAAAAAATACAACTCCCAAAATAAAAGTTGCTATCAAAAACAACCGCTGTTTGGAAGACTCGCCATTTTTAGCCGCTTTATGTGCTAAAAACATCGTTAGACTACTAACCACAATCACCAAGGTACTATATAAAAGTGCATTTGGCAATAGGGTCTTAATCCCTTTGTCCACGCCGCTCGCTGTATATACAATGAAACCACTGGATAACGCCGCAAACATCATGAACATACCCAACATACCCAACCATAGGTTGAACTTTTGGGCTTTTCTCTGTACTAACTTCTCGTCAGTTTGTGCTTGTATATCTAACATTATTTCAACGGAATAAAGTTAAGCAATAATACGAGTTGTGTCACAGGTAAATAAATAAATGAGGTAAACATCACTTTCTTCGCTGAAGGAATATCACAATTCTTAAACAGCAAATAACCGTAATAACCAAACATTATTCCACCGACCACGGATACAATCGTAAACCAAATCCCACCAAAGCCAAAATGATAAGGTATAAAACCTGCAGGTATCATAAACAAACCTGAAATGAATACCATAAAAGCAGATATCTTATCACGTTTTGTCGTCGGCAATAAGCGAAAACCCGCTAATTTATAGTCGTCATCCACAACCCAGGCAATTGCCCAGAAATGCGGAAACTGCCATAAAAACTGAATAGCAAACAACACAAAGGGAATAATAATAATTGCCGCTTCGTTATGTCCACTATAGTAGGCCAAATCATCTTGCGAAAAGGCTGCATAATATCCAATTAATGGCGGAAATGCACCCGGAAACGCGCCGACAAACACTGCTATTGGTGATTTTCTTTTTAATGGTGTATAGATAAATGCGTAAAGAAGGATACAGAAAACCGACAGCAGACCAGCGACAAAATTTAAACGAACAAGCACCAAGGTTCCTAAGATGCCCATAAAGACACTCAATACCAAAGCTTGTCCCGTTGTCATGCGGCCTGATGGCAACGGTCTGTCCTCCGTACGTTTCATCAGTTTATCCAAATCCTTTTCAATGATCTCATTAAAACCATTAGCGGAACCTGTCACCAGAAAACCACCTATAGTCAACAATAACCAATTGAACCAGAATATATCACCCTGTTGTTTTGATCCTATCAGAAAAGCAATTGACGCAGAAAATACGACCGTCAATGTAAGTCTCAACTTAACAAGCTTTTTGAAATCTGAAATAAATTCTTTCATAACTAAAAGAGACCTCCTACTATCAGTGTAATTAAACACGTACTTTTAAACATAAACATCCCGAATTCCAAGATTAGTGCCTTTGCTTGTTTAACAATAACAACAGGTAGAACTGTGCGCCAAATAGAAGCGTCGCTACCACCAAATGCGTTGTCTGTGCAAATGCAGGTATTGCAAATCGAGCTAAGATAATTCCTGATAGCATTTGGATACCCACTAGAATCAATGCGATTAAAGCAAATTTATATTGCTTAGAACCCGTATTAAAACTTGTGCGGACCAAAAAGAATAATACAATAACTAAAATCAAAGAACAATATGCCAACCAGCGATGTAACTCAAACTGTTGGCCAATAGTTGTTATAAAATCAGTCCGGGCTATCGTTGAACCGGTTAATAAATCAACCTCCTCTCGAACTCCCGTTCCGACAATTACCTGTGTTAGCATCAATAAAATTGAAGCAATAGCAAGTCCTTTTAATATACCCAAAGAACGATTGACCAGTAAGGTCTTATTTCGCAAAGTAACTGCTTTGAAATATGTATAAATACTAATACAAACAATTACAATGGCTAAGAGCATATGTACCGTAATAATCCAGGGCATCAAATTTGTCGATACAACGATCGATCCCAGCCAAGCCTGAAGTACTACAACAAAAAGATTAATCACTGACCAAACAACGATCGAACTTTTTGATTTTAAATAGGTGAAAGAATAAATAGCTGTAAATAACAAACAGAATCCGGAAACAACGCCTACCAACCGATTGATATATTCCGTCCAAGTTTTCGCAACATTAAACTCTTCATGCTGCAAAATACTCTTATCGGTACGGAGCTTGTAAGCCATTTCCTTATCGCCAAAAAATTCTACAATTTTCGCGAAACGTTCGTTCTTCTTTGCCCTTCCTTCAATATAATGCTGTTCATATCCTTGAGGTAATTGGGAGATATCTGTTGGAGGAATAATACGGTTAAAACATCTTGGCCAATCTGGGCATCCCATTCCTGACCCTGTACTCCGAACAACTCCGCCAGCAATAATGACCAAAAACAACACAATGATCGTTATAAAATTGGTCTTTATAAATCGCTTCTCAGCTGCTGGAAACATAATACTACCCCTACCTCTTAAAATACAAACTTCTATAAAATAGAGTAGGAATTCCTACTCTATTTTATAAGATTTTATTAGTCTTTTCTACCATTTTGAGCATTCCATTCTGCCTGGATACGCTCAGCTTCCTCGTCTCCTTCGAAATCATGAGGCAAATTAGAGCTCATTGTTTCAGAGAAAGGAACACTTTGAGGAATAAAATCCTCACCGTGACCTGGCTTACTGTAATCGTAAGGCCAACGGTGTACAGTTGGAATTTCACCTGGCCAGTTACCATGGATATGCTCTACCGGAGTAGTCCATTCCAATGTATTTGACTGCCAAGGGTTTTGTGGTGCTTTTTTACCGAAGAAAATCGATGTAAAGAAGTTCCACAAGAAAGCTACCTGACCTAAAGCAGCAATGATTGCAGCCCAAGTTACCAACTTGTTTACAGAAACCCATTTCGCCATGAAAGCAAACTCTGTAAATGCATAGTAACGGCGAGGCACACCATCGATACCCATAAAGTGCATTGGGAAGAATACCATGTAAGCACCAATGAAAGTCAACCAGAAGTGTAAATAACCCAATTTTGTGTTCATCATACGACCGAACATCTTAGGATACCAGTGGTAAACACCACAAAGCATACCGAAGATTGACGCCGATCCCATTACCAAGTGGAAGTGGGCAACAACAAAATACGTATCGTGTAAGTTGATATCTAACGCTGCATTACCTAGGAACAATCCTGTCAAACCACCAGAGATAAAGAACGATACCAAACCGATAGCAAACATCATCGCCGGAGTGAAACGGATATTACCTTTCCACAACGTTGCAAGATAGTTAAACGCTTTTACAGCAGAAGGAACCGCGATAATCAATGTTGTAATCATAAATACACCGCCCAAGAACGGGTTCATACCTGTTACAAACATGTGGTGACCCCATACGATAAACGATAATACGGTGATACCGATCAACGAATAAACCATCGCATGGTAACCAAAGATTGGTTTACGTGAGTTGGTCGCAATAACCTCGGAAGTTAAACCTAAAGCAGGCATAACAACGATATATACCTCAGGGTGACCTAAGAACCAGAACAAGTGTTGGAACAAAATTGGTGAACCACCTTCGTTTGGTAAAATTTGTCCTTGAACAACAAGATCCGACAAATAGAATGACGTACCAGCAGCACGGTCAAAAATCAGAAGAACAACTGCCGAAACCAATACTGGGAATGACAACATACCCACGATAGCAGTTAAGAAGAACGCCCAGATTGTCAAAGGCATTTTCCATAAGTCCATTCCTTTTGTACGCATGTTCAAAATTGTACTTACATAGTTAATACCACCGATCAACTGTGAAGCTACAAATAGAACCATACTCACCAACCATAAGGTCATACCTGTTGCAGATCCTGCGATTGCAGTAGGAACAGCCGATAGTGGCGGGTAGATTGTCCAACCAGCAGAAGCAGGTCCACTTTCTACGAAGAAAGATGCAACCATAATCACTGATGCTACAAAGAACAACCAGTAAGATAACATGTTCATAAAAGGAGATGCCATATCGCGTGCTCCGATTTGATATGGAATCAATAAGTTACTAAAAGTACCTGATAGACCAGCCGTTAACACGAAGAATACCATAACGGTACCGTGAATGGTTACCAAGGAAAGGAAAAACTCCGGTTTTATACGACCGCCTTCAGCCCATTTACCCAAGAATACTTCTAATATAGGGAACTCTTTATCCGGCCATGCTAATTGGATACGGAATAATACTGATAAAAGCATCGCAAAAACTGCCATGATGATACCAGTGATCAAGAATTGCTTAGCAATCATCTTGTGGTCACCCGAGAAGATATACTTTCTGATGAACGACTCCTCGTGATGATGGCCGTGCGAATCGTGATGTTCAGCGCTATGCGATATTACTGTACTTGACATATTCGATTTTATATTCAAAAATTCTTAATTAGTTCAAAGATGCTGTAACTTGTACGCTATCCTTTTTCACGTTAGCTGTTTTACCGCTGAACTCTTTTTGCAAATCCTCAGTAAAATATTTGTTTTGCTTAGCTAACCACTCTTTATATTTCTCTTCAGTTACGACAACCACTTTCTTTTGCATGTTGTAGTGACCAGATCCACAGATCTTGTTACACAACATCACGAAGTCATAGTTATAATCACCCAAACGATCACGCATCTCTTCTGTTGTAACAGTAGGTGTGAACTGGAAGTAATTGGTCATTCCCGGTACCGCATTGATCTGAACACGGAAATCAGGAATATAGAAAGAGTGAATAATATCTTTTGAAACGATATGGAAACGAACTGGTTTATTTACAGGCAACCAGATTTCAGATCCTTGAATATCATCCCAAGAATTTTTATCATTAAAGTCAATACCGTAAGGGTTGGTTGGTGTCGTCATTTTATAATTACGTTTACCAATAATCCCATCTGAACCAGCATAACGGACATTCCATTGGAATTGCTCGCCTAATACCTCAACTTGTAATGCTGATTTTTGTAGATCCTCAGGAATATTTGTGATTGATCTCCATGTAAAGAAACCAAACAATACCAAAACTGTCAAAACAACAGCTGGAACAATTGTCCACAATTTCTCGATTGCATTGTTATGAGGATAATAATAAGCCTGACGTTTTGCACGCATGCGGTACAAGAATGTAAATGTCATCAACAAGATGTGTGTGATAACCAATACAAATGTTGTAATTGCTGTCGTAATGATAAACATTGTATCAATACGCTCACCGTGCTCAGTTACTGCAGATCTCCAATAAGCGGCTCCCCAGTGTACATATGACCAATATACTCCGTAAAGGAATACAACCAAGAAAATGAATAACAATGCCGATTGAAACGTGTTATTCGCAAACGGATTGTATTTACCGTTCATCTTTCTTGTCAATTCATAGATCGAAAGTACTTTACCGATAACGGCAACAACTGTACATATAACCAAGAATAACAAGACATAATATGTGAAGTTTTTATAAACCTGAGGGTCTATTTGCTTCACTTCTTCAACAGCAGGAGCAGCAGCGCTAGCTTCTGTAGAAGAACTAGCAGATGCAACAGCAGCAGTACCTGCTGCCGCTGTTGTATCTTTTGCAACCGAATCCGTTGCTGCAGGGGCAGCTACTGCTGTAGTCGCCGCTTTAGCAGAATCAGATGCTACTGTATCTTGTTGACTTGCTAGGATAGGAGTCGCAAAAAGCAATCCTAGTGCAAGCACAAAACCCGAGATGGATTTGAATCTATTATTTAATTTAAAGCTCATTTCTTTTATAACGTTTTTACGTAACCTTCCTTTAAAAGTGAAACTATATCTGGTGATGCAAACTCTCATCCAAGAAAGGATGATTTTTAGGCACCAATGCTTGTTTACTCAATTTACTCATCACTAAGAAGATGAACAAACCTAAGAAACCAAGTGCAGTTCCGATTTCAATGATACCAAATCCTCTATGTTCAGCAACAGTACCAGGCATGATCATGATATAATAATCTAGCCAGTGACCAGCCAATAATAGAATCGCTACGAACAACATCACGTTTTGTTTACGTTTAGCATCGCGATCCACTAATAGTAACAATGGTGCCACAAAGTTAATGATAATACTCAACCAAAACCAAGGTTTGTATTCAGGTTCCCAACGTTTGTAGAAATAAACTGTTTCCTCTGGGATGTTTGAATACCAAATCAACATGAATTGTGCAAACCAAACATAAGTCCAGAAGATAGAGAAACCGAACATCAATTTACCCAAATCGTGTAAATGATTTTCGTTTACCCAGTTCATATAACCAGCTTTCTTCAATACAACAACGATGATCGTGATACACGAAATACCACTTACCCACATTGCTGCAAAGTTATACCAACCGAACATTGTCGAAAACCAGTGTGCCTCTAAAGACATTACTGTATCGAAAGACCAAATAGGTGTAGTAAAACCGAAGATAACTAAGAAGATTGCCGACAATTTGAATGACTTTTTATAAGAAGTCAATCCACCTTCTAAATCTTCTTTATAAGAAAGTTTCGCAAAAATAACAGCAAAAATGCTATATGTTCCCATAAATACCACCTGACGGATCAAGAAGAATGGAACATTTAAATAAGCAGATTTGCCTGCGATAATAGGGTCAAAATTTGTACTATGCGGATCAGTAATACCATCTGCATTCCAGTGGTGATATAAGTTATGTGTAGTTAAACCTAAACCAACAATAACCAATAAAATCAATGATGCAATTGGTAAAACACTCGCCATAGCCTGAGGTATACGTACCAAACCTGCAGACCATGCAGATTGTGTTACATATTGCAAGGCAACAAAGAATGTTCCAGCTGCGCATACACATGTAAAGTAATAACCCATCAATAACAAGTTGGCATAAGTACGCTCTACAGTAACGTGATCGCCCGAAAGCAACCCGAAAGCTACAGCAGCTACGCCTAGTACAACAGCGACAATACTGACCATTTTAGCTTTGCCAGCAAACTCGTATCGCTCGTTGAAATTATAATCGTGATGATGACTGTGAGTTCCCATTTATATATCTGATGTTAGATTATTTCTTTTGTAATTCGTGAACATACATAACAACTTTCCATCTCTCCTCTGGAGACAATTGAGATGCATGTGATCCCATGGAGTTGTGTCCGTAATAAATTGTATGGTAAATTTTACCATCAGTCAAGTCAGCCATCAAACCACCCCGTGAAGAGCTCGCCGCATCTGTTCTGTGATAAGATGGTGGCGGAGGAAAGTTCTCTAATTGACGAGTACCTCTTGAATCAGTCACGCTACGATCTTTCGTGATAGGACCATCACCTTTACCTTCTACTCCATGACATATAGAGCAGTAAGTGGTGAACAAAGCTTTACCTTTTTCAAGATTTTCGGCATTTACGACCAAAGGACTTTTTGCTTCTCTTCCTGCACGTTCATAATCCTCTAATGTATTGGCATACTCAAAACGAGTGAAACCAATTGGATCCGTACCTTTAGGAGGTGCTTGTGCTGTTTTTCCATCAGCAAAATTCGCATTAGGTTGATCCGGATTGAAAGCAAGCGGATCGTACATGTTACGAGAAAACTCTAAACCTGTACTACGAGTTGTTTTGTCACCACAAGAAGAAACAAGTGCTGTCAATGCCACAGCTGCGCATAGCGTTCCAAGTAAATTCTTCTTATTCATAGCTAACATATTTTCTATCATTGTACTTAACTTCAACAGCTCCAGCTTCTTTCAATAAGCTATCGATCAAAGCGTGATCTGTATTTTCATTGGCATCTACTGCAAGGATGAAACGATCATCTGTTGCTCTCAAGTCCATTACACGAGGGGCACGTCCCGGAAATAAGTGGTTACGGAAGAAAAACGTGGCAACCATACCCAAGGCACACAATAAGATCGTAACCTCAAATGTAACTGGAACAAAGTTTGGCATACCAAAAGATGGTTTACCACCGATATTCATCGGCCAATCATAGGCCATTGTATAATACAACAAACTAAAACCCAATGTCGTTCCTAATGCTCCAAAGCAAAATGCTGCGATAGGCAAGCGAGAAGGTTTCACACCCAGCTTTGCTTCGATGCCGTGAATAGGCATCGGAGTAAAGCAGTCGTAAATACTTATATTGTTTGCTTGCAATTTGTCGATCCCATGCATCATTTCATCGGGATCCGCAAAACTACCTAATATATATTTTGTATTGCTCATTGCTGATTATTTTCTAACTGATAATTCTTTAATCTCTTCTTCTGTCACTGAATCATATTTCTCTAATGACTCTTGGAAGTACTTAACTTGTTCCTCAGGGAATGCGCCTTCTTGAGCCAATTTAGTTTTATGTTGTAATGAAGATGATTTCAACAACAATTTCACTTCGGCGATAGCGATACCTGGTAAGAAACGTAAGAACAACAAGAATAATGTAAAGAATAATCCGATTGAACCTACAAAGATACCTACGTCTGTCCAAGTTGGGTAGAACATTGCCCAAGATGAAGGCAAGTAATCACGGTGCAATGAAGTCACGATAATTACAAAACGCTCAAACCACATACCGATGTTTACAACAATCGATAAGATCCATGAGATTGGAATACTTGTACGGATTTTTTTGAACCAGAATAACTGTGGAGAAATTACGTTACACGTCATCATTGACCAGTAAGCCCACGCGTATGGACCCAACATACGGTTCTCGAAAGCATACATTTCGTATTCTGAACGAGAGTACATTGCGATAAACAACTCAGTCAAATAAGCTACACCTACGATAGAACCTGTCGTCATGATAATGATATTCATCGACTCAATGTGGAACATCGTGATGTAGTTCTCAAAGTTCATTACTTTACGTAAGATCAACAATAAAGTCTGTACCATCGCGAAACCAGAGAAGATCGCACCCGCCACGAAGTATGGAGGGAAGATCGTTGTATGCCATCCAGGGATAACCGAAGTTGCAAAGTCCATGGATACGATCGTGTGTACAGAAAGTACAAGTGGCGTAGAGATACCTGCCAAGATCAATGACACGATTTCAAAACGTTGCCAAGTCTTAACCGAACCATTCCATCCGAATGATAATACAGAATAGATTTTTTGTTTTAATCCAGTAGCACGGTCACGAATTGTCGCGATATCCGGCAACAAACCACAGTACCAGAATACCAAGGATACCGTAAAGTAAGTCGAGATCGCAAACGCATCCCATACCAAAGGAGAGTTGAAGTTTACCCAAAGTGATCCAAATTGATTTGGAAGTGGGAAAATCCAATAAGCCAACCAAGGACGACCCATGTGAGCTACAACGTATGTAGCCGCACAGATTACCGCAAAGATCGTCATCGCCTCTGCAGAACGGTTGATTGAATTACGCCAGTTCTGGCGGAAGATTAATAATACAGCTGAAATCAACGTACCCGCGTGACCGATACCTACCCACCATACGAAGTCGGTGATATCCCAAGCCCAGCCTACAGTTTTATTCAGACCCCAAGCGCCGATACCTGTCCAAAAGGTATAACTAACGCTAACTACCCATAATAAAGCACCTAATACAGCAACGGTAAAACCAATCCACCATGCTTTATTCGGTTTATTTTCAACCGGTAGTAAGATATCATCCGTAATTTTTGCATACGTAATGTCCTTACCGGTCATTAATGGTTCTCTTAATATTGATTCGTTATGCGATGACATAGTATTTTTATTTCAAATATTGTACAAGATTACGCCTCAAAAGTGTTTCTAACTTTTGTCATATAACCGATACCCGGTTGAACATTGATTTCCTCAAGTACGTAATAAACACGCTCGTTGCGTAATGCTTTAGATACTTCTGATTCTGGATCATTTGCATCACCAAAGATAATTGCATTTGCAGAACATGCTTGTTGACAAGCCATTTGGATATCGCCATCTTTAACTTTGCGATTTTGAATCTTAGCTTGTAATTTACCTGCTTGAATACGTTGGATACACATTGAACATTTCTCCATTACCCCACGTGAACGAGTAACAACATCTGGATTCAATACCAATTGTGTGAACTCATTGTTCAAGTAGTTGTCAAAACGTGAATCATTCCAGTATGCAAACCAGTTGAAACGACGAACTTTGAAAGGACAGTTGTTCGCACAGTAACGTGTACCAAAACAACGGTTATATGCCATATGGTTCAAACCTTCTGAAGAGTGTACTGTTGCCAATACTGGACAAACCGTTTCACAAGGTGCGTGACCACAGTGTTGACACAACATCGGTTGGTGAACAACAGTGATATCTTCGAAATCTAAATCAGCCGAAGCTCTCGCAATTTCTTTCTCTTTTGTAAGATCTTGATCTTTTCCTTCGATTGTATAGTAACGGTCAATACGTAACCAGTGCATTTCACGACGACGACGAACCTCATCACGACCTACAACAGGAATATTATTTTCAACGTTACAAGCAACGATACAAGCACCACAACCTGTACATGCGTTCAAGTCGATCGCCATCACCCATTTGTGACCAGGCTGCTCATATTTGTTCCACAAATCGTATGTTTTGTGATTATCTGTAAAGCGTCCTGCCTCAGAGTTAGGATCTTTCAGATATTTCGCAAATGTCGTTTCACGAATAACGTTACGACCTTCGATCGTGTGGTGTGTTTGTGTTTGTGCCAATTGGTAAGTACCAGACGCTTTCGCTACAGTTGCTTTAGCAACACCTTGTACTGTACCATTGATGATAGAAGCAAAAGGGAATGCGTTTTTACCAACTTCATTACCTGCTTTACCAACTTTTGTACGGCCGTAACCTACAGCAACTGAAACTGTTCCTTGTGCTTGACCTGGTTGTTGTACAACTGGCAATTCCAATTCAACACCATTTGCTTTTACAGTTACTTTACCGTCTTCACCCAAACCTAATTTCTCAGCATCTTTCGGGTTAAGAGCAGCATAGTTATCCCAAGTTACTTTAGAAACCGGGTCAGGCAATTCCTGCAAGTAAGCATTGTTTCCATAACGACCATCGCGAAGTGCAGAAGGTTCATAAAGTTTCAATTCAAACTCACCGGTAATTGCTTTGCTTGATGCCTCAATTGCCGAAGCCGCTGCTGCAGCATTTCCTGTAAATGCAGGAGCTGTTGCCGCTTTAGCACCTTTATATTCAAAACCAGTTTGCAAGACAGCATCCCAGTTTTTCGTAGAACCCGCTAAGATTTGTGTAGACCACAAGTTCTTAACGAAGTTGTACATATCGGTATCATTTCCTGCCCAAGTCAACAAGCTTTGTTCAACTTGACGTGTTTTGAAAACAGGATTGATTGTTGGTTGAATGATAGAGAACAAACCTTCTTTTGGATTCGCATCACCCCAAGATTCCAAGAACGTACTTGCTGGAGCAATCGCTGTCAATTCAGAAGCTGTTTCATCCGCACGTTGCGAAAATGATAAGGTGAAAGGAACTTGTTTCAACGCGGCTTTTACATCATCTGCTTTGAAGTAGTCATACACCGGGTTGCTATTCAAGAAGAATGCAACACCAACTTGACCTGATTTCGCTGCTGCTAAGAAAGCTTGGAACGAAGAATCCGAACCTTGGTATTGTTTAGAATAGTTATCCAAATCGATGATTGTACCGTAAGCACCTAATGCAACGTTGATTGCATTAACTAATACCTGTACATTGACATCGTTAGATCCAGCAACAACAACTGCTGCGCCTTTGCTGTTCACCAATTCTTTCGCCGCTAGAGCGACACCTTTTTGTGCTTTTTTGTTTGCAGTAGCACCAGCCAAAGACTGACCAGTGATTGCATTATATAAAGCAACCAATGTAGCACCTTCTTCCGAAGGTTTGATTGCGATACGTGCATCCGCATTTGTACCCGTCATGGAAAGACCAGACTCAAATTGCACGTGACGTGACATTTTGCCGTTTTTCAACGATTTATAATCACGGTTTTTAGCGTATTGTTGTGTATGCTCCTCACCTGCTAACCAAGTTCCTAAGAAATCAGCTGCAACGGAAACAATCACATTTGCCTTTTCAAAATTGTATGAAGGGACAACAGCTTTACCAAATGAAGCTTTATTCGCCTCGATAATACCGCTGTAAGAAACAGCATCGTATTGTACATGGTTAACTGTTGGGAATTTCGTTGCGAAAGCAGCGATAGCCGCCAACGTTGAAGGGCTGTTTACGGTGTTAGAAACGATCGTAATTTGTTTACCAGAAGATGCTGCTGCATTCAAAGCTTTAACAACTTCCCCATCCAATTTAGACCACTCAACATCTTGACCTTTAAATTGCGCCTGTTTCAATTTGGACTCATCATATAAATCCAATACAGAAGCAGCAGTCGTTGAATCCAAACCTTGGTTCAAACCAATTGCATTCGGGTTAGGCTCAACATTGATCGGACGACCTTCACGAGTTTTAACCAAGATACTTTGACCGTTGAACGTCGAAGCATAATAGTTAGGGATACCTGGAGTTACCTCTTCAGGTTTAATCAAATAAGGAACTGCCTTATGCACAGGAGTACGGTTACAAGCCGCTAAAGAAACAGCACCCAAACCAAATCCTAATGCTTTCAAGAAGTCACGGCGAGGAGTTTTAGTACTCAAGCCAGCTTCGTTTAATACATCTTCTACAGGAATAGATTCGGCAAACTCACCCTTGCTTCCTTCAACGAAAGCAGGAGTTTGATTTAACTCTTCCAAACCTTTCCAATATTTTTTATTGCTATCCATTTAAGCTGTATATAAGATTGCGTATTTCAAATAATTATTAATAGTGACACTTACCACACTCAAGACCACCGATCATGGCTGCAGTCATTTTCTCACCTTTCTTAATTCTTTCGTGTGCTTTAATCAAATCTTCATAGTATTTGTTATCCGATTTGATATCTGTCTTTTTGTGACAATCAACACACCATTTCATCGTCAATGGAGAGTATTGGTATACTTCTTCCATATTTTGGATCGGACCGTGACAAGTTTGACACTCAACACCAGCTACCACAACGTGTTGTGAGTGGTTGAAGTAAGCAAAGTCAGGTAAGTTGTGAATACGAACCCATTGAATTGGTTTCGGATTGTTACCGTAAGTACGCGTATCAGGATTCCAATCCAATGCACGATAGATTTTAGCAATTTCCGGAGAAATCTCGCCATCATAATGCTCTGAAGCAGTGATTGTATTGTGACAGTTCATACATACGTTGGCCGATGGAATAGACGCATTTTTAGATTTAAATGCTCCACCGTGACAGTATTGACACTCAATTTTGTTAACACCAGCGTGGATTTGGTGAGAGAACTTAATTGGTTGAACCGGCTGATAGCCTTGGTGAACACCAACGTTCCACATTGTTTTCCAACCACCTACAGCTAATAATGCAACTAACATCAAGACTGTAAAGCCAACCAACTTCTTGTTTTTAACGAATGCCTTCGCAAACTTCACAAAACGTTGGCTATCTTCTGGCTCTTGTTGCGCAGCAATAGCTTCTTGGTTTTTAGCAATTACATTTTCTAAGGTACGGATCACACGATTCAACACCACGATAACCACTACAGCCAAAACAACAACTGCGATCAAGCCCAAAATCATGAACATAGATGCGTTATCATCTTTAGCTCCGGCACCACCAGGAGTTTCAGTTTTCGGTTTCTCCTTAGAAGCATCTGTGATATACGCTAATACCGACTTGATCTGATCGTCAGATAAATCAGTAAAAGAAGTCATCACAAGCTTGTTGTTCTCTTCGAAGATTTTAACTGCATCAGCATCGCCAGACGCAATTAAAGCCTGAGAGTTCTTGATCCACTTGATTAACCAAGCTTCGTCTTTCGTCTCTGGAATCCCCTTTAAAGCAGGACCAACCACTTTTCTGTCAATGGCGTGACAGGATGTACACTTAGATTTGAAGATTTTTTCACCTTCCTTGACATCTTGCGCATGCAACGTCGTAACGGCAAATAATAGCATCAAACTCGTTGACACCACCCTCGCAAGGCTTCCCAAAACGGATGAGATAGTTCTCATATTTAGCACTTTATACTATTTATTTGTGAATGTAAAAAATTAACTCCCATGGTTAAAGGAGCCACTACCCCCCTAACAATGCCACAAAAGTATGATTTATTAACAAATCGCTGACAATTTTGTGACCTTTAATATCAATTTATAATCATTCTAAACAAATGCGTTTAAACAAGGATAAAAACAGCATTAAGCTATTAAAGTGGTTCCATCGCTACAACTTTTCATTTGGATAGCCACTCAAATATAAGACAATTCCATGACAATTTAAAATACCTAAAATTGACGATGGTCCTGGACACAAAAAGTTTTTTTTCGTCTTTATTTCCGTAACTTTATCAAGATGAATGGAGAACTTTTTCAAGATGAATGGAGCCCCGTTCAGGATCGAGTCCCGGACCAAAAATTAAAGAGTCAAGACTAAACACACGACAATCATGGAAACAAACAAAGAATACAACCCGTTAAGTAAAGAAGAGGAATACATTATTATACATAAGGGAACTGAACGGCCTTTTACCGGTGAACTTTTAGACAATAAGCTCAAAGGAACTTATATCTGCCGCCGTTGTGAAAGCCCACTATACCGTTCGGAGTCAAAATTTGAATCTGGCTGTGGCTGGCCAAGTTTTGATGATGAAATTCCCGGAGCAATTACAAGGATCACCGATGCCGATGGTCGCCGCACTGAAATCCTGTGTAGTAAATGTGGCGCGCATTTAGGCCATGTATTCCTCGGAGAAGGCTTTACGACAAAAAACACGCGTCACTGCGTTAATTCTATTTCAATGAAATTTGTAGCCGATACTACGAAGTAACTTTCACTTTAGTCGACTCACGAACTTTCAGTTCACAAGGCAACACCATTCTACGTGTTGCTTTTATTTTACCCTGAAGACGCAGCAACAAAATATTGATCAGATTCTCAGCAATATCCTTGATCGGCTGCGAAACAACCGTAATAGCAGGTTCGACCAGCTTAAAAACCGTATGGTCGTCAAAAGCAATCACCGCCGGCATCGTAAAATTAAATTTTTTGGAAGCCTTCAAACCCGAAATCGCCAGATAGTTTGTGGAGAACAAAACGGCATCCAGCCTATTTTCACAGATAAACTCCCGCAATAGTTCCATTGCTTCCTCATCCGAAGCATCCATCTGGATCTTTTGAATAAAACTTTGTTGCTTATTATTATCCATAGCCTTCATATAGCCATCTGAACGCTCTTTCATTTGGGTCTGATCCGAATAGAGCGATACAAACCCAATACGTCTATAACCCTGTTGACACAAATGGTTACTGGCATCAAAGGCCCCCTGAAAATTGTCCGCACCAACATAGTCTGTTTCAAGACCCGGAAAATAACGGTCGAAGAGCACAACTGGAATATTATTCTGCTGCAACTGTTTTACGGTATCTTCCAAACCATCGGAAGGCGTAATAATAAAACCATCTACCTGCCGATCGTAAAACATCTGGATTAACTCCTTCGCCTTTTCCACATCATTGTTGGTGCTACAATAAATAATACGGTAGCCCTGCTCATAGACCTTACTTTCGATCAGACGTGCTATATTCCCAAAAAAAGGATTGGAAATATCTTCGATAATCAAACCCAGAATCTTTGTCTTCCCGGTGCGGAGACTTTTTGCCAATTCGTTGGGCTTATAGCCGACCTTCTTGACATAGTCCAAAACCCGCTTAGTCAAAGCCTCACTAATACGCTTTTCTTTTGCCTTATCATTTAAAATAAAGGACACAGTAGTTACAGAAATCCCCAACGCCTTTGCGATATCACTGATCAGAATACGTTTCTTCATGTAGTAGTAGTAGGTTTGTTAAGTTTTTTATTACGAAGATTACTAAAGTAAAAAATTTAACGACAATTTACTAAAATAATAATAAAATTGCGCTAAAAGGTTTTATTTACTAATTTTAAGCAGTTTTCAAATACCCGAACAAAACCTATGACAGGAAATAAACTACTCAAAACAGTGTTGGGCACAATAATTTTGCCATTTTGTGCGCAAGCCCAGCAAAATCTTACACAATATGTCAACCCCTTTATTGGGTCAGCGGATCATGGTCACGTCTTTGTTGGTGCCAATGTACCTTTAGGTGCAGTACAATTGGGGCCTACTCAAATTCCACAGATTTGGGACAAGTTCAACGGATGGGACTGGTGCAGTGGATACAATTACAAAAGTCAGGAAATTTTGGGTTTTACCCATACCCACCTGAGCGGAACAGGTATCGGTGACCTCAACGACCTCATGATCGTTCCAGCCAACGGAAAATTACAATTAACGCCAGCGGAATTCAATAAAATGAATACAGGTTATGGCTCTTCCTTCAAAAAGGAAAATGAGGTTGCCAAACCCGGATTCTATAGCGCTTATTTAGATAACTATCAGGTACAGGCCAACTTGACGGCAACCGAACGTGTTGGCTATCATCAATATCGCTATGAAAAAACAGACAATGCACATATTTTGGTCGACTTAGGTTACCATATCAATTGGGATAAACCGACAGACACCTACATCAAACAGGTTAACGACTCGACCTTTGTTGGTTATCGCTTTTCAACAGGATGGGCAACTGACCAAAAATTGTATTTTGCGATCAGAACTTCCCAGCCGATACAGAAAGTAAGATTTTTCGACGGTAAAGAGGAAAAATTAGGCCAAACAACATTTAAAGGACAGGCGATCAAAGCGGCTTTATTCTTCGATGCTGTTAAAAACAAAACCATCGAACTCAAAGTTGGTATTTCTCCCGTAAGCTCGACCAATGCCCTGAATAATATCAATGCAGAGATCCCGGGCTGGAATTTTGAAAAAGTTAAGCAAGAAGCCGATCAACGTTGGAACAAAACCTTAAATAAGATTCAATTTGAAGCCGACAAAGATACGAAGACAATCTTCTATACGGCATTATACCATACCTACTTCGCTCCTACCATCTTTAACGATGCAAATGGTGATTATTTAGGAACCGACAAACAAGTATACGAGAAACAGGATTTTGTCAACCATACGGTATTTTCGCTTTGGGACACCTACCGTGGGCTTCACCCGCTGATGACCATCTTGGAGGATCGTAAAATCAACCAGGATTTTATCAAGACGATGTTGGCTATCTATCAACAACAAGGTAAATTGCCAATGTGGCACTTACAAGGTAATGAAACCAACACGATGGTTGGATTACCTGCGATTCCAGTCATTGCGGATGCCTTCTTAAAAGGAATTATTGACGAGAAAGATTATCCTTTGGTCTGGGAGGCTGTGAAGACCACAGCAATGGGCAACGATCATGGCCTGAAATATGCACGTGAACTGACTTACATTCCGATCGACAGCATGCCGAATGAATCTGTAGCATGGGCATTAGAGTATGCGATTGCTGACTTTGGTGCTTATAAAATTGCTGAAAAACTAGGTAAAACAGAAGACGCTGCCTATTTCAAAAAACGCTACAAACTATATGAGCAGTATTTTGACAAGGAAGTAGGTCATTTCGTCGGTAAAAAAGCCAATGGCGAGTTCCGCAGACCTTTCGACCCATTAATGGCCAAACATCGCGAGAATGATTATTGCGAAGGAAATGCATGGCAATATACCTGGTTAGTACCTCAAGATGTCAAAGGTCTGATCAATCTTTTCGGTGGTGAAGATAAATTTTTGAAAAAACTGGATTATTTTACGACCATGTCATCGGATCTTGGCGGTGAAGCCTCTCCAGATATTTCAGGACTAATCGGCCAATATGCGCAAGGTAACGAACCAAATCACCATATCCCTTACTTATATGCTTATGCTGGACAACCTTGGAAAGGTGCAGCCTTAGTCCGTAAAGCGATGACGGAGTTTTACACAAACAGTCCAGCTGGTCTATGTGGCAATGATGACGTCGGACAAATGAGCGCATGGTATGTGTTCTCAGCAATGGGCTTCTATCCACTGAATGCAATGAGTGGTGTTTATGTCTTCGGGTCCCCGATGATGCAACATGCGAACATCAATTTACCAAATGGCAAAACGTTAGCTATCGATGTTAAAAATCAAGGTAAAGCAAATCAATACATTAAATCGATCAAATTGAATGGTAAACCTTATGCTAAGTCGTTCATTACACATGCACAGCTTTTAGAAGGTGGACAGATGGAAATCGAGATGAGTGCTACGCCAAATAAAAACTTTGGTAAAAACAAAGCCGATTGGCCTTCAAGCATTGACAATAATTAACTGAAATATTGTCAGTAAAACATTACTGGATTAATATTTGTTAATACCTTAATAACATATTTAAGGAGAAACAAAACATGGCAGATTACAAAAACATCAATATACAAGATATCCCTGACGGAGGTGATAATCCAAAAGACTTCTATGAAACTTTTAAAGAGCGCTTAGAAGATTTAGAAACATTCCCAAAGGACTATACGTATAAATTTATCTTACCAAAAGATCAGGACCACTTCAATCAGATCCAAAGCGTATTTGATGACACAGGTGCTCAGTTTGATTTTAAGGATTCCAAAACAGGTAAGTATACTTCAATTACGGTAAACTTGAACGTAAAAGACGCCGATCAGGTAATCTACTTCTACAAAGAAGTAGCGAAGATAAAAGGTGTTATCATGTTATAAAACCACAAAATCAGGCTGTCAATTCGACAGCCTGATTTGTTTTCTGATCTACATATTAGCCTTACTACTCCCCTATTTCAGCATAACGACATCAAGCCAATAATCGCCGCTAAATTTTTTACTAGTATAGTGCAGCTTGAATAGATTAACAGCAGTCTCCTCATTTAAAAAATCCAAAATTCGTTTGACATCCCGCCGGGCAGCAAACTGTTTCCAGCTATTTTTCCGATCATAAAAAAAAGACATTTGTCCATCCACGCTATTCCAAGCCTTACCCAGCGCATATAACTTCGTTTCACTAAACAGTATATTAAAATAGTCTTTATATACCGCACAGTCGAGCGTAATCTCTTTATTTTTATTAGCCATCCAGTCAAATCGATACGAACAATACATTGGATTCCCATAGTAAATACCAGGTTTATAGGGAATCTTGGCCTCCTCAAAAAATTGCTTGAGCAATTTCACTACTTCTGGCTCGCCATCGTATGCTAAGGGCACAACACTAAGCTCGCGATCCATATATAAGGTAAAAGAAGACAGATTGAGGCCCCAGTGTACTTGATGATCCAATAAAAACTTGGACAAACGCTCCACAAGCGGTGACATCCCACCTCTGAATGAGCCTTGCACGGAAAGTGCTTCAAATGGTCTCGCCTCGTTAAATTTATAAGGGCTTTCATACACATCCATCACAAAGCGGTTATATTCCCGATCAAAATTAATGTAAAGCTCGTCTGTCATTGAATCTCTGATAGCTTTATCCTTTAAGATTAACCTATTAAGAGGCCAAAATAAATCCTGTTTATAGGACCACAAAATGGCACGATCCAGTTTATAAAACTCATAACGCCCCTTGGGCAAGATCATATTATTTTTAGCTGCATAATGCTGTACAGTGGCAGATAGCTCCTGGAATTTATCCCCATAAGACCGCTGACCATACACTGACACATGCATGAGGACAAACAGCAAAATCTGACCAGGTTTAAACAGAAACAAACGAAGTATACTTTTCATAGAATAAAGATGCCGGTAAGCCTTATTTTCCATAAAAAAAGCCCGCTTAAAGCGAGCTTTTCATATCATTTGAAAGGAATAAACTTATTCTTGGCCAGCACCAGCTACAGGAGCTTCACCGGCAGATTTATCCTGCTTTGGTTTGTCATCTTTTGGAGGACGAGGCAATAACGCTTTACGCGAAAGCTTCATTTTACCTTGTTTGTCGATATCCAACAATTTAACCGTTACTTTATCACCTTCTTTGAAAATACCGTCCATTGTTTCAAGACGTTTCCAGTCGATTTCAGAGATGTGCAATAAACCATCTTTACCAGGCATGATTTCAACGAAAGCACCGAATGGCATAATTGATTTCACTTTACCTTCGTAAGTTTCACCAATCTCTGGTTTAGAAGCGATTGCTTTAATACGACCTACTGCATCATCGATAGCGGCTTTATTATCTGCGAATACTTGAACAACACCTTTGTTATCAACTTCTTCGATCGAAATTGTAGCACCGGTCTCACGTTGCATCTCTTGGATAATTTTACCACCTGGTCCGATTACAGCGCCAATAAATTCTTTATCGATCAACAATTGAACGATACGAGGTGCATGTGGTTTGTAGTCTTCACGTGGAGCAGAAATTGTTTTCTTCATTTCACCTAAGATGTGTAAACGCGCTTCTTTTGCTTGATCCAAAGCTTGCGTCAACACTTCCCATTTCAAACCATTGATTTTTAAGTCCATTTGACAAGCAACGATACCTTTTTCTGTACCAGTTACTTTAAAGTCCATATCACCTAAATGATCTTCATCACCTAAGATATCCGATAAGATCGCATATTTACCAGTTTTCTCATCAGAAATCAATCCCATGGCAATACCTGAAACTGGCGCTTTCAATTTCACACCGGCATCCAAAAGTGCTAATGTACCAGCACATACCGTAGCCATTGAAGAAGATCCATTTGATTCCAAGATATCAGAAACAACACGGATCGTATATGGATTTTCACTGTCTGCAGGAAGTACCTGTTTCAATGAACGCATAGCCAAGTTACCGTGACCAACTTCACGACGGCCAGGACCTCTATTAGGTCTTACCTCACCTGTAGAGAATGCAGGGAAGTTGTAGTGAAGAATAAATTTGTTATAACCGTTGATAAAAGCACCATCGATCATTTGTTCATCGTCTTTAGCACCTAAAGTAACCGAAGTCAATGATTGTGTTTCACCACGTGTGAATACAGCCGAACCGTGTGCAGCAGGCAAGTAATCTACTTCAGACCAGATCGGACGTACAGTACGTACATCACGGCCATCTAAACGCATACCTTCATCCAAAACCAGGTTACGGACAGCATCATACTGAACATCGTGGAAATATTTTTTAAATAAGAATGCGGTATCATCATCCAATTCCTCTGGCATTGTTGCTCTGTACTCTTCCGCGATTTTTGCGAAGTTCTCAGAACGGTCATGTTTCGCAGAAGCAGATTTTGCAATAGCATAAACCTTATCGTAAGTAGCTGCAAAAATAGCATCTCTCAATTCAAGGTTTTCAGGCTCATGGTTATACTCACGCTTCACAGTTTTACCAACTAAGTTAGCCAACTCTACTTGAGCAGCAACTTGTTTTTTGATAGCTTCATGAGCAAAAGCAATTGCTTCTACCATTTCAGCTTCAGAAATCTCTTTCGCTTCACCTTCAACCATACCGATATCTTGTGCAGAACCAGCAACAATAAACTCTAAAGTTGCATTTTCAAGCTCAGACAATTTTGGGTTGATCACTAACTGACCGTCAATTTTCGCAACACGAACTTCAGAAATTGGTCCATTGAAAGGAATATCAGAAACAGCAATAGCTGCAGAAGCAGCCAAGCCCGCTAAAGCATCAGGCATAATATCTTTATCTGCAGAAATCAAGCTGATTGCAACTTGTGTATCTGCGTGATAATTTTCAGGGAACAAAGGACGTAATGCACGATCTACCAAACGTGAGATCAATACCTCATAATCTGACAATCTAGCCTCACGACGTAAGAAACCACCTGGAATACGGCCAGTTGCCGCATATTTTTCTTGATAATCTACAGAAAGGGGTAAAAAATCAACGCCAGATTTCGCTTCTTTAGCTGAAACAACTGTTGCAAGCAACATCGTATCACCTTGTTTTAATACTACAGCCCCATCAGCCTGTTTTGCCAATTTACCTGTAGACAATTCGATCTGGGTGCCATTACCCATATCGATGGTCGTTTTAATTTCGTTGTAATTCATTTAATCTTGTTTGCGACATGCTTTTCATCTTGTTGGCAGCATGCCAATATTTTAAATACATTAGATTTCAGCACAAAGGTAAATTAAAATATTAAGATTAGTGCAATTAACAGCAGGCTAAATCATCAAACCATCGGAATACGGCAGCAACCGCCTTAATCTGTCAAGCAATGAATCGATTGAAGTCTTCTCAAGTTCTCTTATTTCTCGAAAAAGGCTTCCAAAGGCTTATCAATTATAACGAGGAATCTAGCCTATCGCGTAGTATAAAACAATATAAGACAAGTGTCCATTCCTGAAAAAGGTTTACAAAAGGTCTTATACGTCTATAGCTTTACAGTTTTGGTTAAAAACGTAAAGGAAACATGAATGAACAAGTTTTGTCTCGATTTGAATTCGAAGAAGAAT